>Ga0302326_10000018_pt1 | contig 405000 bp, 364 predicted proteins | sample Palsa_T0_3_FD_202264 | JGI IMG/M metagenome (GOLD analysis project Ga0302326, IMG submission 202264) | Peat permafrost microbial communities from Stordalen Mire near Abisko, Sweden - Palsa_T0_3 | ecosystem: Environmental > Terrestrial > Soil > Palsa > Peat permafrost | place: Sweden: Abisko... | reverse complement strand
CCGTCTTCGCATTCATAAACTACTTCCTCGTGCTTTCCGATCCGAAAATGGCACCCATAACGGGGCTTTTCTGGCGTCAGATGCAATGGGTACACGCGGAATGCTATCTGGGAGATGGACGGGATTGCTTGATCTTTGCGACTTGCAACAAAGAGCTTTTCGCGTCAGTCCAAGAAGCCCTCAGGTCGAACGATCCAGAGGCTTAGTCTTCGCACGAGTGCGAAGACGGCACACAATGAGTGCGTGCGCCGCCCAGCCCAAACCAAGTAACCTAGAAATAGAGTGTCCACCGAAGTCGTCCCCGTTGTCCCCGCGCCTGGCTTAGTCGATCAGCTCTATGCAGAGCTCGAACAGAAGATCCTTGCGTTGCGGCCCAAAGAGGACCTCACTCTGCTCGAAAAAGCCTTCCATCGGGCGGCCGACGCGCACAAGAATCAGATGCGCGAGTCGGGTGAGCCCTACATGATCCATCCGCTGCACGTCACCCTGATCCTGGCCGACATGCAAATGGATATGGTCTGCCTGATCACTGGCCTGCTGCACGATACGGTGGAAGACACCAGCCTCAGCCTGGAACAGATCAAGAAAGAGTTCGGCGCCGAAGTGGCGGCGTGCGTGGACGGCGTCACCAAACTGAGCAAGCTGAAGCTGTATTCGCGCGAGGAGCGGCAGGCTGAGAGCGTCCGCAAAATGCTGCTCGCCATGGTGAACGATATTCGCGTCATCATCGTGAAGCTGGCGGACCGGCTGCACAATATGCGTACCCTGGATGCGCTGCCGCGAGAGCGCCAGTTGCGCATCTCGCAAGAGACGGCCGAGATCTACGCGCCTATTGCGCATCGCCTGGGGATGGGAAAAGTCCGCGGCGAGTTGGAGGATCTTTCGTTCCGCTATCTGGAGCCCGATGCGTGGGCGGACCTGATGCGCGAGATTGAGTCGCAGCGCCAGCAGAACGAAGAGTACCTCAACAAGATGCGGCATGACGTGGAGGTGAATCTCAGACGCGAGAATATCCCGGTGCGCGTGGAGGCGCGCATTAAGCGGCCGTATTCGGTGTTCCAAAAGATGCGGCGGCAGAAGATCGCGCTCGACCAGGTTTACGATCTGCTGGCCCTGCGAATCATCACCGATTCGGTGAAAAACTGTTACGCCGCGCTAGGCGTGATTCACAACGAGTGGCACCCCATTCCAGGACGCATCAAGGACTTTATCGCAATTCCCCGCCCTAATCTCTATCAATCGCTGCACACGTCGGTGATTGGCGCGGGTGGCCGGTCGTTCGAAATTCAAATTCGCACCGACGAGATGCATCGCCTGGCTGAAGAAGGCATTGCCGCGCATTGGAAATATAAGGAGGGCCGCAAGGGACCGGGCGCGGACGATCAGCGCATCAATTGGCTGCGCCAGCTGGTGGAGTGGCAGCAGGAGATGCGCGATCCGGGCGAGTTCATTTCCACGCTCAAGGTGGATTTGTACCCCGAGGAAGTTTACACCTTTACGCCCATGGGCAAGGTGATTGCGTTGCCGCGCGAGGCCACGCCCATCGATTTTGCGTACGCCATTCATAGCGACGTCGGCAACACCTGCGTGGGCGCCAAGGTAAACGGCCGCATCGTGCAGTTGAAGTACAACCTCAAGAACGGCGACGTAGTGGAGATTCTGACGCAGACCGGGCACATGCCGAGCAAAGACTGGCTCGGGATGGTGAAGACGCCCCGGGCGCGCAACAAAATTAAGCACGTCATCAATGCCACCGAGCACGCCAAGGCGATTGAGATCGGGCAAAAATATCTGGAACGCGAGGCGCGCCGGTTAGGCGTTCAGCTCTCGCGTGTCAGCAAGGCGGATCTGGAGCGCGTAGCCAGCGAATATGGTTGCGGCAAGGTGGAGGATTTGCACGCGGCGCTCGGCTACGGCAAGTTTTCCGCGCGGCAAGTGCTGCAGAACCTGGCGCCAGATGCGGTGGGGGAGCCGGTGGAAACGCCCAAGCCGGCGCCTGCGCCATCCGTACCTGGTGCGCCCGGGGGCGCTCAGAGCGATCCTGGCGACCTGGTCATCAAGGTGAAGGGCGTCGACGATCTGCTGGTATATCGCGCCAAATGCTGCAACCCCATCCGGGGCGAAGCCATCGTGGGATACGTGACGCGCGGCAAAGGCATCGCGGTGCATTCCAAGAACTGCACCAACGTTCAGAACCTGATGTACGAGGTGGAGCGCAAGATCGAAGTGGAATGGGCGCGCGCGGCCACCGAAACATTTCCAGTGCGCGTTGTCGTGCATACCGACGACCGGCCGGGGATGCTCAATCAGCTCACTTCCGTGCTCGCGGCGGAGCAGAGCAATATTCGGAGCCTGGAAGCCAGTTCAGACGACAAGCGCGGCGACGGAGCCATCATCGACATGACGGTGGAGGTGCGCGACAAGAAGCAACTGGAGCGGGTGGCCGCGGGGATCCGGCGCATCTCAGGCGTGCGCGACGTGGAGCGGACACAGTAACGACGGGACACAATGATCGAGACACAAGCGGAACCGGAACACATCGCCATTTCGAAATCGAAAGGCATCCAGATCGATTGGAAAGACGGGCACCATAGCGAGTACGCGCTGGCTTATTTGCGCGATGAATGCCCCTGCGCCAGTTGTACCGGCGCGCATGGCACCGAGCCGCAGAAGACGAATTATTCCGCGCCCCAGGCCAGCCCTTTTCAAATGTTTACACCCACGCTCAAGATGTTGAATGTGGAGGCGGTGGGGCACTATGCCATCCGGATCGAATGGAACGACGGGCACAATACGGGGATTTATTCGTTCGACCATTTGCGCAAGATCTGCTACTGTCCGGAGTGCAAAGCGGCAACCTAACTGCCGCCGGAACGTCTTAAGCTAAGTACTCGCGCGTTTTCTGCCGATTCAAGATATAGTGAGTACAAGGGTAAGTTGAACCAGCTTCCCGTCAAGCCCGGCTTTTCGTCAAGCCCAGCTTTGCGTCAAGCAAGAGAAAGGCGATACCAAGGCCATGCGGTGGTTTAAGGTGATGCGACAGCAGAAGCTGCTGTCTTTGAGTCTCCTGCTCGTTACACTCGCGATCGGGATCGTCATCGGGACGCTTGTCAACACCGGCGTGCACGCCGCGCGCCCGCAAACCGCGGCGCCGGATGCTGCGCCCCTGGTGGTGCCGAGCGCGGTGCAACTGGGCAACGAGTTCACCAAGCTCGCTAAAAAGCTGGAGCCATCGGTGGTTTACATCACCGCCGACTACACGCCGAAGGTGACCGAGAATCCGCACGGCCGGGGCCAGCAAGAGGAAGCCGAGCCGGGTGACGGCGACGACAAAGGAAACGGCAATGGCGACGGCGGCCTGGACCTGTTTAAGAAATTTTTCCGCAACGGCCCCTCGGGCGGCGATGTACCGCAGAGAGCGTTCAAGCAGGAGCAGTCCGGCACCGGGTTCGTAGTCGACAAGAACGGTTACATCATCACCAATCATCATGTGATCGCCAAAGTGGATCACATCAAAGTAAAGCTGCATGGGGACGACCCCACCGAGTATCGCGCGCGAGTGGTGGGCATCGATCCCGAAACTGACCTGGCGGTGATCAAAATCGATCCGAGAAGCCCGCTGGTGCCGGTGAATATCGGCAATTCGGACGCAGTGCAGGTGGGCGATTGGGCGGTGGCCATTGGGTCGCCATTTGGGCTGGAGGCCTCGGTCACGGCGGGAATCGTGAGCGCGCTGGGACGCGACATCGGCGGCGCGCTCCAGTTGCAGCGCTTCATCCAAACCGACGCGGCCATCAATCCGGGCAATAGCGGCGGACCGCTGCTCAATATCCGCGGCGAAGTGATCGGCGTCAACACCATGATCGCGACGCAAAGCGGAGGTTATCAGGGGATCGGATTTGCGCTGCCCATTAACATGGTGGCGCGAGTTTATAACGACATTATTCGAACCGGGCGGGTGACGCGCGGGTCGATTGGAATCGAGTGGTCCAAGGCCGACGACAAGCCGGAGCTGTTCAAGGCGCTGGGCACCAGCTCAGGCGTGTTGATCAGCAAAGTGCAGAAAGGCGGACCGGCCGACAAAGCCGGCTTGAAAGCGGACGACATCATCATCGCCATGAGCGGGAAATCGGTCAAGAATGGCGAAGATCTGGTTTCGCGTGTTTCGGAAACTCCCATCAATTCGAGCATCAACGTGACCGTCGATCGCGACGGCAAGCATATGGATTTCGCCATCACGGTGATGGACCGGGCGGAGGTCTTTAAGGATCGCCCCGAATTCGCCGAGCTGCGTGAGCCGCAGGCCGAAGGGCCGGCCAAAGTGGAGGAGGCCCAACAATACAAGTTCGGCATCAAACTGCACGCGCTCACCGATGCCGAGCGGAGCTCCATGGAACTGGATGCCAAGGGCGGCCTGTTAGTGCAGAGCGTCGATACGGACTCTTTCGCCGAGGACATCGGCCTGATGGAAAAGGACGTGATTCTGTCCATCAACCGGCAGCCAGTGACCAGCGTGGACGACGTCCGGAGAATCCAGGGAACAATGAAGCCGGGTGACCCGGTTGCATTTCGGGTCATGCGGCCTTCGGCGGGTGGTCGCGGACATGCGCCGCAATGGACCACCTTCTTTGTGTCGGGCGCGCTGCCGGCTCAGTAACGCATCTATTAAGCGATTTACCGTAGTCCAAACGTAGGCGCGGCACTACTGCTAACGTCGCCGGTCAACGGCTGACGCAGCACGTCCACGCAATTTTTGCGTCGCTCCAACCCTAAAGGAAATCGGCCAAGCCACCGATGGATTATCGATATGTTGGGTGATCACAGCTCCCCCGAACGTGAGGCCAATCCCGGCCTGGATGCTCAAGTGGTTGATGCTGCAAAACAAGCGGGACGAAAACCTCTCAGCCCGAGAAACCGCCGGCGATCCGGCAACGCTCTGCTCGAGGGTGCTTTTACCATCCTGCCGACGTTTGCGCTGATCTTCGCTTTCGTTGACTTTGGCTTGCTGCTGTTTCGGTGGGCCACTTTGCAGAACGCGGTCCGGGAGGGTTGCCGCTACGCGATCACTTTTCAGACCGTAACCGGGGATGGCCAGGACGCTTCCATTGAGAGCGTGGTCCAGCAATATGCGATGGGAATCGTGAGTACCACGGACAATCCGCAGGACATTTTTGTCAAGTATTACACGACAAGCAATTTGACTACGCCCGTTGCGTCGGGCGGGAATGTCCCGGGCAATATCGTTGAGGTATCGGTACAAGGCGTCTCCTGGTCATGGATCGCACCGCTCAGCGGCAGTTATGGCGGCGGCGTTCCATTCTTCCGCAATTCAACACCCATTACTCTCAACATCTACTCGTCCGACATACTCGGAGGTTATCCAGCGGGCGTGAACTCGGTGACGGAATAAATATGGCAACTGCGAGGCGAAGCGGAGCAACGGCGCGAAGACGACGGACGCAGAGTGGCCAGGAGATTTTAGAGTTTGCCCTGGTGGCCGTACTGCTCGTTCCTATGTTCCTGGGAGCTTTCGTGGTTGGGATGAACCTGATCCGCAGCATTCAATGCAATCAGGTGTGCCGGGACTTGGACGACATGTACATCCACGGAGCGGACTTTTCCACCTACCCGATTCAACAGGAGGCCCAGAGGCTGGCGCAGGGCTTGGGTCTGCAAATCTCCGCGTTCTCCGGCGACGCATCGGGAAACGAGCAATCCAATACCGGCAACTCCGGCAATGGACTGGTGACGGTGACGCAGATCATGTGGATCGGAGGCACGACGTCCGCCAACTGCGTGGCGGTGGGAGCGTCCAACTGCACCAATGCCAACAGCTTCGTCTTCACCCAGCAAATTCAATTCGGCAACGGTACGCTCGCCAATTCCGGCACCGTCAGCGTGGGGCAGTGTCCATCGGCGGTCCTGAATGACTCGGGAGTGGTGCAAAACTACATCACCGATTCGCGCGCGGCGCTGGCCGGGACGGCGCAGACCAATATGCAAAGCCTGTGGCAATCGAGCGCCGAGGTGACGGGTGGCACTGCGACGGCGCTGACCGACGGGCAAGTCAGTTATATCGTCGAGACTTATTTCCAGTCCCCAGACTTAAGCGTCGGCAGCTTATCGGGCAACGGCGTGTACGCCCGGTATTTCTTTTAGCCGGTATTTCTTTTAGGAGGATAGGTTCGTGAGAATCCGTCATCATCATAACCATCGTGAAAAAGGTGTTTCCCTGTTTATCGCCGTTGCGGCGCTGGTGTGGATAGTAATCCCGATGCTCGGCCTGTTTATCGATCTGGGAATTCTCTACTCGGCCAAAGCGCGGCTGCAGGCGGCTGTGGACGGCGCCGCGCTCGCGGCGGCGCGCGCCCTGAACCTGGGGCAAAGCACGACGGAACAGGCATCAGCGGCCCAGCAAAATGCGGTGAATTGGTTCTATGCGAATTTTCCGCCGGGAAACTGGAACACCAACACCACGGTTATGAATACCGGCACCGTCACGGTGGTCAACTCGCCCAACAACGCCAATCTCCGTCAAGTCACGGTTACGGCCACCACCAACGTTCCAGCCTGGTTCATGCGGTATGTAGGGTTCACCTCCACCACGCTCAGCGTTACGGGCCAAGCGTCGCGCAAGGACCTGGTCGCCATGCTGGTGCTGGACCGTTCCGGATCGATGTGTTCCATCAATGGGGGCAACCCGGCTCAACCTTGCGGAGCAAACGATGGCACTCCGTGCGCATCCATGATCACTGCCGCTAAGAACTTCACCGGGGCCTTCGCCGAGGGGCGCGATCAAATCGGCATGCTCACCTTTAGCGATGGTTATTACCTGGATTCCAAGCCGACCACCAATTTTCAGACCCTGCTGGGCTACAGCAACTCTTCTGGCACCGGCATGGGGGCCATTGATAACGTCACTTGTGCGGGTGGCACTGGCACACCAGCCGCGATGTCCATGGCCTACAACGAACTGTACAAGCTTTCCGAGCCGGGCGCGATGAACCTCATCATGCTCGAGACGGACGGCTTACCGAACACGGTGGTCTACAACTTCTATCAAACTCCGGGTACCACCGCAACCTGGGCGCTGAATACCGGCAGCAACTGTCAGGATGCGAATAACAAAACATGGAACCAGGGAGGGTGGCACTCCTCGACATCGGCTCGGCAGTGGATCCCGTCCATCTCCATGAACACGGGCGGCACAGGATTCATGTCCAATGTGCCCGCCGGTACGATCGGCGGAGTTTATAGTGCCGACCCATCCCAGGGTCCGCCGTACTACCTGACCGTCCTGTTTAACCCCCAGCAAACCACCGATACCGCAGGCACTGGCAATAGCATCTACGTCGACACCAGCGGGTCGGGGACCGCGCCCGGCTGCAATTTTAACAATTACAATAACGATTTCAATTGGCTCCCGAGCCAGGATGTCTTCGGAAATCAGATCGCGCCGAGCAACGAGTATCAATCACTCAGTCTCACCGGCGGTGAGCTTAACTTGACGGGCACCGCGAGCACGGATTGGCCGAATACTCACGCAGCGGCTTTGAACGCCACCGACAATTCGGCCTACAACATCCGCAACAACGCAACGCTGCCGGCCTACGTCTTTACTATCGGGCTAGGAGGCAATCACGGAAATCCTCCGGATCCCGTCCTGCTCCAAAGGATGGCCAACGACGCAAACGGGGATCAGTTCAACAACCCAGCCGTGTATCCGGCCTGCTCCACCGAGCCCACTTGCATCAACTATCCCAACCAGCCCCAGGGCCAGTTCATTTACGCGCCTACGTCCTCGCAGCTTGGCCAGGCGTTCCTGGCGATCTCGTCCCAGATCCTGCGATTGAGCCACTAAGAAGTCGCTGTAAAAGCCCCGGCAGACAAAAGCCCGTGTGGCGTAGGCGCCCACGCCTGCGGTTCGCGAATGTGAGAGGGCTTTTTCAGCGACGCAGCGAGACCAAACAGTTACCTCTTACTTCTGTTTGGTCTCGATTTGAACCACGTGGCCGTTGTCCAGGCGAACCGTTCCCATCGGAACACCTTTCACCCAGTACTGCAGGGTCTCGCGCATATGGCCGTCGTCATCGGGCACCACCACCTTCGACGATGCAGGGCCCAGCACCATGAGAACTTCCTTCTCGGAGGACCCAACATGGATCTGGCTGAACTCTGCGCCGGTGAGGTTTTTCTGTGGAGGGCCGGGGGGCACCGCTTGTACCGTCGGGACTAGCGGTGCGGGCGGTGGGGAGGCCGGGCGCGGCGTTGTGGGCTCAGTGGACCCAGCGGACTCAGCGGAGGGGGCCGTTTTAGCCCGGTCACGGCGGGCTAGCGCCTCCCGTCTGGCTTCCGCGCTTTTCGGCTCCGGGCCATTCTCAAAGAGCCACCCGGGAGGTTTCGAATGGCTCTCCGCTTTCTGCTCCGTCGCGTCGGAAGCCGGTTTGTCGGTTGAACTCTGGGCCGCTACGGGATTTGTGGACAAAGTTGTCCCAAGTAAAGCTACAACGAATACGGGTCGCATCGAATTCCCCCTCATCTCATGCTAAGCGGAGAACACCACTCCTACCAGCCGCGAAAGACCTTAGGTTTTAGCCTAAGTACGCAGCACCACGGCGTCCTCCTGATACAATTGAGTCACTCCCCCTCGGGACTGGGTTAGCGTTGCCCGGTCGAGCGTAGTCACTTGGATCGATCGTTTTGGATCAAGCATGGATTTGGATCAGCTCCATACGTTTCTTGAGATTGTCCGCCTGAAGAGCTTCTCCAAGGCGGCCCAGACCTGCTATCGCACGCAGCCAGCCATCAGCGCGCAAGTCCGGCAACTGGAGCAGGAGCTGAATACCACGCTGTTCGAGCGTCTGGGAACCAAGATTTCGCTCACCACGGCCGGCAAGATTTTCGCCGAATACGCCGAGCAGATCCTGGATCTGCGGCGCCGCGCGCAGGACACCATCAACGAGCTGGACCGGGTGCCGCGCGGTGAATTGGTGATCGCGGCCAACGAAGCCACCTGCATCTACGTGCTGCCCTCGGTGTTTTCCGAGTATAAAAAGAAGTTCCCGAACGTCCAACTTTCGGTGGACCGCGCCTACGGATCCCGCGTGGTGGAGGCGGTGCTCGAAAACCTGGCGGATTTCGGCATCACACAGCTGCCGGTGCAGGAAAAAAAGTTGCAAGTGGCGCGCATCCACTCCGATGAGATTATTTTGCTTTTACCGGGAAGGCATCCGCTGGCGGGTAAGCGCTACGTGACGGCGCGGGACCTGATGGACCAGCCGCTCCTGCTGCCCAAGTCCGGCACCACCCGTATCCGCTTAAACTCCTGGCTGGAGCCGGTGGAAGATCAAATCCATATCTCCATGGAGCTGGACTCCACGGAAATGATCAAGCGCTTCGTAATGGCCGGGCTGGGCTGTTCCTTCCTGGCAGCTTCCAATTGTCACGAGGAGATCGCAGCCGGAAAGTTGTCGGCCGTTTCGCTCGGGCCGGAGCCGCTGATTCGCAAGGTGGGTTTGATCTATCGAAAAGATAAAGCGCTGTCCAAAGCCGCGCTGGGGTTCATTCAGGTTATATTGGAACATGCCGGGAATGAGATTCCCGGGGCGGCCCGATCCAAGCTGCCAGAAGAAGTCTCTCCCTGAACAGGAGAAGGAACGCCGTATGTCCCGCGTCACGTTGAAGAGTTCGACGATTTTCATTTCCGTCGGAAACAAGACGGAAGTTTACCGGTCCGTTGCCGACGTTCCGCCTTCGCTACGCAAGAAGCTGGAGCAGTCCACCAATGGCATCAACTCCGCCACCATCCTGATCGCCGACCGCAAAGGCAAGGAAGAGATCGTGCGAGCCATTCGCGGCTTGCCTTCCAATCTACGCTCGAAACTGTCCACTTCGCTGCGTGAAGACGCGCCGCGCGCCGAGCGGAAGCCGATCGCCTGGGCCAGTGCGTGGCGGGATTGGGCTGAATTCCTGGTGCCGGCGGCCATCGGCGCGGCGGTCTGGCTGCTCTTCAGCGCTAAATAAAGCCGAGCAGCTTCTTGCGCAGCTTATCCGCCGTTGCGGTGTCGGGCGCGACAATCAGCACCGTATCATCGCCGGCGATGGTCCCGACGATCTCAGGCCAGTCCGCTTTGTCGAGAGCCACGGCGAGCGCGTTGGCGTTGCCCGGTGAAGTGCGTAGAACGATGAGATTCTGCGCCACGCGAACGTCTTGCAATAGCTCGGCGGCAACGGTCTCGACGCTCAGCCTGGGCGGCGCGGCCTCCACCTGGCGATAGCCTTCGGGCGTCTTCAACAGCCCGAGATCGCGGATGTCGCGCGACAGCGTCACCTGCGTGGTGTCGATACCTTGGCTCAGCTTCAGCTCCCGCGCCAGATCGTCCTGCGTGAGGATCGGCTTGGTGCGGATGAGCTTCAGGATTTGGCCTTGCCGGAAAGCCTTGTTCATTTCCAGTGACGGAGCCGCGCCTCCGCATCATCCAGGGCCCGCGCCACGGCCGCGGGTCCCGCGCCGCCCGGAAGCTCGCGCGTTTTCATTCCTTCGGCGGGGTTTCGAAGCAGCTGAGCCATGTCGGCTGTAAATTCGGGAGCGAAAGCGCTGAGCTGATCGGCGGTCCAATCGTTGGGCGGCTTGGCTTGCTGGATGCTTTCGAGCACCAGCTTGCCCACCAACTGGTGAGCGCGATGAAACGGCGTTCCGGCGCGCGCCAGCGCTTCGGCCAGATCGGTGGCCACCACCCAGCTTTCTTTAGCCGCTTCGAGCGGCGCGCTAGCGCGAAGATCGGTGGTTTCGACCACCACAGCCATCATCTCCAGCGCGCCCGATAATTGCGCGGCGGCGTCGAAGAGCGGCTCCTTATCCTCCTGCATGTCGCGATTGTACGTCATGGGAAGGCCCTTCATGGTGGTAAACAGCGACGTGAAGTCGCCAAACACACGGCCGCTCTTGCCGCGGATCAGCTCGAGCGAATCCGGATTCTTCTTCTGCGGCATCAGGCTGGAGCCGCTGGTGACGCCATCGCCCAATTCGAGCCACCCGAACTCTTCGCTCGAATAGAGAATCCAATCCTCGGCCAGGCGGCTCAAATGCAGCATGCTGACCGACGCGGCGTATAGAAAATCCAGTGCGAAATCGCGGTCACCGGAAACGTCCATGCTGTTGCGCGTGATGGCGGCGAAACCCAGGTCGGCCGCGATTTGTTCGCGATCGAAAGGAAAACCGCTGCCGGCCAGTGCGCCTGAGCCGAGCGGCATGACGTCCACGCGCGCCCGCGCCTGCTGCAACCGCTCCAGATCGCGCGCGAACATTTCAAAATAAGCCAATAAATAGTGCGCCCACGGCACTGCCTGCGCGCGCCGCAGATGCGTGTATCCGGGCACGATGGCCTGGGGATATTTGCGAGCCATCGCAACCAGCGCGGACATCAGATTCACGAGAAGATCGAGATCGGCGTCGATTTGCTCGCGCAGCCAGAGCCGCATGTCGAGCGAAACCTGCTCGTTCCGGCTGCGGCCGGTGTGGATTTTGTCGGCCAGCCCGCCCACGCGTTCCTTGAGCTTGCGGATGACGAAGGTGTGTACGTCTTCGTCCGTCGCGCCTTCCAGAAACTTGGCGTCGGCCGCCGCAGTTCGAATATCCTCGAAAGCAGCGATCAGTTGATCGCGTTCGGCGGGAGTTAAGATGCCTGCGCGTTCCAGGGCACGCGCGAAGGCTTCGGATCCTCGGCTATCGGCGTCCAGCAGCTTTTTATCGAAATGCAGCGAGCCGGAGAAGCGTTCGAAGACTTCCGACGGACCGCTGGCAAAGCGTCCGCCCCAAAGTTTGTCGGCCATGGCGACCCTAGGAGTGCTTCGCGGCTGCGGCAATTTCGGCCCGCACCACGATCGGCAGGCCAATCAGGTTGATGAATCCGCGCGCGTCCTTCTGATCGTACTCAGCGCCCATGGTGAAGCTCGCGACTTTGAGCGAATAGAGCGAATATGGCGACTTGCGGCTCACCGGCTCGATATTGCCTTTGTACAGACGCAGCGTAACCTCGCCCGTCGTGGTCTCGCTGGTCTTTTCGAAAAACGCGTCCAACGCCTCGCGCAAAGGCACAAACCACAGACCGTTATAGACCATTTCCGCGTAATCCAGCGCCAGCTTTTGTTTGTAGTGCAGCGTGCCGCGATCGAGCGTAAGCGATTCGAGCTCCCGATGCGCGTACAGGATCAGCGCGCCACCGGGCGTCTCATAGCATCCGCGCGATTTCATGCCAACGAAGCGGTTCTCCACCAGATCGATGCGGCCGATGCCGTGCTCGCCGCCGATTTTGTTGAGCGTTTCGAGCAAACTGACCGCCGATCCACGCTGGCCGTTCACCGAAACCGGTGTACCCTTCTCAAAACCGATGGTCACATCCACCGGCTTGTCGGGCGCTTCACGCGGGCTCTTGGTGAGCATCCAGATTTCGTCCGGCGCCGCATTGGCCGGATCTTCGAGCGCTCCGCCTTCGTGCGAAATGTGCCAGATGTTGCGATCGCGGCTGTAGATCTTCGTGGTGGTCTGCGAGATGGGAACGTGGTGTTTGGCCGCGTATTCGATGGCGTCTTCGCGCGACACGATATTCCACTCGCGCCAGGGCGCGATCACGGCCAGGTGCGGCGCCAGCGCCTTGTAGGTCAGCTCAAAACGAACCTGGTCGTTTCCCTTCCCCGTGCAGCCGTGCGCCAAGGCATCGCATCCGGTGGCGAGCGCCACTTCCACTTGCCGCTTGGCGAGCAGCGGGCGCGCGATGGAGGTGCCGAGCAAATACTTGTCCTCATAAATGCCGCCCGCGCGCACCAGGCGCCACAAGTATTGGGTGACGAACTCTTCACGCATGTCGGCCACATGGACTTCCGACGCGCCGGTCTTGAGCGCCTTTTCTTCCAGGCCTTTCAACTCGTCTTCGCCCTGGCCGATGTCGCCGCACACGGCGACCACTTCGCACTGGTAATGCTCCTTGAGCCAGGGAATGATGATGGATGTGTCGAGGCCGCCTGAGTAGGCGAGCGCTACCTTTTTGGGTTTCATAGTTCGCTATTGGCTATTGGCTATTGGCGGTTAGCCAAGCAACATCAACAATAGAGCCTTTTGGACGTGTAACCGATTTTCCGCTTGATCGAATACCGCCGATTGCGAGCACTCGATCACCTCGTCCACTACCTCTTCGCCGCGCTTGGCGGGCAGGCAATGCAGAAAGATGGCTTCCGGAGCAGCCTGTTCGAACAAGGCCGCATTCACTTGATAGGGAGCGAAGTCGGCCAGCCGCTTGGCCTTTTCAGCTTCCTGGCCCATGCTGGTCCATACGTCGGTATAGACCGCTTGCGCGTCATCGACAGCCTCAACGGGATCGTTCGTGACAACGAGCTGTCCGCCGGCCACTGCAGCCAGCGCCTCGGCCTGCGCGACGATCTCGGCATCCGGCTCATACCCCACCGGCGTCGCAAGCGAAAAGCTCATGCCGAGGCGCAACGCTGAAAGCATCAACGAATGCGCGACATTGTTTCCATCGCCGACGAAGGCCAGCTTGAGACCGCGCACGTCGCCAAAACGCTCCTGGAGCGTGAACACATCAGCCAGAGCCTGGCAGGGATGGAAGCGGTCACTCAACGCGTTGATCACCGGGACGCTCGACCAGTGCGCCAGATCGTCGATGGTGTTTTGCGAAAAAACGCGCGCCACAATGGCGTTGGTCCAGCGATCCAGATTGCGCGCGACATCCTTCAACGGTTCACGGTCGCCGATGGGACCGGTGCTCAGAACAGCGTCGCCACCCAATTGCTTGGCGGCCAGCTCAAAGGTCATACGGGTGCGCAGGGATGGCTTTTCAAAGAGCAGCGTGAGATACCGGCCAGCCAGAGCCTTGGAAAAACGGCTGGGGTTCGCCTTCAACTGTTGAGTGAGATCGAGGAGTGCAAGCAACTCATCCTGAGAGATATCGAGATCGCGAGTGAAGTCGCTGGCGGCGACCTTGGGAAGGGTTTTGGGCGCTGGCATTCTCTTAACTGGTTTGAGCGTTCCCAGAGACGACATGGCTGGATGGGGCTCCCTTCGCGCGATTGAATGTTTATTCACTCTAATGAATAATTACACATTAGGGCGCCGGTTGTCAAATGGGGTAGTGAGGTGGGTAGTGTCACGCGCTGCGTTGCTGAATTTTATGAATAAGTATTCTACGAGTGGAATCAGTCAACTGCGCGGCTGAGATCAACAGTAGGCGCGGCTGTCAAGAAAACCTTTGCCGAGGGTTAGGAGGAACGAAATTGAGCAATTTTGAACAGACCCGAGCTCCCGAAGATGCTTTACTTGTTAGCGAGATCTCTTCGCCGGGCGGGAGAGTAGCTTCATTGTTTACATCCCGTCCCGGCATCCTTCCTTCCCGCCTCACGGCTCACTATGTTCCTCTGGATACAGCAGTTCGTCTAACGCCTCTTTCACCCCCCTCAGCGATCTGGTCCCGTTCAATCTGATCGAGCAAGCTACTCGCAATAGCGTCCAATGCGATACCGGCGGGAGCGAATCGAATTCTACGCGGGTAGCCGCGCCGCCGAGCGCCCCGTATCGCACGTGCTTCCGGTTGGTCAGTTCTTAACGGTTAAGGCTTCCGAATCTACAGCCTTCTTCCCCGTGATTCCCTCGATCCCCGCGAGAACGCCGCGGTAGTCGCTCTTATCGCACCGGATCGCAAAAGCCGCCTTTGTGCTCTCCGTCAGGCCAACGAAGTATTTCTTGGAGTTCGTTCGCGCCATGAGGGCGCCGATGCCAAATGAGACCACGGCCAAGCCGATCGCCGCGCCAACACGCCGGTGCCCGTCCTGTCATCGTAGATAACCCTGTATCCATTTTCGGCCGCAAACGCCGTAATCGGAACAATGGCGCGGGAAGCGGGTATAGAATGCTCCATTATGCCGAGCTTTCCGCTGCTGGACGTGGCAATTGGCCTGAGCTTCATTTATCTGTTGCTCAGCCTTATCTGTTCATCGCTGAATGAGGGGCTGGAATCGCTGCTTCGAAACCGCGCCAACGATCTGGAAGCGGGAATTCGCATGCTGCTGAGCGACCCGAATAAACACAGCTGGTTCTTGTCGTTCTGGCCCTGGACCAGCTCCATTCGAACCGGCATTACGCGGGAATTTTACTTACACCCGCTGATCCGGAACCTTTTTCGGGATGAGAACCGGCTGCCGAATTACATCCCAGCGCGAAATTTCTCGCTCGCATTGATGGACCTCATGTTTCCGGATCCCACGCCGGCGGGGAGCCCGGCTCCTCCCGCGACGGCGAATCTTCCCGAGGGTCTCAAGAAATCAGTTACCTTGCTGATGAACGCGGCCCAGGGCGACGCGGAGCAGGCGCGCGCGAATATCGAAGGCTGGTTCAACAGCACCATGGACCGGGCGTCGGGATGGTACAAACACCGGACGCAATTCATCCTGTTTGGCATTGGGCTGGGCGTGACCATTGGCGTGAACGCCGATTCCATTCAGGTGCTGAGCACGCTGGCTCATAGCAAGACACTGGCAGCGGTGGTGGCGGCCGCGGGACAAGCCGCGGGTCAGCCGCTCACGCAAAACGTGGACGTGATGACGCAGGTCTCGAACGCGATGGGCAGTCTGCAGTCGCTCGACATCGGAATTGGATGGGAGCGGGAGTTGAGCGCGCAAGGCAAGCAACCGAAGCAAACGGTGCAACCGGAACGAGTGCCCCCGGCATTCTTCAGCGACACCTGCGCCTCAGCGAATGTCTCATGCCAGCGGCCTTGGGGCTGGTTGGGTTATCTGATCGGCTTCCATTGGCTTGGATGGCTGATCACAGCGGCGGCCATTTCGCTCGGAGCGCCGTTCTGGTTCGACACGCTCAGCCGCTTCATGGTGGTGCGGTCTACGGTGAAGCCCAAGGACGCGAGTGGCGATCAGAGTTCGTAGCGCGTGGCCCACGCTACACTATCATCAGTCCCTTGAATGAAAATCTCGGCTGCGATCATCACCTACAATGAAGAGCGCAACATTCCGCGAGCGTTGGAGAGCCTGCGCTGTTGCGATGAAGTGGTGGTGGTGGATAGCGGATCCACCGATCGCACAGTGGAGCTGGCCACCAAGCTGGGCGCGCGGGTGATTGACAGCAACTGGCGCGGCTACGCGGGGCAAAAGAACTACGCCTCCAGCCAGTGCGAGTACGATTGGGTCCTGTCGCTGGACGCTGACGAAGCATTGAGTGAGGCGCTCGAAGGCGAGATCTGGCAGATCAAGAAGAACGGGCCCGAGTTCGATGCGTACACCATGCCGCGACTGGCGCAGTACCTGGGCCGCTGGATTCTGCACTCGGGCTGGTATCCGGATCGCAAGGTTCGGCTGTTCGACCGGAAGAAGGCTCAATGGGTGGGCGAATACGTCCACGAATCCGTGGTGGTGGGCGGCAATGTGGGCCATCTCAAGTCCAACATCCTGCACTTCACGTGCAGCTCGCTCTCCGAACATTTGAAGACCATGGACCGTTACACCACGCTCGCGGCCGAGCAGTTGGTGGAACAAAAGACGCCCGTGGGATGGACTCAGCTGGCGGTGAATCCGGCCTGGACGTTTTTCAAGACATACGTACTGCGGCGCGGCTTTCTGGATGGCATGGAAGGTCTCGCGATTGCGCACATGGCCGCGCTGTACAATTTCCTAAAATATGCGAAAGCTAAGAATATGAGTCCAAGGAGATGATCGAAGCTCTAGTGGCCGCCTTATTTGGCCTGCTCATCGGCAGTTTCCTGAATGTTTGTATCTATCGCATGCCGCGCGATCTGTCCGTGGTGAAGCCGCGATCGTTTTGTCCGGAGTGCAATCAGACCATCGCCTGGTTCGATAACATCCCGCTCCTCAGCTATGCCATGCTGGCCGGCCGCTGCCGCCGCTGCGGGCATCGCATTTCGGCGCGCTATCCGGTGGTGGAACTGCTCACCAGCGTGGTTTTCTTTGGCGCGTTCTGGTTCCTGGGAACCAAGCTGGCGGCCGTCAAGTTCGCCGTTTTCGGCGCCATCATGATCGCGCTGGTATTTTCCGATCTCGAGGAGCGCATTTTGCCGGATGAATTCACCCTGGGAGGAACGGCGCTGGGAGTGATCTTCGCGGCGTTCGTACCGGTGAGCGGAGGAATCCTGCTTCTGATTTTCTATGGCTCCAGGCATCAATGGTTGGTCTCTATCTGCGATTCGGTGATGGCGGCGGCCATTTGCTCGGGTGCATTGTGGGCTGTGCGCGCGATGTATGAGAAGGTCCGCAAGCGCGAAGGCTTGGGATTGGGCGATGTGAAGATGGGCGCCATGATCGGAGCGTTTCTTGGCATCCAAGGCGCGCTGCTCACTTTACTGGTGGGCTCTCTGCTGGGCGTTGTGGTGGGGCTCGGCTACACCTGGTTCACCGGCAAGGATGCGTCCACTTATGAGCTGCCGTTCGGGAGTTTCCTTGGAGTTTCTGCATTGGCCGTCGGTTTCTTCAGTGAAGTGATTTTCAACTGGTACAACCGCTTGGGTGCCTGAAGTGACGCCTGAGGTGCCCGCGTAGCTGGCCCGCCATTTTCATCTTCGCTATCACCTACCTGGTGCTTGCCATCGGGCGTCTGCCCGGCTTCCGTATCGACCGGACTGGCGCGGCTATCATCGGCGCTAGCTTCATGCTGGGAGTGAACGCGCTTTCGCTGGATGAGGCTTATCGCGCGATCAATTTCGACACCATCATCCTGCTGTTCGGCATGATGATCGTGGTGGCGAACCTCGAATTGTCGGGCTTCTTCGCGTTGGTGGCGGAGCGGGTGGTGGAACGCGCGCATAGCCCGCTGCTGCTTTTGATCGCGATTGTGGGCGTGTCCGGAGTCTTCTCGGCGTTCTTCGTCAACGACACCATGTGCCTGGTGCTGACTCCTCTGGTGCTCGAAGTGGCCGGGGCGCTGCGGCGCAATCCCGTGCCATATTTGTTGGCAGTGGCGATGGCGGCCAATATTGGAAGCGTGGCCACCATCACGGGAAATCCCCAAAGCATGCTGATCGGAAGCTTTTCGGCGATCCCCTACCGGCATTTTCTCGCGGTGCTGGGGCCGGTGGCTGTGGCCGGATTGGCGCTGGCTGTCGCGGCCGTCTTCCTGAGTTATCGGCGTGAGTTTCTGACGGCTCGAGAAGTGGTTGTGGAGAAGCGCCCGATCCACGTGGATCGCGGCTTGATGTGGAAATCGCTCGGGATTGCTCTCGCGATGATCGTGATGTTTTTCGTCGGCTGGCCGGTGCCCAAGGTGGCTATCGTGGCCGGTGCGGTCCTGTTGATCACCCGGCGCGTGCGTCCCGAGAAGGTTTATCAGCGGATCGATTGGCCGCTGCTGGTGATGTTCGCGGGGTTGCTTGTCGTGATCGCGGGTGTGGAGAAGACGTCGCTCGAGACCCATCTCGCCGCGCTGGCCGGACAGCTGCACCTGGACAATGCCTCCTGCTTACCGGATTTGCGGCAGTGCTGTCGAACCTGGTGAGCAACGTTCCGGCCGTGTTGGTGTTCAAGCCGTTCATCGGTCAATTAGCGGACCCCAAGCGGGCCTGGCTGGTGCTAGCGATGGCATCCACATTGGCGGGGAACTTGACGGTTGTAGGGTCCGTGGCGAATCTGATCGTGATTCAGTAGGCGCGAGATCGCGTTCGGATCGGCTTCTGGGAGTATTTTCGCGTGGGCGCGCCGTTGGCGATTGCGACCATGCTGGTGGGCGCGGCCTGGATCGCGTGGTTCTTTTGAAATCGATCGCGTGAAATCAGTCGCGCGAAATCGGGCGCGGCCGGCCTCACTTCTTGCAACGCGGGTCTGCAGCTTGGATCGCGGCAATTTGCTGGTCGGTGATCGGAATGGGGGCGCAGCCATGCCCTTTTTCACATACGAAATCGAACTTCGCCGCGGGTGAGTGGCATCCCAAACATGGCTTCTTCAACGAAGCGTTGATCACTTTATCTCCGCGGTCCTGAATCACAGTGCCATCGGCTGAGACCTTCAAAGCAAAAAACTCCCATCCATTGGTGTTGGGAAAGGCCGATCGATCATGCTTCACCATGGCCTCGGTCGGGATCAACTGCAGAATCGTTCCGGTGGGATAGTCCTTGTTGGGCACGCTTTCCCTGAAGATGCTGGTAGCTTCCTTGAGCTTTTCGGGATCGGGGTTCTGAATCCGCGTGTTTCTCACCTTCGGCAGGTTGAGCACGCAACCGAAGCTCTTTTCGGTGATCACCAAATCGTCTGCGGAAAGGGCTGCGACCAAAGAGAGACACGAAACGAGACAGAGGGCGTGGCGCATCGTTTCAGTTTATACTGCCCCAGTTTACGCTGCCCCAGTTTACACAAACATTTATTCCGAGAAATGATCTATCCTGGTGGGCGTGATGTCCTGGTTTGCGTTTATAGCTGGAGTGCTCGCCGGCGGCCTGGTTGCTGGACTGTGGATGCGGGCCAAGCTGGCTCGGGTGGAAGCGGCGAAGCACTTCGCCGAATCGGGCGCAGCGAAGATGCAGGAGACGTTCCAGGCGCTGGCCGACGCAGCGCTCCGTTCCAATCAAAGCGCATTCCTGGACGCCGCGCGAACCACGCTCGAAACCACACGTGCGCAAATGACGGGAGACCTGGCGCAGAAACAGACCGCGATGGAAGGCGCTGTCGGGGGCATGGTTCAGCCGCTGGCCGATTCGCTGGGCCGGTTGGAAGTTCACGTCCGTGAGTTGGAGCGCGCTCGGGAGAAAGCTTATGGCAGCCTGGGCGAGCAGCTGCAGACGCTGGCGCGCGAGACGTCCACGCTGTCCACCGCACTGCGATCGCCGCAGACTCGCGGCCGCTGGGGAGAAGTAACGCTGCGGCGCGTGGCAGAGCTGGCCGGTATGGTTCACAACTGCGATTTTTCCGAGCAGGAGACGCGCGAAGGCGACGGCGTTCGAATTCGTCCGGATATGATCGTGCGGTTGCCTGGAGACCGATCGCTGATTGTCGATGCGAAGGTTCCATTGACCGCGTATCTGGACGCTGTGAGTGCCAAGGATGAAGCGTCGCGCAAAGCTGCGCTGGTCCGGCATGGCCAGCAGGTCTCCGAGCACGTCCGGCAGCTATCGAGCAAACAGTATTGGAGCCAGTTTCAACCCGCCCCGGAGTTAGTGGTGTTGTTTCTGCCGGGCGATCATTTCTTCAGCGCGGCGCTCGAAATCCGGCCCGATCTGATCGAAGAAGCGCTATCGAAGAAAGTTGTGATCGCGACGCCGGTGACGCTGATTTCGGTGTTAAAGGGCATCGCCTACGGCTGGAATCAGGAACAGCTCGCCGAGAACGCCGAGGAGATTCGGCGGGTAGCGTCGGAGATGTACGAGCGCGTGCAATCGGTGCAAGAGCATTACTCATGTACCGGAAGGCTGCTCGAAAAGACCGTCGCGGCGTACAACAGTTCGGTTGGATCGTGGGATTCGCGTCTGGTGCCCGCACTACGCAAGATGCGCGAGCTAGGGGTGGCGAGCGGGGCAGAGCCGGAAGCGCCCGAGCAGATTGATTTGCTAACGCGGAGACCACGCGCAGTGAATGGATTCTGAGCCGTGACCAAAGGGAGCGGTTACGACATCTCACTCTGGGACATATCACTTTACGACATATCGATAATGTCGAAGCTGAAGCGCTCGGGCGGTAAACAGGAGAGCGGCGCTGGGCTCAGGTGGGCCCAGGTCTCAAAGGCGGTCGTGGCCACGCTTGAGTTCAGATAGAACAGGAACTGGTTAGAGAAGCAGGAAATGGGCGGAGGCTGGCGAAAGGTGAGCCGCATTCCGACCGCCTTTTCGAACTCCACGCCTTCGCTCGGCACGGCCTTGTCTTCGAGCAGCATCACGAAACTGGAGCGGCCGGCGTGAGGCCAAACATCGGGCCGTAAGAGGTTGCGCAGTTCCAGCCGCATGTCGAAGGTAGTCTCGCATTGCCGGATCCACTCGAGAATGCTGTCGCCCCACTGCCATTGCGTGACGAAGCGCAGATACTGATCGGCCAGGTTGATGGCGAGGTCCATCTTGCGGCGATCCATCTCGAAACCAGCCGCGGGGCCGTCAAATGCCGGCGGCGCCATCATGTCTTCGGCGTCGATCAGGTTGTTGGCCATGCCAACCACGCGATCCAAGCGCCTGACGTTGGGGCTGGTGCGAACCAAGAGCGGGGGCAGTTCGTGGGTTTTTTCTCCCGGGACTTCTACGAACTTTCGGTCTCCAACAATATCCATGGTGACGACCTAATCTCCTTATCGACAACCAGGTCGCGGACTTTCACTTATATGGACGCCGTTTGTGACTTGCCCGTTACGTGGGGCCCGGCGAACCGACCAGCACCAGAAGTAAGAACAATTCTGCAAGATTTGTTGCCACTTGTAAAGGGGTACTTAAGTCGCACTCCCTGCGCTACAATTCGGCTTCGTGATGGATGTTCATGACTTATTGTGATGTTAGCCTGCCGGTACCGCTCGATCAGGCGTTTACCTACCGGCTGCCCGAGACCATGCAGCACCGGGTGCAGCCTGGCTGCCGGCTGCTGGTTCCGTTTGGGCCACGCAAACTCACCGGCATGGTACTCGCGCTGCGAGCGGATGAGCCGGAGGGGACGGGCGCGGTGCGAGAGGCCTTGCGCCTGGTGGACGAGGAACCGGTTCTGGACGCGGAGCTGCTATCGCTAGGGCGCTGGATCGCGCAGTATTATTGTGCTCCGCTGGGCGAAGTGCTGCGCAGCATGACGCCGCTCGGTGGTGAGGTTCGCAAAACCAAACTTTATTCGCTCACCGACGCTGGCCGCGATACTGCGCGGCAACTCCTGCTGGGCGCCGATGACGAAGATCCGACGCTACAAATTCTCAGATTGCTCGAAGCGCGGCCGTTATCGGCATCTTATCTGCAAAAGAAGCTGCCAAATGCCTTGAGCGTGATTCGCTCATTGGAGAAGAAAGGCTTCGTCGCGATGGAGGATCTGGAAGCGCAGCGCGATCCACTGCGGGCATCGGCGACCAGGCTACGGGCGTCATTTATTGCATCTGCACCCCAGGGCCTGAAGCTGACCAAGCGCGAACGCGAGCTGCACGCGTTCCTGGAGCTGCACCCCGGCACGCATAACCTGGAGCAGTTGGAGGCATCGGTGAAGGGCGCAAGCCAAGCCGCGCGTTCGCTGGCTCGCCGGAACCTGATCACTCTGGAACCGGAGGCTCCCACCGGAGTCTTCGCCACCGACGTTCCACCGCGCACGCTCAATCCCCATCAGCTGGAAGCCTATCAGCAAATCGAAACAGCGTTGCGCGCGGATAAGTTTCACAGCTTTTTGCTGGAAGGCGTCACCGGCTCGGGAAAAACCGAGGTGTATCTGAAATCGATTGACGCCACCATCGCGCTGGGCCGAAGCGCGCTGCTGCTGGTGCCAGAGATCGCGCTGACACCCGCGGTGGCCGGGCAGTTCTTCCATCGTTTTGGTGACCGCGTCGCAATATTGCACTCCGCTTTCCATGACGCCGAACGCGCCGAACAATGGCGCCGCATTCGGAGCGGCCTGGCCACCGTGGTGGTTGGGACGCGCTCCGGCGTGTTCGCACCAGTGCAAAACCTGGGGCTGGTGGTAATTGACGAGGAACATGACGCGAGCTACAAGCAGCAAGAGACGCCGCGCTATAACGGCCGTGATGTCGCGATCGTGCGGGCGCGCGAAGCCGGGGCCGTGGCAGTGCTGGGCTCGGCCACCCCGAGCCTCGAGAGCCGCTACAACGCGGAGCGGGGCAAGTATACGCTGATCAAACTCCCCGAACGCATCGAGCAGAGGCCGATGCCGGACGTGGAAGTGATCGACATGCGGCAGGAGTTTTTAGAGACGCGCAAGCTGGCGACCTTCTCGCGGCGGCTGGTGGAGACCATCGACGAACGCCTGAAGAGTCGAGAACAGACCATGCTGCTTCTCAACAGGCGGGGATTTTCGAGCTTCGTGGCCTGCCGGGCGTGTGGCGAACGCCTGGAGTGCGTCAATTGCGCGGTCACGCTGACTTATCATCGCCGCGATCGACGCATGCTGTGCCACTACTGCAATTATGCGGAGAAGGTACCTTCGGCTTGTCCCAAGTGCGGCAGCGAGTACTTGAATTTTATCGGGACGGGTTCGGAGAAGGTTGAGGAGGAGCTGCATCGCGATTTTCCCGAGGCGCGGATCGCGCGCATGGATCGCGATACGGTGAGCGGCAAGCGGCATTTCGAAAGCATCCTGCATGGATTTCGCGACGGCGCTTTCGACATTCTGGTTGGAACGCAAATGATCGCAAAAGGGCACGATATTCCCAACGTGACGCTGGTGGGGATTGTCTCGGCCGACATCGGCCTCGGGTTGCCGGATTTTCGCGCGGCTGAACGGACCTTTCAGTTATTGACGCAGGCTGCGGGGCGCGCCGGGCGCGGCAACCTGCCTGGAATTGTGCTGATCCAAACCATCAATCCCGAGCATTACGCGGTGCGGCTGGCTTCGGAGCAGAATTACGATGGGTTTTACGCCAAGGAGATTCAATTCCGCAAACTGATGCGGTATCCGCCGTTCGCCGCGCTGGCGAATGTGCTGGTACGAAGCCAGAATCAGGAGGATGCGCTCGCGATGAGCGCTGAGTTGGGGCGCATGCTCGATCCGGCGCCCGAAGGAATCAAGGTGCTGGGTCCGGCGGAGGCTCCAGTGCCGAAGCTGAAGAGCGAATTCCGGTATCAATTGCTGTTGAAGGCGGCCGATCGGAGGATCTTGAATGAGACGCTGCGCGATTTGCAACGCTTCGGAAGGGAGCAAAAATGGCCGGCGACCGCGCTGGTGATCGATGTGGATCCACTGACGTTGTTGTGACTCTAACCAACCAGCGTCGCCCCCGTTAAGGCAAGGTGTTGATCCGTGGACCAGCAAGTCGCAATGCGCCGCGCTTTCATGAGGGCTAGCCCGTGCGCGTCGGCCAACGTTAGATTTTGGTCCGCGAATTTCTGGACTAAGACCTTCGCTTTCTCAAGTTCGGGTTCGTCGAAGGCAGCGATTCGCAGAGGCAGTTCCCGAATGAAATTCAGGAACGAGATGGCCTTGCGTTGATCGTAGCGCCGCAGGAACCAGCCGTGTCCCTCCGCGACAACCAACGCCGAGGTGACGAGAGCGGGTGGATCGGAGAAGAGACGTTTGAATAAGGAATGATAGCTATCCGTGGAGTCTAGAAACGCAATGAGGGCTGATGTGTCGACGTAGCTTTCAGTCCTTTGAGCCATAGACAATTTCGTCGATCGACAGGCTGGCATTAGGATCGCCAGAGGCCACCATGCCCGCGTAACGCATCCAGGATGGTCCTTCGGAGATTGGCAGCCTCTCGCGCACGGCCCGCCGCACGAATTCGGCGACCGAGATGCCGAGCGCTTTTGCTTCCTTCTTGGCGAGCTCGTACTCCCTTTCCTGGAGGCTCACTTGCGTACGGATCATGTTATCACCTCACGCGCCTATGATAACACTATTGACGGGACTAGAGCTACGCGCGAGCGTGCTCACGCGCGGGCCCGGGAGGATGATGCCGGCCAGGTTCAATGGATCGGAGTTGGCGACATCCAGATGCTCATCTGTTTCGGAGGCCGAGCGGCGGATGGCGCGCAGCAGATCCAAAGCTTCGGGGCGCGCGAATTGTTCGCCGCTGAATCCGGAGACGAAGCGGCCGCCGCGGATCTCGCCTTGCGCTTCCTTGCGTCGGAGCACCGGCAACAGATCGCGCCAGGGCGGAGCGAGACTTTCGCGGGCGAGCAGATCGCGAAAGAGCACGCCCCAACGAGCGAGCAGTTGATCGGCGAAAGCGACGGCGCGCGCGTCGCTGGTCGCTGCAGCCGCAACATGCCTCACAAGAGCCCAGCGTCCCGCGGCGTGCCGGGGACGAGCCAGCCTTCCCCGCCCTTCTCCGCGCCGGCGCTTAGGATCGACCAGCGATCTGAGATTTTCGAATCCATCGGCAGTCACCAGGCCCGCGGCCACCAATTCCCAGAGTCCATCCTCCACTTCGCTTGCCAGGCGGCCGGTGGCCCGGACCAGGTCGGCAAAGAAGGAAGCGCCGCGCTGCTCGATCTGGGTCAGTACTTCGCGGGCGGCATGAGAGAGCGTGGCCGACTTTGCATCCGGGTCGGGCGCCGCTCTTGAGTAACCGGCTATCCAATCCGCGCTCTCGCGCAGGAAGATGGCGATGGGTGCGGTGCGCGTAGGCCGGACGCGGCGCGGCTCGGCGGCTTCAAAGGCCGGATGGGGTGATAGACGTGCCCACATCACTTCGCCCGAAAGGCACAGCTCATCCAGAAACTCGGGTTCATAATGGGCCACGCGCCGCGACAACACTTCGGCTTCCCATGCGGCCGCGGAGATTTCGTAGCCTTGCAATTGCTTGACGATCTGCAGCGTGCCGTCCACGCCGTGCAGGCGGCTGCCCGCATTCAGGTGCTGCCATTGAAACAGAAAGCGCTCAAATTGTGCGGCGGTCACCGGCTCGATTTCGCGGCGCAGCTGGCCAAGCGTGAGGCGATGAATCCGAGCCAGGACGCGGCGGTTGCACCATTCGGTTTCGCCTTCCCCGAGATCGGGCGAGAAGCGGCCGCGCATCACCTGGCCCTCGGATTCAAGTCGCAACAACGCAGCTTCGATTTCGTCGCATGGAAACGCGAGCGTGCCGGACATGGACGCCACGGTCACTGGACCCAGTGACTCCATCCAGCCGCGCACGGTGGCCAACACGTCGCTCGCTAAGTGCAGGCGTTCCGTCGCGATCCAGAAGCGTTTGCCGCCTCTCTCAACGACACTGGCGCGGCCCGTGGCGCTCAACTGCATGAAATAATCGGCCCACTCGTCACCCCAGGTCCCCGAGGCCGGCAAAGTAATCAAGCTGAGCAGAGCGTCGTGGAACTCATCGGCATCGCGAACATCGGGCCAGGATTCGGCGGCTACCGTCGCGATGGCTGCCGCATCCAGGATGCCTGCGCCGCCCGAAACATCCGTGCGAAGAGTCCGGCGCAACTGGACGGCCCGTGCGCGCCGCTCTTCCAAGGGCGCGTCATCCAGATAAGCGTAGGGATTGGCGTTCAGAATCTCGTGCGAAAAAGGCGATGGCTCCGCGTTATCGATCGCAACCTTGTGAATGGCTCCGGATTCGAGATCTTCGAGAAGACGCGTGAGCCCGTCCAAATCCATGGCTTCATGCAGGCAATTGTCGATGGTCTCTTCCACCAGCGGATGATCGGGAATGCGGATCTCGCCAGTGAGGTTTTCCGCGCACGCCACTTGATCCGGAAATACGGACGCGAGTAAATCCTCGGCGCGCATGCGCTGGATGGGCGGCGGAACTCTGCGGCCGCCACGGAAGCGCGGGATGGCCAGTGCACGCGACGCGTTCCAACGCCAGCGCGCGGTGAACATCGGCGCGTCGAGCATGGCTTGCGTAAGTACGTGCGCCACAGTCTGCGGCTTCAGGAATTCGAACACCAGTTCGAGCGGGAAGGCGTGCTGCTCGGTGAGCGAGATGTTGATTCCGTTGTCGGTGGCCGCGGCTTGCAGTTCGAAATTGAACGATCGGCAGAAGCGTTTCCGCAGCGCCAGCCCCCAGGCCCGGTTGATGCGCGATCCGAACGGGGCGTGGATCACCAGCTGCATCCCGCCGCCTTCATCGAAAAAGCGCTCGGCGACCACCGTCTTCTGGGTCGGCAACGCGTTGAGCGAAGCCTGGCCAGCCAGCACGTAGGCCACAGCCTGCTTGGCGCCTCCTTCGTCCAAACCGCACTCTTCGATCAGGAATTCGAGAGCGCTATCGGGTTGCTCCGCTATCCGCTCGCGAACGTTACCGACGGCTTCTGAAAGCTCGAACGTTCGCCCCGGCGCTTCTCCATTCCAGAAAGGAACAGACGGCGGTGCGCCATGCGCATCCTCCACGCGCACCCGGCCCGGCTCCACGCGCTTGATGCGCCACGATCCCGTGCCGAGCAGAAAAACGTCACCGGCCAAGCTTTCCACGGCGAAATCTTCGTCCACCGTTCCGACCTGTTTGCCATCGGGCTCGGCAACCACCGAATAATTCGCGGTATCGGGGATGGCGCCGCCTGAAGTGATGGCCGCCAACCGCGCGCCCCTACGACCCCGGACGCGGCCATTCACCTGATCGCGGTGCAAATACGCGCCGCTGCGTCCGCGCTGTGTGGTGATGCCGTCGGACAGCATTTCGATGATCGCATCGAAATGTTTTCTATCCAGATCCCGGTACGAATAAGTGCTTCGCACCAAAGCGTAGAGATCTTCCTCCTGCCAATCGCGGGCGGCGCATTCGGCAACGATTTGTTGAGCCAGAATATCCAGTGGAGCTTGAGGAATCTCCAGCCGGTCCAGAAGGCCGGAGCGAATGGATCGCACCAGCGCGGCGCACTCGATCAGTTCATCGCGCGTGGTGGTGAAGAAATGGCCCTGGGGCTTTGCGCCCACCCAATGTCCCGACCGTCCCACGCGCTGCAGCGCGACGGCGATCGACCTGGGCGATCCGATCTGACACACCAGATCCACGGAACCGATATCGATGCCCAATTCGAGTGACGCCGTCGCCACGACGGCTCGCAGTTCGCCGCTTTTGAGACGCGCCTCGGCGTTCAGGCGCAAGGCTCGCGAGAGACTGCCATGATGCGGGAGCACCATGTTCTCGCCCAAGCGCTCCGACAGAGCCCGGGTCACGCGCTCGGACAACCGGCGCGTGTTTACGAAAACCAAGGTGGTCCGATGAGCAAGGATCAGCGCTGCCAGGCGGTCATAGATCTCGGCCCACATTTCGTTGCTGGCCACCGGTCCCAATTCGTCCCGAGGCACTTCCACCGCCAACCCCATTTCACGGCGATGGCCGATGTTGACGATTCGAGCGTTTGGTGAGAGAAAGTCCGCAACCTGTTCAATCGGCTTGACGGTAGCTGATAGGCCGATGCGCTGCGGCTTGTTCACTGCCAAAGCGTCACCTGTACACAGAGCATCACCTGTACACAGAGCGTCACCTGTACACAGAGCGTCACCTGTACACAGAGCGTCACCTGTACACAGAGCATCGAGTCGCGCCAAGGAGAGCGCCAGGTGCGAGCCGCGCTTGTCGTCGGCAACGGCGTGGATTTCGTCGACGATCACAGTGCGCGTGGTGGCCAGCATCGCGCGCGATTTTTCGGCGGTCAGCAAGATGTAGAGCGATTCCGGCGTGGTCACGAGAATATGTGGCCGCTGTTTGCTCATCTGCTGGCGTTCGGAAGCCGGTGTGTCCCCGGTCCGGACTGCCGTCCGAATCGGCGAAAAAGGGATGCCGCGGCGCGCGGCTAGCTCCGCAATCTCGGCCAGCGGCACTTCAAGGTTTTTGTGAACATCGTTGCTCAAAGCCTTGAGCGGAGAGACATAAACGACTTCGGTTTGATTGGGGAGTTCGCCGGCGCGAGCGGCGCGCACCAGGCGATCAATGCAGATGAGGAACGCAGCCAACGTCTTGCCAGAGCCGGTGGGCGCGGAGATCAACACGTCGTGCCCGGCACGAATCTCGGGCCATCCCAGAATCTGCGGCTCGGTGGGAGTGCCGAACCGGGTGCTGAACCATTCCGCTACCAGGGGATCGAAATTAGTCTGTGACACGGCTGTAACTCGCGATTGAGGAGCCACCTGCTATTATTAGACCTCAGCTCCGCTCCGTTGCACAGGGATTTGTACGATGGCATTCCTGGCAGCTTAGGTAGAAGCTGAGTATTACTAAGGTAAGTAGTTGTAACATTAGCTTCTATCATCTTCTGTCAGCTTCTTTATATGACGATTCGGATTGTCTTCCGATGCTCGCGCTGCGGTTCCAAGGCGTTCCGCCGTTCCACCAGATGGTTGTTGCGAGACACTTTCCTTTTGAAGCTCGGGATGACACCGCAACGCTGCTTACGATGCCACCGGCGTTTCTATATTTGTCTTCCGCTCTGGACCAAGCTGGCGGAGGCCCAGACCGGTAACGGCGGCTCCGAAGCAGCCGGTTAACTTACTGCCGCTGTCTGCGACGCTGGTATTCCTTTAACTGTTCGAGTTGACCGCGCACCATGGCGTTAGTCGGATCGAGCTCGAGTGATTTTTCGAGGTTTGCGATGGCTGAGGTGTCATCCACCTTGCGGGTGTAGGCGAACCCGAGCAATGCGTAAGTCCTGGCAGACTGCGGGTTGAATTCCAGATTCATGCGGAGCAGCGCCATGGCGTCATCAGGCTTGCCCTGCACCACGCGCTGGACCATGTCGAGCAACGCGTCTTCGCTGAAATCGTAAGTGGCACGAGCGTAATACTGTTTGCGCAGATCGCGGTATTGCTCTACCGCCGCAGCGCCGCCTTTTTCGCGGACAGTTCCCAGGATGATGGCGGAAAGAGGCTGGGGAATCGGGACGCCGCGATGGCACGTGGCGCATTCCACTCGTGTGGCCTCATTGGCTGGCTTGCCGGTTGCTTCCTGAACTTTTGCGTTGAGATCGCGAGTCATGGCCATCATGGCGAGGGCGATCTCTTTCTTAGGCTCGGGCTGGCCGCTGCCGCGCGGCGCGGAATGACAATAGTCGCAGCGTACGCCCAGCGCCTGACCGATCTCCTGCATGTTCATGGTCTGGGCCGGCGCAAGGGCTGCACAGGCCAGAATCAGAACCAGGCCGGATCGCACTTCGCTTTATCCGCGAACGTCGATACGATTGTTGCGGAAGGAGATGCGAATGGTTCCGGCTACGCCGCGGCCGAACGTCGTCGCTGGCCAGAATTCGGTGAACAACAGGTGGTTCTCGATCTCCCGGCGCAGTTTGTCGTTCTGCTGGCCGGGCGCGCTCACGATGTTAAAACCGACGATCTGGCCTTGCTCGTCGAGCTGCAAATCCACCACCGAATCCCGGTCGGAGAAAGCGACGGGAGCGGTGCACTTCAACATGGGCTCAGTGCTCAGCATGGTGGGAAAGTCGCCCGATGCGCTTAATGCGTAGGCCGACTTAAACGTCGGGACCAGGGTGCTAAACAGAAACACGGCCGAGCACAAGCCGCCCACCGCCGGCACTGCGAGGGGCCGCATCAGATTGTGCAGCCACAATTCCGCGCGATCCCGCCAACGCGTCCACGGGCTGGCTCCGCCGAACGATTCCATCCGCACCTTGGAAGCCACCACCCGCAACCGAGTGGTTAAATCCGCCGGTGGCATACGCATGGGAAGCGACCGCAAGTTCTCGCGCAACTCGGAGTAACGTTCCGATTCGAGCTTGCACTCACGGCAGACGCTGAAATGGCGTTTCAGCGCGCGCCGCTCGTCCGCCGTCACGGCGTCGTCCAGGTACTCCGATACCCGTTCTTTAACGCTTGAGCACTCCATACTATTCCGTTATCGGCTGGGAAGACCAACGCATGTTCGTCTCCAGGTCCAGCCTCCCTTCCAGAATCTTGCGCAATGCTTCGCGCCCGCGCATAATGCGCGATTTCACGGTTCCGAGCGATACGTCAAGAACCGTGGCGATGTCTTCATAACTCAGGTCTTCGATATCGCGCAACACCACCGCCGCGCGAAACTTCGGATTCAGTTTCTCGAGCGCCTGTTCCACCAGGGCGCGTGTTTCATGATCCGCCACCTGCTCGAAAGGCGACCGGCCGTGGTCCGTCATGCCTCCGGCGTAATTCGGCGTACCCTCCTCGAAGCCGAGCGCCACTTCCTGCCTCTGATGCCGGCAGAACCAGCGCCGGTGATTATAGGCTTCGTTCACTGCGATCCTGTAAATCCAGGTTTTCAAACTGCTGTTGCCGCGGAATGCACCGATATTGCGGAACACTTTCAAGAAAACCTCTTGGACGATGTCCGGCGCGTCTCCCGGATCGTTCATCAACCGGCACACTAAGCTATAAACCGGCTGCTGGTAGCGCTGAATAAGAATCTCGTAGGCGTCTTCGGCCCCCTGGCCGAGCGCAGTGACCAGTGCGTCTTCCTCCGCGTAGGAGAATAAGCACCCCTCAATATGTAGACCAACAGCAGTATCGGCCACAGTCGTCTACTCAAAGTTTACCCAAGTTCGGGTCCCGTTGTACTTTGAGCTCCGTTGTAGGGATAGACCCCGGCGGAGGGGGGAAAGTTCCCGGCAAGATGCCTTAGGGCTAGTGGCGTAGTCGCTTATTTGGCCAAGAATGCTTTTTCCGCCGTAGCCAGCGACAAGAACAACGTCCGCGGCTGACCGGCAAAGGTTCGGAAACCGAATTTCTCATAGAAAACCACCGCTTGGTCGTTCTTGGCGTCCACCAGAAGCGCGTAGACGGCGGGCGGCGAGTGTATGCTGCGTCGCGCGGCGTCTATCAGCAAGGCCCCACCCAGTCCACGTCCCTGGAAGTTCTGATCGACGGCTAAACGCCCTATCCGCACCGCCGGCAATGTGGGATAGCGCGGCAAACGCTTCGCCTCTTTCGGCGGCAAATCAATGAGCGGGATGCTTGTTGCAGCAATAGTGTAATACGCAGCCAACGAACCGGTGGCGGCTTCGACGGCGACGAAGCAATTCGCAATGCGACGGCGGATGTCCTGCGTCGCCTGGGTTTGAAGATATCGGTCCAGCGTTTCCTCTCCGCAGTGAAACGAGCCACGCTGGTGTTCGGCGCCGAGCGGCGCAAGGCGAAAAGTAAATTCGTCATCCTTTGTGAAGGCGGGTTTCACCCAGCCTCGCCGAACAGCTCACGATGACGCTTGGCGGCTTTCTTGAGAGCCTTGGTGGGCGCCGGCGGATGGAGGATCGCAGCGGCGATTTGGCGCTGGCCCTCCATTGAAAGACGAATGATTTCGGTCTGCTCGATGGCCCGGCAGGCGGCTTCATCGGCCGCAGCTACGACGAAATCGGTGAGCGTGCGCCCTTGAATTTCAGAGGCGCGCTTGAGCCGCACCATAACCTCTGTCGGAAGGCGAGCCTCCAAGCGGGCGGAAGTTATGGTTGGTTCCTTCATGAGCCCAAAATACGGCAGTTTGCCGTATGTTGTCAAGGTTGGCAAGCTTCGGTGATTTCGCGTCTGGTTTAGAAATCTTCACATATTTTCCCAATAAGTACCCCTAGTACAAAGCAAAACGCCCACCCGTTGACGACGCCTGCGCTTGCGGCTAAAGTTTGTACGACGACACCAAAGCGCTAGGCTAGTTGGGCGACCCAACCCGGCGCTCGTTGAGAATCGGAGAGACTTACGAAATCTTATCGGCTTACATTTCTCGCATGGTGGGGCATAGGGTTATTGGGATTGGCCACAACCTGTAACGCCGACATATATTTAGACCCCAACAACTCTTCCAGTTCCGGACTCAATAGCGGACTCTACGGGCCCATGGGCCAGAGTTTTACCGCCAACGTCTCCGACATTACGTGGATTGGAATGTTCACGTCAATTTGCGGCTGTGAAGGCCAAGGCTATACGCCGGTTGAGTTTCAGATGGACTTGCTCAACGGTTCGGGAATGTCTGGATCGATCGTCGCCACCGAGACGGCCATAGCGCCTTGGGGACTTTACGGTTTTCTTTACTTCGATTTTGCAGGCACAAGTCTGATTGACGGAGATAGCTATACGGCGGTAATTTCCCAAATCACTCCGGATCCTCCTCCCATGGGCGGGGGCGGGGCCATGGTGTACGAGGGAGCCTCGGACTACTCGGGTGGAGAAGCCTATTGGGGCAGTCCGTATTCCGCCGGCCCGCCACAGGGACAGCCGGGGAATGATTTCTACTTACAGGTTCTCAGTACCCCACAAAATTCGGTTCCCGAGCCTGGCTCGATGGCGATTCTCAGCGTGGGCGTCCTGGGACTTTTCGGGGCGAGCCGCAAGCTCCGCAGCCGTTAGCCGACCACTTCCTCATAATAGCGCTCGTATTGCGGGATAATCATCGCACTCGCGAACCGCTCGAGCGCAGTGCGGCGCGCGGCTTCCGCCATCTTCGCGTACAGCTCCTCGTTGGTCAGCAGCTCCACCACTCGCCGCGCCTGCGCCGCGATATCGCCCACCGGTTCCAGGAACCCGTCGACACCGTGCGTCACCAACTCCGGTAAACCGCCCACGCGCGTCGCCACCGGCGGAACGCCGCACGCCATCCCCTCCAGCGCGCCCAGCCCGAACGATTCCATTTCGCTCGGCATCAGCAGCACGTGCATGCGCGGAAACAGCCGCTCCACGTGATCCTGTTTCCCCAGGAACGTCACATGCGGCTCCACGCCCAATTCGCGCGCCAGCCGATGGGCTTCGGGACGGTCCGGACCGTCACCCACCATGTGCAAATGCGCCGGCGTCTGCTTCACAACTTCCGCCAGGATGCGGATGCAATCCGTCACGCGCTTCACGGGCCGGAAGTTTGAAATATGCATCAACAGCTTTTCGCCATTCGGCCGGTTCGCCATCGGCTTGTAGATCTCGGTGTTCACAAAATTGTAGATTACGCGAATGTCATTAGGGACCCCGAACACTTCGTACGTGTCGCGGCGCACATCCTGGCTGACGCTGGTGATTCCATCCGATTTCTCGATGGAGAACTTAGTGATCGGAAAATAGGAACGGTCCATACCGACGATCGTGATGTCAGTGCCATGCAGTGTGGTGATAAACGGCAGACGGCGCCGGGCAGCCACCATTTGCTGAGCGAGCATCGCGGCAGTGGAATGGGGGATGGCGTAGTGTACGTGCAGCAGGTCGAGCTGGTAATCTTCGGCTACTTCCGCCATGCGCGAGGCCAGCGCCATGCAATAGGGCGGATATTGAAACAGGGGATAGTTCGATACTTCCACTTCGTGATAGTGGATGCGCGGGGTGCCTGGGTCGAGGCGGATGGGGTTGGCGTAGGTAATGAAATGGATTTCGTGGCCGCGCGTAGCCAGTTCCAGACCCAGCTCCGTGGCGACGATGCCGCTGCCGCCGTACGTGGGGTAGCAAGTGACTCCGATCTTCATTGTGCTATCAATGTTGCCAAACCAATTTGACCATGGAGGTTTTGATCGGGGCTAGCGACGTCGCCTCCGCCGAACCATACGGTAACGCGATCGCCGTTTTGGATGACGGTAGGATCACAAATCACTTTCGAATCCCACGCTTGCTCGCCGGCCATTACGACCGGCAGCTTCTCCCATCGCACGCCATCGCGCGTACGCGCCAAGCCGAGCCGCCGCAGCTCGTCGCGATCGCGTCCGGTGTAGAGCATCCAGTAATATCCGCGCGCCGTCCACACCGCCGGCTCGCCCAAACCGTTCGAGTCGAATGCGCCGTATTCGCCCAATTCGAGAATCGGATTGGAGCGCAGTTTGTACCAGGAGACGCCATCGCGGGAAATCGCGACTCCCAACCTCTGCCGCGCCGCGCGATCCATCCCCAAGTAGAACATGTAATAATTTTGCCCAGCGCGGATCAGGTATGGGTCGGCCACGCCTCGCTCATCCCAGCTTCCGTACGGACCTACCGTGAGCACCGGCGTCTCATTGCGCGTCCACTGGTGCGAGTTTCTGGATCGAGCCAGCCCGATCTCGACCGGATCGCCCGCCTGGTAGTAATACAAGATTCCGCTGTCATCGGAGATTGCGGAACCGTTACCGGCGTCCGAGAGAATCCTACCCTCTTTGTGCCAGGTGATTCCGTCGGCGGAGACTGCCAGTCCCGTGTGCCAGGTCTTGCCGTCGTAACCGGAGAAGAAATTGTAGTAGGCGTCGCCCTGCCGGATGACGGAGGGATTCAAGACGTCGACCGCGTCCCAATCGCCAGGGGCGCCGCGCGTCATCACGGGCTCCGTGCGCGCCTGCCACCGCCAGTTTACCGAAGGCCCCCCGGCCTGTTCAGGTAACGTAAAATCCCGATACTTTCCGCACGCACCTAGCAGGGCTGTTCCCAGCAATCCGCCCAACAGCGCGACGAGACGCGCGCAGGGCGTCACGTCGCTAACCGTATCTTGAGCCCGGCCCCTTGCCCGGGCTTTGAATCCAGAACCATGTCGCCGCCGAGCGTCCGCACCCGCCGTTTGATGCTCATCGGTCCCAGGCGCAGCAGCTCCAATTCATCCAGCGTGTAGCGGCCGCTAAACGGAAAGCCGTTGCCATTGTCTTCCACCAGGATCTCAAGCACGGTATCCGATTTCGCGATGCTCACGGCCACGCGGGTAGCAGCGGAATGCTTCTGGATGTTGTAGAGCGCCTCGCGAACAATCTGCAATAGCTCGAGCGACACCTCGGGTTCGGCCGGCTCCAGAAACTCGGCGCTTACAAACGTGGCTGGAATGCCGCTGTCCTTTTGGAATTGCTCCACCACGCGGCGCAGCGTGGCGTTCAAGCTGCCCTCCACGTCCACCGGCCGCATGCTGCGCACAAACGCTCTGAGCTCGTTCACTTGTCCCTTGCACAAATCTTGCAGTTGCAGCAACTCCTCCGTAGCGGCGGTCAAATCGCGAGTCAGCAGCTTGCGAATGATTTCCAGGCGCATCTGGAAGCTAATGAAGCTCTGGAGGGGACCATCGTGAAAATCGGCCGCGATGCGCTGCCGCTCCGATTCGCGCGCCTTCTCGGCGTCGTAGCGATACAGCACGGTCTGCCGCGAGCTGTTCGACAGGCGCTCTTCCAGATACTCGCGCTGGATGGCCAACACGCTGCCCAAGATTCCCGCGGCGATAAACGCCGGGCGCAGCATCTCCGCCGAATGCAGCGTCGGCACCGCGTACAAGAGCGCGATGGCCGCTACCGCCACCGCTACTGTCTTCCACCAGGGGTGCAGCATCACGGCCACCAGCAGGACATAGGCGTAAAATACCGAGCTGACCCAATATCCATACGTCGCGCCGCTGGTGGCCGCGACGAAAAAGAAGACGAAGTCGACGATCAGGGCGATGGTCGGATAGCCGGAATCCTCCAGGCTCCTCCAGAACAGCGCCACGCAGGAGTACACGAAGTAAACGGCGAACAGGATGGCGGTGTCGGTCAACACCAGGCTCGAAGAAATGAGCTGCGTGGAAAGACAGCTCATCGCCAGCAGAATGCGAATGAGACTGAGCAGCCGCCGCCAGGATGTCGGAAGCATTAGGGCCGCCACTCCCTCACGGCCGTGGTTCGAAAGGAATCTCTGAGGGAACCGAACGCGTGAGCAAACGGAGCGCCGCTTACTCTATTGCTCCACATACAAACGTACACGATTACTCTGCTGCCCTTCCGCTTCCAGATACAGCTCCGACGCACCCGTGTTGGTAATCCGCGGGACTTGGATTTCGATCAGGTAAAAACCGATGTAGCCTGGCGCGAGCGACGCTTGCGTCACTTCCACGGGCGATCCATCGAGATAGGCGCGCACTGCCGCAGCCACGCGTGGCGGGTCGTTCAACGGCGCTTGCAATCCGGTGGGCCAATCCGGCTTCACTTGTCCCAGGCCGGTTGCGAGCACTTGAATTCGCGAACTGGCGCGCGCCGGCTTGCTCGAATCGAGCAACAAGCCGCTGGCCGCGTCCATGATCAATGGCGTTCCTTCGGGATCGATAAAAATGGCGGGCGAAACGCTGCGCAACGGAACTTCGAAGGTCAGCGGCCCAGCCGCCGCATCCAAGGACAACGACACGGTATTTCCTTTGGCCGAAAACGGTACCTGAATTTGCGAGGCGGTCTCGGACGCATGCAGCACCGGAGCCAGCACGTCGCCGCTGGATGCCGATTCCACGCGCGCTCCCAGCACGCTGAGCAGCGCTCCAGGCGCCGCCGGCTTGGCACTGTAATCCGCGGCGCTCACCACTCGTGCATCGCGCAGCCGATGCGGAGCGATGGCCGTGTACACTCCGTATCCATCCAGTGCCGCATAGATCTGGTTTCCGCCTGCGTCCAATTTCACGTCGCTGGCAGCGGCAGACGGCAGGCCCTCGCCGAGCGACGTCCAATTCGTCGGACGGCCGGCCGATGCAAGATCGGTGGTGGTGAAAAAAATCCCGGCGTCAGTAGCTACATAAATCGCGCCGCTCGCCCGGTCCGCCGTCACGCCGTGCGCCGACGCCGTATCGGGAAGGTTGGCCGTGACGTCGTCCCAAAAAGCGCCGCCGTTCATGGTGCGAAGAACGTAAGAAGGCCTGCTCGGATTCGCGGCTGTGCTGTTGCGCGCGCTCAACGCAGCAATGGCTACGCGCGGGTCGCCCGGGTCCACCCAAATGGCTTCCACTCGGCCCAATTCACCCGGCTTGGATGCCGCCCCCCAGGTCTTCCCCGCGTCGGCGGAAACCATCAACCGTCCCTCCGTGTCGCCTGCGTAGATGTAATCCTTCGCGCTGGCGATAGCGCTGACCGAATGTTTGAGCTCTTGCGATAATGCGTTCTTCAGATTCCGATCGCGCTCGGCTTCGGTAGCGTCCACCGGCTTCCAGGCCGTCTTCTCACCCGGCGCCCATTCGATCTCCGCGCCGCTATTACCCACCGACAAACGAACGCCGCGCGTACCGCTGGGCAGACCGAGAATCCGGCTGGAAGGCAAGTTGGGAAGAAAATCGTTCAGCCCGGTCCAGGACAGGCCTGCATCCACCGACCGCCATACGCCAGTGGCCGACGCGACCGTGACATCGTCGGGATCGCTCGGCGACGCGGCCACCGAGGTGAGACCCGTGCCCAGAATAGAGCCGCCTTTATAAGCAGTCAAATTGACCCAGGATTCCCCGCCATCATCGGAACGATAGGCATCCCGCCCCACCCCGTAAAGGCGTCCCGCAGCCGCACCGCTCGCGAGCTGAAAGACAGCTTCGGGAATGGAAGCAGCGGACGGGGTCTGTTCGCCGATCTTCGGATCGGCAATAAACTGCCACTGTTCAAAATCCCTGGTCTCAAAAACGCGGCCGGAAGCCGTCTTGGCGTACAAGCTAGCGCCGTCCGGGGAATACCAAACGCGATCCACCCCGCCCGTGGCCAGCGACGGCAGCGCCAACTCCATGGCCGAGTTTCCAATGTGCCGCCAGCCCACCCCTGTTGCGGCCCCAGGACCTTGTCCCCAGGCACACCATGAGCCCATTGCCAAACCGGCAATCATTACCAGCCGGACTGTGGCCCTCCGACACATCAGCCGAGTCCTATTGTATCCTTTCATGCCCTTCCCTTCGCTGGAAGGGGTTGAATCTATACAGGTTCGTAACAAAAAACCCGATAGGATATCTTCTTGCTAAGCACTTTTGATGGTAGACTGTGTTGTTAAGAGTGGGGTTAGTAATAAGAAACATAGTACCTTAACGTGAAATCGGCCAGGGTTCGCGTTAACTTTATGAGGCTGAGCGGCATGAGGCTAAGTGGCATCCACGGGTTGATCGGCGCGTTGCTTATCGCGGCCACGGTTCCGTCCTCGTTTGCCCAGTTGTTCCCGGCACAGCCGGACGCCGCAGCCAAAGTGATCAGCATGACCGGAGACGTTTCGGTCCTCAAGGATTCTCAGCCCTGGGCGCTGAACATCGGCGATCAGGTGCAGATGCAGCAGGTGATCCTCACCGGCCCCGACGGATACGCGAAGTTTCAAACGTCCGACGGGAGCACTTTCGAGGTTTATCCCAGTTCCAACGTCATATTCCGAAAAAATCCCGGTAGTCTGCATGATCTTTTAGACCTCTTTGTCGGCCGGGTTAAAATCCATATCCAACGCTGGGGCGGGCAGCCGAATCCCAACCGCGTGATGACTCCCACCGCCGTAATTTCGGTGCGCGGCACCATTTTCGATGTCAGCATCAACGACGACGACGAGACCACGGTAGTTTCAGTGGAAGAAGGGTCGGTGGAAGTTCGCCACGCCCTGAAGCCCGGCGCCGCCAAAATTGTGAATGCCGGCGAAACCCTGCATGTGTATAAGGACGAGCCGCTGGCGAAGGGCGCCATCGACAAGAACGAATTAGCCCATCGCATCGTGCGTGCCCTGGGCGACGCCGCTTATCGGATGGCCATCAGCCCGGGCCGCGTGGGCGGAATCTCCGTACCCGGCTGCGGGGGCTGTGGGACTGGCGAGAAGGGGCCTCCGGGACCGCCGTCCGCCGGACCTCCTGCCGGAAGTTCGGGGCCGTCAGGCGCACCTCCCAACTAGGTTCGAAGAACCGGCTCATCACACCTCGGTGGAATTCTGCATGGAGCGCAGCGCTGCCTGCGAACTGTGCCAAACTAGCCTTAGGGAAAGTCACTCTATGAGGTATACCCTAGGTTTCTATCTGTTCCTGGCTTCCGGCACCTTGGCCCTCGGGCAAACCCCTTTGGCCCTGGGGCAATCCCCCTTGGCCCTGGGGCAACCAAATGACGCACCCGCTCCCGATGCAGGCGTCGCGTCGGAATGGGATGCCCGGAAGATGATTGACGCGCTCAACCTGCAAGCTCAGCACCTGAAGCCGATTGTCGACCAGATACAGCCCGCCGACTGGGTGTCGCAAGGGGCGTCGGCAACCTACATCGCCCAGTGGAACACGGCGCAGGCTCAGCTTTCCTATCTGATCTCGACCAGCGACGCGTTTTCGCGGCAACCGGACCGCCTGGCGCTCGGCCTGGAGGCTTACTTTCGGATGCAGTCCGTGGAATCGACACTGGGCTCGCTCACCGAAGGCGTCCGCAAGTATCAGAATCCCGCTCTGGCATCGCTGATGCAGTCCGTGATCGCCGAAAACAGCACCAATCGTGACCGCCTGCGGCAATATCTGCAAGATCTGGCGACGCAAAAGGAACAAGAATTCCAAGTGGCTGACCGTGAGGCGCAACGTTGCCGCGCTGCCCTGCTGCGCCAGCCCGCGCCCAAGACGAAGAAGGTTTCTCAGCCCTGAGGGTCAAACACCGATGATCGTGAACGCAGCCATTTTCACTTGCAGCATCTGTGGCGAAGCATCCAGCAACATTTGCTCCTATTGCACCAAGGACGCTTGCGCGAATCACCGTTGCGAACGCTGCAAGCGTTGTAGCGACTGTTGCGAGTGCGAGTTTCCGCTTTCGGCCGAGGAGCCCTTGGCAATGGAGGCGGTCATGGAGTCCCAGCCCGAGCTAGAGTCCGCGCCCGAGCCCGAGATCGCGCCGGATCTTGTTCCGGAGCCGCTTCCCACCGCGCCGCCCGCACGGGCGATGGAATTCGGAATGCCGGTTTATCTAACGGCCGCCGAATCGAGCGTATTTGTCGAAGGGAGCGTCTTTACGGAACCTGTCATTGAAGATCTGGGCGAAGATCTGGGCGAAGATCTGGGCGAAGATCTGGGCGAAGATCTGGGCGAGGATCTGGCGGAACCGCACCATCCCACCGAATAAGCAGGCCCACATTGGAACTCGCTTGCAATGTCTCCGCTCTCTCTGAACAGGTACGCAAGCGTCACTTCGAAGAACTTGGTCCCGCACTTCTAGCCACGCGGAAAAGCATCCGCGAGTTACCCGATGGCTTCGAGTTCGAATTTCCATCCGATGCATCCACGCTGGAGCTGCTGTCGGAGTGGGCTACGAACGAACGGCTATGCTGCTCCTTCCTCCAGATCGAGGTGTATAACGCCAGGGGGCTGTGGCTTCGCCTCACCGGTAACGAAGGCGTAAAGCAATTCATCCAAGCGGAATTCGCTCGCTGAACGCATGGCCCGAAACTTGCCAGCGTGATTACTCATGCGTTTTGCCGCCGTGATCATGGTGCTCGGGTGGCCCTGCTGCGCGCAGTTCAAAAGCACGGTTCCGCTGGTATTGGCGCCCACCACGGTTACCGATTCCAAAGGGCATTTCGTGGATGGTCTAACGTCTGACGACCTGGCGCTCTACGACAACAATGTACCGCAGAAGATACAGATGGATTGGATGGCATATCCCATCGACCTGGTGGTAGCGGTTCAAACCAGCGCAAATTCCGGCGCCGTTATCGACAAGCTGGGCGGTAGCGGCATTCTGTTCTCGCAATTGCTGGCAGCCGAAGCGGGAGAGACCGCGGTGATTTCATTCAGCGATGAGGTCGAGGTCCACCAGGATTTCACCGATAATCCCGACCTTGTGATGCACTCACTGCGCATGCTGCGCAAGGAAGGCGATAACGCCCACATATTGGACGCGATGCATCAGGCGCTTCTGATGCTGGAGCACCGGCCAGCGGGGCGCCGCCGCATCATCCTGATGATTGCCGAGCGGCGGGACCGCGCCAGCAAAGTGAAGCTGCCGGAAGTGATGGAACAAGTGGAGCGGCTCAATGCCGCCGTCTATTGGCTCACCTACTCGCCGTTTCTGGAACCGTTCACGGTGAAATCCAAGAGCGCCGAAGATCTGAAACCCGAAGACGAACGTATCAAAGTGCAGAAGTGCGCTCTCTGCCCCGCCCCCGACGATACTCCGGTTCCGCCCGATCTGGGACCCGGCGGTTCTTTATATGGAATCGGTGAGTTGATCCGCCTGCACAAGCCGGATCTTTCTCATCTCTTTACCAGCGTCACCGGCGGCCGCGAGTTGGCGTTTCTCAAAAAGAGCGCGCTGGAGCACGCCATTCAGCTGGTGAGCGAAGAGGTGCATCGCCAGTACATTCTCAGCTTCCAGCCCAAAGGCGGCGAGCCGGGAACGTTTCACACCATCAGAGTCACGGTAAACGGCCGGCCGGAGCTGCGCACCAAGACGCGCGACGGATATTGGTCCCTCCAATAGCGTTACTTCTTTTTCGGCGGCAGGAACTTCTTGTCGATAGACGCCACGACGACGTAATTCGGGTCCACCATCTCATCCAGATGGATTTTCGCTACCTTCGACAACAGCTCGTAGGCATCCAAAGTCGAAAGCCCGTAGTCTTTGTGGATCCAATCCACCAGCTCGGTGAACGCGATCCGCAATGCGTCGTCCAGTGGCCGGTACGCGCCTACCGCCATGATGGAATCGTTGTTCTCAAAGCGCGGCCAACTGATTTTCCTTCCCTTGACCACGCTCACCTGGATTCGCGCCAGCAGCGAAACTTCAATCGCAGTGCCAGCCACTTCACCGTCACCCATTGCGGCGTGCCCATCGCCCATAAAGAGCAGCGCGCCCGGCACGTTCACTGGAAGGTACAACGTATTGCCCACGCTGACTTCCGGCGCATCCATATTGCCGCCGAATTCGGCAGGCACTGTGGAACTGCGCGCTTCGCCGCCGGCCGGCGCCACTCCGATACAGCCGAAGAAAGGATGCAACGGAATCTTGACCGAAAACTTCGAGTCGAGGGCGCTGAACGTCGCCGTGTTGCTCGCTTTGTCGATGGGATAGAACCAAATCTTTTCCGGCAACGGCGCATGCACCATAGGCGTGTACTTGGTTTCGTTCAACGCGCCGAAATCGGCCGCCAGAGCGCCCACGCCCTGATTACCATCCACCTGCAAATCGAGGATCTTCACCGCCAGCGTGTCCCCCGGCTGCGCGCCATCCACGTAAAACGGGCCAGTGAGCGGATTGTCGCCCTTCGACATGCTCTGCGTGTCGCCCGGCTTCTTCAAAACGTTGCCAAAAGCATCCAGGGTATTGGTTTCGAGGATGTCCCCGGACTTCAAATGCGCCACTGGCGCGGATTGACCGTAAACGTATTTCACATCGTTGATGGTTGCGTGATATTTGATCACGTTGGAGGTTTGAGCGCCGGCGATCGACGACAACGTTAGCAACAGAAGGTAGGCTCGCATTAGATAAAGTTCGCACAAACCGGGTGGCTTTGCCTTGGAAGGCCGACCCTCCTGTCAGTCCAGCCGTGCGAGAACCTGTCCCGCGATGTCCTGGCAATGCTCGAAATAAGCGTCGATCAGCTTGGCGAGCGTAACCGGTTCGGCGATCCCGATGCGGCACGGCAGGTCCAGCTTGGCTTCTGGAATCCGGAGGAGCAAGTGGATCAGTAGGCGGTTCAGCGACGCCCATAAATTCACGGTCTCCGCCCAGGGGAACTGGACAAATTGTTGTGCGTCCACAGCCGTCTGGTCCGGATACCGGGCGCCCTTGACCTTGGGCTCCATCAGCGCTTCGGTGAACCACTGCTGGTGCACGATCGCCCAGTCGATCAGATGCCCCAGCGCTTCCTTTCGCGTCCATGGTCTATCCGGCTGGGGTATGCGCTTGAGCCGTTGATCGCCATACGATTCTGCGTAAACGAGCAAGCGGCTCGACGTATTATCCACCAGTTGTTGCAAATTCGAAATTACCGGTTCCAGATGCGCGGCCAGAGGCGCAATCGGCGCTGGCCCAGGCCGCCCCACCAGAACGCTCGCCACGGCAGTTCCCGTGGGCTCCGTTCGTTCCCCTCGGGCGACAAATTCACGAAATTGATCGTACTCCACGCCGTGTTTCTGCAAGATCTGCGTCGCGAGGCCGTCTTTATTGCGCATTAGCCCCAACATTAGATGCGATGCGTCGATGTTCCGATGTCCCATAGCGTCGGCCTCCTCGGCGGCGGCTGCCAGCGCGCGCTTCGCATCGTGACTGAGCGGCAAATCCACCGAGGTCGAAATCTTTTCCTTCGGTGGAGTAAGTACCGTGATCTCTTTTCGGACCGATTCAAATGCTCCTACGCCCACCCGCATGGCCAGGGTTTTGTCTTCGCGCAAAATACCGAGCAGCAGTTCCTCGCACGAAATGTGCGTGGAACCGAACATACTGGCTTCGTAGCGCGCAAAAAAGATAGATCGCCGCGCGTGTTCGGTGAAGCGTTCAAACAAAGGGAAAGCCTTTGTCTATTATCCCGCCGATTTGAACCGCCGGGGACGAGTTAATTCGCTCTACCCGCCAGCACAGCGTCGTCGATGGCTTCAAAGACTTCGTCCGGTTGAATCGGTTTGCTGATGTAAGCGTTCATCCCGGCGCTCAAGCACTTGTCGCGATCGCCCTGCATGGCATGCGCGGTCATGGCGATAATGGGCGTCCGCACACCTCGCTCACGCAGCAGGCGCGTGGCCTCCAGCCCGTCCATCTCCGGCATCTGCACGTCCATCAGGATGACGTCGAACTTGTGGTGTGCGGCTTCGTCCAACGCCACGCGTCCATCGCCCGCCACGGTTACCTGGTGCCCGTGTCCTTCGAGCAATCGCACCATCAGGAACTGGTTCACGCGATTGTCTTCGGCGAGCAAGATGGATAGCTGGCCTGCGCTTCGATTTTCTCGCCCCGGTGCTGCGCCCGGCGCGGCTCGATCGCTCTGCCCGGCCGAAACCGGACAATCGATATTGAATGAAAACGTGCTGCCCTCGCCCAGCGCACTTTGAACGGTGATACCGCCGCCCATCATTTCAGCCAGGTTGGAGCAGATGGCGAGACCCAGCCCGGTGCCGCCGTAGCGCCGCGTCACCGATCCGTCGGCTTGGCGGAACGGCTCAAAGATCAGCTTCTGCTGATCGTTCGAGAGTCCGATGCCGGTGTCTTTCACGCTGAACCGGACCACTGCCCGGCCGCCGCTCTGGCGTTCGAGCGCCGCTTCCACCCGTACCGATCCTCGGGCGGTGAACTTCACCGCATTGTTCACCAGGTTCACCAGCACTTGGCGCAGCCGGCTGGGATCGCCCTCCAGCCGTTCCGGGACGTCGGGGTCCACCAGTACCGAAAGCTCCAATCCCTTTTCGCGCGCCATGAATTCCAGCGTCTTCACGCCCTGCATCACGCATTCCCGCACTGAAAATGGAATGGATTCCAGTTCCATGCGGCCAGCCTCGATTTTCGAAAAATCGAGAATATCGTTCAGCAATCCCAGCAACGAATCGGCCGATGTCTTTGCGATGCGCAGATACTCGCGCTGATCGTGGTCGAGCTCGGTGTTGAGCACCAGACCCATCATCCCCAGCACGCCATTCATGGGCGTACGGATTTCGTGGCTCATGTTGGCCAGAAACTCGCTCTTGGCCCGGCTGGCTTCTTCGGCGCGTGACTTCGCCTCGGCCAGTTCCGCGGTGCGCTCCCGCACCTTGCGATCCAGATCGTCCAGCAAGTCTGCCAAATCGCGGTTCAAGCGTTCACGATCGGACAGTGCCGCGCGCAGCTGGGCGTAGGACTCATTCAGCCGCACCGACATCCGCCCGAAATCCTCCACCAGGTGCGCTACTTCAGCGGGCGCTTGCGGAGGCAACTCGATTTTTCCCGGCGCGTCGTCCTGCACTGAAAACTGGCGCACCCGGTTCACCAGGTTTTCGAGCGGCGACGTCACGCCGGAATCCGCCGCCCGCGCCAGCAGCAGCGACAGCCCGATGGCTCCCAGCAGCCACGCCACCGTCATGGCGTAATAGCGCTCGGTCTGCACATGCAGCCGCGACAGCGGTTGCTCAATCAGCACCCTCCAACCGGTGAGCGCGCTCACGGTATGGCTCGCGAGATACCGCGCCTTGTGCTGCCGCGCATCGGTATGATCCACCAGGAACGCCCCCTGGTGCGCTTCGGCGCCTTTTACCAACGGCGAACCTAGCATCGACTCGAGCGGCCGGTAAGCTGCGCCGTGGCTCGAATAGATCACGCGGTCATGCTGATCTAAGATGAATATTCCCGCCTGGTCCAGTGTTCGAAACATTCCCGGCGATTGGTCGAAAGCCGACAAATCCAGCATGCCCGCAACCACTCCGAACAGTTCGCCACGCGGCGTGAAAATCGGCGCCGTGACGGCCACTGTGGGCTGCCGGTCCACACGGCTGACAAAGACATCTGAGATCACCGGCTGCCCGAGCGCTTTGGTGCGCTGGAAATATTCACGATCCCGCATGGTGGCGCTGTCGGGCACCGCGTCTCCGGGCTTGTTGCTAAGCACCTTTCCCAGGCCAGGTACTTCCTCGGGATCCACCGCGATCGGGAACCCATCCGCGTTGGCAATGGTAATGGATCGAAATCCGGTGTAAACCTGCCGCGTCTGCTGCAGCCATCCATGGAGCGCGTCCAAATCGAAGAGGCCCTGCCGGGTGATGGAGCGAGCGAGTTCCCGCACCGCCAGTTGATGCAGCCGGGTATGATCTTCCAGATCCTCACGGATGGCGGTCACCGCCTCCTGCATCCTTTGGCCCGCCTCATGCTCCTGGCGCTCGGCGTAGTTTTCGCCGTTGACGATATTCAGCAGCAGCAGAGGCACGGTAGCCACCAGCAAAAAACCGTGCGATAGATACGCGCGCAGCGATTTGCGACGCACCGGCCCCAGGCCATTTGAAAGCCCCTGGCCCCATAACCGCTGCAGCGCCGGAATGCTGATGGCGAGCTCGGCGATCATCACGTTCAGCAGCCCGTTCACCGGGTGCTTCACCACCATCACCCAGTTGTAGGGCGATGGATAATTCAAGAGCACAATGTAGATGAAGGCCGCTAACGGCGTCCCAAGTACCAGCCAATAAAGAAGATCCGCCAACGTGGGGTGCATCCGCCGCCTGGCGAGCCAGCCCACCGTCAGAGCTTCGGCCACCGCGATGAATGCCGTCTCCGGATGGCCCCAAAGGAACGCGCAAGGGACAACAGTGATCAGCGCAGCCAGGGCGCCGTACCAGGGACCATAAAGCAGCGCCGCCATCAGGTAGAAAATGCCCCCAAACAGCAGCGCGGCGCCGGTGAAGATGGTCAACCGAGGCTGGTTGACCAGAATGCCCAGAAGCCCGAACGCAAGGGTAACCGCTAAGCTGCGGTTCAGCTTTAAGGGCATAGCTACCTGTTTGTCGTCTGAAGTACTATCCTACTTTAGGATCTGCACCTTAGGCCGATCAGTCAGAACTACTGGCCTTTCCCGGTCCCTTTTTGTAGAGCATCCCGTTTCTGCAAATCATCGATCGCATCGAGATGCCTGGAATCGCGCTCGTTCTCCGTGCAGACGTACTCAATCAGGTCACCACTGGCCAGCAGAGGCGTGATCTCGGTGACTTTCCAGGGGCGGGTGTACATGACGGGGTCCTCAATGGTGATCTCCCATTTGAGATGCCCGAAGTCCGGCCGCGAATAGCGCTCGACGACGTGCAGCTGATCCGAGCTTGGATGTCCGGCCAAATCGAGCCAGGTCTTGCCGTTGAAACCCACAGTGTCCACTACTAATTGGTCGCCCTCCCAATGGCCGATCGAATCGCCCCACCAGGAAGGATTCAGATCTTTGGGGTGCTCCTTGCGATCCAGAAAAATCTGGCGGAAGCTATGCAGGTTGCCCTCAAACAGAATCACCACCAGGTTGGGCTGCTGGATGATCTTGGATGGATAAGGGTCGCGCCGAGGCGTACCCGTGGGAAGGCAGCGCGCTTCCGGATCCTCCACTCCATCGTTGGCCTGGCGCTCTTTGAAGAGCTTTTCGCCTAGCGGGGTCATGGGCAATTCGCCGACGTCGTAATCCTTGGCGATGTCGGAAGTGTACCCGGCGTAACCCCAGGCAGCGCCGAGATCAGGCTTGCCGTCGACGGTGCGAGGCGCTGGGGTGGTGGGCGCTTGGGCGATGGAGCGCGGATGCCGCTTGGCTTTGGGGATGGTGCTCTCGGCTGGAAACTGCGCGGCCGCGGGAAGGGACAGATACAACATCGCCGCCGCAGCCAGCATGGAAGCGGTAAGTTTGATTTTCAGGCGCAAGTTATTTTGGATGCGCCGTCTCCGCCGCGGCGTCTTCGCGGCGAGCGCCCGCGAGAATGTCGGCTAAACCGTAATTTCCTTCGTGGCAGGCATACTCGTAGATGGCTTTCTTCGCGAACCGCAGCGGGATTTTAGCGGTCCACGGTTTGGTCCACGCTCCGGGGTCGTCGATGGTAATTTCCCACTGCAGGATGTCAGGAGAGGTGCGCGTGAAGCGCTCGATGACATGCAGCTTTTCGGTGGAATAGGCCCGGAACGCGCCAGGCTTAAAGTTGGTGGAATCGACAACTAGCGTGTCGCCTTCCCAATGCCCGCGCGGGTCGCCCATCCAGGTCTGGATGTTCGAAGGCAGGTGCGGACCGCCATTCAGCGGAATCACGCGAGAATCGTGAATCATTTCCGTCACCATCGCTACCGAGTTGGGGGTCTGAACAATCTGACGATAGCTCTGGTATCCAGCCGTCATCTGAGGCGAGCCATATGTAATGCAACGCTCGCTCAACGATCGGTCTTCCGGACCAGCCGCCGGACGTCCGATGAATGAAATGGAAGCTTGTTGTTTTTGCGCCTCGGGCGTCATGGGCGGCAGACGGCCATCTGGCGGGTCGATAATCAAAGAGGTTCGATTGTCCCAATCCCTTTCGACCGTCCAGACGGAACTGTAGTCGCCGGTGTCACCGTCGACGCTCTTGAAGCCCGACTTCGTTCCTTTGACATTCGCCAGCACGCTCTCGAAGACACTGTCGCCAAAAGCGGCGTCTGAATTTCCGTCCTTGAACAACTCTGCCGCTTTCGCCTTGAGCGCCGCTACTTCCTGCTCGGTCAGGAATTCGCGCCCCGCCAGGATCTTGGGGCGCTCGAGCGGCGTCGCGGTATTGTTGGCCCATACGCCTTGCAGATCCGGCTTGCCATCCGCGGTCCGAGGCACCGTCCAGGTCTGCGTTGCAGTCCTAGCGGGTTTGGCATTAAGCGACTGAGCGATGGCTTGTCCCGGGAGCAACGACACAACACCCGCAGCCGCAGCCAGGAAAGTGAGATTTCGAAAATGCATCTCGACCTCCAATCGCTATCAAGTATATGCGATAGCAGGTTGCTGAAAAAGCCCTCCACCTCCGCGAACGCAGGCGTGGGCGCCTACGCTACACGGGCTATCAACAACATAAGTGTGCCCGTGTAGGGCGGACTTCAGTCTGCTGGGCTTTTTCAGCCACCTGCTAAAGGGCGCGATGGGTAGGGCCAGCATCCTTCAGGACAGCTGGTTATGAACGTGCGGCGCGCGCTGAGTGCCGGGCTGTTTGTCGGGCTGTTTGAGGAACCTGGCAGTGAACCAGAACGTCGAGCCTTCGCCCAGCTTGCTATTCGCTCCTATTTCGCCGTCCATCTGATGGACCAACGCTTTGGAGATCGCAAGTCCAAGCCCGGTTCCCCCATACTTGCGAGTGCTGGAGCCGTCCGCCTGGGTGAATGGCGAAAAGAGCTTCTTGAGCGTCTCGGGAGCGATCCCGATCCCTTTATCCTGGATCTCAAATCGGATCTGCACCGAGGATTCGTCGTCACCGAGCACTAGAACCTTTACTGAAATCGAGCCTTCATTGGAGAACTTCACCGCATTCCCAACCAGATTGAGGAGCACCTGGCGTAAACGTCCCGGATCGCCCCGCAGACCCAGGGGCACATTCCCGTCCACCCGAAGCTTAAGCTCTAATCCCCGGCGAGCGGCCTCCGTCGCCACAATACGGACGACATCGTTAACCACGGCGTCCAACTGAAAATCAATGGTTTCGAAATCGAGCTTCCCGGCCTCGATCTTGGAGATGTCGAGGATGTCCTCGATGATTCTCATCTGAGCTTCGGCGCTGCTGAGGATGGTTTCCGCAAAATCGCGTTGTTCTGGATCCAACTGGCTATCGAGCAGAAGAATGGCCATGCCGATCACGCCATTCATGGGAGTGCGGATCTCGTGGCTCATGTTCGCCAGGAATTGGGATTTGGCCCGGGATGCCTCGAGCGCCGTATCGCGTGCTTTGGCAAGCTCCGCCGAAACACCGGCCCACTCGTTTGCCCGCCGCTCGGCATGCCGCCGCAGCAGCCATAAATAGACCAGCGTTCCCGCTACCAGGGAAGCCAGCACACTGAGCAGAATCGCCCGGTAAGGCGGCAACGGGATGAATTGAAAATCCACCGGATCTCGAGGATAAATCCGAACAATTGCCGGTGAGCCGGCATCGGCGCTTCGCGGCGCCAGGACACCGGTGATCCTGGCCCGGCCGCCTTCCACGCATTCCTCCAAAATCTCCTTCGTCAAAGGCACTTCCACGGGCATGGACACCGCGATGCTCCCGGAACGATCACGCAGCCGGATGGACAGTGAGTTTCCCAGAGGCAGAACATTCCCCTCAATGCTCACTAGCCTGCCAGCGTAACGTCCCGAAAGTGCCTGGGCGACTTCCACGCGTATCGGCGAGGGCGGTGCGGTAGAGCCAGTGCGTTCGGCATCGGCTACAACAATTTGATCCGTTCCCAACTGGCGCCGGAGGGTACCGATTACTCTCAGAATGTCGCCTCTTCTGAAACGTCCGCTGGTCAGCTTACCGTTGGTACTGATCAGAGATATGCCGGCGTTTGAATCCTGAAGAAAGGCGAGGATGTCGCCGTCGGTATCGGAGATGGGTTCGGAAGTAAGAACGCCGACCAATTGAATTGTTTGCCTGGACCCATTTCCGCGTTCCAGAGAAGACAAAGCTTCCTGCACCGAGATGGCGGGGGCATGCTTGGAATCGGCGGATTGACTAAATGCGAGGGGCGCGACAGCGAAAGAGAGGGCGATTAAACAAAAGAATGCCAGGAACCCGCGGTTCGGCCTGATCGCCAGACCCGCGCACGGAGCGGGCGCATCTGCAGGATTCTTATCGATCATTCCTATCGATCTAGTGGCCGCCCGGGCTAACACCGTGATAACAAATTAGGATCGTCTATTTATGGGATTTCCTTTAGCTCATAAGATTTCCTCTAGCAGAGACGCGACGATCACGGGCCGAAGCCGCGGTTCATGTCCCAGAGAGGATAGTGCGGCAGCGCGCCAACGGGATCGCGGATGAATAGAGCGGTTTGCGCTACGCGATCGCGCATGCGCTGCTTTGCCGCGGCTCCGACATCGTGGCGGCCAAGGGCCGGAGCCTGCGTTCCGGAACGTACAGTACCTTCGGGCGGGATGAAGCCTTCGGCAATCAGAAGCCGCTCTCCGCGACGCGGCACAAACAGGTCGGACAGAGACTCGCGAAGGCGACGGATCTTTGGCTTTCCGAAGCGCGTTTCCCAGCGCTTTTCGACGGCGGACGTGACGTTGTAGTAATTCTTACGCGCCAGCAGGCCGAGCGGAGACAGGCGAACCAGCTTGCCGCGGCGCGGCGGCGGGGCAGATTCCAGGACTATGAAAGGTTTGATCTGCCATCCGATGCCGCAGGTCTCGAGAGAACAACCGGTCAGATGCGGGATCTCGCTTTCGGGAATCGGTTGATCGCTGAGTACACGCAAAGTGTTCGCGCACAACCACAACGGCACGCGCGACTCGCGCTCGAACTCCACGGTGAAGGCGAACAGCAGTTGCGAGAGCAGCGCGGGCAAGGGCAGCGGAACGGCGTCATGTGTCGAGCGCGTTTTGTACGTCACGTCCAGTTCCCATTGGCCGGTTATGCCATGGGGAAGGTCGACCTCCAGCTGGGCGGCGATCTCTTCGAGCGAGAGGCGGAGTGTTCCGATGTCGTCCGAGCCGAAGCGTGCCAGCCAGCGGCCTTCAATTTCATCGAACAGCGGCGTCCAGATTTCGATGGCCCGGCGGCCTTTTGCGGTCGGGCGAACCATCCAGCCGGAGCGGATGCCGCGACCACTGCCCCAGCCGTCGCGCAAAAGACGGCCGCCGAGCCGGTGGGGCCGGGTAACGATGGGGCGTTCGTCCGCCGGATCGGCTTCGAGCGTGATAAAACTCCAGCGCTCCAGGCAGCCCAGTTCGAACTTCACACCCTTCTCCGAACGCAGGGATTGAGCAGCCAGATTGCGTACAGACACGTTGCCCACGGACGGGCCGGCATCTGCGAGGAAGCGCATCAGGGTGGACCAAATCACGACGGATAGCGACGCACCCGCGTAACCCGACTCGCGCATCCGTTTTTCGAATTCGTCGTCGAGTTCGAGCGTGAAGGCGACCAGCACCTGTGACAGCAAAGCAGACAGCGGGCGGGTGGTTTCCGCGGGCATGCTCAACCAGTTTATCGGGGCCAGCAGCGCGCTCGTCGATCGCTATTGATTTCCACTATCGTTGGTGCGTGGAACGGCGCGTGCCAACTGGGTCAGCATCGCATTCATGTCCGCTTGTATGCCTACGAACTTATTTTCAAGGAACTGCACGTCGCGCAGATCGAACGATGCTCCATGAGGCACGGATGTGCCCGCCTGAACTGACCTCGCGAGCCCTGCCAGATCCCGGATCGGCATTTCCTTACCGGCGGTATTTCGGAACTTCAGGGTGGGCATCGTATCTATTACCGTTTCGATAAGCTTGACGGTTGTATCGATCCCACCGGCCAACTTGGCCATTCGCCACATTGTCTCGAAGCCCTGTTCCACGTGTTGAGCCTAGCATGCGTTGAATTGCTCAGCGTCGCGAGCTTATTTCACTCAGTTAAGCGAATTGACCGCTCAAGATGGCCCACGCAGCCAGGGCGCCATTGTAGCTGGTGTAGAGTCCGTAGGCAGTGTAGATCGCCTCTCCCCAATGGCCCTGGAAAAGGTTAGGCAGTGCGGCATTCTGAATCGGATCGGATATGTTACGGACGGAGCCAAAAGGGGTCTTCCCATTGGCTACCATGGCGATGACGGCATCATCCATCTCCACGCATGCAAAACTGGCCAGATTGCCGGAGGTGTTGGCCACGACGAAAGACTTGGCGGTCACGAGCGCAGTTCCCGCCTTGGTGAGATTGTTGATAGCCGGCGCAGGCGCGCCCATGTTGAGACTGTCGGGATCGAGTTGATTCAAAGAGTACTTCGATTGATAAAAAGTGTTGAATTGCTTGGCGATCGACTTGAGATCCGCCGCGGTGGTCGGTACCGGGAACAGCAGGCTGCTGAACGCTTTCGCACCCAGAATGGTCCAAACCGGACTCCATTGGCTCGCGAAACTGGGCCAACTGCTCTGCGGCTGATTGCTTTCATAGAGAACGTCGGCACGAACTACGTTGACGGTTCCGATCGGATCCGTCGCCCGGGCGCCACCGGCCGTCCCGATGGAGAGAATGAGCGAGGGCTTCACATCTTGCAGGAAGATATTCGTCAATTGCTCCAGATTCTGTTCGCCCTGACTGGCCGCATAGTGTGTATTGGATTTGAACAACAACACCTTCGCGGTCCCGATTCCGACCAAGCGATAATATCCCCAATATCCTAAGCCGCTGGGAGCTCCTGCCGCGTACTTCACCCAACCGCTCCACGACCCGGTGTTTTGCTGGGTGTATGCCATGCTGGCATTACTGGCGCAAAAAACATGTTGCAGGGCGGCCCACTCCGGTTCCGCCCAGGTGATCACCACCGCATCCGCCGCAGGAAGTTGAGACGGTGTATTCAGCAACTGCGGCGCGGATTGACCTATTGCGCTCCATTGGATCACGGGTAGTGGAGGGGTGTTGGCGATGGTGGGAAGGAATTTCTTTGAAAACTCGGCATTCTTGAGGGCGGCGGAAACCAACAGCCGAGCCGGATGGAGGGCGTCAGTGGTGTGAAACGTTTTCGGCATTGCAGTCACTCTCTCCTATAGCCACTTTCATGCAGATTTACGATAGTATTTGCCAGCTCGGCCTATTATACAGTGGAAACATTTGCCTTTACGTTTCTTTTATCATTTTTACCGCGCTTTTGTGGACGGAAGAGGGCCACGACAACCGGATGTCATATACCGGACATTTCTACCAAAATAATTAAATGTGATCGATAATTCGTGGTTCTGATTTATACTGAGGCGCGTCAGATTGAGCAAGCAGTTGAGCAGCACAATGCGCGGCGACTAAGGGCCGATCCGCTATGACACCTCGGCAGGTGGACCTACGCCTGAAGCGCCACCCATTGAAAAAGGAGACAAATCCATGGAACTACCACGCGACTATAAAGCGGTGAAAGGCACCGAACATATTCACCCGGACGATCACAAATATCTGCATCCCACCAGCGACACCAGCGGCACGATTACCGCGACGGTGATCGTGCGCCGCCGGCCCGACGGCAAACAATTGAAAGGGATGGCGGACTTTTCCGCGGGAGCGCGATCGAAAGGGCCGCGTCTCACCCGCGAAGAGTTCGAAAAGCAACACGGGGCGGACCCTAAGGAATTGGAGGAGGTGGCGGCCTTTGCGAAGTCGCACGGTTTGAAGGTGCTCGAGACACTCCCCGCACGCCGGTCGGTGGTGATTCAAGGCACGCCGTCGGCGTTCAACAAAGCCTTCGCGGTGGAGCTGGCCGATTATCAGTCTCCACGCGGCAAGTATCGCGGACACACCGGCAAGGTGAACGTCCCGGGCGCGCTGGCCGGCGTGGTGGAAACCGTGATCGGCTTGGACAATCGCCCGGTTCCGGCGCAGCATTTTTCAACGGCGCGGCGGCGCAATCCAACGGATCCGCCCAATACCCAGCCCCTTACGCCTCAGCAAGTGGCGCAGCTTTACAATTTTCCAGCCACCGGCAATGGCGCCGGGCAAACCATCGGAATTTATGAGATGCAGACCCAGGACGGCAGCGCTGGATATACGGCCCAGGATCTCGCCAACACGATGCAGGCGTTCGGAGGTGGTTTGGCGACGCCGGCGCCGATTGATGTACCGATCGACGGAGTTACGAACTCTGGCGTATCCGACGGCGAAACCGGCCTGGATATCACCGTGGCGAGCGCCATCGCTCAGGGTGCGGAAATCGCGGTGTACTTCACCGGAGGCGACACTCAAAGCATCATTCACGCGTTGCAGGAGATGATCCATCCCAGCCCCGGCAATCCCGTGCCGGCCATTCTCTCGATCAGCTATGGGTGGGGACCGGATGATGCGACGGCGGACAGCTTTTCCGATGAAGATTACACCCAGATAGATCAACTATTCCAGGACGCGGCGAACCTGTCGATCACGGTGCTGGTGTCTTCCGGGGATTCCGGCGCTTTTATCTCCAGCACGACACAGGCGCAGACCAGCTATCCTGCTACCGAACCCTGGGTGATCGCCTGCGGCGGGACAACGGTCGGCAGCGTGAGCGGGACCAACTTCGTGGAGTATGTCTGGAACGATAAGGGCGCGGGAGGTCCAGGCGCAACGGGCGGAGGGATCAGCGCCAAATTCCCGGTACCCAGCTATCAGACCAGCGCCGGGCTGCCGGCACGAAACGGGACAGGCCAACCCGGCCGGGGCATTCCGGACATTTCAGGAAATGCCAGCGAAAATAGCGGTTACGAGCAGTTCATTAACGGACAAGAGCAGCCTGTCGGTGGTACCAGCGCCGTTGCCCCACTGTACGCGGGATTGATCGCGCTGATCAATTCGGACCTCGAAGGGGCCGTCGGGTTCATTAATCCGACGCTCTACAGCCTGGGCGCCGGTACCTTCCGGCCTGTCGACGGACCTCCCGGGCCTGCCAACAATTCATGCAACGGCGTTACCGGATATCCAGCCAGTGCCGGATGGAATGCCTGCACCGGCCTGGGGAGCGTAGACGGCATTGCGTTGGAAAACGGTCTGAAAGCGGCTCGAGCGGCTGGAACATAGGCGAGAACCGAGCCGGCGTCTTAAGAAAGCTACTCCGTAGCGGCAGGGCCTGGTCCGTAACCCGCGGGCCAGCCGGTGGGTTTGGCGTCGGGCAAATTAAACAGCACGGCCTGAATTTCCTGGATGAATCCGTTCTTGATGGCGAAGAACTCGGCCACCAGGCGATCGTTTGCGGTGGCGGTGGATTGGCTTTTCGCGCCGGCTTTCAGGCCGAAGCGTACGATGGAGAGCACCACGCCGCGCTCTTCGTCCACCACCGGGTAGCGGCGGTCCCAGATGTTGCGTCCGATGAAGCGGCCTTCGTCGAAGCCGCGCGCTGTGTCGTTGAAGACGCCGTCGCGAACCAGCCCCGTGGTTTGAACGCCGTTTTCGACGCGCGTCGAGTCGGGCAGCAGACGAGCACGGTGATACGCCGGAGTGCCGTTGGTTTGAAAGGCCCGCCAATAGCTATCGGCAGCGGCGATCAAGTCGTAGTAGGAGTCCCGCGCAGGCTCGCGAATCGACAGCTTAAATGCGGGTGAAACCTCTTTGAGTCGATCCGGGGCCCAGAGCCGGTCGGCTTCGCCCTGGTTCGCCTTGATGGTTTCAATTTCGGTGATGGCGCCGTTTTGAACTTTGAGACGAAGCATATACATGGTCTTACTGCCATCCGTGTTGCGGATAACAGCCTCAGTCCCGGTGTCGCCGCGCCGGGTGTTGACGATGTCGAATCGAAAAACGGTTTCCGCGGCACTATCCCAGAAGGTATTCGCGAGATTCTTTTCTGCGCCGTTTTCGGTGATTCGCGCCTGAGCGGCCTGGGGTAAGGCGTGAGCGTCGTGGGCCAGGAGTGCCTTGAAATACGAGTCGACGAAACCGGTTAAGCATGCGCGATCACACGGCGTTTTGTTCTGGGCGCTCGCGGCTTGGGCAAAGCCAGATGGAGTAAACAGCATGGTGAGCGCGAAAATCGCCCAGGCACAGGCTGCTGCGCGTAGCATGTTTTCACGTGAGTGCGAAGTCGGCATGTCTTCCTCCCGCTGAGGATTGTACCGCAGCGCTCGGCCAGCCTAGATTGCCGAGGAACTCGTCGCTACTGTTTGAGTCCCGGGAACCGGTATGGCCCACAGCAGCCTCTTGTGCCTGATGTAGCTCTCAACGTCTTCCTTCTTCACCGTATCGGGTTTGAGCTGCGCGGGATCACGCCACGCGGTGTCCTGGCCCACCGCCGCGCCGGTATCTATGTAACCGGCCTTGATCTCTAGAAAGGCGTCCTTGCGCAGCTCGGTGAGGTAGCGGCGAACAGCTGCGTCAACCCGAGGCGCGAGCAGCTTGTCTTTGATTTGATTTTCCACCTCGATTTGATTCTCCACCTCGGATAGCTCGGCTTGACCGGCCCTCTGGTGGTTTTCCAGGCGAAGAATGAGAAATCCAGCTGGAACGCGAATGGGATCGGTGATGTATCCCTTGGGCTGGTTCCAAACAGCATCCTCCAGGTTCTTGCTGAGATCGCCTTTTTGGTAAGGCTTCGGAAACTCGCCCATATCCTTCGCCGTGGCTGAGTCGGAATTGTCCCGAGCCATTTCCCCGAACCGCTCGCCCTTGCGCGCCCGCACCACCAGGGCTCTGGCTTTCTTCTCGGCGGCCGCCACGCCGACGCCGCCCTTGCCTTCCGTCGCGATCAAAATCTCCTGCAAGGTGATCTGTTCCTGGCGCACGAAATCGGCCTTGTGCTGGTTGTAATATTTTTCCAACTCCTCGTGCTTCACCGCCATCTTTTCGATGACTTCCTCGCCAATCACACGCTCGGTCAGGTATTGTTTTTTTAGATCCTGCTTGTAGTCTTCAAACGACACGCCGCTTCGTTCCTTGATATAAGCCTGGAACCTTTCGGGCTCGGCAATTTTGGAGTCGGACTGGATCGCGCTCAATCGCTTGCTGACCTCGCTGTCCACATTGATGTTGAGGTCTTTCGCCTTCTGCGTCAGGATCAATTGATCGATGCGATCGCGCAGCAGATTCTTCTCGCGTTCCGCTAGCTGCTTTTCCAGCTCGTCGCCAATGAAACCCTCGGCACGCAGGGTCTCGATGAGCTCAAAGCGGGCGCGATCGACCTCGCCACGGGTGATAATGTCGCCGTTACACTTGGCGATCAGCTCATCCACTATGCCCACCTGGGAAGCGGTCAAATGGATAGTGAAAAGACAGAATAATCCGAGGACCATCTGAGGTGCAGACAAAATCGCTACTCCTTTCGAGCCCAGAATGAGTCCTGGCTCATGCAAGCGAGCGTCCATATCCATTCGCGAGTATCTGTGTCCATTTGCGAGTGTTCGATAGCGATTGAGCGAGGAATCGATGATCTATGACTTCACAGTGTGGTCTTAGAATCGACAGGTCAAGGAACCAGTGCGTTCCTCATCGGGATTTGCCGGTTGCAGTACAATCGGAAGTCATGAAATCGAGCCAATGGTCTATGTGGATCCTGAGCGCGGCAATCGGACCTGCTGCACTATTTGCGCAAGCGCAACCTCCGGCCAATGCAGGCCAGGGGTCCGCGAAACCCGTCTACACCGGCCCGACGCCAAAGGCCATCAACTGGCCCTCACCTACGCTTGCAGACGGACCCATCCCGCTCGAAACCGGCATCGAACGAAACCTCCGCATGGTCGTCACCAAAGGACTTGTTCAGCCCTTTAGCATGGCCTTCCTTCCCGACGGCGGCATCCTCATCACGGAGCGCCCGGGCCGTCTCCGTTTGGTCCGCAATGGCGCGCTGCAGGCCGAGCCCATCGCCGGTCTGCCCACCATTTATGCCAAGGGCCTGGGCGGGTTGCTGGACATCGCGCTGCACCCGCATTTCGCGGAAAACTCGCTGATCTATTTCACCTATCAAAAACCGCCGACGGCCCGCAACGCTAATCAAAATGACACAACACCCAACGCGCCCGGCACACTCACGCTGGCGCGCGGACGCTGGACCGGAACAGCCATCACTGGGTTTGAAGATCTCTTTACCGCGGTCGAGGCCAACGCGGGGTCACGGATCCTATTTGGCCGCGACGGCATGCTCTATATGTCTGTAGCCTCGGGCGATCCGCCCCAAGCCTACCGCGCTCAGGATCCCAACGAGCTTTCCGGCAAAATCCTGCGGCTCCGCGACGACGGCAAAGTGCCGCCGGACAATCCCTTCGTCGGTCGTGCTGGATATCGTCCGGAAATCTACACCCTGGGCCATCGCGTGCCGCTGGGGCTCGCCATCAATCCTGCCACCGGTGATATCTGGGAATGTGAAAACGGACCGAACGGCGGCGACGAAGTGAATATCCTCGCTCCCGGCAAGAATTACGGTTGGCCCGAGGTGAGCTACGGCCGCTACTACGGCGGTCCCCGTGTTTCGACCAATCCTTATCGTGAGGGCATGGAGCCGCCGGTCATTTACTGGGTGCCTGCCATTGCCGTATCCGGCCTCACCTTCTATACTGGCGATCGTTTCCCGAACTGGAAGAACAATCTCTTCATTGGCGGCATGCGCCAGGGCGAGGTGCCGCGCTCAGGTCATCTGGAGCGCCTCGATTTCAACAACGAATGGGAGGAACTGCATCGCGAAGGCATGCTGCGCGATTTGCAACAGCGAATTCGCGATGTGCGTCAGGGGCCGGACGGCCTGCTGTACCTGCTCACCGCTGAAAACGACGGCGCACTTATTCGGATAGAGCCGGCGAAGTAGCGCGGAATATTTATCGCTTCAATGCCGGCAGCAGGGGCTCGCGGCCCGGCGGAAGGTGCTGATCGACGGCATTCATCATGAAGCCTGCCCTGAAGTATTCGCCCATGATCATCATGAGCTGGACGGTACGCTGACGCCCGAAGAGGCTCACCATTTTTTCCCAAAGTTCACTGCTGACCCGGTGTTCGCGAAACAGCTTGCGCCCGAAAGTGATCAGCGTAGCGTCTTTCTCGGATAGGGACGCCACGTCCCGGTCATACTTGACGACGTCGATGACCGATTGCTCCAAGCCCTGGCGACGGCCGGCCAGTTCGTGCGCGGTCCATTCGTACTGTTGATCGATCTCCCTGGCGATGATCAGCACCGCGAGCTGAAAGTAGCGAGGACCCACTGGGCTCTTCGCGCCGGTGGGAATGCCGAGATCAATCTCTCTCGGGCTGTAGATCGAAACATGGTTCGGTCCCGGCCCGGGCGTGTAGTTGGTCCGCGCGGCCAGAAGACGCTTCCCCTCTTCGTCCAAGTCTGCCGGGGTTACCGGTGGGAGCCGCGACAAGGTCACCGGGTTGATGTCGGGTGGAAGCGAATTCTTCTCCTCGGAGCTCTTGTCTTGAGGGACCAGCGGAAGAGCAACCAGCAAAGCAACGCACAATCGGATCATCATCGTCTCCCCTAACGGCTGCCGGCGGCGGACTGGCCCACGATTTTCAAAAACTCGTCATTGGTCCCGACGCGCCCATGAATGGGCACGTGCTGCGCTACGTCCAGTTTCTGCTTCCGCATATTCTGATATAGCGTCCGCATCCCGGCAGTTGGAGCGGGCATTGCCGCGCCGGGCGCGGGGGGTGAGTAGAGGTCGGCATTTATCAGGATTTTTTCCTTCGGAAGATAGGCGATCAGCATGTCGGCGCTGTGGTTGCCTTGCGCGTAGGACTGATCTTCCAACTCGTAGGCCATATCCTGCACGTGAAAGATTTCCATAATTCGTTGACCATCGGTGACGGCGTATCGGTCGGCGCCGCCGCCTGGGCCGCCCAGCTGGCTCGAGACCGTCTCGATGGGAGCAGGACGCCGGCTGATCATGTACATCGGGCTGAAGAGAGCCATGCGGTCCGGCTGCAATTCGCGAGCCGCCGGATAGAACATGATGTCGAGGTAATACTGTTTGTTGGATTCATGTGTGATCACCATCGTGCCCTGGGAAAGATAGGTCCGAAGGCCGCCCGCGTGATCGAAATGATGGTGAGTATTCACGACATATTTGATCGGCTTATTGGGGAGCAGCCGGTTGGCTTCCTCAATGACCGCAAGAGAGCGGGTTTCGTTGTTGGGCGCTTCGACGACAGCCGCGAAGTCGTTGAATTCAACCAGCACGCTGTTGTGAGTGCCGCCGCCCAACAACCACAGACCATCGCCGAGTTTTTGGCTCTCCACTTTGACCGGAGCCACGGACGCCGTGCGCACTACGTCCGGTACGGGCATGGTCGGCACCGCTACGTTGGCCTTCACATCGGTGATGCTGTATTCGTAGTAATTGTGGGCGGGATTCAAGCGTGGATCGCCCTGGTGAACATGCAGCAGGGTCGGAAACTGGACGCCGTCGAAATTCTTGTATTTCGTGTAGCGCATCTCGTAATCCATGTCGCCATAGACGGGGTTTGGAAACCAGGTGTCCGTCAGCTCCACCAGATTTTGGTCGTTGATGGTTCCGTTCACGCGGTACTTGCCGATGGTGAATGACACGATGGTCACCTTGCGACCGTTCTGCGAAAGACCGGCATCGGACGCGCCGACTATCGGCAGTGTAATGGCCGTAGCGTCTTTCGCCGCGAGCGCTGCTTTGAGAAATCCATGGGGCGTAATCACCAGCTCCAGCAGCCGCAAGTCGGAGTACGATACGCCGTCGAGATAGAGACTGGTGAAGGGCACGGGCTTATCGCCCTGCAGGTCCCAGGCGTAGTTGCCGCTCAAAATGGACGTGATATTTTGGTCGGACATGGGCGGTCTGCCAAGCAGCGGATACTTGCCCTGGCGGCGCGTGTAATCCTCCCGCGACCATTTGGCGTCGTAATCGATGGCGCGCGTGTAATTGGCAACTTCGTAGCGCGGCCAGTCTTCAGACAGCCCGTAGGTCTGGCCGATGCGCGAGGACCAACCGCTGCCGGAATATCGGATGGTTTTGAGATTGGCGCCTCCCATGGCCTGGAGAGAAGCTTCCAGAACAGATCGGACATCCTTTACCGTCTGGGCGGATGCACTGCCTATCAGGCCCAGAAAAGCTGCAAGAACAGCGGCCTTGCGCCTCATATGGCACTCCTATTCGAGCTATGTCTGATTGATTCTAGCGGATTACTGGCACACGTCGGTCACGCAAATGGATTCGAGGGTCCGGCCCATGGGCGGCGCTTCGAGCCCCGCGGCAGTCATCAATTTGCGGATCAGAAGCCCGGTTTCGGGATGCGGGATGGCCGATTGCACGCCCACGCGAACCAACCCGTCGGCGTAATCCACCGGCAGCCAGGTATGAACGGCTAATTTGGCGCTGCCCCGGTTGTCGGTGTTGCCGTAATCGCGGACATCCAGCCTGGCGCCGTGGTCCACGAGAACCTGAACCACATCCGGCCGTCCTTTGTGCGCCGCGCCGTGCAGCGCGGTGCGTCCGGTGTCGGACTGCACGTTCGGATCGAGCCCCAGGTCCAGCAGCATCTTTACCGCTTCGAGCGTGCTGGCGGGCGACCACTCGTAGGTGATACCTTCCACCCAGCCGATTCCAGCCGCCACCTGCAGCGCCGTGACATGCAGCGCGGTGTCGATCTTCGGATCGGCGCCGTGAGCCAGCAGAAGCTTCATCAGGACCAGATCGCCGGATTGCGAGGCACGCAGGAAAGCCGTGGCGCCGTTCTCATCCAGCCACTGGTTGGTGAAGACGGTACGGGTCTCGGTGCTGTCCTTCATCCGAGCGTTCACATTGGCCCCTTTGTCCAGAAGGAGCTTGATGTAATCCAGGTGGTCCATGTCCGGTTTCCGCACGGGATAGTCCCCGGATTCGATGTTGCGATTGTCGGTAGCCAGGTAGAGCGGCGTCCATCCGCCTTTGTTGGCGAGATTCACATCGGCGCCATGCTCCAGGAGAAACTCGCCGAGTTTGTAGTAGCGATTTTGTGTTGCCACCAGCAAGGCGCTCCAACCATAGTCGGTGACTTGATTGATGTCCGCGCCCGCCGCGAGCAGCGCCTTCACTGACTCGACATCGTCAGCGAGAGCCGCGTAGACCAGAGCCGTGAGCCCACCACCATCTTTGGGCGCCGGCCTTCTGCCTCCGAAACCAAAAGCGGCCGCGGCGTCGTCGTCATCCAATGCGCCCGCGCCTCCACCGGCAGCCCTGCCCCGGCGAGCACCGCTACCCTTCTCGGGCACAACCGGGACCAGTGAGGTGGTGCCGACGGCACCCAGTTGCGGCGTCGGTATCCCGGCTGCCAGCGCCTTGCCCAGCGCTTCCACCGCCTTCCTGGGATCGTTCGATTTTCCAAGCGCCGGCCCTCTGCCGCGTTCAGCCTTATCCGAGCGAGCCTTGATATCGGCGCCATGCTCGATCAGGAGCTGGATGGCAGGCGCATGCCCTTCATCCGCGGCCCACATTAAAGGGGTGGTTCCGCGCAGCGTTTCCTTGGCATTCACGTCGGCGCCATGGTCCAGCAGCACCTTCATCGCATCCACATTGCCGGTGCGCGATGCAACCATCAGCGGGCTCCGGCCCAGTGGCAGATGCTCGTTGGCGTCCGCTCCGGCTTTGAGCAGTGCCGCGATGACGGGGGCATCTCCATTGATGCACGCGAGCCATAACGGCGTGGAGCCATCGTGATTCGCGGCCTTGGGATTAGCGCCCGCACCGAGCAACAGATCCACCGTCGCTTTGTCGGATTGGAAAACCGCCCAATGCAACGCGGTAGCGCCATCGGCCTGCGGCGCATTCACGTCGGCGTGTTGCTCGACCAGTTTCACGACGGCGGCTTGGTCCCCGCGCATCACGGCGTCCGCAACTTCGGAGGTTCCGGCGGCACTCAGCGCGACCGCCGAGAGGCATAGCCAAGCGACACTGCTTGCCAAAATGAGCCGCATGAACTTCCTACAGATTCGTCAGCCGGCCCGTGCTGTCGCCGATGCTGTCCTGATGAATGTCGTACATATCGAGCAAACTCAATAGCATATTGCCGGTGGGGATGGTCTTGGTGGGATACGCCAGATGACGCCCTCCTTTGAGCTTGCCGCTCAATCCACCGATCAGCACATTCGGCACGTCGTAATGGACGTGCTGATTGGAGTTCCCCATGTTGCTGCCAAAGAGCACCATGGATTGCTCGAGCAGCGTTCCCGCGCCGTCCTTGGTAGTGGCCAGCTTGTCGATCAGGTGAGCCAGCATCTTCACGTGATACTGATTGATTTTCGACAGCTCGGCGATTCGCTTCGGATCTTCGCCGTGATGCGATCCACCATGGAAACCAATGGTAGGCGCTTCGCTTTCCGGGTAAGTGCGGCCCGTAAGGTCGCGGGCAAAAAGCAGCGTGCCCACCCGAGTGATGTCCGCCTTGAACGCCAGCGCCAAAAGATCGAACTGCAGCTTGATATGTTCGTCAAAGGTTTGCGGCACACCCACCGGCACGCCCATATCGGTGGTCGCGGCCATGGAGGCCTTCGTGGCGATTTGCAGACGGCGCTCGATCTCGCGGACGTCCTGGGTGTACTCGTCTACGCGGTTGCGATCTTCGCTGCCCACTTCGGCGCGCAGCCGGGTGAGGCTGCCGGTGAGCGAATCCAGAATGCTACGGTCCCGCTTGCGGCGCGCACTGCGCAAATCGGCCGTGCTGCCGTCTCCGAACATGCGCTCGAACACTACCTGCGGATTCAGCTCCATGGGCAGCGGCTGGCTGGGCGTGGCCCAGGATATTGTGTTGGTGTAGGCGCAGCTGTAGCCCTCACCGCAATTACTGGAATTCGCACCCGGATCTTCTACCGCCAGTTGCATGGACGGCATCAGATTATCCCGGCCGATTTTTTCCGCGATCATCTGGTCGATGGTCTTCCCTGCCCGCACGTCGGCTCCGGCCGTCTTCTTGGGTTTATCCGCGCACAGGAAACACGCGGCCACCCAATGGTCGGCGCCGGTGGCGCCCGGAGGCGGCTCAGCCGAACGGCAATGCAGACCGCTCAAAATCACGGTGTTATCACGGAACGGTTCCAGCGGTTTCCAATTGAATGGAAGCACAGAGTCCAGCGCGCCCTCTTTTTCCGGCACCCAATAACCGGGAGCCATGCCGTGCGGCACAAAACAGCCGACAAAGCGGGGCTTGGGAGCGGCCGCCGTTTGAGACTGCGCCGTCGCGGCCGGAATCATCGCGTCCAGCAAGGGTAACGCCAGCGTCAGACCGGTGCCACGCAGCACCGTCCGGCGCGAAATGTGTTTCTTGGTGATAAACATGATTCCCGATTTCTCCTATTAACGAGCCGCCCGCTCCTGGCCGCTGCTGCTAGGTGCTGATTTCGTATTCGTCTGGAACGGCGCGCTCTCCACGACACCCAATACCAGGGACGAGAAGTTGTAGTTGGTTCGGGCCGAATCGCGCACGATGGAGCGCACCAGCGGCATGTCCTGATACTCCACTCCGCGGCCCAGTGCGTAGGTGGTCATCTTTTCGGTAATAACGCGCACGAACTGATCGGACCGGCCCACCAGCGATTCGCGCAGGCTGGCCACTCCGTTCACTTTGGTTCCGTCCACCAAAACGCCCGAGGCGTCGATGGGGCTGTCTCCATCCATGGTGCGCCATGTGCCGACCGCGTCAAAGTTTTCGAGCGCCAGTCCGATGGGCTCGAAGATCTTGTGGCAGGACGCACAGACCGGGTTTTTGCGATGTGCTTCCATGGTCTGCCGCATGGTGGGCGCTTTGGCGTTGCCGGTGGAATCCACCGCTTGTTCCTTAAGCGTAGGCACGTTGGGCGGCGGGTCCGGCGGACTGACGCCGAGGAAGGTTTGCAGGAACCATTTGCCTCGGGTGACGGGCGAAGTGCGAGCGGCGTTGGATGTCTCCGTCAACAGCGCTCCCTTGCCGAGCAGGCCGCGGCGCGCGTCGAGATCCGCGGGCAACGTCACTTCGCGGAACTGCGAGCCATAGATGTTCGGGATTCCATACTGTTTCGCCAGCCGCTCGTTGACGAATGTGTAATTCGCAGTCAACAGATCGAGGACGCTGCGATCCTCACGCACCACGCTGCCGAAGAACAGTTCCACTTCATGCCGGTAGGCCGCGCGCAGATTGTCGTCGAAATCCGGAAAGAGGTTTACCACTGGCTCGCTGGTCGTCAAGGACCGCACGCCCAGCCATTGGCCGGTGAAGTTGGTGATGAAGGCTTCCGACTTCGGATCCGCCAACATGCGCCGCACCTGCGTCTCTAATATCGTCCGATCCCTGAGTTTGCCCTGAGCGGCGAGATTGATCAACTCGTCGTCCGGGACACTGCTCCACAGGAAAAAGGACAGCCGCGAAGCCAGCGCCAGATCGCTGATGCGATAGCTGCTCCCGGGGGCGCCGCTGGCCGGTTCCGCCTCGCTGCGATACACGAACTCCGGATCCACCAGCAGGCGTTGCAGCGCCGCTTCGATGCCGTCGTCGAAAGTTCCACCACCGCCGCGGCCGGTCTGATAAAACTCGGTCAACGCAGCCAGATCCGCGGGTGTGGGCGGACGCCGGTAAGCATGCTTGGCGAGCGTGGAAAGGATGGTGCGCGCGCACGGAGCTTCGTCGCGAGGAGTGGCGGGACGGCAGACAAAAATCTTCTGCCGGCTAGGGGATCCATTGGCGCCCGCGGCATTGTAAGGGCCTTCGATCCAGACTTGGCCAACGTGCGGATAGAACAAGAAGCCAGGAATGGAGCCCGGCGTGTTCATGGTCCGCTGAAACGGCCGGTTCAGTTCGCTGCCCGGCACATCGTTGGTCGCAAGGAATGTCACGCCGACGGTGTGCACGCCGGCCTTCACCGGGATGCGCTCGGTGGAGCGGCCCATGCCGGTAGTGGTCGAGATTTCCTTATCCCAATCGAACAGCTTCTTGCGGTCGCCATCCACCGTCACCTCGAGTTGCTCGCCCTTCACGCCGCCCAGTACGGCCTGAAAATATCCGGTGACGCCTTTCACCTTGAAGGAATATTCGCCGTCCGCCGGAAATTGATACTTGATCAGGATGCCGCCGCGGGTTCCGAACGGAAGCCCTTCGATGTGATAATTTTGCGCCGTATCCGCCGGCACCTCAAAGACCGCCTGGGTGGGAGCGGACACATCGCCGATCGCCAGACGGCTGATTTTTCCCGCCGCCGAAAGATACGCTTCCATCAGCGCGGGCGACAGCGTCAGGGCGCCGGCGATATTGTCGAACCCGTGGGTGGAATCGTCGGGAGGCAGGAATTTTGTCGCGTCCACTTGCAGCCCCAGCACGTCACGAATCGCATTGGTGTATTCGGTGCGGTTCATGCGATGCATTCCGGGAGGAGTGAGATTGGGCGCGGCGTCGCGGTCGAGTTCTTTTTCCATGAAAGTGATCATGGAATCCATCACCGGAGCAGCAGGACGCGGCAGGCCGGAGGGAGGCATCATTCCGGCGCGGAGCTTGCGCACCACTTTTTCCCAGATTTCCGGGTGATCGTGAATACGGGCAACGTCGAGCTGGTCGAGCGTCAGTCCGCCCGTTTTCAAGCGCTGGTTGTGGCACACGACGCAATATTGGTCGAGCAGAGCGCGCTCGGAGGCGGCAGAAGTTGCCACCACGGTGGGCGCGGTTGCCGCGGGAACCGATCCAGTTTGTTGCGCGAGCGCGGTGCCCAAATAAGCCGGCAGGGCAACCATCGCCAGCGCCGCCAGGATCGAGCCGCTCTTGCCTTTAGTCATTTGGACTCCCAACCATTCAGCCCCCCCGCGAGATTCCACCGGTTACAGGGACCTTTAAGTAATGTAGTCAATACTTTCGCCGGACACAAGCCCCCTGGCATATCAGCTTTCAAGATTGACGGCCTCTTTAAAAGATTGACGGCTTCGAGCCGAGCAGCGTCTTAAGGAACAGACGCCCCCGCAGGTCAGTGAGGTTACTTTTGCGGGCTGGAAGGTGAGCAGTTTCCAGTCTGACACCGGTTGTTTTCCTCACATACTTGTTCCAGAAGCTTCCAGGTGGGATGCAACTTCATCTGAAATTCCTGCGACCAGGGCTTGCTGAACAGTTTGGAATCGTCGATCAGAATCTCATAGGATACCGTGCTTCGATCGATATACCGCAGGCGTTCTACGGTATGGAGCGCGTCGCTATGCCATTGGTTGGTGGCTGCCAGAGTCCACTCCCGCAGGCCGACAGTGTCGATCACCAGCGTGTCGCCGTCCCATTTGGCGACCGCATCGCCCATGAAGGTGGAATCCACATCGGCGGGGTGAGGCTTGTCGATCGGGATCACGCGAAAAAAATGCATGTACTCATATAAGAAGACCACCGTTTCCGGGGTCTGCACGATCTGCTGGGCATAAGGCGCCAGAGCTTCGCGCGGGTGACCGTCGGGCAGGCAAAGCTCAGTGGGATCGTCGTGGCGCGGGTCGCCGTTGGGCGCCTGGCGGAACATCTTTTCCGCACCTGGCAATAGCGGCGACATCCGGCGCGGATCGAAGTTGGTGACCACCGGGGTATCGGTGTCATTGGGTCCGACATTGTGCGCGAAAGCGGGACCGGCGTAGACCCCGCTGAAATTGGGCTTGCCGTCAGGCATGCGCGGGAAGCTCGTGCTGATCTGGCCGAATCCCGGCAGAGACAGCAACGACAGAACCAGAATCGAATGGAACCTCATCTTTTTACTTGACGCTCGGCGGTGGAGAAGCCAGCTCGGTTGGCCGAAGCGCCTGATCCTGCCCTATCAATGCGTCATGCCCGTCGGCAAAAGTGACAATGTTTCCGGACCCGTTGTTCGACCCATCTTTCGCGCGATGCCCGGAGATGGTGAGCACCTCGCCGAGTTTCAGACTCGTCTTGGTGATCCCCCGCCGGGTGAGCATCCCCGGCGGCGATGCGGAAAAGCCCCAATTGGTGACTTTGCCGTTCTCGTCCTTGACGTCCAAATAGAGCCAGATATGCGGATTGGTCCACTCCAGCTTGGTGAGCACTCCGGTGAGCTTGATTGGCTTGGTGGTATCGAACTCCGCGGTGTAAGCGTGGTGCCCAAAGGCAGTGGCCGCGGAGAGAAGCAGAAGGCCTGCGATACCGAGCTTGCCAGTCATAACGAGTCGCCAACAGATCGTATCAGGAAGTCTCGAATGACAGCAAGTTCTAGCGGCTCGCTCAGGGCAGCAGCACGATCTTGCCCCGAGTGTGGCCCTGCTCAAGCTGCTGGAATGCCGTACGCACGTCAGCCAACGGAAAGGTCGCGGCGATCGGCACTTCCAGATCGCCCGCCGCAACAAGCCCCGCGAGTTCCGCAAGGACCGCAGCGTTCAGTGCTGCCTGGGCGCCCTCGGTCTTTACCCCATACTGCTGCGCCGCGGCAAAATCGATAATCGTGTCGATGCGGTCAGCTCGAACGCCCAAATCGATCGCGAGCTTCACATAGCCGCTGCCGTTGGCGTCGACGAATGCGTTAATTCCAGCTTCACGCAGCTGGCCGGCCAGCTTGTCGCCGTATGCCATAGGCTTGACGCCGTGAGCAATCAGCCATGCGTGGTTGGACGCGCTGGCAATACCGATCACTTCCGCCCCAGCGCGTTTGGCCAACTGCACGGCGATCGACCCTACACCACCGGCGGCGCCCGAGACAGCAACGGTGTCGCCGGGCTTCAGCGACACCGCACGCACGGCGGCATATGCGGTGCTTCCAGCAATGGGCAGCGAACCGGCAACCTCCCAGGATACGTTCGCCGGCTTGCGCGTCAAGTTCTGCGCCTCAACCACAACGTACTCGGCGTGGCTGGCGCGCCGGTCTGTGAAACCGATCACCTCGTTCCCAACCTTGACGCCTTCCACTCCGGCGCCGATCTTCGTTACGATCCCAGCCAGGTCACTCCCTTCACCCGACGGGAAAGTGGCAGGCCAGCGCGCATGCATGAGTCCCTCGCGAATTTTCGCCTCACCAGGGTTGATGGAAGCGGCCTTCACTTGAACGAGCACTTCGCCTTGAGACGGCTCTGGAACCGGCACGTCATCTACACGCAGAACGTCAATACCGCCGTACTTGTCTAATCGAACCGCCTTCATTGGGACTCTCCTCCATCCATCAGACTAGCTCTAAACTATTTGACGCTCTTCATCCATTTGAGGATTGTCCCGGTGACGCTCGTATCGGCCGTGTCTGGCGACATTACCTCGGAGATGTGGCTGTGGTCCTTATATGCGACGTAGGTCACGTTGCGGTTGGCTTTCTTGAGCTCATCCCGCAGGGTCTCGGCAAACCCGATGATGTTGGGAGGGTCAAGCTCTGCGACCGAGATCATAAGAGGTATCTTCGCACCCGTCAACCCGGGAAGATTCGAACGGGCCAGCAGTGTGGCAGGGTCCGGAGGCGTTCGTCCCGCACCCGGCCCGCGCCCACCCGGCCCACCTCCGCGTCCGGCTGCCGGAGCGGCGGGAGGTCCCCCATTGGGAGAGCCGCAGGGAGCGAATGCAGCGCCCTGAACCGGCGGTGGGGTTACCGGGAGAATATCGAAGGCCGGTGGCGACATGAAAATCACGCCCTTGAGACCAATGCCCTCGGTTCCCCAAAATTCGGAATGCGAGACATAGGTACTGAGAGGAATGTTCCCGGCGGATTGCGACCAGGCGAAAACCCGCTGCGGATTGCCTTTGTGCTGCGCGATGTTTTTGTTCACCCAGTCGACCACCAGGCTCACGTCTTTCGCCGGATCGTCCCACGCCTCGCCGGGACGGCGCTGCATGTTCACTCCGACCATGCCGCTCTTCACCGCCCAAACCATGATGTTGTCGTAGAAAGCCTCGCCGTTGGGACCACCCTGTTGCTTGTTGCCGGCCCCACCCGAAAGATAGATCAGGACGGGCCGCGATCCGCCGCCTTTTTCTGGCTCGGCCACGTCGAGGACGTTCTTGGCGTCTGGCCCGAACGAGACGTCGCGCGTAAATGCAACACCTTCGTAGGGAGGCTTCGGCTGCAACGGCGCATAGAGTTCCGCGGTTTCCGGGACGCACACTCCCCGTCCAATCGCAATCAGCCTGGTCGCGATGTCCGGCGGCACCTGAGCCGGTAATGTGCCGGCCGCAAAGGCGGATGACCAGATCACCCACGCGAGCATTCGTTTATTTCCCATGCAAACCTCCAGCGGTCATTGAGTATATCGCAGGCTTGGATTTTAGCCGTCCGGGCAAGGCACACGCGCCTCAATTGTTATAAACTAAACCGCGAGGAGATCAAGCCATGCGTCTGAAGACGAAAATCAGAACAGTCCTTGGCGTTAGCGCCGTTGCCGCGCTGGCGTTAACCTTCAGCACCGTCAGCAGAACGGCTACCACCCACGTGAATCTTCCCGTGGGTAAGGTGCCTCTAACTTCCGCCGGACCGCTCGCCTTCGGACCCGACGGCATCCTTTTCGTCGCGGATTCCGCTGGAGCCCAAATCGTGGCCATTGATACCAAGGACACGAAGCCTGCCTCCAAAGCCTCTATCAACGTCGAGGGCGTCGATGCCAAAATCGCCGCTCTGGTGGGCGTGCCCGCTGACCAGATCGTCATCAACGATGTTGTGGTCAATCCAATATCTCGGAATGCCTACGTATCAGCCTCGCGTGGCAAGGGCCCCGACGCCGCGCCACTGATCGCACGGGTGGAAACGTCCGGCAACATCAACATGCTCTCGCTCGATAGCGCGCCGAATCAGGGAGTCAGCCTCGTGGACGCTCCTCAGGCCAACGCCAATGCCCGGCAGAACCAACGCATGCAGACCATCACCGATATGAATTACGTCAACGGCAATCTGATGGTGGCGGGTCTCTCGAACGAAGAGTGGAGTTCGGCGCTGCGCTCGATTCCGTTCCCGTTCAAGTCCGCCGAAAAAGGCGCCACTCTGCAGATCTGGCATTCCTCGCACGGCCGTTATGAAACGCAGTCCCCCATCCGCACCTTCGTTCCCTACAGCATCTCCGGCCAGCAGTACGTCCTCGCTGCTTACACCTGCACCCCGCTGGTGAAAATCCCGGTCAGCGAGCTGAAGCCGGGCGCACAGGTGAAAGGCGCTGAAATCGCCGACCTCGGCGCGGGCAACCAGCCCCTCGACATGGTCCCTTACAAGAAAGACGGCCATGACTACATTCTGATCGCCAACACCAGCTTCGGCGTGGTGAAACTGAAGGCCGACAAGATCGAGACCTATCCGACGATCAGCGAACCGCAGCGCACCGACGTTGCCGGCGTGCCCTATGACAAGGTCAGCGGCCTCGAAAACGTGCAGCACATCACGGCACTCGATGCGTCGAACGTGCTCGTCATGACTGGCCATCCGGGATCCGGCCCAGTTTACAATCCCGGCCCGCCGGTTGGTCCGATCAATCTGCAGACCGTCGCCCTGCCGTAAGTCCACATTGCGTAAACTCAGTCTCGCCGGATTCGCGGTCATCCTCTTGTGGGGGATGACCGCAGCCGCGCAGAATATCTCCATTCAGTTTGAAGGAAGTGCGTTCAAAGTCACCGGGTGGCACGCACCCCCAGCTCCACCGGCCAAAGGCTGGGCTTCGGTTTTTGTGATCTATGCGGGCCCGGGCGATGTGCCCGCGCTGCTCGGCAGCTACACGGTGGAAAGCGGCTCACTGGTTTTCCATCCCACTTATCCCATCGCAGCGGGCGTTCACTACCGAGCCATCTTCAAAGCGCCTTCCGGTGGCGCGCCCATCGAGAAAACATTCGACGGGCCTCCGCGTCCCACCAATCGAATTGCCCGCGTCGAGCGGGTCTATCCTTCCGGAGACGTCTGGCCCAGCAATCAGCTTCGTCTCTATATCTACTTCTCCGCGCCGATGAGCCGCGCAGAGGCCGCCAGCCACATCCACGTGCTCGATTCGGGGGGCAAAGAACTGGTCGGTTCGCATGCCGTGTTCCTGCCGGGCGAAGAGCTGTGGGAGCCCAGCTATAAGCGCCTGACCATGACTTTCGATCCCGGCCGGATCAAGCGCGGGCTCACCTCAAATGAGAAAATCGGGCCGCCACTGACGGAAGGTAAGCGCTACACGCTGGTGATCGATGCGGCCTGGCCGGACGCGCGGGGCGTGCCCATGGCTGAAGGCTTCCGCAAGGCTTTCCGCAGCGGACCCGCCGAGCGTGTTCCGCCCGATCCGAAACGCTGGACCGTGACGGCGCCCAAGGCGGGCAATAGCGCGGCGCTGGTGATCGATTTTCCGACGCCGATGAATTATCCTCTGCTGCAGCGCATGCTTCAAGTGTCCGGACCGGGCGGCATGATTTACGGCGCGGTGGCCATCGGGCGCCAGGAGAGCGAATGGCTCTTTGTCCCGCAGCATCCCTGGGCCGCCGGCGATTACCAGCTCATTGTGGATACCGGCCTCGAAGATCTGGCCGGCAATCACATCGGTGAACCTTTCGATATCGACGTGTTCACCAAAGTCACTGAACACATCGAGACCAAAACGATCTCACTGCCTTTCCACGTGCGCTGAACCGTCCTGTTTGCAGTCCGGGAGAGGTTGATCGCTGATTGCAACCATGCTGAAGCGGTCGGGACGATGCCACCGGACCAGAAAATAGTGCTTGGGTTCGTCCTGCAGATGTGTGCCTATCTGCCACAACTCAGGGTCGTTCGTGCAGTTGACTGGATCGTCGGGGAAGTCGCCCTCATCATCGTCCCGATGCAGCTTCCGATGCCACTGCTCGAGTTCGGCCGATTCAGCGAGTGCGGCACTATCCTTCCATGGCGCGGCCAACCACTCATCGACAAAGTCGCGTGGTGTAGGCGCGATCGGATCCACCTGCTTCACCGTTGTGCCCTGAATCCCAAAATGACGGACTGCCTTATGCGGGTAGCCGTAGCCGCCGCCCCCGGCTGAAAACTCGATTCGCAGATCCCGAGGTTGGATTTTCCCGGTTACCGGCGGGTCTCCTTCGTCATACAGCAGCTCGCGTTTGTCTAGCAGCGCGCTGGGCGTACCCAGCCGCCACACGCGATAATAGACGTCCTTAAAAGTCAAGCATCCGGCCTGCGTACCGAGTGTAAGAATAAGCCGGTTTCCGTCCGGACCAGGACCGGAGATTTCTACGGCATGCAGCGTTTGAGGAAAATAAGCGGTGCTTGAGTAGTCGTTTTGCTCGTTCTCCCAGATGCGCTGCCATTGGCCGTCGCTCCACTGATAGACATAAGCGGAATAATCGTAGCCACACCGAATTCCGACGCCCACCGCAGTCTCTGCGATGAGGAAATCATCCTGACGTTCGATCTGAATCTCGTCGAGAAAGCCGAACGCAGTGGGGAAACAATCCGAGTCCTTATCACAGAACAGTTTCGCTTCACTCAGACCCTGGTGGAGGCTCGCAGTAAGCAGCGCGGCATCGCCGTTCCGGGGAAAACTGGCGACGCGCGCTTCGATCCAGTCGCGGATCTCGTGCTTGGCGACGGTGATCTGTGGAATGCCTCCGCGCACCTGCTGGTGGTCATTGGCGTACTGACGGATGCCAAGAACCGTGGCGCGAATGGCCGCCAGGCGAGCATCCTGCGCGAGAACGCAAAACGGCAGCAGTATCAGCGCAAGTGGCTTCACAACTTTCCATAATCACAAATCAGAGAGCAGGAAGGTGCCACTGGGCGCGAGCGTGCATGTCAACCATGCTTCCAGAAATGGTACGTTTACATCTGGGAGGTTCCGATGCCAATTCCGACAATTCGAAAGATTGGGCTCACGCGGATCGCGTTACGGACAGGCCTGGTTGGCGCAGTCGCGCTCTTTACGCTGGGGGCTGCTACGCTACCAAATCCTTCCGCCGATGAGAACCGAGCGGAGAAAAAGACGGAAACAGTGGTCCTCGCCGGCGGATGCTTCTGGGGCATACAAGGCGTTTTCGATGCGGTGAAAGGTGTGTCGAGCGCGGTCTCAGGCTATGCCGGTGGGAGCAAGGCCAACGCTCACTACGAGATTGTCAGCTCTGGAACAACCGGCCATGCGGAATCCGTTCAAGTGACATTCGATCCGTCACAGGTTTCCTTCGGACAGTTGTTGAAAGTCTATTTCTCGGTGCACGACCCAACCACTTTGAATCGCCAGGATCCAGACGAAGGCACGCAATACCGTTCGGAGATCTTTTTCACCACCGACGAACAGAAGCGCGTAGCCGAAGCATACATCCAGCAATTGAACGGGGCGAAGTCCTTCGCAAAGCCGATCGTCACCAAGGTGGCTCCTCTTCAGGCTTTTTATCGCGCTGAGGATTATCACCAGGATTACCTGCAGCATTGCTTGCAGAATTCGCCTCTGTGTACGAACAAACGCTACGTCGACGCCTTCGACGTGCCCAAGCTGGCGAGCTTTCGCCAGCAGTTTCCTCAGCTCGCCAGGTGAGGCAAGCTGGTCCGCATCTTGGCTAACGCGCGTCGCTGTGGGCAGCGTGCTGCACTGCCCGGCGATACAGATAACTGGTGCGCTGACGATCCAACTCGGCGGCTCGTAACTCGGCGTACCGGTCCGACGTGAGAGCAGCCAGGAAGTTCACTAGGTCGTCCACTTCATTGCCGGTAAGACCCAGCGGTTTCATCTCGGAATCCAGAAATGGATTCCGTTCACCGCCTTTGTTGAAGAATTCGACAACGTCCCAGAGAGTCTCCAGGCTTCCATCGTGCATGTAAGGCCCGGTCAGAAGCACGTCCCTCAGAAACGGCGTCTTAAAAGTGCCGATGTCTTCCCTTTTCCTGGTCACCAGAAAGCGGCCCAATTCCGAGTAATCGGTCTCCAGCGCGAGCCTGTCGATCTGCTCCTTGCTGCCTGCCGCCGCGCTTTCTCCAGCGCGCTTCGCTAGTGGATTGAAGTCCTGTTTATGCGCCGAGGCTCCCGTGTTGTGGAAGCGGTTGTCGCCAAAAAGCGGGAGCGCCGGATCATAGCTATGGCAGCTTCCGCATTGAGCCTTGCCTGTGAACAGCGCCCATCCCCGTATCTGCGACGCGTTCATGGCCTTCTGGTCGCCATGCACAAAGCGATCGAATGGGGCTTCGGTGGAGAGCCGGGTCCGCTCGAAGGCAGCCAGTGCCATGCCCATGTCCTCCCAGTTCACCGGGTGGCCAAACACCTGCTCGAATGCCTGAACAAACTCCGGAATTGCGACCAGTTTCGCCACGACATCTTTCGGGTCCTTCTGTCCCATTTCAACAGGATTGAGAATCGGCAGCGTAGCTTGCTCTTCCAGGGTGGCAGCCCGCCCGTCCCAGAGCAGGGATTTATAAAACATGGCGTTCAGGATGGAAGGAGCGTTGCGCTTTCCGATCTGATCGCCCACGCCGCGCGCGGCTTCCGTGTGAGTGGTGAAACCATTGCGGGGTGAATGGCAGGTATTACACGCCACCGTGCCGTCGGCCGAAATGCGTTTCTCGTCGAAGATCATGTCGCCGAGCTTCGACTTGGCGTCCGTGATTGGATTGTCTGCTGGCGTGAACGACTTGATCACATCGGGAGAAAAAAGAGGGACAGGAGGAGGCGCGCCCGGCGTAGGCGGTTGCGCGGCCGCGAAAGCCGCTACGGCCAGAAAGAGGAGAAGACGATTTGAAAAGATGTTACACCGCATAAGTCGGAGGTTTGATGTTCTTGCTACGCAGATAAAGGTCGCTGTACCCGCGAGTGTGCGCGGTGTGAACCATGGCATTCAGCAGAGCAGACAGGCCGCTCATGGTTGGACCCTTGCCCGCGGTAACAGGCTTGGTCAGATCTGCCGTGGACAACTGCTTCACCACGCCGATGGACCAGTCGAACAAATCGTTTAGGTACTTGACTGTGGCTGCCTTACTGGTATCGCCACGAGGACTCGTAGGCGCTGTTCCTTTACCGAACCGGCCAAGGTAAAAGCCTTCCGCCTGGCCGATGTGCTGCATCAGTTCGCCAAAAGAGCGCGCTCCGTCGCCGGATCGCACGCTGTCCGTAGCCGCCCCGGCGCCCTGGAACGGCCGGAAATCGTAGCCGGATTCCGGCATAGCTTCGGCGATCTGCAAGGTGTATTTCTTGGAGCGCTCCCACCAACCGACCCATTCGGTGATTTCGTCGTCGGCTCCAAAAGCCAGCGGAACCGCAGCGGCGGCCAACGCCATCGAACCCATGATGTTGCGTCTGTTCATTTCGCTAGATCCTCTCCCGAGTAGTTTATCTTCATCGCGGCAAGCGACCAACGAACCGTTAGCGTCGCAAGGTAGTACAATTTTGCAGGTAACGGTCGGCCCGGAGGTACCTTCGATCATGACATCCAGAAATCCTGGAAACAGGTGGCGAGTTGTTGCGCTCTCCGCGAGCTTATGCGGAGCAATCGCCGCCTTGGTTGCGTTTGTGTCACCCGCAGAGTTGCAGGCTCAAGCGCCGGGCGGCGCGGTTCCACCACCTGGGGACGCGCTATTCACATCGGCACAAGCGGTGGCAGGGAGGGCGGCCTACCAGCAGAACTGTGCGAGCTGCCATGGCCCCAGAGTGGATGACGGCACCGTTGCCCCTCCGCTCCGTGGTGCGGCCTTTCTTAGGAAATACGGCGGAAAGCCCGCGGCGGACTTGTTCACTTATGTGAGCACGAAGATGCCACCCGGCGGCCCCGGTAGCCTGGGCGGCGCCGAGTACGCGCAAATCCTCGCCTATGTGCTCCAGCAGAATGGTTTTGCGACTGGACGGAAAGAATTCGCATCGGACGCCGCCGCGCTCACTTCAGTGACGATCCCAGCGCCCGCGGGAGGACGCTCCGGCGGATTGGGTGGCGGCTTATCGGCCGGGGTGAAGCTGCCTCCGCCGCCAACGAAGGTGAACCCTCTGGATAAAATCACGCCCGTCACCGACGCGTTGTTGCAGAACCCGCCCCCGGGCGAGTGGCTCACGTGGCGCCGCGGCTACGATTATCAGGGATTCAGCCCGCTGAAGCAGGTTACGAAATCGAATGTGAACAATCTGCGCGTCGCCTGGACATGGACGCTTTCCCCCGGCTCCAATGAAGCTACGCCTGTAGTTCACGACGGCGTGATGTTCCTGCATAGTCCGGGTGACAAACTGGAAGCGCTGGATGCCGCCACCGGCGACCTGCTCTGGCAGTATGCGCGGCTGTTGCCTCCGGGCGTGAACGCGGGCAACAAACGCGCCATCGCCATTTATGGGAACAAAGTCTATATGGGGACTTCCGACGTCCACGTAGTGGCACTGGATGTAAAGACCGGCCGGGTGGTCTGGGATCAGCCGCTGACTGAGGAACGCGGCTTCGGCCTCTCGGGCGGTCCGCTGGTCGCCAAGGGCAAAGTGATGATCGGAACCAGTGGCCACGTCGGCGGGAAGAACTACATTGTCGCGCTCGACGCCGAAACCGGCAACCTCGCATGGCGATTCAACACCATCGCACAGCCCGGCGAGCCCGGTGGCGACACCTGGAACGATCACACCGCCGAGGAGCGCAACGGCGGCTCCGTCTGGATCGCGGGAAGCTACGACTCCGCGCTCAACCTCGCGTTCTTCGGCGTGGCGCAGACCTATGACACTGCTTTGCTGGCGAAGCCCGTGAGGCCGGGGGCCAATACGGATGGTCTGTATACGGACTGCACGCTGGCCATCAATCCCGATACCGGCAAGCTGGTCTGGTATTATCAGCACCTGCCTAACGATCAGTGGGACCTGGACTGGGTGTTTGAACGCCAGGTCGTGCGAATGAAAGTGAACGGCGTGCTTCGCCCGGTGATCATGACTTCCGGCAAGCAGGCCACCTATGACGTGCTCGACGCAGAGACGGGAAAGTGGATCTGGTCAAAGGATCTGGGCCTGCAAAACATCGTTTCCTCCATCGATCCGGTTACTGGCAAGAAGACCATCAATCCGCAAACGCTGCCGGGCGACGGCCAATCGCACCTGGTGTGCCCGCATGCCGACGGCGCCAAGAGCTGGCTTCCGGCTTCTTTCAATCCCGAGACGAATATTCTGTACATACCGCTGGTGGAGGCGTGTATGGATCTGGTGCCGGTGACGGACGGCAGCCGGACCTTGTTATCCACGGGCGTTCGCCCCACCGTGCGGCCTCGTCCGGATTCGGACGGCAAGTACGGCCGGGTGGAGGCCGTCAACATGCTCACGCGCGAGGTGGTGTGGACCGACCGCCATCGCGCACCGGTATCCAGCGGCACATTGGATACGGCAGGCGGGGTAATCTTCAACGGTTCCATCGATCGGTTCTTTCGCGCTTACGACGATCAGACCGGCAAACTGCTGTGGGAAACGCGACTCAGCGATGTGCCGAGCGACGCGCCGATTTCCTATACGGTGAACGGCAAGCAGTACATCGCTATCGGCGTGGGCAATGGGGGCGCCCAGGCCACGGGATTCACGCCGCTGGTGCCGGAAATCCAGAACGTCGATCGTGCTCCGGCGGTCTGGGTATTCCAACTGCCGTAAGCGCTAGCCGGCGACAGGCGCGGCTTGTTCGTAGTAGTAAAACAAGATGTCGGTCGCGGGCGGCTTCGTGCCAAGCTGACGCAGCATGCCGACGATTTGGCCGCGGTGTAGCGTGGCGTGGTTCACCACATGCACCACGATCTGCCATGCAGGAAGGCCGGCGTTGCCGACAAAGCGTGACTTGAAGGAAACCTGACAGGCCAGGTCTGAGTCGGCGACCGCATTTGCCCAGGCCTCCCACTTGGCCTGCAGTCGGGGCCATTCTTCGATGACGAAATCGAGCGACGGGAGCGCATCATGCGGCGGCACGGGATAGCCGGGGTCCGCAATCCGCGAAAACCAGATTGCATCTCCGAAATAGATATGAGCGAGCGTGTTCGCGATGCTTTCGTGGGAGACGCCCATCGGCTTAGCTCGGTCCTCGGGCGGCAAGGCGAGCGCGGCCTCTAGAACCTTGCGCGAGGCCCAGCCTGAATATCCAATGTATGTGCGCACTTCTTGAGCGGTCATTTGTGTTTAGTTTATATTCTGCTTAGTTTACATCGCGGGCCGCCGGTGGCCGGATGGTGGAGGCCCGGGCCGTGTTCCTTCGGGACTCGAGCCTCAGTTCAGCGACTCATTGAACCCACGCCCACTCAGGATCATCGGCACGCACTTTTCCACCCGCGCTGCTCTGGTTTTTGCCTGCTTCGCAGATGAGACGTGGAAAATGTATGACTTCCTCCGGCCTGGCGTGAGAGTTGCGAATGCTGACCCGAGAACCGCGTTGTCATCCAGTCTCCTCTGCAACTCCTCAGGAATTGGGTGCTCTGAAGGTTTCTCAACTTCTATCTTCGTCCCGGACTCCTCCAATTCGATGGCTTCGTAGAGGTAGTCCTTCAGGGTCGATCGTACGGCCGCAATCTCCCGAAGCGAAGCGAATTTAATCCATCGCCTGGCCTGCGTATGCTCTCCAATCCTTTCGAGAACGTGCTTCGGATCTTTGAGCAGTGCGCCCTTGAAGAACAAGAACGCGCACGACTCCTTGAGCGGGATCACGATCGCCACGTTTTTCTTCAGAAAGGTGAAGCACGGTTTGTCCCACTTGAGTTCTTCGGTCAGGTCACAATCGAGCGCGATCTGGCGTAGCTTATCCGTTTCCTTCTGCCACTTCTTCGCATAGGGGACTTTCATCGTTTCAGGCCGTTTTCCAGGATTGCTGAATTCATTCAATTCTGCCAGAAAATACAGCATGCCTGTTTCGCCATACCCCATCCCGCTCAATCCCTCGCTATACTTTCTCTCGAATGGCTGCAGATTCGTTTCAGGCCAACATCGAGCTTCTGCGACTGTTTATGAAACATCGCGAAGATATCGTCGAGCGAATAGAAGCCGTTCTGAACGCCCAGCGAAAGCCGATCCGGTACCTGCAGGACCATTCTCTTTTGTCCCGCGACTTCGAGGATTGCTTCTTTGCGTCCACTGCGGGCGCCGCCGGCCAAAAACTTCGAACAAGCGTACAGGCCGAAGGGTCCGTTGTGCGCGCCAAAGAACAAAGACACCTACTCGAAGAAGCGCATTGGGCTGAGGGATTCAGGCCTCGTCAGGTTCCCGATCTTCACAACGACCTGATCCATCCCACGGAGATGATGATTCGCGGTTTTTATTGCTGGCAGCAGACGCGGTGGCCGGGTCGCAACGGTCGGATACACTACGCGCACACGCTGTTCAACCTGTATGTACTGCGGTGTCTCCAGTTTCTGAGCATGCGGCTTTGGGATGACGGCCGGGATAAGGACAAGAGCAGCGCCGGCGGCCGGCTCGCGGAAATTCAAGGGGTGCTCGATGAGCTCTGGAGAAGCTCGCCCGCCGATCAGCCCGTGATCGTGCGCGATGCGCGCTGGCTGATTCCATTGGCGCAGAGCCTCATCACCGATGAGTTGGCGCCCTATTTCAACGTCGCCCAGCGGGTGAAAGAGACGCTTCCGGAAGCGGACGTGCTCGAAATCCAGAAGGCCCATGTTCGGATGCTGGGCGGGCACCTGACCTCACAGATTCGTTACTACTGCACGAAGGATGGCTTGTCTATCAACGAGCATAGCGTCGTCCTTCGCACGCGCAGCTCCAATGCACTGGATTTCGCACTGCTGGTGCAAGGTCTGGTGGGGCTGCTCAAAGCCTATGACTGTGCATTGCGAAATGGCGATGAGCGAATGCGGCTCGACATGGCAGGAGCCATCTGTCAGGGCATATCTGCCGATCCCGAGCTGTTTCTGAATCGCAGGGACCTGTTGAGCGCTTACAGCATGATCGAGCACGTTTTCATCGAAACGGAGAATGTCGCGCATTCGCCCCTGGGAAAGCGGCACGTGCAGCTGATAAAAGAGTACAGCGCACTGATGGACCGATTGATCCCTTCGTTGCGGCGTGACGATTTCCCGCGTTTCAGGCCCGTTGACGGAGGCTGTTCGCCATACGGAGTTATATTCGGGTTGCCATCCCATCTCATCGAGCACATGGCGCTCAAAGCCTTAGAGCACGATGCTGAAACGCGATTCAGCCTGGAGGATGTATTTGAGGATGTGTTTGACGATAGGGAGATAAGCGCGGCCAAGCTCGCCTGGGTGAACGGCTGGCGGCGTTTGCCCCACATCGACCGTGAAGTGCAGCGGTTGTTCGACTATCCGCAACAGTTCGCCGAAGACATTTACAACCGCATCGAGAGCGAGCTCAGGCGGCCCGACTCAAGAACCGGTCGCCTATATATCGTGTCCGGTGACGATCATGAGAATGATCCGAGGGCCTCGGCGATTCCGGAGCTGCCGTCCCGGTACTTCGTCTCTTCGGACCGGGAGATTGTGGCGGCGAACAAGGCCGAGCCGTATGAGCAGGCGCAACTGCTGGCGGGTCGGCGGGAAGCGCACTTCCTTGTCAGTTACCAAACGCGAGGTGGATGGATGGCCCTCAAGAAGGACCTTCTCACCGAGGTCCTTGGTGCTGGCCTTGATGCCAGGATTGTCGGGCTGCCAGGCGCCGCTCACCCGCCATGGGCGACTCAGGTGTTGCGGCTCATGTGCACCAATTTGGGATTATTTGTGGGAAACTGAGTCCCGAAGAAGTTCGCGGATCTCGGCCACATTCGCCGGGTTTGACGCCGCCTTAGCCGCACCAGCTCCCTCAGGCGTGGCGCCGCCTCTGCCCGAAGGAGGGCTGATACCAACCAGGTCGATCGGCTGGTGGCCGTTACTGTCGACGATCCCGGCATTCGCCCCTTTGTCGAGCAGGAAGCGCACAACATCGGCACGGCCGGACTGAGCCGCGATGTGGAGCGCCGACATACCCTCGTTCGTGGAGGGCGCGCGCGCAACACGCATGGAGTAAGTTTTTGTGCCGGTGACCTGAGCGTTCACATCCGCGCCATGCTGCAGAAGCAGGTCCATCAGCGCTATATTGGCGACGCCACTGGCGCCCGCCTGTCCGCCGAAGCCGCGGCCGCCTCCGAAGCCCGCTGCCACCAGGAACGCTGTCATACCCATGTCATTGATGTTGGGTGACGCGCCCTTCGCCAATAGCGCCTGCACCACTTCCATGTCGTTGCCCATGGTGGCCCGCAACAATGGAGTGCATCCAGTACTGAGAAGGGGATCGCCGAATCGTCCGCTGTTCCCTCCCCGGCTGGGACGATGCATATTGAGCTGAGTATTGGGGTCGACGCCCGCTGCCAGCAGCAGGTTGATCATTTCCATGCTCGAATCCATGCTCGAATTGGCCGGACGCTTCGAAGCGCGCGCAGTCTCTCGCCTGTCGATGGCAATGTACAATGCGGTGCGGCCCCACCAGTCCCACACATGGGGATTGGCGCTCCGCTCGAGCAACAGCTTAGCGACACCGTTTTGTTGATTATCGAGAGCGAGCATCAGGGGAGTAACGCCTTCAGGGGTTGGCACATTCACATCGGCGCCGGCCGCGATCAGTGCCTCAACGCAGTCATAGCAACCGTCGCGCGCGGCATAAAGCAGTGCGGTTAGTCCGCCTACGGGACGATACTGCGCCCGGGGCTCGGACGTAATCTGGTTGGGCCAATCGGTGTAGAGCGCGCGCGGCCTGACATCGGCGCCCTTCGAAAGAAGCAGCTTTACCATTTCGCCGGCATTCCTAGGCGCTGTGGCGGCCCACATCAGCGGCGTCTGGTTGCGAAATTCTTCGATCCTGTTTACGCTGGCGCCGGCCTGGATCAACATTTCGACCACCGGAAGTTCGCCGGTGTTGATCGCGAGCATCAGGGCCGTCTGGCCATCCGAATTCGCACCCTCGGGTTCGGCGCCGGCATCGAGCAGCATCTTCACCATCCTGGCATCGCCGAGTTTAGCCGCCTCAGCAATCGGAGTGGAGCCGAAATCATTGGTGACGTTCACTTTGGCTTTTTTCGCCAGCAGCGCGCCCAGCAGCTCGTAATCGACGTGGTAGACAGCCCAGTGTACGGGGCGGGTACCATCGGGCTGCGCCTCATTCACATCCGCGCCGGCGCGAATCCGGGCGAGCGCCTCCTTATTGTTCCCCGCCTGGATGAGACTGGCGAGCGATTCTTTCGCAACCTCTCCGAGGACAGGCGCAGAGGCAGCGATTACACAGCAGATGGCGAGAATGCAACGTTTCATGCGTGCCTACACGTCCGCAATCACTCCGGTGCTGTCGCCGAACTTGTCGCGCTCCATTCCCACCTTCTGCAGGATCGTCAAGTGCAGGTTCGCAATCGGCGTGCGTTCCGGCAACACAAGATGCCGGCCACCCAGCTTCATCCTGCCGTTGCCGCCACCCACCAGAATGTTCGGCTCCGGATAGTTGTTGTGCAGGTCGCTGTTGCTCATGTTCGAGCCATACAGGAAAATCGAGTGATCGAGCAGCGTTCCCTCCCCTTCCGGCGTGTCCGCCAGCTTCTTCAGAAAAGCCGCGAACTGCTCCATGTGCCAGGTCTGGATCTTGACCAGCTTATTGATTCGTTCCCGATCGTTGGCGTGATGTGAAACGGGGTGGAAGGAATCCGGCACTCCGATGTGGTTGTAGGTCCGGTTGGTTCCTTCCGCGGCCATGATGTAGGAAGCCACGCGCGTGAGATCGGCTTGATAGGCGAGCGCGATCAGATCGAACATCAGCTTCACCTGGTCAGGGAAGGAATCGAGTTCTCCGGCTGGAGCATCGGGAAGCTTGAGGGAGGAGACATCGGACGCGGCGGCCTTCTGGGTACGGCGCTCGATCTCGCGTACGCTGTCCAGATACCCGTCGAGAGCGGCCTTGTCATGGTTTCCGAGATCGCTCCGCAGACTCTTGGTACCATCCAAAATCAAATCCAGGAGGCTCGCGGTCTCGCGGTTGATGGACGCGCGCTCTTGCGGCGTATCGCCCTCGCCGAACAACTGCAGGAATACCTTGCGCGGATTGGGCTCCATCGGCAGCGGCGACTCGACGTCGCGAAAAGACAAAGTGGAATAATTTCCGCCGCCTCCCGCCGCCGACTGCACGGTCGTCTCCGAAGCCACCTCAAGCGATGGCAGAGGCGTTTCCTGCCCAATGATTTTCGCGATTACCTGATCGAGCGTGATCGACATGTGCGCGCGGACTTTTCCGAGATCCGGACGCGTCGCGCTGAGCCAGGTGGCCGGAGTGAACGCATGCACCGAGCCGGCGGTGGCAGCGTTCTCGAGATTGCCGAACGAGGAAATATACTTCTTGTATGGCTCGAGCGAGGCCATAATTACATTGAGCTTGAAATCGGCGCCCGCTCCGCTGGGCGTCCACCGATCCATGGCCGGACCATGCGCGGTGTTGGACATGATCGCGCCGTGAGGAAGATAGAAGAAGCCGGTCCGCAGCTTTGGCATGGCGGCCGTCTGCGCCAAAGCTGTGCCAGCAGGCACCATCGCATCGAGAAACGGCAGCCCCAAAGTCACTCCGGCAGCCTTCAGCACTGCTCGCCGGGGAATGTGTTTCTTGGTGAGGAACATGTTCTCTCCTATCGCTTTATTTCCGCCGCCGTCAGTTCCGATCCGCTTGATTGTGGGTTCGCATCGGATGGCGGGCCTTGCCTGCGGAATGCATCGGAATTCACGATTCCCAGAATCAGGGACGACAGCTTGTAATTGTCTTTCGCGGCGCCGCGAACGATGGCGCGAACTTGCGGCATATCGAAATACTCGAGCCGGCGATTGACGGCGTAAGTCATCAATCTCTCGGTTACGTTTCGCGCAAACAGCTCGGGCCGATCCATAAGTTGCGCCCTGAGTTCCACCACGCCATTGATCGGCACACCGCTCGGCAGCACCGTGCTGGCATCGATGGGAGCCTTGGCCTGACTGTCGGTCGTCCGCAATACGCCGGTCGCGTCGAAGTTTTCGAGAGCCAACCCGATCGGATCGATCACCCCGTGGCACATCTTGCAACTCGCTTTGTTGCGATGTTGCTCCAGCCTGGCACGCACGGTCTTGGGCTGTTCGCCGGCTCTTTGCGAAAGGTCGGTTGCCGTATCGGGCGGCGGAGGCGTCGCGGGACTGCCAATGATCTTATCCAGCACCCACGCTCCGCGCAGAACCGGTGAAGTGCGATCGCCATAAGAAGTCCGTAACAACATCGCGCCCTTGCCCAGCAGGCCCCAGCGTTCCTTCTCATCCAGCGTGACTTCGCGCAACTGGGGGCCGAAGACGCCCGAAACGCCATAATGACGGGCCAGCCGTTCATTCAGGAACGTGTAGTTGGCGGTCAGGAGTTCCAGAACACTCCGGTCGTCGGAAAAGACGCGGCTGATGAAGGCTTCCGCCTCCGCTACAAAATCCTGCCGCAGTGGATCGTTGAAATTGGGGAACAGAACAGGATCGGGGATCACCTGATCGAGATCGGTCAGGTTCAGCCATTTCATCGCGAAGCTGGTTACCAGGCTGGATGCCTTGGGATCCGCGAGCATGCGTTTTACCTGCGTATCGAGCACCCCGGGACGTGTCAGCTTGTTGGTCTCGGCCAGCGTCAGAAGTTCCTCGTCCGGGCCGGTGTTCCACAGGAAAAAGGAAAGCCGTGAAGCCAGCTCCAGATCGGTGAGCGCGAACTCGGTGTCAGGCGCGGTGTCCTTCGGCCCTTTGATGATCCGATATAGGAATTGCGGGCTGGCCAGAACCGCGGCTACCACCTGCTCAATTCCCTGGTCGAATGATCCGCCGTCATGGCGCGCCCTTTCATAAAACGGCATCAAGCGGTTCATATCCGCCGCCGTGAGCGGCCGCCGGAACGCGCGTCGCGCCAGATTTTCCGTGATGCGGCGAGCGCAAGCGGACTCGTCACCTGTCAGTCCTGCGGTCTTCGGTTTGCAGATGAAAATGAGGGCCCGGCTGGCTGTTTCCGAAATGCCTGTAGGCTGGAACGGTCCGACAATCTCGACCGCGTCGCGAAGCTCCGCTCTGCCGTTGAGAGCGGCAGCACCGCCTGTCAAACCGTTGTAAGGTTCCAGAATTTGGAAATTCTCGTCCGACGCCACATGGGAACGGTCGATGAAGGCCACCGCGACTTCGTGACTTCCGGCCTCCACGTGCACCGGAATCTTCGAGAACCGCTCCATAATTCGGGAGCGTCCAGTGCCGGCCAGGCGATCAACGAGAGCCAAATCTGTCCGCCCGCCAATCGGCTTCCGAAACACCATCCGGCCATCGATCATGATCACCAGCGTGCTCTGGGTTTCCAAGGCGTTCGAGTAAGGGCCCACGGCAAGATCCTTGATATTGATTTGATAATCCCCGTCCACCGGAAAGTTGTGTTCGAAGGCTATGCCACCGCGCGTGCCGGGCGGCAGAGGATTCCGAGGATTCTGGCTGGCCGCGACGGTGTATTTCACACCCGAGACGCGAGGATTCGGATTGCCGAGCGCGAGCCGGGCCACCTGCCGCGCCGCAGTGATGTACTGATCGAGGAACGCCGGGGACACGCTCAATGCGTCGGCGATGTTGTCGAAGCCCTCCACCCGGATATCCTGCGGCAGAACTTCCTTCGCGTTGACTTGCACTGCCAGGAGCATCCTAACCGAGGCCGCGTACTCGGTACGGTTCAGCCGCTCGATGGGCACATAGCCCGCCGTCGGGCCTTTGGTGTGAGCGTCGAGAGCGCCCTCCATCCAGGCGATAAACGAATCGGCGTCCTTCTGTGCCGGCTGCGGAAGGCCCGGCGGCGGCATCTGATGCGCGCGCAGCTTGCGCAGGGCCCTTTCCCAGATGTCTGCATGATTCCCTGGAGACTGGATGTCCAGGCCCTCGAGCACCAGGCCACCGGTCTTTAGGCGAGTGTCATGGCAGGTGACGCAATAAGTGGCCAACATCGTGCGAAATTGACCCGGCCCGTCTTCTGCCGAGGCCCGCTCGAAAGTCCCAGCAAAGCCGCTCCCCAGAAGAACACTCAGATAGATGAGACGCTTCATATAACTACCGAGCACACGATCGACCATTGCGACGCGATACTTATCATAATAAACTCTCTGGTTCTCACATAGGTCTACCCTGGCCCACTAGACCGGAAGCCGCCAGGGGACCTGCGGGCAATTTGCAAAATCTAATGATTTCCTAATCCCCTCACAATCCATTCCTGGTTCCAATCCCGTAAGCTTGCATTGTGGGAAAAAACCCAAATCAAAAAGTAGAGAGGGAAACCAGAACATGCCATTGATTCAAGTGAAATTGATTGAGGACGTCTTCACGCCCGCCCAGAAGAAGGAAATGATTACGAAACTAACTGATGCTATGGTTGCCATCGAGGGTGAGAACATGCGTTCTGTCACCTGGGTAATTATCGAGGACGTGCGTAGCGGCGAATGGGGCATTGGCGGCCAGGCGCTGACCACTCAAGCGGTTCACGCACTTGCCGCTGGAAAAAGCTGACATTCCACGAGGTTAGAGGCGCGGACCGCCTGCACGCTCAGTCATCACACCGCGATCTTGCTATGATCTTGAAATCGGTAGGGCAATTCGTCATGCCTCAAGTTCAGGATCTACTGGATCGCCAAGCGTCGGGTAGCTTCGTCGGTCGGTTGGAGGAGCTTTGCTCGCTCGATGACATTTTGGCCGATGAGGCACCCGTTGTGGTGCACCTCCATGGAATTGCGGGAATCGGAAAGTCGCGGCTTTTGGGTGCGTTCGTTCAAGTGGCCCGGGCCAAGGGCGCGACAGTAGTTCGCCTGGACTGTCGCGGTATTGAACCCACCGAAGCCGGTCTGCTCAGAGAGCTTGCAACCGCGAGTGGAAGTGTCATCGGCTCGGCCGAAGAGATTGCCGCGCGCCTGGGCCATGTGGGGACCAAAGTAATTGTCGCTCTCGACACTTACGAATCGTTCCGCTTGATGGACACTTGGCTTCGCCAGGTATTTCTACCGATATTGCCTGACAACGTGAAGTTCATTCTTTGCGGCCGGGAAGCGCCAGTCACGGCATGGCTGTCCGATCCTGGATGGCATGGCCTGTTCAAAAGCATTCGCTTGGAATCACTGGAACGGAGCGATGCGACGGAGCTGTTGTCCCGCGCGGGCCTGGCCGGCGCAGATGCCAAATATCTCGCAGGAATCTGCCATGGCCACCCTTTGGCCCTCACGTTGGCGGCATCAGTGCGCCATACCGAGCGGATCGCATTGACCAGCGGAATGGCGCAACGCGTGGTGGAAGAGTTTTCCCGTTTGTTCCTCGCCGATGTCACTGATCCCCAAACTCGCCGGGCGCTGGAGGCCGCATCGGTAGTACGCAGGGTTACCTTACCGATCCTGAGTGCGATGCTGCCCGATGCATCGCCGCAAGATGCGCAGGAGCGAATCCGGGCACTCCCGTTCGTACAACCTGACCGCGACGGGCTTCACATCCATGACGCTGTCCGGGAAGCCATAGCATCCACATTGCGAGCAGAGAATCCACAGCAGTATCGCTCGTACCGGCGCTCTGCCTATCGCTGTTTTATGACCGAGCTTCGCGGAGCTCCCGCGTCTGATCTGTGGCGCTACACCGCGGACCTGCTCTATCTTCTTGAGAATCCCGTTGTGCGGGAAGCCTTTTTCCCCAGCACCGGACACGAATATGCGGTCGAACCCGCGCGTACCGAGGATGGGCAGGCGATTCTCAATATCATCGACGATCACGAGAATGCGGTCACCGCCATTTATCTGAAGAGATGGTGGAGTGAGGCGCCGCAGACCTTCGCCGTCACCCGCGACCGGAATGGTTCGGCGGCAGGCTTCTATTGTGTCTTCGATCCACTCAGTGTTTCAGCAAGACTCTGCGGTGAAGACCCGGTCACGCGCGCGTGGTTGGACCACCTGAACGTGCAACCATTGCCGCGCCAGCAGCGCGCCTTATTCCTCAGGCGCTGGCTATCGGCCAAGGATGGCGAGGCGCCGTCGCCCGTTCAGGCGGCGTGCTGGGTGGACGTCAAGCGTAAGTACCTGGAGCTCCGCCCGCATCTGCGGCGCGTGTACCTCACGGTTCACGACCTGGAACCCTATGCCGCCGCGGCGCTGAAGCTGGGCTTTCGCGTAATGATGGACGCCGGCGTTGATGGGTGGCATTCGGCGTTGCTCGACTTCGGACCTTCATCGGTAGATGGATGGCTGGCCCGGTTGGTAGCCTCCGAGCTCGGCGTTGAAGAGGACAGTTTGCTGGACTGCGCCGCGCGTGAACTGGTTTTTAATGGCCGCCGCATCGGCTTAACCAAGCTTGAGTTCGGGGTAATGGAATTCCTCCAGAGGCGTACGGGGGAGGCTGTTCCTCGTAGCGCATTACTAGCGAGCGTCTGGGAGCAGAACTATGACGGCGGCGGAAATGTGGTGGATGTCGTCATCCGCAGCCTCAGGAAGAAACTCGGCGAGAGGGCATCCTTGATTCAGACTGTTCACGGCGTCGGATATCGCCTCCGTCGAGAGGACACATCCAACCGGTCATAGCATTTCGCCAGGGCGACCGACTTCTTATTTTTTCGCCAATTGTTGTGGAGATTCCCGCCTTTCAAACACCCAGGCTACTGCTACGCAGCTGGCAGCAGTCTGATCGAGCTCCGTTCTCCGCAATGAACGCCGATCCCCTGGTCATGCGCTATTTTCCAAACACGATAAATGGGGAAGAAACCGATGCCATGCTGGAGCGTAATCGCCTGCACTTTGAGCGCTACGGCTTCGGGCTTTGGGCGGTTGTCAACAAGGCGACGGGCGAGTTTGCCGGATACATCGGGCTGGCAGTGCCTGCGTTCGAAGCCCACTTCACTCCGTGTGTTGAGATTGGCTGGCGTTTGGCGGCCCGGTTCTGGAATCGAGGGCTTGCAACCGAAGGCGCGGCCTCTGTTTTACGGTTCGCGTTCGAATCGCTGCGACTTGGCGAAGTGGTCTCATTCACGACAGCCGCCAATCTGCCGTCGCGACGCGTGATGGAAAAACTAGGAATGATCCACGACCGGAACGGGGATTTTGATCATCCACTTATTCCGGATGGCCACCCACTCCGCCGGCACGTTCTATACCGGGCGCTTCGGCAACGCTAACACTTGAAATAGGATAGAACTGATTCTGCGCTTGTTTCTCCACGACGACGCGAGCGTCCCTGAATTGCAGCCCCTTGGGCGCAGCACAGGAGCCGCGTGGGGACCTGCCTTCCGGGCTGCGGCTTCGAAATGGGGGCTAACGGCGAGCATGATGCTATTCGTCTGGACACTTCAGGACAGGGTCGCTGAAATCGGCGCCGTTTGCAGTGTAATGCTTTGGCTGGTGCTAAGCGTGTCCCGCAAAACCGATCGGGGCCAGTTGACTGAAGGGTAGTGTAGCGATTTCGCCCCTGGACCCGACGCTCAATTCTCAGTTAGTTTTTCTATTTGATCGATGACGAACGTCTCGACCGGGGCCTGATGTGACTCCATTCTCAGGCCGAGCCTGTCTAAGATAATGAACAGTGTCGGACGAGTTGGGTCGGCCATTGCGATATCCTCAGCCGTCGGCTCCCTGCCCGGTGGAACGATCCTAGGCCGAAGGGGCATCCAGCCTTCAGTATCGACTTCGAAGAGTCCCTCGATCCCGGTCTCGTCTACGATCGGACGATCCGACCAGTTCTCCGCAAAGGCTAGAATATCGGCAACCGAGATTGCCTTCCCATGTATGCCCCTTCCTTGACCGCCGATTACGCTGTGGCACGAGACGCCGTTATTCACTTCCACTTGGGGGCAGTCTTTCTCCTCAAAAGCGGCCCCTCGCAGCTTCGGCCCATTCTTTGCGACCACCACGACGTAAGCCAGTACTTCCCTAACTTGGCGATGCATTACAAGTTTGAAGCGATCGGCAAGCAGGCTTTGGAGCATCAGTCGAACCTTGTCGTCACGCGCCTTCACGGACATCCCCGGCGAGATGGCACCCGCCCCTGCGGTCGCCTGAATATCAAACTTCTCCGAGCGAATCCACTGAGGCCCGCCGAATACTCGATGGGATTCCGTATACATAGGAACGTCGTAAGCCAGCGCGATGATGATAGAAAGTGGGGTATTCGAAGCTACAAACCTTCCGCCCGGTAGGAACTTCCAGTCGCTGCCCCGGAAATCTGTGGAATTGTTTGGTTTAACGGAGGCCGCTTCGAACGCGACGGTTGAAACGGGCTGCTGCGCTTGCATTAGTAGTGCGCTCCTCATGCCGACGGCCATCAGCGCCACCATCCTGACCACGACGGCCACGCTTGATTTCACGCATATTGACTCACTCAAGCGTCGTATCAATTTTGCATCTCACCCATGGACTCGACATTCGGTTCCTTAAGGTAGACGTGTAGCCTGCGAGCAACGTGGAGTGCTATAGCGGACCTACTAGCGGCTTCTGAACTCTTTCCCGACTGCTCCAAAACGGATCGCGGCTATTCGACCGGATATGGTCCATCAGCAAACGCATGGGCGTGATACCCTTTGGATCCAACCGTTCGGGCTAGCGAACTGCGCGGGTCCTCGCCCGCATCCAGAAGGTCGATGATATGAGCAAAGTCGTATCTCGGTCTCCAGTCCAGGTCCCGCCTCGCCCGGTCATTGATGTAGACCCGGTCGATGCCGGGGAACATGGACCATCCGAGGCCGGCGTACACCTCTTGGTAGCGCGGCACTCGCCGCCTCACAACCCCGTCTGCATTCGTGCGGACTTCTTCCAAGTCTTCGCGGGTGAAGGGCGTGGTCGCACTCACGATGTATCGCCCGAACCGGATCGTGTGGACTCTCTCCAGAGCAAGAAGATGCGCGTTGACGACGTCTTCAATGTCCGCTCTACGATGCAGAAACTCGTTCACCTTGGCGTTGGAATCTTCATAGGATTGTCGAATGTCCCTGGAGTCGTCCGGTTCGGGAAAGAATCGTGACGTTCGCAGAATGAGGCAAGGCAGACCGCGAATGTTGTGGAACAACTCGCACAGGTTCTCGGCGGCGGCCTTAGTGACACCGTAAATGTTCTTCGGTAACGGCACGACATCCTCTGTGATCCACGCGGCCGGCTGCCCAACCTGCGGGACCAGCGCCCTCCCAAATACGCTCGTCGTGCTCGTGAAGATGAAGGCGCCCACTCCGGCTGCTGTCGCTTCCTCCAGCAAGTTGAGAGTGCCTGTGACGTTGGTGTCTACGAAGTCCTGACGGGTGTGCGTGGCGATGTGGGGCTTGTGCAGCGTTGCAGTGTGCAAGACCGCATGTACCCCTGACATGCATGTCTTCACAAAGCCGCGATCGGCAACCGAACCCACTCGATGGGTGAAGGCCGAGTGCTTAACGTCAAGGCCAATTGCCTGGTAACGCGAAGCCTGTAGTGTACGCATGAGCGCCTCACCAAGATGTCCGGCACTCCCGGTAACGAGGATGGCCATACGCTACCGATTTTCTCATGTGTTACGGCGCAGACACGCCAGAAGCTCAATTCGCTACTATGGTCTAACAGGTTGCTGAAAAAGCCCGGGAGACTGAAGTCCGCCCTACGCGGGCGCATAGCCACTTTGGCAGTCCTGGGAATTGTTTGCCTCAACAGCGGCTTCGCTCAACCGCCCAATCCAGCTGAGAAGGCGAGTATCTCCGGTGTCGTCCTTGGAACAGACGGCAAGCCCCTACGCCGCGCTACGGTTCAGCTCGCATCCCAGATAGCTTTCCGTCCGGACGGGGCGATCGCGACCGAGGCCACAGCTCCGGATCGCGGCACAGAAACCGACGCGGAGGGACATTTTACGTTCGACGACATTGCACCAGGCGGCTATTTGCTCGACGCACAGCGCACCGGTTACCTAACCAACGTCCAGATGGTGAGATTTACGAGCGGGCAAAGAATCACCGACCTGGTCATTAAGCTGGTTCCGCAAGGCATCATCGCAGGCAGGGTGGTTGATGACGAAGGCGAAATCCTCCCCGGCGCGACCGTCAATATCAGCATGTACTCACCTGCAAACGGCTGCACTGCCTGCATGGTTCCGGGCGGAAGCGGCACGGGAACAACAGACGCAGACGGCGCATTCTCGATTGGCGGACTCAACCCGGGCCGATATCTGGTGTCGGTGACGGCGCCCGCGAAAATGTCGCCAGCCGTCACACCGGCATCGCCTGATGCCCGGCAAGATGACGCCCGGCATGAAATCTACGTCACCACCTATTATCCCGATGCTACGGATCGCGCCGACGCCACTCCGGTTGATCTCGCCGCCGGCGCGCAGGTGCGAGCACTCGAGCTGAAGCTGCGAAAGGTTGCGGTTTTCAAGCTCAGCGGGAAGGTCGTAAATGCAGTTTCGGGCGACCTCGCCGTCCCTGACAGGCTGACCTTGATTCGTCAGGGCAGCCGCCCGCCCGGCTTATCAGCTCGCTATGTGGGTGTGAGCGCTGGCGGGGAATTCTCGTTTGATGGAGTTTTACCGGGTAACTACTTTTTGGAGGCGAAATCAAACGTCGACGCCGAGGATCGCCCTGCATTAGTCGCCTGGCAATCCATTTCGGTTGGTAATAACGATCTCGACCGTGTTGTTGTTGAAATGAAACCAGCGATGGAACTGCGAGGTAAGATTGCCGTCGAAGGCCCGCCGTTGTCTTCATGGCCTCAAATCACACTGACGCCCGCCGATGGACTAAACTACCTGGATTCGCCGATGGTCGATTCGGATGGCCAGTTCCGTGTAACGGGGATGGAGCCCGCAGTTTATAACGTGATTGTCGGCTTCCTGCCTCCGCCCTTGTACGTAAAGGCAATGCGCTTCAATGGGCGGGATGTCGATGGCCCTATAGATCTAGGCGCATCGTCGGCCGCATCTTTAGAGCTTGTTGTCTCCCGCGGCACTGCAACCATGAGCGGAGCGGTGAGCGATTCCAATGGTCCGGTGGGGCCTGGGATATTTGTTTTTGCGATCCGTGAAACGCTCCCATTTCGTGTCGCAGTAACGGACGCGAAGGGACAATTTTCGTTTGCAGGACTACCGACTGGACAATATTACGTCGTCGCCATGGACGGTCCGGGTATGCTACCTCCCGAAATCATTCTCAAACTAGGCACCCGGGTTACTGTGGCTGACGGCGCTACGTCAACGAACTTGCAGCTAACTACGAGAGACGAATTGCCATCACAGCAACCGCAATAACGCGACAGCGGAATTGAGTAAGTGCAGCGGAAGGCCCTTAGGGCTTTGCGGACGCCGGCTGCCAGAGCTCAATCTTATTCCCGTCCGCGTCATAGATCCAGGCAAAGCTGCCGTAGGATTCATTCATTCGTTTGGCGTCAATCTTTACTCCCTCTTGTTTTAAGCGGTCGAGCAAAGCATCCAGATCGTCCACGATGTAGTTGATCATGATCGGTTGCGTGGCCGGGAAATAGTCCGTGGAGGCGGGAAAAAGAGTCCACACTGTAACGTGTTCCTTTTGCGGGTCGTCGTGTTCGCGCCAGGGAAGCATCACGCCTTGGCCTTTGTCGGCGAGTCCAAGATGCTTCGAATACCATTCGCGCATCTGATCGCGATTAGCGGATTTGAAGAAGACACCGCCGATGCCGAGGATGCGTCCGCGCTGCTCCACTTTAACAGGCGGCTTCGACTTTTCAGGTTGCGGAGATTGCACTTCCTGTCCTCCTAAGCAGACCGAGATGAGCAACAGCGAGCCGAGCGCAATTGTGCTCCAGGGTAATCGGTACATGTGTTGGATTATACAAGTTTCGATTCGGGCGGAGAAAAGTGAAGATGCCCGCACGTTGCATCTTACCAATACTGGGCGTTTTGATCCTTTGTGTCGGATAAGTGCAGGTTCTCGCCAACAACTTCGCAACACGCGCACGCGCCACGTCCTCCAAGAATCCCTCGCGCGCATTTTCCTTCGGCTTCACCCGAGGGTGCAACTTCGCCCCACCCTAACCACCACCGGGGGGGTGCAACTTTGTGGGCTTCTATCTCCTATCCCAATTCTTTGGTGCGGATGAGAGGACTTGAACCTCCACTCCCTTGCGAGAACTAGAACCTGAATCCAAATTCACATGTTTCGCCAGGTTTCCCACAGGCCAACTACGTGATTCCTTTACGCGCACTATATTGCCCGGTTTCACCCAGTTTCACGTCCTGGTTACGTTTTCGGTTACACTCATACGCCTCTCGAGGAGCGCCTTTGCGACCGTCAGATCCTCATCATCGACGATGTTATATCGACGCTCCATGCTGTCAGTTTTGTGGCCGCTAATCTTCATGCGCACTACCTGAGGAATTCCGGCCCGGCGCATATTCCGCACGGCTGTACGGCGAAGATCGTGGAAGTTCAGCTCTGGAACGTCTGCCGCAATGCAAGCTTTACGCCACGTCGCTCGGAAGTCTTTGATGCCTTCACCACTCCGGCTGAACACCAGAAGACAATGAGGCCAGTCAGCATCACGCTCATGCTTGGCGGCATTCAACAAGCGTCGCATATCACCATCGACGATCGGGACTGCCCTTCCCTGGCCATTCTTTGTTTCCCCCGTGTGGAGTGCGATGAAGCCCGACTCGAAATCCACCTGATCCCATTTGATCGCCAGAATCTCGCCAAGGCGCATCCCCGTGACGAATCCCGTGACGAACAGGGCCTTGAGCTCATTCGGAAGGGCATCGCGCAAGGTATTGTATTGCTCGTCCGTCAGAAATCCTTTGCGGATGTTGGTTTCCTTGACCAGGGGGAAATAGGGAATGACGTTCACCTTTGGAGGAGATCTGCGCTTCCCCTTGTGGAGCGCACTTCGTAACACCGATAACTCGCGATTCACCGTCGAGTCGCTTATCTTCATGGCCTTTCGTTTCCGCCGGTATTCTTCCATGAGATCGGTTGTAAGGCGCTGCGCTTTGAACCTGCCGAAAAACGGGCGGATGCTCTTCTCGATGACCTTATCGTAGATGTACCGGGTCGATTCTTTAACATCGGATTTAATCAGGTCATCGAGCAATTCGCCGATAAGAACGCGATCAGGCGTGCCACCGGAAATCTCCCCGCGATGCCTCTTGGCAAGCAGCTTATCTCTCAGCTTGATCGCTTCCGTCTTCTTCGAAGATTTGCTGGACTGGTACACTGGGCGCCCATCCACTCTAATTTTCACCCACCAAATTTTGCCACGAAGGTAGATTGTTCCGGAACCGTCAGTTTTTTTCCGCATAGTCGATTGTAACCCGATGGTCTAGCGCGTCTGGTAGAATTTCTTTGTTGACTTCTGCTGGGGCATGATCGCTCGCAAATACGTCTGCGCCACATTTGAAGACTCCCAGAAGGATGATCGACTCCGGCTGGATGTAGGCCAGGCAATTGATCGTCTCTAAGCAAACGCTTCGACCTGAAGCCGACTCGACCTAATATTTGTTCTTCTCGATCCAGGCCTCCAAATCGCGACGGTCTAAATGAACCCGTCTACCCACACGCACTACGGGCAGTTCCTTTTGGAAGATCAGGTGCTGCACAGCCTGCTCACTGCGTCCGAGATAGACAGCCGCTTCCTTCACGGTGAACAAAGCCGGCTGGATGCGTGTAGACAGTCCACTTCCGGACAGCTCCGCCCTGATTTTCGCAATCACCTGTTCGGCAATGGCTTGCACGATACCGTCAAGGAAGGGTTCCTGCATAATCTTGACCTGGTCTGATCATGTGACCGGCGGCCGGGATTGTCGCCATTCCGTCATTCCTGAAAACAGTGCCTCTATATATAAAGGAAACGGCGGAGGCACTTCGGGACGCGTCGGAGCAACTTTTTTTTGAGTTCGCGTGATTCTCCTCCTTCCGTGTGTCGGACGCTTGTCGGAAAGACCGACCTGTGAGCTTCGTGGGCGCAGCATTTTCGCTGTAACCAAATATTTTCATTAAAGTTTGTCCTGTGATGCCTCTGCCATTTCCTTTATTAGTAGAGGGTGCTTTTTCCCTCGGGGCGATTCGAGGAAGTTGAGCATGGCCGTTTTTGAACGAAACGGCGAGGGCACTGCGGGACGGTGAAAGATTTTTCGCAGATTGGGTGATATTTGGCTTCCTCAAATCCTCTTTGTTAGTAGGGAGCTGTGTCGTCTCCAAATTCTGCACAGAGCAAGACCAAGGAGGTTGCAAACATGCATGGCGCGAAGAGTATTTTGGAATCACCAGCGGTGGGAATCCCCATACCCGCAAAACGAGTGATTCTTTCGATGGGGGGAAAGGGCGGAGTCGGCAAGACCTGCGTGATGACGGGTTTGGCCGAGTGGTTCCAGGAGAACGACATCCCGGTCAAGCTCTTGGATCTGGACACCGAGAACAAGTCGAGGGGATCGCTGACGCACTTCTTCGGCGGTCAGGTGCCTAAGGTGAACATTCACACGCCTGCTGGCCTGGATGCTTTCGTCGATGAACTGACCGACGGGCCGCCCGTGATCCTGGCGGACATGGGCGCCGGAGCTGGGCAGGTTACCTATGACTGGTTCGACAAGATGTATCCAAGTGTTGCGGAGGCTGGTATCGCGTTCACTTCTGTTGGAGTGATCACTGCCGACCCGGCCAGCGTGGAGAGCGTTCTCGCCTGGGCGTCGCGCTTGCGTGATCGAACTGCCTACCTCATTGTTGAGAATTCCATTGCCGAACACACCGACTTTCGGTATTGGCGCGAGACGCACCAAGCGCTTCTTTTTCAGCAGACGTATTCGCCGGCGGTTGTACACATGGATTTCCGTCTGCCGGTGCTCGAAAACGCCACACGGAATCACGGCGTTACGCTGGGCGCGGTCGCCGCCAGACTTACGTCGGCACCTGAGTTGCGCCAATCATCGCTCGTGATGCGGGCGCAAAGTTATCGTAGGCGCTTGTTCGCAGAGTTTGACAACGTGCAGGAGCTACTCCTGCCATGAACCGCCAAGACGAACCAATTGACCGAGACGATCCGTTTGACGACGATCTGATCGATCGGATCGCAAACTTCCTCCCGCTCGATGCACGCGCCGGTTTTTACCGGGACCTCCGCTATTGCCGCTCACTGCCGCAGAACGACGAGGTGTTACGGATCATACGGGCGATGCAGTATTTGGTCCTCATCATGGTGAAACTGCCCGAACAAATGGCGACAGAACGGGAACGGTTTGAACTGACCGTAGCCAGATACGAAAAGCTCTTAGACGAGGTCCACGACTTCGTAGACGAATCGACCAAGCAGATCGATGAGCGACTTGCGCAGCTGTCGGCTGACATCGCCAAAGCCTTAAACCCAAAGGCAGTAGCGGCAGAGATCAACGAAAGTCTGCGACAGCAATTCATCAAGACCACAATCCCTGAAACCGCAGACGCGCTGGCGGTGAACGCCGCGCAGATAAAGAAGGCAACAAGCGAGTTCGTTTCCGCTACCGATTCTCTGAACAAAGCTTACGATGGCGCGGTGGTTAAAGCTGATCGGGCTATTCAGAGTCTCGAATCGACCTCTTCGAAGGCTATCTCCGCCAACAAACGCCAGTCGGTCGAACTGGTGGCCGTGGTTCGCCAGGATTATCGATGGTTGTTGTTTGCACTCCCAGGCCTTTTCATAATCGTCGGCGTCGCGCTAAGTTTCTGGTACCACCACTGGATCGGGGGAGCGCCGCGATAGGCATCCATGTTGACGATCCGCGCCATGTCGGATGGCAAGGGGTACTCGTCCCGGCACCTGGAACACAGCGACTATTACGCCGAGAGCGAGCGTGTCACGGGTATGTGGCAGGGGCGTGGAGCGGAACTGCTGGGGCTGAGCGGATTCGTCGCGACCGAAGAGTTCGAGGCGCTGCGGCAAGGTCTAGATCCAGGAACGCATGAGTTCTTGAGGGTACGGCGAAGCGCGGACCGCAAGGCGGTCGATGGGAGCACACTCGCACAAGGCCGAAGCCTCTACGACTTCACGATCTCCGCTCCGAAGTCCGTTTCGATACTCGCGCTCATAGGAGGCGACGACCGTTTGATCGAAGCACATCGCAAAGCAGTCAGGGAGACGCTCCAGGAAGCCGAGACGTATGCAGCCAGCCGAGTACGGCAAGCTGGGGCCAACGGGGATCGGCCGACTGGAAACCTGGCACTGGCGGTTTATCACCACGACACGAGCCGGGAACTTGATCCACAGTTGCACACGCACGCGGTCGCGGCGAACTTGACGTTCGATGGCACCGAAGGCCGCTGGAAGGCATTGCAGGCATCCGAGATTTACGAACGACGCGCCTATCTTTCCGAGGTCTATCGAAACGCGCTGGCCCGCGAAGTTCGGACGCTGGGATATGAGATCGACAGCCAGCGTGACTCGAAGGGCCGTGATTCCGGCTTCGAGATCCGTGGCGTCCCGAAGGAGCTGCTCGCGAAGTTCAGCCAGCGTAGCGTTCAGCGGGATCAGGCCATTGAGGACTTCATTGCGAAACAGGGGCGGAGGCCCTCGGACAATGAGGTCGCTGTGCTGGTTCGCGAATCGCGGGCGGACAAGCTCATCGAGATCTCGACGCGTGAACTCCGGACGAAGCAGCGGGCGCGGCTCAGTCCTGGCGACGACAAGGCCATGAGCCAGATTCGGGCCGACCGGCATGCGTTCCGTCCCTCAATGGATTCGAGCGGACCGTCTCTGGAGCATGCCAAGGATCACATCTTTGAGCGCGTCTCGGTTACCGTTGACCATGCCTTACTCACCGAAGCTTTACGGTATGGCCGTGGGCGAATTCGGCTAAGCGAGTTGAAAGGCGAACTCGGTGTGCAGGAGTCGGCCGGCAGAATATTGCGATCATGCCGCGAGTTAGCAACGGAAACCAGCTTAGAGCGAGAGCGCAGCATGATCGCCGCCATCAATCACGGAGTCGGTGGATTCGAGCCACTCGGTGCTGGACGTTGTTTCGTCGCCTCGGACAGTTTGCGTCCTGAGCAGATGAACGCTGTTGAGTTTGTGCTCCGGTCGCGGGATCGCGCAGTGGGCATCAGCGGCGCTGCGGGCACGGGCAAGACAGCAACATTGCGCGAGCTGCTGCGCGGTCTGAAAGACGCCGGCCGGTCCGTTCTCGCCGTCGCTCCCACGGTGAGTGCCGTCGACGAGCTGAACAAAGTCGGCTTTGCCGATGCCATCACGATAGAGCGGCTTCTACAGGACAAACGCATCGCCGACGACATCCGAGGCAAGGTTGTCATCATCGACGAAGCTGGCATGGTTTCGGCGCGGCAGATGGCCGAGCTGCTTAACATTGCCGAAGAGCGCTCCCTGCGAATCGTCTTCAGCGGCGACACCAAGCAGATCCAAAGCGTCGAAGCAGGCGACGCCCTGCGAATCCTGGAGAAGGAATCGCGGCTCAGGAGTGTGGCTCTGACCCAGGTGCAGCGGCAGGCCCGCAAGGAGTACCGCCGCGCGATGGAAGAGCTTCGCCGAAGCCCAGAACGTGGATTCGCCATGATGGATGCGATGGGCGCGGTTCGAGAGGTTCCTTTTTCCGATCGCGCCGCTGCGATCGCAGACGCTTTTGCCGGTTCGAAAGGGCAAACGCTCGTGGTCTGTGCAACTCACGACGAGATCGACCGTGTGACGGAGACAATCCGTGATCGCAAGAAGGCAAATGGACAACTTGGCCAAGGCGTCACGCTCACCCGCCACGTTTCGCTCAACTGGGCGAAAGCGCAAAAGGCCGACCTTCAGAACCTCCGGCCAGGGCAAGTACTGGGGTTTCATAGGGCTATAAAAGGCATTTCGAAGAGCGAGGCAGTGGAGGTCTTGGGTGTAACGGAGAAGGGAATCGCCGTTAGGGCGGCAAACGGGACCCGATCCACAATCTCTAAGAGAAATGCCGGAAGCTTCGATGTCTTGGAGGCCAAACCGATCGACGTCTCGCCGGGCGATCGGCTACTGCTTACCTCCAATCGGCGTGATGCCGCTCTGCGAATCACGAACGGTGAGTTGGTGACCGTTTCGGCGGTCGACGCCCTCGGCCGAATTCAACTGGAAGACGGCCGCCGATTGCCCGCCGATTACCGCCGCTTCGCCCACGGCTATGCCGTTACGGCGCACCGCAGCCAGGGAAAGACGGTGGATTCCGTCATACTCTCCGGCGACGGCATGCTAAAGGAGCTGTTTTACGTCGCGGCGTCCCGTGGCCGTCATAGCGTGACGGTGATCACGAGCGACAAAGAGCGCCTGCAGCAGACTGTTGGCCGGTCCATGGCGCGGATCTCAGCCACGGAGCTTCTCCGCGGCAGCAACAAGTGCGTTCGCCGAGGGGCTTCGCGAGGCATCGAAATAGCACGAGAAATGGTTCGCAAAGCAGCAGCCTTGCTTACCGACGCTTCCAAGCAGATTGTTCAGCAAGAGCTTTTGCGGCCAGCACGAAAGGAGCGACGGCGTGAACGTGGTATCGGCCGGTAACGCCCCGTGGGTCATCAGTGCCAGCGACCCTGCGGAAACGCTGGAGATCGTACTTGAAAACCAGATTGTGGTGCTCTCCTGGCATCAATTTGTTTACGCTGAGGGTAACAGCGAACAGGTGCGACTCGCGTTTGCGAGCCACGATGTTGTCGTCAGCGGCGGCGGGCTCGATCCGCTATTTTCCGCAATCGCCGGCCATCGCATCGTATCGCTCCGGGCAAGCATTCGCTCCGAGCGTTTCTCCGCTCAAGCGGGGCGGTTCATCGGTGAAATCGTCGTGCGAAAGGTCGAGAGTGAGTTATGAGGCCAGTGTGGGCAGTATTGGTTTCTGAGTGGCTTTTTGAGCGGGCCAATGTTCTCGCTCTCTGTCGAGAGCGTTGTTTCGCGAAAGACACCATCCCTAAGCCTTGCGGCTTAGGTTTGGACGGCCCGCGTTGCGGGTTGTCTGTCCGGCCATTGTCCGGCTTTTGTCCGGAACTTGGCCGGCATCTGTCCGGTGCATGTTGATGCGACTTTGGGGGCATGTGGAAGACAAATTTCAGGACATTCTCAGCAAGGTGACCACGAAGTCGGGTCGCTCCCGTTTGGAACCGTACGGCGAATTGATAGACGAGCTACGCGAGCGCGGGCTGACGTATCGGGATATCTCGGACATCCTCACAGCTGAATTGCAGTCTCAAGTTCCGAAAAGCACGGTCAACGATTTCGTGCGGGAGCGATCCCGCCGCAGGAGAAATGCCGCGCGCCGAATTTCGCGTTTAACGAGACCTGCCCCGATTGTTCCCATCGCCACGGTCCCGCCGAGCCAGGGACCCAGGGAAGATGAGGTCCGGCGGAGAATCGCCGCGCTAAGAGCTCGCAAACCGGCCACGGAGCCTGCTCCCGACGGTTTCCACTATAACCCAGACGAGCCGCTCCGGCTCATCGATCCGGGAAAAAGGGACGCACAAGGTTAGTCCAGCGGCGAGCCTCCGACGAGCGCAATGATCCCAAGCGACTCCGCCTTAGCGATGTTGAAATCGCGGTGTCGGTACCGCATGTATTTGAGAGCTTGGTCGAGCGAAAGAGCAGCAACCAGTTCTGTTTCACGCACCTTGTCGGCGTCGTACGGGTCTTGCGGCTCGCTGAGCCTCCAGAGCTGCGCTTCACGAACGCAACGGGAACCTGGTCGGAACACATTACTGTCGGCTTTCTTGGTCCGCATCATGCGCCACGCCCTCTCCGCTTCTTCTGTTGTTTCTCCTAAGCCCACCGGGCTTGCTCGACTTGGTGCTGTCTACGAAGGCGTTCGGCTTCTTGGCATTCCCACAGAGTCTTTAGCTTACGGCCGCGGTGTTCGGCCGCGCGCTCGTAGTCGGTGCCGAGTTCGTTCAGCACACCGAAGGAATACGTGGAAGTCTGCTCACAATTCACCAACAGGATGGATGTTACTGCCGTCCGCCTGGTCGCCGCCCGTCAGCGCTGTTGGAGTCGCAGAACGGTACTCGCGATCAAGAGTTCGCCAACGCCGCGCCGATTGGCGCGCCCTTGACCGCTCCGTGCCGTTCTGCATGAGGAATGATTGCGACGGGCGGCTCCGACGGGGATGGCAGCAGAGGAGTTAAATTAGACGGAGCGTCTCAATTATCTTTGCGGAGAAAACCGAGGCAGGTCAGATGGGTTCCTCCTGGAGAATTGATAAGCTATTCTATGTCGTGGCGGAGCTTTGCGCCGCTCGTCCCTGAATCCGAATAAACCGAAGCAGAAATCTGAATGTGATGAGTTTTCGACACAGCGGATCGACACGAGCGCAAGACGAGTCCCGTGGCGACTGGAAAGCGATGAGGGCGCATATCTCACCAGCGCCACTTCCGATAATTCAGGCAGGCAAACATTCATGTCTATAATTGCTGTTCTTAAGACATTCCCGTACGTTGAGCGAGATGCGGACTACCTTAATGCAGTTGACTATTACCCATTTCTAAATGCACTTGCCAAGGACCTTAAGGCCAAGCGCGTCCTGGAAATTGGCGTCCGGTTTGGCTATTCCGCTGTAGCTTTTATCTATGGTAATCCGATCGAGTCGTACGTCGGAGTTGATAACGACCTATATGACCTATATATAAACGACTGTTCTGATCTAGTCCCTAGCTTAAGCAAGGCACGAGTGAATCTCGATTACCTGAACGCGACACAGCCAGTAAACTTCACGTTACTAAAAAAGGACACACAAGATCTGACCGATCTCTCATTTTTAGGAACCACGGGTTTTGACTTCATCCACATTGATGGCGATCACTCTTACGAAGGCGCGTTTACCGACATCAAGAATTTCTGGAATGTGCTCGCTGTTGGCGGCCATATGCTGGTGGATGATTCCCTCTTCGTCTCCGCCGTGGGCGCGGCTTGTATCACATTCGCTCAAATGATTAATGAGCCGTGTTACAACGTCAAGACATATCGTGGAACGTGGGTGTTCCTGAAGACTAAGGAAAGATCTTTTCCGATTTCGACCTCTACAGTGAACGAAGCGACCATTCGCCGCGATCAATCGGGTCCATCTCAATCGGCCGTATCCTCTCCAGGCTCCCCACATCGTAACAGTGAAAATGCTTTTTCCCGGAGCTACTATTATGAAGAATCATTCTGCGATGCCGAGCTGGCGGATTATCTAGCTCCGCTGGTTACTCTGCCGACCGGTGAACCTGATGGTGCTGCGCAGCAGTGTACACATCTTGATGCGCTGCCTCGGATAGAGTGTTGTGTCGGTTATGGACTAATCGGACTGAACGGCGAATTAGGGTACGAGGGTAAGCGCGTTTCGGTGCGAGCGCGACCGGACCTACACGCGCTTAGCACCCATGCCCCTGCGCGAGCTCTCTTCAAGGTGGACGGTCAATTTAGCCGCTTAGAGTGCTTTGTCGCACTTAATGATGATGTGCCCGCTAATGTTTCGAGCGCAGATTTCACGGTCTTCGCGGATCGGCGGCTGGTAGGCGCTGCGTTAGGAGTAACGGCAGGAGATCCACCGCGTTTACTGATCGCAGAACTAGGTTCCGCGCAAATGCTCGAATTGACGGTTGAGACCGGCCATCCAGAATTCTGCCATTCTGTATGGCTGAACCCTCGGCTGTTCACCCGGAAGCTGGACGCGTCTACCACAAGCATGTGCGATTGTCTGGCGCGCACGGAGATCGTCCTACCGCCAGCAATACCGTCGGCTGAACGTTGCATCGCGACCGTCGCATCGAGTGGCTTTGAGTCTCTGTTGGACGACATGCTGGGCTCGCTTTCAACAAACGGGGCCTGCGAAGACGCCCTACTGGTGGTGTTCTGCGCGGGAAATCCGGAGACTGTGGCGCCCGTTGTCGCAAAGTACCGGGCACGCCTAATTCAATGTCGCCCAATTCGTCCGGTAGGTTTAACCTTGAAATCTGTACTGTATTCCGTCGCTCGTGTCGTAGACGCCGAGCAATATCTTTGTCTCGATGCGGATATGCTTGTGCTACGAGACTTGCGACCCTTGTTTGCGATGCTCCACGCGTGTCCCGAGGGATCTATCCTGGTTTGCCGTGAGAATAACAGCCGAAGATTTCGTAACCTGGGCGATGCTTTCGTGCGTCTGTATCAGGGCAACCGCGTAGAAGCTTCGACACTATTAGACGAAAGACTAGCATCGTACCCGTTGGTCGTCAACGACGGGTTGTTCGCAGGCACTCGCGCCGCCTTACTCGCGCTCGACTCGACAGTTCGGGGCATGCCCCAGATGCAAGCTTGGATGGACAGCCGTCCTGAAATAAGATTTCGTAACCAATTCATTTTCAATTCAGCCCTGGCAGAATCCAATTGCGGGATTGAATTAGATCCGATCTACAATCTACAACTCCAGGGATGTGAGATGCGTATGTTCCGCGAGGCCGGACGGATACAAGCCGAATGGAAGAATAAGCGCGTCGCAGTAGCCCATTTTAACGGGGATGGCCGCCAAAAGTATCCCGAGTTCCGCAACAGGCACTCGCTGATGTTGAACGCTTCCCCAGCAACCTAATTCCCGCATCGGCGGATCTTTGTCCGTGAGGATTCTGGCCTTCAAGGGGGTACATCGTCACCCCATAGAAGGTGATCATCAAACAGAGGAACGGGAGGGGGCCAACGCGCAGGCATTTACAAGAAAGATTCTCGCTGCCCTTACGCCTTCCGAATAACCGTGTATCCGTAGCGCTCCAACAAGGCGATGATCCTTGCTTCCCCGAACGACCGATCAATCTCCTGCTGCGTCATTCCGCTCTGAACCAAACAATGTGAGCGCAGCCTTCTTGTCTGGCGGTGATGCCCAAAGAGCCTTTCCAAATCAAGACCTTGGTGAACCACCGGATGCATATACTCTACTGAAAAATGCAGAGCAGTTTCAATGGGTGCAAATCTCAGGCCCCGCCGTTCTAAGCTCTCGCGAAGCATGAGGCATAGTTGAATATCCTCGAGTCCAAGTACTGGGACGCCCGTGATTTTATAGCATATTCCGTACTTGGTCGGCGCCTCCAAAAAAGACCGGCTTCGAAGGCTAAATCCTCCTTGCAACACTTGAATTGCGTTGGAATAACCCACCCATGAGTAGTCAAGATAGAGGCGGCCGTCGACTCCTGCAACATGGTTAGGCGCACCGACATAGTCGTATTCGAACCATCTGTCGTCCCAGTTCGAACCATTTAGCGCCCAGCCGTCGTCCTGAACGATCAGCGCGAAGTCCGTGCGAATATGGTAATAAAGGCACTGGATTACGTAGAGCGAATATTGAGAATAGTCGAGCCTATCTATGGCCACAAACTGCACGTCGTCAGGAAGATTGGTAGGCTTGGCTGCGGCGATGAGCAGTCCTCGGGAGCCGGGCAACTCCGCGATCGTCCTACAGATCGCATAGACCGCGTTCCTTCCGTCACTGCCGCCGTCTACTGCCACGACGGTTACTTGATCGAACTTAGCCATCAGCCGTTCCTCGTCCGGAAAAACTGCTACTGTACGCTGCTCGGGCAGAGACAGTTGCGAAACAGCAATCACTACACGGTTTTCGCACGCAGTTGTGCCATCGCTATTTCCTTAAGAGAACTGCTAGAATCGGACACCCCACTTCATCTGGTAGCCAGCCACTCCTTGCGGAGTCAGCAGTCCCCAACCCAAGCCTGCCGGCGAGGGTTGACCGAGTGGCGTGCTCAAGATCATCAACATCTCCCGCACCTTCTGCTCATTCGAGATCGTGTACTTGTGGAAGAGGAACGGCGAAACAGCCACTCCGCCGGGCGCGCACCAACCGAGTTTCCCGCACATTTCTATAACAGTCTGAACTTTCAAGCCGAAGCGCGCGATGTTCCTTGAAAGCGTGTAGTCGTCAATCAAGTGCTCCGTTTTGCAAAGACCAGAGTTACGCTCGCCGTTGGTGATATTGATGTTTTCGATGGCCTGCTCTAACGTGAGATCATCAAGCGGTCTCCACAAGTCGAGGCACCAGTCTGAAGCCAAAGTGAACCAGTTACAAGAACCTACATGTCGGCCGTCCCTGCGAAAATATTGATCGTATTTCCACCGAATCCCGGCCATGTCTGTGCCATTGTGGCAAACCGTGTTCTTGTGTAGATGCTCCGTCAAATCGAACATCTCCGGGTTTACTAGAGCGTCGCTGTCAACGAAAAGATTCCAGTCATTACCATGCTCCCTTCCGAGCTCGTAGATCTGCAGTTTCTCGTAGACCACCGGCCAGTCGGGAAATTTTCGTTCTCGGATCACATGGAAATCCGCACCAATCTTCCGCGCATATGCCTGCATCAGCGGGTACGTCAAGGCGCAGATCTCCGGGGCGTAATCTCCTACATTGAGCGTATAAATTGTCTTCTTGACGTGTTTGGACCACGAACCCAACTTCTTTGGAGCCTTCTGAGTACCGTTGCTCTCGGCCCATTCCACGTCAGCGACAGGATCAAGCAGTTGGTCTGGGTTGTGCATCTTGGTATCGTACAAAGTAACGAAAGCCAAAATCAAGGTTCATTCGCGCGCAAATCGATGCCAATAATGGACCAGAACTCTTCGTGATTGCTCATCCAATTGAATGCTGCATTACGGTTCCAAAGCGGAACTCAATATCGTGTAGCCCGGCGGATGCGACACGCGTGCCCGCAGATTAGTACTAAACGCGTCCAAAAAGCCCCGAATTCACCGAATTTAGGCTTGACAACGTCGCCGGACAGTGCGACAAACGTTTGAACGGTTTAGCGCTGCTTATCGAAAGGTGCCGCGTATGGACGAGAAATCGAACGAGCAGAAACAACGTCGGCCGATCACCCGGCGACGATTTGTTGGCACTGTGGGAGCAGCGGCCGTCGCTGCTAGCGCCTTGAAGCTTGGTCAGTCGCAGGACGCCAGCCCTTCGCAGGTCTATTACTATCAGGACTCGTTCGGGAACATCATCCCCGTCGCCCCGGATCTGATTGCGCTTGGAATGTATCCGCCGCCTGTGCCAGCGACATCCGCGTTACCCGCTGATGCCGCCAACCCAGGTGAGGTTCCCGCAGCCGGCACTACGGTTTATAACACCGGTTACCCGAAACAGAACATCTTGCTCATCATCGTCGATCAGATGAGAAATCCGGCCTTCTGGTTGCCGGCGCCTTCATCCAGCAGCCCCTGGTGGACTGTATACAACAATACACTACCGAACATCACCGGTCTTGCCAAGCAGTGGTCGTACATCCTTCCCAACTACTTTGTTGCGGCCACCGTATGCACGCCTTCCCGCGCCTGCCTGTTAACAGGTCTGTATTCTCAGCAAACTTCAATCTTCCAAACCCACCCGAGTCCTACACCACCTCCACTGCTTCCTTATAACCCAAGCTGGAACTCTAGCAACACTGAAGCAGGCTTTCCAACAATTGGCAACGTTCTCTCACAGCCCCTTAATCGTAATAACGGATACGCCTGCTTCTGGATTGGCAAATGGCATTTGTCCTGCTATACGACGTCGGATTCTGGACCTGGAGCGGACGGTCCGAGCGACTATGGTTTCAACTCGACATATAGCATTCCGACGACAAACCCGTTGAATAAAATCTTCCCCTCTACGTTTCCGTCGCCTAATGGTGTCTTGAATGGGGGCGCTAGTGGCGACTTCATTGATGCGTCGACATTGGCCTCCGGGCACGATGTACCAAACTACGGATACTCGCCGCTCCCTTTGCAGTACTACAACAACGCCGTGATGCCCTTGGCACTGACGGAGCTCAACGATGCGGCTATCGCAGGAGCGTTCGGTGATTGGCTAGGATGGGCCAGCGGCAACCTCAACGGCGGTTACAATAATAACGTCGGGCTTTCAACGCCTTGGTTTTGCGCAGTGAGTTTCGTCAACCCTCACGATATTTGCAATTTTCCCTGGGGCTACGCCCTCGTCCCGACCCCTCCCCTGTTTACGTTTGAGACGGGCAGCCACAACCAGGTCACAGGCACCGGTTATCAGCCACCACCAGTCACCTCGTCTAATACCGCCTATCCTGGAAACAATACTGCCCAGACTATGGAGATCCTCAGCTTCCCCAACATCTACCTTAACAACAACAACTTACCGCCAGGTGGGGGAAACAATGCCTACTGGAATTACGAGGTTCTTGGCAATAACAAGCCCGGTCTCCAATATTATTTCCAATACTATCTTGCGCAAACCACCGGGAACATTCAGTCGCCGGGTAACTACAACGCGAGCAACAACAACTGGCCGACGCCTACGGCCTGGGGAATGTTTCTCAATTACTATGTCTGGCTCCAATCCTGCGTCGATTACCAGGTCGGGCAGGTGCTCGGCTCACTTTCCACCAGCGGCCTAACGACCCCGGCTGGTCTCTACCAATCACCCTTCAACAATAATACGCTGGTCATTTTTACCTCCGATCATGGGGATTTCGCCGGTTCCCATGGCCTCCACGACAAAGGTAACGCGCTCTACGACGAATCCTTGAACGTTCCACTTATCATCAGCTACCCCACTAGTCGCAACGCAACCAAGGTCAATGCGCAGCCTTATCTGATCCCATACGCCTGCTCAAGCGTCGACCTCCTCCCGTTTCTCTACGCTCAGGCACTCGGTAGCGATACGGGTTGGCGGAACAACAGTGGAGACATGGTGTACTACCTTGCCAATCGCGAATCCATCTTCGACGCGGTTTATTATTACAACAATGCGAACTACGACTACCCCCATCCCGGGGTTCAGCACCGCAGGATATCCGGTATCTCGTTGCACAACAACACGACTGGGAGCAACGCTTGGCAGCTTTATCAACCTTTCGTCCTGCACACCACCGACGAGATCCCCGTGGCCAAGCTTACGTATCCCCAGCCCAGTCACGCCATCGCGTTGCGCACAATCGACCAAACCGAACTCAACACCAGCGCTGCGCCTTTTTTCGGGCAGAACAGTTACGGCGGTGGTAAGCTGGGTATTTACAACTTCTGGGATACCGTCGATGCCGTAGGCCAGGACGGGCCAATCGTACTTTTCAATACTAACTCTGGTCAGAGTAATTCCACGCAGTTTGAATTCTACAACTTCTCCCCGTCCAGAAATAACGGAAATGCGAATCCGCAGGAGGTGGGTAACGAGTACGGTGCCGTTACCGGCTCGCCTTCTGGCTTAGGCTTGGCGTGGCCTTACTACACGGACTTTTTCAATACTGGCAACAACGGCGGCATCAACATCCAGAACGAATTGTTCAGCTTGAATAACAATGGGAGCACCAGTAACAGCGTTCAGCAAGTGCAGGCTGCGATGAAGACCGCCTTTAACAACTACATAAGCTACCTGGAATGTACCAATAATATGACCGGAAGCAACGGATTTCTGATGAATAACAACAACAACACCTGCGCATCTGCCGTGTATACTTGGTAACCAGAAAATACTGCGTGAAGACAACCATCAAACTCGCCGTCTTTCTGGCTCTTGACTTTTTCGCAGTGAGTGCGATAGGGATGATTGCGATAGGCAACGCCGCGCGAGCTCAGACCACTCCAGCCACGCCCACCTTCTTCGCCCGTCGCGACTATCCGATAGGGAGTCAGTTCATCCAGGTAGCAGATGTCAACGGCGATGGAATCCCCGATCTGATCGCCTTGAGCTGTGAAACGATCACCGTGCAGTTCGGCAATGGCGATGGCACCTTCCGGCCGGGACCGACCACGAAAATAGCAGCGTGCGGAGGATCGGCTTTTGTCGCCTCCGATCTCAACGGCGACGGAAATGTCGATATGGCGGTAAGCAATGGGAACGGAATCGTCATATCCATGGGCAACGGCGATGGGACGTTTCAACCAAGCGTAAACTATCCGATCAACGACACTGTGGTTGGCTATTTAGTTGTCGGCGACTTCAACAGCGACGGTATTTTGGACATCGTGGCCACAGGGAATACAGGCGTTTGGTTCCTGGCGGGGAACGGCGGTGGCACCTTCAATTCTGCGGTACTCCCTGTTACTCTTTCGGGCTCGTTTGATATCGCCGCTGCAGATTTCAACCAGGACGGCAAACTCGATATTGCGGTGACTCGGCTCGCCCCGGGCAATAAGGGAGCCGGCTTTGCGGTCCTCCTCGGCAACGGCAATGGAACTTTCCAAACCCCTCAGCTATTTAGCACACCCAACCACCCCTTGGCGATTGCGGTGGGTAGCCTAACGAAGGGCGGACCGCCGAGTATTGCCCTCAACGGTTCAGTAGCTGAGGGTGCTTATCTTTATTTCGGCAACGGAGCCGGTGGATTCACAGGGCCTAAGGTGGTCAGTCTCTCCGGGGGTGCGTACCAAGCTCTGGCGATAGGCGACGTGAACGGTGATGGTAGGCCTGATCTTGTCTCTGGCGACGGTTATGTAGCTTATGGAGAAGGCGGCGGCAACTTCAGCGCGCCTATAAGTTACCCTGTGGACCCCTACCTCTATACTACCGGCCTTGTGTTGGCCGACCTAAGAAACAACGGCCTGACTGATATTATCGTCAGCGCCCAGTACTTCATTTCGGTGTTGCTCAACGATAGCAACAAAGGGTTCGAGGATGGCATTTGGACCAGCGTCACGGGTGGCGCCGGCTGCGGAGTGAAAGGCGACTTCAATGGCGACGGAAAACCGGATTTGGCGGTCAATAACTCCAAAGGGATCTCCGTTCTGCTCGGGACAGGTAAAGGTGCAACACCTTTCACGCCCGGAACGAGCATCGCGCTGGCTGGTGCCGAGTGCCTGGTTACTACCGATCTGAACGGCGATGGCAAGCTTGATCTACTGGTGCCGGCCGAGGGAAGTGTCTATGCTTATCTGGGTAATGGTGACGGCACCTTTACCCTGGCAAGCACCACGCCGACACCGTCGGGCGGGTACTTAGCGCCCGGTGACTTCAATCATGACGGAAACGTGGATTTCGCGACGTCGGGCAATCTAATCGCTTTAGGCAACGGCGATGGCACCTTTCAGAATCCGACTGATATTGTCGCCAATCCGCCTAGTGGCGGATACTCCGGCATTGTGGCGGGAGACATCAACAACGATGGCTGGAAGGATCTGGTTCTGACCAGTGCCGTTTTCCCGGTGGACGCAAATGCCGCAGTGTTGCTGAACAATCATAAGGGCGGATTCACGCAAGTACCGACGACCTTTGGCGCGCTCACTGGGCAGCCAATTCTCGCGGACTTAAACGGGGATGGAAACCTAGATCTAGTTCTAGGAGGCGCGTCCGGGAGCGGCGCGGAGGTCTACCTCGGGAACGGAAAGGGCAAGTTCACGTCTCAGCCGGGGCTTCCAGGGCCCTTCGAAGCCACCAACGGCATCAACTGCGTTGCGGACGTCAACGGCGACGGCATTCCGGACATCCTCGTCTCGGGGTATGACACGATCATGGTCTACCTGGGCAAGGGCGACGCGACCTACGCAACACCGTTCGGCATCGGTACTGGCCCGTCCCCTGGCTCTATCCTGGCAGGACATTTCCACGAACTATCGACTCCCGGCTTACCTGACATTGTGGCCCCGGATATTTCTGGCGGCGTCAATGTGCTGACGAATCTGACCGAGTAACGTATGCCCTACCTGGTAAACCGTCAGTTTGTGACTGAGGAATTGATCCGCGAGGAATTCGACCGGATCGGCCGGGACCCGCAATGGCAGAGCATCCCTGATCTAACTGACCGCGCCCACCGCTTGCGCGCAGCCGCCGAGCATTGCGCGCAAGACCGAATTCTCATCGAGCAAGCGGCGGCCAACGATATGCGGCCGATTGACGTGGGCGCCTTGGAGCAGGAAGTCGCACGTCAAAGCGCCCAATGGGGTTGCCGAACGGCTTTCGATTACAACGAGCTCCGGCGGGCCACTGAGCGGAACCTCCGGGTCCAGCGCATCAGGCAAGAACTGGTGGCTGATGCGATCAAGCCCACCGTGGAGGAGATGGAAGCCTTCTACAATGCCCACCGCTGTAACTTTCCCCGCCCAGAGATGTTCCGCGCATCGCACATCGTGAAGTACGTCAACCACGAACAAAGCGAGGAGCAGGCGGAGTCGGGAATCGAAGTTGCGATGGCGGAGTTGGAACATGGTGAGCCGTTTGCCGAGGTCGCCAACCGTCATTCGGATTGTAGAGACAAAGGTGGCGACCTGGGACAGTTCCCCGCCGGTCACATGGTGGAGGATTTCGAGGAGGTTATTCGCGAATTACAGCCGGGTGAGCGCTCGGACATTTTCACCACGCCTTTCGGCTTTCACATTGCTTTGCTGCACGAAAGAATTCCGTCGGGAGCCGCGACCTTCGAGGAAGTGCGTGATGGCATTGAACGGGTGATGACGTTCGCCAAGCAGCACGAGGCCTACCTACGCGCGGTGGCCGAATTGCGTTCTCGGGCAGACATTCGGTGGATTCCTGTGGGTTCCTCTGCGGCAATCTGACATGCCCCACCTTTGCTGTGCTCCCTCCAGGGCCATCCTGGAGCGCTTGACTGCCTCGATTCAGTCCTCTCATAGCCGTCCGCGCGCCACTACGGGGTCACTGGAAAACATGGTTCGCCTCAACGGCGGGCCATTCAACATGGGAAGCGAATCACCCGAGTCGTTTCCAATGGATGGCGAAGGACCGGTACGCCCCGTGACCGTCAGCGCTTTTTACATGTCAAAGTACGCCGTCACCAACGAGCAGTTTAGCGAATTCGTGAGGGAAACGGAGTATAGGACCGAGGCGGAACGCTTCGTCTGGTCGTTCGTTTTCCGCAACCACGTAGACGAACGGCTCCGCGCACCTGCCGCGTCGGGCACACCCTGGTGGGTACGCGTCGAGCGTGCCGATTGGTCGCATCCCGAAGGTCCAGAGTCATCCATCCGGGATCGCCCACATCTTCCGGTCGTACACGTTTCTTGGAATGATGCTGTAGCTTATTGCGCTTGGTCCGGCCATCGACTTCCCACCGAGGCGGAGTGGGAGTATGCCGCGCGTGCTGGCTTCGACCAGAAGACCTATCCCTGGGGCGACGAACTCGTGCCGAGTGGCCGCCACATGTGCAACATCTGGCAAGGCGAGTTCCCGGATCTCGATTCGGGCGAGGATGGCTTTACAGCTGTAGCGCCGGTCGACGCGTTTAAGCCCAATGGCTTCGGCCTCCACAATGCTGTTGGCAACGTGTGGGAGTGGTGCGCGGATTATTTCGATCCCACCTGGCACCGCGGGGCGACGCGGCTCGACCCAGCCGGGCCGGCATCAGGAGAAACTAAAGTGATGAAGGGTGGCTCATATCTTTGCCACCAGTCCTATTGCTGGCGTTATCGCAACGCTGCCCGTACAGGGACCACTCCGGATTCTTCAACGGGACATATTGGCTTTCGGCTTGTCAGAGACATATGAGACGTTGGCGGACGGTTGGCAAATAGCTGCAAGTGAACCCTAACGCTGGTTCCGGGAGGAGCGCAGAAGACTGGAGTTGGACGATTGCAAGCGATTCGCGACATAGCCTAACTTTTTAACAATCGAGGCGTCGTTGGTTAGAGACAAACCACTTCATAACTTCCTTTTTGAGACCGATCCAACCGGGTTTTATGACGAGTTGTATTGTGGTCCAACACCATGGATCAACGTCTGTGTACTTCTTCACCTCGTACGTAGATATCAACCGACCAGATTTCTAGAGGTTGGCTCTCACCGGGGACACACCACGAGGATCTTAGCGGACAAATTTCCGTCGATGGCTATCGTGACCGTCGACCCAGGCGATTCAATACCTGTCGCTGCCCGGTCGCCCTTTCAGGCAAACGAATACTTGCCTCAAGACGAAGTTGGTATTCTCGTCCGCGAGTGCTCGAACGTAGCCATACATAATTCAGGATTTCATGACGTCGACTGGGGGACCGAGCGCTTCAATATGATATTCATTGACGGTGACCATCGCGCAGCAGCTGTCTTCTACGACACTCAGCTTGCTCTCAAGCTCGTCACCGTTCCAGGGGTGATCATCTGGCATGGGTATAACTGCATCAAGGATGTCAACATTGTTCTGGGCCAGATAAAAGTTCCGGGTACCATCTGTTCAATCACGAACACTTGGATCGCATATTATGATACCCACGGATGATATCGGGGTCTATTCTTCGATAGAGGGAGCACTTTGCGTGCAGGATCAATCGTTGGCCGCGGAATCAGGATGTGTACACAAAGGGCAAGAAGGACGGAAAAGAAAACACGTTTTTCGACAGGACGATCCCGGAGTGTTAGCTGTCGCGCTGGGTGAAAACTCGGTTCGAATACTTGCGATTCACCACCTGATAACACGTTATAACTTGGATGCGGTCGTCGTCCCTCCTAGGACTGAGAATAAGGATCTAGCCACGCTTTGGCGGATAGTTCTGGGCGCGGATCATGTTGTCAGCGATGCAAACTCTATACCGGCAAAATTCAAGGATGCACGCGTGTCGGCGCCAAGTAGTCTCGACTGGTTCTTTGGAAGTACTGCATGGACTGTTTTCGAAGGTGTGATGTGGGAGAGCGGTTTCTTTGACACCAGTGAGTTGCGTGTTGACCCGCCATTGGTCTTCTCGTGTGACCATCGGGCTCGCGCCGTGATGATTTATCCTATTGAGAGCACTCAGGGCAACAGAGTTTACGATAGCGATTTTTGGATCGCGACCTGTGCTTTGTTCAGGCGGCGGGGATACCGCATAAATCATCTTGGGACAAGAGATCATCCGAATTTAACGAAGTTCTACTCGACTGTCGAGTTTGATCGTCATTTCGACCCGACGATAGACAATCTTGCGGCCTGTGTTGCGGCGTCCTCCATCGCAATCGGGTCAAGCACCGGTCCAACATGGACGCTGCTGTTCTCCGATATTGAGCAGATTGTATTGGAAGCCAAGCAACCGCCACACGATTGCTGGTTCTTTGACCGATGCAATCAGGTATTGTCAAAGCGGCTGCACATCTTTCCGACGCTGGATTCGCTGATTCGGGATTGTGAGTATGTTCCAAAGAGATAGCGTCGAGCGGATTAACTGGGAACAGCAATGACGGTGAAGCAAAGCGTAAGATTGTCCCAGCGGATGCTTCGCCTCTTCCGCATCTCGTCCCGCTCTTCTTTCGCGCTTGGAGAAATGACTTCGACTGAGTTTTCTTGTTGATTGGGTCAAATCGCCAGTTCGAATAGATGATCTAAATGCCTGCGAAGAGTTATGATGCACGATGCTCCGAAACCTACAGAACTATACCTCGATCTCATGGAGAAATGCCTGACTGGTCTTATCCATGAAGACCCGAACCAGAGCCCCTGGATGTCCCGAGAGTTCAACCTTGCTGCGCGCGAACTCGGACGTGACTGGCCGATCATCGCACATTCGATGATCGGCCGAACCAGGATGTCCCATCTGCGACGCTCCGCTGAGTTTGTACTCCAGAACGGCATTCCGGGAGACTTTGTCGAAACTGGGGTGTGGCGGGGCGGGGCCTGCATTATGATGCGTGCTGTGCTGAAGGCATATGGAGCTACAGATCGTAGAGTCTGGGCCGCCGACTCGTTTTGCGGTTTGCCGCTACCGGATACGCAGAAGTATCCACAGGATACGAATGATCAGCATTACAAGTTTCCTGAACTGTCCGTCCCTCTCGAAGAGGTACAATCGAACTTCGCCAAATATGATCTTCTCGACGATCGAGTGCAGTTTCTGAAAGGCTGGTTCAAGGATACATTGCCCACCGCGCCAATCGAACAGCTGGCAATACTGCGACTGGACGGAGATATGTACGGATCCACGATGGAGGCTTTACTCGCCCTATTCGACAAGGTGTCTCCGGGAGGATTTGTTATTGTGGATGATTTTGGGAACGTGCCAGGATGTCGTCAAGCGACACTCGAATTTAGGACCAGTCGAGCAATTAGAGATCCGATTTACAACATCGACGGGTTCGGCGTGTTTTGGCGTAAGAGCTAGCGTCGGATTTCGAACTCCGCAAGTCAAATGGCCACCTACACTAACACTGAGGTCTGTGCTTATCTTCTTGGTTCACTAACAGTATTCGCGGATGACCGTTTCAATATTCCTCAAGAGGCGAAGAGGAAGTAACTTCGTCGCGATCATCAGCCGAAGGCTGGGATTCCGGCGAAGCAGCGTGAGTTTCCGGCAAAGCTGCGTAGTGGAGGTGGCAACTCGCCGAAGTCGAGTTATTTCGGGTTCCTAGCGGCAGGCTTGACCCTGAGGAACAGCTTGTCCCATTTGTGATGGTTGACGGATGGCGACGGGTGTCCGCTGGGGAAGGTCTGATCGAGTAGCTGAGCGTCGGAGATGAGATCTGTCTCCATCCAACGCCAAGTTGGGGAGCCGTCTACCGCTGGAGCCGGCGATCTTCCGTAGTCGGGCGGTTCCACGATTCGGTCTCTGTTGCGGTAACGGAGAGGCGATGGCCGATCACTGTAACGGCAGAGGAGTCGTCGTCCGATTCCAGCAATGCGCGGCCCAGCGCCGCGGGGTGTGCCAAGCAGCGAAAACAGCCGGCCCGGAGTTCTCAGCGCGAACACTTGGTCCGGTGTGGCGACGCCGGTCAGCGTCACCATGTCCTTCACGAAAGGCACGGATGTTTGGAACAGATCTGTGCGGTCGCTCCAGCGCAGTTAGTCTCCCGCCGGCATGCCGAAGAGGCCCTTTTGGAGCTCGTCTCTTCCACCCGGACCAACTGCGCGGCCGAGCGATACGGCTGCGGCCGGAGAATGACGGCATCCGTGATGCTGAAGGCCGCAGTGCTCGCGCCTATCCCGAGCCCCAAAATGATACCCACCGCCGTCGCAAATAGTGGATTTCGTCGCAGCCATCGCATCGCCCAGCGTAAATCTCGTATTATGGTAACGAATTACTATGACGCACTCTTCTGGGCCGATTGAGCCCTCTAAAGTCAAGGCGACCGCCACAGCGTTTACTGGCCGCTCCGGGAGTATTGTCGGCTTGTGACCGCTAACCGTGTTATTGTGGTCGGATCACGCGCGACTTCCATGAGAAGGCCGGCCCGTGTCAAGCCGTTTTTCTTGGTCGTGCAATTCATACAGCCGACTGCCGACCAACGGGAGGCGCACAATGCTACCTTTCCGAATTCTCAAATCACCGACTGGGCCTACTTCCATCTGCACTCTTTGTGGAGCTATCGCTCCGGTGCCAGTTGGGTGTCCTCAATTAGAAACGGGTGCTGCCGTCTCGGACGCGAACTGAATGTCGCCGTCTTGCAAGCGATCGTTCCTGGCGCGTGTCGCAGTCACCCGAACTCGGCGATTTGGATTCACGTCTTTCTCAAGCTGCCGCTTTCTTCGGTTCCTGCCGTGACTTTTGATTCCGCAATGGTTCGTACACTTCACCGCTTACCCACAGCTTGCGAAGCAAGATTCCCATCTTTCGCGCCACGGCCACGACTGCTTTTTTCTTTCCGCGTTTGCCGCCACGTTCCGCCAGGTGGAGGCCCAGTGTCTTAGATCGGTACACGGCGATAAATAGCTTACGCCCACTGGTCCTCGTTTTCATCGGGCGTTGTGCGGGAAACCCGCATGCAGAACTCATTCCATCTCGGAGAAAGGGTTCTGGGAGCTCGTGGCGGGCGAGTTGGTGTACGGGCCAATAAACGGCCCCTCTTTAGCGTGACTCACTGGCCTCTAACGGAACCTCCATAAACGGCTCGCCGGTCATCGCGTCGGCCAGGCAGACCGGACCAAGACCGGACCAAATGGCGACTCCAAAGAGTAACTTATTGATGAAACGAGGCTTCTCTCGCAAGAATGATGGTCTGCAAAACCTAGGTCTCCTTACTAATCCAAATCGAGACGAATTGAAGGTCCGTCTGATTGATTCTTGTCCCTGAACTCGCTTTGTCTGATGCAATCGATTTGTCTTGCCCAATCAAGACCTGGCGCATGTTCTGTTGTGTCCTCTCGGGTTCGACCTTCTCCCGTCCATTTGTCAGGGCCGATCTCGGCGCCTCGAAATGCGCTGGGCCAATATGGGCCAAGCAGCCTTGGCAACCCGTGGTAAATGCGGCTGAGATAGCAAGCGATTATCTATAACTTGCTGCACTATCAACGCCTGTGATAATTCGAATCCCTCTCTGTCCGATAAACTCCAATGAAGTTCCCGAAACCGCGCACAGCGGACACCAGCCAGACCGGACCAAATTGCAATTCCCAATAGTAACGTCATCGATGGAACAAGACTTATCTCGCAAGGCTGATGGGCTAGAAGCAGATGATCCTCGACGTACGTCGCATTGGAAATAGTCGAGGAGTGACCGGCCCTCTCTTGCCGCATATCTTCTGAGCTCCCGTCGGGCAATATCGGGCAATGCGCCAGCGAATCTGTGGCAACATTGGCATTGACGGGAGCACGGAATGTGCAACTTGCGGAGGGTGCAAGATCGGCAGACGTTCGACCCCGACCTCAGTCAACATAAGAATCAGAAGGATCTCGATGGTTACAAAAGTGGTTACAGCAGATCCATGATGCCCACCAGCTACAATAGATAATAGTGGAACTAAGTTACTTAAAATCATGTTGGTGCGGATGAGAGGACTTGAACCTCCACTCCCTTGCGAGAACTAGAACCTGAATCTAGCGCGTCTGCCAATTCCGCCACATCCGCATGATGGGTGGGACCCTCTTATTGTCGAGTAGGCCGTCGCTGAGTGTCAACCTGCGTGGCCGCTTCCGACACCGCCGGTTTGCGTGAGCGCAGGCGTTCGATGAGCTCCTGCACGCGCTGCTCAATCTCGTCCCGCACTTGTCGAAACGTCTCTTCCGATTCGCCGATCGGATCGTGAACATCCCACACTTCCACTTGGCCGCTGGTATTCCGCGGCAGAGCGTACCCCGACATATTGATAATCAGATCCACGGCGCCCTCCACATGCTCCAGCTCCTTGGGATAGCAATCGCCCAGATCGATATTTTTCTCCAACATCACGTGGTGGGTCAGAGGCGCTACGGCCAGCGCCGGGGCCAGTCCTGCACTCTGAACGTGCAGAAAATCCGACCCGTATGTGCGGGCGAAACCCTCCGCCATGGGACTGCGGCAGGCATTTCCTATGCAAACAAATAAGACACGAGTCTTAGACACTGGTTACCAGTCTACCGGAGTGAATCCGGTGCAAGATCGATTAAGGTATTTTCTGGAGGAACATCAGGTGAACACGTGAGTCCTCCGTAAGTTCCGGATGAAAAGTCGCTGCCAGATGGCGGCCTTGCTCTACCAGTACAGGATCGCCTTGATAGCTCGCCAGCACGTTGGCGCTCTGGCCCACGCGCCGAATAATGGGAGCGCGGATAAACACCGCCTCCAATTCGCCGTCCATTCCTTTCGGTGACAGCCGGGCGATTCGGCTGTCGAGCTGGCGGCCGTACGCGTTGCGCTCCACTTCGATATCCATCAGCCCGAGCGATGCTTGCGGCGGATTTGCGACATCCTTGGCTAACAGGATGGCTCCCGCGCAGGTTCCAAAGATCGGATGATCCTTGCCAAACTCGCGCAATGGATCGAGCAGGTTTTCTTCCTTAATGAGCTTCAGCATGGTGGTGCTCTCGCCACCCGGGATAATCAGCCCCTGCACGGTTTTCAGATCCGCGGCCGATCGCACTTCCACCACCTCCGCGCCGGCTCGAGTGAGAGCGCGCTGATGCGCCTCGAAGTCGCCCTGAAGGGCAAGAACACCAACCCGTTTCACTACCAGCCCCGTGTTTGCAGCAGCTCGGACTCGGGCAACTTGGCGATATCGAGACCGAACATTGCCGTCCCCAGCTCTTCACTCGCCTCGAGCAACTTCACCGGGTCGTTGTAATACGTTGCCGCCTTTACGATGGCCCGGGCGCGCGCTTCCGGATCGGACGATTTGAAGATTCCCGATCCGACGAATACAGCCTCGGCCCCCAACTGCATCACCAGTGCCGCGTCGGCGGGCGTCGCGATGCCACCGGCCGAGAAGTTGGGCACCGGCAGCTTGCCGTGCTCGGCCACCCACTCGATCAGTTCCAGCGGCGCCTGATGCTTCTTCGATTCTGCCACCAGCTCTTCGTGTCCCAGCACCGTGAGCTGCTTCATTTCCTTGACGATGGTGCGAATATGGCGCACCGCCTCCACAATGTTGCCCGACCCCGCTTCGCCTTTGGTGCGAATCATGGCCGCGCCCTCGGCAATCCGGCGCAGCGCTTCACCCAGGTTGCGCGCCCCGCATACGAACGGAACCTTGTAGCCGCGCTTGTCGATGTGGTGCTCTTCGTCGGCCGGCGTCAGCACTTCGCTTTCGTCGATGTAGTCCACTCCCAGCGCTTCCAAAATCCGGGCCTCCGTGAAGTGTCCGATGCGCGCCTTGGCCATCACCGGAATACTCACCTGGTGCATGATCTCGCGCATCTTGCTGATGGATGCCATGCGCGCTACCCCGCCCTCTTTGCGAATGTCGGACGGCACGCGCTCCAGCGCCATTACCGCGCATGCGCCGGCTTTCTCGGCGATGACGGCCTGCTCGGCGTTGGTGACATCCATGATCACGCCGCCCTTCAACATCTGGGCCAGGCCGACCTTCAAACGAAATGTTTCATCCATGTACATAGGGAGCTCCTTGATTGGGGATTCGGGAATTGGGGATTGGGGCCTGGCACGCTTGTCATACCAGAGCCGCGACCTCGGTAGGCGAGGCGGTGTGGTGCGCACGACTAAGCGCCTCGGAAAAGATTCGGCCCAATACGGCCAGGCCGGAACGAATTTCTTCCGGCGTCATTCCGGCAAAACTGATGCGCAGACCGTTCGGTTGCGGACGCGACACCGCGAAATACCTTCCGGGCAAATACGTGACGCCTTCGCGTTCCGCTTGCGGCAACAAGCCGGCCGCGTCCAGTTGCTCGGGCAGCTCAATCCACAAGCTCATGCCGCCGCGCGGCCGGGTATACTTCGCGCCTGACGGCAAATATTTCTCACAAGCGGAGAGCGCCGCTTCCAAACGCTCACGTCCCGCCACCAGCATGCGCCGCCGGTGCCGCTCCAGCCGTCCGGATTCCGCGAAGCGCAACAGCACGGCTTGCGAGAGCTGATCGGTGTGCAGATCGCTCCACTGCTTGGCTTCGGTCAGCTTTTCGATCAGCGCGCGCCGCGCCACCACCCAACCGACGCGCAATCCCGGAAACGCCACTTTCGAGAAACTGCGCAACAAAATGGTATCGCCCGTTTCGTCCAGCAGCTTCATGGAAGCGAGCGGCTCACCTTCGTAGCACAGCGGGCCATAAATATCGTTCTCGATCACCACCACGCCGGCGGCCTGGGTAATTCGCAACAACGCCTGGCGGCGGGTGAGCGGCATCGTAGCGCCGGTCGGATTTTGAAAATTGGGCGTCACGCACAGCAGGCCCGGCCGTTCCCGCGCGATGATTCTTTCCAGGCTTTCTAAATCCAGGCCATCGCGCCCCACGGGAACCCCGATCAGCCTGGCGCCGGCTCGCTCGAACACGCTGCGCACTCCCAGATACACCGGATCTTCGATCAGCACCGTCGCGCCCTGACCAATGGTCCGTTGCAAGAGATCGAACGCCTGCTGGCAACCGCTGGTAATTAAGATATCGTCCGATTCGCGCGCCGTGCCTTCCGCCCGCGCTTCTTCGAGCAGATAGCGGCGCAGCGGCGCATAGCCGGCAGGCGTTCCCAATTGCAAGATCGACGCGGCATCGTCACTCGCGATCACCTCGGCGCAGCTCTTGCGAAACTCGTCGAGTGGAAATAGCAATTCCGAAGGCCGTGATCGCGAGAAACTAGCCGCCGCCGGCGGAGCGGTCACAAAACTACCGCGCCCAACCTGACCGGTGATCAGCCCTTCCGATTCCAGCAGCGCATAGGCTGCGGACACCGTAGTCCGATTGAGTCCCAGCTGACCAGCCAATTCGCGAGTGGCTGGCAAGCGGCTACCCTTTGCTAATGCGCCAGACTCAATCATCTCTTTCATCTGCGCATGCAGCTGCCTGAAAAGAGGTGACTTATTGTCTGGATCTAATGGACTGAGCGGAAGCATGCCAATACGGTAAAATCATATCATATTGGCCGGCGACTTTTCTAGAGGGACCGATAATATGCAATCAGATCCAGCGGTGGCGGCGTATGATCCATGGCGCGCAGGAAGCCAGAAATCTGTCCACGATGGTGCGTCCCGTGGTTTACCAGATGCAAGAGAATCTGCCACACCGGCTGCGAATAGGGGCGTCCCTTCATATCGCTATAAGCGATCGTCCGCAGCGCGTCGTCATCGTTGAAATCGCGCAGCCATAACTTCCATCGCTGGTGCAGGGCCGGCCATTCGGTTTGGAGCAAAGTCAGGTCGCGATCCTCGGGATCGATGAACGTCGCCCTCGGTTCAGCCAGCACACGCGTGAGCCAAATGCGATCGGCCGCATAAATGTGAGCCAGCGTGTCGAGAACGGTTTTGTCGGCGGTTTTAAAATCGTGCGTGAGTTCCTCGTGCGAGAGCTTGGCGGCGGCATCCAGCAAGCGCTGGGTGGCCCAGGCAGAATAATCGAGCTGCAGTCGAAGAGTGTCAACGGAGACAGGCATCCTTCGATTATGCCCTACACCCGTCCGTAAGGGATGGGCGCGTCTTGTGGCGTGCGCACTCTTGCGCGCCGCGTTCACAATCGTGTGAACGATTGTTGTGTTGGCAGGGGTGCCAACACGGCACGCAGGAGTGCGTGCGCCACCCCATGCTCGCACCGATAAGATGAATCCGTTGCAATAGGGATACTACGTATGGTTCAGTGCGTCATGGCGTAAACGATATAGTTCACGCCGATGCGAATCCCGAGCGCGGAATACTTTTCCGGATACTTGGGATTGTCGGCGTGCTCCCAGGAGTCGCCCAGATCCATGTCGTGGCAGATGGCCACCATCAGCCGGCCCTTATCGTCGTAGATGCCGCGCCAATGCGGCTCGAAGCCGTCCTTCTCCGGTATGCGGTGCGTGTAGAGAACCTGCTCGCCGGGCACCTGGTAGCGATCGTCGAGATCGAAGATGGTATGAAAAATTGCGCTGCCGTTCTCGATGTCCACAATCGGCCGATCTGGAAACACGCGGTTCATGCCGGAGATGAAGATGTTCCACTCGTCGCTGCCGTGAAAATCGTCGCACATGAAGAATCCACCGCGCAGCAGGAAATCGCGCAGCTTAGCGGCCTGCGCGTCGGTCAGATCCCAGTGCCCTACTTCGACGCCGTAGAGCCAGGGCCAGTTGTAAACTTCGTCGCCGTCGCGTAGATCCACCGGCTCTTCCACGGACCGGGTCTGGATGCGCGTGAGCCGCCGCACCGCCTCCGAAAGATGGCGATCGGAACGCGGATAGTCGATGGTCCAGTCGCCCCGCCCGTTCCACCAGTCGGCGTGATAGGGCCGCGGATACTCACCGGCGTAAAAACGGTGCTGGGAAGGATACATCAGACGCGCGAAGGTCCATTCGCCGGGAACTTTCCAGTCCGAAGGCAGAGGAAAGTTTTCGTACTCGTAGCCTGGATACTCACGGAAGGGACGCTGGGCGAACGCTGCGCAGATCAGGATGGAAGCGGCCACGGCGCAAGCCAGCAGGAAACGCAAACGGACGAAGTTGCTCATCGATGCGGTTGATTCCAGAATGCCACACTCGGTCGCCACGCTCGGTTCCGATCAAAATTACAAAAAAGCGCTTTACACGAATACCGGGCGTGGGATATCGCGTTACTGGGAAAAGCATCCCATCTCATCGAAAGGAGGCCTATTTATGTCTGACAACGGAAGCCATCGACAGCGCGAACGGCAGATCGATACCGAATCAGCCGAGCCTCCCTCTCTTCGAGAGATTCCTCTCTCTTGAAGACCTTGCAGGTTGCTGAAAAAGCCCTCGACGTCCGCGAACCGCAGGCGTGGGCGCCTACACTACACGGGTTATCAATAGCACGAGTGTGCCCGTGTAGGGCGGACTTCAGTCTGCCGGGCATTTTCAGCAACCTGCTAGCTCGCCTGATTCGATAACCCTCGCTATCCGCGCTCCGCCATATTTGCACGCGATGATTTGGGACCAGTGTGTCTCAAAGGAAAGGAGGTGAGATTCCATGCGGATGAAAATATTGAAAGCCGTTCGCGCCGTGGCGAACGAGATCCAGGTACTGCTCAAAGTGCGCCTGCCGATGGGCGCGGCGAATGGGCTCCGCACCCGCTCGAAACGCAACTAACTCGCGACGTCGTTTGCCGGCGTTCGGAACCTTTCGCGGAATGCTCCGTCTAATCCTCCAACGACCCGGAGGTGTGGTTGTGACCGGACTGCTGCGGGATCTGCGTTACGGCGTCCGAACGCTGAGTAAAAGCCCGGCCTTCACCCTAGTGTCACTCGCGACGCTGGCGCTTGGGATCGGCGCGAATACGGCCATCTTCAGCTTCGTCAACGGCGTGCTCTTGCAGCCGCTTCCTTACGCGGACGCGAATCGAATTGTGATGGTCCTGGAGAAACCGCCGTTCGGCGATCGCAACGGGATTTCGACCCTCAACTACCTGGACTGGCGCCATCAGAATTCGGTCTTCGAATACATGACGCCGATGGGCCAAGGGCAGGTAACGCTTACAGGAACAAGCGAACCGGTTCAATTGCGCAGCGCGTCGGTGGCTCCCGACTATTTCCATGTGTTCGGAACTCGGGCCGCGCTCGGCCGCACCTTCGCCACTGACGAGGATCAGCCCGGTAAAGCGCACGTGGTCATACTGAGCCATGCCATTTGGGAATCGCAATTCGGGGCAGATCCGAAGTTGCTGGGCACAACCATCCGCCTGGATAGCGAGCCTTACACAGTGATCGGAATCCTTGCCGAAGGTGGATCGTTCGATCGTTTGTGGGCACAGATCTATAAGCCGCTCCTGTTCAAGCCCGAGCACATGACTCGCAATTTCCACTGGCTGCTGTCTTTCGCCAAACTCAAGCCAGGCGTCAGTCTAGAGGCCGCGCGCAAACAAATGGACGCGATCGGCGGGCGGATCGCGCACGATTATCCAGACTCAAACAAGGGCTGGGGCGTGGTGGTAGACCGCTACTCCGACATTCTTGTCGATCAAGACTTGAAGCAATCGCTCTACATACTGCTGGCCGCCGTGGGAATGCTGTTGCTGATCAGTTGCGCCAACATTGCGAATCTGACGCTGGCTCGCGGCACGTCGCGCGAGCGTGAAATCGCAATTCGGTCGGCGCTGGGTGGAGAACGCAGCAGAATCATCCAGCAATTTCTGGCCGAGAGCGTGCTGCTCTCGGTATCGGGCGGGGTGCTCGGTCTCGCGCTGGGCTATGCCGGCATGGCGGCTCTGAAGGCTGCTCTGCCGCCCTATACGCTTCCCGCCGAAACGGAAGTGGCCCTGGATGTTCGCGTGCTGATCTTCACCTTGGTTCTCTCGGTGCTCACCGGGATCGTCTTCGGGTTGGCCCCGGCCATCGCGACCACGCGAAGCAACCTGGCGGGCATCATGAAGGACAGCGCGCGCAATACTTCTCCGGGTTCCGGACGCAAGGCGCTGCGCGGCGCTCTGGTGGTGATTCAGGTGGCTCTTGCGTTTGTGCTGCTCACCGGCTCCGGTTTGTTGATCCGCAGTTTCTTTCGAATGCAGCAGGCCGACCTGGGATTCGATTCCGCCAATATCGTCACTGCAGGGCTCCCCATCCCGACTGAGCGCTATCCCGATCCGCGGCAGCTCAATGAATATCTGAGATCGATTCTCACAAATCTCAGCGCCTTGCCCGGAGTCCGCGATGTGGCGTTCACGTCCGCGTTGCCTATGAGAGGCTGGGGCTACGGCATGCCGTTTCAGATTGCCGGGCAGCCCAATGTCGATCGTTCCAAGCGTGAAGTTGGTTTCTTCAAAATCATCACTCCCTCCTACTTCCATGCGCTCGGGATCCGAGTGCGGCAGGGACGCGGTCTGAACGATCACGACGTGGCCGGAGCGCCGCCGGTCACGGTAATTAATGAGACCCTGGCGAGAAAATATTTGCCCAATCAAAACCCGATTGGAAAACGCATTCTGATCCAGCAGATTATCCCCGGAAAGACGCAGCTCGGTCCGGAGGTTGCTTGGGAGGTGGTAGGCGTTATCGCGGATGAACAGGTTACCAATCTGGATGCCAAGCGCGACAATCCCGGTTTCTATGTGACAAACGAACAGAGCCCGGTTTATTTCGGAGGGCTGGTGGTGCGAGCAGCGCTCGATCCGTCATACCTTGAAAAGGCCATTCGTAAGGCGGTTTCCGACGTCAACAAAGAACAGGCGCTGACCGAGCTGAAGACGCTGGATCAGGTGAAAGTCGAGTCCATGGGGCAGGATCGGTTGCGGTCGATTTTGCTGGGCGTCTTCGCGGCGCTGGCGCTGGCGCTCTCGTCAGTCGGCATTTACGGAGTGGTCTCTTATACCGTGGCGCAACGGACCAACGAGATCGGCATCCGCGCGGCTCTGGGCGCATCGAGCGGCAACCTGCTTGGGCTGGCATTGCGCGGCGGTATGTGGATGATCCTGGTGGGCCTGGCGCTCGGGTTCGCGGGTGCGCTCGGTTTTGCGCGCTTGCTTTCCACGCTCCTGTTCGGCGTGGGCGCTTGGGATGTGACCACCATCGCCTCAGTGGCTTTGTTGCTGGCTTGGGTGGGCCTGGTAGCCTGCTACATTCCCGCTCGCCGCGCCGCCCGGGTAGATCCGATGATAGCTTTAAGGTATGAGTAAGCAAGATCCGCTCAAAACAGACAAGACACCCGATCCTCAGGAGAGCGAAGAAGTCGAGGACGAAGTGGATGAAGCGGGCGAAGAGTCGTTCCCGGCTAGCGATGCACCTTCATGGACCGGCGCGGCGGCGCACTGAGCCCGAGAGTCCTACTTCGGTGACAGCCGCACCAGCCCGGCGCTCGAGAGCAGGTAGATGTTGCCATCCGGGCCTTGGCGGATATCGCGTACCCGCATCTTGCGATCGGTGAGCAGCCTTTCCTCAGCCACCACGCGGTCGCCCTTCAACACCAGACGCACCAGCGCCTGGCCTTCCAGGGCGCCCACGAACACGTTTCCTTTCCAATCCGGAAACTTGTCGCCGGTGTAAAAGAGCATGCCGGACGGCGCGATATCGGGTACCCAGAAATACGCCGGCTCCTCAACGCCCGGCATGGACGTCAATCCATTCCCAACCGGAACGTTTTTCCGCCCGTCGGTGCGTTGAAAATCATATTGCACTCCGTAAGAGACGTCGGGCCAGCCGTAGTTTTTTCCCGCCCGGACAATGTCGATCTCGTCGCCGCCTTGAGGGCCGTGATCGGTAACCCAAAGCTCTCCCGTGGCGGGATTGATCGCAGCGCCCTCCGGATCGCGAAGGCCATGCGCAAACGTTTCCGGCGCCACCGTGGCGCGGCCGAGCCACGGGTTGTCTTTCGGAATGGACCCGTCCCGATTGATCCTGAGCACTCGGCCTGAGAAATTGCGCCCAATATCGGGATTATCCGTAAAATCGTGCTCCACGCCGTCGTATTTGGAATCGTAGAAGCGGAACCGGTCCGCGCCGGTGATGAGGAGCGTTCCATCCGGAGCCAGGACGATTCGCCGCTCGGCGCCTTCCGCCAGCACCTCAACATCCTCCAAGCCCTTGTTGTCTTTGCTCAGCCGGGCGCGAGCCACTCGCTCGGTTCCAATCTGCATGGTCCGCCGTTCCGCCAGCGATTTGGTCCAGACCTTCTGATAAAAGAATTCCGTGGGCCACATGGCAGGCTCCTCGCCCCTGGGCGGCGCGAAATAACAGAAGTACAGAAGACGATTTTGGGCGAATCCGGGATCGAGCAGCACGTCATGCAGGCCTTGTGCAGCCACCACCTTGACGCCTGGAACTCCCATCAGTGGCGCCGAAACCACGCCATCCGGCCTCACGATTCGCATGCTACCGATGCTCTCGGTAACCAGGAAGTTGCCATCCGGCAAAAGCGCCATAGACCAGGGCGAGGTCAGTCTGGCCGTTATGATTTCCACGTTGACCGGCGGCGACGGTTTTGACGGCGCGGGAGCATCCGTCTGGCCGGGAAATGCCGGCTTCGGTTTTCTGGCCAGGTCACCCGAGTAGCGAGTGCTCTGGCCGAATGCGGGAAGCCACAGCATCGCCGAGCACAGCGCGACCGTGATTACGAACGTCTTCCTGAGTCTCATCATTCCACCGATCCTTAATTTTCGAATGCGCTACTACCAGAGAGATTCTACGACAAAACTTTCGCGATCGACGAGCCGGCCCATCCTCTTCGGCCATCTTCTCCCACCAGGCGGCTGCGATAAAATTACGTTGATTGCTCACCCCAACGCCGAGCTCCGACGAGAGACTTCTCTCCGTAATGGCGAATCGCCTCTTCGTCTTTGACATGGACGGCACTCTGCTGATCCAGACCACGGCATGCGTTGAGATTGCGAAGGCAACCGGAACGCTCCATCACCTCCACAGGCTGGAAGAACAATTCGCCCGCCGCGAAATCGATGCATTTTGTTTCGCCCAGCAGATCGGTGCGCTGTGGGGCTCGCTGGACTCGCAGCTTGTTAGAACGGCGTTCGAAGCAACACCCAAGCTCAACAACATCAAAACGGTGACTGATCTGATCCGACGAGCCGGCGGGACATCGTGCCTGATCACCATGTCTCCCGACTTCTTCGCGCATTTGTTTTACGATTACGGATTCGATTTCATCGGAGCCTCTCAATTTCCAAAAAGCTCCGAGGAAGAGATATCCCGCGAGAAGATCCTGAACCCCAAAGACAAAGTTGTACTGGTGCGGAAATGGTGCGAACAACTCAGCCTTGAAATGAACCATTGCGTTGCCTTCGGCGATTCCATGTCGGATTATTTGCTGTTCCAGGAGTTGGAGCATACCGTCTCTGTAAACGGCGACCCGACACTAAAGGGTTTAGCCCGATACCACTATGAAGGTTTGGATCTCCACGACGCATTCTTGAGCGTCTGCGACCGGCTACCTGTTCGATAAAGGGAAGACTCCGGGGCGGGATTGGGAGTCACAGCCCGAACGCGGCTGGATACCGGACAGCGCCGCGCACATCGGAAAGCGCACCCTCTGATAGTTCCAACGCCATGAAGGCATCGGAGGGGAAGGGGCTCGACAAATAGCGCGCCTTGTCGGCCGCAAATCGTGAGCTTCCGGCAGGCTTGCATGACGTCGCCCAGGGATAACTGATAAGGTCAGTCCTGCGCCGGAGGACTGACGATGCCACGACCAACCCCTGCCATACCAACTGATCTGCAAGAATTGAGTGGACGTTTTGAAGAGTGGCGCCGGACGCGGCGGGGCAAATTGCCGATTTCCGGAGCCTCTGTGGGCCGCGGCCAGGAACTGGCTCGATCGCACGGCGTGTGCCAGACGGCCCAGGTGCTGCGATTGGAGTACAAAAAGCTCAAGCAGTTTACGGGCGGGGAAACAGGCCGGAATCCGATCCGGCGTCGACGTGCTCCGGCGCGAGCAACATTTGTAGAACTGGCGCCGCCGGCGACTGCGGCAACAGAGTGTGTCATCGAGTTGGAAGGGCCACAGGGCAAGCTGCGCATCCAGTGGAAAGGGGCAGCGGCAACCGATCTGGCCGGACTTAGCCGCGTATTGTGGGAGTCGGCGTGATTCAGATCACGTCGCAGATGCACGTCCTGGTGGCGATTGAGGCGGTGGACGGAAGGAAGGGCATCGACTCACTCTCCCGTTTGTGCCAGGAGAAACTCCAGTCCGATCCCTTCTCTGGCTGCCTGGTCGTGTTTCGCAGCCGGCGCGGCACGTCGATCCGCGTCTTGGTCTATGACGGTCAGGGGTTTTGGCTGGCGCAGAAGCGGCTTTCGAAGGGCAAGTTCGTATGGTAGCCGAGCGGGAACGAGTCTGCCCGGCGGCTGGAAGCCCACCAGGCACAGCTATTGTTGGCGGCGGGCAACCCGGAGACTGCGGCCGCCCCGATATGGCGCAAGGTGAGTTGAAAGGTTCCGCAACAAATTACTTGCGTTCTGATTTTCTCTCTGTCATGCTACGGTCATGGGGGAGACGTGGCGCTACCGCGGCCAGGAGATCGGCAGCGATCAGATAGCGTTCCTGCGGGAGTTCATTCGCACCCATGCCGCCAGCAGCCGCTGGAAGCTGTCCCGCCAGCTATGCGAAGCGCTGGGATGGAAGCAGGCCAACGGCGCTCTCCGCGATATGGTGTGCCGCGGACTGCTGCTCGTGTTGGAGCGGGCTGGACAGATCGAATTGCCGCCGGTGCGCCGCGTCATCCGGGGCCAGTGCCGGACCGGGCGCCCCCGGCCGGAAGCGGTGTTGATCGACGATACCCCGTTGGTCATGCCCTTGAAGGCGCTCGGCCCGGTGGAAATCCACGCCGTGCGGCGCACCGCCGATGAGCCGTTGTTCAACAGCCTGATGGAGCACTATCATTATCTGGGCTACGAGCAGCCCGTCGGTGAGCACCTGAAATATCTGGTCTGGGCGCAAGGCCGTCCCATCGCTTGCCTGGCGTGGAGTTCGGCGCCGCGTCATCTGGGCAGCCGCGACCGCTACATCGGCTGGGACGCGGAAGCACGGCGGCGCAACATCCGTTTCATCGCCTATAACACGCGCTTTCTGATCCTGCCCTGGGTTCGCGTCCCGCATCTGGCGTCGCATATTTTGGGAAAGGTGACTCGCGCTCTGTCCGCTGACTGGGAACGGATGTACGACCATCCGGTGTACTTCGCAGAAACGTTCGTCGATCCGGGGCGTTTTTGCGGCGCCTGCTACCGTGCGGCGAACTGGCAACTGCTCGGGCTCACTACGGGGCGCGGCAAGAACGACCACACCAACAAGCCAAACCGGCCGATCAAGGAAGTCCTCGGCTTGCCTTTGACTCGGTGTTTCCGGGAGTATCTCCGCCAGGGATGACGATGAGACACCGGATCGATGTGGACCTGGACGAACTGGACCAGATTATCGATCGAAGCACGCGCGCCCCGCTCAGCGAATCCGAAGGCCAGAAACTGAAAACCGCGATTCATGCTATGGCAGAGAGGCTGGTGCGAAAACGGAATACGGAGAAAACCAGCGCCGTTCTGCCGGATGCAACACAGGCCGGGAAGGCGGAGACCAGCGAATCGACTCCGGCCGGTCATGGGCGCAATGCGGCCGTAGCGTTTAGCGGCGCTAATACGGTTGCCGTCGTACACGCCACGCTCCATTCCGGCGACCGATGCCCGGAGTGTCGGCGGGGAAAAGTCTACCGTCAGAAGCAGCCCGCAACGCTGATAAGGTTCGTGGGGCACGCACCGCTGGAAGCCACCGTGTTCGAGATGGAGCGACTACGCTGCAATGCGTGCGGAGAGGTCTTTACCGGTGAGGAGCCGAAAACGGCGGGCGCCGACAAGTACGACGAGACGGCCGTAGCGATCATCGCCCTGTTGAAATACGGGACTGGAGTGCCATTCAAGCGGTTGGAAAGGCTCCAGGAACATCTGGGGATGCCGCCTGGAAACTGCTTTGGCCGGTGCTGGCGGAGTTGATCCGACAGGCGGCGCAGGGCAGTGTGATGCACAACGACGATACGGGCATGCGGATTCTGCGCCTGGCGCGGGAGCCGGGCGATAAGCGGACCGGGACCTTTACCAGCGGCATCGTATCGATCGTGGGTGCCTGGACCATCGCGCTGTTCTTCACCGGATGGGAGCATGCGGGAGAGAATCTCACCGATGTGCTGAAACAACGCGCACGCGAACTGCCGCCGCCGATTCAGATGAGCGATGCACTATCCCGCAACTCACCCAAGGTGGAAGACGTCGAGCCCCTGCTGGCGAACTGCCTCGCGCATGGCAGGCGTCAGGTTGTGGATGTGGCAGACAACTTTCCGGAAGAATGCCGTTATGTGTTGGAGACGTTACGCGACGTTTATCATCACGACGCCGAGGCGCGAGAGCAGGCCATGTCGCCGGACGAGCGGCTACACTTCCATCAGGAGCACAGCGAGCCGTTGATGAAAGGGCTGCATGAATGGATGGAGAGGCAGTTGGCAGAGCACAAGACAGAGCCGAACTCCGGACTGGGCGAAGCAATCTCCTATCTTCTCAATCACTGGACGAAGCTGACGCTTTTCTTACGGCAAGCAGGAGCGCCAATCGACAACAATGTTTGAGCGCGCCTTAAAGAAAGCCATCCTGAACCGCAAGAATTCACTGTTCTATAAGACCCTGAACGGGGCCGGGGTCGGTGATCTGTTCATGAGCCTGATTCATACGTGCGAGCTCAACGGCGCCAATCCGTTCGACTATCTCACCGAACTGTTGCGGCACGCCGCGCAACTGAACCAGCGTCCGTCGGAGTGGATGCCCTGGCACTATCGGGACACCCTTGCGCGACTCGCCACGCCGGCAGCAGCGTAATATGATGGGTCCTTACTGGCCGAAAAGGATCGACTCCGGCGATGGTGAGGTGACATCCTGAAATGTCCAGAAGACGGGCTTCTCAAAATGCAAAAGATCCGTTAACGTTTTCGGCTACGCACGCAGGCCGGCAAAAATGTTTTCTGGTTCCAGTAGCCACCCCCTTCCGGCGCGTTCGATGGTACGCTTGACAGCCCGCCCGTTCCCGCCATATCCTATTGTCAGTTACTGAGAGGAAGAGGCTCACTTGAGCAAGCCGACCGATCTCGTGCAGGGCACTCTGGATCTGCTCATCCTGAGAATGCTCGCCCTCGAACCGATGCACGGCTGGGCCATCGCCCAGCGGATCCACCAGATGTCAGGCGAAGTCCTCCAGGTAGGCCAGAGCGCGCTCTACCCGTGCCTCCACAAGCTCGAACAAAACGGCTGGATGCGCTCGGAGTGGGCCGCCAGCGAGAACAATCGCCGAGCCAAGTATTACACCCTCACCAAAGCCGGTCGCACGGCGCTCGATCGCGAAGTCGCTCAATGGGAGCGCCTGTCCGGAGCTATTTCGATGATTGTGCGCACTGCCTGAAATTTACCGCCATGCGTCTCCGAGCCATCCTCCGTCTCCGCCTCCGCTCGCTCTTCTCCGGAGCGCGCGCCGACCGCGAACTCGATGAGGAACTCCAATACCACCTCGATCGCCAGATCGAAGAGTACCTCGCTGGCGGCATGACACCCGCTGAGGCCCGCCGGGCCGCCATGGGATCGCTCGCGGGCCTGCAACTACGCAGAGAGGAGTGCCGCGAAATGCGCGGAGTCAACCCAATCGACCACGCCCTCAAGGACCTCGCCTTCGCCCTGCGACAGCTCCGCAAAAATCCCGGCTTCGCCTTCACGGCCGTTTTCGTCCTCGCCCTCGGTATCTGCGCCAGCCTCGCCATCTTCGCCTTCGTCGACGCCGCCCTCATCAAGCCGCTCCCTTACCGCGACCCTGCGCGCCTGGTCGATCTCTTCGAAACCAACGCGCACTTGGAACGCATGAATCTCTCCTACCCGGACTATCTCGATTGGAAACAGCGCAACCGCGTCTTTCGGTCCTTCGACGTCTACCAGCAGAACCCGTTCCTCCTTACCGCTCCCGATGGCGCACAGCCCGCCCGCGGCGCCCGCGTGAGCACCGGCTTCTTTCAGACGCTCGGTGTCGCGCCCGTGCTTGGCCGCGATTTCCACCCTGGTGAGGATGCGCCCTCCGCCCCACGCGTCGTCATCTTAAGCTACGCAGTCTGGCAGACTCAATACGGTGCACGCCGCGACGTCCTGGGTCAGGCGGTAACGCTCGATGGTTTCCCGCACCTCGTCGTCGGCGTGTTACCGCGCGGCTTTCACTTCGCCAGCGTAGGCCACGCCGATTTCTGGACTCCCATGCAGCCCACCCGTCCGTGTGACGCCAACCGCGCATGTCACAGCATCTATGGCGTGGCCCGGCTTGCGGACGGATTGTCGCCGCATGCCGCGCTCGCCAACCTCACGATCATTGCGACCGATCTCCAGAAGCAGTATCCCGACTCCAATCGGGACCGCGAAGCCGCTCTCCTGCCTCTCGATCAGCTCATCACCGGCGATATCCATCCCATGCTGATGGTGCTGCTCGGCGGCGCGGGCCTGCTCCTGCTCATCTCCACCGTCAACGTCGGCGGCCTCGTGCTGCTGCGTTCCGAGCACCGCCAGCGCGAAATCGCCGTGCGCACCGCCCTCGGCGCTTCCTCCGGCCGCCTGATCGCGCAATTCGCCACCGAAGCCCTGGCCCTTGCAGCCGGCGGCAGCGCGCTCGGCCTGGCGCTCGCGTCCGGCGCCATCCGGCTCCTGCAGAAGCTCGTCCCTCAGACCTTCCGCGACGGTCTCCCGTTTCTCGACGACCTCGGCGTGAACGGCCACATCGCCATGGCCGCCGCAGCCATCGCCGTTCTCGCGGCCATACTGCTGTCGCTGCCTCCGTGCCTCGGCATCTGGTCTTCCGATCTTCGCAAGGGTCTCGCCGAAGCGAGTCGCGGCTCCGCGGGGACAGCATGGCGCCGCCTCGGCTCTCACCTGGTGGTTCTGGAATTGGCTACCGCCATGGTGCTGCTCGTGGGCGCTGGACTGCTGAGCCAAAGCCTCTACCACCTCATGCGCGTCGATCTCGGCATCGTGCCCGACCACCTCCTCACCGTCGAAGTCGCCGCCCCGCGCACCGTCTACTCCACGGCGCCCAAAGTCATCGCCCTTTCCCGCCGCATCGAAAGCGAAGTCGAAGCTCTGCCCGGCGTCCGATCTGTCGGCCTGGTCGTGAACGGCGTCCCCGTCACGGGCAACGGCAATACCACCTGGTTCCACATCCCCGGCCGCCCCTGGCACGGCGAGCACTACGACGCTCCCGAGCGCGATGTCAGGCCCGGCTACTTCTCCACCCTCGGCGCCCGCCTGCTGCGTGGGCGCGACTTCAATGCCGCCGACACCCCAACCAGCCCGCAAGTCGCCATCGTCAACCGCGCCTTCGCCCGTACGTACTTCCCCAATGAAGACGCGGTCGGCAAGCAGATCGTCGAGCACACCGGCAGCGGAGTCACCATCCCCATCGTGGGCGTCGTCGACGACGTCCGCGAAGGCTCCCTGGATGCGGTGATTCCACCCGTCCTCTACTTCCCGTTCGATCAGCGCATCGATCACGAATTCTCCCTCGTCGTCCGCGCCTCCGGCGGCGAGCAGGGTCTGCTGCCGGCGATCGGCGCTGCCATCCGCAAGATCGATGCCGGCATTGTCTCCCGCGACCGCATGACCATGATCGACCGCATCCGGGATTCGCAGTCCGCCTACATGCACCGCTCCCTCGCCTGGCTGGTCGGAGGATTCGCCGCCGTGGCGCTGCTCCTCAGCGTCGTCGGTCTCTACGGCGTCGTCGCCTACTCGGTAAGCCGCCGCAATCGTGAAATCGGCATCCGCACCGCGCTCGGCGCCAGCACCGCCGCCATCTACCGGATGATCCTAGGCGATGCCGGCCGCTTGATCGCCATCGCCGCCATCGCCGGTTTCGCCGCCTCCATTGCCGTTGCCGGGTTGCTGCGCGGCCTGCTTTTCGGCGTCCGCTCCTGGGACATCCCTACCCTGACCATCGTCGCAGGCCTCCTGAGCTTGGCCGCGCTCCTGGCGAGCCTGATCCCCGCCCGCCGCGCCGCCGCTGTCGATCCCGTCGAGTCTCTACGGGCCGAATAGCCGCGTCAGGTGTCCGTTCCAGCCACCTTTGACCGCATGCGGCATGCCAAGAACCGATTCCGATCGATCCATAACTTACCGATGCGGGAAACATTGTCCGCATCCGATCGCTCGTGCGAGATCCCAGTAAGGTAAATCAACTACCGGCTGGGAACTGATGCAACATTGCCGAAACCTCACGCAAATCCGAACCGGGGGTAATAGTCTTTGTGGCCAAGCACAATCACAATCCGCTCCCCACGAGCGCGCAGGCAATCCAAGCCATGCCGCACCAGATGACTGCCAACCTGCCGCCGCTGATGGCCCGGGCGTACAGCCATGGGAGCAAGCGAAACAACCGGCAACGTTCCCGGCGCGGTTTCGATGGACATGCGGCTGAACAAAATATGGCCAACGATCTGGCCGCGGAGTTCGGCCACCAGGGAAAGAAGCACAACTCCTTCTTCCCGTGAACGGTCCACCAGATCGGCCTCATCGGCGCGTCCGAATGCTGCTTCCTTCAACTGCCAGACTTCGCGTTGATCTCCAAACTGCTCGTCTCTGATCTCGAAATCCAGCTCCACCATTACCGGCATTCTTGCATCCGACAGTTCGATCCGTCAAAGGGGAAGACGTCGGCGCAATTTGGTTCTTGATCTCAGGTGTATACTCGGTTCAACCGGGAATCCCGGCCGCAGCTTTGTCAGGTCCTCGGACGCCAGGAGGAGTGTTAATGACAAGAGCAACGACACGCACAACAACCTGCATCTTCTTCGCCCTGGTTTCCGGCCTGGAAGCATTGGCGCAGGTAAGATCCGACCAGCCACTGGACCAGACTCGTTCTTCGGATGGTTCACGGCGAAAACTTGTCAGCTTCGAGGGGCTACTGGCCCGTTCCGATGGAGACACCCTCTCCATTGAACTGGCGGATCAGCGCGTCATGCGATTCAAGGTCGACACGAAGACGCGTTATCTGCCGGAGGATGCATCCGGACGTCTGGCTGCGTTTCGAGTCACCGACGTGGTGGAGGTGAAGGCAGATATGGCGGAAAAGGGATATTCACTGGCCCGTTCGGTGCGTTTTGTGCGTCGGCCGACGGCGGACGAAGAAACGGAAATCCTACAGTCGCCGGAAGTGAATTACCGCCAGGAAGACAGTGTGCTCGCGAGTGCTCCACTCGATCCGGCGCGAGACACTCGCAAGCTGAGCCTGGTGGCCAAGCCGAACCCGATTTCCAGGATCGCTGAACTCCCGTCGCCGAACTCAAAGAGCGCGGCCGGCGCCGGCGCGGAAGGCGATCTCATCGCGTCCATTCGGCTAAGAGTGGATGAGGCTTTCGAGCGCCTGCCGAACTTTCGAGCCAAATTAGTCACCAGCATGTTTCACAGCACCACTAAGCAAGTGAAGTGGGTTCCGAATGGCGTGATTGCGGCCGAAGTGGCGTATGAAGGTGGTCGCGAACAATATAGCGAGATTCAGGTGAACGGCAAGCGGCCCAGCAGCGCTCCCATCACCGGCGATGCGGAGTACATGCGTTCTTTCAACAATGCCTGGAGCACGGGCGACTTTGAAACCATTTCGCATTGTGTGTTCTCGGGCCTGGACGACCCCGATTTCCATAAGGCCAGAATCGAGCGCGATGCCGATGGGGAACTGGCGATTTATGAGTTTACCGGCGGCCGCGCGTCCACCTGCATCGCGGTGCGGTCTGACTCGCAAGTTGCTTATCCATCTTTCAAGGGATCGTTGAAGGTCCGGACCGCAACACAGGAAGTGATGCACGTCGAAATGGAAGCCACCGACATGCCGAAAGGCTTCCCGCTCGATCGCGCCGAGCGCTCGGTCGATTTTGGAGTGGTTCGCGTGGGACCGGAACAATACCTGCTCCCAACCACCGGATATTGGTTTGGCTGCTATCGCAACAGTTATTACTGCTTCCTGAACCGGGTGGACTTCCGGGATTACCGGCATTTCGAATCGGACTCTAAAATCCAGTTCGGCGCTGGCAATTAGCAGGATTTCAGGCTTCGCGGAACCGATACCCGATGTGCGAATCCGTCAAGAGATACGTGGGGTGGGCCGCGTCATCCTCCAGCTTCTTGCGTAGCTGGCGCATGAAAGTGCGCAGGTATTCCAACTCGTTGCCGTATTCGGGACCCCAAACCTGGCTGAGGAGCCGGGCGTGCATCATCGGCAGGCCGGCGTTCTTCATCAAATGATGCAGGAGATCGAATTCCTTGGGCGTCAGGCGCACCGCTGCGCCGTTCTTTTGCACCAGCCGTCGCGCGGGATCGAGTGTGATCTGGCCGATCGTAATGACTGCATCCTTGATCACTGCACCCATGTTGACCGGCGAGTTCTGCGAGCGTCGAACCGCGGCCCGCACCCGCGCCACCAACTCGCGGATTGGAAACGGTTTGGTTACGTAGTCGTCCGCGCCCGCCTCCAGCGCCTCAACCTTGTCGTCTTCCTCGTTGCGTACCGTTAGCATGAGGACCGCCAGGTGCGGAAATTGCCGGCGGATTTCCCGGCAAGTTTGGATGCCTCCCATTCCGGGCATATTGATATCCAGCAGCACCGCGTCGAAGTTAGATGCGCGCAGCAATGGGATGGCCTGTTCGCCGGTGACGGCTTCGGCGATATCGAAGCCCAGCGTGCCGAAAGTGGTGCGAAGCGCGCGCCGGATGGACGGCTCGTCATCCACGATCAATACCTTGCCTGGTAGTCCGCTCATTGGAACCTCCGCTCGATGCGCGGAAGAGATAGAAAGAACGTGGTTCCTTTTCCCTTCTCGCTTTGCACCCAGGTGCGCCCTTGATGCGCTTCCGCGGCCTCCTTCGTAATGGACAACCCCAGTCCGGTTCCCGGAGCCCGATGATTCGACCCCGGGCTGCGGTAGAAGCGCTCGAAGATACGCTCGCGATCCTCCTGGCGAACTTCCGATCCCTCATTGTGAACCGAGATGAGGATTTCACCTTCGCGATCGTCCACCCCGATTGCAATCGGAGATCCTGGCGTGGAGTACTTCGCAGCGTTGTCGATGAACTGCATGATCGCCGTGCCGAGCAACTCCCGGTCTCCATAGGTGGCGCAACGCTGGCTCGCGATCGAGAGTTCCGCTGGATGGCCGCCCAGCTGAGGCGAATGCTCCGAGAGGATCTCTTCAATCAGTTGCGGAATCACCACGGGCTCTTTGCGCAGCTTGGTCTCGGACGCATCCAGCTTGGCGGTTTGCAACAGGCGTGTGCTGAGATTGGTGAGCTTGTCGGACTCTTCGTCGATCAGCGTTACCAAGTCTTCCTGCGCCGGATCAAGCCCTCCCGCTTCCAGCAACCCGGAACTGGCGGTGCGAATGGCGGTCAGAGGAGTTTTGAAAGCATGGGCCAGAGCATCCAATACTGCCGTGCGGAGTTGCTCGCTCTGGCGCGCAGCTTCCGCGTGGCTCTGTTTTTCGAATGATCGGGCGCGTTCCAAAGCTATGGCGGTGAGCGAGGCGATGGCATCCGCCATCAGCGGATTCAGCTCCGCGCCGCGCAGCACGATGGCGCCGGTGGGCTTGGTGCCCGGCCGAAGCACCCGCCGCCATGTACTGACGGCCGAATCGTCGTGATCGGCGTCTCGCAGATACGTGTCGCGAGCGAGCAGTTCCAATTCCAGGGTGTTGGGCCCGGCAGCGTCCATACGCGCGCGCGCCGCGTCGAAGATCGCGACCCCCTCCACTTGGACCACGTCGCGAATGTGAGCCACAATCTGCGCCCCCGGCGATTGCTGCGGATTCATCAATAGAGTCCGGCGGCTGAGCTCGTACAGTTTTGCCATGCCCCGCCGCTCCTGGATGGCCGTGCGAGCCTGCTTCTCCATCTGAATGGAAAGCCGGCTGACCAACAATGCGGTGGACTCGAAGGTGATCAACGCCACCCAGTTTTGTGGATCGGAAACGTATAAAGTGTAGACCGGCGGAATGAAGAAGTAGTTCAAACAAGTGAGCGCCGCGAGCGACGTGACGGTGGCTTCCCAGAATCCAGATAGCAATGCGACCAGAACCACAACCAGCAAGTCCAGGAAACCGATGGTGGAAAAGTTCACATGCAGCCGGACTCCCAGGTACGCAGCCAGCAGAACCACCGCCGAGCCGGCCAGAGCGTGCGCCAGAAACCGGGTGGCGCTCTGCGATGGATTCGCCGTCATGACATCGCTCTCGGCCTGGGGTGCAACAGGCTCGACCCGCGGAAACCGCAGCAGGGGCAGTCGCCTGCTAAGATGCCTTTCCTTCTCCAAGCTTATTGGGAACGACATGACTCTGGCATAAAGATACAACGAAAGGGCTGAAGAAACCCTCAAGAAGCCATTAAGATTGAACAAAGAGGCCGGGATCCTGGGAGGGGGAGGTAGCCAGGGCGATCTCATACCGACCGCCCGGCTCTCTAGAGGAAATTGCGGGGTGGTTTAAGACGGACTGCGATCGGGCTCGCTGTCTCGGGTACGTTTTTTGCGGGCGCGTTTACGAGCCAATGCTTGCTTGACTCGTTTCTTTTGGCCCGGTTTCAAGTAGAAAGCGTGGCGCTTGATGTCTTTAATGATGTCCTCTTGCAGGACCTTTCGCTTAAAGCGCTTCAGCGCGCTCTCCAGGCTTTCGCCATCATGAAGCTGAACTTCAGCCAACGGAACTCACCTCATTTTTTCGCAAGTAGCTTTACACTCTAGAATACCAGCTTTTACTTCGGTGGCTCCCACAGCTCGATCTTGTTCCCCTCGGGATCCGCGGCTTGACACTTCGCTACGTGCAAATGAAGCTTAAGAAGCGATCGCAGTTACTCGCCCGGATCCGAACTGTTCGTGGATCGAGTCTTTCAAGGATTTTAGGCGCATGGCTAGGCTTGTCGTACTTACCGCCGCTGGCTAGCTTGAGCGACTTATACACGTGAGGCTTTGACACCGTTTCCACATCCCTGGCCTTCGGCAAAGCTTTAGGGTTGAACTTTTTCTTATAGTAGGCCTTGAGCGCAGCCTGGTCCGCTATGAACCAACGCTCCATGACACGGACCATCCAATGCACAGCCGGCGTCGAAAGTTTCCTGGGAGCGTGCTTTCGCCACAATGCCGACTTCATGAGATTTCCGCGTAAAAACCCGTCGTCCGGCCCGTCGCTGTCAATAAGCAGAATCAGAGTGGAAGACGGCCTCTCGCTGAGGGCGCGAAGAAAGTCCTTGATGGTTGCGTCCTTGTTTTTGCCAAGCCGAATATTTAGTTTTCCTCTTACGGCTAGACACGCTTTAGTAATGAATGCCAGAAGCGGAAGTTTCAGAGCGCTGTGCCCCTCAGGGAAGACCTGAAACTTGCTCACCAGGGATTGCCCCCGATGGCTCCCTTCTTCCAAAGCTCTCCCAAGCTATAATCTTCGAGCCATGCTTTGAGTTTCCTGCGAGAAAGCCTTTTGAACTGGGTTCCTTTCTCGGGATCGCTTTCGCAAACCACAACTGCTTCCAGCGTATCGGAGAATTCGTCGACGAGCGCGTCTGAGTGCGTCACGATGATCAGCTGCATTCTGGGGGATGCCTCGCTGATCGCCCGCGCTAGGAGCCGGACGGCATCCGGATGCAATCCGGCCTCGGGCTCGTCAAGACAGATGAGAGACTGTTCCGATTCTGAATGGAATAAGACAGCCAGCAGGCAGAGCAGCTTCAATGTACCATCGGAAAGCCGCACGCCCGGAGTGGCACGTCGCAGTCCTTGCTCCTTGATGAAGATCCTGGCCGTACCGCCGATAACATCAACGTGCACTTCGCCGAACCGCTCGCTGAAGCGCCCGAGATACTCCTCGACCTTCTTGATACTGCCTTCAAGTCGCATTCGGCTCAGAATAAGTGCCAGGTTATATCCGTCTCCGGCGAGCTCGTTCGCCGGCAGGTAGCTTGTCGAAACACCCCGGCGTGCCCCAGCCTTCGCATCACTTTCCGTCGAGGTGTCGAAGTTCCTATAAATGCGAATCCGCTCCAGGGCCCTGCCAACGGCCGCGATCTCCGGCCTGCGCGCGGGATCTCGAAAGGTACCGAGTACGGATTCTGTCGGCACAAGCGAGCCTTTGCCTCTTCGCCGTTCTTGCTTGTTTTGCGTGCATTATGCCGGCCGAACACTATCTGCCCGTTCCGGCGATCAAACAGCGGAGTCAGGGCTGGGCTGCGAATACCCACAGCGCTTAGTCTTTCTTCTGGAATTACAAACCCACCACTGGGCTGCTCCTGTACGGCGAACACGTATTGCATAAGTGATCTACCGTCTCCGACCTCCAGTTGGCACTCGATTCTGGCAGTATCTGTGGAAGACCTCCCCCGCCAAAGCCATTCCCGAATTCCTCCTCCCTGGCTGATCGGGTTCCCAAGCGCATTCCGAGGTCCTGAACGAAGCAAGTTCAGCGCATCGAGAAAATTTGACTTGCCGGAAGCATTGGGGCCGATCAGGAGCGTGACAGGACCAAGATCCGAGACGACTGCGTCCTTAAAGGAAAGAATGTTTTCGAGACGCACCCCTCGTAAACGCATTGCCTCCCCCAATTGTATGTGACCATCTCGCTGGCACGCTTAGGCGGGTACTGCCTCAGGCCTTCGGTGGCTCCCACAGCTCGATCTTGTTCCCCTCGGGATCCGTGATCCAGGCAAACCGGCCATAGTCGGAATCTTCGCGCTTGGGATCGATCGCAACGCCCTCCGCTTGCAGCGCGGCGAGCAGCCCATCCATGTCGTCCACGCGGTAGTTCAGCATGAAAGGCGCCCGGCTCGGATTGAAATACTCGCTGTCTTTCTTAAAGAGTGCCCACACCGTCACTCCTTCACGTTCCGGGTTCTCGTGCTCGCGCCAATGCAGCATCGCCCCATGGCCATGCGGTTCGCGCTGGATGCCTAGGTGTTTTTCATACCACTTGTACAGGTCTTCAGGATTCTCCGCCTTTAGGAAAATACCGCCGATGCCAGTGACGCGTTTCACTTTAGGACCTCCGGACTATTGTACTCGTAGGTTAAGATGGTATTTTACGGCCATGTTGTCTATCGTCATTCCTATCCACAATGAGGAACCGTCCATCCTGCCGCTTTATGACCGGCTGACGGCGGTATTGGAAGCGATACAAAAACCTTACGAAATCATTGCGGTGGACGACGCCTCCACGGATCGCAGCTTCGACCTTTTAGCCAATCTCGTCGAAACCGACGGCCGTTTGAAAGTCATCCGTCTGCGCCGCAATTTCGGGCAAACTGCCGCTCTTTCCGCCGGTTTCGATGAGGCTCAAGGCAACATAATCATTTCGCTGGATGGCGATTTGCAACACGCGCCCGAGGATATCCCGGCGCTGCTCGCCAAGATCGAGGAAGGCTACGACATCGCCAGCGGCTGGCGCAAGGAACGCGTCGACAACGCTATCACCCGCAAACTTCCCTCGCGCATCGCGAACTGGTTGATGGCAAAATCGTCGGGAATCGCGCTGCGCGATTTCGGGACCACGTTCAAGGCCTACCGCGCCGAAGTGCTCAAGGATATTAATCTCTACGGCGAGCTGCACCGCTTCATCCCCGCGCTCGCCAGTTTCTACGGCGCGCGCATCGCCGAAGTTCCCATCCGCAATACGCCGCGCGTCTCGGGCGATTCGCACTATGGCCTGGGCCGGACGTTCAACGTCATGTTCGACATCCTGACCATCAAGTTCCTGTTGAAATATTTCACGCGGCCGATGCATTTCTTCGGCCGGCTGGGTCTGGCCGCGTTCACCCTCGGATTCGTCATTCTGGGCACCGTGTCCGTTCCGAAGCTGTGGGGTGAGGCCATCATGGTGAACCACGGCCCGCTGGTGATCCTGGGTGCGCTGCTGCTGCTCAGTGGACTGATGATGTTCAGCACCGGCCTGCTCGGAGAAGTGCTGATGCGCACCTATTTCGAAAGTCAGGGACGCCGCATCTACGCCGTACGCGAAGTGCGTTGCCGGCGCGAGCCGGTTGCCCCGGCGTAACCGTCAACTGCCAACATGATAGAAACCAGAATCCAGCAAGTGGACGCCATTACGGTCGTTGAGATGTCTGGGCGCCTCGATCTCGGCGACACTTTAACTGACGCCGAGAATTCCATCAACCGGCTGATCGACGGTGGCGTCCGTAAGATGGTCATCGATGTGTCTGACCTGGACCACATCGACAGCTCCGGCCTCGGGATGCTGATCTTTTGCAGCGGACGCATGGAACAGAGCGCCGGCCGGATGCGCATTGCGGGCGCGGGCGGGCCCGTGCTGCGGATATTGGAAGTCGCTCATGCCGATCGCGTTCTTCACCTGGATCCGGATCTGGCTTCCTCCTGCCGCAATCTGTCGGCGGACGCCGCAGCTGGTTGAATGTCAGCTGGTTGAATGTCAGCTGGTTGAATGTCAGCTGGTTGAATGTCAGCTGGTTGAGCGCCGGTTGACGCACTGATTCGATAAACTGAGGACACCCCTCGAAATGCCACTCGCCACCGGCACGAAGCTCGGGCCGTACGAAATCCTCGGGCCCATTGGAGCGGGTGGCATGGGCGAAGTGTATCGCGCCAGAGATCCGCGCCTGAATCGATTGGTGGCCGTCAAGGTTTCCGCGGCACAGTTCTCGGAACGGTTCGAGCGTGAAGCCACAGCCATTGCAGCGCTGAATCATCCACATATTTGCCAGGTCTACGACGTCGGCCCGGATTACCTGGTGATGGAGTTCATCGACGGCTCGCCTCTGGCTGGTCCCTTGAATCCCGATCTGGCGTTGCGCCACGCGGTTCAGATCGCCGATGCCCTCTCGGCCGCGCACGCCAAGGGGATCACGCATCGCGATCTCAAGCCCGCCAATATTCTGGTGACGGCCTCCGGCATCAAACTGCTCGATTTTGGGCTGGCGCAATTGAGCGGCATCGGCCGCGAGACGGATGCCACTGGAACCATCGGCATGACGCAGGCCGGAACAATCCTGGGCACCGCCGCCTACATGTCTCCCGAACAGGCCGAGGCGAAGCCCGTGGATGCGCGCTCGGACGTTTTTTCGTTTGGCCTGGTTCTTTACGAAATGCTCAGCGGAAGGCGCGCCTTCACCGGAGATTCCGCTATCGCCATCCTGGCCGCCATTCTGAACAAAGAGCCCGCGCCGCTGCCAGTGACGCCGGCCTTGCAAAACATCCTGGCGCGCTGTTTGCAAAAATCCCCCGCGGATCGATTCCAATCCATGGCGCAATTAAAGGATGCTCTTCTCGCCTGCGGCAGCGGCATCGGCTCCGCGCCGCGGTTGCCGCTTCAACCACCAATCTCGCCGCCAGAAGCCACACCCTCCATCGCCGTCCTGCCGTTTGCCAACATGAGCCGCGACGCCGACGATGAGTATTTCTCGGACGGCTTGGCCGAAGAGATCATCAATGCGCTCACTCAGGTCCCCGAGCTGAAGGTAATCGCCCGCACCTCCGCCTTCGCGTTCAAGGGCAAGAACGAAGACATCCGCAAGATAGCCGAAACGCTGGGCGTTTCAAGCGTGCTCGAAGGCAGCGTCCGCCGCGCCGGCCCGCGTCTTCGCGTCACCGCGCAGTTGATCCGCGCTGAAGACGGCACACATTTGTGGTCACAGCGCTACGAGAGCGAAATGACCGACGTCTTCGCCATCCAGGATGAAATCTCGGCCGCCATCGTGAAGCAACTGCGCTTGAACCTGACCGGCCAGTCCTTAGTGAAGCGAGCCGTTACCAACGTCGCCGCGTATGAAGCCACGCTCGAAGGCCGCCACCATATAAGCAAGTTCACGCCCGACGCTAATGATCGGGCCCGCCAATGCTTCGAGCGCGCTATCGAGGTGGATCCTGGCTATGCTCCAGCTTACGCCGGAATCGCCGAGTACCATGTGATGCAGGCCAGCCTGGGAGCGGCCACGTCTCTGCAGGAACTTCCGTTAGCACGGAAAGGGGCGCTACGCGCCCTCGAACTGGATCCGATGCTTGCCGAGGCGCACGCGATCTTGGGGCATATTTGCGCAGCGCTCGATTACGACTGGGCCGCTTCCGAACAACACTACGTTCGCGCCATCGCTTCCAATCCCGCGTCGGCGGCCGTCCGATTCTCTCACGGCTATTGGTGTCTGCGCCCGCTGGGAAGAATTGCCGACGCATTGGCGGAACTGGGGCGCGCTGTGGAACTCGATCCTCTATCGGTGTTTTACGGGAGCGCCCGCGCTTATCTTCTCTCCTTCGCCGGCCCGAGCCAGGAGGCGGTCAGCCTGGCGCGACGATGCACCGATATGGATTACGGCTCCTCCATTGCACCGTTGATTCTTGGCTATATTTTGGCCAGGCAAGGCGATTCCGACGAAGCCATTGCAATAGCGGAACGCGAGCTTCGTGCGCATGGGCGTTATCCACTCTCACTAACCTGGGCCGGAGTTGTGTATGCGCTGGCTGGACGCGACGATGCGGCGCAGGGGGTCCTCAAGGAGCTCGAAGCCATAGCCGCCAAGACCAATTCCGCGGTCGGACCGCTCACCGTAGTCAACTGCGTGCTCGGCAATCTCAACGAAGCTTTCCAATGCGCGGAGCGCGCCATCGATCAGCACGATCCACAATTGATCGGGTTGAAGTGCACACCGTTGTTTGAGCGCCTTCGTTCGGACCCGCGCTACCCGGCGCTGCTCCGGCGCATGAACCTGATTTAGCTTAAGCGGAGAGCGCGAACCCCTCGTAATCCTTCGCCGCCACCTCGTCGCATTTCTGGCGATACGCTCCAACCCCTCCGACATAGGGCATGAAGACCCGCGGTTTGCCGGGCACATTGGCCCCCATATACCAGGAATTCGCGAGCGGAAAAAGCGTCTGGCCTGCGACTTCGTTCACGTGGTTTACCCACTCGTTTTCGGCTTCGACCTGGGGTTCAATGGTCGCCACCGAACGCTCGCGAAGGTAAGCCAGGCAATGGGCGATCCAATCGGCGTGCTGCTCAATGGAGAGGGCCATGTTGCTCAGGACCGAAGGGCTGCCAGGCCCGGTAATGGTGAAGAGGTTGGGATAACCGGATACCATGATGCCGAGATAGCTACGCGGACCAGCGGCCCATTTCTCGGTTAGGGGGACACCGGCGCGGCCACGAATATCGATGCGAGAAAGAGCGCCGGTCATGGCGTCGAAGCCGGTGGCGAAGACTATGCTATCCAGAGCGTAATCGTTATCGGCGGTGCGAATTCCAGTGGGCGTGACCTTCTCGATGGGAGCCTCGCGGAGATCCACCAGGGTGACGTTGTCGCGGTTGAACGTGGCGTAGTAATTAGTATCCACACACATGCGCTTGGTGCCGATGGGATAATCCTTGGGCATCAGTTTGTCAGCCACCTTGGGATCGTGAACGATCTCTCGGATCTTACTGCGTACGAAGTCGGCGGCGGTGTCGTTGGCTTCCTTCTTCGTGACGAGATCGCCAAAGGCGCCTAATAGAGCGATGCCTCCGCGCTGCCAGCGCTGCTCATAGGCGCACTGGCGTTCCTCTGGAGAGGCTTCGAAGGCGGGACTGTGATTCGGTTCCAGACTGATGATGCCAAAACCGGAATTGCGGGCCTGCTCGAGGTAAGTGGCGCGGTGGACGTTCCAATCTTCGATGACTTTCGCGGAGAGCGGCTTATTGTGCGCCGGAACGCTGAAGTTGGGCGTCCGCTGGAACACATAAAGGTGTGCGGCCTGTTCGGCGATGACGGGGATGCTCTGAATCGCGGACGAGCCGGTGCCGATGACGCCCGCCTTTTGACCGCGGAAGTCCACGCCTTCGTGCGGCCAGTGGCCGGTGTGATAGCTCTTGCCCCGGAAAGATTCGAGGCCCGGATACTCCGGCAACTTGGCGGCGGAAAGGCAACCAGTGGCCATGATACAAAACCTGGCGGTGACCGGCGCATGGCGATCGGTGTGGATCTTCCAAAGGTTGCTCGATTCATCGAAAGCCGCGGAGGTGACGCGCGTATCGAGCACAACATCGTCGCGGAGTTGGAACCGATCCGCGACGTGGTTGAGATAACGCAGGATTTCGGTCTGCGTGGAGTAGCGCTCGGACCATTTCCACTCGCGGTCCAGTTCCTCCGAGAAGGAGTAGGAATATTCGAGGCTCTCTACATCGCAGCGCGCACCAGGGTAGCGGTTCCAGAACCAGGTGCCGCCGACGCCGCTGCCGGCTTCGTAGATACGGGCGGAGAAACCCAGGCCGCGCAAGCGATGCAGCATGTAAAGCCCGGCAAATCCGGCGCCCACGATGACGGCATCTTGATGCATGCTAATCGTCCCCGACCGCCGACTTCGGCGAGAACTCGATCACCGTACGGCTCAATCTCCGCCGCCAGTAGCTCTCGAACAACCCCTTCATCGCTTCGCCCATGCCGGCGTGCTCGAACACGATCGCGGTCCAGGTGGGACGCGTGATCACCGGATCCAGCAGCGCCAGCAACCCGCGCGCGCCGTCGAACACCGCCAGCTTCATGGGCAGTGAATCGGTCTGCGCCACTTCCACGCCGGATGCCGCGTATTCCTCCAGGCGCTGCCGATGAGGCAGATCGAGTGTGCCCGCTTCTATCAGCAAGCGGCAAGTGACGCCGCCCAGCCTGGCCTGCTTCACCAATTGTTCGTCCAGCGGATCCACCGCGTAGGGCGGCCGCGAAAACTCCAGATACTCGTGCCGCACATCGGAAAGCATGCGCCGGTATTGCTGCGCGATTTGCTCAGGATCGCTCACGATCCGCAAGTATTCTAGTGTTCCCCGCTCTCCCTGCCCTTCTGAATAGGAGGCCGCCAGGTCCACCACCAGGCTGTCGGCCATGCGCGTCTGGTCGGTCAACTCCCGCTGCAGCATCTGAGCGCGCCGCGCCAGATAGCTCGGGACGGCCAAGCTTGGCTCAACGGCGGAAAACAGCTTGGTCTTCTCCTGCACCACCTGCGCGAATCCCTTCTCCACCAGGCTGTCCAGGACTTCGTAAATCTTTTGGCGCGGTACATGCGCGCGAGCCGCCAATTCGATGGCCTTGAAGCGCGGATGCCCGATCAAAACCAGGTAGGATCGCGCCTCATAGGCGTTCAGGCCCAATTGCTGCAGCCTGCGCCAGAAGCGCTGAAAATCCAACTCGGGCAGTTCCGTCGTCATCGAAGTCTAGAGCATATCAGATGGGTAGTGTTCACGCGCGGCCTCTCACGCTCGGAGTGATATCATTCGTTAGCTCCGCACTATGAACCCAAATTCGTCGATGACCATGAACTCTAAGGTGACGGTGATCGGCGCCGGACGCATGGGATCCGCTCTTGCGACGGGTCTGTTTCATCAGGGATTTTCGACGACGGTTTGGAACCGGACTGGCGCGAAAACGGAGGTCTTGTCCAGGCTCGGTCTCAGCGTGGCTCCCAACGTCGAGGAATCGGTTCGAGAAGCGGATATGGTTATTGTTAGCCTCAGTGATTACAGCTCCACGCGGCAGCTCTTGCGGCAACCTGACATGGAAGCGGCTCTCCGCGGCAAGATCGTCGTGCAACTAAGCAGCGGTACGCCTAAAGAAGCCAGGGAAATGGATACCTGGGCCCGCCAGTGCGGAATAGCGTATCTAGACGGCGCCATTCTGGGCAGTCCGGAATGGATCGGAACAGCGGCCTGCATGATCTTCTATTCCGGGCCGGAGGAAATCTTCAATCGCGCGAAGCGGGTTCTCGCCACCTTTGGTGAGAGGACCATGTTCGTGGGGCATGAAATCGGTCATGCCTCGGCATTCGATGTTGCGGTCCTCACCTTTGGCGTAAGTGCGATGTTGGGCTTTCTGCAAGGGCAGGTTGTTTGGGAAAGTGAAAACCTGCCCGTAGGAGGATTTCTGAAGACAATCAAGGGGATGATGCCGGCCATGGAGTCCATCTTCACCGACATGTCGCGGAGAGTTTCGTCGAAAAATTACAGCGGGGACCAAGCTTCGCTCGAAGCGTATGCCGTGGTCACCAGGCAGCTTGTAAGCTGGTGCCAGGATCGAGGTTCGGACCACACCGTTCCCGATGCGTACGTTCACCTCATGGAGCGGGCCATCCAGGCGGGCAAAAGTCAGGATGATTTCGCATGCCTGTTTGAGCTTCTGTCCGGCCAGGGGGCCTAAGCGTCCGGTCTCTTCGGAACGCGCTGCGCGGGGTCATAGAAGAAGGTCTCCTCCGCGATATGCTCGCCTTCCCAGCGCTGGCAGGCGAGTTCTTCCATGTCGGTCACGGTTCCATCCAGCCATTCAAAATGGAAGATCCACCGAATCACAACATGGTCGCCGCTTACGAATACCGGACGGACGCATTTCGACCTGACCGTCTTCGCCCTCGCGAACAGCCGCTGCTCGTTGGCGACATGAGCATCCCGCCCCACCCGTGGCACTCCCTGGTTTTCCCGCATCGAAGCATCCGCGGTGTAGAACTCTTGGATGGCCTCGGCATGCGCGTTCTGCTCCACCCTGGCGATGAAGCGTTCCAAAGTCTCGGAACTGGGCATTGCTTTATTAGGGCTTGCCGCGCGGTGTGAGATCGCGGTGCATCATGTACGAGATTTCAATCGGCATGCTATCCATGCTCTGAACCCGCAACACCATCTGATAGAAGCGCGGCAGCGTGCCGTCCGCCGATTTCAGCTTGGCCGCCAGTGCCCGGGCCAGCGTCGGATCGGTGAGCGCACGCACCGCGGCCAGCGTGCTCGAAATTTGATTTCCCGACAAATACAGGATGTCGCCGTGGCCGTACAATCCCGGAACGTGAGTGATCAGCGCGTGCGCCTCTTCCGTCCCCGGCAGAGACCCTTGTGGCTGGTCGGGAATGAACGCGGGCTCGCCCCGTAGCGGGCTCAGGTTCCGGATCCCACCCGCCTCCAGCACCAGCGGCTGTCCCTTCGAAAGCGCCTCGATCTGGCGATTTCCCGACACCGGTCCGAGGAAGATCACGTTATCCATCAGCACTTCGGGCATCGCCAACTGGTTGCTGCGAGTAAGCAGTACGTTGTCCTTGCGGTGCGCCAGAAATTGACCCAGCACGAAAGCCCCGTCAGCCGTTCCAGCTCCGGTGGTTCCCGCCGCCGATGCTTCAGTCGAGGCAGCCAGGCAAATCATGAGCGGGCGGTTGCTATTGAGGATTGGTCCCCACAACTGTTGCAGCTCCGGCGTGCCCGCGGCTACGGCGCTCACGTTTTTCGTCCTCCAGAGTTGAACGCCCAAGATGAGGGCACAAAGTCCGGAAACCAGCAACAACGCGCTGAGCACAACTTCGGTGCGATGGCTTCGCTCCGGTCGCGCGACCTCTTCTACCACTGCTGGAGCGGCCGGCTCAGGCGTGATCTCGCGCGGCTCGAACGTGACCCGAAAGCCACCTTTAGGAACGTCGACAATCACTGGATCGCTCGCGCCTTCGGTGCGATAATACTCCGCCAGCTTCTGCCGCAACCGCGCGACATGCATCCGCACCACGGATTCCTGACGCGGATCGTAGGAGGCGGGTTTGGCGAAAACATCCAGCCCCACCGTGTATTCCTTCAAGCTGTCGGCCGTTCCGGAAAGCGACTTTTCAGCTAGATATTGCAGCAGATTGCGGTGTACTTCCGAAGTGCGGAAGGCTTTACTCTGGATGATTCGCTGGACCTGCGTTTGGTTCGCTTCGAGCTCCAGCACCATCGCTATCTATCATAAGGCATGCTCGGCGGTTCGTAGTAACCGCTCAGCTTCAAATGTATGGTCACTGGATTCCGGGCGGCATTGCTCCACCGCCAGCGGTACCATCCGGAGGATTGCGCGACGAAAGCGCCGTGCGCCTCCCCGCCCCGGCCCGGACTTTGATCGGCGAATTGATAAGACACCGTCCCTCGGTTGGCGGCCCAGGAATAGACCAGCGTGGCGCCGGCTTGCATCGCGATGCGGTACTGCACCTCCCCTTGGGCCTCGATTTTGAGGTCCAGGCCATCCTTACGGAACGGCTGGAGCAGCACTTTCGCGCTCGCGGGCAGCATGGCGGCCGAAGGGGTGGGTGGCTTTTGGACCCTCCGGATACGGACGCCGGCCAATGCGCCGATCACAAGAACAGCCAATGCAGGCAGCCAAACTTTCCGGGTCACTATTCCAAATTGTAAGCCGCTGCCAGGCCCACCCGCCCGGTATGAGGCGAAAACACTAGTTTTTTTCCGTTATCTGCCCGTCAAGCCTGTAGGATCAACACGCTTGCGCCGATAGAGAACACAGGAGCAGGCATGGCAACATTGCCTCTGAATAGTTGGAGCGTAGCATCCATCCGCCAGACCAGCGGGATCAGTCTGGAAGAGATCGCGCGCAACACCAAGCTCAAGGTCACCACACTCAAGGCCATCGAAGATGCTAACTTTGATGTTCTACCGGGCGGAATTTACAATATCAGCTATATTCGCCAATACGCCCGGGCGATCGGCGTGGACGAAGGGGCTCTGGTGAAGATGTACCAGTCGCTGCGCCCAGATGATAATCAAAGTCGGGCCTAAGGGCGTTAGCCGGGTCGCAAATCCCCAAGCCCAGAAAGCAGGAGCAACATGGCCGCTGCCGCTTCGTTCTCAACCCAACCATTAGCGTCCCAAGCAGTTCTTGGCAAGGACGTCACAGTCACTGGTGAAATTCGCAGCAACGAACCTCTCATCATCGAGGGTGAGGTAGAGGGCACCATCGACGTCGCCGGGCACCTTCTCACCATTGCGCCCAACGGAAAGGTGCGCGCCAGCATAAAGGCCAAGGAGATCGACGTGCTTGGTTCGCTGCAAGGCAACATCGAAGGGGCCGACAAGGTCTCCATCCGCAACGGCGCGCGATTCGTGGGTGACATTCACGCCCGCGGCATCGTGATTGAGGATGGCGGATTCATTCGCGGGAAAGTAGACCTCTCGCGCAAATCCGGCGCCGTTGCCTAGCAGCTTTAGTGAAACGCCTGATCGATGGCGTGGAACGTGGTGACGAACTGCACTCCTAGAACGTTGGTCTGCGTTCCCGCCACATGCTCGATCTTCAGCCATTCGTAGCTTGCCTTGAGCAACTGATGCCGGTTCAGCCACCACCCCCCGCCTAGTTCATAAGACGCAATCCAGGGTGAGAACTGGCTGCTGGACGCTCCGCTGGTGTCCGCAGCCCCGCCCGGCTTCAGCCAGCCCACTCGCCCCGCGACATACAGCCGCGGCGTGATTATCCTTTTTCCCTCTCCATACGTGGAGGTCACCGAGGGCGCCTCGGTGAATCCCGGTAGATCGTATTGGAAGCGCTGCCATTCGCCGCTCAAGCTCCAATGCCCGCGCGCCCACTGCATCTCGAGGCCCAGGCCGCTGGCCGGAAAGCTCCGCACGGTACTTCCCAGCGGAAGCAGCGGCGCAACATCCGGCGACAGGTAGGGGCCGCGAAATCCCGAAACACCCACGCGCCATCCCTGCACAATGGTGTAGCCGCCCCCCGCCACCCACTGCGCATATTGCGGAGCATGGCTCAAGCTCAGCGGATTCGACGGTGAGCCGCTAGTCACCTGAATGCGCCCGTCGAACTGATGGCTCGATACTTCGGCTTGAACACCCGCCAGGCCATACAGGCTCACCGGCGTCAACCCCTCGCCCCCGCCCGCCGCTCCGCCACAACCGCTCGACACATACCCGTAGTTCTGCCACAGCAGGTTCGCCACGCCGCAAGGGAGCTGATCGTTTCGCAAGGTCAACGTCTGGACATAGCTGAACGGCTGATCGAGCAGCGCGTTATCGGCGTCATCGTAATGCAGCGGGAATGCTCCGAACGCGGACGATAGCCTGCCCGCCTTGAACACCACCGTCGTTTTCTCTTTGCGAATCTGGTATCCCACGAAGGCCTGGATGGTCTGGATGTACCATTCGTGATCCGGATCGTAGGCGTCGTAATAAAGGTAGGGCGCCAGGCGAAATTGCTGCGCGGCATAGGCGAACCAGTGCGGCCCCAGAGTAAGGGTCGGGTAGAGCATGATTTGAGCTCCGCCCGTTACGGGAACGCTGCCCGGATCCTCGAACTGCACTCGCCCGGTGTACATGGCCCCGGCGCTCAACGTTACCGGAAGGCTGAATCCGAAATTGGAATCTTGCGACTCCGCCGTTGCCGCGAGCGCCAACGGTAGCAGGCACCAAATCAGGCCCCTCAGCATTTGGCCTCCCCGCTCACCAGCTGTGCTTCGCGCTGCTCCCCATCGGGAGCCAATCGAAGCCTTAGCGAGACGGTGAACGTGGTTCCCGCGCCTACGCGACTCTCCACGCCCACTGAGCCGCCCATCACCTCAACCAGTTGCTTCACGATGGTCAACCCCAAGCCCGTACCACCATAGCGGCGTGTCATGGAGCCATCGGCCTGCGTGAATTTTTCGAAGACCAGCTCCAGCTTGTCGGCCGCGATCCCTATGCCTGTATCGCGCACCTCCAGAACCAGCGCCGCTGAGTCTTGCGTCTTTTCCAGGCAGCGGACAGCAAGCGTGATCCCCCCGCGTTCGGTGAACTTGATCGCGTTTCCGATCAGGTTGATCACCACCTGGCGAATGCGAATCGCATCGCCCACCAGCCTCACCGGAGCGTCCCCGGCGTACTCGAGCTGGATGGTCAGTCCCTTGCCAGAGGCCTGCGGCTCCAGCAGGTTGTTTACTTCCAGAATCGTCTCCCGTAAATTGAACGGCGCCCATTGAATCGTCATCTTTCCCGCATCCAGCCGCGAGAAATCGAGGATGTCGTTGATGATGGTGAGCAGCGCATTGGCCGAGTCCCGCACGGTGGAAGCGAAGTCCGTCTGCTCTTCATCCAGCGGCGTTTCGAGCAACAGCTCCGTCAACCCGATCACGCCGTTCATGGGCGTCCGCAGTTCGTGGCTCATGTTCGCGAGAAACTCGCTCTTGGCGCGATTCGCGGATTCCGCCGCTAGTTTGGCCTTCTCCAGTTCGGTGCGCGTCCGGCGTTCTGCCGCGGCCAGGCGGTTGAATGACTCCGCCAGCACGTGCAGCTCTCCCACCGCTTCTCCCGCGCTGATCTGTTCTGGAAATTGGCGATCTCGCTCGCCACGCTGCAACTGCGCCGCCAGTTCGCGCAGAGGCCGGCTGACGGACCTGGACGTCGCCAGAGTGCACAGGAGCGCCAGCAACACGCCGCACACCCCCACCCGCACTAGAATGTTCAACCACCCGGCGGTAAATCCGCGCACCGCTGCATCCAGCGATCGCAGGGCCAGCAACTGAAATCCGGAGCCCAGACGCGCCTCTTGAACCGGCAGCACCAGGAACGTCTCATCGTCGCGCCGGATCTCACATTCGGCGCCAGGCTTGGGACACTCGGAGCTGAACTGCGCTTCGATCGACGGCCAAGTAGCGCGCGGCAAGCTGGATTCCACCACGTGGCCAGCCTGCAACAGCACCGTCTCGCCGCCCAAGTGATACCGGGTCAAATCGAACCTGGCTCCGAGCTTCAGCTCACCGATCTGTTCGCCATCAATAACGATCGGCGTGGAAGTCAGCTCATACAACACGCCCGCGTTTTGCATCACTGGAACGTCGGAAGGAATGCTTGGTAACTCCGCGCCGCTGGCTGCTTGCCCCGTGCCGAATTCCACCGCAGCCAGCGTTCGCCCCTTCCAGTCCGTCACGGCGAGAAGGTCATAACCCACCAAGCCGTGCATCTCGCGCAACTGGTCCTCGATGGTACGCCGGATCTCGGCCGCCGTCCCAGGCGTCGACGGCGCTTCGTGCATCAATCCAATGGCTGCTTTCAACGCTGCGCTGTCGGCCAGAACCGGAACGAATTGAGCAATGCGCCGCGAGTAATCCGCATGGGCGCGATCCAAGGATTCCTCGGATTTCTGCAACGACTCGTGCAGGCTGTCCTTCACGTGCTGCTGCACCAGCGTGTTCAGCGCCGCAAAACTTACCGCCATCACCGCGCAAACGGGCAGGAACGAAAACAGGAACGCCCGCGTGGTGAGTGAGGTGCGCGCGAGCAAGGCTACTGCTCCGTATCCACCGGAACGCGGATGGTTACGTCCGCCGCGCCCGCTTCGGGTACGTCGACATCCACCTTGTGGAGGCCCGCGATCTTGTGCCAGGCGGTGAGCCGGTAGCGCCCGGCCGGCACGTTCGAAAACGAGAAGCTGCCGTCGCTGGTTGGCTTCTGAAACCAGTGGCTCGCGGTCACCACGATGGCTGCATACATATTCGAATGGATATGGCAGTAAACCTGAACAACCCCTGGGTTGTTGAACTTTACGGTGCGGCTTTGACCTTGCGGATAGTAGCCCAGGTCGAACGGCTGGGCTTTGGAAAGCGAGAAGACATTGTGGAAAATCGGATCTGAATTGGGGAATTCAACCGTCGAGCCAACGGGCACTACAATCAGGTCCGGCTCAAAGCGGGCCCGTACCTGGTTCAGCATCTCAGTGACAGGCGTTTTGGGCGCAACCATTTTGGGCGAGGGTCCGGCCGCGCCATCTTTCCCGGCTTCCAGGATCACCACCATGCGGTCGAACTCGTTTTCCGGCTCCGGATCCTGCGGCGCAACAGGTGTGGTAGTGCCACGCAAGTTATAGACAATCGGGGACAAAGCCTTTTTGCTGAGCTTTCTGGTGATGAGCGCGTGGCCATGAACGTCGCCAGCCAAAGCAGGAAGTGCGAGCAAGAGCAGGCCTGAAACGGAGCACACGAGTTTCATCCCAATTCCTCTCCTTCTAAAATCGGTTGGCGGAGGAGCGGGCATTAGCAGGTTGCTGAAAAAAGCCGTCTACATTCGCGAACGGCAGGCGTGGGCGCCTACGCTACACGGGCCATCAATAACATAAGTGTGCCCGTGTAGGGCGGACTTCAGTCTGCCGGCTTTTTCTGCAACCTGTTAGGGCGATATTCCAGCCTGTAAGGTATTGCACAAATGGTGAAATGTTGTCAGCATGCTATTCTGAAGCGAAGTTTCTATCCCGAGGAGTTAGCGACGAATGCGGAATACCGCTCCCCCCATTCGCTACAAGGTCTCTAAACCCCTGCAAGCAGTGAAGCTGGCTGAGCATCCCGGCAGCAGCCTGCGCGATCCCACCGGCACGCTGGTCCAGATCCCGGCCGAAGTGATCGTCGAAAGCGAAGGGGGCGTCGCCCAGTCCGGCTTGATCATTATTCACTGGAACGGCGAGGTCTTCTCGGTTTTCAATGAGGACCTGCAAGAAAAAGCGATGCCGGTGAGCGCGGCTGAGGCCTAAACCTGGAAGTCTGGAGCCCGCGCACATGCCCAGTGAACGCGACCTCGATTTGATCCGTGCCTCCGCCTCAGGCGACGCCGAACGCGTTCGGACGCTTCTGGGGCGCGGCGCCAAGGTCAACGCTCGCATGAAAAACGGAGCCACCCCGTTGCTGGCCGCAGCCGTTGCCGGGCGCATCGAAGCACTCCAGCTTCTGTTGTTGCAGGGCGCCGACCTGAAGGCTCGTTACCGCGACGAAGCCACGGTGCTCGTCATGGCGGCCACCCAGGGTCATGCCAACGTGGTCCAGCTGCTGCTCCAAAAAGGCGCCAGCCATCACGAGCACACTCGTAGCGGAGTCACTCCACTGTTGGCCGCCGCCATTGAAGGGCATGGAGCCGTGGTCGAAGCACTGCTCTCTGCGGGCGCCGATCCAAACACCGCCGACGCGCGCGGCGTCACGCCTCTCATTGGCGCGGCAGTCAACGGACGCATGGAAGCGCTCTGCGCCTTGCTCGCCGCCGGAGCCGACATCGCGGCAGTCAGCCAATCCGGTCTCACAGCTTTGGTAGCGGCCGTGTCCGCCACTCCCGCCGTCGCGTGGGTGCTGCTCGAAAAGGGCGCCGATCCGAATACTTTGGACGAACAGGGCCGCCCGGTTCTGGTAGCCGCGGCAGCCGGCGGGAAAGCGGAAGCCATCCCCATGTTGCTCGCCAAGGGCGCTCGGATGGACGATGCGGCTGTGCTGGCTGCCGCATTGGCTGGACATGTCGAAGCCGCGCAAGCGCTGTTGAGCGCGGGAGCCAATCCCAATGCGGCGGGCGATACCGGCATCACATCTCTGATTGCGGCCGTGGTCCGGGGACACACCGCGATGGTGGAGTTGCTAATTGGGTCAGGCGCCGATATCAATACGCGCACCAGCCAGGGTGTCACGGCGTTGATGGCAGCGGTGAACAGCCATCCGGAAGCCATCCCAATGCTGCTCGCGCACGGCGCGGACATCAACGCGGCCGATCAAAGCGGCATCAGCGCTCTGCACGCCGCTGCCGCCATGGGCCTGACCGAGGTGGTTCAACTCCTGGTGCAATCGGGCACAGACCGCGAACAGCTCACCAGGAGCGGGCTGACCGCGCTGAACATCGCGGAAGCCGGCGGCCACGCCGAAATCGCCGATTTCCTACGCCAGTTCACTGAACCGCGCGCGTAAGCAACGGGTCCGTCTGGCTCGACACTATGGCTCTCCCGGCCAATCCGGCCACGAGCCGCGGATTCTCCACGCGCCAAGATCGCGTCCGCCAGGCCCGCCCCATGCCGGGCAGGAGCAGCGACTGATGTTCTTTGAGCAGCGCGAACTCCACCAATTGTCCGTGGTTAATCACTGGGCCGGGCTGACGAAAGCCCCCTCCAGGCGCGAGTATGGGACACAAAATGCCGAGCCCGAGAGGAATAGTAACCATTTTTCCCGACCAGAGCAGGCGCTCTCCCTGCGCCAGGATGTCCTCAAAAACCTTGGCCGGCTCCATGCGTGAATAATCGGCAGACTACCCGGATTGAATTAGCGGCGAATATGGCTCGTTTCCGCCACAATAATGAAACATGCCGATGACCGAAATGCAGGTGGGCGACCAGGTCTTTCGCTACGATCGCGAAGCGACCGCGGCGATATACGCAGGTCTGAAGGGTGGCTGGGCGGAAAAGTGCGGCTGTGTGGGCTGCAGGAATTTGGCGGCGCAGCGAGATCGAATCTATCCAGCTTCGTTCCGAGAGTTACTCCAGCAGCTTGGTATCGATCCGAATAAAGAAGCGGAGGCGGTCGCGGACGGACCTTTAGCGAACGGTTTGCACCATTATGGCGGTTGGTTCTTTTTTGTAGGAGAGATGGTCATAGCCGGCGAGGGGCTCTCAGACGCCAGTGATTCTCCGCTATTCAGATACTGGTTTTCCCGCGTTGGCCCTTGTCCTCAAGAGTTTCGCAACGGCCCCAGACTCTGCGTTGGGTTCGAGGCCCACTTCCTATGGATTCTAGAAGAAAGCTGGAAGTCAGATCGGCGTATACGTCCTGCGGGAACGTCACAGCCCTAGGGAGGATGTTGCGCGCGCCGCTTACGACGCCCGCGCCCTCTCCGCCGCGGCTCCTTCCGTTGGCGCGGAAACCGGCGCCTGATCCTTGGCCGGTGGCAGCGTGAAGTGGAAACACGAGCCCTTTCCGTCCGACTCCACCCAGATCCGCCCGCCGTAAGTCTCCACAATGCGCTGGCAAATCGCCAGGCCGATGCCCGTTCCCGGATAATCCTGCCCGTGCAGTCGCTTAAAAATCTTGAAGATTTGCTGCGCGTACTCAGGCGCGATTCCGATACCGTTATCCTTCACCGACAGCACCCATTCCGGTTCCTGCCACTCGGCGGAAATATGGATGCGCGGCGCATCTTCCGCGCGATATTTGATCGCGTTGCCCACCAGGTTCTGTAGCAGCTGCACCAGACGAATCTCATGTGCGTGAACGGCTGGAATGGCGTCCCAGGTAATCAGCGCGCCGCTCTGCTCCACGGAGGCCTGCAGATTCAGGAGCACCTTGCGAATCACATCCGTGAAATCCACTGTCTCCGCCGGACCCTCCGCCGACGATCCGGTCTGCGAATACGTCAGCAGATCCTTGAGCAGCATCTCCATCCGCCGCGCGCCCCCCACAACGTAGGAAATGTACTGGTCGGCATTCGCGTCCAGCTTTCCGAAATATTTTCGCTGCAGCAACTGACTGTACAGCGCCACCATGCGCAGGGGCTCCTGCAAGTCATGACTGGCCGCGTAGGCAAACTGGTTCAAATCGTCGTTGGATTGCCGCAGCGCTTCGTTGGACCGCAGCAGCTCTTGCGTACGCTCCGCCACGCGCTGCTCGAGAGTGGCGTTCAGTTCCCGTATGGCCTCATCAGCCCGGCGGCGCTCGGTAACATCGCGAATGGCGGAAGTTAACAGCAGGCCTTCTTCGGTCTGTAGCGGGCTCAAGCTGATTTCCACCGGAAACTGGCGGCCGTTCTTGCGCCGGGCCCACAGTTCGGTGGGGGAAGCCGGCCAGGCCAGCCCGTTCGCTCGCGCCGGAGGCGTGTAACTGCTCCACTCCGGAACCAGCATGCGGATGTTTTGCCCGATCAACTCCTCGCGCGGGAAGGCGAACATGATTTCCGCCTCTGAATTCGCCAGGCTGATCGAACCTTCTGCATCGCTGATGATCATCGCATCGGGCGCCGCTTCGAGCAGCGAGCGGAACTTTTGTTCGGCCTTTCCCAATACTTCGGCCTGCCGGCGCAGCAGCGTTGTGTTGCGGGACAGCTCGACAAAAACCCCCACTTTTGAACGCAGAATCTCGGCGACAATCGGCTTGAACAAGAAATCCACCGCGCCCAGATCGTAGCCGCGGAACAGATGTTCGTCGCTGCGATAGCCGGTAAGAAACAGGATCGGCGTGTGCCGGGAGCGCTTGCGGGAACGGATCAACTCGGCCGTCTGGAACCCGTCCATGTCCGGCATCTTCACGTCCAGCAGGATGGCCGCAAAGTCGGCGTCCAGCAGATGACGCAGAGCTTCGGTGCCGGAGCGCGCCAACACCAGTTCCTGGCCCAACCCGTCCAGCGCCGCCTCGAGCGACACCAGGTTATCCGGCGTGTCATCCACCAGCAAAATCTTGACGCGATCCTGGGCTGGAAATTCTGGCTGCGGCTGAGTAGCTGCTCCGCTGGTTACCGATGTCTGGCCGGATTGGGCTGCTTGTTCCATGTTAGACCGTCGCCGCCGGCGCCGCTATCTCATGGCCCCGGCTGATCCAGACGCGCAGCACCGAAAATAGCTGCTCCAAATCCACGGGCTTGGTGATGTAGTCGGACGCGCCGGCCTCGATGCACTTGGCCCGGTCGCCCTTCATGGCCTTGGCGGTCAGCGCGACAATCGGCAGCGAACGGAATTCGGGCACCTCGCGAATGGCCCGCATGGTCTCGTAGCCGTCCATTTCCGGCATCATGATGTCCATCAGCACCAGATCGACATCCGGCGTTTTCTTTAACAGTTCGATGCCGGCGCGCCCATTCTCGGCGTGCGCCACTTTCAGGTTGTGATCTTCAAGCAAACTGGTCAGCGCGAAAATATTGCGAACGTCGTCGTCCACCACCAGCACTTTCTTGCCGAAGAGCGTGACGTCGGTTTCCCGCAACTGTTCCAGGATACGACGCTGGTCTGGCGCCAGATCAGTCTCCGCGCGATGCAACAGGAGCACGGATTCATCGAGCAACCGCTCCCGGGTCTGAACCGTTTTCAGCACGCCGGCGCGGCTGAGGCGAGCCAGTTCAAGCTCCTCCTCGGCGGTCAGCGGCCGGTCGCACATCAGCAGAATGGGCGGCGCATACGGACCCGCATGGCTCTGGACCTCCTCCACCAGCGCCATCGGCGCTATGCCATCGATGTTCAGATGCACCACGATGCCGTCCAGATATTGCTGCTTCAAAACGGCCAATGCTTCGCCCGCGGTGGCCACCCCGATAGGATCCAGATCCGGTGCCCCCACGGTAGCAATCATGCTCGCGAGCTGCAGATGGTCGGCGCAAACCATCAGGAGCTTCTTCACCCGCTTCTGCACGGAATGCTCGATGGCCGCGAACGCCTCTGCCAGCAAATCGTTGGTGACGGATTTTTCCAGATACGTCATGGCTCCCAGCGCCAACCCGCGCCGTCGATTCTCATCGCCGGAAATAATATGCACCGGAATGTGCCGCGTGGCTGGATCGTGCTTCAGGCGATCCAGGATCGTCCAGCCCGCCATATCGGGCAGATTGATATCGAGCGTGATCGCGCCCGGCTTGAACTCCCGCGCCAAAGTCATGGCGCTGGACCCTCGCAGCGCCACCAGCGCCTTCAGGCCGCGATCGTGCGCCAGGTCCAGCAGAATGCGTGCGAACGTGATGTCGTCCTCCACGATCAGCAGCGCCGCGTCGCCCGGCTGCACCAGGTTGCGATCGTCGTCGATCACCAGATCCTCGACCAACTCTTCGGTGGCCATCGCTGTCGCCGGCAGGATCATGTCCACGCTCGCGTCGGCCGTCTCCTTCGCCGCCTGCTCCAGCAGTACCGGTGGCGTGATGCGCAGCGCTTCGCTCTTGGGCTGCGCGGCGGGTGTGACGTAGGTTTGCGGCAGGTACAACGTGAAGGTACTGCCCACGCCGGGCGCGCTCTGGAGCCTAATCTCGCCGCCCAGGAGTCTTGCGAGTTCCCTACTGATAGACAGCCCCAGTCCGGTGCCTCCGTACTTGCGGCTGGTGGTTCCATCGGCCTGCTGAAACGCTTCGAAAATGATGCGCTGCTTCTCCGACGCGATTCCGATACCGGTATCCAGGACCGAAAACGCAATCACCGATTTGGCGCGGCTCAGCACACTGTTCGCTGGGCTCCATCCGCTGGCCACTTTGTCGATCGATAGGCGCACTGTTCCCTGCTCCGTGAACTTCAGCGCGTTCGATAGTAGATTCTTGAGCACCTGCTGCAGCCGCTTGGCGTCCGTATGAATGATTTCAGGCGCCATGCTCTGCCCTAACTCCACCGTAAAGTCGAGACCCTTGCCGTCCGCAACATGGCGGAACGTGCGCAGGCAGAAGTCCTCCAACTCGCTGAAGCGAATGCCGCCTACTTCCACGTCCATCTTGCCCGATTCGATCTTGCTCAAATCCAGAATGTCGCTGATCAACGACAACAGGTCGGTTCCCGAAGTGTGAATGGTCTCGGCGAACTTCACCTGCTTGGCCGTCAGGTTCTTGTCCGAGTTCTCCGAAAGCATGCGCGCCAGAATCAGCAGGTTGTTCAGCGGGGTGCGCAGCTCGTGGCTCATGTTGGCCAGAAACTCGCTCTTGTACTTGGAAGTCAGCGCCAACTGCTCGGCCTTTTCTTCCAGCGCCTTTTTGGCCTGCTCCACTTCCTGATTCTTGGTTTCCACTTCCGTCTTCTGCTCGGCCAGCAACTGCGCTTTCTCCTGCAGCTCGGCGTTGGTCTTCTGCAACTGGAGCTGCTGGCTCTGTAGCTCTTCGGCCAGCGCCTGGCTTTGCGTCAGCAGTTGCTCGGTCCGCATGGTGGCGCGAATGGTATTCAGCACGATGCCGATGGATTGCGTTAATTGATCCAGAAACGCCAGGTGAATATCGCTAAACTGGCCGAACGACGCCAGCTCGATGGCCGCCTTCACGTCACCTTCGAACAGCACCGGCAATACCACGATACTGACCGGCGCCGTGCTGCCGAGGCTCGAATTAATTCGGATATACCCGCCAGGAAGGTTCGTTACTAAGATGCGCTCTTTCTCCTTGGCGCACTGTCCCACCAGTCCCTGGCCAACTTCGAACTGCATGGGAACGCCATCGCGATCGTGAATCGCGTAACCGGCAACTAACTTCAGCAGGGTCTTGCTGTCATGCGTTTCCGCAATGTAGAACGTTCCATGCTGCGCGCCCACCAGCGGCGTCAGCTCGGAAAGCAGCAACTGCGACAACGTCAGCAAATCGCGCTGGCCCTGCATCATGCCGGTAAACTTCGCGATATTGGTCTTCAAGAAGTCCTGCTCGTTGTTCTTGCGCGTGGTGGCCGCAAGATTCACGATCATCTCGTTGATGTTGTCTTTGAGCGCCGCTACTTCGCCCAGCGCTTCCACCGCGATGGAGCGCGTCAAGTCGCCCTTGGTGACAGCCGTCGCCACTTCAGCGATGGCGCGCACCTGCGTAGTTAGATTCGCCGCCAACTGATTGACGTTGTCCGTCAAATCGCGCCAGATTCCAGCGGCGCCCGGCACGCGTGCCTGGCCGCCCAGCTTCCCTTCGATACCCACCTCGCGCGCCACGGTGGTCACCTGATCGGCGAACGTTGCCAGGGTATCGATCATTCCGTTAATCGTGTCGGCCAGCTCCGCGATCTCGCCCTTGGTTTCGAGCACCAGCTTGCGCTTCAGATCGCCGTTCGCCACCGCCGTCACCACTTTTGCGATACCGCGCACCTGAGTGGTCAGATTCGCGGCCATGAAGTTGACGTTGTCGGTCAGATCCTTCCACGTTCCGGCGACGCCTTTCACTTCCGCCTGCCCGCCCAGCTTGCCGTCCGTTCCCACTTCGCGGGCCACGCGCGTCACTTCGCTGGCGAAAGAATTGAGCTGATCCACCATGCGATTGATGGTGTTCTTCAGCTCCAGAATCTCGCCCTGCACGTCCACCGTGATTTTGCGCGACAAGTCGCCATTGGCCACCGCCGTCGTCACCTGCGCGATGTTGCGGACCTGTGCCGTCAGGTTCCCGGCCATCGAGTTCACGCTGTCCGTTAAATCCTTCCACGTTCCACCGACCCCGCGCACATTGGCTTGCCCGCCGAGCTTGCCTTCCGTGCCCACTTCGCGCGCCACGCGCGTCACTTCGCTCGCAAACGCGTTCAACTGATCCACCATGGTATTGATGGTGTTCTTCAGCTCCAGAATCTCGCCGCGCACGTCCACCGTGATTTTGCGCGACAAATCGCCCTTAGCAACCGCCGTGGTCACCTGCGCAATGTTGCGGACCTGATTGGTCAGGTTGCCGGCCATGGAGTTGACGCTCTCCGTCAGATCTTTCCAGGTGCCCGCCACGCCCTTCACTTCCGCCTGGCCGCCCAGGTTGCCTTCCGTACCCACCTCGCGCGCCACGCGCGTAACTTCGCTAGCGAAGCTGCTCAATTGATCGACCATCGTGTTGATGGTGTTCTTCAACTCCAGAATTTCGCCGCGCGCGTCCACCGTGATCTTGGTAGTTAAGTCGCCGCGCGCCACGGCCGTGGTCACGCCCGCGATGTTGCGGACCTGGTTCGTCAGGTTGCTCGCCATGTAGTTGACGCTATCCGTCAAATCCTTCCACGTGCCCGCCACACCGCGCACATCGGCCTGTCCACCGAGCCTGCCTTCGGTTCCCACTTCGCGCGCCACGCGCGTCACTTCGCTCGCGAACGCGTTCAACTGATCGACCATCGTATTGATGGTGTTCTTCAGCTCCAGAATTTCGCCGCGCGCGTCCACCGTAATCTTGGTCGACAAATCGCCCTTGGCCACGCCCGTGGTCACCTGCGCGATGTTGCGGACCTGCGAAGTTAAGTTTCCGGCCATGAAATTGACCGAATCCGTCAGATCTTTCCACACGCCGCCCACGCCCGTCACTTCCGCCTGGCCGCCCAGCTTGCCTTCCGTACCCACTTCGCGCGCCACGCGCGTCACTTCGCTCGCAAACGCGTTGAGCTGATCGACCATGGTATTGATGGTGTTCTTCAGCTCCAGAATTTCGCCGCGCACTTCCACCGTAATTTTGCGCGACAAATCGCCCTTCGCGACGGCCGTGGTTACTTCGGCGATATTTCGAACCTGGGATGTCAAATTGCTCGCCATGGAATTGACGGAATCGGTCAAATCCTTCCACGTTCCCGCCACGCCGTGCACGTCCGCCTGCCCGCCCAGCTTGCCTTCCGTTCCCACCTCGCGTGCCACGCGCGTCACTTCGCTCGCGAAGCTGCTCAACTGATCGACCATCGTATTGATGGTGTTCTTGAGCTCCAAAATTTCGCCGCGCACGTCCACCGTGATCTTGCGCGATAGATCGCCAGTCGCGACGGCCGTGGTCACTTCCGCGATGTTGCGCACCTGATTGGTCAAGTTGCTGGCCATGGAATTAACGGAATCCGTCAAATCCTTCCAGGTTCCCGCCACGCCCTTCACCACCGCCTGGCCGCCCAGCTTGCCTTCCGTGCCAACTTCGCGCGCCACGCGCGTCACTTCGCTCGCAAATCCATTGAGCTGATCCACCATGATGTTGATGGTGTTCTTCAGCTCCAGAATCTCGCCGCGCACATCCACCGTGATCTTGCGCGACAAGTCGCCATTGGCAACGGCAGTGGTCACTTCCGCGATATTTCTTACCTGGGCCGTCAGGTTGCCGGCCATGGAATTGACAGAGTCCGTCAGATCCTTCCACACGCCGCCCACGCCCTTCACCTGTGCCTGTCCGCCCAGCTTGCCGTCCGTTCCCACTTCGCGCGCCACGCGCGTTACTTCGGAAGCGAACGAATTCAACTGATCCACCATGGTATTGATGGTGTTCTTCAATTCCAAAATTTCCCCGCGCGCGTCCACCGTGATCTTGGTCGACAAATCGCCGCGCGCCACGGCCGTCGTAACGCCTGCGATGTTGCGCACCTGATTGGTCAGGTTGCCCGCCATCGAGTTCACGCTCTCAGTAAGATCCTTCCACACGCCGCCCACGCCCTTCACCTGCGCCTGGCCGCCCAGCTTGCCCTCGGTTCCCACTTCGCGCGCCACGCGCGTAACTTCGGAAGCAAACGAATTGAGCTGATCGACCATCGTATTGATGGTGTTCTTCAACTCCAGAATCTCGCCGCGTGCATCCACTGTGATTTTGGTCGAAAGGTCGCCTTTGGCAACGGCCGTCGTCACGCCAGCGATATTGCGGACCTGGTTGGTCAAATTGCCGGCCATCGAATTGACGCTCTCCGTCAAATCGCGCCAGGTTCCCGCCACGCCTTCCACTTCCGCCTGGCCGCCCAGCCGGCCTTCGGTACCCACTTCGCGCGCCACGCGCGTCACTTCGCTAGCGAAGCTGCTCAACTGATCCACCATCGTGTTGATGGTGTTCTTCAATTCCAAAATCTCGCCGCGCACCTGCACCGTGATCTTGCGCGAAAGATCACCCTTGGCAACCGCGGTCGTCACCTCGGCAATATTTCGAACTTGCGCCGTCAGGTTTCCGGCCATCGAATTGACCGAATCCGTCAGATCCTTCCACGTTCCGCCCACTCCCGGCACATCCGCCTGACCGCCCAGCTTGCCCTCGGTTCCCACTTCGCGCGCTACGCGTGTCACCTCAGCCGCGAAGGAGGAGAGCTGATCCACCATGGTGTTGATGGTGTTCTTCAACTGCAAAATCTCGCCGCGTGCGTCCACCGTAATGCGCGTCGACAAATCGCCTTTCGCGACGGCCGTGGTCACTTCCGCGATGTTGCGCACCTGATTGGTCAGGTTGCTCGCCATGGAATTGACCGAATCCGTCAGGTCCTTCCACGTTCCGGCCACGCCGCGCACGTCCGCCTGTCCACCGAGGCGGCCTTCCGTTCCCACTTCGCGCGCCACGCGCGTCACCTCAGCAGCGAACGAACTCAATTGATCCACCATGGTGTTGATGGTGTTCTTCAACTGCAAAATTTCCCCGCGCGCGTCGACGGTGATGCGCGTCGTCAAATCGCCCTTGGCCACGGCCGTGGTCACGCCCGCGATGTTGCGCACCTGATTGGTCAGATTGCTGGCCATCGAGTTGACGCTCTCCGTCAAATCGCGCCATGTTCCGGCAACCGCGGGCACCACGGCCTGACCACCCAGCTTGCCCTCGGTACCCACTTCGCGCGCCACGCGCGTCACTTCGCTCGCGAACGAATTCAACTGCTGCACCATGGTGTTGACGACGCGCGCCGTATGCAAAAATTCGCCGCGCAGCGGACGCCCATCTACTTCGAGCGACATGTTCTGCGACAGATCGCCCTTGGCCACCGCGCCGATCACGCGCGCCACTTCCGTCGACGGCTGCACCAGATCGCCGATCAGGCTGTTTACGCTCTCCACGCAATCCGCCCACGCTCCGGTGACCGATCCAATAGACGCGCGCTGGGTAATCTTGCCGTCCTTGCCCACCGCCCGGCTGATCCGCTCGAATTCGCTGACCATCTTCTGGTTGATCTCCAGAACATCGTTCAGCGCATCCGCGATCTTGCCTTCCAGGTCGGTCTGGTCCACCGGCATGCGGACCGAGAAATTTCCTCGTTTGAAAGCGATCAGCGTGTTCAGCAGCACGTTGGCGTCGCGGCGAGCCTTCGCGCTGTTGGCTGCCGCTGTAGCGGGCGTACCCACAGGGGCCTTAGTACCATTGGCCCTGCTTCCATTCGACCTCGTGCTCGATCTGGATGACCCATTCAACTTCAGTTTCGACGGGCGCGTCTTAGCGCCGTCCTCGGTTACACCCTTCATGTCCCTTTCACCTCTTGAGCGTAAGCTTTCTTACTGTATGCGGATGGCCCTGGCAATCTTTTTATATGACTCGACCATGCTATCCCCGTTACAACAATTTTCGACACAACCGTGTACTTTCGCAAGGTTAACTGTGCTAGTAAGTTACTAAGCGTGTTTGAAATCCTGCTGGCGGAAGACAATCCCGGAGACGTGTTGCTGTTCCGCGAAGCCTTGAACAGTTGCCAGTTGCCGTGCAACGTGGTGGTGGCTGCGGATGGACAAAAGGCCATCGCGCTCCTGGGTGACGAAGCAACCGGCACCCCGGCTCACGGGCCAACCTGGCAACCCCACTTGATCGTTCTGGATGTAAACCTTCCCAAACATAATGGGGATGCCGTGCTGCGCCACGTACGCCGCCAGCCGTGGCTCAAAGCGGTGCCCGTCATCATGTTGACATCTTCGGCGTCACCCGCCGATCGTGCCGCCGCCATCGAGCTCGGAGCGAACCTGTATCTGCAGAAATCGTCGGATCTGGATGAACTTCTGGAAGTGGGAAAGATTGTCCAGGCTGTTCTGGTCCAAGCGGGCACACCGAAAGCCTAGACAAATTTTTACGGCCATCCAGAGCGTCGCGCCGCTGGATTCCGTGTTGTAATCAGAGAAGACGAGGCTGCCCTTCCGATTTAAACTGACGAGCGCGTTAACCTTGTTGCGGTTTCGCGCGTCAACCTTTTCAAGAGACGCCGAGTGCGGCCTAGTATGGGATCAATGAAAACAAAAACTACTCTTCTTGTTGTACTACTTCTTACCGCGTGCGCCTGGGAATCCTCCGCTCAGCCTGCTTTCGATTCGAGCGGGGACGGCCAATTGAACGGCGCCTACTATATGCGGCAGGTCTTCTATTTCGTATCCGACGAGGCCGGCGACCTGGGCGAAGCCGTCAACATCCAGGGCACCATCACCTTCAATGGCAGCGGCGCCTATAGCTTCAGCGGGTCCATACTCGACACCGCCGCCAGCACATCCAGTCCAGTCACCTTCACTACCAGCGGAAGCTACGTCGTTTCCGCCAGCGGCGAAGGCTATATCAGCGGGGTGAACCCTAACTACGCGACCGATCAGATTATCGGGCTGGTATCGCACGGCATCTTCATCGGCAGCACCACCGAGAACAGCACCGGATATAACGATCTGTTCATCGCCACGCCGGTCGGTTCGACGCCGGCTACCAACGCGACTTTGAATGGCAGCTATTCGGTGGCATATTTTGATCCAACGTTTGGAACAACGGCCCCCACGGGGGCGGACGCGCTCCTAACCCTGACCGCCAACGGCCAAGGCAATATCGGAACCGTCAACGTTACCGGCTACGTCAGCACCAACACCGGCGCGAGTACCCAAACCCTCAACAACGTGACTTATTCTTTTTCCAACGGCGCCGCGCAGCTGAACTTCGGCGGCACCGCCAGCGACACCACCTTGATCGGCGGCACGGAGCTGCTCTATATCTCACCCGACGGTAATTTCATTTTCGGCGGCTCCTACAACCTGTTCGACATATTCGTTGGAGTCCGCGCGGCAACCAGCAATCCTTCAAGCTACGATGGCCTGTACTACCAGGCTGGATTGGATCTCGACGAAACCTCCAGCGGTTCGGCGCTGGATAGCTATTTCGGATCGCTCCAGGCCTTCACTGGAAATATAATTGGACACCAGCGGGAATTCTCACTTCCGTACTATGACGGTTCGAGCGATTTCACCTACTACGACGCTTACACGCTCAACGGGGATGGAAGTTCCACGGACCTTGACTTTAGTCAGTATTACCTGAGCAGCTCAGATGGGTCCATTCGTATCGGATACGGCATCGGCCCCTACCTCTCGCTCAACGTCGCCCTGATGGCCCCCTCACTCACTGGATCGGGCGTATATTTGAGCCCCGTGGGCGTGGTGAACGCAGCCAGCTCCGCGCCGTTCACGGCCTTCATTTCTCCCGGAGAATTTCTTACGTTATACGGATCGGGCCTGGCCCCAACCACTACCAGCTCCGGCGTGCCCTTCCCCAACAACCTGGCTGGGGTGCAGGTGATGATCAACGACGTTGCCGCGCCCATTTACTACGTCAGCCCGACCCAAATCTCGGTGGTGGTTCCCTATATCATCAACCCGTTATCAGTCGCGCAGATTCAGGTGATCAACAACGGCTCCAATTCCAACGTCGTCACGCAATTCACGGGTGAGACTTCGGTGGGCGCCTTTACGAACACTCCGGAGGGCGGCATCGGCTACGTGGCCGCTCTGCACCCCGATTACTCCATCGTGTCCCCGTCGAGCCCGGCGCAAATTGGCGAGACCATTGCCATATTTGTAGCGGGAATGGGGCCGGTGAACAATACGCCCGCCGATGGCACCGCTGCGTCCAGCACCAATCTGAGCACCACGACCAACACGCCAGACATCTACCTCACGGACAGTGACGGCAATCTAGAGCAAGCCGCCACTCCCGCCTACTCCGGACTTGCTCCCGGACTCGCCGGACTATATCAGATCAACTTTACGATGCCCACCGGTCTTGTTACCGGCCCTAACGCCTCTATCGAGATATTCAGCGGCGTGGACTCCGACACCGTAGAGGCCTTGATTCCATTTACCACATCAACCAGCTCGGCTAAACCGGCGGATAAGGCCAAATCGATCCAGCGGCCTCATGTGCACCGGCACCGGATGATGGTGCAGCGTCAGAAATCGCAGTAGGGCGCACCCCAATTCGCTTCGTCCGGCGCGCTAGCCCACCTGCTGCTGCTTTTTCTTGATGCCTAGCGCGCCCAGCACCAGCTTTCCGAAGAAGTCTCGCCGGCGTTTGTCGAGAAACATCCACGCGAGCGCCCGTACCGCAACCGGAGCGCGAAAGTTTGGGTCGGATTCCCGCCGCCGCTCCAAAATTCCGGCCAGCGTCTCACTGGGCTTCTCGCGAAAATCGTCCAGCATCGCGGTTTGATGCACGCACGATATGGTGCAGAACGGCGCGCAGCCTTTGGGAGTGGCAGCCTCACGCCGCAGGTCTTCAAGCGTATAGTCGGCGAGCGCAATCCCCGGCTTGCCCCGTTGCTGGGAGCAATAATGCACCAACCCGTCTTCGCAAATGTAAAGGAATCTTCCGCCGGCCCGACAGTGCCACGCATTGGGCAATCCGCGGCTGATATTTTGCTGAAAGCTGTCGAAATGCGCGAACGAGAATAGCGAATCCTTGTGCTCGAGAAATTTCTCGTAAACCTTCTGGTGAGTCCCGCCCAGCGGCTGCAATTGCCCGGAATGATCGTGCAGAATGCCCACCGTGCTGGTGAACCCGAGCGACCGCGCGCGCCAGGAAACCGCTAGCGCATCCTTCGGATTCCGGATGCCCGCGCCGAGCACCGAGTTGATCGTCACCCCAAATTCAGCATGCTCGGCCAGCCATTCCAGTTTGCGATCCAGCACCTGCAGGCTCTTTTTCGAAATCTCGTCCGGCCGCGCGTTATCGATGCTGATCTGCAAATAATCCAGCCCTGCGCGATTCAGCCTTTCGATCCGCTCCGGCGTCAAAAGAAGCCCGTTGGTGATCAGTGTCGCGATGGCGCCTCGCTCGCGAATCCGCGCGATGATCGCGTCCAGATCGGGATGCAGCGTAGGCTCGCCGCCGCTCAGGGTGATAATGGTGGTTCCGAGATCAGCCAACCGGTCGATCCGCCCGAGCATGGTCGCAAGCGGCACCGGATCGGAGGTTTTGTCGTATTCGTTGCAATAACCGCAATCCAGGTTGCACCGTCGTATAGGCACCACCTGGGCGAGGATCGGGTGCGCAGTCGATTGCATGGCACGCGCAAACATCCGCGACTCGCGGACCTTCCGCCCCACTCCCCTGCTGATCTTCCGGTATCGCATGGGCTAGTACGTTCATCTGACGGACGCCACCGAATCCCAGTAACAAGGATTTCGGCCCATTCGTCTAAACTTACAGCAATTTCCCGTCGATCTTCAGAATGTAGGTGGGAACATGATGTTTCAAGGACGGTCTGTGATCTCCGCCGTGTGGGGTGTTGTTCCAGGTGGCAGCCCCGCGCCGGCCTCTCGCCAAATGGCAAGCCCCCCCGTCTGGTCCGTGCTTCGCCTCTTCCGCCGCCAGGCTCAGCGCCCCGTTGGCCCGCCCCGGCTCCCGGTTCCCAATCCGCGTAAAGACCCGCTCGCTTAGAGGAGCCTCCGCCGCGGCCGAACCATCGCAATCAGCGCCAGAGCTGCGCCTGCAATCAGAAGCTGGCCAGGCTCGGGCACTGCCGCTATGCCGAAAGGACCCGCCGGCGGATCGGTCAGCAAGAACGCGCTCAGTTGCCCATCATAAAGCCCCTCCCCGGTAATTTGGCCTGAATCGTTGATTCCATAGGCTTCCAGAAGATCCCAGCCTGAATTGGCCGGAATCAGAGCGTTCAAATCGAGCATCGTGCCGTCATCATAGAGAAACGCATTCTGGGCGCCGTTGGCCAGGTAGCTGTAGCCCACCACCTCGCCGCTGTCGTTCACACCGTAGGCGTAACTGTTCCCTCCACCCAACGTCCCCAGGTCGATCATCATCGCGTCCAGCATCGAAAAAGCATGCTGGTAGCCGCTCGCCACGCTGGCGAATCCCACTACTTCTCCGCCGTCGTTGATATCCGTCGCCTGGCTGCTGCTTCCTCCTAAGGTGCCCAGCAAAATCATGCTGCCACCGGGACTCCAGATGATCCCGCGAAACGTTCCGTTAGCCAATTGGCCATCTCCGACCACGGTTCCGGCGTCGTTAATCCCATAGGCCGCGCTCCAATTCACACCTTGCGGGTTTCCCAGGCTTTGGAGCTGGCCGTTCACCACTCGGAAAGCCTCGCCATTGCCGCCCACCACTTCGCCGGAATTATTGATCGCCATCGCGTACGAATTCGCGCCCAGGTCGGTGGCGCCTGTTCCGCTCCAGACCGTCCCGTGCACCGTCCCGTTGACGTACGTCGTGCCCACCACCGTTCCCGCGTTATTGATCCCGTATCCGTATGAGTCAGAATTCGGCGACGACAGAGCCGATAATCCGTTCGGCGTCGAGACAAATGCCTGCTGATAGCCCGCGCCATTCAGCGCCCAACCGGCCACCGTCCCCGAGCTATTGAGGGCGTAGCCGCTGGCCGGCCCGGCGCCCAGCCCGCCCAGATCAGCCACGGTATAAATCGGATTGGCCGCCGCGACGGCCGCAAAAATCAGCAGAAAGCATGTCGATTTCACGAAAGATACCCCACGACAAGTATCCAGCGCGCGAACGGATACCGTTATCCCCAAAATGTCTCGATTTGAAGCATACTCGCTCCGGTACAAACACGCTATACCTCTGGTCTTAGAAGGGGTAGTAGTAGGCAGTGATAGCCTGAAACAACTATGCCCATCGATGCATCGATCCTGAATGAAATCGAGCACTTGCGCGAACTGAACCCGGAGGAGAAGGCGGCCTTGGCCGATAAGATCGACCTTCTTCGCTACTCAATCGGACAATCAATCTTCAACTACGGCGACCCTGGGCATGCGCTCTATATTGTCCGTTCGGGCGAGGTAGAAATCTACGTCAAGAACGACCAGGGCGAGAAAATCGTGCTCGAAACCTCGCAACCCGGCGACATCTTCGGCGAAGTGGCTCTGCTCGACGGGGGCACCCGCACGGCCTGGGTATCAGCCTTGGGCGATGTCGAGCTGCTGCGCCTGGACCGGGAACACTTTGAAGCCTACGTCCGTCAATGCACTCCAGCGGCACTGAATCTGTTGAGCGTCGCCGCGCGAAGACTCCGCAAGAGCGATGAGGTGATCCGCCGCACCGTCACGCGCAACGTAAACGACGTCGCAGCCGAGCAAGGGACCATTCTCACTCGCCTGGCCGATGCTGTCCCGTCCTTCACCGGGAGCATCGCGTCCCTCGCCTTGCACGCCATCTTTCTGGGGGGCTGGATCGCCATCAATCTCAGCGTGCTCCGAAACATCAAGGCCTTCGATCCTTACCCCTTCGAATTCCTCTCGGTAATGGTCTCGCTTGAAGCCATTTTCCTGACCCTCTTCGTGCTCACCAGCCAAAACCGCCAGCGCACGCGCGACCGCATCCGCTCCGACATCGAATTCGAATCCAGCATCAATACGGAAACCAAAATCGCTTACCTGCACGAAAAAATCGATAAACTCACCGAGGGCCACTACGCGCTGCTGGTAAACACCCAAAAACTTCTGGAGAGGCAGCACTGATTGGAGACCAACCCGGGCTTGGGGCGAGCCCACCCTAGACCGCACCGTACCTGGCCCCGCCAATCCCCAACCCCAAATCCCGCGCGAGCGAATGCGAGCGCTCAAGCTATCATCGAACCATGGACCTGAAAAGCTACATCACATTAGGCCGCACCGGCCTCCGCGTCAGCCCGCTCTGCCTCGGCGCGATGACCTTTGGAAGCGAGTGGGGCTGGGGCGCCGACGAAGCCGTCTCGCGCTCCATCTTCGACCGCTATGTCGATGCCGGAGGCAACTTCATCGACACCGCCGACGGCTATCAAAAAGGTCAGAGCGAGCAGCTGTGCGGAAAGTTCATCAACGATCGCAAGCTGCGCGACCAGATCGTGCTGGCCACCAAGTTCACCTTCAACGGATCACCCGGCAATCCCAATTCCGGCGGCAACGGACGTAAGAACATCTACCGCGCCATCGACGCGTCTCTCAAACGCCTCAATACCGATTTTGTCGATCTGTATTGGCTGCACGCCTGGGACACGGTAACGCCGGTGGAGGAAGTGGTCTCGACGCTCACCGATCTGGTGCGCGCCGGCAAAATCCTGCACTACGGCTTCTCCGACACTCCCGCCTGGTACGTGGCGCGCGCGCATACGCTGGCCGAGCAGCAAGGCAAGGAAGGCGTCACGGCGCTGCAGCTCGAATACTCCCTCATCGAACGCAACATCGAGCGTGAACACATCCCAGCCGCGCAGGAACTCGGCATCGGGATTTGTCCCTGGAGCCCGCTCGGCGGCGGCTTCCTCACCGGCAAGTACAAGCGGCAAGGCGACAGCGCCAGCGGCGACGGACGCCTCACCAAGGGAAGCCCCTTCAACAAATTCACCGAGAACAACTGGCGCATCCTGGAAATCCTGCTGGGCGCGAGCGAGGAGCTTGGAAAACCGGCTGCGCAAGTGGCCATTCAGTGGGCGGTCACGCAACCCGGCATCACGTCCACTATCCTAGGAGCCAGCAGCCTGGCGCAGCTCAATGACAACCTCGCCTCGCTCGAATTCACCATTCCCGACACCATTCGCAAACGCCTGGACGATGCCACTGCGCTCGAACAGGTGCACCCCTACGTATTCTTCGGCGGCATGATTCAAGGCATGATTCATGGCGGAGTGGAAGTGAAAGCCTGGAAGGCCGCTGCCGGCCGCTAGTGGATGTGTGGTGGAGCGGATGCGTGCTCTTGGCTTGCGCCTTTACGTAGGCCGCCGCAGCGAATGCTCCAGTTGGAGGATCACGCTGCGCGTGGCCCGGCGCGCTTCCTTGGCGTGAAGCAGTGCTTGCTCGGCGTATGCCAGCAGGCTATTGGCGTCGGAGCCGTTTTCCGGGAAACAGGCCACGCCCACGGCCAGCCCCGAACGCTCTTCCCCGCACAAACCGCGGCAGGCATTCGCCACCAAGCGATCCAGCGCTTCTATTTTGCCCGCCAGATCTTCGGGACGCGCCGCCGCCAGCAGCAGCGCAAACTCGTCGTCGCCCACCCGCGCTACATAGTCGACGCTGCGCGAGTTACTGCGCAAGATGTTGGTAACCAGCTTCAGCAATTCGTCCCCGGTGGAACGGCCAAATAAATCGTTCACCCGGCTGAATCCGTCGATATCGCCCAGCAGAACCGTCACCTGCTTGCGTTGCGCCGCGAATCCGTCTTCCAGGTACTTCAGCAGCGCAGCCCTGGTCGGTAAGCCGGTGAGTTGGTCGGAGCCAGTTCCCTCCTGCGCTTTCTGGAAGCGGAGCGCCCCATCCACGGCTCTCGCAATGTCGCCCTTGATCGCGAGCAATACCCGTAAGTGGTCCGCGCTATAGGCGTCCTTGTCGGTGTGATACAACGTGAGCGCTCCGCTGAATTGATCCACTCCGTCGCCCAGCGGAATGGCCAGAGCGGAGGTGAAGACGCACGGTTGGCCGGCCGCTTCGGTATAGCCTGGCTCTACGGCCGGGTTGCCGTTGACGATCGCTTTTCCGTTTTCCACCACCCAGCCGGAAAGCCCCTGTCCCACCGGAATCTCCAGCGACGCAAAAATCTGACTGGTAATTCCGCTGGTGAAGCGAGCTTTCAGTATGGTTTTTTCCCGCACATAGATCGCCAGGCAATCGTACGGCACCAGTTGTTTCAATCTTGCGGCCAGGATGGAAAGGATGTCTTCCATCCGCAATGATTTGCTCAGGTCCAGCGCCAGATCCACGATGACCCGCATTTCCTGCCGCGCCGCGGCGATGGAATTCGCCTGGCTGGGGCTGCCGTCTCTCGAAAATCCGGACCCTCTGGCCGCGCTCTTCTCGAATCCGGCGTCGGGAGCCTCACCCCGGCTCACGATCAGATCCTTGCTCAGTTTGCTATTGCGCAGTGGCGTGCTTTGAGCCAGGTGCTCGAACTCCCGATAGTTGGCTTTCAGGATCTCCACCACCTGCGGATCGAAGCTACGCGCGGAAAGCCCGGCCACATAGCTCATGGCTTCATCCAGAGGCAGCGCGCGACGATACTGGCGGTCGCTAGCCAGCGCATCCAGACAATCCACCGCGGACAAAATGCGTGCGCCAATGGGAATATCTTCGGCCTTCAGGCCATCCGGATAACCGCTGCCATCCCATTTTTCATGATGCGAACGGACAATCGGAGCCACCGGATAAGGAAACGCCACTTGTTCCAGAATCTCGGCGCCCACCACGGTGTGGATTTTCATCTTGTCGAATTCGTCGGGAGTCAGCTTGCCAGGCTTCGAGATGATGTAGTCCGGCACCGCCAGTTTGCCGATGTCATGCAGGATAGACGCGGCCTGCAGCGCGTTCACCTCATCGGACGACAGGCCCAGGTGCTTGGCTACTTCGAGCGAATAAACCTGCACGCGCCGTAAATGGTCGCCCGTGCATTCGTCCTTGGCTTCGATGGCGGTAGCCAGCGCTTCAATGGTGCGCAGATGCAGCGATGCCATGGTCTCGGCATGCGCTTTCTCTTGCTCCATCTTGCCGAAATACATCCGCACCGAGCGATAGACCAGATAGAGCGGCGGCAGCAGCGCGAGGGTGAACGTCCAGCCCAGCCGCGCCGAAGCGCGGTGTACGATGTCGGCGAGCGACACCCCCACCACGTAATAAACGAACGACCAGTCGCACAAGCTGCGAACCATGGCGCGAATGCTTTGGCCCTCGGTGAGCGCAATCACAATTCCCAAAGGGATGTTGTTCGCGGCGAAATAGGCCACGCCCGCCAGCATCAGTTGCAGCAGTTCCACGGGTGGTCCGTCGGTCAACCACGGCTTGCGAAAAACCCACGTGCCGGCGAAAACCGCCAGCGCGATGCAGGTGGTGTTGAAGAACAACCGCACCAGCTTGATCTCGCCCTTGGAGTGCCAAAAGGTTTGCGCCGCCGCGCTGGCAACTGCCAGAAACATGGTTTCCGCCGGCTGCAGCTCCAACACCCCCAGCATGGTGAATACCAGGTGCACCGAGAAAGCCCCTTGCACTCCTGGAAACCGGACCTTCATGCCGGAGGAAAGCAACGCCAAAACCAGATAAACGATGAATCGTGGATCGGCTGTCGGAGTCCAGCCATGGAACGTGAAGGCCATTCCCGCCAGACCGGCGAGCCCAACCGCAGCGATAAATATCCTCGCCGCAACCGGTATTCCTTCAGACCGCCCTTGTTCCACTTTCCAGTTCCTAGGGCCTCGCCCTAATAAATCCAGCCTGGAGCTCGACCCCAGCCTGGCTCTCAAATTCAAGAAAAATAAGACGTTTTGCTTACAGGCGCCAGGCGGTACTTATATTTCAAAGTCCAACCCGACAATTCTCATACCCCTGAGATCGGCACGGTGGATGGGGAACTTTATCGAGGGAAAGGGGTTAGGCGATCAAAACAATCAATGAAAACCCACGCTGCCCGGACTTCATTTCTTACTCAGCATGCAGGGCGACGGCCGGATCCACCCTGGCTGCACGCAGCGCCGGAACCAGGCTGGCGGTAACAGCCACCGCCAGGATAAGGAAACAAGTGGCTCCGAGCGTCAGTGGGTCCGTGGGTCGGACGCCAAACAGGAATCTGGACATCAACCGGCTCCCGACCAGAGCGACCGCAATTCCCATTACAAGACCGATCGCCGCAAGGCCCGTAGCCTGGAAGACCACCAGCTTCAAAATACTCCCCGGTTGAGCGCCCAGCGCCACGCGAATTCCCAACTCCGCGGTTCGCTGCGATACCGAATAAGCCAGCACGCCATAAAGTCCGAGCGCGGCCAGCACCAGCGCCAGTGCCGCAAACATGCCGATCAGCAGGGTACGAAAACGCGGCTGCGCCACCGATCCGTACAAAACATCCTGCATGGTCTGGACATTGAAAACCGGCAGACTGGGATCGAGCGCGCGAAGTTCCCGCCGCACCGACGCAGTCATCCCGGTTGGATCCGCATTAGTCCGGATCACGAGCGCAGCCGTGCCCTCGGCCAGGGTCATCGCCTCGGGTGGCACTTGCAGATAGTGAAAGTACATTTCGGGATCCGTGCCGGCATCCAGACCTATATGCTTCACGTCGCCCACCACCCCGATGATGGTCGACCAATCCGATTCGTCCAAGCCTGAAAGTATCCGCTTGCCGACAGGATTCTCACCTGGCCAGTAGCGGCGCGCCGCGATTTCGTTGATGATCGCTACCTTGGGCGTCTGCTGGCTGTCGCGCTCGTCAAAAACCCGTCCGCGGACCAAGGGAATGCCGAGTGCCGAGAAATATCCTCCACTGGCCGTTCGAAAATAAGCTTGCGGCTGATCCACGTCGCGCAGGCGCGGCTGTCCTTCCACCTGAAAATTCAGACCGATGTCATGCCCGCTCAGCGGCAGAAACCGGCTCATTCCGGTGGTTTGCACTCCCGGAAGCGCCGCCACGCGGCGCAGCAGCTGGTCGTAGAACAGTCCCACTCTCAGTCCGGAATAACGGGCTGGCGGAAGCGAAATCTGCATGGTGAGTACGTGATCGGTCCGAAAGCCCGGATCCACTTCCTGCAAATGCAGCAGGCTGCGGATGAACAATCCGGCGCCCATCAGCAGCGCCGCGCTGGACGCCACTTCGAACACCATCAACACATCCCGCACGCGGGTGCGGGCCCGGCCTCCGGTTCCGCCGCGGCCTCCGCTGCGCAGCACCAGGTTCAAATTCGATCGCGCGCTGAACAAGGCCGGCACCAGGCCGAACGCGATTCCGGTGACGATGGATACCCCCAGAGTGAACGCCAGAACGCGCCAATCCATGCTGATTTCCTGGCCTTGCGGCAGTCCCGCCGGCGATATCTTCGCCAGCATCCAGGTGCCCCAGTAAGCGAGCAGTAGCCCGAACAGTCCGGCGATCACCGCCAGCAGAACGCTCTCGGTGAGAAGCTGCCGCACCAGCCGGCCCGTGTTCGCCCCGAGCGCCGTTCTCACCGCGATCTCTCTTTCCCTGGCGCCGGCGCGCGCCAAAAGCAGATGCGCTACGTTCACGCAGGCAATCAGCAAAACCGCAACCACGGCGGCGATCAGCATCCACAGCGTGGGACGCACATCGCCGATGAGCTGCTCGCGCAGCGGCACCAGATCGACGCTGAAACCCGCATTGAAGTTGGGGTATTGCCGAGCCAGCCGGTCCGCGATGATACGCAGTTCGCTTTGCGCCCGTTCGCGCGAGATCCCCGGCCTCAATCGCGCCACGACGTGCAATAGATGCAAGCCTCGATTGGTAGTCAGGAAATCCTTCGGTTCGGGCGTGTAGGGAATCCAAAGTTCGGACTGGCTGGCTGGAAGCCGAAAATCGGGAGGGGCCACGCCGATGATGGTATATACGTTCCCATCGAGCGACAGCTTCCTGCCTAGCACATTCGGATTGCGTCCGAAGCGACGCTGCCACAAACCCGCACTCAGAATGACGACATGGTTCTTGTCCGGCTGATCTTCGTCTGGCGCCAAGGATCGTCCGAGCGCCGGCTTCATTCCCAGGAGGTCGAAAACAGCGGGAGAAACCGCAGCCGTTTCGATCCGTTCCGGCGTCTCGCCGACCGTCAGATCGGAAGATTGGAAGCGCATGGCTCCCATCTGTTCCAAGGCCTGATTCTGGGTCCGATACTCCCTGTAATCCGCCGCCGAAAGCCGCCATAAACCAACCGCCTTGGCCGCGTTGCTCTCCCACAGAAATACCAGGCTTCCGGAATCCTTGTAAGGGAGCGAACGAAACAGCACCGCACTGGTGACGCTGAAGATTGCGGCGTTGGCGCCGATTCCTAAGCTAAGAACAACAATGGCAACCGCCGTCGCTCCGGGGCTGTTTCGGAACGTACGCAGGGCGTACCGCAGGTCTTGCGAAAGCGCGCTCATTGCCCAGACTCTGCATTGTAACGCCGGAGAAGGGTTGCTTGCTGGGAGGGACGGATGCCGACGGAGGGAGGTCTAAAAACAGAAATCGCGACCGGGTGTGGTTCCCGGCCGCGGCCTCTTCTAAAGTTTGGAGCCTTTATTCCTAGGTTCCCCAGATCGCGCTGCCCGCTTTAATTTTCGTCTTGGTCCTCATTGGCGCTGCCTCCTTCTTTTTAGTCTGATTTCGAGATCCGACTTTGCTTACTTACACCCCCTTAGGTTGCAACTAGGATGCCAACAGTACCAGGATCGGAATGTTCGAGGTACTAAGCAAAGGTAAGCAACTGAACAGAAAGGAAAAACGCTTCAAAGCGCCGTTTGCCAAACAGCAGCCCTCTAAGGCTTTGCATAAAATTAGACTATCTACTCAGATAGCCACTCTATCCGCATGGATAGGGCTTTCACCCTAGAAGCTCCACGGCTCCGATCCCCTGCAATCGCTCCGCGTTCCCCAGCCCACTCAGTACGAACGCCGGGCAATCCGTTATACTTAGCGGCAGAGCATGCCCGATTTTCCCGCTGAATTGGAAGCGGTGGCTGGTCCACTCAAAGGGAGTAGTGTCCCGCTTTCGGAAGCCGAAGTCTCCTTCGGCCGGGAACCTTCCAACCAGGTTTCGCTGCTCGACGCCGCGGTGTCACGCAAACATTGCGTCATCCGCCGAGATGCAGGGCAATTTAAGATCCAAGATCTCAACAGCCGTAATTGCACCTTCGTGAACGGCGTTCCCGTCACCGAACGCACACTCGCTTCCGGCGACGAAATCAAGATTGGAAATTCGCTCTTCGTCTTCGTGATGCCGGAAGTGGAGAGAGCCAAGAGCCTTTCCACATCGGTTGAATTCGATAAGGCTCATGAGTTCGAAAAGGCCGACGCGGGCGGCGGTTCCACCATCGTCCTGCGCAAGCAGGACGCGCGCTATTTACGCGATCTCATCGATGTCCGAGTGTCCAGCCGGATCATCGCGGATATGAACGCGCTGCTCCGCATCAGCAAAGCGGTGAACTCGGTGCGCGGCCTGGAGGCGCTGGAGAAGCAGGTGCTCGAATCGATCTTCGGAGTGTCACCGGCGGACCGCGCCGCCATTCTGCTGGGCGAACACGGCACCGAAGAGTGGAGCTCGGTATTTGGATGGGATCGGCGTGCTGGACCCAGCCAGGCCGTGCAGGTCAGCCGGACCATCGTCTCGCGGGTGCTATCCGATGGGGTAGCAATCCTGTCGAACGATCTGCCTGCCGAGGAATCCTTTTCGGACACCGCCAGCATCGTCGAACGCCGCATCCGCAGTGTGCTGGCCGTGCCGCTCGAAGTCTTCGACCGCGTGATGGGAGTGATTTACCTGGACTCTTCCGATCCCAAGGCGCGCTTCGACGAAAATCACCTGCAACTGCTAACCGCGATCGGAAGCATCGCCGCCGCCGCGCTCGACAATGCGCGCCGCATGGAATCGCTCGAGCAGGAAAATCGCCGCCTCCAGGACGAGATCAGCCTGGAGCACAACATGGTGGGCGACAGCCCGCGCATGCGGGACGTCTATCAGTTTATCTCGCGCGTGGCTCCGCGTGACATCACGGTGCTGATCTTCGGCGAAAGCGGGACGGGCAAGGAACTGGTAGCGCGCGCCATCCATCGCACCAGCAGCCGCTCCAACAAGCCCTGCGTCGCCATCAACTGCGCCGCGCTGGCTGAAAACCTGCTCGAAAGTGAGCTTTTTGGCCACGAGAAAGGCGCGTTCACCGGCGCCATCGCGCAGAAAAAGGGCAAGCTCGAGATTGCCGAGGGCGGCACGGTGTTTCTGGACGAAATCGGCGAGTTGGCCCCGCTGCTGCAAGCCAAGCTGCTGCGCGTTTTGCAGGAGCGCGAATTCGAACGCGTGGGCGGCACGCGCACCATCAAGCTGAACGTGCGGCTCATCACGGCCACCAATCGGGATCTGGAAGAGGAGGTCAAGAAAGGCCGTTTCCGCGAGGATCTGTTCTATCGCCTCAACGTGGTTTCGCTGCGCATGCCCGCGTTGCGTGAGCGCCGCGAGGATATCCCGCTGCTCGCGAGTTACTTTGCCGCTAAATTTGCGCAGCGCTCCAACCGGTCTGTGCTAGGGGTTTCGCCACCGGCGCGCACCTGTTTGGCGAACTACGATTGGCCGGGCAACGTGCGCGAGCTCGAAAACGCCATCGAGCGCGCCGTGGTGCTGGGTTCGTCCGACATGATTCTTCCCGAAGATCTGCCCGAAGCGGTGCTCGAAAGGGCGGAATCGGTGGGCGTAAGCATGACTGCATTTCACGATGCCCTGCGGGAAGCCAAGAAGCAGCTCATCCTGAACGCCTTCGAGCAAGCCCAAGGCAGCTACACCGACGCCGCTAAATTGCTCGGCCTGCATCCCAACTATCTGCACCGCCTGATCCGCAACCTGAACATGAAACCTATGCTGCGGCAAGCCGCGGCGGAGTAGGTGGGAGCTGGGGCGCTCGCGCTTGCTCGCGCGCCATTGGGGGTTGGCGATCCAGGCACGATGCGGGAAGCTCGCTGACGTTATCTCCTGGCCGATCTGCTCTTCGACACGGCAGCTTCGATCGCGACACGCAGCGAGGCCGGTAACTTCGAAACCACCGCCACAATCATCTGATAGCGCCACCCGGGAATCACAAACAGCTTCCCTCGCCGCAAGGCTTCGAGCGATTGATGGACCACGAACTCCGTTGGCATCCACAGAGAACTGGACGCCAGACGCTTGCGGTCGACATGCAGCACGTCGTGGAATTCGGAAAAGGTATAGCCCGGACACAGAGCCTGCATCTTCACCGCCGACCCGACGCTTTTCAATTCCAGGTAGAGCGCCTCGGTAAACGCGACCATCCAGCTCTTGGTGGCCCCATAGCTGGCGCCGCCGGTTCCTCGCACGAAAGCGGCGACGGATGCCACGTTGATAATCGCGCCAGAGTTCGCCGCCGTCATGTTCTTCAGCGCCGCATGAGTGAGCCGCACCGTCGCCAGGACGTGCAGCTTGTGCATCCTTTCCTGCATCTCGAGGCTGGCTTCCCAGAACAATCCCGTGGTCCCGAAACCGGCATTGTTTATCAGAAGAGCCAGCCCGGGCAGCGTGGCGATGCGCTGCGCCACCGTCTCTAAATCATCTTCATCGCTGAGGTCGGCGACGAGCACCTGGGCAACCCCACCGTGTTGAGAAGTAAGTTCAGCCGCCAAAGCCTCCAACCGCTCGCCGCGGCGCGCAATCAACAGCAAATCGTACTCCGCTGCAAGCTTTTGCGCGAACACCATACCGATGCCGCTGGACGCTCCGGTAATCGCAGCCACGGATCTTCTCAATATTCAGGCTCCCGGTGAATGCTGATTTCATTGAAACATGATCGGCTCGTCTTGCACGGTACACTCATTAGAAGTGAATCAGGGAATCGCGTTCTCCCGCACTCTTCGCGCCCTCGACGCCGACGATTTCCGTGCCTCGAAGCTCGGCCTTCTGGTAGCCGTCGCCTTACTCGCCGCCTGGAGCTGGTGGATGCTCGCCGCCCGCGTCCGGCAATACGAATCCACTTCGAATGTACGCATCGAATCCGGCGTCGTCGTCGCATATTTCCCATCCACCATCCGGATTCATCCCGGCCAATCTGCAGTGGTGACGCTGGATGGCAAGACCTCCCTGGCCCGGGTCCAATCGGTGGCCCCTGACCACGCCGAACTGGCCCTGGCCCCCAATCCCCAATCCCCAATCCCGGCTTCGTCATCGTCTTCCGCCGACATCGAGGTTTCGCGCGTTTCCCCAGCGGCGATCTTTTTGCATACGTTGCGCGGCGCGGCCCGATGACGAAGTCCAGCGTCCCGATGACGAAGCGCCCCTTGCTCTTCGTCCCAGAGGTGGTCCAGTCCTCCAACATGGACTGTGGACCCGCGGCTCTTAAGTCTCTGCTGGAAGGCTTTGGCATCCCGGTCCATTACGGACGGTTGCGCGAAGCCTGCCAGACCGGCGTGGATGGCACTTCCATCGACACCCTCGAAGAAGTCGCGAATCAACTTGGGCTCCGCGCCGAGCAGATCATGCTCCCCGCCGATCACGTGTTGATCGATGAAGCTCGCGCACTGCCAGCCATCGCCGTCGTCGTGCTGCCCTCGGGAATCACGCATTTCGTCGTCGTTTGGCGCAGGTTCGGACGATTCGTGGAATTAATGGATCCGGCAGTTGGACGACGGTGGGTTACCACGGCGCGCTTTCTGTCCGATCTCCACATCCATCAACAACCCGTCGCGGCTGAGGATTGGCTCGAGTATGCCCGCTCCGAGGATTTCGTTGGACCGCTGCGCCATCGTCTGTCGGCTCTGGGAATCAATCACACCGGCTTAATCGCTAAGAACGATCTCGCCGCATTGGATGCCGGCGTTCGAATGTTGGAATCGCTCGCCCGGTCGGGAGCTGTTCGCGGCCCCGAAATCGAGCGCCTGCTATTGACGTTGCTTGAGAATAGTAGAGCGATTCCCGAACATTATTGGTCCGTTCGACCCGGCGCGGAAGACGGCCAGCTAGTGATGCGCGGCGCGGTGCTGATTCGCGCGCTGGGTGTCCGGCAGGCGGCTCCGTCATCCCCCGAGCTGTTAGCGGCGCTCGATCAGCCTTCCGCGCGCCCCGGCGTCGAATTGCTTCGATTGCTTCGCGCCGACGGCGTCTTCACACCAACCATGATCGCCATCGCGCTGGCACTGTCAGCGGCCGCCGTGATTGTGGAAGCAGTTCTATTTCGTTCCATCATTGGCGTTGGCCGCAGCCTGTTTGCCGCCACGGTGGCTTTTTCCTTGGCGCTGCTGCTGCTCGAAATCCCAATCACCAGCAGCCTGCTCCGGTTGGGACGCCGCCTCGAAATCCGTCTGCGCATGGCGTTCCTTGAAAAGCTTCCGCGCCTTTCCGATCGCTATTTTCAAAGCCGCCTGAAGTCCGACATGGCGGAGCGCAGCCACAGCATCCACCTGATTCGCCGCCTGCCCGAGCTCAGCGGCCAGCTTCTCCGCTACAGCTTTGAAATTGTCTTCACCACCGCCGGCATAATCTGGATCGATCCTGCCAGCGCTCCAATAGCACTGCTGGCCGCATTCGCCGCCCTCGCTATCCCGCTCGCATCGCAGCCATTAGTGATGGAGCGCGATCTGCGCCTGCGGACGCATGCGGGCGCGCTCACGCATTTCTACCTGGACGCGCTGCTCGGATTAGTGGCGATCCATACGCACGGCGGACAACCGGCCGTGCGCCGCGAGCACGAGAGCCTGCTCACCGAATGGGCGCGGGCCGGATTGAATCTGCAGCGCGCCGTCCTGTCGCTCGAGACGATACAGTTTCTCTCAGGCTTCGGACTAGCCATCTGGCTGCTCGCTTCGCATCTCGGGCACGGTCAGGCCGGAGCGGCCTTGCTTTTGGTCTATTGGGCGCTCAACCTGCCGTCGCTCGGCCAGGAAGTCGCGCTCCTTGCCTGGCAGTATCCTTCTTATCGCAACGTCACGCTGCGATTGCTCGAACCCCTCGGCGCTTTAGAACAGCGGGCACCCGGCGTGGTCACCGATCTCAAACCCAGCGGAGCTTTTGCCGTTGCCTTTGAAGACGTGAACGTGGTTGCCGCCGGTCATACCGTGCTTCGCGACATCAACCTATCGATCGCGCCCGGAACACACGTCGCCATCGTCGGCGCCTCTGGAGCCGGAAAGTCGAGCCTGGTTGGACTGCTGCTTGGCTGGTATCGCGCCGCATCGGGTAGCGTGCTGGTGGATGGCCTGGAACTGGACGACTCGCGTCTCGATCAGTTACGGCCTCGCATCGCGTGGCTCGACCCGGCCGTGCAACTTTGGAACCGGTCGCTGGCCGATAACCTGCAATATGGATCGGGCGCGTCCATCGATACTTCCGTCGAGAGCGATACTTCCGTCGGGAGCGCCATCGATGCGGCCGGATTAGGCAAAATCATCGAGCGTCTTCCCAACGGCATCGAGACTCTGCTCGGCGAAGGCGGCGGTCTGGTCTCGGGCGGCGAAGGCCAGCGCGTTCGCCTGGGCCGCGCCATGCTTCGTCTCGATGTTCGCCTCGCCATTCTTGACGAGCCGTTTCGCGGTCTCGATTTCGATCAGCGCCACAATCTGCTGGCGCGCTCGCGTGAGATCTGGCGCAACGCCACGCTGCTCGCTATCTCGCACGACATCGCGGAGGCCATGAGCTTTGATCGTGTGCTGGTCCTCGAAGACGGACGAATCGTCGAAGATGGCGACCCGCGCGATTTAGCGCGCAATCCCGAATCCCGCTTCCACGCCCTGCTCGAAGCCGAACGCGCCATCCGGGAAGAGTTTTGGAATGGCGTCGAGTGGCGTCACCTTCGTCTGGAAAATGGCCAACTTTCCTGATTCGTGGTTGTGGCCATCCTCTCGTCTCGGTGAGGCTCTCAGCCTTTTAACTAATGTGCCAGGCGCCCCCAATCCCCAGTTCCCAATCCCGGACTCCTGGATTGAATCCGCCGCGCAGACTCTCGGCATTGAAGCGCAGCCGGCTGAAACGTCTTACGCCGAGTTTGAGCGCCAGCTGAATCGCATGGGACCGGCCTTAATCGCAGTTGGGCCTGCGTATCTCGCGCTTCTTCCCGGCCCAATACTGCTGACTCCTGAGCACACGAAAGTCCGCTTCGATCCCTCCGTCATCCGATCCGCACTCTGCGCCGACGTCGAAGCGCCCATTCTGTTAGAGATTCAGCAAACGCTGGATCGCGCTCAAATTCCGCCATCGAGGCAAGCGCGCGCGCGCGACGCCATCCTGCGCGAACGTCTCGGCTCCAAACGCATCCGGGGCATCTGGCTGCTCCGCCTCCCTCCCGGCGCAAACTTCGGCGAGCAATTACGTCAGGCCCACATTCCCCGCCGCCTGGCCGCGCTGGCGGGCGCCCACGCGACTCAATACCTGCTTTGGATACTGGCCTGGTACATCGTCGGTTCCAATGTTCTGCGCGGCGGAACCGATCGCGGATGGCTGATTCCCTGGGCGCTCTTGCTATTGACCCTGGTGCCACTGCGCGTCCTGATCACGCGCCTGCAGGGCTGGGTAGCGATTGGCACTGGCGCTCTGTTGAAGCAGCGGCTCTTCTTCGGATCCCTGCGTTTGGATCCCGACAGCATCCGCCATCAAGGCGCGGGGCAACTGCTCGGCCGAGTTCTGGAATCGGAAGCTCTGGAAGCGCTGGCCTTGAGCGGGGGCTTCCTGGCCTTAGTCGCGCTGATCGAAATTATCGTCGCGATCTTCGTCCTCGCGTTCGGCGCCGGGGGACTTTTGCAATCGGCGTTGCTCTTCCTCTGGATGCTCGTCGCGGCCTGGATCGCCTGGCGATACTTTCAGCGGAATCGCGATTGGACCGACGTTCGCCTCCGGATGACGCACGATCTTGTCGAGAGCATGGCCGGGCATCGCACGCGCCTGGCCCAGTTGGCTGCCGATCGCTGGCATGACGGCGAAGACGAAGCGCTCGAAAATTATTTGAAAAGTTCCAAAGCCATGGATCAATCCACAGCCCGCTTGATCGCCTTGGTGCCTCGCGGATGGCTGGTAGTGGGTCTACTCGGCCTGGCGCCCGCCTTGGTGCACGGAAGCCCTTCCTCTGGACGTATCGCGATCGCCGTTGGTGGCACATTGCTCGCCTACCGGGCCTGGAAGCGGCTGGCGGCCGGCGCGTGGCAATTGGCTGGGGCGGCCGTGGCATGGCAGCGCACCTCCGTTCTTTTCAAGGCTGCGACGCGTCAGGAACTGCCCGGATCTCTGGATGCCGTCACGACCACGAATTCACCGCTGGTGGTGGACGCTCGCGACCTCGTCTTCCGCCATAGCGATCGCACAGCGGCGGTGCTCGAAGCCGCAAATCTTCAAATTCCGATGGGCAGCCGCGTGGTTCTCGAAGGCCCGTCGGGCGGCGGAAAATCGACCCTCGTTTCCTTGCTCACCGGCATGCGCGAACCCAGTTCCGGCCGCATCCTGATAGATGGATTCGATCGCGCTACACTCGGCGCCGCCCAATGGCGCAGACGCCTGGCAGCCGCGCCCCAGTTCCATGAGAATCACGTTCTGGCTGAAACATTCGCGTTCAATTTGTTCCTGGGCCATCCGGCGGTTCTTACGCCCGCCGATTTCGAGGAAGCGCAATCCATCTGCATGGAACTCGGCCTCGGCGATTTGCTCAGGCGCATGCCCGCAGCCATGCTCCAGATGGTTGGAGAAACGGGCTGGCAACTCTCGCACGGCGAGCGCAGCCGTTTGTACGTCGCACGCGCTCTCCTGCAGGACGCCGAGCTGGTAGTGCTGGACGAAAGCTTTGCCGCGCTCGATCCAGAGAACCTGAAGCTAGCCGTCGAGTGCGTCGCGAAACGCGCACGATCCCTGCTGGTCATCGCGCACCGATGACCGCATCTACTTCAGCCCGCCGGCCAAGAACAGCGTCGAGATATCGCGCTGGAACGAGTACGCATACGCGTTGCCATCGGGAGTCATGACAACTTCCCGGATCCGCACACCCACCGGATCCGCGGGCTTCAGCTCCTTCCACTGGTCCTCGTGGCCGCTCGCCAGGTCCAACCGGCTGATCTTTACAGCCGTCCGGCCTTCGTCCTGGCGCAAAAATAGCGCGCGGCCATCCGCGCTCCATCGAACAACGGATTCCCCGGCTGCGATACCCACGGCTTGCTTCGCCGCAGCGCCTCCCACCGGAACCAGGTTCAGCTTTCCGCCCACCACCGCCGTCACGTACTTGCCGTCGGGGGAAACCTCGGAAGCCACCGTCCCCTCGGCCGTCAACGGCGCAGGTGCGCCTCCCCGAATATCCTGCATGTAAGTTCGCGCGGGCCGATTCGGCTCATTGCCCGTAAACAGCAATCTCCCTCCATCCGGAAACCACTCCACGCTTTCGTAGTGCATGCCGGGCGAGCTGAACACGCGCGCCTCGCCAGGACCGGTGGGCAGCAGGCTCACTTCGGTCTTAGCGCCATCGTTCAAAATGCACGCCACAAACTTTCCGTCCGGCGAAAGGGCGGGACGACTGCCATCTCCCAGACGGACCGCCTGCGAACCGTCCGTCTTACGGAGATAGATGGCCGGGTTGCGCGCCTGCCCGTAGGACATTTCCACAAAAAGGATGGTCTTGCCATCCGCGGAAATATCGTAAACGCGGCTGGCATCGAACCACGAAAGATCGCTTTCCTGTTTCGCGCCGGGAGCCAGCGCGGAAATTCCCTGACGCGAATCGATTACGGTTGCCAGCACCCTTTTATCGCGCGCGATATCGTCCACCACCATCGACGCGGGCGTCTCCACCACCACCCGTTCTTTTCCGCTCAGCGTCACCGCGCGCAATGCCGGCTCCCCGCCCGCTTTCGCCCCGCCGAACCAGATCTCGTCGCCCTCCGGCGACCACGCGATGCCGCCCAAGGCCTGCCACCCCGAAGACAATGCGCGCTTCTTGCCGTTCATGTCCAGCACCATCACGGTATAGTCACCGGCGTCGTTGTCGCGCTCGAAGAACGCGATGAAATCGCCCTTGGGCGAAATGCGCAGCAGCTCGGGCGTGTGCTCGGCATCTTCATAGCGTACGGTGCCGATCGGATACTCGATCCGGTTCTTGCCTCCGACGGTGCGCGACACAGCCAGTGTCGATCCATCCGGCGACCAATCGGCGTCATTGACGTCTTCGAGAATCTCGCGCGGAGCTCCGCCCGACAGCGGCACGCGCGCCAGCGTTTGCCCGGTTCCATCCTTCGCGGGCCGCAAAATCGCCATCTCGCCGGACGAGCTGATCGCTAGAATCCGGCCTTCCGGCAAATCGAGCGGGCGGTACTCGCGGCTGCCCGGGCGCATGGAAAAGATATTGGTCGGCTCATTGGCCCATTGCGCGCTAAACACCACCGTCTGGCCATCCGGGGAAAACTTCGCCGAGGGGATCTCGCCGCGCCGGTAGGTCAACCGTTCAAAGGTCGGCTGTACCGGTTTCAGAAATCTCCAACCGGCATAAACGCCGGCCATCAAGGCAATCGCAATCACCGCCGGCCAGAGGAACAACCGAATATTTCGCCGCGGCTCGACAACCGCCGTCCCGCCCACCGCCGTTCCGAGCTTGCCTGATTCCAACTCGTCCAAGACATCTTCGAGCGCCACCTTAATATCCGCCATGCTCTGCCAGCGGCGCTGTGGATCCTTGCGCAAGCAGCGGCTGATGATCTGCTCCACGTCGCGCGGAATTCCTGGTCCGATCTGGCTGGGAGGAACGGGCTCGGAATGCAGCACCGAGGCCAGCGTGGAAAGCTTCGAGTCGCCCGTAAACGCGCGCTTGCCAGTCACCATTTCGTACAAAACGGCGCCGAACGAGAAAATATCCGATCGCGAGTCGACGTTATGCCCGTCTCCCTGCTCGGGCGACATGTAGGCCACCGTGCCAATGATGGTCCCGGCCTCGGTGCGCAGCGCCGCGTCGATGTGTACGCTCTGCGTCACCGCGAAAACATCCGGTTCTTCGATCTCGGTGAGCTTGGCCAGGCCAAAATCCAGAATCTTTACTTCGCCGTTGTCGTTGACGATGACGTTGGCGGGCTTCAGATCGCGGTGCACGATGCCCGCGGCGTGCGCTGCGGCCAAGCCATCGGCGATTTGGATGGCGTAGCGCAGCGCGTCATTCAACCGGATGCCCTTGCGGCCGATCAGCCGCTCCAAAGTTTTGCCCGCCACGTATTCCATGGCGATGAAATCCACCGGCTGCCCATCCACCTGCCCGGTGTCGATATCGAATATCGTGACGATGTGGCGATTGCTGAGGGCCGACGCGGATTTTGCCTCTTGCGAGAAGCGCGCCCGCCGGTCGGCATTGGCGACGGCCGTGGAAGGCAGGACCTTCACCGCGACCGCGCGATCCAGATGGGTGTCCAGCGCGCGATAGACAACGCCCATCCCTCCCGCGCCCAGCTTGGCTTCAATGCGATAGTGCCGGAGAGTCTCGCCGATCATTGCTCGGATTTTACGGTCCGAGCGTCCATCTTACCATCCGCCGTATTGGAGTATTCACCCCGATTTACCGATAGCTGATTGTCTGGTCAAGTGTTGGGGAAGGACGATGCGAACTGTCAGGCTTGTGATCTCATTGTGCGTTCTCAGCGGATTCCTTTGGGCGCAACCGAGCCTCCGGATCACGTCGCCGGCGGATGGTACTACCGTTCATCCGAGCGAGCCGCTATCGGTGAACGTCGACGTTTCCCCGCCTGGCGTCTTTGACACGGTGGCCATAAATGCGCCCACTCCCCTCGGCAAAGGCATGCAGGTGCTCGATTCGCCTCCCTATCAGTTCACGATTCAGATACCCGGCGGCACTAGACCCAACAAGTACGCGATTACTGCCGTTGGGGTTACCTTCTCCAAGGAGTTCATATACTCGCATTCAGTCGAGATCCTGATCGAGCGCGCCGATTTACCAGTGAGCATCACCGTCTACCCAGTCGTAGTTGATTTCACGATGGATCAAAGGCGCTATTTGCAGGTCACGGGACTCTACGCCGACAAGACCACTGCCGATCTGACACAGTCCAGAGGGGTCAAGTATGTGTCCAGCGCACCAGGCGTTGCGACGGTCAGCCCTCAAGGCATCGTGGCACCGGTAGCGCCGGGCTCGGCGAAGATCACGGTCACTTACGGAGACCTCAAGCACGACGTTCCGGTTCGCGTACGGGATAGCCGATAACCTTGAGCTTGTGCCACAATGCTCCAGCAGTCGCCAATCCCGTGCGAGCGGAGGCGAGCGCCACCCGCCAATCCCCAACCCGCGCTCAACTCACCATCGAAACCAACCCGCGTTCCTTCAGCCCGCTGATCGCCAAACCATACCGGCCCCGCACCCCGGTCTTTTCGAAGATGTGCTTCAAGTGAATCTTCACCGTCCCCGGCCGGATGCCCAGTTCGAGCGCGATCTCTTTGTTCTTGAACCCCTGCTCCACCATTTCGAGGACCTGGTGCTCCCTGGGGGTCAGCTCCGAGCGCGGGTACCGCTCCTGCCGCGCCGAATCGCGGAACACGCAATCCTCCATCCAGCTCCGCCCGGAGGCCACGGTGCGAAGGCAGCTCAGGATGCTCTCCAGATCCGCCGTCTTGCGCACAATACCCTTGGCGCCCGCCTGCAGCAGACGCAGCGCTTCGGCTTCGGTCATCGAGACGCCCCATACCGTCACTGCGGGCGCGGCGTCCGACAGTCTCAAATCATGGATCCAATCCAGCACGATTCGCATGCCGAATCCCTTGTCCACGATCACCACATTCGGTGGCCGGGCGGTCATCAACTGCGTGGCCGCTTCCAGAGAATTCAACGACGCCAGGAACTCCAGGTCTCCGGCTGTGGCCAGCAGGGTTCGCAATCCTTCGGCCGTGATCGGTTGGGTGTCGCACACGACGACAGTTTTGTTCGAGTGGTCTTCGCTCATTTTGATCTCTTACCAGCCGACACGCCTTTCTCTCATGCGGGCCTCAGTTTGATTCATGAATCAAACTAAGCCTTATCGGCGAGTGCGTTCGAATGTTTAGTTGATCTGGTGAGTGAAGGCTCTCATGTTATGATCAACCTTAGCCGATTTGATCGGTTAGGACTATTGTGATCGAAAGTCCGCAGTGCGCCGATGCCCCAGCCTGATACCCCGAAATTCAGCGGTAATTGGAAAGCGCTGTTCATTTGCCCTAACCAAAAGATAATCCGGGACTTAGCGCCGCTTCTCCGTAAACATTTACCGACCTTTTCCGGGCACGATCTCAACGCTTATCCACAGCGTCACCAGTTGGCCGAGGTTGTCCTTAAGGAGACGCCCAATCTCTGTCTGCTCGAAATCGGAGAGCCGCCCGATGCAGGATTGGCTCTCATCCCGGATTTGCTGCGCGTCGACGCCAAGCTCCCCATCATCGTGGTGCTCGCGAGCAATGACCCAGAATTGGTGCTGCGTTGCCTGCGCCAGGGCGCCAGTGACTTCCTGATCCCACCCTTCACTTCCGACCAAGTGGAGGGGGCGCTGCAGAAGATTGCCCGCCTGCAGCCCAACCGCGTCAGCACCGCCGGGCGAGTCTATTGCATCATGCCCGCCAAAGGCGGATGCGGCGCCAGCACCATCGCCAGCAACCTGGCGTACCAGATGAAGCGCGGCGACAAGCGCATACTGCTGGCGGACCTGGATCCGCTAGCTGGAACCCTCTCGTTCCTGCTGAAGATCAAATCCGCCTACAGCTTCATGGATGCGCTGGCGCGCTCGCACGACATCGACGCGGATTTGTGGAAAGCCGTGGTCACCAGCCGGCAGGGCGTGGACGTTATGCTTTCCCCCGAAGTGATGACGGAAGGAATGAGCGAACTCAAGGATGCCAGCAGCATCATCGAATATGCGCGCGGCACGTATGACATAGTGGTGCTCGACACCGGCGGCGTCTACGGCGATTGGAACCTGAGCCAGGCGCAACTGGCGGACGAGATTCTGCTGGTCACCACCAACGAGCTCACCGCGCTGCAAGCCGTGCAACGCGCTATGGGTTATTTGGATGCGAATAACATCGGCCGCCACAAGCTCCGTCTCATCGTAAACCGCTATGACCGTCACACCGGCCTGAGCAAAGACGTCATCGGCACCGCGCTCCACACCGACATCTTTCACATCATTCCCAGCGATTACGAAGCCATTCAGAAGTCGTTAATGGAAGGCAAGCCGCTCGGCCCCGCCACCAGCTTCGGCAAAAGCATCATCGGACTGGCGGATCGTCTGGGCGGAACGTCGGAAGCACCGAACAAGAAAAACAGTTCGCTCTCCGGTCTGCTCTCGCTGTTCTCCCGCACTTCTTAGAGCCATTCGGGAACCGATCCGCTAAACTGAAGTCGGAGGCGCTTCATGCCCGAGGGTTATCATGAGTGATCAGAAAGACCTCCGCTCTTCTACCCAGGTTCTCACCCGCGGCTTCGATCCCAGCCTTTCGGTCGGATCGGCGCGCCCCGCCGTGTTCCGCAGTTCTACCTACGTGTTCCCGAGCCCGGAAGCAGCCGAGCGCGCTTTCGACCTGGTAGCCGGCCGCGCCCAACCCGAGGCAGGCGAGCAACCCGACCTGATCTATTCCCGCTTCAACCACCCCAACGCCGAAATTCTGGAAGAGCGCCTGGTGCCGCTCGAAACCGGCGCGCACGCGGCGTTGGTCTTCAACTCAGGGATGGCCGCCATCATGACTGCCCTGTTCACTTTCGTGCGACCCGGGCAGAATATCATCTACACCGTCCCCATTTACGGCGGCACGCAGCATTTGATCGAGGATTTTTTGAGCACGCTCGGCATTGGCGGCATTCCCGTCGAAGCCGGCCACACCGGCGAAATGGACGCGGCTATTCGTTCGGCTCAGAATCTGGCCGTGGTCCTGATCGAAACGCCGGCCAATCCCACCATCGTGATGACAGACATCCGCCACGCTACCGATGCGGTGGCGCATCTCGATCCCAAGCCTCTGGTGATGGTGGATAACACCATGCTTGGACCAGCGTTCCAGCACCCGCTGACCCTGGGCGCCGACTTGTGCCTGTATTCGGCCACCAAGTATATTTCCGGATTGAGCGATTTGATCGCCGGTGTCGCCATCGCGAGCGACCCGAAGCTGATCCGCCAGATGCGTTCCAAGCGCAATTTGTTCGGCAATATCCTGCAGCCCGACGAATGCTGGATGCTCGAAGGCCGCTTGCCCACCATCACGCTGCGTATGAACCGCTCCAGCAAAAATGCCGACCGCATCGCCGTCCGCCTGGCGAAGCACCCTAAGATCGCCCGCGTTTTGTATCCTACGCATTTTAACGATCCAGAGCAGATCCAAATCGCGCGCAATCAATGCGATTTCCCGGGCGGCATGCTGTCCATCGAACTGCGCGGCGGAAAGAAGGCCGCGTTCGATTTTCTTCGCAACCTGCGCATCGCGCGCAACGCCGTGTCGCTCGGTGGCGTGGAAACACTGGTGTGCCATCCCAAGACCACCACGCATTCCGGTTTCACCGAAGAGGAATTCGCCGCCGCCGGAGTCACCGACGGGCTGGTGCGGATTTCGATCGGCATCGAACACTGGCGCGATCTTCTCGCTGACTTCGAACAATCCCTGGATCTGATTTAGCCGCCGTGGCGCACGCACTCCTGCGTGTGTGGCGCACGCACTCCTGCGTGCGCCGCAATTACCTGATGAATTTCACGACTGCTTTGCCGAAGTGGATTTCATCTCCCGGCAGCAGCCGCGTGCCGCGAGTATCCCGGTGCACTTCCTGCCCCATGCCATCGCGAATGATCCACAGCCCGCAGTTGTTGTCGGCCTTATCGCCCTGAGTAGTGCCGCGCTTGTACCAACGATCGTTGAATAAGCGATATTCGCCGGTCTTCTTGTCGTGAACAATGTGCGCGTGCTCGCGCGACACCGTGCGGTTGATGGGATTGTCCTCGGCGAACGCCAGATCGTTGCGGCGCGACAGGCCTTCGGATTTGTAGACGTCGGTGAGCCGGCCGATATTGGTGCGCGCCTTTTGCAGTGGGATCTCCCCCTTATTGGCGGTTCCCGAGGACACCACCAGCTTCGCCGGCCGCCGCGCGCGAGGGGCCTCTTCGATGGGCGGGGCGACATCTTCTGAGATAGCTTCGATGCGCAGCCACTTCCCTTCCTCGTTGCTCGCCCGAATTTCAACCCGTAACTCTTCCGGGAACCGGCAAGCTTCCTTCGATAAACCCTTACGCACTTCTTCGTCGAAGAACCGGCAGAAAAAATCGCGTTCGAAAACCGCGCCTTCGTCGTTCGCGGCCCGGATCACAATCCGCACCAAATTGTACGGAAATAGAGCCTGCCCGCCCGCGCGCTGTATCTTCTTCTTCACCTCGTCCAACACCGCGATCCGAATCTCAGCCACTTCCGGCGAATCACCCATCACCTGCGCGGTGGCGCCAAACGGAGCTTCAAAAACCGTCCGCCCGAGGCGCTCAATCAGCTCCGATATCTTCATTGCAACAGTCCCAGTTCTTGAGCGGCGTCCACGATCTCGCGCGCAATCGGCGCGGCTGTCGTCCCGCCATACCCGCCATGCTCCACCACAACCGCAAAGGCGATGCTTTTCTTTCTATCTCCGTCATAGGGAGCGAAACCCGCAAACCAGGAATGCGGCATCCCCTCATCCAGCTGCGCCGTCCCTGTTTTCCCCGCGACACTCACCGCTTCCCCTTGCATCGCGCGCCGCGCGGTTCCTTCCACCACCACCGATCGCATCGCGCTCGCCAGAAACTCCGCTAGATCCGGCGCGAGAATCTGTTTCGGAGCGGTTGTTCGCGCGTTGCTTCCGTCGATCACCCAACGGCCCTCCGGCATCGAACCATGCGCCGCGATGGTCGCGGCCACGCGCGCCATTTTGAATGGCGTCACCAGAACCGGACCTTGTCCATAGGCCGCAAACGGCATGGCCGCTTGAATGTCGGGAATGCTTCCCGCCGGAATGTCGAGCATTTTCGCAGTATCGCTCAACTGCTTTGCGCCCACCGAAAACACTCCCAGCTGGGCAAAATATGCATTGCACGAAACCGCGATGGCCCGATGCATGCTGAGCGTTCCATGCGCCGAATCGCCCACATCGTCGCGAATTGGTTTGCGCCATCCAGGAATAATGGCGCCCACGCGCCCATCTGGAAGCCGCCGGCAACTGAAGCTCTTGTTCTCGAGCGCCGGATCCAGCCGCAAGGCAGCCATAGCGGTCACCAGCTTAAATGTCGATCCCGGCGGATATTGCCCATAGCGCGCGCGATCGAACAATTCCTCAGGCGTAGTGGCCGACTTGGCTCCTGACTCAGAACCCGGCGCGGGCGAACTCACCAGCGCCAGCACGTCACCCGAGTTGGGATCCATCACCACCACCGCACCGTTGTCTTTGTGCGCCTTGGCCAGCCGGTCTTCGAGCGCTTTCCATGCCCGCATCTGCAAACGAACGTCAATGGACGCCGTCACGTTGCGATCCCGTGCCATCAACTTCGCAATCTCGGGATTCCCCGGTTGATGCCGATAGCGGATCAGCGGCGCCAGTTCGCGATAATCCGTGAAGCCCTGCAATTTCATGTTCGAGTCATGCTCCATCAGCGAAGCGTTCGTCGCGTGGAAATTCTCACCGGTTCGCAAGTCGCCCAGCAGATGCGCGGTCAGCGAACCGAACGGATAATGCCGGTTGTCCAGCCGCGAGCAGGCCGCATCAATCGAAATTCCGAGCTTGGCGTATTGATCGCGGCGCTTCTCCAGCTCGTTCCAATCGCTGGTCGCAAGCAATACGCCATTTCGGTCGAAAATGTTTCCGCGCCGGATCTCACGGGCCAGGGAGTTCAGCCGTGGATTGCGTTGCGGCCGTTTCACTCCGTCGTCTTCAAAAACCTTGGCCTCGCGCGACAGGAAATCCTGATCGTGCGCCACCTGATAATAGGCCGCGAATCCGAGCAGCGCCGCCGCCGCTGCTCCCAACACCCATTCGAGCCGCACTACAGATTTTCGGAACGGCTTATCGATAACACTTTTTTTCGCCTGATTCGAAATCGAGACCAATATCCCGAAGATCAGGAAATTCGCCAGCATGGCCGTGTTGCCGAAACTCAGGAATGGCGACACGACGCCCGACAATGGAATGGCGCCCAGCACTCCGCCCGATATCAGCAGCATCTCAAATGCGATCAGCGCCGATAAGCCCACCGCGAGAAACATCCCGTACTCGTTCGCCGCCCGCAATCCGATCCGCATCCCTCGCCACACCAGGAATCCGAGGAGCAGTAATACGGTTGCCACGCCGCAAAATCCCCATTCCTCTCCAATCGCCGGCAGCACCAGATCCGTGTGCCCCGCGGGAATCATTTCAGGATCGCCCCAGCCCGGCCCCGACCCCAACGCGCCTCCGGTGGAAAATGCCCACAGCGAATGCGCCAGTTGATTCCCACCATGCACATCGTTGTCCCACGGCGATAGCCACATGTTGATGCGGTCAACCACCGTCGCCGGTTTGCCATAGTGATAGCCCACCACGACGCCGCCCACCAGCAGAGCGATGCCCAGCACCGCCAAACCGGCGCGCCCGCGCGCCACGGCAAACATGGTGAGGAACAGAAATCCGGTGACCAGCGCCGGTCCCAGATCCTTCAGCAAAAAGAAGAAGCCCAGCGCAATCGCCACCGCGCACATCACTGGCAGCACGTGCGAAAGCCTCGGCAGCCCGATCCATCGCAAGGATCGCGGCACTAGACGCTTCTCGCGAAGATCGCGCAGCCGCTCCCAATTGCGCGTGAAATATCCCGCCAGGAAGAAGACGATCAGGATCTTGATCGCTTCCACCGGCTGGAACGGACCCAGATTCACCTTCGCATCGTTGCCGCCCGGGCCCGAGCCGAATCGCATGAGCAAAACGAATAGCGCCAGCGCTCCGAACAATGGCGTGTAGCACCAGGCTGAGAAGCGCCGATAGTGGAGCGCCCGCAAGGAAGGCGCGAGCAGCACCAGGCAGCCTAGCGCCACACCCCACGCGAATTTGCTGAACTCGAGTGTGTCGCGCAGCGGATCCCGCAGGCTCACCGCGAGAATCAGCCCCATGCCCGTCAGCAAATGAATCGCCGGCAGCAATGCAAAGTCGCCCCGCAGCCCGCTCCATCGCCAGATCAGGAATACGGCGTGGAACGCAGCCAGATATAGCGCGATCCAGATCAGGAACTGCTGTTGAAATTCCGCCGGCGTGCGCACCACGAACGCGGGCTTGAGTTTGGCGAGCGGCAGCAACGGGACGTGCGGAGCGGCACGCAGACGAGCCAATGCTCCCACATTCGGCAAAGGCTTGTGGGAAGCCAGGTAAGCGAACATTTTGCCCGCCACTTGTTCCCGCTCGGCTGGATCCTGGAAGACTTGCAAGAACGGCAACAATTGTTCCGGCTTGCTCACCCCATTCAAATCCAACAAATCCCCGTGCCCCAGCGCCGCCGACAATTCCGGGAAACTCTGGGTCTTCGCCGAATAGACCATCAAGAGCCCGGTAGCCACCATCACTGAAGATAATGCCAGCCATGCGAACTCTCGCCAGCCTGCGCGCCCCGTCGCCGCGGAACCCTTGGGGCCGGACACGAGAACGCTCGATTCCCAGCTCCTGGTTACTGCCAATGCGTCCTCCGGCTGGCATAGCGCGGCTTTTGGTTTGATCTGGATTTTGGCTTTGGCTTTTTCGCCAGCGCATCGGCCATCCCCTGCCGCGTGCGATCGTCGTCGTCCACCTGCCGCAGGGCGACGCTAACGTTCGAAAAACCCTCGATCGGCTCGTACAATTGCCGTGCACGATCGAAATCGCGCTGCGCCAGACGCAAGTAGCGGGCCTCCTCCGTCTTGCTGATCTCATTCTTCTGCGCCTGGTTTAGCTCCGCAGTCGCGCGAAACCGATAGCCGTCCGCTTTTTCCTCGTTTTCGCGCGGACCGATCTCGAACCCCAGCCTTTGCGCCTCCTGCAGTTCCGCCAGCGCCTTCCCGATGTTCTTCAGAGAATATACATCCATGCGCGCCAACCCCAGATGCGGATCGGGCGAGCGCGGCAGCAGCGACGCAGCGTCATGAAAGTCAGCTTGCGCGGCATGCGCATCGCGGTCCAAATTCTCGTATCCGTGACACAGCGCCAGCTTGCCTTCGGCGTCGCGATCGTTGCGATCCATTTCGAGCAAATGCGTGAAGCACACCGCAGCCTTCGCCCAATCGAAATCCTGAATGCGCGGATTGGAATTGTTGCGATAGCCGTCAATCACCTCGTCGCCCGCTTGCCGCAGGCCGGCGCGAACGTTGGCAGCCAGGCGAATGGCCGGCGAGGCCCCGCCTAAGAACGCGTTCTGCCTTTGGACGCGCTGCAATAAATCCCAATCCCGATTGATCTCGCTCACGCTAGCGTGCGTATAGTCCAGGCTGCCACGCAACGCGCCGCTCTCGCGCCAGAAGCGATAGTAATAGCCGAGCGGCACGCACACCACCAGCCCGGCCAGCAATCCCCAACATAGCGCCACCAGGATGCTCATCACCGATGCGATCTGTTTCACACGCGGAGGCTTCAACTTCAGAACGCTACGCCGGACGGTTTCGGCCATGCTCGCCACGCGCTGCGGTATGTGCGGCAGGCGCTGCCGCTCCACCGTCGGATTGCTCTTCCACGAAACGCGCCGCTCCAACTCGGCAACCGTCGGCCGCGCTTGTAAGAACAACGTCACGTCGCTTTCAAACGCCGACGCCGAAACATACCGCTGGTGCAGATCGCCCGCCAACGCCTTATGCAGGATGGCGGTCATCGCAGTGGGACAGCTCTCGGGCAGCGCACGGGGCGGACGTCGCGATTGGATCAGCGCTTCCAGTTTCCGGGTGTCCTGCGCCTGATACGGCGGCACGCCCGCCACCATTTCATAGAGCGTCACGCCTACTGCCCACAGATCCGCATGCCGGTCCACTTGCCCGGCGCTCAGGCGCTCGGGAGAACAGTAACTCGGGCTGCCCAATCCCAAATGGGTACGGCTGTGCGTGAACGTCAGCGCCTTTGCGATACCGAAATCCAGGAGGCGCACTTCATCGTTCGCGCCGATCTGAATGTTCGACGGTTTGATGTCGCCATGCACCACCGATCGCCGCTGCCCGTCGATGGTGGCCTGGAACGAATGCAGCTTGTCGAGCTGGCTGAGGATCTCGCCCGCGAATCGCGCCGCGCGCTCCGGCTCGATGCGCCCCTCCTGCTTCAGGATTTCGGCCACCGTCCGCCCCTCGATATATTGCATCGAGACGAAGAAGAATCCTTCCAGGTGCCCGTACTCGTAGACTTCAATCACGCGTGCATCGGCGTCGTGCAGCTGCTTCTGTAAATCGGCGCCGCGCCGTTCCGCTTCGAGGATCAGTTGCGTGAGCGGGTCCGGCGATTCCTCAACAATTTTTAATACCGCGTGGCGATTAGCGCTGGTATCGAAGGCCAGATACACGTCGGTCATCCCGCGCGCAAGCTTGCGGATCACCTCGTAGGCGCCAAATTGCTTGGTCCCCAGCACAAAGAGATATCGTACACATTGACGCGCAGGATGCGTTAGGGTTTCGGCCAACGCAAGCCCAGCACCAGCGACACTGCCGCCAACGCCACGCCCAGCACAAACCCGTAAACCAGGAAAGCTACTCGTGTGGTTAAGATTCGGACCACCTTAGATCCGGCACGGCTGTCCTCAACCAACCCGTCGCGAGCTTTAGTGATCGCATTCCGCCCTCGCGCCTCCGCCGCCGCGGGCGACGCATTGCCCAGGAATTCGCTGCCTGCCACGAAGATAGCGGTGATGTTGTCGTTCCCCCCGGCCAGATTCGCCGCCTCCACCAGCTCGTCGGCCACTTGCGCTGGATCGCCGTTGTAGCGCTCCACCACGTCCAGAATTTCCGCCGAAGTCAGCAGGTCGCTCAGGCCGTCGCTGCACAGCAGAATCGCGGCGTCCGGCTTAAATAAGAACTCCTTCACCTCGATGAAATCCTCTTCATCCGGATCCCGCAGGCGCGACCCTACGTCGCGAAATACCTCGTGCCGCCTGGGATGCGCCATCGCTTCAGCCTCATTCAACTCGCCCGCGTCCTCGCGCTCGCCCACCGGCGAGTGATCCGAAGTGATCTTTCGTATGGCCCCGTTCCAGGTTAGGTAAAGGCGAGAATCCCCCACGTGTCCGACAATCACCTTGTCGTCGGAAATGGCCGCCAGGGTAAGCACGCACGCCATACCGCGCCAGGTTTCGTTCTCAGCCGCCTCTGCAAAGATCCGATTGTTGGCAGCCGTAATGGCCCTCCGGATTCGATCCCGTGCGTCGCCGTTCTGCCCCGCTAGCTCCGAGCGAACCACATCCACAGCGGTCTCAGCAGCCTTTTCTCCCGCCGCGTGACCACCCAGGCCGTCTACCACCAGAAAAATCCCAAGCTGGTCGTCGGCGTAGGCGCGATCTTGATTCTCCGCACGCACACGCCCCGCATCGCTGGCCGTCGCCGAGCGCCAGGCACATCCAGATTGGCCCTCGAGAATCTTTGCCATGATCAGCGGCGCGAGAACACCCGTGTCACAACGAAAGCGAGCGCCAGGCCCAGGAATAGCAAAACGAATGGAATATGCGCGATGTACGGGATTCGAATCATTCAGCGCTCCTCAAATTGCAGCGTGATAACTTCCGCCACGCCGATCTGCGCCTTGGCCGGCAGCGTCTCCTCCACGCCGCGCTGCAAGCGCCTGCCGTTGAGCCACGTCCCGTTCATACTCTTATCGACGATCAGGAAACGCTTCCCCGTTGCGTCGCGCCGCACACGCAAATGCTCACGCGAAACTTCGTCGTTGGTGTAGAGCGCCAGGCTCACCTGCGCGCCATCGCCGCCCCGGCCCACGCTGATCTCGTCCTGCGTCATCAAATAAAGCTGCGGCCCCGAGTCGTCTTCATAGCGGATCTCGGCATATACCCTGTCGCCCGTTTGCCGGGTCTCGGGCCGGACACCGGCGCGCCCCGTGAGCCCCCCCACGCTCGGCTCGCGATCCAGCAGCGTAGTCTTTGTCCCGTGATAACCCGGCTGCGGCGTCTCATTCAGCTCAGAGTGAATTTCCACGTCGCCTAACGGCACCGCGCCCTCGGAATCGGGAAAAAATTCGAAGGCGAAATCCTTGCACGCGATTTTGTACGGCTTGCGATCCTTGGCCCCACGCAGCGCGCCAAAACCGAGCGGCTTGGCATTCAATTCCGCCAATCGCCCGGCCAGCGCTTTCTTCGCATCTTCGCGGATCAGGTCAAACACGCCCGTCAGCCGCGTGTAATCATCCGGGTGCAAATAGAGGCTGAAAATACAGGGCGTGAGGATGCTGTAGCCCATCTCGAACTGCCCCAATTCCAGGTTGCGGATGAGCTGCTCAATGATGATCCGCCCGCTGATCTTCCCCTGCGCTTCCCCCGCCGCCTTGGGCATGTTTCCCCGAACCTCCACTCAAGGGTACGACGGCGCAAGCCCCCGGTATGGTTTCGCCCGGTTCAGGCTTTCGATCCCAAGCAGCATAGGCTAGCGCCAGCGTCTTGCGAGCTGCAGGAAAAAACCAGGTAGCACCTCGGTGCCTTCCGCCTTCACTGCATCCAGCGCGTTGGGATCCATGCCGAGCGCCGCCAGGATGGTGGGCGCCACCTGCGCGGTCCGCGTGGTCACCGCCACCGTCTGGGCGTGAAACGATGGATTCGTCAGCAGCATGATGACGTTGGTATCGTCATGCCCGAACCCGCCGTGATCGCCGATCATGGTCGTGTTTCCCGAGTACGTCATCCCAACGTTCGGCGTCACGATGATGTCCGGCGATCGCGTATCTTGCCCTGCTCCAAGACCGCCCACATTGTAGTTCAGCGCCAATGACGGCCCGTAGTAGATCTCGCCCAGCCCAATCGCCGCCGCGTTCTTTTCGAGCAGCGCAACAGCGTCGGTAACACTCGATCCGGGAGCCAGCCAGAGCACGGAAACATCGTCTTCCGTTGCCCCAATGCCGGTTGAATTCAGCGGCGACTCCGAGAACGGGATGGCAGCGCCCAGTAGCGTGGCCGGCGTATTGGCGCCATTTGCCACGTAGGCAGCCGGATCGATCGGCGACTCGCCATGCTTGGCCGTGACGATCAGCAAGGTATTGTCATAGAGGCCCGCCGACTTCAGCGCGTTGACGATCACCCCGATCGAGCTGTCCACAAACTGGATCTCACCGAGCAACTGTGCACTGGGCAGTGCCGCCGCGTTCTGGTAGCCGCCCGCGCCCACGCCCGCCTCATTCACACTTTGTCCGATGTACACAGACTGGAAATTCATGCCGAAGAGCGCCGGCACCTGCGCCGGGGCGCCGTTGTGCGTCTGGCCCGCAATCTGGTTCAGTAGTGCGTTCACCTTCAGCGCGTCATAGCACTGGATGTTGGCGAAGCTGCTGGTCCACGACGATGTACCAGCGGTGTCGCGGATGGTGGCGCAGGAAACGCCGGTCGCTGTCGTAACGCCGGGCAGCGCCACCACGTTCGAGTCCACTTCCGGCGAAAAATAATCGTCCAGGCCCATGCCGCCCGGCCCCGCCACAAACGAATACGACGCGTGCTTATCGATCCAGGCGGTGTATTGGCCCGCCGAATGGACCACGCTGAATATCGTGTTGGTCCGAATGAAGTCCCAGGGATAAACGGGCGCGCATCCCGCGGCAGGGTTGCGCACCAGCTTCGTTGGATCGATGGAGGCGGCGCTGCCATCGGTCAGCGAGGCGCCCGCCGCGCCTCCGTTCAGCTTGGTATCGTCCAGCGCGATGCCCTGGTCGAAGTCGGTGGTTGTTCCAGGTGGTGCTGCGTAGGGCGTGCATGTCCCGCCGGCCAGTCCGGTGCCCGTTGTGTTTGCCGGAGGAGCGAGCGATCGATCATAAGCGACGTCGTAATAGAGGCCGTGGGTCTTCGATGAGCCTCCAGTAACCAGAGCCGCGAGTCCGGGAAAGGAGTCCGATGGCGTCGATGATATCGCAGCCACATAATTGATCCCAGTCTGGCCGAGGGCAGCCAAGTTCGGGCAATAAGGACTTCCGTTGTTCACGCCTGCAATTCCTTGCGCGCAGTTGAGGAAATCCACAGCGTGCATGCCGTCAATGCTCAACATCATCACGTGCTCGATCTTGGTCGGTCCCACAGCGCTCTCTACGGCCGGAATTCCTTGCGCTGCCGCCGAAGCCAGCGTCACCGCCATTGCGACTGCCGCCAGCCCTAACCTTTTCGCGGTCATTATCAAAACCTCCTCGTGCATACTAACCTGCAAAACACACGGAGGCGTTACATTCCGGTCACGATTTAGCTAATTCTGGGTGATCTTTTGCGAACTAAATTCGTTCGCACACGTATTCTTCTCCATGAGATCCCTCCGCCACGTCCTGCGCCGATTGGCGCTGGCTCCCATGTTTACCGCCATCACTCTGGTCACCTTGGCGCTCGGCATTGGCGCCAACACAGCCATTTTCAGCGTGGTCAACGGCGTTCTCATCAAGCCGCTGCCCTATCCCGCGGCCGGGCAATTGGCGGGTGTGTGGCACCTCGCGCCGGGCATCACTGGCACCATGGGAGGCAACATCAATTGCTCGCCCACCATGTATTTCACTTATCGCGAGGAAAGCCGCACCTTCCAGGATTTCGGCTTATGGTCCAACGACGATGCCAGCGTCACCGGCATCGGCGAACCCGAGCAGATTCGCGTGCTGGACGTCACCTACGGAACATTGCAAGCCCTGGGCGTACAGCCGCTGGTGGGACGCTGGTTCTCCCAGGCTGACGACACCCCTGGGACGCCTGAGACCGTGATACTCACCTATGGCTACTGGCAACAGCGCTTCGGCGGAAACGCCTCGGCGATTGGCCGCAGCATCGACATCGATTCGAAACCCCGCACCATTATCGGCGTGATGCCGCGCGATTTTCGTTTCCTGAACTCGCGCATGGATCTCATCCTGCCGCATCGTTTCGATCGCAGCAAGGTCTTCCTCGGCAATTTCAGTTATCAGGGCATCGCGCGATTGAAGCCCGGTGTCACGTTGCAGCAAGCCGATGCCGACGTGGCACGCATGCTGCCCATCTGGCTCAGATCCTGGCCTCCGCCGCCTGGATTCAACCGGGGTCTGTTTGAAACCGCCCGCTTCGCTCCCAAGCTTCAGCCCTTAAAGCAGGAAGTAGTGGGAGACATCGGCGCCACGCTATGGGTGTTGATGGGAACCATTGGACTGGTCTTGCTGATCGCCTGCGCCAACGTCGCGAATCTCCTGCTGGTGCGCGCCGAAGGCCGGCAGCAGGAACTGGCTATCCGGGCCGCGCTGGGCGCCGGATGGGGACGCATCGCGCGTGAAATGCTGATCGAGAGCTTGACGCTCGGATTGTTGGGCGGAGCCTTGGGGCTGGCGCTGGCCTATGCGGCGCTGCGCGTGTTAGTGGCCAAAGGTCCCGAATCGCTGCCCCGTCTGGGCGAAATTGGGCTCGATCCTCTAGTGCTCGCCTTCACCCTGGTAGTTTCCTTGTTCGCCGGTATCTTGTTCGGGCTCATCCCCGCCATAAAATACGCCGGGCCGCACGTGGCTTTGACGCTGCGCGGCGGCGGACGCAGCATCACCCACGGACGCGAACGCCACCGGGCTCGCAACACGTTAGTGGTCGTTCAGGTAGGGCTCGCGTTGGTCCTGCTCATTGGCTCCGGCTTGATGATCCGAACCTTCCAGGCACTGCGGAGCGTTCAGCCCGGCTTCACGCATCCGGAGCAAGTTCAACTGTTGCGCATTTCGATTCCCGAGAGCCACGTCAAGGATTCCGAACGGGTGATGCGCATGGAAAACGCGATGATCGACAAATTGGCGGCCATCCCCGGCGTACTTTCCGTGGGATTTGCCAGCTCGGCTCCGCTCGAAGGGTTCAGCAACAACGACGTGGTCTATGCGGAGGACAAAACCTATACGGCGGGTGAGATTCCGCCCATCCGCAGATTCCGCTATATGACACCGGGTTTTTTGAAGACCATCGGCACTCCGTTGATCGCTGGACGCGACTTCACCTGGGTGGAGATATACGGCAAGCGGCACGTCGCCATGGTGTCCGAGAACATGGCGCGCGAAATGTGGGGCTCGCCGGCCGCCGCGCTTGGCAAAAGAATTCGCGAGACTCCCAAAGATGAGTGGCGCGAGATTGTGGGGGTGGTCACCGATGTATACGACGATGGCGTGGAGCTCAAGGCACCCACGATCACGTACTGGCCCGCACTGACGGACAACGCCTTTGGGCAGGAGACGCGCTTCGGCGTGTTGACGGTCCGCACCAATCGCGCAGGCACGGAGAGCTTCCTGACCCAGGCCCGGCAGGCCATTTGGTCGGTAGACGGAAGTCTGCCGGTGTACATGGTGCGGACGCTCAAAGAGGTCTACGACGGGTCCCTGGCTCGCACCTCGTTCACGCTGCTATTGCTCGGAATCGCCGGTGCAATGGCGCTGATCCTGGGCGTGGTGGGCATCTACGGCGTGATCGCCTACGCCATCACGCAGAGGACGCGCGAGATCGGCATTCGTATGGCGCTCGGCGCGGAAGCTCGCGCCCTCCAGGGAATGTTCGTGCGCCAAGGATTGCTTTTGGCCGCCATCGGCGCCGTACTCGGCCTGGCCGCCGCCACCGGGCTCACGCGCCTGATGTCGTCGCTGCTTTTCAAAACCACGCCGCTCGACCCGCTCACCTACGCCGCAGTCTCGTTGTTCTTAATCCTGGCAGCCGCACTCGCCAGCTACGTTCCCTCGCGCCGCGCCACCACCGTAGATCCCGTCGAGGCGCTGCGTACGGACTAGGTTTCGTTCTGCGTGCCCGGCGCCCAGCGCCGCAGCGCTTCCTTCAGACGATCCTTGTCCACCGGCTTGGTCAGATAGTCGTCCATGCCAATGGAGAAGCATTTCTCCCGCTCGCTTTGGAACGCGTTCGCCGTAACGGCGACGATGGGAATCGACGCTGAGTCCTCGCTCAGACCCCGGATCTCTTGCGTAGCCTGGAATCCGTCCATCACCGGCATCTGCACATCCATAAAGATCAGGTCGTAGCGCCGGGCCTTGATCTTCTCGATCGCCTCCGCGCCGTTTTCAGCCACTTCGATGGCATAACCCAGGTTGATGAGTTGATGGCTTAGCACCTTCTGATTGATTCGATTGTCTTCCACCACCAGAATGGTTCCTCCATTCTGCTCGAGGGGCAGCCCTTCTTCGCTGGAACTCAACTTTGCGGGCGTGTCTTCGATTCCCAAACTCAGCTTGGCCGTGAACCAGAACGTGCTCCCTTCGCCCAGGACGCTCTGGAAGCCCATCTCTCCACCCATCAATTCCACCAGGCGCTTGGAAATCGCGAGCCCGAGGCCCGTCCCGCCGTAGCGCCGCGTAGTGGACGTCTCCGCCTGGCTGAAGCTTTGAAACAGGCGCTTCTGCGCTTCCGCCGGTATCCCGATTCCGGTGTCTCGAACCGACGCGCGCAGCAGCACGCAATCCGGCTCTGCGCTCGAATCCGCGGAAAACGACACCCGAACCGTTCCGCGCTCGGTGAACTTGATGGAATTGGAAAGCAGATTCAGCAGAATTTGCCGCAGCCGCACTGCATCGCCCGCCAGGCAGTCTGGAGTTTCTTCGTCGATCTCCACCAGAATGTCCAGATGCTTGGCCCGCGCGGCCGCACTCACCACCGTTACCGAACTCCGCACCAGCTCGCGCAATTTGAAATTCGCGTTTTCGAGCGTCAACTTATTCGCCTCGATTTTAGAGAAATCCAGGATATCGTTGATGATCGTCAGTAATGAAGTGGCGGAAAATTGGATGGCCTCCAGGTATTCGGCTTGCCCCTCCGATAGCGGCGTATCGGCCAGCAAGGTGCCCATCCCGATAATGCCGTTCATCGGCGTTCTGATCTCGTGGCTCATCATGGCGAGAAATTCGCTCTTGGCATGGTTGGCCCGTTCCGCATCGGCCTTCAGATGCTCTTCCTGCGCCAGCTTCCGATCCAGCTCCGCGGTTCGATCCGCCACCAGACGTTCCAGTTCGCGCTGGCGCCGCAACAGAAAGCGTACCCGCCAGCCCCACACCAGGGCCGCGAGAAAACCGAACCCAAAGATCACCACCACGCTGAACGATGTTGTACGCCACCAGGGCGGCTGAATCTCGAAGGAGAACGCGCTCTCGGCGGAGGTCTTGCCGCTGCTCGAATCGACGGCTTGCGCTTGGAAGGTATATTGCCCAGCGCCGAGCTCCGGATAACGAACGGTGTGCTCCGCCGTTTCCACCCAATCGCCTTCCAGACCAACCAGGCGATATCGAAACTTGAGCGCGCCTTCATTTCGAAGAGTCAAGGACGCAAGCGATACGGTCAGCGGATCGTGCTTCCATGCCAGCGCGCCGTTGTTCGACAAATTCTTCGCTCCGTACCCAACTTCAACGAAGATCGGAGCAGGCGGCGGATTCAGGGGCCGGGCAGTGGACACTCGAAAGTGAGACAGACCGCCGCTGGTTCCGATCCAGACGGAGCCGTCGGGATCCTCCAGAAATCCGTGGCTGTCGCAGTCATCCCAGATCAGGCCGTCGCCTGCCGTATAGCGCCGCATCGACCGTCCATCGAAAAACTCAACGCCATGGTCCTCCCCAAACCAAACCCAGCCTCGACTGTCCACCCGAAGAAACACCACTTCTTCGGAAGACAAATGCGGCGTCGTATAGCTCACGATCTTGTCGTTCCGCAATTGGAAGCGAGACCCGCCTGAGCCGGTTCCGTCAATCCACAGCCCTCCCGATTTGTCGATCGCCAGATCCTCCAGGTGATGCCCCAGCTTGGCCATGGAAATGTCCACCTGCGTCCACTTGGGATCGTCGAAGCGGAACAAAAGTTCCTCCGAAATAGCCCAGATCCGTCCGTTCTTATCCTCCGCCATGTCCTCGATTTTTCGGGTGCCGGATAGATTGCCGTCGGCCAGGTGAAACGCAGCCCGGCCGTGACGGCGTTCGCTTAAGAAAAGCCCTTGTTTGGTGGACGCCCAAACCCGATCGTGCGAATCCACAAACACATGCGACACGTTCGGCAAGTCGAGCTGCCAGCCGTGCAGAGTGGTTTCGTCGATCTGCACTAGCATGCCTTCATACGTCGCCACCCACAGAAAGCCGTCTTTCGAATTCTCAAGCGAAAAGCATCGCGCAGGTGAGTCAACTCCCGGCTCGGACCAGGATCGGAACGTCCGGGACCCTGGCTCCTGGATGCTCAGCCCACGCTCGTCCCCCACCCACAAACGGCCGTGCAAGTCGCGCTGCAACGCCCAGATCTCATCGCTGTGCAGTCCCTGGTTGGTGGTCCAGGATTCCCAATCGCCATAGCCCAGCCACTTCCGTAGGCCGTGACCGAGCAAACCGAACCAAACCACTCCCTCGCGATCCTGCAGGATTGACGAAACCGTACCCTTTCCGAAACCATTGGCTTTCGAGACAATCTCCCACCGGCCGTCCCGATAGCGGCCGACATCGGAACCGAAGCTTGCGAGCACCGCTCCTGCGTGGTCCTCGGCGAGACCCAGATAGGTGACGTCGCTCGGCACATGTCCCGATGGATTTCGAACTTCAAACTGCTTGCGGCCCGGTGCCAACATGGCCGTATATCGGGGTCCGCGCGCCCACAGCTCTCCATTCGCTCTGAGCAGCAGACACTTCCATTCGTCTTCCGGCAGGCCCAACGACTTTCCGTACTTCATCAGCTTCCCATGGGAGATTTCGCATAGCCCTGGTCCGCATCCCATCAGGACGCTTCCATCTGGTTTGGCCAGAACACTCCACACAGAGTCGCGGTCTATTGCGTCGTTCTTGCTAGCCGGCTCGAGCGGACTGGCCTGCCACGATCGCCCTTCGTCTTTCGACTTCACTACCAGCACTCCGAACTGCGTCACCGCGTAGATTTGTCCATCCGGGGAGGACGAGAGAGTGGAATCGTAGGGAACTCGCAAGTTCTGCTGCTGGTAGGTGACTGTCGAAAAGCTGCGCTGTCCGGTACTAAAAGCCAGCCCGTCACGCGTCCCAACCCACAGTCGCCCATCCCGATCCAGACTCAGCGCCCTGACGAACTCATTGGTTAAGCCTTCCTTCTTCCCAAACCGCCAGAAACGCGAGCCGTCGTATTGATAGAGCCCGCTTTCGGTGCCAATCCAAAGAAAGCCCGAACGGTCCTGCAGCAGGCAGTTGACACTCAGATTCCCCAGTCCGTCGACGTAATCCTTGAACGAATATTGCTGCCCTTTCGAGACACTGGGAATCGAGGACAGCACAAGGACACAAATAGCCGCTCGCTGGACGGAGATCGCCACGATCTTTATGAATCGGCACCTGTAAGCAAATAGATGATAGGCGGCCGCTATGACCTAGACTGCGTTAGGGTTGGACGCTTAAGGCGTATATGATAAATATCGGCATGAAACCCAAGCTCGCAATGCTCGCTTCCCTGGCGTTAGGCGCCATCACGGTCCTCTCGGCCCAGGACCTCACGATCACCAACGCCCGTATTATCGGCCCCAACGCCACTGTGATCGAGCGCGGATCCATTGTGGTGCGCGCGGGAAAAATCGTTTCCGTTACGCCCGGCGCGCCCTCCACTGCAAGTGGCCGGGTCATCGACGCCAAAGGCATGACCGCCATGCCGGGATTCATCGACGCCCACCGCCACATCAATACCGGCCCCAACGAAAAGGCGCAGATGCAGGCGCTGCTCGAAGCCGGATACACCACCGTCCTCTCCGGAGGCGGTCCGGCGGATGGCAACATCACGCTCCGCGATCACATCGACAAGGGCCTCATCAATGGGCCGCGCATCATTCCATCCGGAAGCTTGCGGCTGAACAACAATACCCCGGAGACGGCTCGCGCCGAAGTGCGCAAAATGGCGGATATGGGGATCAAGTTTACGGGCGAAATAGCCCTCACTCCGGTTCCTGGCCCGTCCGAAAAAGAATTGGAGGTTCTCCGCGCCGTCGTTGACGAAGCGAAGAAAGTTGGCGTTATGGTCCAGGTGCATGCCGTCAGCACTTCGGCCATGCTGGCCGCCGTGGACGCCGGCGTGCCTCTGCTGGTTCACCTCCCAAACAAAGATTGGGTGAGCAAGGAAGCCGCGAAAAAAGTGGCTGACGCAGGCGTGAAGGTGCTGGGCACGGTCGGCTTCGGTTCACCCGTCTTCGGAGTATTTGCGGCCGACAACAAGGCGCGCTTCCGCGACGGCAAGCCTTGGCCCGAAGGCATCGTCGATGGAGTGCGCCTCGGCGAAGAAGCCGGATACATGCCGGTGAACGCGCGCACCATCTGGGATGCGGGCGCAACGCTCGGCTATTGCACCGATACCACCTATGACCCGACGGCCGGTCTGGATCATGAGCTGAAAATCCTGAATGTGATGTTCTCCATGCCGGACCTCGTTAAAATGATGGGCCCCAATACCGCGTCTTACATCCAGATGAGCAACGAGCTGGGAACGCTCGAGCCCGGCAAGCTGGCCGACCTCATTCTTCTGGACGGCAATCCGCTCGAAGGCTATTGGAACTGGCTCAAAACTAGACTGGTAGTCAAAGGCGGCGTCATTGTGGTCGACAAACGCTGAGAGTAAATTCGTGGATAGCCTGACCGGACCTGACCGCGTTCGTCCCAAAATCGGGCACTCTTCCGCGCCGAATCACTAGAGAATCTAAGCTGTTTTAACGGCTACAAACGTGCCGGTCCTGCAGCTATGTTGCGCCAGAATCTGACCTTCGCCTTCCGCCGGCTCCGTTCCAGCCCCGGATTCACCGCCGCCGCGGTTGTCACGCTAGCGCTCGGCATCGGCGCCAACGCCACCATTTTCTCGCTGGTCAACGCCGTCGTGTTCCGGTCTTTCGGTGTCGAACACCAGAGCGAACTGGTATCCCTCAACATGCGAACCTCAAAGGCCCAGTTCCCCACGATCTCCTATCCGGATTACAAAGATTATCGCGATCGCAATACCCTGCTGAGCGGCCTGGCGACGTACCGCTTCATCGCTGTGAACCTGAGCCGTGGCGAAGGTAAGAATGCTCGTCTGTGGGGCTACGAGGTCAGCGGAAATTACTTCGACATGCTGGGCGTCCAGGCCATCCGGGGCCGCGTGCTGCATTCCTCCGACGACGTGAAACGTGGCGGGCATCCACTGGCTGTGATCAGCTACCCGTGCTGGCAGAGCCGGTTCAGCGGCGATCCCGATATTGCCGGCAAGAACGTGACGATCGGAGGCATGGATTACACCATCGTCGGGGTGACGCCTCCGGCGTTCATTGGAACCGAACTGGTTTACACTCCCGAAATCTTCGTTCCCATAGCCATGGCGGAGCAGATTGAGCAATACAAATGGCTGGACGACCGCGGCAACTCGAACGCCCTGGTGATCGGCCGGCTAAAACCCGGCGTCTCCATGAAGAGCGCTGAGGCGGCCCTCAATAGCATCACCGCCCAGCTGGCCCGGGATTATCCAAAAGACGACGCAGGCGTTTCCATCGTACTCTCGCCACCGGGCATGGCCGGCAACTTTCTGCGCGGCGCTATCACCGGGTTCTCCGCCGTGTTGATGGTGGTCGCCGGCCTGGTGCTGCTGATTGCCTGCGTGAATCTCGCCAGCCTGTTGCTGGCGCGCGCGTCCGACCGCAGAAAGGAAACCGCCATCCGTCTGGCCTTGGGCGCCAGCCGCAGTCAACTTCTCCGCCAGCTTCTCACCGAGAGCCTGATGCTCTCCATCGCGGGCGGCGCGGCGGGAATCCTGCTCGCCTACTGGCTCAACGATCTGGTAAACGTCTGGCGTCCCCCCGTTGACATTCCGGTGATTCCTCACGTCGTGATGGATGCGCGCGTGCTCTTATTTACTGCGGGAGTCTCGCTCCTCACGGCGCTGCTGTTCGGCCTGGCGCCTGCGCTGCAATCCACGCGCGCCAGCCTGGCCGGGGCCATCAAGAACGATGCGCCTTCGGAAAAACTTCGCCGTCTCAACCTGCGCGATATTCTGGTCACCACGCAGGTGGCTCTCTCCGTGGTCTTGCTGATTGGAAGCATTCTCGTGGTGCGCAGCTTGCAGCACGCGCTCAGCCTGAATCTCGGATTCAATCCGCAACATGCCGCCGTCCTGTCCTACGATTTCGCCGCGCAAGGTTATAACGAAGAGCGCGGCCGCGAGTTTGAGCGCCTGTTGCTTGCCAAGGTCCGCTCCCTGCCGGGGCTCGAGGCTGCCGGGATCATCGACGGTCTGCCTTTGACCCTGAATATTTCCAATAGTGGAATTTTTGTTGAAGGCAAGCCGGAGCCGCGCGCGGGGGATGTCCCTTTAGCCAATATGTACTTCATCACTCCCGGTTATCTCCAAGCCATGGGGACTCGCCTGCTGGCCGGCCGCGACCTGGATCAGCGCGATACCAAAGACGCGCCGCTGGTGGCAATTGTAAATGAGGCGTTCGTTCGCCAGCTATTGCCCGGCGAAGATCCGGTGGGTAAGCGCTTCCGCCACGGGTCCGGCCGCAAATGGATCCAGATCGCCGGCGTGGTGGAGGACGGAAAGTACCGTTCTCTGGGTGAATCACCGTCGCCCACCGTTTTTGAAGTGATGGAACAGAATTGGAACCCTCAGCAGACTCTGGTGGCGCGCTCGCCTCTGGCCGAAGCGGAAACCGCGCGTCTGTTACGCCGCGCCGTCGCGGAACTGGACCCATCGCTCACAGTCTTCGGGGACGGGAGCCTCGCGAGCGCACTGGGGCTCGCGCTGTTCCCCGCCAAGCTGGTAGCCGTTGTGCTGGCATCGTTTGGATTGCTCGCCGTGGTGCTGGCCGCAACTGGCGTCTACGGTATCATGGCCTATGCCGTCTCCCGAAGAACGCGCGAGATCGGCATCCGCATGGCGCTGGGCGCTGCTCCTTTGGAGGTGCTGCGCGTAGTGTTGACCCGCACCGCGCTGCTGCTCGCAGTCGGGATCACGATTGGCTTCGCAATGGCATTCGCCGCCGGACAATTCTTCGCCCAGATCCTTTATGGCGTCAGCGCGCACGATCCTTTGACATACCTATGCGCCATCGCCCTAATGTCGCTGGTGGCCTTCCTCGCATGCTGGGTGCCCGCGCGCCGCGCTATTCGGCTAGACCCCTTGCTGGCGCTCCGCAGCGAGTGAATTTCTGTCCCGCATCCTCAAATTGGTAGAGTAGACATTCCCATGGCGAACCGGGGAGGATCGCACAGGAATGATCGAAACGGAGGTGTTGATCGTCGGCAGCGGGCCCGCCGGCTCTTCAGCGGGCCTGATGCTGAGTACTTACGGCATCCCCAACGTCGTCGTGACCAAGTACGGTTGGCTGGCAAATTCGCCGCGCGCGCACCTCAATAATCAGCGAACCATGGAAATCCTGCGCGATCTGGGCATTGAGCCGGAAGTGGTGGCGAAGGCCAGCCCGCAGGACATTCTGGGCAACGCCGTCTTCTGCACCAGTTTGGCCGGTGAAGAATTGGGGCGCCTGCGCATGTTTGGGACCGAGCCGCGGCGTCGTGCCGATCACATTCTGGCTAGCCCCTGCTCTATGTGCGACCTGCCACAGAACCTTCTGGAGCCGATCATCCTGGGTGCAGCCGCCCAGCGCGGAACGAAGGTTCGTTTGAACAGCGAGTACCTCTCATGCCGGCAGGATTCCGCTGGCGTCACCGCGGAAGTGCTGGACCGGGTCTCGGGTGAGACCTATCAGATCCGCGCGAAATATCTGCTGGGCGCTGACGGCGCCAACAGCAAGGTAGCCGAGGACGCGGGCCTTCCCATGCAAGGAAAAATGGGTGTAGCGGGCAGCATGAACATTGTGTTCCGCTGCGACCTGACAAAGTACGTCGTGCATCGCCCCAGCGTTCTGTACTGGGTGCTGCAGCCCGGCTGCGACGTGGGTGGCGTAGGCATGGGCGTCATTCGCATGGTGCGGCCCTGGAACGAGTGGCTGGCCATCTGGGGTTACGATATCCACGCCGGAGCGCCCGAGCTAACCGATCAGGCCGCCGAAGCGATCGTCCGCAATCTGATCGGTGATCCAGAAGTGCCGATCGAGATTCGCTCTCGTTCGTTGTGGACCGTGAACGATATGTACGCCACGCGCTACTCCACCGGTCGCGTGTTTTGCATGGGAGATGCCGTGCATCGCCATCCGCCGATGAACGGTCTGGGGTCCAATACTTCGATTCAAGACGCCTACAATCTCGCGTGGAAGCTGGCCTTGGTGCTGAAAGACAAAGCGAGTCCCGCGCTGCTGGATACCTACAACCAGGAGCGCGTCCCCATCGGAGAGCAGATTGTAAAGCGCGCCAACAAGAGCATCGGCGAGACCGGTCCCATTTTTGAAGCACTCGGTCTGCACCCCGGAATCGAGGTCGCCCAGATGTGGCGCAACATGGAAGCTCGCAAGACCGCGACACCCGAGGCTCGCGAACAGCGCGAGAAGCTGCGCAAGGCCATTCTGCAGAAGAATTACGAATTCAATACGCACGGCGTGGAGCTGAATCAGCGCTACCGCTCCTCTGCCGTGGCTTCCGATGGCACGTCTGAGCCGCCCCTTCATCGCGATCCGGAGCTTTATTTCCATCCCACCACCTGGCCCGGCGCACGGCTGCCGCACGTCTGGCTACAGAAGGATGGCCATCCGATTTCCACGCTGGATGTCGCCGGCAAGGGACGGTTCGTGGTCCTCACCGGTATTGGCGGTGAAGGCTGGATCGACGCGGCGCAGAAGGCGTCCGCTCGGTACGAAATCGCAATCGAAGCATTTGTGATCGGGCCCGGGCGTCATTTTACGGACCTCTACGGCGAATGGGCCGAGGCTCGCGAGATCGGCGAGTCCGGATGCCTGCTGGTGAGGCCCGACGCCCACGTTGGCTGGCGAGCGGCGGACGCCGGAGAGGAAGAGCCTCGCCTCTTCTCGGCAATCGCTCAGATATTATGCATCTGACAGATAGAATGCCTCTGAGGCATTATTTGTGGCGAATATCCTCGGGCGCTCTTTGCCGATCCAGAGGCGCTACCAGAAGCTGCCACTGGACGACAACGGAAGATGGCAAAAAACAGACCTTGCTATCGCAAGCCTGATAGTTGAGTTTTCCTTGGATGGTCAAAGTTTTCCCATCCGTCCCCAATGCACTGCTGAACTCTGCCGCCGAACTGATCTTCACGTCCTGATGGATGCGGAAGGTTCCCTCGAATACCGGAACCCGCTCGTCAATCGCCGGCATGTACAGCACTTCGGCCCGAGGATAAACTGGAGCCGCAAACTGAAGCCCGGGCACCGGATCAATCGCCATATGGATCGGTTTGTAGCCTTGCGTTCCCGGCGCGTAAACGTGCACATCCCGAGGGAGCTGAACTTCAGCGGTTAGCGTGATGCGGCCGCCGGGAACAGCAATCCGATCCGATTGTTGAACCGCAACTTTCAGGTGCGGCGCTTCCACCATGCCGGTCACTTCTTGCCCCAGCTCCGGGAAAAGTTTTGCGATCAAGCTGTTTCCCGAAAGCCGCTCCCGGTATTTTGCGTCGAAAAACTTCTCCTTGATGATTCCGTTCGTATCAATGAAGAAATACCCCGGCCGCGCCATTCCCTTATATTGCCCGGTGGCCTCAGTGTTCAGCAGTCCATAAGCCTCAATCACCTTGGAATCGGCGTCGGCCAGCAACGGAAACTCGATCTTGCTCCGATCCGCGAAACTCTTGAGTATTTCTACGCTGTCGTAGCTGATCGCGGCCAGCGCGATGCCTTGTTTTTCGAAGCGCGCTCTAGCCCTTTGCAGCTCGACCAGCTGCCCCTTGCAGTAAGGTCACCAATCGGCCGAACGGAAAAACAGGAGCACGGTGCCATGCTTTCCTTTGAGCGCAGCGAGACTTTGAGGATGTCCAAATTGGTCTCGAACCGAAAAATCCGGCGCCTTCGCACCCACCGGCAATCCGATGCCGGTGAGCAGTTTGATGGACGCCACGCGAATGACATTGTCGTGAACCGTGCCGTCCACCATGACACTGTCTCCCAAGTGACCAGTCGCCTGATCCTGAGGTTCCAGGTTATAAATATGCCTGGTGGTATCGTCATAGAAAACCAGCTTGGCGCCAGGTCCGCGATCTTCGATGCACTTGGACGCCTCCGCAAAAGCCTCTTCGGCGGTGCAGCCGCTATTGATGATGATGCCGGACCACGTGCCAGAATTCGCCATACCCTTTTGCGCCAGCACCGGCATGCTGACAGCGGACGACAAGATTATCGCCCACGTCAACAAACGCGTCGCCATGCTTCACCTCAACCGCGACTATAACACCTATAACTCGCCTGAATCCACCTCCCTTGTGGACAAACACCTTGCATCGTTTCCACTAGACTATCTTCTGGTACACTTACGGACATGACCCGAAGCAAAGAGAAGGATGACCGTGGCGACATGCTGCAGGGGACGCTGGCCATGCTGATTCTGCGAACTCTTCTGCTGGCTCCAGCGCATGGCCATACCATCGCGTACGCGATTGAACGCACTTCAGAAGACGTTCTTCAGGTGGAGCACGGCTCGCTGTACCCCGCCCTGCATCGGCTGGAAGATCGCGGCCTCATCGCCTCCTTTTGGGGTACGTCCGAGAACAACCGCAAGGCCAAGTATTACCGCATTACGCCCGCCGGACGAAAGCATCTGGCCACCGAGCGCAGCCGCTGGGATCAGATGGTGAACGCCATTGCGCGCGTGCTCGGCCCCGCTACCGAGTAAGTCACGGAGTAAGTCACGGAGTAGTGCATGAGTTGGCTTCGATATTTCAAGCGCACCCAACGCGACCAGGATTTCGCTCTCGAATTGGAAGCCCATCTGCAGCATGAGATCGACGAAAACATCTCTCGCGACATGACTCCGCGAGAGGCCGCCATGGCTGCGCAACGCAAATTCGGCAATGTCACTCTTGCCAAGGAGACTACGCATCGCATGAATAGCATCGGCTTTCTGGAAACCCTTGGGCAGGATCTTCGCTACGCTCTCCGCCTGTTGCGCCTCGAGCCCGGATTCTTCACGGTCGCGATTCTTTGCCTCGCACTCGGCATCGGCGCCAACACCGCCATCTTCCACCTGCTCGACGCGGTGCTCCTGCGCGCATTACCGGTAGTAAGCCCTCAAGAATTGGCGGAGGTTGAAGTTGGGCCGGATCAGAAATGCTGCAGCGGAAATTTCAGCAGCCGCCGTTCGAATTTCACCTTTGCACTCTGGGACCAGCTTCGAACGCACCAGCAGGCGTTCTCCAGCCTGTTTGCCTTCGCCGCGCATCGCTTCAATATCGCTCCCGGCGGCGAAGAGCGGCATGCCGAGGGACTCTATGCCAGCGGCGATTTCTTCCAAACTCTCGGCGTAACTCCGGCACTCGGACGGCTCTTCTCGTCCGAAGACGATCGGCCGGGATGCGGCGCGTCTGGCGCTGTCCTCAGCTATGCATACTGGCAGAGCGCATACGGCGGCCAACCCTCGGCGATTGGACGAAAAATCCTGCTCGACGGCAAGCCTTTCGAGATCATCGGCGTTTCACGAGCGGGATTCTTCGGCGTCGAAGTGGGCAAGTCATTCGACGTCGCGATTCCGGTTTGCGCCGAGCCCCTCATCAACGGGGAAGGCGCTCATACGCCCAAGCGTCATCATTGGTGGCTCGCGGTGATCGGAAGGCTGAAGCCCGGTTGGAGCCTGGCTCAGGCTCGCGCGCAGCTCAGAGCCATCTCGCCGGCCTTGTTTGAGGCAACACTCCCGCCGGTCTATACTCCTGACACAGCGCAAAATTATCTCGGATTCAAGCTCACAGCCAATCCCGCCGGATCCGGCGTGTCGGATTTGCGCGAAGACTATCAGGATCCACTATTGATCTTGCTGGGCATCGCTGCGCTGGTGCTGGTGATTGCCTGCGCCAATCTCGCAAACCTGATGCTGGCCCGCGCCAGCGCCCGGGAGCGTGAACTCGCGGTCCGCCTGGCTATCGGCGCATCCCGGCCGCGTCTCATTCGCCAGTTGCTTGCCGAGAGCCTGCTCCTGGCTGCCATGGGAGCCGCGTGTGGAGCGCTCCTCGCTCAGTTCCTCAGCGGCTACTTGGTCCGTTTCATCAGCACCACCGACAGTCCGCGCTATGTTGACCTCGGAACGGACTGGCGAGTCTTCGGATTCACCGCGAGCCTGGCTGTCCTCACCTGCCTGCTTTTCGGTCTGATGCCGGCCGTCCGTGCCACGCGCGCAAACCCCGGCACGCTGATGAAAGCTAGCGGCCGCGGCTCGACCGAGGCGCGCGAGCGTTTCGGCCTCCGCCGCATCCTGGTCGTCGCCCAGGTCGCTCTATCTCTGGTGCTCCTGGTTGGCGCACTGCTCTTCGTTCGAAGCCTGCACGAATTGCTCACGCTGGATGCTGGGTTCCAAGAGAGCGGTGTTCTGATTACCGAGGTGGATTTCTCGACTCTGAAATATCCGCCGGAACGCTGGGCGGAAATGCGGCGTGAGATCCTGCGGCGCATTCGTTTGATTCCCGGTGTGGAACAAGCCGCCGGCGCGTCGGTGGTGCCCATTAGCGGAGATCGATGGAACGACCGCTTCCAGTTCGTAGGCGCCAATCCCGCTGGCAAATTCCTATCCAACTTCAGCGCCGTTAGCCCGAGCTACTTCGGCATGCTCCGCACTCCGCTGCTGGCCGGGCGCGATTTTGACGACCACGATACGGCGGCCGCTCCTAAAGTGGCAATCGTCAATGAATCGTTTATCAAGCAAGTTCTCAATGGCGCCAATCCAATCGGCAAGCGCATGCGGATTGAGACCGGCCCCACGGAGCCTGAGACCATCTATGAAATTGTGGGTGTGACCAAGGACGCGAAATACGTCCGCTTGAGCGATCCATTCAGCCCCACCGTCTTCACTGTGTTCGAGCAGGCCAAGCCAATAGCCGGCACCATCATCTTGAGTCGCTCACAAACCGCGCCTGCCTCCCAGGTTGCCGCCATCACGCGGGAGATGGCCGCCATCAGCCCCGCCATGTCGCTCAACTTTGCTACCCTCCACTCTGAAATTGCCGATTCCCTCTTGCGAGAGCGTTTGATGGCCACGCTTTCCGGCTTCTTCGGATTCCTGGCCGCGCTGCTCGCGTCTATCGGATTGTATGGCGTAATGGCCTACATCGTGGCGCGGCGTCGTGGTGAAATCGGAATCCGCATGGCTCTCGGAGCCGATCGCGCCAACGTGCTGGGTCTGATCGGAACTGAATGCGGGAAGCTTCTCTTCGCGGGTCTCGCGCTTGGAATTGTACTCGCTCTGGCGGCATCGCAAGCCGTCGCCAAGTTACTCTATGGCTTAAGCCCCAAAGACCCTCTGACCATCGGCATGTCGGCGCTGTTACTGGCGCTGGTTGCCCTGCCTGCCAGCCTGATTCCCGCCATTCGCGCCTCTCGTCTCGATCCCCTGGAAGCCCTTCGCGAAGAGTAGCCTGATCAACAAGCGCCTAGCAGGTTGCTGAAAAAGCCCTCCACATCCGCGAACCGCAGGCGTGGGCGCCTACGCTACACGGGCTATCAACAACATAAGTGTGCCCGTGTAGGGCGGACTTCAGTCTGCTGGGCTTTTTCAGCAACCTGCTAGACCGTGAAATAGCCCGAAGCTTTCACCGGCTCATGGCATCTACACTGTTGTTAGGAGAAAACCTTTGTCCGCAGTCTTTGATGTGAACCCGCTTGAGAAATTTTCAGCCGAACCGCCGCCAGCCGGCGATTCCTGTCTCTTGGTCATCTTCGGAGCTTCAGGCGATCTCACCAAGCGCAAGTTGATTCCCGGCCTTTACAACCTGGCCTGCGTGGGCTGTATGAATCCTCAGTTCGAAGTGCTGGGCGTGGGCCGCACTCCAATGACGTCGGAGGAGTTTCGCGCCAAGATGCGGGAGGCCGTGCCACAATCGAGCGACACGCGCGACTTCAATGAATCCCATTGGAAGGAATTCGAGCAACGCCTGCACTACCTCGCCGGCGACATCACCGACGATCAATTTTACTCACGCTTGAAGGAGCGGTTGGGCGACAGCAAACAGTCCAAATCCAGTCCGAATCACTTGTTTTACGTATCCACGCCAGCTTCGGTAGCGGCCCCCATCGTCGAAGGTCTGGCGCGCGCCGGTCTGAACCACAATGAACACGGCTGGGCGCGCATCATCCTGGAGAAGCCGTTTGGCCACGATCTGAAATCGGCTCAAGAGCTGAACGCGGTGCTTCACAAGGCATTCGACGAGAAGGATGTCTTCCGCATCGATCATTACCTCGGCAAGGAAACGGTCCAGAACATTTTGGTTTTTCGCTTCGGCAATTCGCTCTTCGAGCCCGTCTGGAACCGCAACTATATCGATTACGTGGAAATCACGGCTGCCGAAACCGTGGGCGTGGAAAGCCGGGCCGGATTCTATGAAGAAACCGGCGCATTGCGGGACATGGTGGCCAATCACATGCTTCAGTTGCTCGCGCTGACGGCCATGGAGCCGCCGCTGGAGTTTGAGGCCGATGCGGTGCGGGAGCAAAAGGTGCAGGCCCTGAAATCCATCCGGCCCATGACCGTGCAGGAAGTGGCGAAGCGCACGGTTCGCGGGCAATACGGCCAGGGCGAGATCGGCGGCAAAAAAGTTGCCGGTTATCGCGACGAGCCGGGAGTGAAGAGCGGCTCCTCCACCGAAACCTATGCCGCGGTGGAGCTGTACGTGAACAATTGGCGCTGGGCGGGCGTGCCGTTCTATATCCGCACCGGCAAGCACCTGGCGCGACAGGCATCGGAAGTTCGCGTGCACTTCAAACGCACGCCGCAGGCGCTTTTTTCCAGCACCCCTTATGAGCAGTTGGGGCCGAACGTGATCACACTGCGCATCCAGCCGGACGACGGGATCAGCATCGCCTTCGACGTCAAACGCCCCGGCAATCAGATGCGAGCGCTGACTATCGATGCGAATTTCTCCTATGAAGCCGCCTTCGGCTCCAAGGGGCCGCCCGCTTATGAAACGCTCTTGCTCGATTCCATGCGCGGCGACGCAACGCTTTTCACCCGTCACGACGAAGTGGAGTCAGAGTGGCGGATTATCACTCCCATCGAAGAAGCCTGGGTGCAACTGCCGCCTCCTAAGTTCCCCAACTATGCCGCCGGATCCGAGGGGCCGGCGGAAGCGGACGCGCTCATCTTTTCAGACCAGCCAGGCGCGCTCCGCGCGTGGCGGAAGCTGGCCAAGTAACGGCTGCATTCGCGTAACGTTGATAAGATGGTTGCCGATCGATATGAAAATCGCGGCCACTCTTCTGCTATTGATGTCTTCCATTGCCTGGTCTGCTCCCGGCAAGGGAGCGCTGGACAAAGCAACCCTCGAAAAATATCTGCGTCACGTCGAACTCTTTCGCGGCGACGTGATGTTTCAGATCGACGATGCGAAGCCTTCTAAGTATTTGCCAGGCTTCTCGGAGGTGCTGGTGCACCTCATTTTCAATTCCGCGGAGAAGGACGAGCTGTTCTACGTTTCCGCGGATGGCCAGACCATCATCCGGGGTGATGTTTTCAATCTCGGCAAGTCTCCATTCCAATCCAATCTGGACCGGCTGACGCTCGCCGATCAGCCCAGCTTCGGCCCGGCCGATGCGCCAGTAACCATCGTTGAGTTTGGCGATTTTGAGTGTCCCGATTGCAAGATGGAAGCGCCCGTTTTGCGGCACGATCTCACTGATGCGTTCGGAGGGAAGGTGCGGGTTTATTTTAAGAATTACCCACTGGAATCCGTCCATCCCTGGGCTCGTGCGGCAGCCATCGCCGGGCGCTGCGTTTATCACCAGGGAGAAACCGGCTTCTGGAAATTCTACGATTGGATCTACGAGAACCAGGATCAGATCACCGTCGACACTCTCAACCAGAAGGCGCTGGCGTGGGCCGGTGAGAACGGTTTGGATACGGTAAAACTCGGCCAGTGCGTCGACACAAAGGCCACTGAGCCTGAAGTGAATCGGAGTATCGCGGAGGGCCAGGCGCTGGGCGTGGGAGGAACACCGACGTTGTTCATCAATGGCCGTAAGATCGGCGGATTGATGTGGCCCGATCTTCAACTGGTGATCAACAAGGAGCTGGAGTTCGTCTCACCGAGTCGATGACGTGATCTGGCGCAACGGCGCCGGCATATCGGCCAGTACGTAGGCCATCACCGCCATGGCCGCGATGTTGGCGCGCAGGTCTTCGATCTTCACTTTGTCCGTGGTGTCGGCGCGCGAATGATGCCAATCGAAATAATGCGTGCCCACCGTGCGCAGTGCGAGCCCAGGAACGCCGTCAATCATGATCGGCGCGATGTCGGCGCCACCACCGCCCGGTTGGATAGACCCGGCGTCGATGCGGTCCAGCAATGTTCCGATTTCGCGTACGCGTCCCAGCACCGCTTGCAGATCGCCGTTGGCGCTGAGGCCGAAGCCGGTGGGCTTTTCGGCGCCGCCGTCCATCTCAATGGCGGCCACGTGATTCTTGACAGTGGCGCCCGCCCAGGCGCGGTATGCCTCGCCGCCCGCTCCGCCGTTCTCTTCGTTGGTCCAGAACACCACGCGCAGCGTCCGGCGGGGCGTGAGTCCAAGCGCGTGAATGATGTGCGCGGCTTCGAGCGCCGTAATGCATCCGGTGCCATCGTCCTGCGCGCCCGCTCCCACATCCCAGGAATCCAGATGTCCGCCGATGACTACGATTTCGTCCGGCCGCTCGCGTCCCGGGATTTCGCCGATGACATTGGCCGAATCGGCGTCGGGCAGCGTGTGCGCTTCCATCTCCAGATGCGCGACTACCGGATTGCCCGTGTCCACCAGGCGTTGGATCAGCAGCGCGTCTTCAATGGTGACAGCGGCCGCTGGTATCTTGGGAAAACCATCGGAGTATTCGAGCGCGCCGGTGTGCGGCGATTGCAGGCTGAGGGGAGTGACCGAGCGCACCAGCGCCGCAACCGCGCCCAGACGCGCGGCTCTCGAAGGTCCGGTGGTTCGATAAGCCACCGTGCGGTTGTAGCCTTCATAAGGAACGTTGAAGAGCACGATCTTGCCTTCAATCGAGGCGCGGCTTCTGTGATCCAGATCCTCGAAGCTGGCGACCGGCACCACTTCGGCCGTAATCCCTCGCTTGGGCGTCGCGATGCTTCCGCCCAGGCCGAGAATGGTGAGCGGTCTGTTTACCGGTTCGAGCAGCGCTGCGCTTTCGTTGCCCCGCACCCAATGGGGAACTTTGACGCGCGGCGTAACCACGTTCGTCAACCCGTCGGCCTTCATCTGCGCGGCGGCCCAGGCGACGGCCTTCTCCAGCCCCGGGGAACCGCTCAAGCGATTCCCAATACGGTCGCAGAGATACGCCAGCTTGTCCATGCCGCCTTGATCGGACAGCGACGCGTCGATGAGTTTGGAAGCCGGATCGCGGTATTGTTCGGTGAGCGTACCCGCGTTCTGCGCGAAAAGAGAAGCCGCGAGCGCGGAGCCGGCCACGAATACGATTCTGCCCTTGTTCATCACGCGCCAGCTTATCATGCACTCTCTCCAGTCATGAATCGAAAGCCATGTTCCTGCATGATGCGGCGGGCCTCGCCGGCAGCCTCCGGCAAAACATAAAAGAAGGCGCCCACGCGCTCGCTGCGAAAGATCACGCCGCCCGAGTACTTGTCGGGTTCGACGGCATAATCCACGCCCGATTCAGTGAAAGCCGATTCCAGCCGCAAAGCCTCCTGCAGTTTCTTGGCGATGTAGACCAGATCCATTTCTCGATCTTGGAAGAAATCGGGTTCGCGGCGCATGGGCGCTGAGGGTTAGTAAGTACTAAGAAGGTTCAGACGTCAGACGCCTCGTACCCGGGCCGAAAACATTTCGTATGCCTTCGGATTGGCGGCGTTCATCTGGTCGATCATGGCCTGCGCCACGGTCTCGAAATTCGAAAGATACAGGGGATTTCCCATCGCTTTGCGCGTGTCGATAATCGCCGCTCTGGTCTTTTCCCAAACGAACAGCAACTCGCCCGCGTTTTGCAGAAACAGGTCCTTATTGATAGCGCCGGACGTGACAAACGACGCGGCCATGTCCCAATAACTGGTGACCATCCGGAAGGAGGCATTCTCCTCCGATCCGGGCGGACAGGCGGCCTGATGCTCAGCCGCGTTGCTGGCCTTGTAACCGAAGAGCCAGCCTCTCGCTTTACGCATGCGATCCTCACGGCGCAACTCGTAAAGCTTCAAAATCACGTCCACGTCATGGTGCGTAGGTTTATCCATATAAGGAACAGTTTAGCGGAGAGGTTGGGGATTGCGTCGTGCAGTCAGAGACCCGTAGTAAGAGACTAGACGACCGGGGTTGTCGCAGCCACCCATAGATCATTCTCGTCCAGCGTGAGGCCGCGCTATCGGCGAGCCGCCTTCAGGGCCGCGTAGAAGCCGCCCGCCTGTTCCGGGATCGGTTCACAGCGGATGACAGCCAGGAATTGGCGACCAGCCTCTTCCAGGTCCTTACATCGGCCCTTTGGGTGTTCAGGAGGTTCGCCGCACCGTGATGGGAACCGATGATGCTTCCCGCCGGGTGCCACCGACGCTGGGCTGGCCAGCTGGCTTTGCGCGGCCTGCTTTGACGGGCGCTGTTACGTGGATCGCCTTGACCTCGTATTCGTAGATTCCGAAACGCGGGGGCTGCCGGCCGTCGGCGGGACGCGGCTCGGCGATCACTTTCTTGCCCGTGATTTCCCACTCGGTCTCAATCACGTCGCCGATTTCTTTGTTGGAGCGGCTGTGGATGGTCTTGATCGATGTCAAATTCATTATTCCTTGCGCTTACTTGTGGCGGTAGGTGATTCGACCTTTTGTCAGGTCATACGGCGACAGCTCGAGAGAGACGCGGTCACCGGTCATGATCTTGATGCGGTTGCGGCGAAGCCTGCCGGCCATGGAGGCCAGCACCGGCACGCCCGCGTCGAGTTCGACCGTGAACATACCGGCTCTGAATTTTTCTACAACCTTGCCCATTACTTCAATCGAGTCTTCTTTTGACAAATTATTCTCCATTCTTTCGATTTTGAATTTCCGGCTACTCCTTCTGAATTTGCAGAGCAGCTAATCAGGGCACGATCAGACAGCGGCGGACGGACCGGACGATGCGGGACGATGCAAATAGTCGGCGGAAGTTCAAAGGCATCTTCAGTTTAGCACGGTTCGACCAATTGAACGGCCCGCCTCCAAGCTATTCAAATGAAACGCTCGGGCTGTTGCGCTCACTCCCCAATGAAAGGAATCTTCCCTATGGCTCGCGCAAAAACAGTTTCCCTGCGGCAGTTACAAGCCGCTGTGACCAAAGCCCTGGATGCCGCAAAAAGAGAGCATCCGGAATTTAAGACCGATGCGATTACGCTGTCGGCCTCGCCCGATCAATTGCCCGTCCTCTATCGCTACCCGTGGTTCTGCGGCTATCCGCCGTTCCCGTGGATCATCGACGGCCTGGGAGAGCTAGGCCCGCTGACGGAAAAGTTCGTCGCCAATCTCAATGCTGACCCAACCGTCTCCGCGATTGCGGCGGATGGCAAGTTCCAGGCAGCGATCCAGTATTCCGGCGGAACCGCTTCCATCGGATTCTTACCCGCCGATGTTTCATTCGTTCCATGATTCGTTCGTTCCATAAGCGGAGCAGACTGGCATGATGAATCCGGCGTCTCCGAGCACGCACCAACCGTTACTCTGTCCCAGTTCGCAACCAGGAGTGGCGGGCGCACGCGTGCTCGGGGTCGTCGAGCAAACTCCCAGCGGCCCTGAAGTCAGCTATCTTGAAAGGCCTATCGAGGCAACGGCCGAGGTGCTGGCGCTGGCCGGTCCTTTGCATCCCACCGAAGTCTTCCGTCTGGCTGCTCCGTGCCAGACGCATCGCTGCCCGCACTTCGACGGGACGGACTGCGGCCTAGCTACTCGCATCGTGCAAATCATGCCGGCCGTGGTGGATCAGCTGCCTCCCTGCCAAATCCGCCATGAATGCCGCTGGTTCCGTCAGGAAGGCGGAGCAGCCTGCCGTCGCTGCCCGCAAATCTCAACGGTCAATTATGACGCGTCGGAAACCATGCAAGCCGTGGTGAACCTGCCGCCGGTGCCGATCCAGATTGGTAGCGTTCCGAGGAGATAACTGCGCTGGAGGCGATCGCTACGCGCACAGAGAAAATGCGCGCCTTTCCCGCACCTCAAGGAAGAACACTGTGCTCGCGGCGTCCAAACCAGGCATCACGAAAGAAGACGAACTGCACTGGCTGGCGCTCGGCCTGATTCCTGGGCTGGGCACGCGCAAGGCGGGACAACTCATCGAACGCTACCATTCGCCGCACGCGATTTTTCGGGCTTCGCGGTCTGAGCTGGAATCGCATGGGCTGGCCGGCAGCGTGGCGCAGACCATCGCGAGCGGATGCACATTTGACGACGCCATAGAGCAGCAGCAAAAAATGCTCGAGACCGCAACGGTGCTGGTGCCCATTTCAGACGCGGCGTATCCGGCGCGGCTTCGCGAAATATTCGATCCGCCGATTGTGCTGTTCGCGCGCGGCAAAGTGGGGTTGCTGCAATCGATCCTGCTGGGGGTGGTGGGTACCAGGCGGCCTACGGCCTATGGAACTGCCGCGGCGGAACGGCTGTCGGCGGATCTGGCGCAGGCTGGACTCGCGATCGTCAGCGGCATGGCGCGAGGCATCGACACCGCGGCTCATCGCGCGGCGCTCGACGTGGGCGGCGAAACCGTCGCGGTATTCGGATGCGGCGTGGACCTTATTTATCCGGCGGAGAATCGGAAACTGGCATCCGAGATCTCCGAAAAAGGCCTGATCCTTTCGGAGTTCCCCATGGGCTCGCCCGCTTATCCGCAAAACTTTCCGATCCGCAATCGCATCATAAGCGGTGTGGGGGTCGGGGTTCTGGTGGTGGAGGGGGCGCAGTACTCGGGATCGGCGATAACGGCGAAGATGGCGCTGGAGCAGCAACGGGAGGTTTTCGCGGTACCAGGGAACATTACCTCCAAAATGAGCTGGGGACCAAATTTACTGATCAAGCAGGGGGCCAAGCTGGTGCAGGAATGGAATGACGTGCTGGTGGAACTTCCCACCGACACCCGGCGGGCATTGATCGGGAAGGCTCAGGCTCGGCTGGGAGTGACGCAGGGCGTTATGTCGTTGGAAACAAATGATGAACAACCAGCGCTTCCGCCTGAGCTCGGCATGGCCAGCCGCTTGATGCTCAGCAAACTGAAGGCGGACGTGCCCATCCAGATCGATCAGTTGCTTGAATCTTCGGACACTCTGACTGCATCAGAAATAATCGCCGCGCTGTTTGAACTGGAGCTTTTGGGCCTGGCGCGACAACTCCCCGGCAAGAACTTTGTTAAAGTGTGGTAGAACTTAGCTGGGTACCACCCAACATAAGACTGTAAGCATTCTTACGATTCAGGAAGACCATGGCAAAATCTCTCGTCATCGTCGAATCGCCGACGAAGGCGAAGACGATCGGCAAATATCTCGGTAAGAACTTCGTCGTGAAGGCTTCGCTCGGCCACGTTAAAGATCTCCCGAAAAAAAATCTATCCGTAGACGTGGAAAAGAACTTCGAACCTCATTATGAGGTGATCGAAGGCAAGAAGAAGCTCATTGCGGAATTGAAGGCAGCGGCTAAGGGTATGGACTCGATCTACCTGGCGGCTGACCCGGATCGCGAAGGCGAAGCCATCTGCTATCACCTGCAAGAGGAGCTCAACGGTTCGAAGAAAGGCCCGAAGTTCTTTCGGGTGATGATCAACGAGATCACGGCGAACGCGGTGAAGAAGGCGTTCGAAAAACCGGGCTCGGTGAACCTGCACATAGTGGACGCGCAACAGGCGCGCCGCGTTCTGGACCGGCTGGTGGGATATAAGATATCGCCGCTGTTGTGGGACAAGGTGCGGCGCGGGCTGTCGGCCGGGCGAGTGCAAACCGTCGCGTTACGGTTGATCGTAGACCGCGAGCGTGAAATCCGCGCGTTCATCAAACGCGAGTATTGGACTATCGACGTCCAGCTCAACGCCAAGAAGCCGCCGGTTCTGACCGCGCGCTTCACCAAGAAGAACGACGAAGCGATTGAGCTCGCCGATGAGGGCACTACCAAGAGCCTGCTCGATCAATTGGACGGCAGCAAGTACCTGGTCCATTCGGTCGGCACCAAGGAAAAGAAGCGCAACCCGGTCCCGCCGTTTATTACGTCCACGTTGCAGCAGGAGTCCTCACGCAAGCTGCGGTTCAGCGTGAAGCGCACCATGATGCTCGCGCAGCGGCTCTATGAAGGCGTGGAGCTGGGCGCCGAGGGATCGGTTGGTCTGATCACTTATATGCGTACCGATTCCACTCGCGTGTCAGCCGACGCGCTGGAAGAAGTTCGCGGCTTGATTAAGGATCGCTATGGCGCGCCATTTGTTCCGGCGTCGCCCAACGTTTATAAGAGCAAGAAGGAGGCGCAGGATGCACACGAAGCCATCCGACCGTCGTCGGCGAGGCGCACTCCCGACGACCTGGCGCCCTATTTACAAGAAGACGAGTTGAAGCTTTACCGGCTGATCTGGATGCGATTCGTGGCGTCGCAGATGACGCCGGCGGTTTTCGATCAGACCACCATCGACGTAGCGGCCAAAGGCAAGGATGGCGCGACGTACATGTTCCGCGCCACCGGGAGCGTGCCGAAGTTCAACGGATTCCTGGACGTCTACAAAGAGAGCAAGGACGAAAAGGACGCCGACGACGAAGAAGAGAAGAACAAGCTCCCGCTGGTTACTCAGGGCGAAGAGCTGCGCTTCAAGTCCATCGAACCCGAGCAGCATTTCACCGAACCACCGCCACGTTTCAACGAAGCGACACTGGTGAAGGAGCTGGAATCGGACGGAGTGGGGCGGCCGTCCACGTATGCGTCCATCCTTTCGACCATCCAGGAACGCGAATACGTGAAGAAAGAAGGCGGCAAGTTCGCGCCTACCGAGCTAGGTTTCGTGGTGACGGACCTGTTGCTCGAAAATTTCAAGAATCTTTTCGACATCACCTACACGGCTCGCATGGAAGAAGAGCTGGACGAGATCGAAGAGGGCAAGATCGATTGGCGCGAGGCCATGTCGGAGTTTTACGAGCGATTCCAGAAAGACCTGGAACACGCCGAACGCCACATGACCGACATCAAGCGCATGGAGGAGCCCACCGGCGAGGATTGCGAGAAGTGCGGCAAGCCGATGGTGATCAAGTGGGGCAAGTTCGGAAAATTCATCGCGTGCACCGGGTATCCGGAATGTTCGAATACACGCGAGCTGCCGCCCGATCCCGCGAGCGCGGAAGGACTGACGGAACAAGACGCCGAGGAGTACTGCGAAAATTGCGGCCGCGTAATGGTGCTGAAGAAGGGCCGCTTCGGACAGTTTTACGCGTGTTCGGGATATCCGGATTGCAAAACGACCAAGCAGATCGGCGGGACGCAGAAGAAGTCCGATGTGCCTTTGGATGAAAAGTGCCCGCAGTGCGGCAACAATCTAGTGCTGAAGAACGGGCGATTCGGCGAGTTCACCGCGTGCAGCACGTATCCCAAATGCAAATACGTCAAGCAGAAGACCATCGGCGTTCCCTGCCCCAACTGCTCGGAAGGCGAAGTGGTGGAGCGGCGCTCCAAGAAGGGCAAAACGTTCTTCGGATGCAACCGCTATCCCGATTGCGACTTCGTGGCGTGGGGCAAGCCGATCCAGGAGAAGTGCCCGGATTGCGGGTCGAGCTACCTGATCGAGAAGTGGCTGAAGGCGGGACCGGTGGCGCAATGTCCGAACGGGGAATGCAAGTTTAAGAAGCCGCTCGAGAAGCCGGTGGAAGTGCCGGCGTAAGAATGGCCAAAGTATCTGCCGCCTCAACGGATTCTCGGAAGAAATAGCGCTAACAAGTAGTCCTGCGCGGAGACCTGCCTCGAATCGAGCGCCAATCGCTGAAGGCTGAGCTTGCGAGGTCGATTGCAGCCACTGCATTTGTTCGCGACCATTCGAACGAGTTGTCGTAATCCGCCTTGTGGCGTTGCTCCTGCAGCAGGAGAAAGGCGTGCGCTACGTTCTTCAGCTTCAGCAGTGCGGAAGGCTGCCCAGAGCCGTAGTAATTATTGACGTGGTCTTCGCACACCTTTTTCATCCTTCCGTGGTCAAAGGTCCTCGCCAGAACGCTGCGCTGGCGTTCGACTGCCCAATTGCCAACGGCCTCATCAATCAGCAGATGGAAAAGCGCGTAATAGGCAGTCGACACGGCACGCCGAAGACTGGCCTGTGTCGGATTCTTGCGCTCTCTCCTGGCAAGATGATACGCCTGCTCTAGCAGGTCGTCTGCGAACGCCATCTCATCGCCAGGCGGGCTCGGGATGCTGCGCCTGTTCCGATTCGCTGCGAAAGTCGAAGTATGGGAAAAGACCGATTTCGGGAAGATCCAATTTCTCCGACATCCGCCAGACGACGCGCGTGGATACGTCACGGAGCTTTCGGCCTTTACTCGCTTCATCCGTGAGCAGAACACGGAAGAAGATCCCCCAGGAATCGTCCCAGGCCTTTGCAATTTCCCAGTTGATCAGGACCACGCCAATGTTTGCCAGCTCTTTGGTAACCTCAGCGGCCGCTGCGCTGATTTGCGGTTGCTTATCGATGGCGATTGGGAGGCGCACGGGAGCCTTTTCTCCCGCATAGCGCGATCGGCAGACATGGCACCTCTTGAACTTGAACGCGTTTCGGACTTTGCCCACTGGTCTTTCAGTACCTCTTTGGAGACCGACTGATATAGAATATCCGGGTATGCGGGCCGTCGTCTAAACCGCGTCGATAAGGAGCGAACATGTGCGATCAGGATCATTTTGAAGAAGACCGCGAGCAATACGAAGCTCTCGGTTTAGTGACGCGAAAACAATTCGGCATGATGTTGGGAGCGGGCGTAGCCATGCTGCTGCCGCAAGTGGCCAACGCGGTTGCAGTGGCCGAATCGGACGTGAACGTAAAGACGCCGGACGGTACCGCGGACTGCTACTTCGTGCATCCGGCCAGCGGCACTGCCCCAGGCGTACTGGTGTGGCCGGATATCTTCGGCTTGCGGCCGGCCTTCCGCCAGATGGGCAAGCGGCTGGCTGAATCGGGATATTCGGTGCTCGTGGTGAATCCGTTCTATCGGGTCAAGAAGGCGCCTACAGCGGACAAGGGCGCGGCAACCCCGATCCCCGAGTTGGTACCTCTCGCGCAGGCTCTGAACGAGACCACGCACATGACGGACGCGAAGGCGTTCATCGGCTGGCTGGACCAGCAATCCTCGGTTGCCAAGAATCGGAAAATGGGCACGCAGGGATATTGCATGGGCGGTCCGATGGCGTTTCGAACCGCGGCTGCGATGCCGGATCGCGTGGGAGCAGTTGGCTCCTTCCATGGCGGCGGCCTGGTGACGGATATGCCGAACAGTCCGCATCTGGAGGCGGCGAAGAGCCATGCGCAGTTCCTGATTGCGATCGCGGCCAACGACGATATGCGGGCGCCCAATGATAAGGTGGCTCTGAAAGAGACGTTCGCCAAGGCGAACCTGCCGGCGGAAATCGAAGTGTACACAGGCGCGGCACATGGCTGGTGCCCGCCAGACACTACCGTCTACAACCAGGAACAGGCGGAGAAGGCCTGGAGCCGCTTGCTGGTGCTGTACGGAAAAGCGCTGGCCTGAGCCTTTAATGGTTTCGCGTTCAGCCTAGTGAACGATGCCGTTCACATGCCAGCCGGATTCGTCGAAATGCATGCGAAACACCACCGGCGAATCCGAGCTGAAATTGCCGTGCTTGACGCCCATGAGCGGCAACGGACTTTGAAAACACGCATCGTCGATCTTGACCCCCACCTTGGCCTCGGCCAGTTTGGTAGTCTTGTCCTCGCCGTCCTTGATGGACGTGATGCTGTCCACTTGCAAGGGGAAGTCGCCACGCACTTGCACGTAGGGCACGTGCGAAGTGGAGTCCTGCATGATGACGTCGTCGTTGAATTTGAGATTCCGTCCCTTGTCCGTTAAATGGGCGGTGGAATGATCGGGAGAAAGCGATACCGGAGTATCCCAGTATTCGCCTCGCGTGCCGCATTGAATCTGCTGGTCGGTAAAGGTCACCTGTTCGCCCTCCAGTTTCACCGGAGCTCTCTCGATGGTGTTTTTCGCAACGTCTTCGTCGAAATCCGAACTAGCCCTACAGCCGGTTAAAACGACGGCAATACACCAGGACGCGGCCAGCGCCGCACGCGAAATGAGCATGGTGATACTGTTCTTTCATCTCGCGGCGGTCCGTGTCAAGTCCCGGCGGCGCTAGCGATGTTGACGGGACCGAGCCTAATGATCCGGCTTCGAGCAGCCGAGTAAGTGATTGAGCCCAAGCGTGCAGACTCGCGCCACTGTGGTTCCATAAAGAAGATGCACGCTGAACGAGAACGCCTGCTCCAAGCTAGAAGCAGGACGTCGCACTGGAGACGCTGGGGCCCCTACCTGTCGGAACGATCGTGGGGCAATCCGCGCGAAGACTATAGCGCCGATGGCACGGCGTGGGATTACTTCACACACGATCACGCTCGCTCACGGGCTTATCGCTGGACCGAGGACGGCATCGCCGGCATCTGCGACAATCACCAGCGCCTGTGTTTCGCATTCGCCTTCTGGAACGGAGTGGATCCGATCTTGAAGGAGCGCCTGTATGGAGTCTCGGGCCCGGAGGGCAATCACGGCGAGGACGTCAAGGAATACTACTATTACCTGGACTCCACGCCTACGCACTCCTATATGAAGGCTCTGTACAAATATCCGCAGTCGCCGTTCCCTTATGCGGACCTCTCAACCACCAACCGCAGGCGGCAGCGCTCGGAAAGCGAATACGAGCTGATCGATACAGGCATCTTTGACGAGAACCGCTATTTCGACATCTTTATCGAATACGCGAAGAACACTGTCGACGATATTCTAGTGCGCGCAACGGTAATCAACCGCGGACCGTCCACGGCCGCCCTGCATCTGCTGCCTACCGTCTGGTTCCGCAACACCTGGAGCTGGGGCTACGGCACGCCGCGTCCGGAATTATCGCGCTTTGACTCCCACACCATCGGCATCCACGAACAATCGCTCGGCGACTTCAGACTTTGGATGGAAGATGCCCCGCAAATGTTGTTCGCCGAAAACGAGAGCAATACCATGCGGATGTGGGGATATTCCAGCGGGCAACTGTTCAACAAGGATTCCTTTCATCGCTATTTGGTGCAAGGCGGCGAGAATGCGGTGAACCCCGACGAAACGGGCACCAAGGCCTGCGGCGTGTATCGCATGGAGCTGGAGCCCGGCGGATCGAAGGTGCTGCATTTCCGTTTGTTCTCAGGTTCGCAGCCAGGATCGCAGTCAAGTGATATGTCCGAATCGGAGTTCGATCAGGTGTTTCTCGATCGGATCGAAGAGGCAGACGAGTTCTATGGTTTCGCGCCGCTCAGCTTGTCCGACGACGCGCGCATGGTGCAGCGCCAGGCCTTCGCCGGTCTGCTGTGGAGCAAGCAGTTTTATCATTACGTGGTGGAACAGTGGCTGAAGGGCGATCCAGCCATGCCCACCCCGCCTGCCGAGCGGCTGCTAGGCCGCAACCGCACCTGGATTCACGTCTACAACGACGACGTGCTCTCCATGCCCGACAAGTGGGAGTACCCGTGGTTCGCGGCCTGGGATCTGGCGTTTCACACCATCCCCATGGCCATGGTGGATCCAGACTTCGCCAAGCAACAGCTCTCACTGCTGCTGCGGGAATGGTATCAATCGCCCAACGGCCAGCTTCCGGCGTATGAATGGGAGTTCAGCGACGTGAATCCGCCGGTGCATCCCTGGGCGTGCTGGCGCGTCTACCAGATCGATCGGAAGCTGAGCGGCAAACCCGACCCGGAGTTCCTGGAATCGGCATTTCACAAGCTGCTGATGAACTTTACCTGGTGGGTGAACCGGAAGGACTCGCAGGGCAACAACATCTTCGAAGGCGGTTTTCTCGGCCTGGATAACATCGGCGTTTTCGATCGCAGCAAACCCCTTCCCACCGGCGGCTATATTGAGCAGGCGGACGGCACCGCATGGATGGGCATGTACTGCCTGACCATGCTGCGGATCGCGATTGAGTTGACGCCGCACGACAAGAGCTACGAAGATATCGCGAGCAAGTTCTTCGAGCATTTTCTTTACATCGCGAGCGCCATGAACCGGCTGGGTGGGGGCGGGCTGTGGAATGAAGAAGACGGCTTCTTCTACGACCGGCTGCAGATGCCAGATGGCCAGAAGATCCCCATGAAAGTGCGATCGCTGGTGGGGCTGATTCCGCTGTTCGCGGTCGCCACTCTGGACGCCGATGCGTTGGACCGTATGCCCGGTTTCAAACGCCGCATGTTGTGGTTCATCAAGCATCGCCCGGATCTGTGCTTGAACATCGCGTCCATCACGCGGCCTGGACAGGACGAGCGCACCTTGCTTTCTATCGTGCAGCCTTCCCGGCTGCAGCGTATCCTGCAAATCATGCTGGATGAAAATGAATTTCTCTCGCCGCATGGAATTCGGGGGATCTCGCGCGTTCATCTGGATCATCCGTTCGTTTTGAAGGCGGACGGACAGGAATACAGCGTGAATTACGAGCCGGCCGAATCCACCACCAATCTCTTCGGTGGAAACTCCAACTGGCGTGGACCGGTTTGGTTTCCCGTGAACTACCTCATGATCGAATCGCTGCAGCGCTTCCATCACTATTTCGGCGACTCTATGCAGGTGGAATTTCCCACCGGGTCGGGCAAGATGATGAATCTGGCTGAAGTGGCGAGCGAACTGTCGCGCCGGCTGTCGCATCTATTCCTGCGCGACCAGCAGGGACGGCGTCCGGTGTTCGGCGGCGCGGAAAAATTCCAGTCCGATCCGTTTTTCCGCGATCACATTCTCTTTTACGAGTATTTCCATGGGGACAACGGCGCCGGGCTCGGGGCCAGCCATCAAACCGGATGGACGGCACTGGTGGCCAAGCTGCTGCAGCAAAGCGGCGAATAGCGCGACGCGGCGGCTACCTATTGGTTACGGAGTCCAAGTGCCCTTCTTCAGGTAACCGGTCTTCGCGGTTTCTCCGGTGGCCGCCAGGTACACGTTCTGCGCGCCGGTGAAGGTGCTGGTGAAAGTGAGCGCGACATGGAGCGTCAGATCGTTGCCCGAGATGCTGAACGAAGAGCCGGTCCCGGATACCGTGCACTGGTTGTTCGGCACCGAGGCGGAAGAGCCTGGCGTCACTCCTGGGGATAACAGCGCCGTGCCCGCATTGTTGTAGAGATACATTTTATTGCTGGCAGGTTCGTAGATCACTACACAGCCGCTGGCCAGCTTCACCGAGGTATTCAACAGAATACTGACGTTTTTGAGGTCTGGTACTCCGTTTGGATCGGAGAAGACCGCCGTGAAGGTCTTGGTCAGGCCGCTGCCCGAAGTTGGCGAGAGCGAGACCACGGTGGGCGGCCCGGCCGAGGAAGGCGTCCAGGTACCCTTGAGAACATAACCGCTGCTCGCTGTCTTCGACGCTGCCAGCAGGTACACGTTCTTCTGGCCGAGGAAAGTGCTGGTGAAAGTCAGCGCCGCACTCAACGTCAGATTATTGCCCGACTTGCTGAACGAAGATCCCGTCCCGGTCAATGTGCACTGGCCATTCGATATGGATGTCGAGGAGCCTGGAACCACGGCCGGCGTCAACACGGCCGTTCCCGCATTGTTGTAGAGGTACATTTTATTGGTCGGCGGCGTGTAAACCACAGCGCAGGCACTGCTCAACTTAGCTGACGTATTGAAAAGAACGGTCACGCCGCTCAGATCGGATTCGCCGTCCGGATCGGAGTAGACCGCCGTGAACGTCTGCATGAGGCCCATCCCGGTGTCCGGCTAAAGAGAAACGACCGTGGGAGGACCAACCGAGACCACCAGATTCACCGCTGAACCGGTGACTACCGAAGTTCCCGCTGCCGGGCTCTCGCTGATGACATCTCCGGAAGCCACGCTGCTGCTGGAAGCGGTGGTGACGCTGCCAACCACCAGCCCTGCGCCATTGATGGCCGTCGATGCGGCTGCTTGCGTGTCGCCCACTACATTCGGTACCGGGACCATGGATACTATCGTGGTGGAATCGGTAGCCGTCGCCGAACCTGCCCCGCCTCCGCTTACCGTCACCGAATTGACCTGGGGCGAAGTGGCATTGGCAGCCACGTCGACGGTTACCGTGATCGCGCCATAGCTTAATCCGGCGTTGAGCGTGTCCAATCGGGTACAGGTGTTGGCGCTGCAAGTCCATCCCGATCCCGACATGGAGACCAATGTTTCACCGGAAGGCACGGCTTCTGTCACGGTCACAGGATCGACGGTCGAACCGGTTCCCGTGTTGCTGACCGAGACCGTATAAGTGGCATTCTGCTGTCCCGGACTGAAATTCCCAGCGTGCGACTTAGTAATGGAGAGCACCGGAGGGCCCGCCGAGTTAGCGACCGGGAAAGTGAATATGACGCTGGGATTGCAGCCCGAAGAGACAACGGCGTTGAGAACCGCAACCTGGTAATAACCTGCCGTTGGGATATCGCCGCCGTAAGTGGACGCCTCACCGCCAGCGCATCCCGCGCCGGCCCCGCATAATTCGATCACCACTTGCGTGGAAGTGGCGGAGGTGTTGTTGCGGTACGAAAAGTAGCCGTGGACGGGGTCGACGTAGTAAGTGTATAAGGACGAGGGGTTGAATCCCGTCCCGGTGATGGTAAGGTTCACGGGTGAAGTGGTCACCGTGGGAGTGGCGGGGGAAATGCCCGTAACCGTCATGGGCGCCGCGCCCGCGACATTAAAATTCGCCGTGCCTAAGGTCTGCCCTGTTACCGAATATGGAAGCGGATTCGTGACGCCGGACAAATCCTGCGACCAGCCTACGAAACTCAGTCCGCTGTTGCCGGCCGAGGTGCTGGTGAGCGCAGTGAAAGTGACCGTTCCACCGGTGAAGAACGCGTCCAGATTTCCATTCGTGCCGATGGAATTCGTTCCGGCGGGGACGGCTGTCACTCCCAGCTCATTGTTACCGAACGTGGGATCGCAATACAGCGAGGGTTCCACGATGGAACGGAAGCTGGGTGTATAGTTTGCGGTATATGCAGCCTGGCCGGAGGCGCCCACAATCACGCCGAGACTATCCCCGCTCGGCGTCCCACCGCCCGTCCAGTTATTAAACGCGTAGCTGATATTGGTGGTCACCGGCGATTGCGGCGTCGCGCTGGAGAAGGTCACTGTCTTTCCGGAAGCGAAGCCAGACCCGTTCACACTAGCGTCGAAATTCGTTGGCGTAGTCACCATCGTATTCTTCCCGTTGCCGTCCGTAACCGCAATCGCGAAGCCCGGGAAAATGCCTTGAGCGCTCACGTCCGGCGAAGCGGCCGTGATGGTGGTCACAGCGTCGGAGACTAACCCAGCCGTTACGGTATTCAAATCATCAGTCAGATAAACGGAAACGGGATTTAAGTAGATATTGAAGAATGGCGAGGGGAACCAATCGTAAAAGCTGAATCCTGATTTCGGAGTTACCGTGAGCGTAACCAACTGGCGATCCAGATAGGTGGGCGCGCCGTTGATGGTGAGACTGGAACTCGGCGCGGGCGACGCTGTGATGGTTGCATCGCCGGATGGCGACACCGCCGGACTATACGGATGGACGGGAATGAAGCTGGCAAGATAATTCGTGATCGCTGGAGACGTAGTGGGACTGAGCAGCGTGCCGTTCCCGGCTGAGTTCGTAACCACGACCGAGCAACCCGTCGACGGACAGCCCCCATTCGCGGGCACCGTTCCTGCGGTCATAGCGGAATTCCAGCGCCCGAAAATATAGTTCTCGCCGCTGAGCGTCTGCAGTGTTTGACTGCTTGCATTCAGCGGCACGCTGAGCGTGTGCTGGGAACCGATGGTCCAACTGCTGAAGACACAGGGAGCCGTGCAGGTTGTGCCATCCACGATAACCTGCAATCCAGTGGGATTGGTGTCGACAGTGACAGAAGCAGGCGCACGCGCATAAAGGCGCATGATTCCGTCCAGGTCGCCCGTGGTGTATTGGGGCAAAGGGGTGCTGAGCACCATCCCGGCCGGAAGCGTCTCGAGAGTGGGCGAGACACCATCCTTATCAAACCCGAATGGCCCGTACTCCATGATAGAGGCGTAGTTGTAAAGACCCGAGTCGACCGTGGGAACGCTGAGGTCGAAATTACCGATGTTGGGCTTGTCGACATTCTGCTCCATGAAGTTCACGTAAGAGTTTCGGTCGCCGCGCGACTGCTCATGGTACAGACCCAGCGCATGTCCCATCTCGTGCAGGATCGTCGTCGTGGTGCAATTTCCCGACCCGCCAATATATTGCGTGCCGCCCTGCATGCCAGCCAGGGCCTCGCAGGAGCCATTGCCACCCGAGGTGAAATCGAACTGAACCAGATTGACGTCGCTGGCCAGGGCCGGAACCCATTGAACAATTCCCGCCAGTTGCGTATTGGACTCCGCGATGGCAGCATTCACGTTGGTCGCGTTGATGCCCGACGGATTCGTGTACGGTACCCGCACTACGCCATTCACCACGGGCCACAATCCGGTGGAAGATGCGAAATTCGGAGTGATGGTCAATGAATCCGGGTGCACCTCCTTTGCGCTACGCGCGGACGCTACCACTGGACCGTGAGCCGCGGCCGCTGCGACGTCAGCAGCTTTCCCGAGGACGATATCGCCCTGATAAATCGCCAGCCCGTCTCTCACCTCGTATGTAACCTTTTGTCCATGGAAGATGGTGGTCCGAAGCTCGGAAGCCGGCTCTTGGGTTTGCGGCGTGTAGAAAATGTTCACGGAAGCAGCCGCGCCCGGATGGCCCAGCGCTTTGATCCGCACATGGTTGATGCCTGGACGCAAGGGGACCTGCGTGTTCGAGCGCCAAAGAATCGTCTTGCCATCGTCCGCCAAACTGACCGTGGCCAGATCGCTGAATCCCCGGCTGCTCTCCCACAACACGCGCCTGTCTCCGCCTGACCAGGCCAGAGTTCCTTGGAAAGAGATAGCGGGATCCGTGGTGACAATGGTCCGGCCATTCAATGTCGCTGGTTGGGTAATTTTCAGCGCTTTCGTCTGGCCGAATGCCAGACTGCAGAAAAATAAGGAAAACAGCCAGGGAAGGCCTATGAATATAGTCGTGCGTGGACGAATCAAGATGGATCACCTGAGAGCTAGGCTTCGGAACAGCCTAGCGTACGATGGAATCTATCGCAGGTCAATGCATTTGGCGGGCTTTCGGCTATCAGATCGCCACGGCAGGTTCAGAACTTCTAGTACGCGGCGTACCTCCGCTATTTGCCCGGCGAGCGTTTGACGAACAGCCATCTCACGCGGTCTTATAGAGAGCATGGCCAAAGCAGCTTCTTCGTTCGACTCTCACGCCCTTGCGCTGATGCGCATTGTCGCGGGCTTCACCTTCACCCTGCACGGGGCGCAGAAGTTCGGCGCGCTGGGCGGGTTAGGCGGCCATGCCGCAGCTGCATTCTCCATGCTGTGGTTCGCGGGTGTGCTCGAAATCGTCGGCGGTCCGCTCATCATTCTCGGCCTGTTCACGCGGCCCGTGGCGTTTATTCTGTGCGGCGAAATGGCGGTGGCTTATTTCATGGTGCATATCCATTTGGGGCCCTGGCTTTTTCCCCTGTTGAATAACGGGGAGGTCACGGTGCTGTACTGCTTCTTTTTTTTGTATCTTGTGACTGCCGGACCGGGAGCGTTTAGCCTGGATGGGATGCTGCGCCGCAAGGCGTGAGCGGGCGTTACACGACGGTTGCCGCGGGCTATCTGGCTTTAACCACGCAACATGCGCATCGCGTCCGCCACTACGTTGCCGCCCGACCCGCCCGTTACACCCACCGCTCCGTCGGCGGCGGCGCCATCGTCGCCTTCGCCAGGCGCCAGAAACAGGTTCGCTTCAATGCCATGCTGCTTGGTATACAAATCGTAGTAACGGCCGCGTGCGGCGTACAACTCAGCGTGCGTGCCGCGTTCGACGATACGCCCGGTTTCAACCACCAGAATCTGGTCGGCACGACGGATGGTGGACAACCGGTGCGCGATCACAAAGGTGGTGCGGCCCTGCATCAGCGCGCGCAAGCCCTCCTGGATCATGCCCTCGGATTCGGAGTCCAGGTTCGAAGTGGCTTCATCCAGAATCAAAATGCGCGGATCGGCCAGCAGCGCGCGTGCAATGGAAACTCGTTGGCGCTGGCCGCCCGAAAGCTTCACGCCGCGCTCGCCGACGATGGTGTCGTATTGCTTCTCGAATCCCTCGGCGAATTCATCGACGCGCGCAATCCGGCACGCTTCCAGAATTTGCTCCCTGCTGGCATGGGGCCGGGCAAACGCGACGTTCTCCCAGATGGTTCCGTCAAACAGGAACGTTTCCTGCAGCACCACGCCGAGCTGTGTTCGGTAGGAATCCAGGCGGACTGTGGACAGATCCACGCCGTCTACCAGTACCGTTCCAGATTGCGGGCCGTGAAACGCGGCGATCAATCCAATGATCGTGGATTTGCCGGAACCCGACGGGCCCACCAACGCCGTCACGGTGCCTGGCTCGGAGCGGAATGATATCTCGTGCAACACCTCCTTGCCGGTGTCATACGAGAAATCCACACCATCGAAAATAACTTGACCGTTGATGGGCGCGAGAGAAACCACGCGGCGCGGGTCTTGATCCTCGGGCCGCTCGCGCAGCACCTCGCGGGTGCGTTCCAATCCGGCCAGTGCTTCGGTGAGTTGCGTCCCGATGTTGACCAGCTGGAACATGGGAGCAATTAAGAACGCAAGCAATGCAGTGAAGGTGACAAAATCGCCCAGCGTCATGACATGGGCCGTGATCTGGCGCGCACCCACGTACATGATGATCGCGCCCACCACACCCATCAGCACCGTGGCAGCCAGGCTCATGAACGATGTGGCGGTGAGGCTCTTCAGGATGTTGTTGAGCAACCGCTGCACGCCCGTATCGAACACTTCCTCCTCACGCGCTTCGGCGTGATAGCCCTTCACCACGCGCACGCCGCCCAGCGATTCGGTCAACCGGCCGGTCACTTCGGCATTGATCTTGCCACGCTCGCGAAAGATGGGCCGAATGGTGCGAAAGGCTTTCTGCAATACGGAGGCGAACCCGACGATGATCACCAGCGCGATGCCGGTGAGCAATGCGCTGATGCGGAACAGGAAGCCTAGCACCAGCACCGCGGTCAGCACGCCCCCGAAAAATTCAATTAAACCGGTGCCCAGAAGATTTCGAATTCCGTCCACGTCGGTCATAATGCGCGCCACCAGGGTACCGGTCTTGTTCGCGTCATAATACGCGACGGGCAGGCGTCCGATATGGGCTTGAACTTTTGCGCGCAGTTCGGCGATCAGGCGCTGGCCGGCTTTGGACACCAGTTGCGTGATGGCAAAACCTGTCACTCCTTGAACCACCGTAGCGGCCAGCACGGCGAGCACGATCGGAACCAGGAGCGAGAGTTGATGCTTGCCAATTACGTTGTCGATCAGGTATTTCGAGGAGGTGGGCAGCACCAGGCCGCACACCCGGCTGATCAACATCAGCACGAAGCCGACCATCAGGATCTTGAGGCGCGGACGCGCCATCTCGCGAATGTCGGGCCATAATTCGCGGAAACGCTCAGACGAGCTTTTTTTCGGATCCTTTTGCGGAGTCACTGCTATTTGAACTATTGTATGGGATGCGGCGCGTTGACAACGGGATGCGAATTTGATGCCAAACCTTTATTCAGGAACGTCCGGATTCGCTTATCCCAGTTGGAAGCCCGAGTTCTATCCGGAGAAACTCGCGTCCAAGAAGTTCCTGAACTACTACGCGACACGCCTGAACGCGGTGGAAGTCAACTACACATTCCGGCGGCTGCCATCGGCTTCGACGCTCGAAAACTGGGTGACCGATACGCGGGCGGGCTTCGTCTTCCCCTTAAAGGCGCACATGCGCATCACGCACATCCTGCGGTTGAAACCGTCGGATTTTACCGAGGTGTTCTTCAAGGCCATCGATCCGCTGCGGACCGCGCGCCGGCTGGGACCGGTTCTATTTCAGCTTCCGCCCGCGCTTAAGTGCGATGAAGCGCTTTTGTCGGATTTTCTTGCCACTTTGCCGCGCGACATGCGTTGTGCTTTTGAGTTTCGCCACGCATCCTGGCTGAACGACGGTGTATATGGCTTGCTCGAGAAGCATGGCGTGGCGCTGTGTCTGGCTGAATCGGAGAAGCTGACCATTCCGAAGGTAATCACCTCGGGGTTTGTCTATTCGCGATTGCGGATGCCCGAATATTCGCCCGAAGATCGCAAAGAGATCGCTGAGAGCGTTCAGGAGCTGCTCGCATCCGGCCACGACGTCTACGTCTTCTTCAAACACGAAGAGACGCCCGCCGGGGCCATCTATGCCGAAGAATTGCTGCGCGCCTTTCCAGCGCAGACGGCGGCGGGAAGCTAGAAACTCATTCCGTATTCGTCCCCGTACTTCTCGCGCAGCACGCGCAGGTTCTCGCGCGCTTCGCGCTCCTGATTGGAGAGAGCTCGCGCCCGTTCGAACTGGTGGTTGGCGATGGCGTGGACCATGGCTGCGATGTTCGCATCCACGCGTTGTTGAGCGTCGAGCAGTTCCTGGGGCAGATAGGAAGTGCGCGCGGTTCGAACTTCCGCGGCCGGTTGCGCAGCCAGCCAGGCTTCCGCTGCGCCCGCGATCAAACCGCTGAATTCCGTAAACGCGAAGCGAACGTACCAGCTCCGCCCGTGCTCGCGCCGCTCCGTGGACGCTTCATCAAAAACATCCAGCATCTCTTCGGCAAATTGATCCCGATGCCCGCGCGGATACAGCAGCAAGCAGAATCGATACACGCGTCTCATAACGCCTCGCTCGCTTTCAACCTCGCAAATCCCGCACGCGTCAATTCTTTCATTCGCTGCAGTTCGAACTGCAACTGTCTGCGGCCAAGCGCGGTCAGCCGGTAGGCTTGCTTCTGACGCGCGGTGTCTTCCTGCTCGAAGCGCTCGATCCACCCATCTTCGAGCAATCGCCGCAAGGCCCCGAACAGGGTGCCGGTGCTCATCCGCACGCGGCCGGAGCTCAACAATTCAATGTCCTTGATCAAAGCGTAGCCGTGCCGGGGATGAGCAGCCAGGCTGGTCAGGATTAACAGCACCGGCTCGGTGAGCGGTTTGGCCTCGACGGTTTGTTGCGGTACGACATGTCGCATACCGACATGTTAGGCCAACCCGAGCCATTTGTCAATCCCTCTGTCAATTGCATAGAATCTCTCGTATGACTCGACTCGATTGCGCCCTTTCGCTGGCTCTGTTCGCAGCGCCCGTTTTCGCCGCGCTCCCGGTTACACCCGCGCCCGACCAGGCTGCGCTGCTCAAGAGCAACGATCCGAAGCTGGCCGCCAACAAGAAGCTGGCTTATGACTTTTTCCGCGTCATCCTCCGCGCGCGCCACCTGGACGAAGCCGGCAAGTACATGAAGGACGATTACATCCAGCACAATCCCAACGCCGACACCGGCATTGTGGGTTTCAAGGCATATTTCACCAAGCTCGGTGGACCCATGCCAGTCCAAGACACAGTTCCCGGCCTGGTCGCGATTCAAGCGGAAGGTAACTTCGTGACACTGTCGTTCGTGCGCGAGATGGACGATCCCGTGAACAAGGGACAAAAGTACACCACCACCTGGTTCGACATGTTCCGCATCGACAACGGCAAAATCGCCGAGCACTGGGACGTGGCCACCAAGGCCGCACCGCCGGCTAAATAGCGAGCGAGAATCGCGGCGGAACTTTCACTTCTTCACTGGGTTTGCAGAAAGGGAGACGCAATTAGCGCTTCCGTACCTCACGAAGGAGTGAAACCATGTTCCAACACGCACAGAGGATTTGTGTCTTCGCGCTGGCCACGTTTGGGCTGTATGCGCAAACCAATGTCACACCGCCGGTCCAAGTGACGCGCACCACGGGAATCGTTGGTATCGCCGAAGGTCAAACGGCGCAATTGAACGCGCTCAATCCGGGCATCGCTCCGGCCGGAACAACAGGTACATCCTGCTCCGCGCTGCTCGCGTTCGTGGCCGACGACGGAACGGTATTGAAGACCAAAATCGTCAACGTGTCGCCAGGCGCCAGCCAGCCCCTTGTGATTGATTCCATCCTGGATCTAAATTTGGCCGTGAACACCCGCCGACAGATTCGCGCCACCGTCACCATCCCGCCGGTTCCGCCTCCGTCGACAGCCCCGGTAACAGCGGTCTGCAAGTTGATTGGCACACTTGAAATCTTCAATACCCTGGACGGCCACACGCTGGTCACGCTGGGAGCCAGCCACGAAGTCCCCGCTGCCGTGGCGACCCCCGTAACCACGTCGGGTAGCGATTAGGGCAGGCCCTCACCGCGCGGGCTTGCTTCCCACCCATGGAGTGAGGGAAGATTTCAAGAGTGACATATCAATTTTCTGCTTCGCGCGTATTTGCGGCGGCATCACTGGCACTGATAGCCACATTGCCGATCATTCCGGCGTTGGGTCAAGAAGGGCCGGCCCCCACTCCCCGTCCGGGCGCAGCTGGCGGGGTGGAGGGCGGACGCGCGCCGAATGGATTCCGAAGGGAGCCTGCCGGTCCACCGGCCGGTCCAGCGCCCAGGCTTCCCGACAATCCGTTCTACGGCGTCAATGCCGGAAAACCGGATTTCGGCGGGCTGGCGAAGGGTATGTGGCAAGTGCCCTACATCATCGACATGCAGAAGCAGGGGCGTGCGCCCGACGGCGGCGCGGTGGTGGTTCCCTTCACTGCTCTTGGCAAAAAGGAGTTCGACGAGCGCACCGCGAATCACTCCAAGGACGATCCGGAAGGTTTCTGCCTTCCTCCCGGCGTGCCTCGCATGATGTACACACCGTATCCGACCGAGATTTTCCAGATGCCGGACCGCATTCTATTCATCTATGAAGGCGGCGCGCATGTGTGGCGCATTATTTGGATGGATGGGCGCAAGCAACCGGCGGACCCCAATCCGAATTATCTGGGATATTCGGTGGGCCATTGGGAAGGCGACACGCTGGTGGTGGACACCATCGGGATGAACGACAGAACGTGGCTGGATGCCGCCGGGCACGGGCACGGCGAGAAGCTGCACGTAACGGAAAAATTCACGCGGCCCGATTCGAATACCCTGCGTTTGGAAGCGACCATCGACGATCCCGATTACTACACCAAACCCTGGAGCGTGGTGACAACGGCGCGCTGGGCGCCCAATCAAGAACTGATGGAATATATCTGCCAGGAGAACAACCGGGATCTGCAGCACCTGGTGGGCAAATAACCGGCAGGCGTCAGCCGCGCGCCGATCTCTTTTTGCCAGCGGTTTTTTTCTCGGGTTCGGCGTCCAGTGTTTCCACCGACGCGGGCGGTTTCTTGGCCGCCGCAAGGCTCTGCTTCAGTGCCTGCATGATGTCGATCACCTTGGCTGGCTCGGCGTGCGGCGGAGTCACCACTTCCTGGCCCTTGATCTTGGCGTCGATCAGCGACTGTAGATTGTCGAGATAGGTGTCGTGATATTTCTGCGGCTCAAAGGGCGCAGCCAGCGACTCTACCAGCATCTCGGCCAGCTTGAGCTCCTGCTCCTTGACCAGGCCGGTATCCGTCCGAAATTCCTCCACCTGACGAACTTCGTTGGCATAGTACATGGTGTGCATTAGAAGGCCGTGAGGGCCGGGCCGGAAGATGACGATGTGCTCCCGGTTGTGCATGGCGATCTTCGCCACCCCGACGTAGCCGGTGCGCTTCAGCGTGTCATAGAGCAGCGCATAGGGCTTCTGCCCGGCTTCGTCCGGCGCCATATAGAAGGAGCTTTCGAAATAGATGGGGTCCACTTCGCCGGACTTCACGAATTCGAGGATCTCCATCACCTTGGCCGTGGACGGCGCCATCTTCTTGATGTCTTCGTCCTCGATGACCACGTAGCGGTCCTTCTCGTATTCGTAGCCTTTGACGATCTCGCTGCGCGGAATGGGTTTATCTTCCGCCTGGCAGTAGATGACCTGCTTGATGCGCGAGTTATCGGATTTGTGAAGTTGGTTAAAACTGATGCCTTCGCTGCGAGCAGCGGTGAACAGCTTCACAGGAAAAGAAACCAGGCCGAAAGTGAGATGCCCTTTCCAGACCGTTGTTGCCATGGCGACAACCTCCCACAGTATGTAGACATAGCATGATCGTCAAACATTTTCAAGTTTCAACGTTTGATCTGGGCCCTCCTACCTGGACGGGCGTATGATGAATGCAGTGCTGGCAAAGTCGCAGATCGGCGTGGAAGAGTACCTCGAACTTGTACTCGACGACCGCCCCGAACCGGATTACGTGAATGGGGAGGTGGTGGAAAGAGCTTTGCCGACGCCAATTCATGCGCAGATTCAGACTCTTCTCGGCATTCTGTTCGCACCCCTGCTCAAGCGGTTCCGCTTGATTCTCATGTCGGAGCTTCGTGTGCAGATAGAGCCCGGACGCTTCCGTGTCATCGATTTCGTTGTTTATCGCGATACACGTCCCGAGGGCCGCTACGGAACAGCGCCCGCATTCGTTGCCATCGAAATCGTCTCCCCTGACGACCGCTATACCGAGCTCGCGCATCGCCTGGAAGACTATCGCCGCTGGGGCGTCCCGAATGTCTGGCTGGTCGACCCCGAGCTCAAGCGCTTATACCGATACTCCGAAGCCGGACTGCTCCAGTTCCCCGCACTCGGTCTGCCTGAATTCGATTTCGAAATCCCTGCGCAAGAGTTATTCAAAGATATCTAGCCCGCGTTCGCCACGCTGGCGCATTTATTTCTCCTTGCTTTCCCAATGACTTGAAAATTTGTCGCGCCGTAGCCGGCCAATGCATGCCGTAATCTTGCCTTGGGTGATGGCAGAAGCGCACGGGCTGCGGACCTCACAAAACTGTGGCCCGTGCGCCTTCTTAGAAACTAACCACGGCCATGCTTCCGTCGGTCTCTAGGGCGTCACCAGTCGCGTTGAACAAGTCCGGTGGCAGGCCGCCACGCTCCACCAGCGAGAGCCCCCGCACCAATCCAGTGAACACCAGATCGTTCACTACCTTGGCGCGCTCCTGGTCGATCTGCGGATCGATTCTGTGGATAAACGTGCGATTCACATCGGAAAAGCTGATCCCGGTGTCATGCGTCGCCGAGCACACCCAGATGCCCTTCCCCGAGAATCCGCCCGGCCGCTGCCAGATCCGGACATGATGCCGCGCCGCGAAGGTATCGTTCAGTTTTTCAAACACCAGATCGGGAGCACGGCCGTCCAACAGCAATACCGAAACAGGCGCCTCCTGATAGCCCCGCATCTCCGCCATGGCCCGGAAGGTTTCGAGCTTGGATTGATCGTTCAACTTCGCCGCGGGCGACCAGCCGGCCTTCTGAAACGCATCTTCAATCTGTTGACGGCTTGCGAGAAACATCAGGCTGGTAATGTCGGATGGGCTTTGATCCTTCTGGGTGGCGGTCCGAAAGGGCTCGCTGTTCACCAGACGAAAGAGCTGGTCCTGCGGCTCAATCGCGGCAATGTCCGGCATCTTGACGGCGCCCGTCCAATCCAGCGGTTTAGTCAGCTCGATGGTCATTTCTACGCCGGCTTTGTAATCGATGTTGGCGTCGGTGGGCTTCAGCACAGCCTGCTTCACGGTTCCCAGGAGTTCGGCAAACGACGGATACTTCTCGGCAACCTTGTTGATCCCTTGATCCAGCCGCCCTGATCCGGTTTTGGATGCCACGATGCCCTGAATGCGCCCGTCAGCGTCCAGTTTCTCGCGTGAATTGTCGATGCCGGAGAGCTTGGCCGCGATGCTGGTCTTCTTCCCGCTCGCGTCGTGAATGTCGTCGAAGGCCAGCGCCAACGCCGCCTGATCGTCCGGATTGACAGCCGCAGTCACTTCCTTGATGTGCCCGGCGAGCGTCGCCCCCGCCGCCATGGCAACGCGGCCATCCACCACCACCGGTGCGATCACCAGAGCTTGAAATGGATCGCCCATCTTCGACGTGGAGGTGTTGATCTCACTCGTGAGCCGGATCTGGATTTGAGCGCCCGATGGAATCCGCGCAGCCGGCGCCAATCCGGCGGCCAGCAGCCATAGGACAGCGGTTTTCAGGCCTGATTTCACATTCACATGCTACCGCGCCACCCCGAGCGCCGTCAGGCGGAAACTGAGCTAAGGCCTTCCAAGCACGCCTCCCGTTGCCAGTGGTACAGTAATTAGCCAAGCGGACGGGAAAGGAACATGACCCTCCATGAAAGCCACCGTAACGGCATTCATTTTTCTTTTTGGCGTTTGTATTGGCGTGGCCCAGGCAGCCGACGATTTCACCACCCACGCCTGGCAAATGGAAAGCAAGGGCGACGCGGCCGAAGCGCGCGATTACCTGCAGCGAGCGGCGCAAACCGGCGGTGTGGACGCGAAGCTGGCGTACGCTCAGTTTCTCGACCGGCATCGCGATCCCGCGGCACGTGAAGCCTACCAAAACGTTTGGAAGGTGGCCAAGGGCGAGCAGCGGGAACTGGCCGCGCGACGCATGGTGGTCCTCGATCTGATCGCCGGCGATCGCGATGCCACCGAACGCCATGTCGAGCAATACCGCAGCTCCGGTGGTCGCGACTTCAATTTGCCCCCCGCCGCCGTTTCACCGGACAGTGAGAAGCGCGTCACAATTGCGATTCCCGGTCCGCTGCGTTCCTTTTCGCGCATGGCCGCTCTGGCGCCTGAAATCGCCCCCGACGACGTGCTCCCCGCCTTGGCGCGCAATATCGTCACCAACGGTTATCAAGCGGCCGGCAGTAACGACGTGCTGGAGCAGACCGAATATTTGAAGCTGGTGGTCCGCTATCTTGCGCAAGCCCGGGAGATCGAAAAACTGGCCGACTCGAGCGGCATGATTAAGATCGAGACCTGCGATTCCACCCAGACCGGTGAGTTGCTCCGCGTGCTCGGATATCGCATGCGCGGCGGCTGCGGCAGTGAAGTGGTGCTCGAAACCTTGAACGCCTCGCGCGCTTTTCTGACCATCGATTCCGGCTTTCCCCTCGCCGAACTGGAACAGGATCTCCGCACCAACCGCGTCTTTGCGTACGACTTCAAGCCCACTCAAGTTCCGATCATCTACACGCAGGATTATTGGATATCGAGCAAAGATCGGCAGGGCGTCGAGTTCATCGACTCGTTTCTCGGCGATCCTTCGCTTTGCCGCCTCTATCTGGCCCTGGCGAAGCTGGACCCGGGCGCGTCCGAAGAGCTTCGCAAGGGGACCACGGTTCAAAGAATCCGCGCTTATGCTCACGTTCTGGATTTCTACGGCGGCATGTTCCAGGTTCGGAATGGCAAAGCTGTGGTGCCGGGTGGCGCACGTTCGGAGAAAGCTTGGGCCGAGCTGGTGGGAATGGGGCCCGACAGACCGGGGCCATTTTTTGAGCGCCTGATTGTCCGGGACGACGGCTGGTTGGCCAGCTATTTCGACGCCATTGCCCGCATCAGCAATAGCCCGTCGAACGGGCCGGTTCAGAATTATCTTACAGACCCTGAGCGCGTGAAGCGATTTTATTCCGCCATCCGAGGAAAAGTCACCAGCCCTGGCCCCGCGCGCCCGGTGTTCCGCTCCAACACCGACATGATGCTGCTGACTACGCGGCTGCGCCTGGATCCGAATGGCAAACCGCACATACCCGGCAGCCTGGACGTATGGCGCACTTTGTTCGTTGAACATCCCTCCGGCAGCGGCAAGTACGACGCCAAGCTCAGTAAAGACGCTGCCAACTGGAAAGACCCCGATGACGTAATCGAGGCGCTTTTCGGGCTCTGCCGCAAGGCGGCGGAAAATGAGCCGTTGAAGATTTTCCTGGCGCTGAGCGATCTGGATCGCCACCGCCAAACGCCGCTCGATGCTAAGACGGCGGATCGCCTGGCACGCAATTTCCGTTCTTTCGGCGCGCAATATTCGATATTCGCGGAAGCCTCCGAGGTTTCGAACGGAACCATCAATCAATTCCTCGACACGGCCGATGCCGTAGACCAGATTCACGATCTGGCTCTGCGGTCAGACGCGGCCGGCACGCTGCAGTCTCTGGTTGGTCTCTGGCAGATATTCTGCCGGCAAGGCTCCATCGCGGCGGCGGACCAGGATCGCGCGCTGGCGGCGATTCTCACGCGGCTCGCCAAAATAAAGAACGAAGGCGACGTTTTCGACGGAGGCCGTGCGGGCATCCAAACGCTGCTCGCTGCCACCAACTCCCCCACGGCGGGCTCCGCGCAGGATCGCATGCTCGATTTGCTGGCCGGCACTGCGCTGCCCGATACATCGGACGCACACAACCAATTAGTCGAGGATATGATTCGCATCTTCGAGGCGCAGCGGCTGATCTCGCTCTCTTCGATCTTCGATCTGGTGGATCAATTGGAAAGTCTGGCCAAGGGCGAAAAGGTCAATAACGCGCTGATCACCAAAACCGCGGCGCGAATTTCCGAGATCCAGCTTCCGCGCAGTTCGCTGAGTGGTTCGGAAAGAAACGCCCTTAGCTTTGGATTCTGGCCGGAGAAACATATTGAAGCCGAGAGAAAGCTGACCCTGCGAGCCTTCATCGATCGGGCGGGCAGCGATCCGAAGAAGCTGGATGAGATCCGGCCTTTGATGGCTCCGTTTTTGCGCGACACCCTCATCGGGTTAAATTACGTGCACTATGCGCCGCCGGGTGCGCAGGTACTCTATACCAATCCGCTTTTCGTGCGCAGCCACGATTTCGTCGGCGTACAGGGAGTGAACAGCACCTGGAAAGATACAGAAGTGCTGGGCAGCGGTTGGCCATCGAGCGCCGGAGGAAAGCTGGTGGGGTCCATGGTCAGCCTGCCTTACGCGCTGGCCGAGGCCGAACAAAACTTCCTGATTCCGTCGCGCGAGCAGGCGCTGATATGGGGAGACCTGGTGCCGCAGCTTCTTCTCACCGCCACCATTCCACGTTGGTGGAACGTTACGCCCGGCCAATTGCACTGGGTAGCGCTGCATATGGATTACGGCGAAACGTTGGTGGCCGAAGCCGCCGTGAATGCGGATCGGAAGCAGCTGGTCTTGGATGCTCTCAGCCCATACGCCATGCCGGCACGGGTGGCCCACGTGCGCGAGTTGCTGGAGCAAGGCCGCGTAAACGCGGCGCTCGACAGCGTAATGCCATCCGAACTATTCGCGGTCGCTAAAGATGTTTTGTCCGCCGATAAAGCCGACACTCCGCTCGCGTCCGAAATTCGCCGGGAAGCTGCCGAAGCGCCCCAGCAGCTGAATTACGAAGCTGTCTCGCGCGCCTTCGGCACGCCCAAGCCGACACTGGCGAATTCCTATTCGCCGGAATTGCTCGGCCTGCGAACATTTCCAACCTTGATGGGTTATTCCAGCCGGATTCTGGCCGAGAGTTGGGAATCGAATCTGCTCTACTATGCCGCGTTAGCGGATCAGTTATATCTTTCGCCGGCGGAGTTAAATGTTTTGGTCCCGGATTGGACGCGCCAGACGGTGGAGCGGATTTTCGCCACCAATCTGGAAGATTGGCCCGCACTGCTGCGTTCGCTCCGGCTGGTAGGTGATGAAGCACGCGAGAAATCGCGCAAACGTGTGACAGCATCCAACGGTTTGTAATCGCAATTATTTTCGGAGGACAGTCTTGCAGCTCAATGGTCGGATATTCATTGGCGCTTCCGCGGCCTTACTAACTTCCTTGCTTCTGTTGGCGCAAGAACGGCCGACCTTTCGCGTCAAAGTGGACATGGTGGTCCTGAGTTTCACGGTCACCGATAGCAAAGGTCATTACATCAACGGACTAAAGCCCGGCGATTTTCGTCTGACGGAAGACACCATCGCGCAAAAAATCAATACCTTCGGCGAAGGTAACAAGCCGCCCGTGCAGGTGCTGGACAACGGAACGGTGCGGCCGCTGGTGGCGTCGGTGGATGGCGCAATCACGCCGGCGGATGGCGCGGCCACCGAGGTGCGGTCTGATTCGTTTGTCGGGACCAACGTGTTCGTGCTATTCGACACCAGCAATTACATGTATCGCGGATTTGTTTACGCTTCCGACGCAATCGCCGATTTCGTTCGTGGCCTCGACAAATCGGATTCGGTGGCGGTCTATACCTTCAGCCGTAATCTTTCGCGTCCCGCTCCGCTCACGCACGACCGGAACGACGCCATCTTTGGCCTGCGCAAAGCTGTGGCGGGCGACGATGCGGCGCTCTACAACGGACTGCTCCTCACCTTGCGCGACGCAGCCAAGGTGCCCGGCCGGAAAGTGATCATCGTGTTTTCGAACGGCCCCGACAATGCCAGCCTGATCGCCCCGGATGACGTACGCGCGGTAGCGGAAGACGATGGCATCCCCATTTACGTCATCTCCACCAACGACGTGAGTAAAGACCCCATGTCGACCAACGTTTTCAAGCGCATCTCCACGCGCACCGGCGGCAAGGCCTATTTCGCCAAGACCTGGCAGAAACAGGTGGAAGCGTTCGAATCCATTCGCGAGGATCTTGGCAACAGCTACACCATCACTTATTATCCGCAGCCCAATCCCAACGAGGGCTTTCGCAAAATCAATGTCGAGATCGTATCGGACGTCGGCAAGAAGTATCGCGTGCGGGCGCGGCCGGGCTATCGCCCGCAAGGCGGATTCTGAATCGCGTCCGGACGTTACATCCCCGTTAGCCTGAAACCTCAATCCAAGTGGCACGTCTAGTGGGCATATGTCGATCGTTAAATGGAGCATCACTGGCGCAGCCCTTCTGTTTCTTGGAGCGTCGTTAGGCAGCGCGCAGACCTCTTTCGATGTGAATCTCGGATTTGGAAGTGCATGGGATAGCGCCAACGGAGGCGGCATCGATAATGCGGCTTCGCTGAATGCATTTGGCTCCTGCACGCTCGGTTCGGGCGATGCCAATTGCCAGTCTCTTCCCAGCCTGAACGGCTTTTTCCTGGGCTTCGGTGGCGACTTGATGCTGTTCAAGCGCTTCGGAGTTGGCTTTGAAGACAGTTTGCAGCCCTCCCGCCAAACCTATGGTCCGTTGGCGTCCCGGCAGTCGTTCTATGACGTCAACGGCATCTACGCGCCGGTTGCCACCAAACGTTTGTCTCTGCTTCTGGGAGGCGGCGTGGGAGGCGCGCGAACCAGTTTTTCGTTGACCGAGAGTGGCTGCGTCGGCACCGCTGTTTGCAGCACTTCGACGGAACCAGTGGGCGCTGCAAATCATTTCCAGGTACACGTGGGAGTTGGCCTGCAGATCTTCCTGACGCAACACATCTTCATCAAACCGGAGTACGATTTTCACTACGTTCCGGGATTCACCAACCAGTTCGGGAGCGATGCGGTGCAGGAGGGAATGGTCTGGGTGGGCTACAGCTTCGGCGAGCGTTAATATCTTTTACATTTCGTGAAATCGAATTTCCACGCTGACGCGCACAGCGATCGGTTTGTCATTCTTCTGTGCCGGCGCAAAACGCCATTCTTTCACAGCGTCCACCGCGCTTTGGTCTAAATCGGTGTCGATCCCTTTCACCACATGGGGATCCTTCGGAATGCCCTTGGAACTAACTACCAACGCGATGATTACCGAGCCCACGGCTCGCACGCCCTTGCTGGTCGAGTAACGTGGATTCACTTGCTTGATCACTCGCGGGGGTGTGACGTCGGGACCGATGTCGTAGACTGCCTCGTCCTTGTTTGAATTGGGGTTGGAATCAGGACTTTGTCCTGCGGTCTGCGCCGGCAAAAGCCAAGCCGCGCAACAACCGATGAGCAGTACTCGCCGCCATGTCAAAATTGTGCCTCGCTCCCAACCCCGTGCTGACGCCCGTACTGATGAAAGATTGGTGAACAGACGCGGCCCAAATCGACGCGGTTACATTGTTCTGCGGCTTTGAATTATCTTAGTCCGACCCTACCTTTCTTTTGGAACTTTTGGGCAGGCCGGGCTGAATCAAAAGTGAAGGAGATGAATTAACCTCATGAAGTCAGGTCTTATCGTGTTTCTGGTTCTCAGCGCGGCCGCGCTCGCGCAACGGCCAGCTTGGGATTTCCAAGGCGGTTTTCGAGGTCTCTTTCAGGGCAAAGTAGTCACCGGTGAGCCGTACTCGGGCACCGGCGTGACAACCCGAAACCAAACCCTCGCGAACGGCAACACTATCAACGAGTCAAGTTGCGCCAAGCTGTACCGCGATACGGCCGGCCGTACCCGGCGCGAAGAAACGCGCAATTCCGCAACCTGCAGCGCGACCCCGGAAAGCATCCTGATCCGAGATCCCGTGGCGGGCGTGGAGTACGCGATCAACATGCGAAACAATACCTACCGGCAGCTCACCATCAAAGCACCAGCCGCTGAGGCCGCGCCGCGGACGCGCACTCGTCCGGCCAATCCGAATGAGGTGAAGACGTCGTTAGGGACCATGGCGATTCCGGGCACGTCTCTCAGCGCGGAGAACACGCAAACCGTCACCACTATTCCGGCCGGGAGATTCGGTAACGCGCAGGCCATCACCATCACGGAAACCCGGTCATATTCGCCGGACTTGCAGATCCTCGTCCAAAGCTCGCGGACCGATCCACGCAGCGGCGTCACCACCTATCAACTGAGCAACATCGCAACGCTCGAGCCAGCCGAGACCCTCTTCCAACTCCCTTCTGGGTTAACATTACAGCAGGGGCCGTCCGCGAGAGGCAGGCGCGCACCGTAAGCATTAGAGCATGTTGAAGCCGGTTCGGGCTGCCATATTATTGGGAGTGGTTGTGCCAGCGCTCCTGCTGGCACAATACTACCCACGGCCGCGCCGCGGCGTTGTTCCAGGCACGCCCAACCCAGGAGCTTACAACGTAGCTGGTTCTTTTCATGGCAAGCTCAAGGAGCTGACCAGCAAAGAAATCACGATCCAAACCGAGGACGAACAGCTGGTTTCGATCCACCGCACGCGCAAGACCAAGTTCCTAAAGGGCACTCAGACCATTAAGCCGTCAGACATTGACTTGGAAACGATGGTCACTGTGGATGCCACCGAGGAGGTGGACCTGAGCCTGACGGCGGTCAGCGTCACGGTGGACACGCCGAAGAAGACGACGGACAGCAGCAAGTAACTAGGCGTCAGGAAATACGGTAGACGTAGGCATCGTCGAGAAAGCGATTGCCCAGCGTCTGGCCACTGAGACGCATACCTTCGACGCTTTTGGCTTTGACAAAAATCCTTCGAAGCGCCTTGATGAACGGATCACTGGTGTGAAGGATGACGACAGGTGGAGTTTGCTCCAAAGGAAAGCCAGCCGCGTCCAACGCTTCGTGGAGCAGGCTATAAGCGTCCCCCAGGTCGTCAGTGTCGAATTTTCGAGAAGACAAGATTAGGCGCCAGTCCTCGTATTCGGCTAGAACAGCCCACAGTGCGACCTTCACCTGCAACCCGGCATCATCGAGAATTTGAAGTATCCTAGAGCCCTTTGCGAACTCGATACTTACCAGTGCGCTTGTATCCATCGAAGTACTCCATGATTTCGGTCACCAACCGCTTTAATGAGCTTCTCGGCGGCCTCGGCGCGAGTCGTGGTATAGCGGCTGTGCTCCGACCACAATTGTACGATATCCCAATAGTTTCGAAATGTCGCATCGCGCCTTGATTCCTCCACCAGAACCTTTTCCAATCTCGCTACAACAAGCAGGCCCCTAAGATTGTGAGTGTAGCTGAGGTCGACCCTCTTCTTGTCGGGAAACTCGTGCCGCTGGGTCAACTTTGCGATACAAGCCTTGAGCGCGCATTCGACACAATAGCCGGCAAGATAATAGGCTCCGTCGCTCATGCCCAACCGTGCGAGCGCCCGCGCCTCCCGCAACCTAATCCTGGACAGCGCCTGCAATTCCTTCCGATCCACACTGACATCGTGGCCGAACATCGGAATCTTTCTCAGACCCTTGCTAGACTGGTTCTTGACATCCGCAACAAAACCTCGCGTCTCGGTCGTTAGCTATCTCAACACAGCCCCTCTGGTCTGGGGCATGGCACACGGCGACGAGCGCGGACTCTTCGATTTATCTTTCGCCATCCCAGCCGAATGCGCCGACCGCCTGGAATCCGGACTGGCCGACATCGGCATTGTCCCAGCCGTCGAACTCAACCGGCAGAAACTTGAAATCATTCGCGGCGCGGGGATCGCGTGCCACGGTCCGGTCCGCAGCATCTTCCTGATCTCGAAAGTGCCCTACGCTCGAATCCGCAAGCTGGCCACGGACTCAACTTCCCGAACGTCTGTGGCGCTCAGCCGCGTGATCCTGGCGCGAAAATACGGCGTCCAGCCGGAAGTTCACTCGCACCCGCCGCACCTGCCTTCGATGCTCGAAAACGCCGACGCTGCCCTGATCATCGGCGATGCCGCCCTGGTGCTGGATCCCACCGATCTTCCGTTCCGTGTTCTTGACCTGGGCGACGAATGGGTTCAACTGACCGGCCTGCCGATGGTCTTCGCGGTTTGGGCCGCGCGCGCCGAATTGCCCGCGCAGGATCCCAAGCCGTTCCTCGATTCCATGCGCTACGGCCTCGGCCACATCGACGACATCGCACGCTCCGAGCATGCCAAGGTGGGGGTTTCTGAAGACCTGGCGCGATCGTATTTGAAAAACAATATCGTCTTCGAACTTGGCGACCGCGAGTACGCCGGACTCAAGACTTTCTTACAATATGCTTCAGAGCTTGGCGGACCGCAGGGCAGGCCGGCGAAAGAGAGAAAAGTTTCGGTATGATGACGCGCGAGGAAGCCATCGATTTATACAATAGCGACGATCTGATCGGCATCGGCATGGCGGCCGACGCGGTACGCCGCAAACTGCATCCGCACGGCGTGGTCAGCTACATCATCGACCGCAACATCAACTACACCAACTTCTGCACCGAGTATTGCAGCTTCTGTGCCTTCTACCGGCCCATGGGTCACCAGGAAGGCTACGTGCATTCCAAGGACGTGATCTTCGATAAGATCCAGGAGACCATCGATCTGGGCGGCACCGGCATCCTGATGCAAGGCGGCTTGCATCCCGACTTGAAGATCGAATGGTATGAAGACCTGCTGCGATCCATCAAGGAGCGCTTTGGCGACAAGATCTGGAACCATTGTTTTTCCGCGCCGGAGATCGTCAACATCGCCGAGGTCAGCGGATTAAGCCTGCGCGATACAATCGCCCGGCTGCGCGATGCGGGCCTGGAATCCATTCCTGGAGGCGGCGCCGAAATTCTCGACGACGACGTGCGACGCAGGATCAGCCGGTTAAAATCGTCCTCACAGGATTGGATAGACGTGCACCGTATCGCTCACGCGCTCGGCATGCGCACCACCGCCACCATGATGTTCGGTTGCGGCGAAACGATCGAGCAGCGCATGAATCACTTCGACATCGTGCGCCGGATTCAGCAGGACACGGGCGGATTCACGGCCTTCATCCCATGGTCATTTCAGCGCGAGAACACCTCGCTCGGCAAGTTCGTCAAGCAGGAGGCGACGGCCGTGGAATACCTCAAGATGCTCGCGCTCTCGCGCCTCTATTTCGAAGACATCGAGAACATCCAATCCTCGTGGGTGACGCCGGGATTGAAGACCTGCCAAATGGGCTTGCGCTTTGGCGGCAACGACGTCGGCAGCATCATGATTGAAGAAAACGTTGTCTCGGCGGCAGGCGCTCACAATCGCGCCAGTGAAGAGGAACTGCGGCGGCTGATTCGCGATGCCGGGTTCATTCCCAAACAGCGCGACACGTTGTACCGGACCTATTTCCTGAATTAGCGCTGGAGCCAGTCGCCGGATTCTATCAGGCTGCCCTTGGAGCCTCCGACGTACCAGTAAATCCAGCACTCGATGACTTGGCCATCGTCCAAAGTCGCCGACACCTTGGCCCGCTCATATTCCACGCCTTCATATTCGTCGAGCGATGCCAGCAGGCTCGGATCTTCCAATCGGTGAATCTCGCCGTGGATCCAATGATCCGGTTGATCGGATGGCACGGCGCCTGGGTAAGCGCCGAAATCGTATAAACGGCCTGGAACGCAAGCGTCAACTACGAACGTCCCGAGCTCAGACAGTAGCCGCGCGAATTTGTTATTGGAACCGCGCCGCAGCGTTCCGTAGACGAAAAGATGATCCGCGGACAATTCTATTGCTTGGCGGCCAGGGACTCTTCGAGTTCGCGCGCGTAGCGATCCATCTCCTCGGGCTCGATCGTCACCAGCGTCTTCTCCATGTCCTCGCCGGTCCGCAGCATGTGCTTCAGATGCAGGGCCGCAAGCTTCATGCACCAGGTGTCGGTCAGCGGATGGCCGAGCTTCTCGCTCAGAGCCAGTAACACGGGATGCGACAACGCAATCACCCGCTCCTCAAACGGCTCGCCGCTCGTGCCGATTCCGAACTTGACGTCCACCGTGTCGGCATGGCGGATGGAAATGCCGGTCTGAAGCCAGCGAAAGTACACCTGCCAGGTGCGTCCGAATGGGTCGGGACCAGCCTCGAAGTTGCGGAAATTCTGAATCATTCAAGTCGATTGTAGCGAAACCGCCGCGCCTTAGTAGAACGAATGACGATGCGACACTAACGACAGAAGTTCGTCGCGCGTCTCCTTGCGCGCCCGGAAAGCTCCCAACATCGCGCTGGTCACCGCGCCGGAATGCTGCTTTTCCACGCCGCGCATCATCATGCAAAAGTGGCGCGCTTCGCAGATCACGCCCACGCCCTTGGGTTTCAACACCTCTTGCAGCGTCTCGGCCACCTGGTGCGTCAGTCGCTCCTGCAACTGCAGCCGGCGTGCGAACATGTCCACGATGCGGGGTATTTTGCTGAGCCCGATTAAGCGGTTATTCGGCAGATAGGCCACGTGCATGGTTCCAAAGAACGGCAGCATGTGATGCTCGCACATGCTGTAAAACTCGATGTCTTTGACCACCACCATCTCGTCGCACTTCTCCTCGAAAATCGCGCCGTTCACGATGCTTTGAACGTCCGTTTCGTAACCGCTGGTTAGAAAGCGCAGCGCTTTGTCGGCGCGCTGCGGCGTGCGCGCCAGCCCGGGACGCTCGGGATCTTCGCCGATCTTCAGCAGCACCTTCTGCATCAGATCGGCAATCGACTCGTCGTCGTGTTGTTGCGGCATCACCTTCACTGCGGATTTGGGTTTCATGATTTTAGCTCGAATACGTTGCGTTTCGTCTCCCGCAAACGGATTCCTTCCAGCCGGGGCGATCCGCCGGGAAACACCGCACTCCAGCGCGCCGTCAGCCGATCCTCAATCACCCGGATAATGTTCTCCGAGGTCGGAACCAGCGTCTTGAACTCATTCAAGTCCGCATTCATATAGCGATGGTCGAAATCCTTCAACACTTGCTCTGTGACCAGGCGATCGAGCGTCGGAACATGCACTACCTGGCCGGAGGACGCATTCACTGGTCCCGTTGCCGTCACGTCCAGCACGTAATCGTGTCCATGGCCAAAAGGATTGCTGCACTTACCGTACAGCTTGCGGTTTTCATCCTCGCTAAACCCATCGGAGTGTAGCCGATGCGAGGCCGCGAAACGATACCGCCGGGTGACACGCATTATCGGCCCTCGCCTCCGTAATCGACGTAGAGGTCTTCGGTCTCATACAAGCGGATGTTATTCAGGCGTGCGCGGCCCGATTCAAAATGCGGTTCCAGTCTCCTCCAGATCTCCGCGGCGACGTTCTCCGTGGTTGGGACGATCTTGTCGAACGGCGGCACTTCGTAGTTGAGGAAGCGATGATCCATCGGATCGATCACGGTCTGCTGGATCAGCTCTTTGAGACTCTTCAGGTCGAAAACCATGCCGGTGGCCGGATCGGGGTCGCCCTCGAGCGTCACTTCCAGGACGTAGTTATGCCCATGTCCGTTTGGATTAGCCGCGGGACCATACAGTTGCGCGTTCTGCTCCGGCGACAGCGCGGGCTGCGCGCACACGTGCGACGCTGAGAATTCGGCTCGACGAGTGATCAGCATGATCCTTTTATTTGATGCGAAACTTTCCCTCCAGGATGCTCTATTATTATAGAAGAAGACTAAGCGGACCCTCGTGAAATGACTCATTCCAAAGTAGATTTCATCATCAAAGGAACCATCGCGGCATTGCTTGTGGCGCTCGGCTGGGTTGTGGTGTGGTCTATGCAGGAGCACATCGTCGGCGTAGGCGACACGGCTCCGAATTTCACCCTCACCACCACCGCAGGCGATCAGGTGACGCCTCGCAACTTCGGCGGCAAGGTTCTGGTGCTGAATTTTTGGGCTAGCTGGTGTGCGCCCTGCGTCGAAGAGGCGCCGTCGCTCAACGAATTCGCCAAAACATTCAAGGATTCCGGTGTTGTGGTGCTGGGCGTCAGTGTCGACCGCAACGAGCAGATGTATCAGAATTTCGTGAAGCGCTTCGGCGTGTCTTACCCGCTCGCGCGCGATCCGGAAGAGAATGTGAGCTACCGCTACGGCACTTACAAAATCCCCGAGAGCTACATTATCGATCACAACGGCAAGGTGGTGCGCAAATACGCGGGCCTTCCGGAGCGCGACGGCCAGGCCATTTCGTGGATGGACCCGGAGCTGGTGGGCTTCGTGAAATCGCTGCTGTAAGATCCATGGCCGCTCAGATGCAAAGAAAAGCACCGTGTGATTGCCGCTGACGCCGTCCGCCAGATCGACCAGCTCCTCGGGCCGCGCGGATATCTGGACCGGCCGGAAGACCTGAGGCTCTACGAATACGACGGCAGCGTCGACAAGGCCAAGCCGGAGTTGGTGGCCTTCCCGCAGACCGCTGAACAGGTAGCATCGCTGGTTCAAATCGCCCGCGAACACCGCATCCCCATTGTCGGCCGAGGCGCCGGCACGGGATTGAGCGGAGGCGTGATTGCGCGCGCGGGCGGTATCGTAATCTCGTTCGCGCGCATGAATCGCATTGTCGAGATCGATCTTGCCAACGAGCGCGCGGTGCTGGAACCCGGCGTCGTGAACCTCGAAATCACACAGGCCGTTGAGCTCGACGGGTATTTCTATGCGCCCGATCCCTCCAGCCAGAAAGCTTGCACCATCGGCGGCAACGTTTCGGAAAACGCGGGCGGTCCGCACACGTTGGCATACGGCGTCACGACCAATCATGTGCTCGGCATCCAAACGGTCCTTCCCGACGGGACGCCCATGACCGTCGGCGGCAAATCGCTCGATACACCTGGCTACGACCTTACCGGTCTTCTCACGGGTTCAGAAGGAACCATGGTGCTGGTTACCAACATCACGGTGCGTCTGATGCGCCAGCCGGAGGTGGTGAAGACGCTGCTCGCCATCTACGATACGGTGGACGATTGCGCGGATTCCGTCGCCGAAATCACCGCGCGGGCCATTACGCCGGCCGCGATAGAAATGCTGGACGGCGTCATGCTCCGCATGGTGGAAGAAGCCACTCATGCGGGCTATCCGATGGACGCGGCAGCCGTGTTGCTGATCGAGCTGGAAGGCTTGAAAGAAGCCGTCGAAGAACAGCTGCAGCACATCGAAGATGCCTGCAATGGTTGCCGCGCGCGGGAGGTTCGCATCGCGAAATCCGCACTCGAGCGCGAGCTCTTATGGAAGGGACGCAAGAACGCTTTCGGCGCGGTGGGACGCGTGAGTCCAGCCTACTACGTGCAGGATGGCGTGGTGCCGCGCACCAAGATCGCTCCTACGCTGCGCGAAATCCATAGGATCTCCGAAAAATACGGCCTCACCATCAGCAATATCTTCCACGCGGGCGACGGCAACATGCACCCCATCATTTTGTTCAATCACCACAAGGCAGGTGAGTTGGAACGCGCCAAGGCCGCGGGCGATGAGATCCTCCGATTCTGCATCGCGCAAGGCGGATCCATCACCGGCGAACACGGCGTCGGGATGGAAAAGATGGAGCTGGTGGGCGAGCAATTTGCCGGTGAAACGCTCGACATGATCGCGCGCTTCAAGAAGCTGTTCGATCCCCAGTGCCGTCTGAACCCAGGCAAGATGCTACCCACCGGCAAGGGTTGCATGGAAATACGCCAACCCGCGGGAATGCAGATTTAGCTATTCGATGGCGAGCGTCGCCGTGTTGCTGGTTCGATCGCCGGACGCAATCAACACCGGCACGGTCGCGGTGGATGTTAGCCCTGTGGGGATGCTGCAGTTAATCTGATCCAGGCCGACAAAGCCCGGCGCGGCGCCTGCGAATACCACCGGGCAAGCCACACCGCCGACGGTCACTGTCGGCTGTTGCACAGCGTAGTCTAATCCATTGTTCGGACTGGTCTGGCCAAGACCCGTGGCATAAAGCTCCACCGTATCGCCCGCGTGCAGAGGATTCGCGGCTGTCACCAGGCTTTGATCGCTCGACTTCAATGCGGAGGCCGGGCCGGCTCCCGAAGAGTCCTGCGTGAAGATCGCTGGCGCCGCCGCTTCGACATAAATGTTAATGGTGTTTTCGCCGGAGCTGTTTTGAACCGTGAGCTGCGTAAAGCCCGAAGCGGTGTCGGGAAGCACTGCATTGATCTGCGTAGCGGAGACGTAGTAGAGCGAGAGCGGTGTTCCCGCGATCGACACCGTCGCGGATGCCATACCCGTCCCATAAATTGCGATCAGCATGCGCGGCGCAAGCTCCAGCGGGAAGGTGGCTGCAGCCGCAGGAAAAACACGCGCCACCAGAGGCCCAGGCTTGACGAGGTATGGCTCCGTCCCTCCCGCCGGCAGCGTCGCGGTGCTGTTGGTATTTAGAGATCCCGCCGTGACATTGAACCCAATGACGCCAGCCGGAAATTGATCGGTGAACGCGAGATGGTCCGAAGAAATGCTGAGTTGCTTGTCTGCTCCCTGGAGGCCCGCCGTAGCCGAATCGATGTTCACGCTGGAATCGTCAGCGGCGTGCGCCGCAACAATCAAACCACCATCCACCGAAAGAAACGGATCGTTCTCCGCCGCCGTTCCGACGCTCTGCCATGCATCGGTTCCATTAAAGAACGAAACGATAATCTGCGCCGAGTCATGCGTCGCAGAATCGATATTGGCGATGCCCTGTGCGTCGCTCGGACACAAGCCGAAATCCGAAACGATTCCTCCACCCGGGATGTGGCAATAAGGAACCACGCGGGTGCGCCCAGGCAGGTAAAACTGAAGCGACGCGCTGGTAAGAGGCACAACCCCATCGTCGAATCCCGCCGTGCCGCTCAGGGCTCCCGTGCCCGCGTTGCCGGCGGCGGCGATGGCGTCCACTCCTAGCAGATCGTCGGCGCTGTCGTTCCAGGTGGCCAGATCAAACAAAAAATTGCTGCCGCTCGCCATCTCATCCACCTGCGTCGAGACCGGCAACAGCGACGCGATGGGTGTTCCGAAATTCGGGCTCGCGAGAAACACCGCTTTGCGAACATGCGTGGCCGCCGGTGGTTGAAACACTCCCGCAGTATCCTGTTTGCCGCTCAGATAACTCCGCAGAACCAAACCACCCATGCTGTGCGTAACAACGTCGACCGTTTCTACCGGTTGGCCGTTGGTGAATTGCAAACCGGTCAGAAAGGTGGCGAACGACGCCGCGAGATCCTCAATGGTGGCTGTGCCTGGCAGGCTGCAGGTATTGAAGAACAGGCTCACCTCGCCATTAGCTTGCAGCACTTGGTCGGCGATTCCAAACGTCCCGGCGAAGGTGGCCGGACAGCCCTCAAACTGATACCCGTTGATAAACACCACGGGCGGAAGCGTGGTGGTCGGCACCGGCGTCCCGGATGGAATCAACTGCGCGGATGCTGAAATGGCAAACAGCGCGCCGGTAAGCCAGCGCATCCGCATTAGCGCGTGGGGACCGGTTGCAGCGCGCGGCTCTCGATGATGCGATCGATGATGCCATATTCCAGCGCCGAGTCCGGTTCCAGAATATAATCGCGATCCACGTCGCGCGCGATGCGGTCCACCGGCTGGCCGGTAGCGTTGGCGAGAATCTGGTTCAGCGATTCGCGCATACGCAGGATCTCGCGGGCATAGATATCGATATCCGTCGCTTGGCCGCCCAGCCCGCTCATGGAAGGCTGATGGATCAAGATGCGCGAGTGCGGCAGGCTATAGCGCTTGGCCTTGGTGCCGCAGGCCAGCAACACCGCGGCCATGGACGCCGCTTGTCCCACGCAATAAGTCACGATATCCGGTTCCACCAGGTTCATGGTGTCGAGAATCGCAAGGCCCGCCGTGATAGAACCTCCCGGCGAATTGATGTACAACGAAATGTCTTTTTCCGGATCTTCGGCGGCTAGGAACAGCATCTGCGCGATGATCAAATTGGCGACATTGTCGTCAATGGGAGTGCCCAGGAAAATGATGTTCTCCTTGAGCAGGCGCGAGTAGATATCGAACGCGCGTTCGCCGCGCGAGGTCTGCTCCACAACCATGGGCACTAAAACTGAGTTCTGCATGGAACCATGATACCGCGCTCGGCCTCCGACGCGAGACAATAGAGAAGCTATGCACCTGGTCCCAACACAAGATGAAGTGGTCGCCCTGTTGCGACGCACCGGCGCCATCCGAGACGGTCATTTCGAATACCCCAACGGATTGCATGCCACCGAATATATGCAAGTGCAGTTGGCCATGCGTTATTACCAGCACGCCAAGGTACTGAGCGTGGGGCTCAGTCGCTTGTTGCGCGCCAACGCGGAGATCCGCGCCATGATCCCCGAGCTGTCTATTGTCTCGCCCGATACCGGCGGGCTGCAGGTCGCCTATGGCGTGTGCGAGGCCTTGCGCGCTCGCCAGGTTTATTGGGCTGACCGCAAAGAGGAGGGCGGCACAATGCGCTTCCGTCAGTATCTGGAGCGGAAGCCCGGGGAGAAAGTGCTGCTGGTGGACGACATCCTGCGATCGGGCCGCAATCTGTCCGAATTGAAGCGCTTGGTGGAATCCACCGGCGCCGAAGTGGTCGGGATGGCCGTGATCATATATCAACCCACTCCCAAAACCATCGACTTCAGTCCCCTGCCCCTTTATTACCTGGCGCAGCTCGATGCGACGTATTACAAAGATGCCGGATCGTGCGAGATGTGCAAGCGCGGCGTTCCCGCCGAAAAGGTCTGGATCTAAGGCTTGAACGTTCCCTTTTGCTTGGCGACGTCCATCAGCAACGGGTAAAACTGCACAAACGTATTGTCCACGGCGGCGTGGTCCCGATGACAGGCGTAACAATCTTCCGATCGCGGCAGCCGCTTGCCGGTGTTCGACTTTCCGAACGCGAAAAACGCCCAGCCGGTTCCAGGAAACTTGGCCGTGTCCTTCACTTCGCTCTCAATCGCCAGCAGATCGCTCTGATATGATCCGCTTTTGTTGATCGACCCCTGGCTGGTGGACGCTCTCACTTCCAAGACCAACATGGTCTTGTCCGGCCACTTTCCGGTCGCCAGGAAAGAACGATACGCCGCGGGATTGACGAAAACATTGGTAAAAGCCTGGTCGTCGTGTCTGGGCATGGCTTGGTAGGTCATTCCCAATCCCGAACTCAAGAAGACCCACTCGCGATAGTCGCTGGGAAGAGTCAGTTCGCCATCGGTGGCGTAACGCGGCTGCGACATCAAACAGGAGCTAGCCACTAACAGAAGCGCGAATCGCGACATGACGCCAAGTTTATCATTAAGGAATACGACAGGATTACGGCAGGATTACTGCTGACGATTACTCTCAGGGTTACTCTACATGACGCTACCAATCGAGTTCGACCGCCCGGTCTGCGGCGATTTAGGCGAAGCCAGTTCGCGCGAGTGGCTCGAGACGAACGGCATCGGCGGGTTCGCGTCCTCTACGATCATTGGGCTGAACACGCGCCGCTATCACGCTCTACTCACTGCGGCCACCAAACCGCCGTTGGGACGCGTGGTGCTTCTATCCAAGCTCGAAGAGACACTCGCTGTCGGGGACCATCGTTTCGAACTGAGCGCGAATCAATATCAGGACGTAATTCACCCTCGCGGATTTGAGTACCTGGATTCGTTCCGCCTCGATCCATTTCCGGTCTTCTGCTATCGCTGCGGCGATCTGCAGCTCGAAAAGACGGTGTTCCTGGTTCACGGCGAAAATACCGTCGTCATCCAGTATCAGCTCATAGGCGATCTGCGCGGCCACGCCTGCCGGCTGGAAGTTCGACCGCTCATCGCTTTTCGTGATTATCACAGCACCACTCGCGCCAACGATGCGATCAACCGCAACGTTGACGTCCGGCCCGGCGCGGCCATAATAACGCCCTATCCCGGCCTTCCCAGCCTCAGCTTCTTCCACGACGCCCAATCCGTCGATCCCTTCGGCTTCTGGTTCTACAACTTTGTATACCAGCGCGAACAGGAGCGCGGTCTCGATGCGCTCGAGGACCTCTACAGTCCTTTTTTGCTGCGCTTCGACCTGGCGCGAGACTCCTCAGCGGCGATCATTGCCTCCACGCTCGCGCACAACATCGCCGAAGCTGCTCAACTGAAAGACAGCGAAGTCCGTCGCCGCGCTAGCATTGCGCGCGCCACTCCCGTCGACGATCCTTTCGCCACTCTTCTCACTACCGCCGCCGATCAGTTCATCGTCGCGCGCGGCGATCAGAAGTCCGTCATTGCCGGCTATCCATGGTTCGGCGATTGGGGACGCGACACCATGATCTCGCTGCCCGGCCTCACGCTCGTCACCGGCCGTTATGACGATGCGCGCAATATTCTTCGAGCCTTCGCGCGCTCCATCGATCGCGGCATGCTGCCCAACCGCTTCCCGGATTCGGGCGAGGCTCCCGAATACAACACAGTGGACGCCACGTTGTGGATGTTCCACGCCGTCCACGAATTCCTCCGCTACACTCGCGATTACGATTTCGTTCGAGCCGAACTCTACCATCCGCTCGCCGACATCATCGCCTGGCACGAGCGGGGAACGCGCTACGGAATTCATCTCGATTCGGACGGACTGCTTCACGCCGGTGAGCCGGGAGTACAGCTTACCTGGATGGATGCCAGGGTCGGCGACTGGGTGGTTACACCGCGCCAAGGCAAGCCGGTCGAGATCCAGGCGCTCTGGTACAACGCCCTCCGCGTGATCGCGCAGCTGGCTTCCGTTTTCGGCGATCCCGAAGCCGCCGCCCGATACTCCACACTCGCCGATCGCGCCCGCGAACGGTTCCTGCAAGTCTTCTGGAACGACGCCGCCGGCTGTCTCTACGATGTCATCAACGACAACGGAAGTCCCGACGCCGCCATACGCCCCAACCAAATCTTCGCAATCAGCCTGCCCAATCCCTTGCTGAGCAGCGTGCATGCTCTGCGCGTGATCGACGTCATCGAGTGGGAACTGCTCACTCCTTACGGATTGCGGACGCTTTCCCCGCGGGATCCGAATTACCACGGGCATTACGCAGGCGACGCGCAGAGCCGCGATGGCGCGTATCATCAAGGCGCCGTATGGCCCTGGCTGCTGGGGCCGTTCCTGACTGCTTATGTGAAGGTTCACAGCGGAACTGAGCCTGAGACACAGCAAGTGGCTCGCGGCCGCGCCGACCACTTTCTCGATCCCCTGCGAGCACATCTCCTGGAGGCCGGCCTGGGCCAGATCTCAGAAGTGTTCGATGGCGATTCCCCGCACCGGCCCGGCGGCTGTTTCGCACAGGCCTGGAGCGTAGCCGAAGTGCTCCGCACCTACGTTGAGGACGCCAAAGGACGGCGCCCGGATGACGGCCTGTGAGATACGGCGTCATGCTTCTACTGATCTCCCTTCTGCTGATTCCCGGCTTGCTGGCTGCCGCGGAGTCGCCCGCGCCCTACTCGGCCGTTGAGATCGATCCATTCGTCGCCGACCGCGGCGTTGCGTTTCCAGCCGATTATCAACGCGCGCTGGTGGAGGATATTGCGCGTGAAATCAGCCTGGCGTTCGACGCGGCTATGATATTTCGCGCAGGGGACGCACTTCCGGCCAGTCGGATGGTGCTGCGCATTTCCGGTACGGTGGTCCGGTTCAAGCCCGGAAACAGGACAAAGAGATATGTGATTGGTTTCAGCGCCGGCGCCACCATTGTAACGGCGCAAGTGCGGTTTGCCGACGCTTTCACCGGCCAGATCCTTGCGATCCACAAGTTCCAGGGCACTACCTGGACCGGCGTCGGCGGGGGCGATTCTAAAAACGCGGGCGATAACTTGGCGAGAAGCATTGTGAATTTCTGTCGTGCGGCGCACCTGGTGGATTCGAACTAGCCATCCCCGGTCTCCTTGTACCCCTCGGACTCCTTGTACCAATGACACGGGTGTGACAAAATCTCTCACGGGAGGTAGGCCATGAGGTTTTTTCTCTCGGTCGCAGTGGCGAGCGTGATATGGTTGGCTACAGGATCGCCCGCGCTCGCGCATCATTCCGGCGCCGCGGAGTTTGACTCCACCAAGAAAATCGACTTGACCGGCGTGGTAACGAAAGTGGAATGGACTAATCCGCATGCCCACTTCTACATGGACGTCAAAGACCCCAGCGGCAACGTGGCGAACTGGAATCTGGAGCTCGCCAGCCCCAACGTTTTGATCCGGAATGGCTGGAAGAGGAACTCCGTCAAGCCTGGAGATACGGTAAGCGTCACTGGGAGCCGGGCCAAGGACAGTCCCTATTACGGCAGTGCTTCCATGATTACCTTTCCGGACGGACACAAATTGAGTTTCCTGGGCGCGGACGACCCTTCCAAATGAAACGGCCAATTAATAAGAATCGCGGCATCGCACTCGCGTGTGCCGCACTGCTGTCCATGTCTTACCTTCTGGCGCAGACTCCCGCGCCCCCAGCTACAGCCCCCACTACAGCAAAAACCGGCACCATCGGGCTGTATCGAAATCAGCTATTAGCGCCCGATGGGCCAGCACCGAAATTCGCGGATGGAACGCCGGATCTGTCGGGCGCCTGGCTGGGCAGCGGAGGCAGCGATGCCGACATCTCCAATCCTAAATCGCTCAAGCTGGGAGACACGGTGAGCATGTTGCCGTGGGCGGAAGAGATTGTGAAGCACCGTCAATCGAAGGAAGATCCTGAGGCGAACTGTCTGCCGGCCGGCATTCCGCGCGGATCGCCATATCCCTGGAGGATCGTTCAAACCCCGACTCACTACTTTATTCTTTATGAAGGCAACATCCACAGCTACCGGCAGATCTTTATGAATGGCAAGCATCCCGACGATCCCGATCCCACTTGGTACGGCCATTCGATCGGCCACTGGGAAGGAAATACGCTGGTGGTGGATACGGTTGGGTTCAACGACAAGTTCTGGTTCGACTACAAGGGCCATCCGCACACCGAGAAACTGCACACCATCGAGCGCTATACGCGCACGGACTTGGGTCACTTGTCGATCGAGGTTACGATTGACGATCCCGGAGCATATACCAAGCCGTTTACGACCGTCGGCAAGGCAGTGCTCATGCCAGGGACAGAATTGTTGGAGTACATCTGCCAGGAAAACAACCAGGACCTGCCGCTACTCACCGGTCCGGCGCGGGGGCCTGGAGCACAGTAAGCACCGGCTGCGCACGCGCAAACCGGGTAGCTATATTATTTTTGGGCTGGCTCGTCGGCCGACGTTCCCGCGGACACCGTATGGCCGTCGGCCATCTTGATCGAGCGCGCATTGGCGTGAATCGAACCATCGAGTAGCGGCCGCGTGTCCTTGGCTGCATAGGCGCTGACCGTAACTTTGTCGCCCTTCTTCAATGCATCCCTGGTCCATCCTTTATGCAGCAGTGTGTTCACGCTGTTGCATTCGAGCGCATAGGTCACCATCTTCCCGCTCTCGTCCTTCGCGTCCACGTATACGTAAACGTGGGGATTCTGCCAGGCAACTTTGGAAACCACGCCAGTCACCGTGAACGGCTTATTACTGTCGAATTCAGCCGTGAATGAGTGATGCGCGAAAGTGGGCCGCGCCCCTGCGGCCAACAGGGCCACCATCGCCATCATAGAAGCAAGCTTTGTTCGAAATTTCACGTCAATAGCCTCCCAATAGGGTTCAGGGTTTCCGGGTCAGGGCTTCCTGGTCAAATCTAGCACCAGATCGTTACACACGTACTCGTGAATCTCCCAGCCCGTATCCAGGGTATGCAATCGCTTAAAAGTATGCGGCTTGGTCAACGCGCCCGGATCTTCCAAAGTGATCTCCACTTCAACATGGCCTAGATCGGGACGCCGGTAGCGCTCCGTCACATGCAACTGCTCGGTATGCGGCGCCGCCGAGCCGCTGCTCAGCCACGTACGGTCGTTGAAATTCACCGTGTCCACCACCAACGTATCGCCCTCCCAATGTGCGACCGAATCCCCCATGAAACTTGGGTCGAGAGTCTTGTCGTGAGCGCGGCCATCCAGGAAAAACTGACGATACGAGTGCACGTTGCCCTCAAACAGCATCACAACCAAATCTGGAGTTTGGACAATCTTCATCGGATAAGGCGAAATCCGCGGTACGCCGCCGGGCAGACATTTGGCCTCAGGATCGTCCACCTCGCCGTTCTTCTTTCGTTCGTCGGCCAGCTTCTGCGCCCATGGCTGCAACGGCAGCGGTCCGCCCACGCTTCCAAAATCCGGCGAGTTCCACACTCCGGAAAAGTTCACCTTTCCGTCCGGCGTGCGCGGCGTGGGACCCTTTGGAATGGGAGTTGGAGGCTTGGGAGTTCCTTCCAGAAACCCCCGCTGGGCCAGAGCGGCCGTCGACGAGAGAGCCAGCAGCATCGGCAGCGCTGCGGCGGAACGGATTCGGATCAGGGCGCTCAAATCAACGAAAGTCTATCGCAGATTCCGATTGCGCACAAATTCGCCAGGCAGAAGGTTGTGACATATTGGTCGGTGCTATGCATACGACAAGACAGGGCGTCACCGTCGCGGTGCTGATTATGGCGCTCGTATCAACCGCGCGCGCTCAGGGCGTGGACTTTAGCCACCAGCAGATCGAGACCGTCAAGATCGCCGACGGAGTGTTCGTGCTCATGGCTGGTCCGGCGCAGGGCAACATCCTGGTTTCCGCCGGCAGCGACGGGATCTTTCTGGTGGACACCATGTACGCCCCGATGCACGACAAAATCATGGCTGCGCTCGCGAAGATTAGCGACAAACCGATCCGGTATGTGGTGAACACGCACGTCCACGGCGACCATACGGCCGGCAATGAAGCCATGGCAAAGCTGGGAGCTGTGATCATTTCTCACGACAATATGGCGAAGCGGATGCCCGCGCAGCCAACGGCCGGCCTGCCCGTCTTAACGTATTCCGATAGTCTGACGCTGCGCTTCAACGGCGAAGAGATCTATATCTATCACCCGGCGCCCGCGCACACCGACGGAGATTCCATCGTCTACTTCCGCCACGCCAACGTGATGCAGGTGGGCGATGTCCCGGCATCCCTGCGATATCCCAACATCGGAGTAAACGAAGGAGGATCGGTGGATGGAATGATCGCGGCGGGCGAACAGGTCATGAAGATCGCGAATGAGAATACCAAGATCATCCCCGGACATCTGGGGCCAGTGGTTGGGTTCAAGGAAATCCAGCAGCAGCTAGTGATGTTTCGTGCCGTGCGGGATCGCATCCTCAGCGCCATCCGCGCCGGGAAGACCATGGAAGAAGTGGTGGCGTCGAAGCCCACCTCCGATTTCGACCAAGGCCGCATGGGTGGCGCCATTACGAACGACCGCTTTGTCGCGTTGGTGTATACGGATCTGGCGAGGCGGACGAAATGAGTCCTGAATCCGCCGGCAATTCGCATATAATCTTGCATGGGACTGGAGGTGCTATGAAAAGAAAAGTTTCCCTCGTTTTGACGTCTGCGCTGATCGCCCTCGGCGCGGGTGCCACTGCCTGGGCGCATCATTCGTTTGCCGCTGAGTACGATCTGAAACATCCCATCGAGATTCACGGCGTGATCGCTCAGGTGCGGCTCGAAAACCCGCATTCCTGGTTCGTGGTCGACGTCAAGGACGCCACCACGGGCAAAGTGGACCGATGGTCCTTTGAGGCCGGAACGCCCAGCGGGATGATTCGCAACGGCTATCGGCCGGGCATCATCAAGCCGGGCGACGAGGTGACCATCAAGGGCTTTCAATCCAAGGATTCCGACGTGCGCGGCATGTTGCGGGAGCTTGTCACCGCGGATGGACACGTGTATGGTCTGTTCGGGCCCCAGGCAAATCGGCAGCCCCAGGAAGACAAGTGATGATGAGACATTCGATAGTCATAGCCGCAATCGCCGGCACGCTCTCGTTCGCTGCCGCTCCATTCCATCTGGCTGCGCAAACGTCCGGCGCCGAGACGGCGGCGCCCGCAAAAGTGCCCCGCCTGGCCGACGGGCATCCCGACCTTTCCGGCGTCTGGTGGCGCGGCGCTGATGTCGGCGGGCGTCCGGCGGGAGGACAGGGCGCGGCGCAAGCCCCTGCGCGTCCGGCGACGCCGCCGGTAACTTTTTCGAGCTTGTATAATACGGCGGCCCAGGCCCACGCCAAGACGCTCGCCGATAAAGACGATCCGACGCTGCATTGCACTTCCACCGCGTTCGGCACGTTGAATGTCAGCCTCTTCGATGTCGGGGCCGTCGGACAGATCGTGCAGACTCCCAAGTTCATGATCCTGCTGAGCGAAACCTATAACGGATTTCAAATCGTCCCCTTTGACGGAAGACCGCATCGCGACAATGTGCCTCCCTCCAATCGCGGCGACGCCGTGGGCCGCTGGGATGGCGATACGTTCGTGGTCGACAAGACCAACTTTACCGATACCAGCTGGATCTCAGCGGAAGGCCGGGTATCCTACCATTCCGATGCTCTGCACACCGTGGAACGCTATCGCCGTGTGGACGCGAACACGCTCGAGATCGAAGCCACCGTGGAAGATCCCAAGGTGCTGACCAAGCCCTGGATTGTCCCCAAACAGACTCTGCAACTGGCCCCGTTCGATCAAATCATGGAGCTGGCTTGCTCGAGCATCGACACACAGGCTCAGCGGGACGCCGCTCCGCCGCCAAGTGCCGGTCACTAACTGGCAGTCCTGAATCACAGCTCGCGGAAGCACTGATCGGCAGGCGGCGCCTGCGGGATATCGCCGAGGTCTTTGAGCTGCGCCGCCAGCGTATCCCAGCGCTCCTTGGTCATCCCTCCGAGCGCGTTTGATTCGATCAGGCTCTTCTGCGCATCCGCGATTTCCGCATAACTCGCCGCATCCATGCTCGGGTTCAAAGTGTGCATCCGCTGATTGGTGGGCGCTGCGTTGTCCAGATAAATCCGCCAGCCCTCGCGCGCCGCAGCCACCATATTCTTCGCCATGTCAGGACTCTTGCGCAGCACATCGCCGCTGACCGCCAGCACGGTAGTGTACGGGTTGTAACCGATGTCAGATACCGGGAAAACCGTTACGTCCACTCCCAGACGCTTGGCTTGCAGCGGTTCAGCGGTTACAAAACATTGCTGAGCGAAATTCTCGTCGTGCAGGAACGCTGTCAAATCGCCGCCCGGCGAGGGCACTATTTTTACATGCTCGAAGCCGAATTTCTGCCGCAGCAGTCGCGCGTAGGGCAAACCGCTCTGAATGGCCAGCGTACCGCTCTTCAGAACGTCCTCAATCGATTTCAACTTTCTGGAGGCGTGTGCCATGATGCCCTGCGGGTTCTTCTGGAACGCAGCGAAAAGCGCCACCACGTCGTTGCCTCGCGCCCGCGCCAGCAGGATTTCATCCGCGGCCACGATGCCGAATTCAGCCGATCCGGCGCCGATCATCTGCACCGTTGGCGTGCCGGCGCCACCCGGCAGGATCTCCACATCCAGGCCATGCTGGGCGTAATCGGCCGCGTAGAAGCCGCCGAATTCCGGGTCCGGCTTCCAATTGAGCGCCAGCCGGATCTTAGACGCTTTGCCGCACGCGGCCAGGAAACCGGCCATCGGGACCACCTTCAGAAAGCTTCGCCGCGCAAGACTCATGTTCCGATTATCAGCTTTGTTCCGACACGTGCCAGCGCCGCAGCACCAGCCAGCTCACCAGATTGATGCAGCCGAACAGCGCCAGGCCCAGCAAGGAAGCCAGCAGCACCGCGGCAAACACCTTGTCCGTGCGCTGTTGCGTGCGGGCGATGTCGATCACGGAGCCCAGACCTTGGCCGCCGATAAATTCTCCGACAATCGCGCCGATGACCGCCAGCCCTCCCGCGATGCGCAGGCCGGTAAGCACCTGCGGCAAAGCTGCTGGAAAGCGCAGTTTCCAGAGAGTCACGGCGGGTGATGCGCCATACAAACGGAAAAGGTCGCGCAATGCCGGATCGGTGGAAAGGATGCCGTTCAGTGTGTTGGCGATCACCGGGAAAATCGAAACAATGAATGCCGAGGCCACCACCGTGCGCATTCCGTAGCCGAACCAGATCACCAGCAGCGGGGCGATTGCGATGATCGGCACCGTCTGGAAGAAAACCGCATACGGATAAAACGCTTCTTGAATCGCGCGTGACGATGAAAGAAAGACGGCAATCGCGATACCGGCGATGGTGCTCAGCACGAATCCCAGCACCGCACCTGCCGAGGTTTTGCCGAGCGCCGCGAAAAGCTCGCGCCAATCGTGCAATATGGTTCCGAAGACCGCGCTCGGCGGCGGCACCAGAAACGCTTTGATCCACCCCGCGCGCACCAGCCATTCCAGCGCCAGAGTGAGGACCACGAAAGGAATCGCAGCCGGGATCGCCTTGCGCATGGTCAACCTTCTTCCTCCATCGCGCCCAGCAGCCGGTGCATCTCGTCGGCCAATGGAGCGCTTAGGCGCAATTGGTCGTCGCGCACCTGCGGCAGAGCCAGACGCCGATCCAGCTTGATATGGCAGCCTCGGCGCGTGAGCACCACCGCGCGGTTCGCGAGAAACGCAGCTTCGGTGATGGAGTGTGTCACCAGGATGGTGGTCATTCCGCGTTCCATCCAAAGATCGCGCAGCCGGGCTTCCAGGCGGAATCGCGTGATCTCGTCCAGCGCGGCGAACGGTTCATCCAGCAGCAGCAATCGGGGCTCGGTAACCAGCGCGCGGGCCAGCGATACACGCATTCGCATGCCGCCTGAAAGCTGCGACGGGTAGAGCGATTCGGCGTCGCTCAAGCCCACTTCCTCCAGCACATGCCTCGCACGCGCCACGCGTTCGGCTTTGTCCACACCCGTTAGTTCCAGCGGCAGAGCGGTATTTTCCAGCACCGTCAGCCACGGCAGCAGGTGCGCGTCCTGAAAGACGAACGCGGTCTGAAATTTCGCATCGGAAGGCGTAATCACGAGCGTGCCGCCGTCGGGAGCATTCAGCCCCGCCACCACGCGCAGCAGCGTGGACTTCCCGCAGCCGGACGGGCCCAGGATGGCCAGAAACTCACCCGCCGCAACGTCCAGCGTCAGCCCGTCGATGACCACCAGCTCGCCAAACGTCCGCCGAACATTATTCAGACGCAGCGCCACACCGCGCTCCGCTCCGATAGGCGCCTCAGTCATGCCGTCTGACCGATTCTATCCAACTCGCCTCTTGCGTTGACAAAAACGTAACAGTTGGCTACGGACTTGAGTCTCCGTACTGTACGGGTGTGAGTGGCCGAGGAAAACGATAAGAGTATCAAGGCGAACCGGGCAGCTCGGGCAACTCTTCGGAAGCCGGTAATGGGCATTCTGGCAACGGACAGAGGACGCTTCCCCCCAACAGCTTTCGTCGTGGACCAGTAAATTCCTGGTTCCAACGGAACAGGTTCATCCACACGACCAACAAGGACGTGACGACTCAGGCCGCGAATTCCGGACGATGACAGTAGCCAAGATAGCTAGTTGGATCAGCGTAAAATTAACCAGGAGGTGTGCCACTTGATTAGCCAAGGCGAGCAAAACAACGGCAAGATCGCAAACTTTGCGCCTTACTTCAGAAAACTCTGTATCGGGAGTGGGAATAAGAAGCGGGAAGATGCTGTGAACATTGATGTCGTGTCTTCAACCAAGCCTGATATTTGCCACAACCTGAATGAGACGCCGTGGCCCCTTCCCGACAGTTGGTTTGAAGAGTGCCACGCTTACGATGTTATAGAGCATCTGAATGACATCGTGGCAACCATGGAAGAGATTCATCGCGTCTGCCGGCATGGAGCCATCGTTCGGATTACCGTTCCGCATTTTTCCTGCGCGAACGCGTTTACAGATCCGACGCATCGCCACTATTTTTCGTGCTTCACGCTGAACTACTTCACCGGCGAGCACGAGTTCTCATTCTATTCCGATTCCCGTTACAAACGAAGAGCGAACCAAATCGTCTTTGGCACCACACTTGTGAACAAGATCATTCACCGTTTGGCGAACCGCTTTCCCGCTGAGTACGAAAGACGGTGGGCCTGGATATTTCCCGCGTGGTTCCTTTATTTTGAGCTGGAAGTAGTCAAGGATCCGGCGTGATTGTCTCTGTGTCCTCTTTATCCGTAATGACTACTCGAACTGAGTAGCCGTATCGCGTCGAGTTCATCGGGTTAGGATTGCTGAAACCTTTGGCGAGATCTCCAGGTACACGCAGCTCCAGCGCCGGATCGAAGAACCTGGTGTTCGGAAGCGGCGTCTCATATCGAGCCTTGAGCGCTACGTAAACAACTATGCCTTGACGAGTTTGGCGGGGTACATACTGATCGCGCTCCAGGCGCTCTGGCAGAACGTTAATTGGCAGCCAGAGCATTGGGACGACCTCAGCGAAACGGTGACGCGAAAGGTGCGCCAAAACACGATCGCCGATCTGGAGCAACCCTAGTGCCAAACAAAATACGGCAGCCCTTGGGCGTGTCGTTTTTCATTCAAAAACCTGAGCGAATTAAGCCAGAGAAAACTGAACGCCAGCATCATAAGCATGCCCGCGCGGAATTCACGCGGCACGCCGACAACGTTGAACAGAATATACATCGCAACCGCCATCATGATCCCGGTACCGAGCGCGAAAGCCCATCGGGAAAGCCACCTGCCCCGCCTTAAAACGTTGACGAACGCGACGGCAAACAAGATCCAGAAGTAAATGGAGGCGAAGCGCCCAGCGGGAGCCTGGACGAACCAAACCGATAATGAACCAAGCGAGGCTGCCGTTAGTGTTACCCAACCCCATTCGGGATCTCCGCTGTCTTCTTGACTGCGAGAACTTAGAAGCAGCGAAGGCACGCAGAGCAATGCAAGCGTAAGCGGAAGAACGATGTCGAATTTGTCGGTCAATACCGTGGACCGAGCCCAGGTGGGTATCCACGCCCACCCAGTGACCAGAGTCTCGTAAGTCGCTCTGAGTTGTGCCCAAGAGGTAATAAAAGCTCGCTCCGCATTGGCCTGGGCGATGGGAACACGCCAATCGACGTTTGCGGCAAGGATGGTGGAAGGATATAAAGGATATCCGCTGAGTAAGACTCCGCGAACCAGAACAGAGCAGTAGATCATGGCCGCGACAAGCGCAGAAGAGAGGGTTACGCGGTTCCTCCATCCGACCGTCGCGAGGAGGTGGGTGAGAACCGATATAGCAAGGGTCACTGAGAACACCACAGAGGTTATCTTTACGCTGAAGAGGACTGACGCAACAGGCAATATGGTCGCGCCCAGCGCGAGATGGCGGGCATCGCGGACGGGCGTATGAGCGAATTCTATGAATAGGACAGCGATCGCAGCGGTTGCCGCGCAAAGAAACACGTCGGCCTTCAGTGTCGAGATCGTTGGGCCGAAGATTCCGAATAAAACCAGCCCAACGCACGGGCTGATCATAAGGGCGCCGGGCAACGCCCAGGCGCTTTCACGAGATAATGCTAGATCGCGCAGCGCAGCCGCGAACAGAGTAAACGTGAGAGCGACGAAGAAACCATTGAATATGTGATTAACGCCGCCAGACCAAGGACCGGAGCTGAGCAGAGCTGCCAGCAGATGGTGAGAGTTGTTGAACCCGATGCGGCCGTGCAGGTTCCCCAGACCGGGCACGATCCGGTAATCGTGGAACCACCGGATGGCCTGAAATTCGTAATTGTAATCGTCCATACCGCCTGGGGCGAGCGCGTGATTGGCGGTCCAGACCATAAACAGAAAGACCGGCACGACAAGGGATGGGCTAAGCCGGTTTAAGAGCACCATTCGGAACCAATCCCGTTCCAGAATCAGAGAGGCCGTGACAACAAAGGCGAATGCCCACAGGGCTAGTCCGTTGACGGGTAGAAAAAAGTGCCAAACCAACAGACCTCCCATTACTAATCCGAAACCGGCCCACACCGCGACGTACGCATTCTGCCAGTCCGCCTGGAATCCCGTAAGGTGGCGCAGCAATAAGACCCCGATGCCGCAGAATCCAATCGCCAGTGCCAACCACATTATGCACACAGCGAGCGTGAGGATCAGAGACATAAAGACATCAAGGGGATGGACGACAATACTAGCAAGGCCGGTCCGATAACTGCTGAACACCGCCGGCACTCCACGCAGGCTCATATCCCCCGATCGCAGCCGGGCGTTTTTCATAGGTAGTATTGCGGTGCTTCATGTAAGGCAAATCATGTGCTCGGGCGTGGAAATCGCGCCTCGATGAGCGTGCAGCCAGACAGAATTTGCGCGCTGGGACCCCGCTAGGTTCTTGTATGCTAGGAGGTTAGCAATGCGGCTATTCACTGGGATCGACCTGCCCGATGAAGTGCGGGAGAAGTTGGAAAGGCTGCTCATGCACCTGCGGCCCTGTGCGCATTTGAAGTGGAGTCCCGTTTACAATCTGCATGTGACGCTCAAGTTCATCGGCGAGTGGCCCGAGCAAGAACTGCCCCAGGTCGATGCCGCGTTGCGCTCGGTTGCTCCCCGCTCGCCCATCGCCGCGGAGGTGAAGGGCCTGGGATGGTTTCCCAATCCGCATCATCCGCGCGTGTTTTGGGTGGGCGTCCATGCTGGAGACCCGCTGTCGGCGCTGGTAAAGGATATTGATTCAGCGCTCGGGCCAGTGGGGATCGCGAAAGAGGATCGGGCCTTCAACCCGCATCTCACGCTGGCGCGCATCAAAGAACCGGCCCCGCTGCAGGCTTTGCGCAGCGCGATCGAGGCGCTGCAATCGGTCGAATTTGGCGCGTTCGAATGGAATCGATTTTTTCTGTACCGCAGCCAGCCCGGTTCGGCGGGCTCCATCTACACTAAACTTTCGGAGTATCCTTTCCAGGCCTCGCGCCTTGGGACCACCCCACGATGATGCCACTCCTCGCGCTCGTAATTGCCTACCTGGTTGGTGGCATTCCGTTCGGATATTTACTGGTGCGCTGGAAGACCGGCGAAGACGTCCGCGAAAAGGGCAGCGGCAATATCGGAGCGACCAACGTGTTGCGGACCACCGGGCGCTCCATCGGCGTAGCTACTCTTTTGCTCGACATCGCCAAGGCCGTGTTCGCAGTGTGGCTGGCCGACAAGCTTTCGGGAGGCTCGCCCATGTGGATGAGCCTCGCCGCACTGGCTGTTATGGCGGGACATGCATTTCCGGTGTTCCTCAAGTTTCAAGGCGGGAAAGCTGTGGCGAGTTTCATCGGCGCGTTCCTCTATTTGACGCCGGTGCCGATGATCGCCGCGCTCGTGCTGTTCATCATTGTAGTCGCGGTGACGCACCAGATTTCGATGGGATCCATTGTGGCCGCGGGCAGCTTGCCGTTGGCGGCGTGGCTAATCGAACATCCTCCCTTCATCGTGATTCTGGCGGCGCTGGTGGCGGCCGTGTTTGTCATCTACCGGCATGGGGCCAATATCGATCGGATCCGATCCGGGACCGAAAGCGTTTTTCGTTTCGGTAATCCGCGGTGAATCTATGTATCGTAGGCGCGGGGAGCTGGGGCACTGCGCTTGCCATCGTGCTGGCTCCCAGGTTTGAGCGCATCCGCCTTTGGGCGCATGAGACCGATCTGGTGGAGCGCATGTTCTCCACGCGTGTGAACGATGTTTTCCTGGCTGGCTTCCCGCTGCCTTTGAATGTAGAGCCCACCGCGGATCTGGGCTATGCGCTCGAAGACGCGGCCGTCGTGGTAGGCGTGATGCCTTCGCGCTTTGCCCGCCTGTTATATCGCGAAATGCTCCCGCATCTGACGCCTCGCATGCGATTCGTAAGCGCCACCAAAGGCCTGGAGCAAGGGACGCTGCTGAGGATGTCGGAAGTGGCGCGCCAGGTGATCGGCGAGAAATTCGAACCGCGCATGGCCGTGCTTTCCGGGCCCACGTTCGCGCGTGAAGTTGCCCGCGGCGAGCCAACCGCAGTGGTGATCGCAGCGCCGGACCAGGAACTCACCCAATCCATCCAGCGCGAATTCTCGGGGCCGACATTTCGCTTATACGTGAACGACGATCCGGTAGGCGTTGAGCTGGGAGCGGCGCTCAAGAACATCATTGCCATCGGGGCCGGCATCTGCGATGGATTAGGCTTGGGGAGCAATTCCATTGCGGCCTTGATCACACGCGGCTTGGCTGAAATTACGCGCCTCGCGGTCGCGCTGGGGGGCCTTCCGAAAACATTATCGGGACTCGCCGGTCTGGGCGACTTAGTACTCACTTGTAACGGAGATCTTAGCCGCAATCGAACGGTTGGAATCGAACTGGCCAAAGGACGGAAGCTCGCCGATATAGTCAGCTCTATGACGATGATCGCGGAAGGCGTAGAAACCACGTCAGCGGCTTGCGATTTGGCGCGCAAATATCAGGTAGATATGCCGATTACCTCGCAAATGGACGCCATCCTGCAGGGCCGAACTTCACCACCCGACGCCATCCGCGAATTGATGGAGCGACAGCTCAGGGCTGAATAGAATAAGGCTGAATAGGGTAAATCTGTGTAAACCGGCGCGGGAGGTTGCCGTTATGTAGATCAGGCGAGATGACTCCTGATCTGATGGAATTGCACGCATCGCAGGTCCCCCAACAGGTCCCGCAACCTTCCTGGAGTGCGCGGGTTAACTACAGCAGAACACACAGCAGTAGACTAAACGACAGGCCAGTACAGCAGACCCGCGATCGGGATTCCGAGTTGATGTTGCGGGTGCGAGATGGGGACCAGGGCAGCTATGAGTTGCTGCTGGAGAAGCATCGGGGACCAATGATTCATTTTCTGCACCGCATGGTGCAGAATGACGCCGTGGCGGAAGAACTGTCGCAGGAAGTGTTCCTGCGCGTTTATAAGTCGAGGGGAAATTATCAGCCCAGTGCGAAATTTACCACCTGGTTATTTCGTATCGCGACGCATCTGGCGCTCAACTGGATCCGCGATGGGCGCAATGAAAAGTCGCAGACCAGTTTGGATAAAGAGACAGCGGATGGAGGAACCAGACAGGTTCCAGACCGGCGGCGGACAGTAGAACAAGAGTTGTTGTATGAGGCGAAGCTGGGGGAGGTGCGGCAGGCGATTTCGAGCCTGCCGGCAAAACAGCGGGCTGCGGTGATGATGCACAAATACGAAGAGATGGAGTACGCACAAATCGCGGGTGCGATTGGTTGTACCGAATCGGCGGTGAAGTCGCTGCTGTTCCGCGCCTACGAAGCACTGCGGGCCAGATTGGCGCACATGGCATGACTGGCGCACATGGCATGAAATGTCCACTGCAGTTCGATGAGAGCTCGGAACTCATTGTCGGGTACGGCGCCCGAACTTTGGATCCGGACACGGCCATCGCCTTTGAGCGGCACGTCGGGTGCTGCGCGGCATGTCGCGAAGCCGCAGCCTTGCAGAGAGCGGTGTGGATGGCGCTTGACGAATGGCACGCGCTGCCTGTGTCGCCGGATTTCGATCAGAGGCTTTCCGCGAGAATTGCCGATACTAAAAATAGAGCTTGCTGGCGATGGCGGTTGTTGGTTCCCATAACGGCCTGCGTCGCGCTTGCCGCGGTGCTGCTGCTGAGACAGCCTGCTGCAGTGCCCCCGCCGCCCATCGAGCAAGTGCAACATGCGCTCGACGATATGGATCTCTTGAACCAGCTTGGCCCGTCCATCTAGGCCATCGCATGTCTCGCCGCTGTCTGCTGGTGCTGGCTGCCATGCTGGCTTCGAACCCCGCGCTGCTTGCCAGACGCCCACCCCCAGCGCGAACTTCCACGGATCGAACTGGCGACGATCGCACTCCAGGCGATCCAACTCCAATTGACGAATTCGAGCGGATGTCGCCCGAGCAGCAACAAAGGGCGCTCCGCCGTTTGCCGCCCGGGCAACGCCAGAAGTTGCAGGAGCGCTTGCAGCGCTTCAATCGCCTTCCCGCGGAGCAGCAGCGGACGCTTCGCAATCTCTACAACCGTCTGCATCAGCTGCCACCGAACCAGCAGGCAGCGGTACGCCAGGCGATCAATCGATTTTCCGCGCAGCCGCTGAACCGGCAGCAAGCGATGCGCGATGAGTTGCGCTCCATGGCGGCGTTACCGGAACCGGATCGCGAAGCGCGGATGGCCAGCCCGGAATTCCGAGGGCGTTTCAACCGCCGCGAGCAGACCATCATTCGCGAGATGACGCCGTTACTGCCGGACCGTTAGCGGGGAGCACTTCTTGAATCGCGTGGCCTGGAAGCTTGGCGGCGTCGGCGTGCTTGCCCATCAGTTCGAGGATGGTTGGAACGAAACTCAGGCTATCGTAAGGTTCCTGGATTTCCTGATGATGGGGGACGCCGGTGTCGGCGCCGCCGGCAAACAGCAGGATGGCATGGGTGGAGGCACGCAGGAACGAGCCGTGATTGCCGCCCGGATTGAAATTGCGAACGTTGAAGTTCCAATGATCGTTGGCGAAGATGATGAAATCGGGCTCAGCCAGGCGTCGCCGGCGTTGGTTGAAGCGGGCCAATAGCGCGGAGTCGGGGTCGCTCGAGTGCGCCAGAATCGGCGGCAGGAATTGCTCGTGCAGCGCGAGGATGCCGTTCGAATAAGCCGTCTGGTGCGTGGCGTGAAACCAGTCCGATTCGGAATGCCACGCATTGAGCCACGTTTCACGATCGCTTTCCGGGACAGCCAGGTTTTCATCCTCGAACAGCCGCAAGGGAAGTCCGGGCACGAATGCGGCCGGCTTAGTCCCGTGAACTGGCGTGTAGCGCAATTCGTCCCCGCGGGACGAAATCAGAGCTTGTTTATCCTCGCTGGCGTAGAGCCAGATGGAATCGCCGCGGGGTATCGCCACAAAATCGACGGGGTGCGAACCGAGCGAAGCTTGCACGTTGTTGCGCACCGACAGGCTGGCCAGGAGCGGCGGATAGTTGATGCGCTCGAAACTACGCGCGAAATCCAGCGAGCCATCCGGCGCGAGAACCAGGCCGCCGGCGGAGGGTCCCACGATATAGTTCTCCAGATCCTGAACCGAGTTGTGATCGCCCATGGCCCGTTTGGGAATCAGTTCTTCCACGCTGAGCCGGTGCCGGTTGAAGTCGTCCGGCTCAAGGGTCAGCAAGCGGGATAGGGCGCGCGTGTAAATCGAATAAGTGCGCTCCTCATCGCGCCAGGAATCCAGTTGCACCGCCAAGCGTCGCGCGGCTTTGTCCAGCCCGGCGTCGCGCTGCTCTTGCGTCCATTTCTTCGGTTCGGATTCCACTTGGGTCCGTTGCTGCGCCATCGCGCGGCGGACCGCGTCCAGCTCTTCGGACAGTTGCTGCAGGGTGAGTTGCCAATCCGTCCGATGCTCGTCGATGACATGCAGGAACGCGGCGATAGCGGCGTGGCGAATGGGCGCGCTGGGTCCAGGACGATTGATCTCTTTCAACAGAATGTGCAGCATGTTGAAAGCGGAATTACGCAGGTAAACGGAGGCGCGCTCATTCCCATCCGGATCCAGCAGCACGGTCGGATAGTCGTTGGCTTCGCCCTTCAGGTACAGCGACTCGTCGCTGGGCGTTACCACTTCGGACACAAATGGATTCAGGCCGCTGAGTTTGAACTCATCGAGCGGATGACGATTGGTCACCACGTGATGAGCCCCTCCCGCGCGGCTGTTGAAAAAGTTCAGCAGGTTATATCCCTGGCTGTAAACCCCCGGTTGCGTATTCATGCCGTGATCGGAAACAGCCACCAGCACCGTCTGCGAGGCTAGCGCGCTGGCCTGGATTGCGGTCCACACCCGGCCGATCAAGCCGTCGATGCGCTGCAAGGCCAGGCGTTGAGCCACCGGTTCCGAGGCTGCGTGCGCGGTGTGATCGAAGCTGCCGGTGAAATAGTCCAGGTATTGGATGGAAGGGTCGGATAACTTGGCGATCAATTCCCGCTCAGTCTGCTCTTCCACCGAATTGCCCAGGTCGAACCCGATGGTCCACTCGTCGAGAAGCTCGCGGAGGCCGCGCGAGAAGCGCTTCGGGAGCGCCTCTTTGAGGGTCTCCCAGCGAACGCCGCGCTGGTAGAGCTGGAAGCTTTGGTACACCGCCGGGTAGGGAAAACGATCGATGAGCAGCGGGATCTTCTGCTCATCCAAGACCTCTACGCCGGGCATATCCACTTTACGCAAACGTGCGTAGCCGAGGTAGAACGGGAAGAAATTCATGTAATCGTAGACATGGCCCGTGTAACGGTCGAACTCGGCATTGCCGTGAATCTGGAGATGCTGGCCGGTATCGAGCAGCGACCAGGAGGGTGTGGAAAGGCTGATGGCGCGGACGTAGAAATTGTCGACACGCGTGCCACCTTGCGCGAAGACGCGATCCATCCAAGGCAGCGTGCTCTTATGCGTGATAGGATCCACGCGGTCCAGCTCGCGTTCGAGCACGTTCTCGGGGACGCCGTCCAGTTTGATGATGACCACGCGCTTAACCGCGGCGCTGACCGGCAACGCGAGCAGGAACAGCAGCGCCGCCCGCCGCATCACTGTGCGGGAGCGGCCATAGGCAGCGCTGTGGCTGCATCGGCGTCGAGCGCGCTCACCGAGGCTTGGGCTGGCAGGTTCCGGCCTTCGAAGGCGCGCAGGCATGTCGACCGGAGATCGCCATCCGAGGAGCGCGCGCAAACCTGCCAGACCAGGCTTTGGGCTTTGGGAGTGATGTTGGCATCAGAGGCGAGCGCGGAGACGGAACGGCCGATAGCATCGGCATCCCAGACCACGTCCGGGCTGGGGCTGGACGCCAGGATCCGATCGAGGAAGCGCTCATGATAGGCGGTGCGACGATAGGAATCGAGTTCGGCGTGCAGATCGAGGTCTGGCTTCTCGGGATCGACATACGGCCCACGCGTGAACACGCGGCCCAAGTTGAGAGCCAGGCGCCGGGCAGGAGACTCGGTGTCGGCTTCCAGCTCCTTGCGCCGGTCGCGCTCCAGTTCGGCTGCGCCGCGCGGCGAGTCCACGTACCGCAGCAGGGCAGCGTATTGTTCTCTGGCCAGAGTGGCTTCATGCGAGACGTCATTCTCGCGAGGATTGAGCGCCAGGTGATTCAAGCGGCGCTGCAGCTCCATCCTGAGCGCGGGATCGAGACTCGAATCCATGGCCAGAAATTCACGCGCCTCCGAATAAGCTTCCAGACGCGCGCTTCTATTCATCGCGGCGCCATGCCGGCCGCGCACGAAAGTAAACACCGTTTCGGCGGCGAAGAACTCTGGATTGCCGAAGCGCGTGAGGCCGAAGACACCCGTTATCAGGCTGGTGGCGCCCTGGCTGATGATCTCGCGGCCCTTAGGCTTCAAACTGTCGCGAAAATCGGCCAGCAAGAGCGGAACGCGGGGGTAGTCCAGGTTGTAAAGCGCCAGCGGAATCATTTCTTCGGCGCGCGCGCCAGCCGTTCCGGGCGGCACAGGGTGGTTCTCGGAATCGAAATAGCGAAGCTCCGTGTAACCCGACCAATGCATCACGCGTTCATCTGTCCAAGGGTTGGCGATGTTCAGAAACTGACCGTCGAATTTTCGTTCCGCTCGAGTCTCCAGGTCCGAGCGTGAAATCCACAACATCGCTTCGCTGGGCGTGCCGGATGCGAGCGCCAGAGGCTCAAAGATCAGCCCGTTCAGTTCAGCGCGCTGGCGAAGCAACTCCCAGTTGTGGCCTCGCGTCTCCTGAATCTGGCTGGTCTGCTTATCGTAATACTTCGACAATTGCTGCTCGCGAACCAAGCCGCCAAAGGCATGCGTGGAGAGGCTCAGACGCGAGTAGATCTCGCGAAACTGGCTGTCGGGCAACACCGAAAGACTGTCGGCATCGCGATCCAGATGATCCAAAGTGGTGAGCGCCTGGAACACCTGCAGCTTGCTATAGTCGCTCGAATTGCCGCGATAAGTGCGGGTGGTGGATCGGATGGCTGCGCCCAGCGGATCGATCTCGAGCGCCTGCAGCCCGTCGCTGAACAAATTGCCGTAGACGCTTCGGGCCGGAGAAGCCAAGTCCATCGCCGGCGACGGCACTCGAGTCGCGTGGCTCTTGTTGCCGGCGCGGAAAAAACCGAATGAAAGCGCTGAGGCGGCGCGCTGCCAGGGCGTAGGCCGCGTGCTGGTCAGGATCCAGACCTTGCGCAGACGATCGTTCGCCGGATCGCTGTCGCCAAGAGAATCGCGCAGCACCGAGAGCAGCGGCACGTCGAGATCCTGAGAGCCTGACGCCGGATTGTGCAGGCGCCCAAAAATAGTGACCAGCTCGGCCCCATCCGCCACGGGCTCACGTTCCACCCGATAAGACGGAGGCCGCTGGCTCAGGAACCCGGCCCCGAGCAGTAATGTCACCAAGGCCGACTGAAGCAATCGAACAACCTCTTTCTCTCAAGATAATCGACGTACCAACAGAAGAGCAACACAGAGTACTCAAGTACTCTGAGCGATCTCTACTTAGTTCGACTCCACCGGACGCGCTGCGTTGCACGAATTCTCGCGCTTCCACTGTGTCTTCCTTGTCCTCCCCGTATTCCTTGTCTCCCCCGTATTCCTTGTCTCCCCTGTATTCCTTGTCCTCCCCGTATTCCTTGTCTCCCCTGTATTCCTTGTCCTCCCCGTATTCCTTGTCTCCCCCGTACGTCCGCGCCCCTCGCGACTAGAGGCCCTGAGCCCTCAATAACTTACAGCGAGGCCTGCTGATGAGGGTCCCTCCTGCCGATTCAAGAAGATAGCGAGATGGCACAAGAGCCGATCCTCATCATCGACGACAATCCCTCCAACGTGAAACTCGCGCAGCTGCTGCTGGTGAAAGCGGGCTTCGAAGTTCGTACGGCCGGCGACAGCGAGCAGGCTCTCGAGACACTGCGATCATTTCGTCCCCGGCTAATCCTGATGGACATCCAGCTTCCAGGGATGGACGGGCTGAAGCTGACTCGCCTTTTGAAAGATGATCCCGCAACGCGCGACTCCATCATTGTGGCGGTCACTGCGTATGCCATGCGCGGCGATGAGGAACGGGCCAAAGGCGCCGGCTGCGATGGTTACATGTCCAAGCCCATCGACACCCGCACCTTCGTGGATCAGGTTCGCCAGTTTCTGGACCGGTCTCCGGCACTCCCACCGAAGGTGCAGGCCACCGGGGGCGATCCGAACGATCTGCTGCGCGAGCTTCGCAATGGATTCATCGGGGACGGGGTGGAGGCCAGCCGCCGCTATCTCGATAACGAGCGCTATGCCGAAGAGCTCGAGACCATGCGGCGAGTGGTTCACCACTGGGCCGGTATGGGCGGCACGCTGGGGTTTCCCGAAATCACTCGAGAAGCGCGAGAGCTGGAAGAAACGCTGCAGAAAATGCCGTGGAACTGGAAGCAGCGCGCCACCCAGGCGTTTGAGCAGTTGCATGATCTTTTTGCCCGCGGCATTGGAAGCGGAGACGAAGTCCCTTTTCCGACCGATCTGGTCGAGAATCTGAAGTCGAAACAAGTGGGGCTCATCGGCTTCAGCGAGGGTGAGGCGAAACGGGTTCGCGAAGCGTTCCAGCAAGTGCATGCCATCGCGCGCGACCTGGGAGCGTTGTCGCAGGGCCTTGGTACGGAGGCCTTCCGCACTCACGATCTCATCATTCTGAACACTTGCACCGAAGAAGGGATCAAGACCTGGGAATCGGTACTGGCGCAGCCCATTCTCGAGAAACCCGTCCTGCTGGTGTCGTCGCGAACCGCGGTGCTCGATTCCCGGCTGGCCCTTCTCGATCGCGCCGGCGATTTTATTCTCGCGCCCTGGGATTCGGAGGAGCTTTTGTGCCGCGCGCGGCGCATGATCGGCCAGAAACCCGCGCCGCCCACCGCTCCGCCTCCGGTTGACGAGAGTTCGAGACCACTGGTGGTGATCGCCGACGACGATCCGATGATTCATTCGCTTCTGGCGCCGATGCTGGCTAAGGCTGGCCTGAACACCCATTCGGCGCGCGACGGGCAGGAGGCGCTGGATGCCGTGAAGAAGCTGTCGCCGGCCGTCCTGATATTGGATATCGGTATGCCACGCGTCAGCGGCATGTCGGTGTTGACGGACATCCGGAAGGCGCAAGGGAATCACACCGTGCAGGTGCTGATGTTGAGCGTTCGCCAGCAGCAGGGCGACATCAACATGGCGTTTGGCTACGGCGCCAACGACTACGCAGTGAAGCCGTTCGACCCCGAGGACGTCGTGCTGCGGGTCATGCGGCTGTTGCCGAAGCCGGCCGGGTCGCTCTCCCTTGCCAGCTAATCTCCCATGCCAGCTAAACTCTCCCATGCCAGCTAAACTCTCCCATGCCAGCTAAAGACGCGCAGCGCGGAACGCCTGGTTGGAGTTTCAGCCTGGCGCAAAAGATCCGGCTCGGGTTCGCCGTCGGCATAGCGATTTACCTGACGGCTTGGGGATTCGCGGCCTTAAGCCTGGTGCACTGGCGGCGAGACGCCGATCAGCTATTTCGCGCCAACCAAACGCTTACCCAGATGGAGCGTCTGTCGTCCAGGCTCGACGATACCGAAACCGCTACGCGCCAGTACGTCCTCACTGCAAGGCAGACTTACCTGGCGGGCTTCGATGCCGGGATTCGCGACGCCAGGCAGGCGCTGCTCAATCTGCGATCCACCCAGGATGTCGTACCGGCGCTACCCGCGCGGCTCGATTTGATCGACGAGCAGCTTCGCATTAAAGTCGCAGACCGCAAGGGGCTGACGGCGCGCGGCAAGGCCGCCACGGATAAGATTCGCGCGGCCGTAGGCGAGACCGTCCATGACTTGCACGAAATCCTGGAGAAACGCTCCGAGCAGCAGGTAAAGACCGCCCGGGATGCGCAGTGGCGTTTGCTGTGCAGCGTGATTCTTTCGCTCATCATGGCGCGGATTGTCTGGTCGCGCCTGGTGCAGGCCGTGCAATCGCGCGAGGTCACGCAGGCCGCGTTGCTGACATCCACCACCGAGCTTCGCGAAAAAACCGGTCTTCTCGAAAATCAGAATGCCGAAATACTAAGGGCCACGCAGCTCAAGTCGGAGTTCCTGGCCAATATGAGTCATGAGCTGCGCACTCCGCTCAACAGCATCACCGGATTCGGCGAAGTGCTCATCGACGGGATTCCAGGGCCGCTAAACGAAACACAACGCGAGTATTTAGGGGAGATCCTGCAGGGCGCGCAACACCTGCTGCACCTCATTAACGACGTCCTGGATCTCGCCAAGGTGGAGTCCGGCAAGATGACCTTCCGGCCCGAGATCGTGGATTTGGAGCAATCCGTTCGCGAAACGGTGCAGATGCTGGCATTGATGGCGGGACAGAAGCAGATCCAGATCCGGCCTGAAATCGATCCCGAGGGGCGATATGCCTATCTCGACGGCGCCCGATTCAAACAAGTACTGTTCAATTACCTGTCAAACGCATTGAAGTTCACGCCGCCCAAGGGGAGCATCACAGTTCGGGTGATGGCCGAGGCGGAACGATTCTTCCGCCTGGAAGTGCAGGATACAGGGATCGGCATTGCAAAATCCGACCAGCAACATTTGTTTCAGGAGTTCCATCAACTGGACGCCGGCGTGGCGAAACAATTCCAGGGCGCTGGGCTCGGCCTGGTACTCACGAAACGAATCGTGGAGGCGCAGGGCGGGCGCGTGGGCGTGGAAAGCGAAGTCGGCGTGGGCAGTACGTTTTTTGCATTGCTGCCGCGTGGGAAAGGTCCCGAGATCAGGACCGAAGAGAAAACACGAACGCCAGAGCTGTATTCAAGACACGGCTCGTTGCGCGCGTAGTGCGAACGGCCTCAGCCAAGCCGCACCGAGCAGCATGGCAAAAGGCAACAGGAAGACCGCGCGCGGCTCTGGAACTAACGACACGCCTACAGGAACTACGACAACGTAGTTAATGTCGATTGAGGCATCTATGTCGAGTGAGGAATCCGAAACCAAATCGAGGGCCAGCTTGTCGTCGCCGGTTCCAACAAAACTGGATATTCCCGCGCTGTTCGCATCAACAACCTCGCCATCGATGAGAACGAAGAAGGGGCCGCCGCCATCTCCTGAACTCACGCCATATATGTCGTAAGTGACGCCGCTCATATCGGTCAGATTCTGGCTCAACTCTTCCTCCGGCCCAAACTGACCGGTGGCCATGGAGAGGTAATCTGTCCCGGTTACCGGATTCGTCATGACAATGTCCTGGCCTGTCTGGAGATAGCCCTCAACGAATTGGGGATCTGCATCCCACAGGTCCGGCACGCCAGGATCACTGTTTGGTGGAGGCAGGTAGGGAATGGTAGCTGTGTACGTGCCGCCTGTGAATGCGCAATTTGCGACCACATTGCCAGGTGTTGCGCAGACATCGGCCTTCCCGGGTAGCGCAAGGCACAGGGACCATCCAATCAGGAGTGCGGAAATCGAAAGTCTCACCTAGACCTCCTGGAGGGAGACGCAACATTACTTCAATAGTTACTAAACTCGGGCAAAATGCTAACCTCCTAACATCGAAGAATCTACCGGCGTCCCCATGGCGCAAATTCTATCCGGCTCCACGCTCCTCGACCGCGATTTCTATGCGCGGCCGGCGACCGACGTCGCGCGTGACTGCCTGGGAAAAATTCTGGTCCACCGCGGCACGGCGGGACGAATCGTGGAAGTGGAAGCATATCTCGGCGTCGGCGATCGCGCTGCCCACTCGTGGCGCGGCGTTACCGATCGAACGCGCGTCATCTTCGGCCCGCCCGGCCACGCTTATGTCTACTTCATCTATGGCATGTATGAATGCCTGAATTTTGTCGCTGAGCCGGTAGGCATGGCGGGCTGCGTTTTGATCCGGGCTCTGGAGCCGCTGGCGGGTCTTCGAACCATGCGCCGCCGCCGTCCGGTCGCCAGGCGCGTGGAAGACCTGGCATCGGGTCCCGGCAAACTGACGCTCGCGATGGGCGTCACCCGCCAGCTCAACGGCTCTGATCTGGTCAAAGGTCCATTGCAAGTGCGCCGCCTTCGCGAAGAAGCGCCTTTTGAGATCAAAGCCACACCCCGCATAGGGATCAGTCACTGCGCCGATTGGCCCTTGCGATTCGTGATGGCGGGAAACCGCTTCGTCAGCCGATGATTCACTCACCCGCTTGGGTTAGGACTCGGTTGTAGAGTTCTTCATCCGTGAAAAACCGAACCGTCAACGGTCGATCCAATTCCGGCTTGATATTGACGAGAAGTCCGCGATCTTTGGCAGCTAATAGCAGCCCGACGGTTCCGACAACGCCGAGGCCAAGCGACGTTGCCAGCCGTCTGGCAGGGCGTTCATCGAGAATCAGCCTTTGCGCACCCAGCTCCAAACCCAAACCAATTACTTCGCGCTCCCCCGAACCGATGGCGCTGCTGACGATCGCGGGATTGGCTGGAAGTGATAGCGGCTTGACGTCGATCCAATCCGGCAACCTTGGGACGGTGGGCCTCACCTCTTTAGCGACTGCGGGCGGGATGAAAATCTGTGGTTGAAGCTGCCCCAACAGGTCGAGCCGCCCAATCTGACTAAGCGCGATCAGCGGGCTCGAGTTCGAGACGACTATCACTCAAATTCGCTTGCTCTCGGCGATTTCCGCGCGCCATTCGTCTTCGGAAAAGCGAAAGTATGGAATCCCCAGATCCGATGCCCGCCCGACGAAATCCAGGCGATCCGTTCCCAGTAGAGCTGCTGCTTTACCACTGGAAATGAGACTTCGCCGATAGAGTTCAAAGACGATCATCTCCCGCGCTGCCTGCTCGACTGGCTTGCCGAGCTTCTCCAAGAGGGCGGTAAGCTCTTCACCAATCTCGAGAGTAGCCGAAGGCATGTTCCAACTCGCTATCTTGATAGTAGCCGTCGGCCACCAGTCGCTTAAAATCACCAGTCGCTTAGAATCAGAAGATATGCTCAAGCCGACCATTTTCCGCGAGTACGATATTCGCGGCGTCGCGGATTCCGAACTCCTTAGTCCTGATGTCGAGCAGCTTGGGCGCGGCCTGGGCACTTACCTTAGGCGGTACAGCGGCGGCGCCAATATCAATGTCGGACGCGATTGCCGCCTCAGCTCCACGCGCTTGCGCGATGCGCTGCTGAAAGGTCTCCTCCAGGCAGGCTGCAACGTCACCGACATTGGCACCGTCCCCACTCCGGTGCTTTATCACTCTGCGCAAAACTTGAACGCACACGGCGCCATCATGATTACCGGCAGCCATAATCCGTCCGAATACAACGGATTCAAGAGCGTCTGCGGAACGGGCACGCTGCACGGCGAAGCCATCCAGGATGTTCGAAAGATCATCGAGCGCGCCGATTTCGAAACCGGCAGCGGAACATTGGGGACCACCGATGCCGTCACTCCTTACGTTGACGAAGTGGCGGCGCAGTTCCGTCTCCGCCGTCGCATCAAAGTGGTGGCTGATGCGGGCAATGGAACCGCTGGCCCCGTAATCCATCGCATCTTTGAAAAGCTCAACCTCGACGCCACTGAGCTATTCTTCGATATGGACGGCCATTTCCCCAACCATCACCCCGATCCCACCGTTCCATCCAATCTCGCGCAGTTGATTGCGAAAGTCCGCGAAACGGGCGCTGAGCTTGGCCTGGCCTTCGATGGCGATTCGGACCGCATCGGCGCGGTGGATGAACAGGGCGAGGTGATCTATGGCGATCTGCTGCTGCTGATCTACGCGCGCGAAATCCTTGAGCGCAAGCCCGGCGCCACCTTCATCGGCGAAGTGAAATGTTCCCAGGTAATGTACGATCAAATCGCCAAACTGGGCGGCAACGGCATCATGTATAAGACCGGCCACTCGCTGATCAAGGCCAAAATGAAGGAAGAGCATGCCGAGCTGGCGGGCGAAATGTCCGGCCACATGTTCTTTGGCGACCGTTATCGCGGCTATGATGACGCGCTTTACTCCGCCTGCCGCTTGATTGAAATCGTCGCCAACTCCGGCCGGCCGCTGTCGGCGCAACTGGCCGGCGTTCCGAAAATGGTTTCCACTCCTGAAATTCGCGTCGATTGCCCCGACGAACTGAAGTTCGAGCTGGTGGAACGCGTGGCCGGGCATTTCAAGAAGAAGTACAAGACCATCGACATCGACGGCGTGCGTGTTATCTTTCCGGAAGGCTGGGGGCTGCTCCGAGCATCCAACACCCAGCCGGTATTGGTGATGCGTTTCGAAGCCGCCAATGAGCAGCTCCTGAAGCGCTATCAATCGGAAGTGGAGCAGGTGCTCGAGGCAGCACGTACGGAAGGGGCAGCACGTACGGAAAGGACTCCGGTTTTATGATTCGCATACTCACGTTCCTGCTGGCCGCCGCGGCACTTTCGGCGCAGCCGCAATCCCCTATCGTGCTCCACGCGGCGCGCTTGCTGAACATTGAAACCGGGAACGTCACCGCGCCCGGCGAGGTGTTGATCCAGGGCGACCGTATCGCGGCTGTCGGCCAATCGGTCACGCGGCCTGCCGGCGCGCAGATCCTCGATCTCGGCGACACCACTCTGCTCCCCGGCCTGATCGATGCGCACGTTCATCTGTTCCTGCATCCCGGCGCTGAGGATTTGCAGACCGTCCAGGAATCGGTCCCGCAGCGCACCATCATCGCCACGCTTGCGGCGCGGGACGACCTGCTGGCCGGCTTCACCGCTGAGCGCGACATGGGAACGGAGGGCGCGGGCGCTGCCGACACCGCCGTGCGCGACGCCATCAATGAAGGCCTCATTCCCGGCCCGCGCCTGCGCATCAGTGGAAATGCAGTCAGCATTCTGGGCGGCCACGAAGACGCCATCGGCTACAATCCCGAGCAGCGCGTGCTCGGCAATGCCACTTACGCGAATAATGCGGACGAACTGGTTACCGTGATTCGCGACCAATTCAAGCTCGGCGCGGACTTCATCAAGATCTACCAAACTGGCCGCGACCAGATGATCAATGGCGAGTTCATCACTCCCTATCAATACAGCGAAGCGGAGATGACCGCGGCCGTGCGGGAAGCCGCGCGCGTGGCAAAGCACATCGCGGTTCACGCCACCGGTGAGCCCGGCACGCTCTACGCGGCGCGGGCCGGCGTGGTTTCCATCGATCATGGCTACCACCTTTCCGAGGAGACCATGCGGATCATGCATGATAAGCAGATCTTCGCCGTGCCCACCTTCACCATCGCCGAATATTTTATGGAGCACGCCGCTACTCCCGAGCAGGCCGCGCGCATGCGCGAGGAACTGGACTTTCACGGCCGCGAATTTCGCAAGCAAATAGCGGCGGGCGTGCCTATCGCGATGGGCTCGGACGTGGGCCCGTTCCCGCACGGCACGCAGGCGCGCGAATTCGCGCTCATGGTGAAGAACGGATTGACACCCCTGGCATCCATTCAGGCGGGAACCGTCAACGCTGCCAAGTTGCTCGGCTGGGAAGGCCAGATTGGCGCACTCAAGACTGGCTACCTGGCCGACATTGTCGCGGTTCCTGGCAACCCATTGACCGACATCAGCGTCCTGCAGAAAGTCGCGTTTGTGATGAAAGGCGGCGTCGTCATTCGAAAGTGAATGCCGCGCAGGTGAACAGATGCAACAAATCTTGAAAGAACTGAAGCATGCCTTGCGGGCGCTGGTTCGCAGCCCGGGGTTCACCATCGCCGCCGTCGCAGCGCTCGCGCTCGGCATCGGGGCCACCACGGCGATCTTCTCCGTGGTCAACACCGTTCTGCTCAAGCCGCTCACCTTCCCCGATACCGATCGCATCGTGCAGTTCTTTGTCTCCACGCCGAACGGCTCCGATTATATCGGCTCGCCCGCGCGCTACAACGTGCTGGCTGCGCAGACTCAAACCTTTCAAGATGTCGCTGCTTACGAATTCAACGGCATCGGCCTAAGTCTCACTGGCGGTCCATATCCGGAATCCGTTCACGCCATGCATGCCACCGCCAATTATTTTCGCCTGTTCGGCGCACCTGTCATCGCGGGCCGCACGTTCACCGCCGATGAGGATCGGCCTAACGGCGGGCATGTGGTTGTTCTGAGCTATGGATTGTGGCAGCGGCGCTTCGGCGGCGACCGTTCCATCGTTGGAAAGAGCATCGCGCTCAGCGGCGTTCCACACAGTGTGATCGGCATCGTGGCGCCCAGCTTCAACACCGAACTCGACGCGCCTCCCGACCTCTGGATTCCGTTTCAGATCGATCCGGCGAGCGTCGATAACGGCCGCTACTTCAGCATGACCGGCCGGCTTCAGCCTGGCATCACCGTCGACATGGCCAACGCGCAACTCGCGCTCGCGACCAAGCAGTTCCACCAGAAATTCCCTAACATCGCGGGCCCTCGCGATCAGTTCATGGCCAAGCCGCTGCGGGACGCCATGGTGGCCGATGTTCGGCCGTCACTCGTGGTGCTGGCGGGCGCGGTCTGTCTGGTGCTGCTCATCGCGAGCGCCAATGTGGCTAATCTCCTGCTGGTCCGCGCCACTGGCCGCAAGCGCGAAATCGCGATTCGCTTGGCCATCGGCGCGGGACGTGGCCGCATTGTTCGCCAGCTTCTCACCGAAAGCCTGCTGCTATCGGTGCTGGGCGGCGCACTCGGGCTCGCGCTCGGCATGGCGGGTATTCGTGGTCTTTTAGCTATGAATCCGGGAAATATTCCGCGCATCGGGCCGCACGGCGCTCTGGTGAGCATGGATTGGCACGTGCTAACCTTTACGCTCCTGGTCGCGCTCGCCACCGGATTCCTGTTCGGCCTTTTCCCTGCCCTTCAGGCCTCACGTACCGATCTGAATAGTTCATTGAAAGAGAGCAACGGCCGATCCGGCACGGGCGCTCATTCCAACAAGACGCGTTCCATGCTGGTTACCGCCGAAGTTGCCCTGGCTCTGATTTTGTTGATCGGCTCGGCGCTGCTGATTCGCACCTTTGTAGCCCTGCGCTCGGTGAATCCGGGCTTGGACCCGCACAATGTCCTTACCATGCGCATGTCTCTCTCGGGCCCGCGTTTCGAACATTCCTCCCAAGTGAGCGATCTAGTCCGCGATGGCGTGGAACGTCTGGAAGCGTTGCCTGGACTCATGCGCGCTGCCGCCACTTACAGCGTGCCGCTCGAAAGCATGTTCGGAGTGCCGTTCAACATCGTGGGCCGCACGCCCGCCAGTGGCCGTTACGATGGCCGCGGCTGGAACGCAGTGTCGCCTGGATACTTCGATGTCCTGCGAATCCCGCTGCTGCGCGGCCGTGCCTTTAACGATCGCGACGATGCGGCGGGCGCTCGCGTGGCCATCATCGACGAAGCTCTGGCGCGGCAGTTCTGGCCCAAGGGCGATCCAGTGGGCGAGCGCCTGATTCTCGGCCACGGTTATGGCCCCGAGTTTGAAGAGCCGGCGCGTCAGATCATCGGCGTGGTCGGCGATATTCACAACCTGGGGCTCGGCGCGGATCCGCCGCCCGTGGTCTACGTTCCGCTCGCGCAGGTTACCGACGGGCTTACCGCGCTGGCCGCGCGCGCCTCATCGCTGGTTTGGATCGCCCGCACCCGCGGAAATCCCAGCCAGCTCAGTTCCGCAATTCAAAACCAGCTCCAGCAGGCCAGCGGAGGCCTGCCACTGGCGTCCATCCGCACCGAGCAGGAAGTGGCATCGCAATCCACCGCCAGTGAGGATTTCAACGCTCTGCTCATGTCGGTCTTCGGATCGACGGCACTGCTGCTCGCCGCCATCGGCGTGTATGGCCTGATGGCGTACTCAGTAGCGCAGCGCACTCAGGAAATCGGGATTCGCCTGGCACTCGGCGCCGAAGTATCCGACGTGCGAAACATGGTGATCGCGCAAGGCATGCGATTGGCGGCCATTGGAATCGTCATCGGCATCGCCAGCTCGTTGGGTCTGGCGCGGCTGCTGGCGGATTTCCTGTTTGGGGTGAAGCCGCTCGATCCGCTGGTATTCACGCTCGCTCCAGTTATCCTGGCAGCCGTGGCGCTATGCGCGGTATGGCTGCCGGCGCGCAGAGCTACGCGCATCGATCCGATTACCGCACTGCGCTCGGAATAGCGTCAGTTCGCCGTGCTGGTGAGCGCCAGTTGCGCCGCCGGCTTGGCAGGCGCCTCGTTCGAGTCTTGCTCGAAACGAACCGACACCAGCTTCGAAACGCCCGGCTCCTGCATGGTGACACCGTAGAGCGATTGCGCCGCTTCCATGGTCCGTTTGGCGTGAGTGATCACGATGAACTGCGTTTGCGCGGACATGGTCTTGATCAGGCGCGTGAGGCGTTCGATGTTCGGCTCATCGAGCGGCGCGTCCACTTCGTCGAGAATACAGAACGGGCTGGGCGTGTACTGAAAAATCGCCATCAGCAGCGCCATCGCGGTCAGCGACTTCTCGCCGCCGGAGAGTAACAGAACACTCTGCAACCGCTTGCCGGGAGGCGACGCCACGATGTCGATACCGGACTCGGCGATGTTGCTCTCGTCCGTCAACCGCATCTCGCCGATGCCACCGCCAAACAGGGTGCGGAACATTTCGCGGAAGAAACCATTCACCGCTTCGAAGGCTTCGGTGAAACGCTTGCGCGATTCTACATCGATATCGTGGATGGCCTTCTCGGTGTCGCGGATCGAATCGAGCAGGTCTTGACGTTGCGCGTTCAAAAAATCGTAGCGCTGCTGCGCTTCCTGGAATTCTTCCAGCGCCTGGGGATTCACCGGCCCCAGCGCTTCAATGCGCGCCTTCACTTCCTGATACTTCTGTTCGGCTTCGATGAGCGCGGCTTCATCCAACACCACCTCTTCGCCCGCGCCCAGCTCGTCGGCCGGAATGCCCAGCTCTTTGCGGCTGGTCTCGTCCAGGAATTTCAGCTCGGCCTGCTTGCGGACCAAATCCAATTCGATCTGCGATCGCCGTTCCTGCGCCGCCTGTACCGCGATGCGCAGTTGCTTCAAAATTTCATCCAGGGCTACCAGGTTTGCGCGCTGGGTGGTCTCTTTGTCCGCCAGCCCGGTGACAGTTTCCTGGGCGCCCCGAAGCACTTCGATCAACTCCCCCGCGCGCCGGTCCAGCTCGATATTGTCGGAAAGCAACCGCGCGCGCTCCACCCCCAACCGCTCCATCTCCGCCGCGATCTCTCCGCGCCGCGCCACGGCCGCCGCGATTCCCGTTTCGTGCCGCGCTTGCGTAGCGCGTTCGGAACGCTGGCGCTCTTCAAATCCGGCCAGTTCAGCCCGCAGCTCGCCGTGCTCTTCTCCCAAGCTGTGGGCTTGCGACTGCAACTCTTCGAAATCCGCGCGAGATTGTTCCAGGACCTGTTCTTCCACCGACCGCGCGGTTTCCCGCTCGTCCAGAAGCCGCTGATCCAGCTCCTGCTGTTCCCGCGCCCGTGCCCCTTCCTGACGTAACCGCTCCAGTTCCAGGCGCGCCACCGACAATCGGGACTGCGCGCGGGCGAACTCCTCGGCTAATTGCCGATGTTCGTGATCCAACGCCAGCGCGTCTTTCTCCTGGCTCTGTTGCAGTGACCGCAAACTCTCCAGATCTTCGCTGAATCCCGCGATCTCGCGTTCCAGTTGCTCCAGTGCGGTGGCCGTGCCTTCCACCGCACGCTGCTTGATTTGCACTTCGCCCGTGAGTTCGCGCAATTCGCGCTTGAGTGCCAGCGGACCGCTGCCCGTCTTCTTGCCTCCACTCACCGCGTGGCCGTGATAACTTACGCCCTCCGGCAGCAGGAAGAAAAACTCCGGATGCGCCATCGCCAGCCGCTGCGCCGCCGCGCGATCCTTAGCCAGGAAGCAGTGTGCCAGACGAGGCAGCAAATCCCGCGGCGCACTTGCGAAGCCATTGGTGAAACGCAGATGATCGCTCAGCCGACCGGTAACGCCTTCCTCATCCGACAGAGACTCGAGCGCCCGGGTTGCTTCCTCGGACTCCGGATGCACCAGAAACGTCGCTCGACCATCCAGGTCCGTCCGCATCAGGTTGATGCCGCGCTCGGCGTCGTTCCAGTTTTGAACCACCACGTATTCCAGCTCTTCGTGCAGGAATTCCTCGGTGGCTTTTTCGAAGGCCGGCTCCACTTCCACGAAATCGGCCAGCACGCCGGATGCATGAAACTCCTCGGCTTCGCCACGCTCGATGGCCGTGAATAACCGCTTCACACTCTCGGCCGTGTAGGCCCGATGCGACAGAATCTCTTCGAGCGAATCCTTGCGCGCCTTCAAGCGCGATGCATCGGTGCGCAATTGATCCAGCAGTTTTCGCGCCTCTCCGGCCTGCGTCTTGCGAACGGCCAGTTCGTCTTCCACACGCCGCCGCTTGTCCGCCGTGGACTCCAGCTCCATTTGTCCGGCCGACATCTTACGCGATAATTCCGCCTTCACCACCGCATGCCGCTCGAGTTCGGCTCCAGCGCTCTGCTCATCGCGCTGGCAACGCGCCGCATCGCGATCGACGGCGGAAAGATATTCGGCGATCTGCGCCAGCTGATTCTTGAGCGCGGACGATTCGCCCAGCAGGCGCAGCACATTCTGCCGCCCGGTCTCGAGCGTCTTGGCACGCTGTTGCAGGGCCTGTTGGATCTGCTCGCGTTCTTGGGCTTTGGCCGACAATCGCTCGCGTGCCGATTGGATCTGCGCTTCCAATTCGACCACCGATTGCAAATGCGCCTCCAGCTCCTGTCGTAACTGTTGGTGCCGCTTCTCCAACTCCAGCGATTCCGTCTCGCCTTGCGCCAGGCGCTGCTCCATCGCGCCGATCTGTTGTGCCTGCGACTGCAACCGTCCGCGTGTGCGCTCCTGTTCCAGTTCGAATTCGGCCAGCCGTCGGCGGGCCTCAGCCAGCTCCGCATCGTTGCGATAGCAAGCTTCCTGCAAAGCGGCATGCTCCTGCTCGCGATCGGAAACTTGCGTGGAAAGGTTTTGGAACTCCGCCGTCGCAAGATTCAAATCCAGCGCCGTCTTGGCCGCGTCGCGCTCCAGCATCCGGAAGCGTGCCGTCAAAGACCCGCGCAGGTGCGCGATCATTTCGGTCTTCAACTCTTCGTATCTTCTAGCTTTTGAGGCTTGGCGCTTGAGCGAATTTACCTGCCGCCCCACTTCTTCCAGAATGTCGAACACGCGCGCAAGGTTCTGTTTCGCGCCTTCCAACTTCGCTTCGGCCAGCCGCTTCTTGGTTTTGAATTTGCCGATACCTGCGGCCTCTTCGATAATGGCGCGCCGGTCCTGCGGCTTGTTGCTCAGGATTTGCCCGATGCGTCCCTGCTCAATGATGGCGTAGCTTTCCGGGCCCAGGCCGGTGCCGATAAAGAGATCCTGGATATCGCGCAGACGTGCCACTTTGCCGTCAATCAGGTATTCGCTCTCACCGGAGCGAAACAGGCGGCGCGTGATGGTCACTTCGCTGGGCTTGTGCGGGGCGTGGCCATTTCCGTTGGTGTGGCCATTGCCATTGTGCTCGTGATGCCCAGCTTCGGCTGTCGGATCCACCAACGTCATGGTCACCGACGCCAAGCCGAGCGGTTTGCGATCCCGCGTGCCGGCGAAGATGACATCTTCCATCCGGGCGCCGCGCAGGCTCTTGGCCGATTGCTCACCAAGCACCCAGCTCATCGCGTCGCTCAGATTGGATTTTCCACAACCGTTGGGGCCAACGATTGCCGCAATCCCCGAACCATTGAACTTCATCTCGGTTCGGTCGAAGAACGACTTAAAGCCTTGTATCTCGACCCGCTTGAGCTTCAGCAAAATTAGCGTCCCCTTCCATTATCGTCTCGGGGGATGGGTCTATGGTAACCGCCTCGGCAGGGAAAGTAAAGCGGGTAGTCAGCTATATTTTGTGGGTAAGACCAGAGGCATACAATAAGTAGTCCTATGCTTCCTACAGAAGGCCCTCTTGAATATCCCACGCCTCTCCCGTACAGTAGGTGTACGCCTGTGATTGTTCGCTAGACGTTGATCCAATTCCTTTCCGCCCGACTGCGGGAGTAGTGTGCCTTCACCACCCAACAAATCAATAATTGGAGCGAACAACAATGACACAGCTATTTTCGAGCGCCGATATGGCGCTCGCACGAAGAATCGAAGCCGGGCATGCGCATTCGGCAATGTTTTCCATGCGTGACCTAGCCGTCGCAGAAATGGCGGGCGGTTGGGCCATATTCCACGCCATCGATTCGCCGGTGACCCAGGCCATTGGCGTGGGCATGAACGGCCCGGTTGAATCGGGCGATCTGGATCGCCTGGAAGCTTTTTATCACGGGCGGGGATCGGCAGCCATTATTGATCTCTGTACGCTGGCTGACCCGGGCGTGCTCGCGTCGATCCACGAGCGCGGATATACGGTTCGGGAGATCAGCAATGTTCTGGTGCGGCGTCTGGATCCCGAGGAGCAGTTTGAGATTGCGCCGGGCATCCGGGTCGAACCCGTTACGGCGCACGATTACCCGGCCTGGGCGCGCCTGGTGGTTCAAGGATTCGCCGGGCTCGAGGATGTCCCTGAGGAACAAGTTGCCATGATGACCTCCTCGATTCCGTGGCCGGAGACCTTCTTTGGGTTTTGGGACTCGGCGCCCGGCGCCGGCGCTGCAATGGACATTCACGCTGGACTGGCAACTTTCTTCGGCGACGCGACGCTGGTCCGGGCGCGTGGTCATAGGCTGCACCTCGCGCTGATCCGTCATCGGCTGCAACGGGCGGCAGAGCTGGGGTGCGATCTCGCAACGGCGGCGGTGGTCCCAGGCGGCACTTCGCATCGTAACTACGAGCGAGCCGGATTCCAGCTTGTTTATGGGCGGGTGATGCTGAGCCGGCCACTTCCTTAGCCTCAACCTTCCTCAACGAAAAACCGTGCGGAAGGTCAGCGTCAATAATCCTCCGATGCATCCGATGGTGGCGCCGCCGACGAATTTGAGATCCGTCTCACTCAATTTGAATCCCCACAGTGCAAATCCTTGCAGCAAATAGATGAGCACCGCCCCGGCGAGCAACGCTCCGTACGCCGGCAGAAGGAATCGGATGACATGCTTTTGCAGATCGAATTTGTGGTTGGCGGTGGCTTTCGTCACCCAATCTTTTACCGTGAGCGGGATCGGCTCTAGAGACGGTGACGCCATGGAAGAGAACCGCGAGTCTCAGTCGCCAGCGTTGCTGTGTGCTAACTGTTCTTCTTTTCGCGCGGCCTTGGCCACTTGCTGCAGCGCGGGCATCACGAGTACGCGGTAGGTCTGATTGTTCTCATCCACCGAGGCGATCGATCTGCCATTCTTTACTTCGGCCAGTATCCATTCAAAAGACGAGAGAGCGTTGTTGAATAGATCCTTGTACGTGTCCAAGCCAGCCTCTCCCATTAGCGTCTTCAGCTCTTGTACTTGCGCTTCAGGTAGTTCAAGTTGAATCCTCATATTCGCACTCTTTCTTTCACTATTTTCGCTTCACCTCACAACGCACTCATAATATCATCACCGTAACACCACGTCAAGCACCTATAACACTCACAGAGAGATCTTGGCAATGGAGTTGCCGTCTAAGGCAGCGGACGCTTGGATGTCTGTGATCGGCCCACACGAGACCTGCACGCGGAGCCGGGCTCTACCCGGCGAGCAAGTCTACGAGTTCCCCCACCAAGCGTGACTCCGGATGCCCCAGCGCGCTTTCGCCCAAGTCGAGCCATTCTTTGCGGCGCGTGTTCTGGACGAAGAAAACCTCATCCACGCGGAAGGTCTTAGGAACGGTGGATTCGGCCCAGCGTGTTCGCGCCACCCGAGCCAGCTCGTCCACTTCGTCGCCCTTCAGATCCTGCGCCAGGGTAATGTGGGGGTGATAGGGGTATGGTTCCGGGAATTTAAGACCATCCACGTTCAGCCCTGCATGCATGCGCTCCATCTCTTCGCGGCCGCGGCCGATGCCAACGTAGATCACGTCCGAGACGGGAAACACTTCCACCTGAGTCATTTCAACATCAAACGGAGCGAAACGCGGAGCAAGAGTGCGGACAGTTCCCCAGGCGGCTTCCGGCTTGGAGCTAATCGGACGGGGCGGCAAGATCGTCACGTGGGCCCGCAAAAAACAGTTCGGAACCAACTCCTGCCGCAGCCGATCCAGAAAACCCGCCAATGGTTCGGGGATATAGCTGACCAACGCGAAGGAGTTGATCCGATCCCACGCGGCGGGATCGTTATACATACTCGGTTAATCCTATGTTACCGCCACTGGCTCTCCAATGGCGTTCGGCGCCGGTTCTGGTACGTACCAGCGCGCCTCCTCGAAGCCTATGTATTTGAGAATACGCAGTTCGCCGCCTGGCACATCGCCGAGCACTTCAATCAGATCACCAACCGCGATCGCCTTGTCACTCTCGCGCAGGGCGAGCCAGAGAGCATAGGGAGTGGCGGCTTCCACCACTGGCCCGGCCTCATAGTCTTTCAACTTCACGATGGTGACGCCCGGAGTATGCGGTGCCCAGCGAAACTGCTGGCGCTGCGTTTCCTTCAAACGGTGAATTTGGTAATCCGGCATATCTCCTCGATAGACATCTCAATAGACATCGCGCACAACGCAGCGGGCCGCGATTGTAATCTGTTCCTGGCGAGCGCACCCCGCGCTGTGCGCTCCCACTATTCTCGCGCAAAACAATTCGCAATGGAATGTTTTATTGCAGCGCCCTGTTCTTCACCGGCGCGGATCCAGGCTTCGGCGTTGGCGCGGGTCCAGTAGAGGGATGCGAGCGGAGGGCCGAGCAGCTTCGCGGGAGCCAGCCGAACCACCTCGATACCGGCCTGAACCTGGGCGTGAAACGGCGAGACGGCGCGGATAGCGCCCACCAAAACTCGTGCGATGCTGCCAGGAGCCGTGGGAAGAACATCGATCACCAGAGCCTGAGTCGCACCCAATGCGGCCGCAGCCCAGAGCGGAACGGCGCTGAGAAGCCCGCCGTCGGAATAGATGCGGCCATCGAGGCGCACCTGATCGAACAGACCGAGAATTGCGGTGCTGGCTACCAGGTGCCGCCAACTCACGTCATGAGCCCCGATGATGTGGGGGCGCAGCTTCATCAAATCCGTGACCACCATGGCGTAAGGTATGCGCGGCTGGAAGGATTCATGAACGTCGTGGATCATGCGCTGCAGCGGTGTCGTGTCGAACAAACCGTGCACCGGGCTGCGCGGGAACTTCCAGCGATAGTCGCTGGCGGCATCCAGATGCAACCAGCGTTCCACTAACTCGTCGGGATCGCAGCGGCCAGCGATGGCCCAGCCGTTGAGAGCGCCGATGGAGGCGCCCACCACCAGGTCGGGGCGGAATACATCAGCCAGGGCTTTCCATGCGCCAGCTTGATAAGCGCCGTACATGCCACCGGCGGATAGAACAAGCGCGGTCATTCCGAAGTCCCTTCCGTGTGCGCCGGAATGCGCACCTCGTCATGCTAGAATGGTTTTTACCTTCCACACAACTTTCGAGGTAATCGCGCAGGACGAAGCACGGCGCGGGTGAGTTCCTGGTTTGTTTTTTGCGATGCGCCGCGCTCGCGGTCGCAGTTTCAAAGTTTTTCAGGTAACACATATTCAGAGGGAGCAGGCAGCAAGAGCAGGCGTGTAGCATTTTATGCACCAGCACGGTAAAAAGAAAATCCTGGCGGTAGTGGATGATCTGTTGTTCACAGTTAAGATTAGCGACGCGGCCAAACGCGCGGGGCTGGAAGTTGAGTTCCTGAAGTCTGAACGAGACGTCATCGAGAAAGCCACTCATGAGAAGCCGCTCCTGATAATTTTGGATCTCAATTTCAGCGCCGTTCAGCCCCTCAAGTTGATCTCGAAAGTGAAAAGCAACGGCGAGATGAAGCAGATCAGCGTGATCGGGTATTTATCTCACGTACAAGGTGAGCTAAAGCAACAGGCCCAGGACGCCGGTGCGAACATGGTGATGGCGCGCTCGGCATTTTCCCAAAACCTCCAGCAAATCTTGAAGCGGCACTCGGGCGTGGTTTAAATCGCAGCATGTTTTTCACCCTGGAATGGGGGAGAAATAGGCGACAACCAAGTGAGAACCATGCGAGCCGAAACGCACTTGAAAGCTTCGTAGGGCAGATACGTCTTCGCCCCGCCGCCAGTTCGATGGTCGCGGCATATGTCCATTCGCATAGTAAGTCACTTTTTGCTCTGCCGTTTGCAGCGCTAAAGCAATTCATGACCTTAGACTCCAGATAACAGCTCCAGTCGATCATTAGAGCACTTTCCAGAAGCATCTTCCTGCCCTCGCCGTTTGGTCCTACGGGTGCATAACGCTGGGCCGTATTCCCAAGGCTAGTAGAAGGTGACTACACCCAGCGTGGGCAAGAATGCGCGCTCGGGGCACCTGCGCGTCCGTCCGGAACGCCTGGAGTCGCCCTTCCGAAAAGGATGACCACGTAATGGCTGCTTCCCCCAAATTGCAAATCACGGCCGCGAATGTCCGAAAGACGCACCAACAGGAGTTAAAACAAAACCTTCCGAGTGTCGTGGAAGCACAAGATCGCGACGACGATGATGAGCGCAGTGGTCCCGTCGACTGGCCGGAACTGGTGACGCGCATCCAACGCGGAGACGACAGCGGTATGGAGGATTTGTACGGCTTGTTTGCGCGTGGCATTCGTTTTTACTTGTGCCGTCAGTTGGGGCTGCAAGAGCTGGATGATAAGGTTCACGATACCTTTCTGATTGTGGTGCAAGCCATCCGCCGTGGCGATCTGCGGGAACCAGATCGGCTGATGGGTTTTGTGCGAACAGTGGTGAGGCGGCAAGTGGCGGCGCACATCGATCATGTGGTGCATAGCCGAAGAGACGAGTTGCATTTGGACGTCGGCGTCAGAGTGGTGGACGGGCGGCGTAACCCGGAGCAAAACATGGCGTTCCAGCAGAAAGTGGACTTCATGCTTGAGATCCTCAACCAGCTTTCGGAGCGCGATCGGGAGATCTTGACTCGCTTTTACCTGCATGAGGAAACACAGGAAGAAATTTGCCAGGACATGAGTTTGACTGAGACGCAGTTCCGGCTGCTCAAATCGCGGGCCAAGGCCCGCTTTGGCGACATGGGCAAGCGGAAAATGCAGCAAAAGATGCTGATTCCATTTTTTTCGAGAATTTCGGCGCGCTAGCGCCACTAGAGTCGCGGATCGAGCTGTGGGGTTCGGTTTCGTTCCCCAAGGAGGTTCTTGTCAATGAACGCTGGCTTTGATCGTCATTTTCCGGCAGAGGCTTGGGAGGAATATGCCCTGGGCATGCCATCCGAAGAGGATTGCACGTCTATGGAAGAACATCTCCTCATCTGCCCCGTATGCCAGGATCTTCTCGCCCAGGCGGATGAATACATTGAAATTGCGAAAGTCGCGCTTTCGCGAACGCGGCGCAGGCTCTCGAAGCCGGTGGCCGTGGCCGCAACCCTGGCTGGCGCAGTCTTGTGCTTTTGGCTCAGCCTCGAATTTGCTGCTGCCATATGGCAGGTGCCAAGGGTCGCTATTCATACTGTCAGTCGGCTCTTGACCGCGTGAATTATGAGCGCGACATCGAAGCAAAAGATAAGTGTATCCAGCCCTACCGTGGTAAGAATGAGATCGATACGAAGACCGTGCAGACGCTGGTATGCCCGCACCGTGAACAGAGTCTGCCAAACGCACCAAGCGCTCAAAACAGTCGCTGTGATCCACACTAACCAGTCCAGGCTGCCGCGCGCCCATTTGTTGCGCCTTATTCTTAGCGCTTCCATCACTAGGGCGACATCGCACCAATAGACCAAAGCCGTGGACACTACAAAAAGTGGAAAAGGAAAACTCCAGTTGTCGCGGCCCAAGCGCTTCGCGCCTTCAAACACGGCGCCGGTTCCAAATGGAACCACCATCAGGCTCAACAATAAGGCCCCTTGCCACATAAGCATCTGCCTGATGTGCGCGCTCGTGGCTGAATCGCGGCTCCCAATATCAGAAAGGGCGCGCCGAAGGCACTGACGCCGAAAACAGCGGAAAAGCATCCAGCTAAAATAGCCAGCCATCGTAACTTCACAGAAACGATATCGGGACTCAATTCCAGTTCTTGATTGACATGCAAAGTGTCCTCCCGTTGACCCGCATCACGCTAGCAACTGACGCATGTCTTAATTGTTGTCCTTTTGCAGAGGCGCGGGGTGAATAGCTGGCGCCAACGAAGTCCCCGCGGGAATCCAGAACCTCACGATGCGCATGGCGATTCGCCGTTTCACGCGACTGATGAATAGGATCCGGTTATCCTAGTGCAATGAGTTTTCAGCCGAAGGATCCAAATTTCAAGGATCGCGTCCGAGCAGACTTCGACCGGCAAAATGCCATGCGAACGCTCGGCGTTGAAATCGTCAGGGTCGAACCCGGCGAGATCGAGCTTTCGATGCCCTACTCGGGGAATCTCACACAACAGCATGGATACATTCACGCGGGCATCATCACTACTGCTCTCGACAGTGCCTGCGGGTACGCGGCCTTTTCGCTGATGCCCGCCGAAGCTGCCGTCCTTACCGTGGAGTTCAAAACAACTCTGATCGCGCCTGCGAAAGGCGAGCGATTTGTCTTTCGCGCCAACGTTGTAAAAGCTGGAAGGACGCTCACCTTTTGCGAGGGCCGCGCATTGGGAGTGACGAACAATGAAGAACGGCTGATCGCGAAGATGTCTGGCACTCTTTTTGCGCTTATCGAACGCGCATAAGTCGTCGCGCTACCAAATTCCACTTACCAATGTCAGTCAGAGCCAACGCCTCTGCCTATGGTTTACCCTCTAATGAAGGAGCTTCCATGCCATTCCGCGCCCTCGCGATCGTTTTCGCTCTCTCGGCCCTGTCCGCTTACTCCGAGGAACCCGTCGACCTGTCGGTCATTCATCGCATCAAGGCCGAAGCGCTCGAAAACTCCAAAGTGATGGAGCACGTCTTCTATCTCGCCGACGTGAATGGCCCGCGCCTGACCAACTCGCCCGGCTTCAAGTCCGCGGGCGACTGGGTGGTGAAGCGCCTGGAAGAGTACGGGCTCACCAACGTGCGTGAAGAACCGTGGGGTCCCTTCGGACGCGGCTGGACTTACACCCGCTTCTCGGGGCACATGCTGGAGCCTGCCTATGCGCCGCTGATCGGATTTCCGCTGGCGTGGAGCCCCGGCACATCCGGCCCGGTGCAGGCCGAAGCCATCTACGCGCCGCTCGTGGAAGACGCGGACCTCGACAAATTCAAAGGCAAACTGCGCGGCAAGATCGTGCTCTCGATGAAATCGCGCGACCTTGCGATGCCCACCGATCCGCCGGGACGCCGTCTTACCGACGCCGAGCTCAATCCCACCGTCGAGCCGGGACGGCTGCCGAATCTTTTCCGCCCGCTTGGCCCCGAGCAAACGCCGGAGCAGCTAAAGCGCGCGGCTTTCCGCAACAAGGTGAATCAATTTCTCAAAGACGAAGGCGCCCTGGTGGTCTTGCAGTCCGGCAACATCGGCGACGCGGGCATCGTCTTTGGCCAGGCTGGCGGATCGCGCGATCCCAAGGACCCCGTTCCCCCTCCCATGGTGGTGGTAACGCCCGAGCATTATAACCGCGTCGTCCGGCTGCTGGATCACAACATCCCGGTGAAGCTGGAATTCGATATTCAAGCGCGCTTCATCGATTCGCCGACCGATTCATTCAATGTGGTGGGCGAGATTGAAGGCGGGCGCAAGAAGGACGAAATCGTGATGTTGGGCGCGCATCTGGATTCGTGGCACGGCGGCACCGGCGCCACCGACAACGGCACCGGATCGGCCGTGGCAATTGAAGCCGTGCGCATTCTGAAGACTCTGAATCTCAAAATGGACCGCACCGTGCGCATTGCGCTGTGGGGCGGCGAAGAGCAGGGTTTGCTCGGTTCGAAAGCATATGTGAAACAGCATTTTGCGGATCGCGACACTATGCAGCCCAAACCCGAGTATTTCAAGCTGTCCGCTTACTATAACGACGACACGGGCACCGGGCGCTTCCGCGGAATTGTCGCGCCCGGCAACGATGAGGCGCAGCCTATCTTTGAGGAATGGCTGAAGCCGTTCCACGATCTCGGTGCCACTACGGTGATGCGCGTCACCTCGCCCGCGGCCGCGCGGCCCACCGCCACCGACCACACTTCCTTCGACTTCGTGGGCCTGCCAGGCTTCAATTTTCTTCAGGACCCTATGGACTACTCCACGCGCACCCATCACTCCAACATGGACCTCTATGATCGCGTGCAGCCCGGCGACATGATGCAGTGCGCGGCCATCATGGCGGCGTTCGTTTATAACACCGCGATGCGGCCGGAAATGATGCCGCGCGTCCCCATGCCGAAAGCGCTGCCGGCGGAGAAACAGACCACCAAGTAGTGCTGCTGCTCCAGCACATGCCGACTCGCAGCCAGTTGCTCAACCCGGATTACTACGCGCCGGCTTTGACGAATGTGTTGCGCATCGTCGCCATCCTGATCTTTGCCTTTATTGCCACGCGCGCCATGGCCCGCCTGTTAATGAGCCTGCGCGGCTACACCGTAATAATGATGCTCAGGAGCGGTGGCGCCAACGAGTTCGAAGTGGAGAAACGCGCCGAAACCATCGGAAACTTGATGGGCAACTTCTTCTTCATGCTGATCTGGATTATCGCCGCACTGATGATCCTGAAGGAAATGAATTTCGACGTCCGGCCCCTGCTGGCAGGCGCTGGCGTAGCCGGAGTGGCCATCGGATTCGGTGCGCAGAACATCATTAAAGATGTCCTGGGCGGCATGTTCCTCATGATGGAGAATCAGATTCGCGTGAACGACGTGGTGGTGATTAACGGCAAGACCGGCCTGGTGGAGGAGATCAATCTTCGCACCACGGTGCTACGCGGAGAAGACGGTGCGGTGCATATTTTCCCCAATGGCACGATACAGGGCTTGTCGAACCTGACGCGCGAATACTCGTATTACGTCTTCAATCTGTCCGTCGCATATACCGAGGATATCGACCGCGTTGTCGCGCTGCTCAAAGGGATTGGCGAAGAACTGAGCCAGCAGGAACCTTATCGCTCCGCGGTGCTCGCTCCCATTGAGGTGTTGGGAGTGGACAAACTGGCCGACGCCGGAGCAGTGATCAAGGCCCGCTTCAAGACCGTACCCAATCAGCAATGGATCGTCGGCCGCGAAATGAACTTGAGGATCATCAAGCGCTTCGATGAGGCGAAAATCGGAATGCCGTCGTCGGCGCCAACCGTCAATGTGGTGATGCCGCGCGAATAAATGTGGCGCACGCACTCTTGCGTGCAGCGTTCACACTCCTGTGAACGCTTCCTGCTGCGGACGAAGACGTGTTCGCATGAGTGCGAACACGGCACGTTTGAGAACGTGCGCCACAACGCACGCGCGCGGCTTAAGCTTTCACCAGCGCGCCGAGTTCCTTCACAATACTCGACAGGAACGCCTTCGCGTCACCAAACAGCATCAGCGTGTTTTCGCGGTAATACAGATCGTTATCGATGCCCGCGAATCCCGGATTCATGCTGCGCTTGATCACCATCACGGTTCGCGCCTTGTAGGCTTGAATGATCGGCATCCCCGCGATCGCGCTGTTCGGATCGGTCTCCGCTCCAGGATTCACCACGTCGTTGGCGCCGATGATCAGCGCTACGTCGACATTAGCCATCTCGGGATTGATATCGTCCATCTCCCACAGCTTGTCGTACGGGATGTCGGCTTCGGCCAGCAACACGTTCATGTGGCCGGGCATGCGTCCGGCGACGGGATGAATCGCAAACCGCACGTCGACGCCGCGGCGCGTCAGCATATCGAACATTTCGCGCAACTTGTGTTGGGCCTGCGCCACGGCCATTCCGTAGCCGGGAATCACCACCACATTGCGCGCGGAATCGAGAATCTGCGCGGCGTCTTCGGGCGTTGCCGAATGCACCGGTTTGGCCTCGCCCGCTCCGGCCACGCTGGACTGCAACTGGCCGAACGCGCCGAACAGCACGTTGGTGAACGATCGGTTCATGGCCCGGCACATGATGATCGACAGAATAAATCCCGACGATCCATCCAGTGCGCCGGCCACGATGAGCAGCTTGTTGTTGAGCACGAATCCCATCGCGCTGGCCGACAGCCCGGCGTAGGAATTCAAGAGTGCGATCACGGTCGGCATGTCCGCACCGCCAATGGGTATGATCAACAGGACACCGAACAACAGAGCCAGCGCCGCGAAGATCGGAAACAGGATGCTGCTCTCGGGCGACACGATGAGCGCCAACCCCACGCCCGCCGCCGCGGCGAACACTCCCAGATTCACGAAGTTTTGGCCTTTATAAGTGATAGGGCGCTGCGCCAGAACCTCCTGCAGTTTGCCGAAGGCCATCATGCTGGCCGTGAAGGTAAGAAAGCCCAGCAGGGTTTCCACGATCAACGCGATCATCACTACTTTGGAAAATGGGGTTCCCTGGTCCAGGCCCTTGTAATACTCCGCAGTCCCGATCAACGCCGATGCCAGCGCGCCACAGGCATGCGAGAATGCGGTCCGCTGCGGCACCGCCGTCATGGGCATGATGTAGGCGATGGGAATTCCAACCGCCGTGCCGAGGAAGAACGCCACCAAAATCCATTGGTAGTTGACTACCTCAAACCGCAGCAGCGTGGCCACCACTGCGATCAGCATGCCGATCTCGCCGACAATCACGCCCCGGCGCGCCGTGGCCGGAGAGTTCAGCCATTTAATGGCCAAGATGAATCCCATGGCCGCGAGCATGTACAAAAGCGGAAGAAGAGTATTGTCGAGTTTCATTTCTTCTCTCCCGCGGGCTCCCGGCGCTTAAACATCTTGAGCATGCGATCGGTGATGAGATATCCGCTCACCACATTGAGCACTGCCAGAAACACGGCCGAGAAACCTAGTATGCGCGAGAGCGTGCTCGCATCCTTTTCGCCGGTGAGCAGAATGGCCCCCACCACGGTGATGGCCGAGATCGCATTGGTCAGCGACATCAGCGGAGTGTGCAGCAGCGGCGAAACACCGCGAATGAGCTGGAAGCCCAGAAATGCCGCCAGCATGAAAACCCACAAATCGAATTCGTAGCCACCCATGCCCTTATCTCCTCGCTTGATCGTCTATCTCGGGGCCGGCGCCGCATCGGCCATGCCCAGCAACTCGCTCACGCGCGGATTCACCACCCGATGTCCATGCGTGACCAATGTTTCGCGGATGATCTCATCCTCGCGATTTACGGTCAGCTCGCCGTTTTTGTTGATCATCAGCTTCAAGAATGCGGCAATATTCGATCCATACATTTGGCTCGCGTGATACGGCGCCGAAGACGGCATATTCAGCGGGCCCAGAATGGAGATGCCCTGATGCATCACCGTTTCGCCGGGCCGCGTGAGCTCGCAATTGCCTCCGCGCTCGGCCGCGATATCCACGATCACCGATCCCGGCGCCATGGCGCTCGCCATCTCCGCTGTCACCAGAATCGGAGCCTTCTTGCCCGGAACCGCCGCGGTGGTAATCAGCACGTCCTGCTCCCGGATCACTTCCTGCAGCGCCGCGCGCTGACGCCGGTAAAACTCTTCATCCATGGCCTTGGCGTAACCGCCCTGCCCTTCCGAGGCGCCGCCTTCCAGGTTGAGCACCACGAACTTCGCTCCCAGACTTTCGATTTGTTCCTTCACCGCGCTACGGACGTCATAAGCGGAAACCACGGCGCCCAAGCGCCGCGCGGTAGCGATGGCTTGCAGGCCCGCCACGCCGGCTCCGAGGATCAGCACCCGCGCCGCCGTGATGGTTCCCGCGGCAGTCATCAGCATGGGGAAAATCTTCGGCAGGGCTTCGGCCCCCAGCAGGACGCTGCGATATCCGGAAATGGTGGCCATCGACGAGAGCGCATCCATGCTCTGCGCCCGGGTGATGCGCGGCATCAGCTCCATGGCGAAGAACGAAACACCGGCTCTCGCCAGAGCGGATGCTTCCTCCGCCGCCGTCAAAGGTTCGCCAAACCCGATGACGATTTGCCCATCGCGCAGCAGAGGCAGATCCGCGCGGCCCTGGGATGGGTTGGCTCCGAGCGATCGCACCTGCACCACAATGTCGGCTTGCTCGAAAACTTCGGCGCGCGTACCGACACGTGCCGATCGAGCGACATATAGTTGGTCTGGAAAACCTGCGTCGGCGCCAGCCGACTGTTCGATGATTACGCCTGCGCCCAGCTTCCCCAGCGTCTCGGTTGCGCGCGGCGTCAACGCTACGCGGCGCTCACCCGGGAAAGTCTCGCGCGGCACTCCTATCGTCAGGGCCACGAGTTACCTCCTCCTCACGAACATCGCTTCAGAGGACAGGCATGCCCCAAGATTTCACCCTCGCCTCTCACGCGCCAGGGCGTCTTGCGGCCGGATGCACTCCAAAACTGCTGAAGAGAATCATACTCCCATTTCAGGCCGGACGCTTTCTGGAGCGAGAGGCACTGGAGAAAGACACAATGGAGGCCGCTACCAACAGCAGGGCGCTGAGAAGGCTGATCACCCGGGCGGCGCGCATCTCCGTACCCCCGTCGTAGACCATCTCGATCTTCGAGGGTCCCCCGATCTGGGGATCGATATACATCAGCCCGATGGCATCGCGCAGCACCGGAGTGGGCTTCCCGTTGGCCGTGGCGTGCCAGCCCTGATTCCAGGCCATCTGCACGGAGAGCAGCTGGTTCGATGCGAGCGTGGCACTGATGTCGGCGCTGTGCGCAGTGGTCCAGCGGAATTCGGCGCGCGGCAGGCTAAGGTCGTCGAGTGCGGCCACATAGGGGCGCAGCGGATCCACATCCAGCCCGTGAAGCGGCGCTTTGGAAACCAGAGAGTCGCGTGGAATCACGCGAGCTAAGGATACCGGCCCCGCGCCCACGCGATAGATGACATCGTCGGGGCCGTCCCGCCAAATAGGTTGGAGCAGGCCTTCAAACTTCTTCGTATTTCGATACGGCTTCCAGACCACGTTACTCAAAGGCCCAGCCACACCGACGGCTTGCACACCGAAGGCCTTGAACCAGAGCACGGTATCCTCACCGTCCTGCGGAAAGGCTGGATCGGTGTTGTAAAAGGCAAACTCCGCTACGCGAATTGTGTAGTCGGTAACGGCCTGGTCGAAGCCCCACAGCTGGGGGACGTCACTGAAGGCGCCCTGCCAAAATGCGGACGATCCGGGCATCAGAACGCGGCCGCCCGTCCAGCCATGGTTCAGCCAGTTGGCTGTCTTCCATTCGATGGTGCTCTGGATGTCCACGCTACGAAGCAGACCGCGCGCATACTTCCGGTCCATCCTGACAGGCACCATCAGCGCCAGCAACAACGTTGCCAGGCAGACCGCTCTCACCCAAGGCGGCCGGTCTCGAAGGAAGGCATGCGCGACAACCGCTATCAGGATGGCAAGCGCCATTTCCATTTCCAGGTGGTAACGGACGGCCATGGGAACTATTGCGATTTGCTTCCACGCGTCGGCCAGAGTGATCAGCGACATGAGGAATGCAAACAGAACGGCGAATTGTAGATGCGGCGCCAACTTCCGCATGGCTGTTTTGATGGCGGCCAGCGCGATCAGGATGACCGATCCCCACAACACGCCGGAGCGGTAGGCGCTCGAATAATCGCCGCCCGTGCTCTTGGCATTCATTTGCAGGACGGCGATGGTGGAAGGGGGAATCAAGGGCATGGCCAAGCAATACGCCGCCACGCCGATCAGCGCCAGCCAGGCGAAATGACGCCAAGTCCACCCGCGCGGGCCAAACTGTGCCAGCGCGTAGGGCACCACGATGAGGACGATGGCGAAGGCTCCCAGCCAGTTGGTAGTGGCCGTTGCGGCGAAGGCCAGCGCGGCAAGCAGCAAGTAAGGCGCACGGCGCTTGGCGATCGCCAGATCCAGGCAGAGCAGAGCCACGGTCAGCAAGGTTATCGAAGAAACGTGCGGACCTTCGCCATAGAAGACCATGGCTTGCAGACGCCGGGGAAAGAACGGACTTCCTAGATCGCGCGCGATATTCGGCACTAGCCAGGCCGACATCGAGACCGAAGAATAAATCAATCCCGCAACCAAGGCCGCCCAGCGCGACGCAGTGATTCGAAGGACCAGAGCGAAGAGAGCCACCGGTCCCAGGCAGTAGGCCAGCGCGGTGACCCAATGGTACGCGTGAGCCGTGGAAATACCGCGCAGAGACGCGAACAGAGCCACGGTCAGGTTCAACAGCGGCGGATAGGTGGTGGGAAATGGCGTGCCGTCGTTCAACAGGGGGTACCACGCGAGATCGCTCCAGTGAGCCTGAATATATCGGCTGATACCGATGAACGCGCCCTCAATGGATCCCATGAATGGAAGGTACTCGATGCGGAACAGCTCGCGGCAGATGTACAGGTTCAACAGAAAAAGCGCGAGCGCTAAGAGCCCCGTCTTAACCCACGCCGTGCTCTTCGCCGACACCTAGAGGCCACCTCCGTGGTAACGATTGCGCCGTTTCAGCGCGAGACCAAGCGGGAGCAACAACAGCGTGGCGAGAGCGGTGTAACTAATAAAACGGCTCAGCCGAAGGTCCCAACCGCCGTCATAATTCAAATCCACCTGGCAGGGGCCGTGACAACCTGGATCCAGCCACATCAATCCCAGAGCGTCGGCATGGAGCGCAATGGCGCGGCCGGCAACGCGCGCATGCCAGCCAGGATGATACGAAATCTGGATCGAAATTACTTGCCCGGGAGCGGCAGTGGTCCGCACATGCACGCGATTCGATCCCTCCCACCGCAGGTCCGCCAACGGGAGAGTCGGATCGTCGAGAGCCTGTACGTAGGACTCGAACCCCGCGGTGTCGGCTATGTTCAGCGGAGAATGCGTCGGGATGGCGAAAGCGGGCACCACGTGCGCCAGCGACGCCGTGCGTTGCCGGACGCGGTAGATGGTGACGTCGTCTTCAGTCCAGAGAACCGGAAGAATGCCATCAAACTTGGACGGGTGCGCATAGGGCTTCCAAAATTCCTGACTCTGTGGCCCATTGACGGCGACCGCTCCCACTCCGAACGCCTGCAGCCAGGGTAGCGAGACCGCCTCGTCTTCTTCGGGAGTTGATCCTCCGTTGAACACCGCATGCAGTCCGAGTTGTTGCACTGGATTGGTGGACATACTCCACGAACCACCGGCGAACTGGGTGACATCACTGAACGCGTTAGCCCATTGCGCGATGGATCCCGGCAGCATTACGCGTGTTCCAAGGTGCTGGGCTTCCATCGAAGTCCGGTATTCGATGGTCCGGGTTACGTCGCTCGGATCGAGGACCGCCCGGGCGAAGCGGCGATGGCTCACGATCTGTTCTCCCGCGAGAGCCAGGAGCAGGAAAACGACCGCGATCCTGACCGGGAATCGGACGCGCTGAAACCAGGGGCGAAGTGCGAACACCAGTAAGAGAGGCAGGGCCAATTCCATTTCGGCCTTATAGCGATCGGGCTGCGGCAGAAATTGCCGGTGGAAATACATGGCAAGAATCGGGACGCTGGAGGTCAAATAGGCGAAATAAACGAAGAATTGCAGGCGCCAATCCGCAGTCCAGCGCGGGAGGAACTGGGCAAGGATGGTCCATCCCACGGCAACCATCGCGAGGGTGGTGAGTGAGCTTAAGTTGAAAGCAGATTCGCGCCCGTCCCCGGATGCTCGGGTGATTGCGCCGACCATGGATGGCGAAAGGAACGGCATAACTATCGCATAAGCGGCGGCGCCCAATGCCGCGGTGATTGCAATATTCCTCCATAGCGTTTCCCGGCGAAATACGAAGAGGAGACAGAGTGCGGCCATGCCGACTTCGATTACGCCGAACTCGCTGGCCAAGGCCATGAGAGCAATCAAGAGAATAGTGGGGATGTAATAACGGAGGCGGCGGTGTTGGAGTGACGCCACAAGAAAGATAATGACGAGCGGCAGAAACGCTAGGGCGGTGAAATGCGGCGTGTCGTCCCAGCCCGTCATCAGGAAGAGACGGCGGGCGTCCCACAGGCCTCGCCACGCAAATGAGGCGTCTGGAACGATCCCTTGCGTGGGCGCGGTGAGCGAATAAAGCAAAGCGGCCGCGAAGGCATACCCGGGAGATCGCATCAATAGCCAACTCATCGCAAACAAGGTGAGCGGAAGCAGGCAATACACGAAGGCTGTGATGGATTGGAACGCAAGGATGTGCGAGATTCCGGTAAGGGCCGTTACCGCGGCAATCGAGCCCGGCACCAGAGGCGCGTAGGCGGCTTCGAACGGGATGCCGCAGTTCCAGTAGGGCCACCAATTGGATTGAAACCAGCTATGGCCGGCGTGTTTAGCGAGCGCGATCCAAAACCCGTGCATCGAGTTCATCTTCGCGGTGGGGTGTGAGAACAGATCGCGGCAGATGTACGCGTTGATCCAAAGCAGCGTAACGGCGTAAGCGAGTGCGGTGAGCCACTCGCGGCGGCTGATGGCGTCCGGGTTCGGCAGCAATGGGTCCGAACGATGGACGGATGAGTCCGAAACACCTATGGATATGGACTTTTTTGCCAGAACTCCATTCTAGCGCCCGGTCGAGAAGTCGAGATCAGCGAGGAAGGTTCTCGCGGGAGCCGCTGGATGTACAATAAAACCATACTGATGCGCTCATCTTCAACGAACTCAAATTGACCCTGTGGTTGAGATCGAAAGGATCCTTGTGTGAACGCCACGGACACGAACAACCCGAACTACTTCCACAAAGTTGTGGATTGTCAGTGGGCCTGTCCGGCCCATACCAATGTTCCTGAGTACATCCGGCTGATCGCGCAGGGGCGCTATACCGACGCCTACATGCTGAACCGGGAATCCAATGTTTTCCCCGCGATTCTCGGGCGAACGTGCGATCGTCCCTGCGAACCGGCCTGCCGCCGCGGACGCGTGGATGGCAAGCCAGTCGCCATTTGCCGCTTGAAGCGCGTAGCGGCCGATCTGCGCGACGACATCACGGAGCGGCTGCCGAAGATCCCGAGCGAGAAGAACGGGAAGCGCATCGCCTGTATCGGCGCGGGACCGGCTTCGTTGACCGTCGCGAACGACCTGATGCCACTAGGCTACGAAGTGGTGATGTTTGAAAAGTACGACCGGCCGGGCGGCTTGATGCGCACCAACATTCCGGCTTTTCGCCTGCCCGAAAGCGTTCTCATGGACGAGATCAATCAGATTCTCGACATGGGGGTCGAGATCCGCTACAACTCCGACATCAGCAGCATGAAGGCGTTGCTGGCGGAAGGCTTCGACGCGATTTTTGTAGGCACGGGCGCGCCGCGCGGCAAAGAGCTCGACATCCCGGGCCGTCACGACACCGACCGGATCCATATCGGAATCGATTGGTTGGAATCCATTGCTTTCGGCCACACAGATTCGGTGGGCGAGAAGGTGCTGATCATCGGGGTGGGCAATACGGCCATGGATTGCTGCCGGTCCAGTTGCAGGCTGGGTGGAAAAAGCATCAAAGTGATGGCGCGGCGTCCGCGCGGATTTTTCAAAGCTTCGCCCTGGGAGCTGGAGGACGCCGAGGAAGAAGGCGTCGAGATCCTGATAAATCATGCGCCGGTGCGATTCGTGATCGAGAACGGAAAGCTGACCGGCATGGATTTCGAGCGGCTGGAATGGGACGCACAGGCCAAGAAATCAAAAACGATCGATCATGTTTTTCTGCCGGCCGACGACGTGATCCTGGCGATTGGCCAGGAAAACGCTTTCCCCTGGATCGAGCGCGACATCGGAATCGAATTCGACAAGTGGGACATGCCGGTGGTGGACGAGAAGACCATGCAGTGTACACGCGACGGCATCTTCTTCGGTGGCGACGCCGCGTGGGGGCCCAAGAACATCATCTGGGCCGCTGAACACGGCCATCAGGCGGCTATTTCCATCCACAACTATTGCCACGGCACGGCGGTTACCGAGCGCCTGCCGCAGGGCATGAACCTGATCAGCCAGAAGATGGGCATCAGCGAGTGGAGCTACCACAACGACTACAATCCCTCCAAGCGCCAGAAGATGCAGCACGTGGATCTGACGCGGCGCTTCCAACAGATGAACATTGAGGTGGAGCTCGGATTCTCCGCCGAACAGACCGCGCGCGAAGTGCTGCGCTGCATGAACTGCGACGTGGAGACCGCGTTCGTGGCCCCGCGCTGCATCGAGTGTGACGCGTGCATCGATATTTGCCCGGTGCAATGCCTCACCATCACGCGCAATGGCGAAGAGGAAGATCTGCGCCAGCGTTTGTCGGCTCCGGCCATCAATCTGACACAGGATCTCTACGTCTCGGCCCCGCTGCCGCAAACCGCGCGCATCATGGCGAAGGACGAAGACCTGTGCGTGCATTGCGGGCTGTGCGCGGAGCGTTGTCCCACGGCAGCTTGGGACATGCAGAAGTTTGAGCTGCTTATTTCTTACGCGGGGCGGCCTTATGCCGGGAGCCCGCTGGTGCCAGCGCATGCGTGACCGCGTAAACGATTTCGCTGTGAAGCTGGCAAATGTGAATGGAACCGGATCGGCCAGCGCCAACGGTCTGCTGATGCAGGCGATTTTCAGAATGGGCATTCCGGTTTCGGGTAAGAATCTGTTCCCTTCGAACATCCAGGGACTTCCCACCTGGTATGAGATTCGGGTGAATAAAAACGGCTACACCGCCCGGTCGCTGGATTACGACCTGATGGTGGCCATGAATTCGCAAACCTACTCGCGCGATATTCGAGAGGTCCGCGAGGGCGGATATCTGCTGTACGATTCGAGCTGGCCGCTGGATCCCGAGTTGCTGCGCGACGACGTGCATTTCCTGGGCGTCCCGTTCGCGCAGTTGTGCAACGACAATTTCCGCGATCCGCGTGAGCGCATTCTGATGAAGAACATCGCGTACGCGGGAACGCTGGTGGCCGCGCTCCAGGTGGATATGGAGATCGTTTCGGCGCTGCTGGAAGAGAAGTACGCGGGCAAGAAGAAACTCAGTGAATCGAATACCCGCGCTCTACGCCTGGGTTACGACTACGCGCGGGATCATTTCGAATTGCCGCTGCCGTTTCATCTGGAAAAGATGGACGCGAACAGCGACAAGATTCTGATCGACGGCAACACCGCCATTGCGCTGGGTTGCGTTTACGCCGGCGCCACGGTGGCAGCCTGGTATCCCATCACGCCGTCGACGTCGGCGATGGACGCTTTCAAGGTGTTTTGCGAAAAATACCGCAAAGATCCGGAAACCGGAAAGAATAACTACATCATCATTCAGGCCGAGGACGAACTGGCGGCCATCGGCATGGTGATTGGCGCGGCTTGGAACGGAGCCAGGGCTTTTACCTCCACCGCCGGTCCTGGCATTTCCTTGATGAACGAACTGCTCGGCTTCGCCTACTACGCCGAGGTTCCGGCCGTGATCATCGACGTGGAGCGCGTAGGCCCTTCCACCGGAATGCCCACGCGAACGCAGCAGGGCGATTTGCTGGAATGCGCGTACGCTTCGCACGGCGACACGAAACATATTCTGCTCTTTCCGTCCAATCCGGCGGAGTGCTTCGACATGGCGCCCATGGCTTTCGATTTGGCGGAGCGCTTTCAAACGCCGGTCTTCCTGATGTCCGACCTGGATATTGGCATGAACGATTGGGTGGTCCCGCGTCTGAAATGGAACGAGGGCTATCAGCCGGATCGGGGTCGCGTCTTGAGCCTGGAAGAAATCGAGAAGCTGTCCAAGTTCCAACGCTACATGGCGGATGATGAAACCCAGGTAGCGCCACGCACCTTGCCGGGCGTGCATCCTAAAGCGTCGTATTTCACGCGCGGCTCCGGCCACAATAAGTTCGGCGCCTACACAGAAACACCCGACGAATACCAAGAGGTGATGGATCGCCTGTTGAAGAAGCACAAAGCGGCGGCGAAATTCGTACCGGCTCCGATTATTCAACGGCGCCCGGGCCCGAGCTTTGGCATCGTGACCCTGGGCGGTTGCGATCCGGCGGTTCGCGAAGCGCTGGATATGCTGGCCGAGCGCGGCGTGAAGGGCGACTTCATGCGGCTGCGCGGGTTCCCCTTCGATGACGCAGTGGAAGCGTTCCTGGCGGAGCACGAGATCAATTTCGTGGTGGAACAGAATCGGGACGCCCAATTGCGTTCGCTGCTCACGCTTGAGACCAATGTCGCCAAAGATAAGCTGCGCTCCGTGCTGGTGTACGGCGGATTTCCGCTCAGCGCGCGCCACGTGATCGACGGCGTGCTGACGGAATTGGGCCTGGAGAACGAACTCGCCACCACTGGAGTGAAGGTGAAGAAATAGCATGCCATCCATCGTCAAGCCTGTTGCCACGCATCCCAGCTTGCAGCGTAACGATCTGGGACTCACCATTCGCGACTATGAAGGAACCATGTCCACGCTGTGCGCCGGATGCGGGCATGATTCGATAACTGCCGCGCTTACTCGCGCCCTGTGGGAAGTGGCCGCGGAGCCGCACATGATCGCCAAGCTGAGCGGCATCGGCTGCTCATCGAAAACGCCCGCCTACTTCGTGAACGGCGCGCACGGGCTCAACTCCGCTCACGGGCGCATGCCACCCATCGCGACGGGCGCCAATGCAGCCAATCGCGAGCTGGTCTACATCGGAATCTCGGGCGACGGCGATTCGTTGTCCATCGGCCTGGGCCATATGTGCCACGCCATCCGCCGCAATGTCCGGATGGTTTACGTGATCGAGAACAACGGCGTTTACGGACTAACCAAGGGCCAGTTCTCCGCGTCGGCCGACGTGGGATCGAAGAGCAAACGCGGCGATCCGAACCGCATGGCGCCCATCGACTCGGTGATGCTCGGCTTGAGCATCGGGGCCACCTTCATTGCCCGCAGCTTCTCCGGCGACAAGGAGCAACTGGTTCCCATTTTGAAGGCTGCCGTTTCGCACCGCGGCTTCGCATTGATCGACGTAATCTCGCCGTGCGTCACGTTCAACGATCACGAGGGGTCCACCAAAAGCTATCTCTACACCCGCCAGCACGAGCTGAAAGCGACAGAGACCGATTTCGTTCCGCCCGCGAGCGAGATCCTGGCGCAAATTGGCCAGAACGGCGCCGTCAACGTTACCATGCACGATGGAAGCATGGTGCGATTCAAAGGTGTTCCCCCCAACTACGATCCCACCGACCGCGGCAAGGTGATGGATTACCTGGAAGAGCATCAAGGCAAGGGCGAGGTGGTGACCGGGTTGCTGTATCTGGACGAAAGCGTCCCGGACATGCACGAGATGAGCAAGACCAGCGATATCGCTTTGACCAAGATTCCCTATCAGAAGCTCTGCCCGGGTTCAGCGGCGCTCGATCGCCTGCAGGAAGATTTCCGGTGATCAGCGGCACGTGATCACCGAAACTCAACTCGCAAAATTCGATTCGATTGCGCTCGACTGCGGCTCGACACTGGCGCCCGTGGATGTCGCTTACGAGACCTACGGCGAGCTGAACGCGCGCAAGGACAACGCCATCCTGGTGCTGCACGCCTTCACCGGCGATGCGCACGCGGCCGGCACCGATAAAATCACGGGTGCGGCTGGCTGGTGGGATAGCATGATTGGCCCCGGCAAGGGATTCGATACCGACAAATACTTCGTGATTTGTTCTAACATCCTGGGCGGCTGCCGGGGCACATCGGGCCCCGGATCGGTCAATCCGGACACCGGCTGCCCTTACGCGACGTCGTTCCCGCCGGTCACCATTCCCGACATGGTGCGCCTGCAAAAGATGCTGGTGGACCATCTGGGGATCGAACGCCTGCTGGCGGTTGCCGGCGGATCGATGGGCGCCATGCAAGCCCTGCAATGGGCGGTCGCCTACCCGGACGCGGTGGCGGCTTCCATCCCGATCGCCGGAACCGCGCGGCATAGCCCGCAGCAAATCGCGTTCAATGAAGTGGGGCGCCAGGCCATCATGGCCGACCTGGATTGGAACGAAGGCAACTACTATGGCAAGCGCCCGCCGGCGCGCGGTCTGGCGGTGGCACGCATGGTGGGACACATCACGTACATGAGTGATGCGTCTATGCGCGAAAAATTCGGACGCCGCTTGCGCGATCAGGATCAATTCGAAGTGGAGAGCTACCTGCGCTATCGGGGCAATCAGTTCGTGGATCGCTTCGACGCGAATTCGTATCTCTACATCACCAAGGCCATGGATTATTTCGACCTCACGGCGGGCCGTCCCTCGCTCAGCGCGGCCTTCGACGGCGTGAAGTCGCGGTTCCTGGTGATCAGCTTTTCGTCCGATTGGCTGTACCCGAGCTACCAATCGCTGGATGTGGTGCGCGCCTTGCGCGGCCGCAACTGCGACGTGGCGTATTGCGATCTGCCGTCCACCTACGGCCACGACGCCTTCCTGGTGAATGTTTCCGAGCAGACGGAGTTGGTTGGCGGCTTCCTGGCGAGCACCTACCGGGAGCTGGTCACTTCAAGAAAAGCTTTGCGGGAGCAGAGCTAGTTGTCCGAATCGTTCGTTCCGAATCTGCTGGGGCGCAGCGACTACGCGATCATCAGCGCCATCATCGAGCCCAAAGCGCGCGTGTTGGACTTAGGCTGTGGCGAGGGCGAATTGCTGGCCTGGCTAGCCGAGAACAAGCGCGTGGATGCACGAGGCGTGGAGATTGAAGGCTCGAAAGTGCGGCAAGCCATTTCCCGCGGCGTCTCGGTTTTTCACAGCGACATTGAGGACGCGCTGGCCGATCTTCCCGACCAGGCCTTCGATTATGTGATCCTGAGCCAGACCTTGCAGGAATCGCGCGCCCCGCTCAAGGTGCTGCGCGAAATGCTGCGCGTGGGACGACGCGCCATTGTCGCGTTCCCGAACTTCGGACACTGGACCGTGCGGCTGGCACATCTGTTCACCGGCCGCGCGCCCAAGACCAAGCTGTTTCCGCACGACTGGTTCGATTCGCCGAACATCCACTTCTTCACGGTGGACGATTTTGAAAGCCTGGTGCAGCTACAAAAGTGGACCATCGAGAAACGCATCTTCCTGCAAGGGGCGCGGCAGATTACGATTCTGCCGAACCTGCTGGCCGAAGTTGCCGTGTTTCTGGTCAGGTCTTCTTGAGGAATTTTTCGATCCCGCGCTTGAAGTCGTCCGTGGTGCGGGCCAACGCGTTCACCTCAGCCCCGGCTTCGATAGCGGCTTCGAATTGCATCACGTCGGTTCGATAAAACAATTCCTTCGATAGCGTGAGCGCGGAAGTGGATTTGGAAGCCAGATGCGACACGAACTCGCCCGTTTCACGCTCAAACGTGTCCGCGGCGAACACTCGATTGATCATTCCGTATTCGAGCGCGGTTTGGGCCGATATGCTTTCTCCGGTCGCGATCAGTTCGAAGGCTCGCCTCTCTGAGACCAGGCGCCGCAGAAGCGCCATCACGATGGCGGGGACAAAACCGATGTTGATCTCCGGATAGCCGAATTGCGCGGAGTCTGCGGCGAGGACCATATCGGCCGCGGTAGCGATCCCGCAACCCCCGCCGAGCGCCCGGCCTTGGACGGCTGCGACGATGGGGCGTGGATGACGCCGCATGTCGAGCAGCAACCCGGCCATGTTGCGGGCCTCGGCTTGAAACTTCGCAAGATCGCCCGACGCATCGCCCGAAAAAGTTCGCAGGTCCATCCCGGAGGAAAAGTCTTTGCCGGAGCCGGCTACGACCACCACTCGCACGCTGTCATCGGAGGCGGAGACTCGCAGTGCGTCGCGTAGTTCGGTGAGCAGCTCCTGATCGAGCGCGTTGCGACGCTCGGGACGGTTCAGCGTAATCCGCGCGATCCCCGCCTCGGCCTGGTACACAACCTTGGGAGACACGCTCACGCGATCTCGTCACCGGCGACAGGTGGCTTCCCGCGCCCGGTTCGCTTCAAAATACGCTTCGCTTTGGCCACGTCGCCACGTGCGGCTCGCACTCGAAAATATTCGTCGGTTCGGAGCGCGGAGAGTTTTTCCGCCACCGCAACATTGATCAATTGGTTCAACGCTACGCCTTCGGACTCCGCCACGCGCTTGGCTTCCTCGAACAACGAAGGTTGCAGGCGCAGCGCAACATTACTCTTTCTCATAGTCGCTCCTGAGTTTTCGCTAGATTCTACCCGGGACCACCGCTTTCATCCCGAAGAGAGCCGCTGCTCCCGCAGATGCCTCAGATTGAAAGTTGCAAGGTAGTCGGCATTGCCATTCACGGCTGTTTCCAGCACCATCTCGTCCGAAGGATCCTTCAGTTGCGGCCTCCACAGAAACTGAAAGGTCACTCGTTCCGCCACCAACGCAATCGCGTCGAGAATGCTTTCCACTTCCCCGCTCGTCAGACCGAAGCCTCTCAGGTGTTCGTGCCGACCGCTCACCGCCCCACCGACTGCGCCGCAGGCACCAACGCTTCCCGATGCGCCGTCAGAAACGCGCGAACGCTCATGGGCTCGCGACCGGTGAGTTCCTTTACCGCTGTAGTCGGCGTCCCCATCTTGCCCGTGGCGATCGCCATTTGGCTCGACACCAGGAGCTTCGCAATGAACTCCGGGGTTCCCGCCGCCACCAATTGCGCGGTACGCTCCTCGGGCGTCACCGGGATATACTCCACAGCTTTTCCCGTCAATTCGCCGGCCAGTTTCGCGAGGTCCGTATAGGTGACCAGATCCGGACCGGTGATGTTCCAGGTCCGATTGCCGGTGTCGGAGGATGCCAACGCGGCTGCGGCGGCCTGGGCGCAATCCTCGCGCGTGACATAAGGCGCGCCTCCCTGCCCTGTGGCCGAAATCAGCTGGCCGGAAGCGACCGCGGCCGCCAACCCCGGAATAAGGAATTCGGTGTACCAGCAGTTCCTCAAAATGGTATAGCTCAGGCCACTGGATTTCAGCGCCTGCTCGGTTCCCAAATGATCCGGCGCGAAAACCACGGGCGAGCTCTCGGGATTCGGCATCGAGGTGTAGACCGCGTGCTTCACTCCGGCGCTCACGGCAGCAGCCACGGCCGCCTGATGCTGCGCGAGCCTGCGCCCGGGTCGATCGATGGCGTCGGTACTGATGATCAGCACCCGATCAACGCCCGCTAGCGCCGTTTCCAGTTCCTTAGGATCTTCGAAGTCAGCGTGGCGCACGACCACGCCGCGCGCGGCCAAGTCCGCCAGCTTTTCCGGCTTGCGGGTGCCCGCCACAATTTTCCCTGAGCCCTGCTCCACAAGAAGTTCCACAACCCTGCGGCCCAGGTGTCCGGAAGCTCCTGTCACAAACAGCGTACGATCTGAAGTCATAGTCCTAGTGTAGTTCGGCGGAGGTTGTGCTATTCTGGCGTCCAAGAGGCTGCACCCGATGGTGGTGTTCGGTGCGCTTTTGGATCCACGGCCGATCCGCCTCCCGCTCCCCGTCGACTCAGCAGCCAGCGTAGCTCTGCAAGCAGTCCATTCAACAGGCGATAGGAGCACGACATGTTTTCTCGACGAGCCTTTGCAGGAATGATAGCGGCCGGCCTCACTGAGGCCGCGTTCGCACAGCGCGCCAAGCTTTCAGGCGTCGCACCCGCCGACACGGTCTGGATCAACGGAAATGAATTTCCCGAAGGTCCGCCACAAGCGTCGGTGGAAGCCATGGCGCAGGTCATCGGGAGCTCGAACCGGTATCACTATCAGGAGTTCCCCGCGTTCTACGAAAAGCTTGCTGCACACGAAGGCTTGACTGCCGATCAAATTTTGGTAGGGGCAGGGTCGAGCGAGCCGCTACACGCGGCAGTGGAAGCGTACACGTCGCCCACCCTCCCGCTGATTATTCCGATGCCAACCTACGAGGCGGCGCCGGAGCTCACCAGGTACAAAGGTTTTCCAGTGGTTGAGACGCCGTTGAATGCGAAGATGCAGCCGGATGTGCGTCGCCTGGCGGCCGAGGCAAAGAAGGCAGGCGGCGGCCTCATCTACATCGTCAATCCGAATAATCCTACGTCCAGCATCACCACCAGCGACGATCTGTCCTGGCTGGTGGCGAATCTTCCGAAGAACACCAACGTTCTGGTGGATGAGGCCTACATCCACTACGCCACTTCGCCGGAAATCTCCAGCTCGTTCCGCTACGTCAAAGAAGGCAAGAATGTCATCGTGGCGCGGACGTTTTCGAAGATTTACGGCATGGCCGGATTGCGCGTCGGATACGTCGCGGCCCCGCCGGAAATGATCAAGCGCATGGAGCCGTACCGCAACAACGTGATCAGTATTGTGAGCGTGCGAGCGGTTCTGGCGGCGCTGGAACTAGGGCCCAAGATGCTGGAGGAGCGCAAAGCCAAGATCGTTCATACGCGCGACGAGCTGTGCGCGTGGATGAGCCAGAAGAACATCAAGTTCATTCCACCGCAGGCCAACTTCGTGATGATTGAGACGGGGCGCGAAGCCACAGCCGTGCAGTCGGCGATGCTCGAAAAGGGCGTGGCCATCGGCCGGCGCTTCCCACCGCTCACCACCATGATTCGCGTGTCCATCGGCACCGACGCCGAAATGGCGAAGTTCCGCAAAGTGTTCACCGAAGTGATGGCGTAATAGCGCAGCAGTAATAGCACAGCAGGTATGAAGTATCGCTCGGGGATGTGATATCCTTTGCCCTGAAAAGGAGTCACTCCCATGATGCGCTGGAAACTTCGCCTGCCGATTTTGCTGTCCCTATGTGCGCTGGCCTATTCGCAGCAGAAGCCCAATCCCAACTTCACTGGCGGAGAGGTCAAGACCATCACGGAAAACTCCGACGGCAAGTCGGCGCATTTCTACTTCAGCCCAGGCGCGCGCACCAAATGGCACAGCCACGAAGGCGGCCAGATCATTTTGGTGGAGGACGGGGTTGGACTGTATCAGGAAAAGGGTGGACCTGTGGTGGAACTGCACGCGGGTGAAACCCATTACTGCCCGCCGGGCGTGGTGCACTGGCACGGCGCGTCGCCTAAGGCGGGCGGCACGCAGTTCAACGTGAGCCGAGGCGGCATCACGTGGCTGGCGGAAGTGACGGATGCTGAGTTCAACGCGCCAGCGGTACACAAGTAAGTGGAGCCGGCCGGCCTGACGGATTATAGCCCGGACGGCGTGGATCTTACCCTGATCCGCTGGATGCTCTCGCTCACGCCTGCCGAGCGCATCGAATTCCTGGAACAGCGCGTGAACGACATCATTGCGATTCGCGAGTTGAATGCCGGAAGGTAAACTGATCGCGACCCTTCGTGCGCTGCACGACGGGGGTATCGATTTCATCCTGGTAGGAGGCCTGGCGGCGGTCTTGAACGGAGCGCCCGTGGATACGTTTGATACGGATGTGGTCCACTCGCGGGACATCTCCAATATCAAAAGGCTCCTGCCGGTATTAGAGTCGCTGGACGCGGTCTTTCGCATTCAGCCTGAACGGCGTCTCAGGCCCAACGCGTCTCATCTCGCCTCTGCAGGCCATTTGAATCTGATCACGCGGTATGGCCCGCTGGACCTATTGGGAACAATCGGCCACAATCTTGGTTATGAAGACCTGATGGCTCACTCGGCCGAGATGGACATCGGTGAGAAGCTTCGTATCCGCGTGCTCGACCTGGAGACGATCATCGGGATTAAAGAAGAACTCGGCGGCGAAAAGGATCGGGCCGTGCTTCCGATCCTGCGCCGGACTCTAGACGAGAAGCGAAAGCGCTAGATCGACACGCCCAGCCCCGAACCTGCCAGCAATCGATGTGTTAGTCAACCTGATATCGCCACCGAAGGAATAATAAGTTGAATTTCCCTTGCCTGTTACACAATTGGGGCGTTCTTTTTCATGATCGCGGCGGCGATAGACATCGGAACCGCCACGGCCCAGACCTACGCAGCAGGTACGGGCACAGTGAATTTCGGCACGCTGGACACTTTCAGCGGTCCCAATGGCGGATACCCAGAGACAGGATTAATTCAGGCCACCAATGGAAATCTTTACGGGAGCACGGCCTTTGAGGCGCCGATCTCCGGGGGTAATGGATCCTCCACCATCTTCGAAATGACTCCGAGCGGCGTGCTCACCACGGTGTTTGCTCCTGGCTCTACGGGAAACCCGTGCCAAGACGGCGACTATCCGGTTGGCATTGTGCAGGCGAATAACGGCTATATTTTCGGCGCTATGACAGGCGAGGGAGCGTATGGCGCAGGAACTATCTTCAAGATGACGCCAGCCGGTACTTTCACGACGCTTTACAACTTCTGCCCCGACTACGCGACGTGCGACGACGGCAAATTTCCAGTAGGGTTGGTGCAGGCCGCTAATGGCGACTTATATGGGACGACGCAATGGGGTGGCCTGTACAACCGGGGAACCGTATTCAAAATCACGGCCAGCGGAATATTCACGTCCATCTACAGCTTCTGCCTTCAAGAACCGTGCGCGGACGGGCAACCCCCCTGGCCGGCCTGGTCCAAGAGGCCAACGGCGATCTTGTCGGCACAACAGAGTATGGAGGGACCGTGGCTTGCTGCTCCTCTTTTTACTACCCTATGGCTGTGGCACGGTCTTCAAAAAAACTCCGGCCGGTGTGCTCACGACTCTTCACAACTTTTGTTCCGAGCCGGCTGTACGGATGGTCTCCAGCCTTCAACCAGCTTAGTGGAGGGACCCGGCGGGCTCCTCTATGGCACAACTTCGTTCGGTGGGGCCACCTCCGCTTGCCAATTTTCGCAGTTTTCAGTCGGTTGTGGAACCATCTTCACCATCGCTCCTGAGGGAACATTCGCAACCCTGTACAGCTTCTGCGCCCAAGGAGCCTCCTGCCCGGATGGCATGCTGCCGGCGTCACCGCTGGTGTTGGCGCCGAGCGGAGATTTTTACGGCACGGCACAGTGGGGTGGAGACGACTCCATTTGTGTCGAGAGCGATGGCCTGGCTCCGGGCTGTGGAACAGCTTTTAAGATCTCTCCGAGCGGGACACTCACAACCCTCCATGCCTTTTGTTCCCAAAAGGGCTGTCCGGACGGCGCCCAACCGCTCGGGCTGATGGAATCCACCAGCGGCATCTTCTACGGTACGACCTATAGCGACGGCGTGAACGAGGGTTTGGGTACGGTATTCTTCCTCTCCGCCGGCGAGTCGGCAATTGTCGAGCCACGGCCCGCCATCGGCTCCGTAGGCGAGACCGTCGCGATTGTTGGATATGGCTTAAGGGAAGCGAGCAGCGTCTCGTTCAACGGAATGCCAGCCGCGATCCTCTCCGCTGCGCCAACTGTGATCTACGCGAAGGTTCCCTCCGACGCCACCACCGGCAAGATCCAGGTAGTCACGCCAAACGGCACGCTGACCAGTAAAAGGATTTTTGAGGTGTATCCCTGTCACGCTCTCGCCTCGGGCTTGCTTGCTAAAGTGCCTGTGCCCCCAACCCCCAACCCCAACTTGTCCCTTCGCTAAGCGCCAATCGCCAACGGCCGAAAAGCCAGCTAAACCGGCTCACCGCCGGAAGTGGCGGCCGTTCTACAATAGGGTTGCGTGTCCCGAACATTCCCCTTGGCCCTGGCTATTTTCGCGGTCGCCTGTTCGTCGCTGGCGGCTACGCCAACCAAACCGCATAAAAAGCACCACGCGGCGACGACAGCGTCCACGACAAGTGCGGACAAACCCCACGCTGGCGCGGCGGCAAAAGGCGCGCCGAAAAAAGGGTCCAAAAGCACCGCGCATCGGAAAGGGACGGTTTCTCGCGTTCCCGCCCGCTCCTACCAACAGGCCCCGACGGCGGACCGTTACCGGGAAATCCAGCAAGCCCTGGTGAGCAAGGGTTACTTGCAGGGTGAGGCGAGCGGGCAGTGGGGCGCCGATTCGGCCGACGCCCTGAAGCGCTTTCAAGCAGACCAAAACCTGATGCCCGATGGCAAAATCAATTCGCTTTCGCTGATCGCTTTGGGCCTGGGCCCCAAGCGGCTGACCGCCAAGTCGGAATCCGCACCGCCTGCAAGTGCACCCCCTCCTTTAAGTGCAACTCCTCCTGTAGGTCCACCACCTCCTTCAGGTGCACCCCCCAGATGATCGTCGGCGTAGCGAAAGAAATCAAGGATCACGAGACGCGCGTCGGGCTGGTTCCAAGCGGCGTAACGGCGTTGCGCGAGGCTGGCCATCGGGTGCTGGTTGAGACCCAGGCCGGCACCGGCAGCTCCATTCCCGACAGCGAATACGTCGAGGCGGGCGGCGAAATCCTGCCTACAGCGAGTGACGTTTGGGGTAAGGCTGATCTGGTGATCAAGGTGAAAGAGCCGCAGCCGTCCGAATACGCGCACTTCCGCCGTGGCCTGATCCTGTTCACCTATCTGCATCTGGCGCCGTTGCCCGAGCTCACCAGCAAACTGGTGGACGCCAAGGTCAACTCGGTAGCGTATGAAACGATTCGCGAAGCTGACGGCTCGCTCCCCTTGCTCACTCCGATGAGCGAAGTGGCCGGACGCATGGCGGTGCAAGTGGGCGCGGTGTATCTGGAACGGCCCAACGGCGGCCGCGGTATTCTGCTGGGGGGCGTCCCGGGCGTCGCTCCGGCCAACGTGGTGATCCTGGGCGGCGGCGTGGTGGGCCACAATTCAGCCAAGATGGCCGTCGGGTTGGGCGCGGCTGTCACGATTATCGATCGCAATCTCGACCGTTTGCGCAATCTCGATGACATTTATAGCAGCCAGGTAGTTACGTTGGCATCCAACAGCTTCACAGTGCGTGAGGCGGTGCGCAACGCGGATCTGGTGGTGGGAGCGGTGCTGATTCCAGGCGCATCGGCGCCCAAACTGGTTCGGCGCGAAATGTTGAAATCGATGAAGCCGGGGGCCGTGATGGTGGATGTCGCGATCGATCAGGGCGGATGCTTTGAGACATCGCACGCCACCACGCACACCGATCCCATTTATTTCGTCGATGGAGTGCTGCATTACTGCGTCTCGAACATGCCGGCGGCGGTGCCGCACACCTCCACTTACGCGCTTACCAACGCGACGTTTCCCTACCTGGCTGAGTTATGCGCCAAGGGGCTGGAAAAGGCCTGCCTGGATAATGCGGCCATCCGGGTGGGCGTGAATACGTATGCCGGACACATCACCCATCCGGGCGTGGGGGAATCGCAGGGCCTGGCGTGGAGCGAGCTTAAGGCTTTGCTGTAGCCGGGGCTGGCGCCGCGGAAAATACTTTCTCGGCGCGTTCTGTTTTTAACACAAATCCACGTTCCTGTTCTTTCACCGTGAGGGTGGTCCGGGCAGCGTCGGCGGGAACCCTCCAAAGCTTGGTGATCTCGCGCTGCTCCTTGCGATTGAGCACGAAAGCCGCGGGATGCAGCAGGGGGCTGGCTTTGTCCCAGTGGCCGTTGGATTGGGCCTGGCCCGTTACTTCGATGGCGATTGGAACCGTGGCGCGATCTTCCGTGTTCACCACCTTAACCTTCACGAAGATCAGATTGTCGTTTTGTTTGTCGAGCGTCAAGCTGACATCCAGCTTGGGCGCCTTGGCGCAGCTTGTCAAAGTCAGAACAACAAGCAGTGGCAGAAACGTTTTTGTCATAAGAGCCCGCATTATAGTAACCTGGCTGTCTTCGGAGCGGCGATGCGTTTTTCCAGACGCGCCGCGCGGCGTTGGAGCGCCTGGGACGGATCTAATTCTAGTGCGCTGCGGGTCATTTCGAGCGCCAGTGCGTAATTGCGTTCCCGGCGTTCGTAATACTTCGCCAGTTCCACAAACGCTGCGGCGCGCCAGGGATTGCGCGATCGGGCGAGATCGGTGAGCACTGGAAGCGCGGCATGTTCGCGGCCCAGTTTCTTTTCCAGCGCCGCGATATCCCATAAAGTTCGAAACAGCAAGTCGTCCGAAAGATTCTTCTCAATGGCCTGCCGGAACAGCGCCAGGGCGTTTTCAGGCTGCTCGGCTTGACGCCACCAGCGAGCGAGACCAACCATCTCCGCGCCATGCGAAAACCCGGCTTGGCCCGCATGGAAGGCGCGGGGGACGATGGCGGTCAGGCAGGCCAGGGACAGGATGTCGACGGCGTTGTGATGAAACACCGGCATCAGGCGAAAGATTTCGTGCGTCCGCACATATTCGAAATAAACATATGGAATCAACTCACCGGGCAAGTCGCCTTGTCGTTCCACGCCGAGGATTTGGTTCTCGAGTTCCACCAGACGGCAACTGTCGAATCGTAAGTTCCAAAGCCGGCGCGCGCCAAACAACAAGTCCAGGTGCTCGAGCGAACTGAATGGCGGCCGCTGGCGCACCATACGGAAACGAGTTTCGAGCAAGGGCTGGTCGTAGGTGCGACCGTTGTAAGTGATCAGCACGTCGAATTGCTTCAAGTGCTCAGTGAGTGCGCTCAGTTGGCTGGCCTCTTCTCCGAAATCGCGCATGAAGAACTGGCGGACGCGAAAGCCCTGCGGAGTGATGCGGCCGACGCCGACCAGAAACGCGTAGGTGCCTGAGCCTCCCGCCAAGCCCGTGGTTTCGGTATCGAGGAAGCACCATTTCTCAGGCGGGACGCCGCGGATCTGGCCGTTTGTGATGGGATCGAGCAGATCGTGAGACAGGCCCTCCAGGTCCACGATGCCGACGCTGCCGTGGCGGCGGTGGCGCTCGTAGAGCCGCTCGGTTTCGTAGTGGACGCCGTGTGGCGTTGCGACTTCAACGCCGTGCAGCCAGTCTTCCGGCGCCGGGATTGGGCGGGCCGGGATTGGAAATTTGGGATTGGGGATTGGAGCTATGGCCGCAGACCGTGAGTACTTGCGGTCGATCCTGGCGACGCGGCGGCGTAGATGAGCGAGCTGCTCCTGGAAATCGGTCATGCTTCCGCCGACGCCTCTTCCCATTCGGCCAGGAGAGTCTCGAGCGTGGCGCGACGTTTATCCAACAGCGATGAGACGCGGACGGTCTCCTCGGCGCTGACAAAGTTCGCCAGTTGGGACTCATCGCCGGCGATTTCCGCCTCCAACGTCGCAATCTGCGCCTCAAGCTCTTTCGCACGGTTTTGCTGCTTCTTGAGCTTGAGAGGATTCACGCGTTTGGCTGGTTGGCTGTTGGCTATTGGCGATTGGGGATTGGAAACTGCGTGGCCGTTGGTCGGCAACGTGAGGTCTATTTGTTTCCCTTCCTTGCGCCAGATGTAGTCTTCATAGTTGCCAGGGAAAACGTGGACCTCACCGTTTCCCACTTCGAAAATTCGCGTGGCAAGTTTGTCGATGAAATAGCGGTCATGCGAAACAAAGACCACCGTCCCGCTGTATTTCTCGAGCGATTCCAGCAGCACGTCCTTGGCGCGCATGTCGAGGTGATTGGTGGGCTCGTCGAGCAACAGGAAATTGGATGGTTGCAGCAGCATGCGGGCCAGAGCGTAACGGTTGCGCTCACCTCCCGAGAGCACGCCGATGCGCTTGAACACGTCGTCTTCGGAAAACAGGAAACAGCCCAACAGACTGCGCAGCTCGGTGTTGGTGGAGCGCGGAGCTTCGCCTTGCAGATCGTCCAGCATGCGCGCGTTGGGGTCCAGCTCTTTGTACTGATCCTGGGCGAAGTAATCCACTTCCGCGTTATGCCCGAGCCGATATTCACCACTCGATAGCGGCTCGCTCCCGGCGAGCAACTTGATCAGTGTCGACTTCCCCGCCCCGTTGACGCCAACCAAAGCGATACGATCGCCGCGCTCGATGATAAAATCCACGCCGCCGAAAACGAATTTGTCGCCGTAGCTCTTGGACACGTTTTGAAACTCGGCGACGATGCGTCCGCTGGGCTTGGGCTGCGGAAAGGAAAAATGGATGGTCTTCTCTTCGTTGGGCAGTTCGATGCGCTCGATCTTTTCGAGCTCCTTGATGCGGCTCTGCACCTGCTTGGCCTTGGTGGCCTGATAACGGAAGCGGCTGATAAAAGCTTCCAGCTGCTCGATGCGCTCGCGCTGGTTGCGATACGCGGCTTCCAGTTGCTCGGTGCGCTCCTGCTTCTGCTTCAGGTATTTTTCGTAATTACCCGAATAGAAATGCACTCCGCGATTCCAGATCTCGACGATTTTGTTGACCGTGACGTCCAGGAAATAGCGGTCGTGCGAGATCAGCACAAACGAGAAAGGGTAGTTGGCGAGATATTGCTCCAGCCAGTTGCGGGCTTCGAGATCCAGGTGATTGGTGGGCTCGTCGAGCAATAACAGATTTGGTTTTTCGAGCAACAGCTTGGCCAGCGCGATGCGCATCTGCCAGCCGCCCGAGAAATCCTCGGTACGCTTGTTCCATTCTTCGTGCGGGAAGCCCAAGCCTGACAGAACGGTTCCCACTTGCGCTTCGATGGCGTAGCCGTCGCGCGTGCGGAATTCACTATCCAGTTGATGGAAACGGTCGGCCACTTGCGCATACTCGGGGCCGGTGGGATCCAGTTCGCCCATCTTATGCGTCAGCTCTTCCATCTCCACTTCCATCTGTTGCAGCGAAGCGAACACCGACATGCACTCGGCGAAGACGCTGCGTCCGGAGAGCGAGAGGCCATCCTGCGGCAAGTAGCCGGAACTGACGCCGCGCGTGACGCTGAGCCTGCCATAATCCAGGGACTCGATGCCGGCCAGCACTTTCAGCAGCGTGGTTTTACCGCTGCCGTTCGCGCCCACCAGACCGGCACGGTCCTGGGCCGTGATCATCCAGGTGAGATCTTCAAAAAGGAGCTTGGGGCCGAAGCGCTTGCCGGCGCTCGAAAGTTGAATCATCTACCTCTAGAATACCGGCTCCCTTTGCTCAAGGCTGGCCCAGCGAACACAGCGGATCGCCGACCACGATGTTCATCCAACTGAGCAGTGGAATGGCGAGATAGTAGCTCTCGGCCAGATTGCGTCCATGATAGTAGGCCGGCAGCAGAATGTCCGGGCGCGGGGTGAATTGCAGGTACGGTTCATAAACGTGGCCGGAGGCGCCAGTGACGCCGTCGTGAATATAGTCGGCGGTCAAGGTTTGCGGCGTGCCACCGAAGCTGGCCAGCGGATTGATCCAAGTGCCACCGATGTTCCAACTGTCTGGCGGGCGGGCGAAGGTGCGTCCGTTGGTGGAAACGTATTCAGTCATGATGGCGCCAGGCAGCCAGTGAAAGCCGAGATGGCGCTCCTTACGATCGGGATCGTTCGACCCCCAGGCGGCGTAGGCGATGACGTCGGATTCGTGAGAAACCACGGCGCGCGTTAAATCCAGTTTCAAGCGGTCACGGGGGAGTTGCTGAGCGGCTTTGAGCAGCCACGCGTTGCCCTGGGTGTTGTCGCTACCCTTCAGATCGATTACGAATTTTCCGCGATTCCGAGCGATCAGCGCACGGTCGATGATGCCTTTGACGTCATCGAAATCAAATCCAGCGAGACGAGTAACAAGATACAGCGGAAAATCGGGATGGCGAAAAGGTGCGCTGGTCTTGCCAAAAAATGGATTTGCAACCCCACCCGCCAGGGGATGAGCGCGGCCGTGGAGATCGAAGTAGAGCAGCGCCAGTTCCGAATCCACCGACGCTGCTTCGCCGGAAATACCCAGATTACCCTTGATCTTCAAAGGGACTCCGGCGGTTGTGACGATGTAGAGCACCTGCTCGGTGAGATTGTGGCCGCGCAAATAGTTTTGAATGGGACGAGCGATCTGATCGTCAAACTGGGAGCGGGAGATCTGTTCATCGATAGTGGAGTTCAGGCGGCAAATATTGGATGCGGGAATCCCGCGGCGCTGGGCGTAATATTCGCCAATCTGGCGCGAAAACGCGGAGGATTGATTGACGACGATGAGAACGGAGTCCGAACCTTGACCGGGCAGCAGCAGTGGGAACGTGAGAACGGCCAGGAAGCGGAGAAGCAATTCTTATTTTACGGCTTTAGCGGGTTTGCGGCGAACAGTTTTGCGCCATTCACCCCAATCGGCGGTAACGGCCTTGACCATGGCGGTGGCGGCTTCGTGCAGCCAATTGGCCGGGCGTTTGTTGAGATCGCGCAGAATCACTTTGGCCGCACCTGGGGTTCCCAGATGGACGTTCGCGGTTTCGAATCCCATGGCGCGCAACAGTCTGGATTCGTCGCGCTCCTTGGGCATGGACGCCAACTCAACGCGCGAGCAATCGGGCGCAAGGCGGCGGACGATCCAGCTTCCACGCAATCGGACAAAGGGATCCACATCGCGAATAGACCGGTTCAGCGCTTCCTGATAGCGGATGCGCTCGGAGAGCTTCCCCCCCGAAGCCCAAACGCAGGCCGAGGGAGCGAGCGACTTGGCTTCCCGTGCCACGCGCGCTCCGCTGCAGGTGCCGATAGCGACGTAGCGCTCGCGGCCCAGACTTCCGAGCCCGGCGATACGGTGCACGACCCGGTATTCCAGATCCGGCGCCGGCATCATGCGCTCGATGGCCCGGCGCGCGCTCTTGGGAACGCGGCCTTTGAGCGTCGGCAGGCTATTAAGCTTAGTCCAAAACTGCACCGGGTCGCGCAGGACGCTAGTCATCATGTGACGCAGCCAGTCATGCTCTTCGGCCAATATGTAGGGAACGCCGCCCATTTCGAGGCTTTTCTTGTAGCCGGTGAGGATGGCGTCGCATGCGTCTTTAGCTGCGATGGCGAGGCGCGACTCGCGAATGGCGACATGCGCGCTGGCGGCGAGACGCACCAGATCGATGGTGTAAGGCAGCTCGTAGACTTCGTCGAAATCGTTGATGCCCCACACCAGGCGGCCTTCCACGTCGCGCCAGGTTCCGAAGTTTTCGACGTGCAGGTCTCCGACCGCGAGCATATGCGGGGCGCGATCCGCATCGGGGCAAACCTTGGGCCAGACCTGCATCCAGCGATAAAACGTGGCGCGAAAGAACGGAAACACGTCCTGCGCCATGGCCTGATGTTTCCGCTGAAGATCGGCGGGGAGCAAACGGATGTGCCTTCCGAGCCACGTTTCGTACGCGAGAGTGGCCTTGATGATGTTCATGAGGACTAAAAACTATTCTAGGGGATTGGCGGGGACGTGGTAATCTTGCCGTGCGAATGCAGATTTTAATCGACGCAACTCCGTTGCTGCTCAGAAGCGCGGGCGTCAAGAATTACACTTATTACTGGATTCAAAGCCTGTGGCAGCAGGCGCGGAATGAGCGAATACTGACGTTTCCAGCGCTCACAAGCCTGAGTCCGCTGAATCACGAGCGCTCGATGGGGAGTTCCATGCAGACCTACCTGCACCTGGGACGCGTGTTCGCCGCGAATGCCCTGCCGGCGCTACCGCTGCTGCGCTGGACGATGCCGAAGGCGGATGTATTTCATGTATCCAATCAGATCCGGTTTCCACCCAAGGACGTGAAGCTGACGGCAACGATCTACGATATGACGTGCCGGCTGATGCCCGAACTGCACACCGCTGCCAATCTTCGAGCCGATGAGAGCCTGGCCAAGAATGTGCTGGGGCGAGCCGGCGGGTTGATTGCCATCTCGGAGAACACCAAGGCCGATGCAGTGCGCCTGGCGGGGCTTAATGCCGGGCGTATCGAGGTGATCTATCCGGGAGTGCCGGAGGTTTACTTTGGCGCGCAGGCCCGGCCCAGCGAACGGCCCTATCTCTTGTATGTCGGCACCATCGAGCCGCGCAAGAACGTAGATACTCTGCTCGACGCGTGGAGGGGATTTCGTTTTCAAGGCGATTTCGATCTGGTGATCGCGGGCGCCAGCGGATGGGCTGCCGAGAAGACGCTGGCCAGGCTGACATCGCGTCCGGGCGGTGTGCGGTATCTGGGATACGTGGCGGAAGACGAATTGCCTGGGCTGATGGCGGGAGCGAGCGCGTTCGTTTATCCATCGTTGTACGAAGGCTTCGGATTTCCAGTGGCGCAGGCCATGGCGGCGGCGGTTCCGGTGATTACTTCGAATACCTCGTGCCTGCCGGAAGTAGCGGGCGAAGGCGCGCTGCTGGTGGATCCTCAGAGCGCGGAGGAAATCAAGGCGGCTATGGAGAAGCTGGTAACCTCGCCCGATTTGCGGCAGAAGTTGCGAACGGCTGGAGTGGCGCGGGCGCAGAGTGAGTTTCGTTGGGAGATTTGCGCGCGCAAGAGCCTGGAGTTTTTCAGGCGCGCCGCGGGGTAGTGGGCTACTTTGAAGTTCTTCGAACCAAAAACCCACCCGCGACGATCAAGATCAAACCAAAAGCGATCACCGGCCAGTCGGCATTTGGTGGCAAGTCATTGCGGGTAAATCCCCCGTCAATTAACACAGCGCCGCCGCTCAGGAGAAGTAACCAACCTGCTACCATGCGCACGATGACTGGTGGCACGCGGCCTAGTAATGCTGCCTGGATCTGCATCACTCTATTTTACGCCGCTCTTTCTAATCCCCGCTCCGAGGTGATGTAGTCTTAGGTCCTCTCTAAGACCTCACTACCCGCTCCGACGCTTCACACCGCAGCCCGCCGCGGGAGGGGCGATATAATCCCGGTATGCGCGCGATCAGGAAGCAGGATTGATCCTTTTCCGATGATCAAAGGCTTGATCAGGGAAGCGCTGGGCCGCGCGGGGCTCGCGCTCATCAATACGCGGCGGCACTATGACTCCGATGGACTCTTCACCGTCCACAGCGATCATTTCCGCCGTGACCCGGCGTTCCAAAGCGCCTATCAGCGCGGTCTCCAAGCAACGGACGGCGTGGACCCACATTTTGAATGGCGGCTGCACGTGGCGCTGTGGACGGCATCCTGCGCGCTCGAAGTTCCGGGAGATTTCATCGAGTGCGGCGTCAACCAGGGCTTCATGAGCTCGGCGATCATGCAGCGGCTAGGTTGGGAACGAGTGGCCAAACGTTTCTACCTCATCGACACGTTCGCGGGTCCGATTACCTCGCAATTCTCCGCCAGGGAGCTGGAACGCGGGCGACTAACGTCGGCCGAGGATAGGATCGCCGCGGGCGCCTATGAAACGGACGTGGCACGTGTTCGCGCCAATTTTGCGGAGTGGCCGAATGCGGCCGTGATCGAAGGCGTGGTCCCCGAGATCCTACCGGCGATAAACGTTTCCAAGGTCGCATTCCTGCATCTCGATATGAATTGCGCGTACCCGGAACGAGCCGCGCTGGAGCACTTTTGGAATCGTCTTTCGCCCGGCGCATTCGTGCTTCTCGACGATTACGCCTACTTCGGTTACGAGAGCCAGACTGAAGCGATCGACGGGCTAGCCCCATCGCTTGGTTTCGAGGTGCTGTCGTTACCGACCGGGCAGGGACTAATTCGAAAAGCCTGACCCGAAATTTCGTTCAGTATGGCCGCGATCTCGCTCTCCGTGTTCGTGTTCAGCAAACGGTCGATTTCGGCGATGACGGCCGGCTTCGTTTTCCGTGACTGAGGCGCGGATCGCGTCACGCCTCCGCGGAAGCCGATATCCACCGCGATCTGTTGGCGCCGAACCAAAGTCACATCCTCCAGCAGGAGGTGCACCATCCGTGCCTGCTCTCGATGGCGCGTTTGAGGGTTGGTCCAAACCCCTGGCAATCTTTGGCGAGAGTCAGCACGCATTCTCGGTGTTGATCTCCAATGACAGCCCGATTCGCCGCTACCGGGGCAAGCCGAAGGCGTAAAGGACGCCACCAAGCGAGACATAAAGTTTCCCATTTGCAACCGTGGGCGAAGAATTTACGGGGATGTGTGTGGGGAAGCTCCACAGCATCACGCCCGTGACGGCGTTGAGCGCGTATGCAGTTTGGTACGAGGAGGTATAAACCACGCCATTTGCCACCACCGGTGGAACAAACCCGAGACCAGAGGTGAAGGTCCACTGCACACTACCGGTGCTGGCGTTGAGGGCGTAGAGAGTGCCACTGGCGGAGTTGATGTAAACCACTCCATTCGCTACTGCGGGAGAGCCAGCGTTGCCGCCGCCGATCGCGGAGCTCCATAGCAAGGCGCCGCTCTTGGCGTTTAAGGCGTAAACATTGCCATCTCCGGAACCGGTATAAACTACTCCATTCACCACGGCGGGCGAAGACTGACCTCCGCCGGTGGTGTAGTTCCATAGCTTGGCCCCGTTGCTCGCCTCAATCGCATAAACATTGTTATCCTGGGAGCCGACATAAACCACGCCATTCGCCACCGCGGGCGAGGAGGCCACCGAGTTGCCGGTGGTGTAGTTCCACAACTTCTCGCCCGTGCTGGCGTTGAACGCGTAGAGGTTGCCGTCCCACGAGCCGACAAACATTTTTCCATTCGTCACGACGGGCGACGACGTCACATTGCCGCCGGTGGTGTAACTCCATATCTTTGTACCCTTCGTCGCGTCGAGCGCGTAAACATTGTGATCGTCTGAGCCAGCGTAGACCACTCCATTCGCCACGGCAGGCGAAGAATACACCCGGGCCCCGGTCTCGAAGGTCCACAACTGGGAGCCGGTGCTGGTATCGAACGCGTACACATTGAAATCTAAGAAATCATAGGTGCTGGCGTAGATCACTCCGTTGACCACAGCCGCCGCCGAAAACGCATTCGGACTACCGGGGAACGCGTACCATAGGAGAGCCAACTTGCCGACTGAAGTGGGACTCAGCTCGTTTTCGTAAGGATTGAAGCTTGAATGATTGGGAGCAAAACCAAACTGTCTCCAGTCGGTGTAGACGGTGAATGTGGCCTGCGCGCCGGTGCCCGTCATTGGCGCGGCGCTCACCGTCTCCGGTCCGGGCAACGCCGATGCGGGCGCCTGAATGGCGACGTTCGAAAATGCACCGAATCCGTCCGCAGTGGCGGCCGCCGAATTTGCACCGAAGGAGATAGTGATGGCGGCCATTGGCGAAAACCCGCCGCCCGAGACCTCGACTGTGGTCGTCGGCGGACCGATCGTGGGTGAAAGCGTGATCGTTTGACTGAAAGCGGCACCCGTGGACAACAGCAGGGTAACCAACATGGTTCTGACGGTTGATGTGCTCAACTTTTCCTCCAAGCGCAGATCTTACTCAGATGAGTTTACTCCCGAAGCGCCTGCGCCGAACCGATTCCGCACAAATTGCAGGTTCTAATACCACCGGGTCGCACAGGAACGATTTCGGTTGTGTCGGGCCTATAAAAAGCCTGATTCGGAAAGCTTGACCTGACTACTTCCCGGCGCCGGGCGCGATGAAAAAGTCCCAGACCTGCATATCCAGCTTCTCCATGGAATATTGAACCACTGCGTACTCACCGGGATCGAGGGGCTTTTGCGGCCAGATCTTGAAGACACCGTCGGCAACTTGATGGCTGAATACTTCGACCAAATCGGGCTCCTGCGCGGTTTCCTTGATCACCGGCTCGATGGTCAGTTTTTCGACCACGCGATTGCCTTTGTGCTCACCCATACGCAAAATGCCGAAGCGTTCTTCTTCCGAGAGGCGAATATAGAATTCGGGGGTCCGATTGGCGGTGCCCTGCGAGGAGTGCGGACCATCCAGCTCGAGTGTGGCTTTGCCTGGAACCAACGGCACGGGGCTGATGGCCTTGAGGATGCTGCGACGCTTGTTGTTCACCACCTTCGATTCGCCAATCTTCAGCGCAGTCAAGTTATCGATCTCCGGCTTTTGATCGTCAACCAAATAGACGCCGGGGTCGGCCGGGACATTCTTGATTTCCCTGCGGGCGGCGCGCTCGGCCTTCTCCTCCACGGCTTCAGCCGCTGCATTCTCGCGGTCCGCGTCTGCGCGCGCTTTGACTTCGGCCTTGGTTTTGTCCAGGTCCACTAAGGAAAGCGGGACCTCTTCCCAATCGTCGCGATCGAGGCTGTAAAACTTCACGCGATCGTTTTCGATTTTGTACTCGCGGACGAGTTGATAAGTGCCGTCGGTAAGATACAGCTTGAGATTTTCGGCGCTGGCGAGAAGGCAATAAGAGCAGAGCAGGAGCCAGAACTTGCGCATAGCTTAACTTTCGATGGGTTGCAGACCGACGCTGCGTAGGAGCAGAAATTGCGACAGGTTCTCCGAGCTCAACAAGCCCAGGAGCCTGGTGTCCTGCATCACGAGCAGGCAGGCGCCGGCGTGGGCCATGAGGGGCAGAACGTCGGCGAGATCTTTGTCGGGAGGAACGCTAGGAAACTCGCGCTCCATATATCCGGCGATGTAAGAATCGGGCCCCTCCTGCGCCATGCCGCGCAGCAGCGCATTGCGGCCCAGAAGCCCCAGCACCTGGTCGCCGAGCACGACGGGGAAATCCTGCTGCGAGGTGGAGAGCAGCAGATTCGCGGCGTCGCGCATGGTGGCGCCGTGGGTGAGGGTGTGATATTCGGTCATCATGGCGGCGCGCACGGGAATGCCTTGGGTGAGCGACCGCCCGCGAGACGCTGCGCCCTCATTGGCTGCGCCCAGGTAGATGAAGAAGGCGACGAAAGCCAGCATGGGCATGTTAATAAATCCGTAGAGACCCATGCTGATGGCCAGCATGCGGCCGGACCAGGTGGCGATACGCGTGGCCTCATATTCGGATTTCATCCGGGAGAGAACTGCGCGCAGCATCCGGCCGCCGTCCATGGGGAAGGCCGGGAGCAAATTGAAGCCGGCCAGGATCAGGTTGGCCAGAGCGATTCGATCCGCCAGGTTCACATCGGAGGGCTGCACGAGCGCGAATAAGTTGATGGGACGCTTCTCCGAATAAAGCAGCGCGAAGATGGAAGCGGCGATCGCGAGATTGACGGCGGGTCCGGTGAGCGCGATCCAGAATTCCTCCCAGGGTTTGGGGGGACGTTCCAGGCGTGCCACACCGCCGATGGGGTACATGACGATCTCGATAGTGCGAATACGATAGTGCGAACTGACCAGGGCATGGCCCAACTCATGCAGCAAAACCGATGCGATTACGGCCAGCACGAACAGCGTGTAATTGCCGGGGGACTGGTTACTGCTGAGACCGATTACGACTAAACCGATGAGCAGCAGAACGAAGGTGAAATGCAGCCGGATGGGAACACCCAGCAATCGAACGGACCCGACGGAGCCCGAAGCCGCCGCTCTGGGAGTGCTGCCTTCCTGTGCCAATAGTTCCTCTGCAATGATTTTGACACAGGGCTTCCATTTGACACAGGGCTTCCAGTGGGCGTGGGCGCTTACGTGGCGTCCGGTTTTGGCGATTTCGCCAGAATATCGTAGACCGGCTTGTTGTCGGCGTAAACACGGAACTCCTGAATCAGGCCATCGTGGATGGCGAACCGCCACGCCGCGGGCATTTGCCACTTGTTTTCCGGAGGCAATGCTCCGTTGACGCTGATGGTTCCTCCGGCGGACCCGAACAGGGCAACGGTGTCGCCGACGTGCAACACGTCGGTGCGTGAAACCCAATAGTCCGGGCAAAATTCGAAATAGGCCTGCCAGCCGGCGAGCATGGTGGCGCGGCCTTGCGCGGAGCGTCCGAGTGAGTCGACGAACAGATGATCCTCCGTCATCAGTTCCACCAGCTTGCCGGGGTCGTGCTTGTTGATGGCATCGAAGAAAGCGAGAGCAGTTTCGACGGGAGTCATGGCGTCAGCAACTAGGTTAGAACAGAGTGGCCGTCTACTGAAATCGACCTACGTCCGCCAGCCGCATGGGGCCGATGGAGAAGCCGGGGGAAGTGTATGAAATTACTTGCTACAGCCGTTGGCGCGGCCGTGTTGGCTGCAGCCGTCCTGCGCGCTCAGATACCGGTCTACAGCTCGAACGAGGACTATTGCGCTAGGAATCCGATGGCGCCTACCTGCAAGGATGGCAAGCCGCTGGACTTGCATTTCGTGTCCCCTCAAAGCGACGAGTGGTGCGAAAAGTACCCAGCGACCATGGGGTGCCGCGATGGGCATTTCGTCGGCACGTCAAAACCAAAAGCTGTGACGCCACGAACCATTGCGCCAGCTCCTTACGCGCCTCCTTCTCCCGCGTCTTCCGTTACGCCACCGGAGTACCGATTGCCAGCGCCACCTGCGGGCCGGAGAGGCAGCCCCGTGGACATTCGTCTGGGTGAACTGGATTGGAGATTGATTCCGGCGCAATCGGATCTGCTAATCGGCATCAACATGGGAAGCCTGGCTGAATCGGAAGTAGCGCGAACGCTCATCAGTGAGTGGGCCGGCAAGCTGGGCGCGACTCCGGAAGAGCAAGAGAGGGTGCTGGCGGGTCTGGGCGACGTCACCACAGCGGTGATCTCGATTCATCAGAAGGAAGTGCTCGCGGTGCTGGTCGGAAATTTAGAGAATTTCCCGCAGAGTTCGCAGGTGGGTGGGCTTCAGACCATGCGCGTGTCGGCGGACTCGGTAATGTTAGGCTCTCCGGAGGCGTTCCGCTGGGCGATGTTCCGTCTCAAGTTCCCACTGACAAGTTCGGCGCAGATCAGGGAAGCTCAGCAACTGAACCATACCTATCATTTTTGGGCTTGGGCGAAGCCCGCGGCTTTGGCCGCATTGGGACAGGGAGTGCGCGGCAGCTCGCCCATAACTAAGCTTACGTTTGGCGCGAACCTGAAGGACGGGTTTCGCATGGACGTGATGCTGGACACCGTAGATACCGCGGCCGCGAAACGCGTCCTGGCGTCCTCGCTGAAGACGGCTCCGAGCGACATGCAGGTGTCCATTGAACACTCAGCGGAAGGATCGTCGGTGCACTACGCGCTCATTCTGGACCGCAAAGCGACGCTCGCGCGTTTCGGCTCTTTCATGACGGATGCGGTGGGAAGGCAGTTTGCGCCGTTGGTGGCTGCCGCACGTCAAATTGCAGCCAGCAAGGCGTCGGGCGCACCCCCGACTGCCGCGGGCAAAATGGTGCCGGCTGCGGGCAAAATCGTAATTGAAGGGCTGGACGACGGACCTAGGGAGATTCCACTGTCGCAGCAGCATTAGAATGCGAGGACGTGATAGCCTGCTCTCGTGATGCTGAAAACCATGAGAGCGTTCGTTCTGTTGTTGTTGGCTGGCGCTGCCATCGCCCAGGGGCCATCCTACACACCGAAAGCTTACGGCAATCTCAAGCAGGTGATGCGCGCGGTGGCATTGCCCGATTCCGACATCATCTTTGCGATCCAATCCAAACCGCCCAAGACCGACATGGAGTGGCAAGCCGTGGTGAACGCGGCCGTCGCGATCGAGGAGACCTCCAATCTGATCATGATCCCGGGGCGAATCCGGTCCAATGGACAGCCGGTGCCAGTACAGGCCGCCGATTACGCTAAGTTCGCCGCCGCGCTAGCGCCCGCCGGAAGGGAGTGCATGAAGGCAGCACTGGTGAAGAATCAGGATGCCATCGGCAATTGCACCGACACTCTGAGCCAAGCCTGCGACAATTGCCACAAGGTTTATCGGGACCAGCCGCAAAAATAAGACGCCGACGAAAGATCTAAGAAAAGAACTGAGAGATGCGGGCTTTCAAGCGGCAGGCTGGCCGTGTTAGGCTCCTGTTAAAGGCAAAACGTGCGATTTCGATGCACCCTCTTCGCTATTTTGCTCTGGCTGATGGCGCCCGGAACGCCCAGCTACGCCCATCATTCGGTTGGCGCTGAGTTCGACCTCAGCAAACGGATCACGCTGCAGGGCCGGGTGACCAAGATCGAATGGATGAATCCGCATGTCTATTTGTATGTGGATGTGAGCGCGGACGGCAAGACCACCAACTGGGCGTGCGAGACAGCCGGTCCAAACACGCTGGCGCGGCAGGGCTGGAGCCAGAATTCGCTGAAGACCGGCGATCGGGTGACGGTAGTTGGGTACAGGGCCAGGGATGGGGCCTACGTGGCATCGGCGCGGGAAGTGGTGCTGGCCGATGGCCGCAAGGTGTTCGTCGGATCGCCTTACGACGGCGCGCCAAAATCCTAAGGGAAGTTTGCGAATGTCGGAATCTCATTCAGTAGCGCGATGGGAGCTTGTGGCGTCAGGTAAGTCCATGCGCGCGCCCGCGCCTACCGCCGACGAGCGGGAAGTCATTCAACTCTTTGATGAGCTGCGCAACCGGTTGTTGCGATACCTGCTGGGCTTCGGCCTTCCCTGTCAGGACGGCGAGGAAGTGATACAAGAAGCGTTCCTGGCTCTCTTCCAGCATCTGCAGCGCGGAAGGTCCCGCCAAAACTTGCGTGGATGGATCTTTCGCGTGGCTCACAACCTGGGGCTCAAGCGCCGGGTGGCCAGAACACGGGAGGCCCTGGTGATGTCGGAGGAGGCGCTCACCGCAACCCTGGCCGACCCGGGAGAGAATCCGGAAGAGCAGTTTCTGAGCAGCCAGCAGCACACGCGCTTGCAAATGGTGTTTCGCGCACTGCCGGAGCAGGACCAATGGTGCCTCTCGTTGCGCGCGGAGGGGCTGCGGTACCGCGAGATCGCCGAGGTTCTGGATATTTCGCTGGCCTCAGTCTCCACGTCGTTGGGACGATCGCTGGCGCGGTTGAGCCGTGTCGCTGATTGATTTGTCGCTGATGGATTAGCGACCAGTGTCCCCTGAAGGTGTAAAATGGTCCCCGGTTAACTATGAACACCAAAATGAATCGGCGAGCTTTTGTGAGCGGAGCGGCCCTCGGTGCATCCGGCATTCTCAGCGGTGCGTTGAACCACATGGTGGCCGCGAGTGCCAAGGACAGTTCCGGGCAGGGGCCGGTAGCCAACACAACGGCGGGCAAGATCCGCGGCGTGGTGCAGGAAAACAAGGTCACTGCTTTCCGGGGCATTCCCTATGGCGCGCCCACCGGTGGTGCGAATCGATTCATGCCTGCCGCGAAGCCCGAAGCGTGGGCCGGCATCAAGGAGACGGTGGAATGGGGGCCGGAAGCGCCCCAGGGTCCTCACACTGAGATTCCTGAGGTATCCGCGACCATCCCCAAGGTTGCCATCAGCGAGGACTGCCTGCATCTGAACGTCTGGACCAATGCTCTGGACTCGCACAAGCGACCCGTGATGGTCTGGCTGCATGGCGGCGGATTCACCAGCGGAAACGGCAGTTACTCCATGTACGACGGCGCCAACATGGCGCGCAAGCACGACGTGGTTACCGTGACGGTGAATCACCGGCTCAACTCGTTCGGCTTTTTATATCTGGCGGACATCGGCGGCGCGAAGTACGCCAACGCCAGCAACGTCGGGATTCTGGATGTGGTTGCCGCGCTCGAATGGGTGCGTGACAATATCGCGAATTTCGGCGGCGATCCGAACAACGTGACGATTTTCGGACAATCCGGAGGTGCGGGCAAGGTAAGCACGCTGCTGGCGATGCCTTCCGCCAAGGGGTTGTTCCACCGCGCAATTGTCCAGAGCGGCGCGAATTTGAAGGGCGTTCCCACGGACGACGCAACCAAAACCGCGCACCTGCTGATGGACAAGTTAGGCGTGAAGACTGCCGACGAGTTGCAACAGGTACCGATGGATCAACTGATCGCGGCCACGCTCGCGACGCGCGGGCTGCGGCTGGCGCCGGTGTTGGATGGTAAAACACTGCCCGCTGGTCCTTTTGATCCCGGTGCGCCTACTATGTCGGCGGATGTTCCGCTGCTCATCGGAACCACCGAATTCGAAATCAACTTCTTCCCGAATACCAAGCTCGACCCAATCGACGATAGCGAGCTGCACGCCGCCGTGAAGCAGGCCACGCGCGCGGGCGACGCGGAAGTGGACAAGTTGATTGCCCTTTATCGCAAGGGCCGGCCGAAGGCCACGGATATCGATCTATCGGAGATCATCGCATCGGATGGTTTCCGCACCAGCGTGATCGCCGAAGCGGAACGCAAATCGGCGCAGGCAGCGCCGGTGTACATGTACTATTTCACCTGGAAGACGCCGGTGCGCGACGGCAAGTTGAAGGCGTTTCATACCCTGGAGATTCCCTTCGTTCTCGCCAATGTGGATGAAGCCAAATCCATGACGGGTTCGGGGGCCGACCGCTATGCGCTGCAAGATAAAATGAGCGGAGCGTGGGCCTCGTTCGCACGCGGCGGCAATCCGAATCACAAGGGTCTTCCCAATTGGCCGGCATTCAAGGCCGATCAGCGCGCAACCATGGTCTTCGATAATCAGTGCAAAGTGGTGAACGATCCGCACGGTGAGGAGCGGCTCGCTCTGGCCTCTCTACGGCAGAGCGCGCAAGGCTAAACCCATTACGGAATTCGAGTGATTTTCGCGAAGCCTTCCTCGCGAGACGGCGCAATCATCTGACGCGCCATTTTCCGGATCGCTTCTTCGGGCACAACGCGCTCGCGTACCTGGTTGCGCTGGATGCAGATTTCAACCGGAACATCGAAGAACAGCGCTTCCAACGTGCAACCGTAGCGTTGCGCCAGAATCGCGTATGGTTTGCGCTCCCACAGGGTCAGATGCGTGGCATCGACATAAGTGACGGGCCGGCCGGCGGCAATGCGCTGGCGAATCAGATAGCGGACTGTGGAGAAAACACGAGCGTTCATCGCTTGATGCTGCGGATGGTCCGCGATCAGGCGCCGGACCTCGTCCGATGAAATGGCGTTTACGCCGAGATTCGCAAGATAGGTGGACTTACCGGAACCAGGCAACCCGACCGTGATGACCAGCCGCACCTAAACCAGGTAACGGCCGGCGGCCAGAAGCCGCTCGGCGATCCGGCGGCGCGCCGCAATCGCATTCACCGGCTCGAATTTAGCGAAGCGCTTCAGGACCGCAAGGTTGGTGCGCAGAGAATCGCCCTCCGAGCTCGCGGCTAGCATGTTGCGAGCGGCGCTTTCCACAATCTCCATAGCCTCGCGCAGAAAGACGGCGCAGGCGTCGGCCGCAATCTCGCCTTTGTGCAAACCCGCCAGTTTTTGAGTGCGCAGATAAACCGATTCCATAGCGAAAGCATTCATCGAAATATCCGTGATGGCTGCCAGAACTTCCTGTTGTTCCTCCAGAGCCAGCCCGAACTTCTGATAAGCCACGCCCAACACCAGGAGGGCGATTTTCTTGGCGTTTTCCACCAACCGCGCGTCTTCGCTCGCGCCCGATGCCAGGGTTGGCCCCGAGAGAATTTCGGCCTGCAGCTTGGTCACCGCCGCAACCAGGCCCAATTGTCCGCGCATGGCGCGCTTCAGCAGCATACCCGTGGCGAGCAACCGGTTGATTTCGTTGGTGCCCTCGAAGATCCGATTGATGCGTGAATCGCGATACGCGCGTTCCACCAGATAATCCTGATGGTAGCCATAGCCGCCGTGAATCTGGACGGCTTCGTCGGTGACATAATCCAGCATCTCCGACGCGAAGATCTTGATGTAGGAGCATTCCGCCGCGAATTCCTCCACGGCTTTCAGTTCCGTTTGCGCCGCATCGGGCTGGCTCCACGAGAAGCCTTCCATCTGGCTTTCGATAAGCCCCACCACGCGATAGGTGGCCGACTCGGTGGCGAAGAGCCGGATAGCCATTTCCGCCAGCTTGTGCTGAATCATGCCGAACTCGGCGATGGACTTGCCGAACGCCTTGCGCTCCTTGGCGTAGTTCAGCGAAACGCGCAGCACTTCCTTGGCGCCTCCGCAGGCGAATGCGCCCAGCTTCAGCCGGCCGATGTTGAGGATGTTGAACGCGATGATATGTCCGCGGCCAATCTCGCCCAGAACATTTTCCACGGGCACCTTTACGTTGTCCAAAAAGATGGGCGTGGTGGAGCTTCCCTTGATGCCCATCTTCTTTTCTTCCGCGCCCGGATTGACACCCGGGAACTTGCGCTCGACCAGAAATGCGGTGAACTTCTCGCCGTCCACCTTCGCAAAAATAGTGTAGAAATCGGCCGCACCGCCATTGGTGATCCACATTTTTTGGCCGTTGAGAATATAGTGCTTGCCATCCGGGCTCAAATCGGCGCGAGTGCGCGCGGCCAACGCGTCCGATCCGGCTTGCGGTTCGCTGAGCGCGTAGGCGGCTACCAATTCCGCGCTGGCCACTCGGGGAAGATAGCGCTGTTTCTGTTCTTCCGTTCCGAAGAGCAATAAGGGAAGGGCGCCGATCCCGGTCTGTCCCCCGTGCCAGGCAGCGTAGGAGCCGTCTTTCGAAACGCCCTCGCCCACCAGCATGGCGGAGGTGAGATCCATTTCCATCCCGCCGTATTTCTCCGGGAGATGCACGGACGTCAAGCCGATCTCGCCGGCCTTGCGCAGCACCGCCACGGCGACACCCGGTTCCTGGTGCTGGATGGCTTCCACGTAGGGCGCGATTTCCTTGGTCCAGAACTCTTCCGTGGTGCGGGCGATAGCCCGGTGTTCGTCCGTGAAGTCTTCGGGGGTGAAGACCTCCGAGGGCAGCGTAGGCTCGATGAGGAACGAGCCGCCCTTATGCTTCGTGGGAGAGATTGTCGAGGATGCCATCGGAATTATTCCTTATGAGATTTTCGAAAATGCCGGCAGCGCCCTGGCCCCCGCCAACACACATGGTCACCATGCCGTAGCGAGTGTCCTTGCGATGCATTTCGCGCAGGATGGTGGCGGTGAGTTTCGCGCCCGTGCAGCCCAGCGGATGGCCCAGCGCGATGGCGCCACCGTTGGGATTCACCCGATCAAGATCCAGACCCGCCTTGCGAATCACAGCCAGGGCCTGGACCGCGAAGGCTTCGTTCAGTTCAATGACACCGATATCTTCGGTCTTCAAGCCGGCGAGCGCCAGCGCTTTGGGGATGGCGACCACCGGCCCGATGCCCATGATCTCCGGCGGAACTCCCGCCACGGCGAAGCTGACGAAGCGCGCCATGGGCTTCAGACCGAGCTCGGTGGCTTTCTTCTCCGACATCACAATCGCCGCAGCCGCTCCATCGCTGGTTTGCGAGGAATTGCCGGCCGTCACGGTACCGTCGGATTGAAACACGGGCTTCAATTTTGCGAGAGCTTCCATGGACGTGTCGGCGCGTGGGCCTTCGTCCTTGGTAAACATGGCCGTGTGATGCTTCGGCGATCCGTTATCGAGCGTGGTTGACTCGATAGGAACAGGCACCAACTCGTCATCGAACTTGCCCGCGGTCTGCGCGTGCAAAGCATGCTGGTGGCTGCGATAGGCGAATTGATCCGCGTCCTCCCGGCTAATGCCGTACTTGTGCTGCACCTGCTCGGCGGTGAGCCCCATGCCCATGTAGATCTGCGGCAGATGATCCACCATCCAGGGATTGGGCGAGAATTTGTTGCCCGCCATCGGAATCATGCTGAGCGATTCAGCTCCGCCAGCGATGATGATCTGTGCGCTGCCGGAACGAATACGGTCGGCAGCCATGGCGATAGCCTGCAGGCCGGAGGAACAAAAACGGTTGATGGTGATACCTGGCACTGAGTCCGGCAAACCCGCGCGGAGGGCGGCGATGCGTGCGACGTTCATGCCCGATTCAGCTTCCGGCATTGCGCAGCCCAGGATTACGTCGTCGATTTCCTCCGGCGCGATGGCCGGGTGTTTTTCGAGCAGCCGCCGGATGACCAGCGCCGCCAGATCGTCGGGGCGGCTGTTGCGTAAGCTACCTTTGGGCGCTTTGCCGACCGGCGTTCGCAAACAATCTAAAATTACAGCTTCCATGATTTATCTCAAGATCAGTTTCGGAGTGGCTTACCCGTCTTCAGCATATACTGCATGCGCTCCTGCGTCTTCGGGTTGCCGCACAGGCTCAAGAACGCTTCCCGCTCCAGATCGAGCAGGTACTGCTCGGAGACGGTCTGTTCACCGGAGAGCCGGCCGCCACTCAGGATGTGCGCGAGCTTCTCGGCCACGATCATATCGTAATCACTGATAAAGTGGCCCTGCCGGGCGGACCATGCGCCCAGCTTCATCATCGCGTAGGCGCTTTCGCCCGCTACCTTTATGTCCGTGCGCGGCGTGCCGGGCGCGTAGTTCGCAACCAGCGAGAGCGCCAGCGCTTTGGCGTCGAAGATGAGGCGCTCAGGATTCATCGAAATGGCATCCGAGCGATGCAGCAATCCCAACTTCTGCGCCTCGGCGGCACTGGTTGAGACTTTCGCGTAACCAATGGTCTCGAAAATTCGCAATGGATCCTTTAGACGGACCAGCAGTTCCTTGCAGCCGCCGCCGGCCGGGATCACCCCCACGGCCATTTCGACCAACCCCATGTATGTTTCGGCTGACGCTTGCGCGCGCGTGGAATGCAATACGATTTCGCAGCCGCCGCCTAGCGTGCGCGAGAACGGCGCCGCCACCACGGGCTTGGCCGCGTACTTCAACGCCATGTTGGTTTGTTGGAATCGCTGGACGGCGAAGTTCAGCTCGTCCCATTCGCCTTCTTGCGCGGCCAGCAGCACCAGCATCAGATTGGCGCCGGCGCTGAACGCTTCCCCTTCGTTGGCGATGATCATCGCTTCGAAATTGCGATTGGTCTCTTCCAGGCCGGCGTGCAGCATCGCGACGTTGTCTTCGCCCAGGGTGTTCAGCTTGCTATGAAACTCGACGCACAACACGCCGTCGCCTAAATCGATCAGCGACGCACCGGCATTCTCAAACACCACGCCATTGGTGCGCTTGCGATCCCGCAATGTCAGGATGCCGGGCCGAGGTTCGATCGGCTGGTGGCTATTGGAACGGAAATCAAAATATTCCGTAGTGGGACGGCCGAGCGGCTCAGGCGGACGATAGAGCGCGATGGTGCCGCGCGCGAGTGCGTCTTTGATATTGCCGGGCAACACGCGTTTTTCTATTTCGAGCCGCGAGACCACTTCGAGAAAACCAATGGCATCCCACAGCTCGAATGGACCAAGCGCGTGGCCGTAGCCCCAACGCATGGCGCGGTCGATTTCGACCATGCGATCCGAAATTTCAGGGATCATCTCCGCGCAGTAGAGAAAATAATCGCTCAAGACCTTCCACAGGAACCGGCCTGCGCGGTCGTCTGAGCGGAACAGGGTACGCACACGCTCACCCAGATCCTCAATGTTGCGCGCGGCGTCGACGGAGGGGAAGCGCGGCTTTTGCTGCGGCTGATATTCGAGCGTCTTCCAGTTGAGCGCGTGAATCTCACGATCCTTGCCTACGCGTTTGTAGAAGCCCTGGCCGGTCTTGTCGCCCAGCCACTTGCGCTCAATCATCTTCTTCTGGAAATCGAGCGGCAGAAAACGATCGCGCCACGGATCATTGGGAACAAGCTCATAAAGGTTGCTTCCAACGAACGCCCAGACATCCAGGCCAACCAGATCGAGCAAACGGAAGCTGGCGCTCTTCGGGACGCCAATCAGAGCGCCGGTGAGTGCGTCCACTTCCTCGATGGTGAAATCGTCTTCCAGCATCGCCTTGCCGACCGTTCCGCCCAGAAAACTGCCAATGCGATTGGCGATAAAGTTGGGAGTGTCCTTGGTGCGAACCACGCCTTTGCCCAAGCGGCGGTCGGCGAATTGTTCCACCTCTGCAAGAATGCGCGGATCGGTCTCCGGCCCCGGTATCAGCTCCATCAAATGGAGATAACGCGGCGGATTGAAGAAGTGCGTGCCGAGAAAGTGGCGGCGAAACTCGGGTGAAAAACCCGCGGAGATTTTCCCGAGCGGGATGCCGCTGGTATTGGTTGAAAGAATGGTGCCGAGCTTTCGCGCGGCGTCCACCTTCTGCCACAGAGCGCGCTTCGCATCCAGGTTTTCAACAATGGCTTCGATAATCCAGTCGCAGGTCGCAAGCTTATCGAGATCGTCTTCAAAATTGCCGGTTTCGACCAGCGGCCCCAGGTCATCGGCGAAGAATGCGGCGGGGCGCGACTTCACGGCGTTCTGCAGGCCCTGCAGCGCGGCCGCGTTGCGGTTGGGCTGGCCAGGGACATCCAGCAACAGCGAAGGAACACCCGCATTCGCAAAATGCGCGGCGATACGGGAACCCATGGTGCCCGCGCCCAGTACGGCGATACGACGAATGGTTCGCATGAAGAATACTTGACGATTATAGCGTTGGACCCTGGCCGCGCCTACCGGTTTACAGCGCTCATGTGCTGCTCTGGATAGCGAGTTCCGGCCGTACAGCCTTTGGGAAGCACTCGATCGATCTCCTCCAGCTCGGAAGGAGTGAGCGCGACATCCAGCGCCTTGAGATTCTCCTCCAGACGCGACAGCTTCTTGGTGCCAGGAATCGGAACGACATCTTCGCCCTGCGCCATCACCCAGGCCAGCGCGATCTGCGCGGGTGTCGCACCTTTGGCGCGAGCCAGCGCTTCGATATGCCGAACCAGATCGAGATTTTTGTGGAAATTGTCACCCTGGAAACGCGGCTGAAAACGGCGGAAGTCGTCTTCGGGAATGTCCTCGGGACGTTGGAATTGGCCGGTGAGAAAGCCGCGGCCGAGCGGGCTGTAGGCGACAAAGCCGATGCCGAGTTCGCGGACGGTAGCCAGGATGTCTTCCTCCGGGTCCCGAGTCCAAAGCGAATATTCAGTTTGCAGGGCGCTGATGGGATGCACGCGATGGGCGCGCCGGATGGTGGCACAGGCCGCCTCGGAAAGCCCCAGATAGCGCACCTTCCCTTCCTGCACCAGATCCGCCATGGCGCCCACTGTGTCTTCGATCGGCGTCTTGGTATCCACGCGATGCTGGTAATAAAGATCGATCACATCTACGTTCAGCCGCTGGAGCGAGGCCTCGCAGCAGGCGCGAACATATTCGGGACGGCCGCTTACGCCCAGGAATTTTCCATCGGGCGATCGCTGGTTGCCGAACTTGGTGGCGAGCACCACTTCCTGGCGGCGGCCTCGAATCGCCTGGCCCACCAGCGCCTCATTCTTGCCTATTCCGTACATGTCCGCGGTGTCCAGGAAGTTCATTCCCCGATCGAGCGACAGTTGAATGGTGGCGATGGATTCTGCGTCGTCGGTCTTGCCGTAAAACTCCGACATGCCCATGCATCCCAAACCCATGCGGGAAACTTTGAGTCCAAGCGAACCTAACGCTACTTGTTTCATATGAGTCCTTTCTGAATAACGGAAAACGCTCTCTAGGGTGGCGGCTGGTTTTAGACCGGTACTTCGGGCTCGGGCGCGTGATGGCGGCGGAGCGGCACGTCGCGCAACATCAGGTGCAGACCGATGGCCAGCGTCATGATGACGGCGCTCGCGAAGAAAATGCTCTGCAGGCCATGCAGCAGCCCGGTACGCACGTTCGCCATCAGCAGCTGCAGAAGCTGAAGTCCGCTCGCGGAATGGCCGAACATGGCGTCCAACTGCGGGCGCAATTGGCCCAATAGCAAAGGGTTCGAAAACAATTTCAAAGCTTCGGGCGGCGTGCCGGCCGGAATTCCCACCGTCAGATCGTGATGATAGCTGGTGAGCAGCACGCTGCCAAAAACCGCCACTCCCATGGTGCTTCCGATGGATCGAAAGAATGCGGTAGAGGCCGTGGCCGCTCCCATCTGGCTGCGGGGCGCCACATTCTGGACCGCGACTGTGTAGACGGGCTGCAGCAGGCCCATGCCGGTGCCCGCGATGATCATCGCGAGAATCACGTCGGCGCGCTGGGTAGCGACGCCCATGCGGGCAAACAGGATCATGCCGATCGCAACCAGCACGGAGCCCGAGACCGCGGCGATCTTATAACTTCCCAGGCGCAGATTGAGCTGCCCGGTGACGATGCTCCCCACCACCGCACCCATCATCAGCGGGGTAAGCAGACTGCCGGACTGCGTGGCCGAAACGCCCAGCACACCCTGCATGAACAGGGGCAGATAAATGATGACGCCGAACATTCCCATGCCAAGCAGGAACACGCAAATCGAGCACAGACTGATGATCGGATTGCGGAACAGCGATAGCGGAATCAGCGGCTCGATGGCCCTGCTCTCGGCTCGCAAAAACACGGCCAGCATCACGGCGGAGAAGGCGAGCAACGATTCCACGCGCGTGGAGCTCCAGCCGTAATCGGTCACCCAAGTGAGAGCCAGCAGTAGCGGCACGATGCAAAGAATCAGCGAGATCAATCCCGCCCAATCCAGACGCCGCTTCACGCCCTGCGGATGCAAATCGGGAAACTGGAAATAAATCGCGGCGATCGCGAGCAGGCCCACCGGAAGGTTCACATAGAAAGCCGCGCGCCAGGAGACGTGATCGGTGAGCCAGCCTCCGAGCGTAGGGCCGAAGATGGACGCCAGTCCCCAGGAAGCCGCGAAGAAGCCTTGGTACTTGCCGCGCTCGGCCGGCGAAAATACATCGCCGATGATGATGAACGCCAGGCCCATCATCATTCCTGCGCCAATGCCCTGCAGTCCGCGAAACAGGATGAGCTGGTTCATGCCATCGAGGCGCAAAAATGTGAAGGTCCCCGATGCGCCGCATAGCGCGGAGGTGAACACAAACATGGTGGCGCCGCCCAGGAAAAACCATTTTCGGCCGTACATGTCGGATAACTTGGCGAAGATGGGGACCGCCAGCGTGGAGGTGAGCAGGTACGTGGTGGACACCCATGGATAGCGGTCGAATCCGGAAAGCTGGGCGATGATGCGCGGCTCGGCGGTGCCAACGATGGTCTGATCGAGCGCGGCCAGCAACACCGATAGCATCAACCCCATCATGGTTGCGAACATTTGGGGCCGCGTGAGCCGGATGAGGCCGGAAGTATGGAATTTGGGCTCGACTGCGGAGGCGGGCATTCCTAATGTTATCCTGTTTGCCGTCGGCTTTCACTGACGGCCACGGCATGATTACCACGATATGACGTCCACCTCAGACGCCTACTTACGCGCGGCGCTGGATCAGGCGCGCAAGAGCTTGTCCGAAGGCGGCATTCCCATCGGCTCGGTGCTGGTGCATGACGGCCGGATCATCGGGCAAGGTCACAACTGCCGCGTGCAGACCGGAAGCGCCATCGACCATGGCGAGATGAATTGTCTGCGCAATGCCGGCCGCCTGCCGGCCAGGATTTATCGGGCCAGCACCATTTATTCGACGCTCTCGCCTTGCCCCATGTGCAGCGGCGCCATCGTCCTGTATAAGATCCCGCGCGTGGTGGTGGGTGAGAACAAAACTTTTCTTGGCGCGGAGGATTACATGCGTAGCCAGGGCATTCAAGTGGAAGTGCTGCAGGATGAGGAGTGCATCCAAATGATGACGGACTTCGTTCGAGCCAACCCCTCCCTGTGGAACGAGGATATTGGTGTCTGAGATGGATCTGAAGGTTCAAACCTTGAATCGAGCGTTGGTGGACGATTTGATCCAACGGGCGCGCGCGGCGCCCAGGCGTCGCATCAATCACAACTTTCATGCGTCCATGGAAGACAATCCGCATCGCTTCTTGAATGTGATGGCGAAGGGAACTTATATCGCTCCCCACCGGCACCTGAATCCACCCAAGGCGGAATCTTTCGTGGTTCTGGAGGGTGAGATCGCGTTCTTTATCTTCGATGATGCAGGCCTCGTGACGCGCACGGAAATCCTGGGTGTCGATCCCACTGGGATCGACCTGACGCCCGGGGTGTGGCACACACTGACACCGCTGTCGGAGCACGCGGTCTGTTACGAAGTGAAGCCGGGCCCGTATTCAGCGTCGACCGACAAAGATTTCGCTCCCTGGGCGCCGCGAGAAGGTGATCCGGCAGCGGCGGCTTATCTGGAAAGCTTGCTGCAGCCGCTCAGAAGCAGGCGTGTTTGACGGTGTCCACCAGCGCGTGCAATCCGGCGGATGCGAATATGCTGGAGCTTTTCTCGAAAACCTTGCCGTAGGCTACGCCCGCGATGGTCGCCAGGATCATGTAACGCCAATTCGGCAGCGGACCGGGCCCGTTGTCGAGATGCGCGCATCCGAAGATGAACGCGGAGATCAGCAGTGTTGTGGTGCTGGCCCCAAAGCGCTGAGCAATGCAATTCTGGATGAGTCCCCGAAAGAGGATTTCTTCCGGCAGCGCGGTTATGGCGAGGATGATCAGATACTCGGTTCCAATGCGCGCCGGTGAAGATTGCGCAGGCCGATGAAAGGGCGGCAGAAAGCCGATGGCACGCCCGAGCGCAATGAGAATCGGCGCGCAAGCAACGAAGCCGAGCAGCAAGTTGACCAAGTCGCGCCACGATCGCGGAAGATCGATTTTCATCCCGCTGAGCCGCCGGTACAGCAGAAATATCGAGAGGGCAAGCAAGATAGCCACCGCATAAGCCGTCAAATGTAGCGTGCTCTGTGCTGGCTTCGGTATCCATTGGTAGCCGAGGGAGAATTCGAGAGGAAACCACAGCAGCGCGATGATGACAAAGTCGAGCCACGTGGGCGGCGGGGCGAGGCGAGCAAGATACGCGACAGCCATGGGCAGGAACGTATAGACCAGGATCAAGGCCGCTAGCGGAAAGCTGAAAGCGCCCAGATGGGCCGCGATTGCCAGGAAGGCCGCGGACAATACGGCCGGGATCGCAAACAAGATCAGGCGCCTAGAATTTCGATGTACCGCGCCACGGCCTCAATCCCGCGGAAGAAATTCGGCAGGTGCAGCTTTTCGTTGGGGGCGTGCAGATTGTCATCCGGCAATCCGAAGCCCATCATGACGCTCGGAATCCCCAGGTGCTCTTCGAACGCGGCGACGATCGGAATAGATCCGCCGGAGCGAATGTACACCGTCTCCTTGCCGAACACCTGTTTCATGGCTTCGGCAGCGGCGTGAATGAAGCGATTGTCCGGATTCACCAGCGATGGCGGCGCGTTGTGGATGGTCTTGTACTCGGCCGTTACGCCCTTGGGACAAGCCGCGGCGACAGCCTTCTGCAACTGCGCCACGGCTTCATCGGGCTTTTGATCCGCCACCAGGCGCATGCTCACTTTCGCCAGCGCCCGCGCGGGGATCACGGTCTTCGCTCCTTCGCCGATAAATCCGCCACGAATACCGTGGACTTCCAGCGTAGGGCGCGCCCACAAACGCTCGAACAACGGAACTTCGGGCTCGCCCACCAATTCCTTGACGCCGACTTCCTTCTCTTTGTACTCGCTTTCATCGAACGGAAGCCGGGCCCACGCAGCCCGTTCCTTGGCGCTGGGCGGGACCACGCGATCGTAAAATCCTGGAATGCGAATATGCCCTTCGCGATCCTTAAGCGTGGAGAGGATCTCTGCGATGGCCTGCAGCGGGTTGGGCGCGGCGCCGCCATACACGCCCGAGTGCAGATCGTGATTTGCGCCTTCCACGATCAACTCGCCATAGATGATGCCGCGCAGACCGACACAGATGGTGGGCAGCTCGGGCGCGAACATCTCTGTATCGCAAATCACCGCGGCGTCGCATTTCAGGCGCGCCGGTTTGCTCGCCACATACGCTTCGATGTGCTCGCCGCCCACTTCTTCCTCACCCTCGATCAAGAACTTCACATTGATCGGCAGCCGTCCGTGCTGCTTCAGCAGACCCTCCACAGCTTTGATCAGGATGTAAGTCTGGCCTTTGTCATCAGCCGACCCACGCGCATAGATATTGTCGTTGCGGATGTCCGGTTCAAATGGCGGCGTTTTCCATTCGTCCAGCGGATCGGGCGGCTGCACGTCGTAAAGCCCGTAAAAGAGCAGCGTAGGTTTCCCCGGCGCGCCTAGCCATTCGGCGTAGACCAGCGGATTCCCTTCCCCTTCGATCAATTGCGCCTGCTCAAGCCCGGCGCGCTCCAACTCGCCGCGCACGAATTCAGCCGCGCGCTGGATATCCGGCTTATTCTCGGACAGCGTGCTGATGCTGGGAATGCGGAGGAAGGTTTTCAATCCTTCCAGGTAACTGTCATGGTGCTGCTCGAAATAATTCATCGCGTCCTTATTCATTTGGCGACCAGACCCACTTCGCTCACAATGATCCCTAACGTCCGTCTGTCGTCCGCAGCCGGCGGCAGCGCGTGATCCAGCGCAAACTCGATTCGCACCAATTCGCCATGCAACTTATCCGCGGGCACATCGCGGGTGTAAGTGAACTGACCGGACTTAGTGTAGATCTGCGGCTCCAGCTTATAGCCTTGGATGGCCGCCGACAACTGCACCGAAGTCAGTTTCTGAATCACCGCGTCTGGAACGGCCAGCTTCACCACCAGTTGAGCGCCCTTCTGATCGGAGTGCAGCGGCGGCGATAGATCCACGGCGAATTCCTGGTCGGTCCAGCGCCAGGCGTTCTGCTCCACGCCGTAGAAGCCTTTTACAAAATGGCTGGCTACGTTCGGATCGCCGGCGGAGACGTCGCTGGCAAACTGGCTTTGACTGGAAGCCTGGCGCCGACGCTTGCAGCTGGAGCCTGCCAGGAGCAGCGGAATCAAGATGAGTGTTAAAAGAAGGGATCGCATTAATTAAAGGTAACTAGCTCAGTCTCCACACTTGTCAATCTCCGCACTTCTCTACATCCACCAGGCAGCTGTAGAACGTGGCGCCACCGCCGATGTCGGTGAGTCTGTCGGAGGTCAGGACATTGATGTTGCGACGATCGGGGGCAAGTTTGTTCCAGCGGACCGAGGGCGCCAACACCACGCCCAGACGCACCACGCCGTTCACGCTGGCAATCAACGTACAACTGCCGCGATGGTTGAAAACTCGCACGCGATCACCATCCTCAATTCCGCGCGTCCGCGCGTCTTCCACATGCAGGAACAATGTGGCGGTCTGCCCCACCGCCGAAGCATCGTTGCCGAAGGTGGAGTTCATACTGTCGTGGCTCTTGGACGGAATCAATTCCAATGGAAAGCGCGCGCGCAGCTCGGGCGAGCCGAGACGCGATTCGGTGGGCGGCTCATAGTGCAGCGCCTCCGCGCCAAATTCGCACTTGACGGACGGTGTGCCGAAACCGCCTTGGGCGAAAGGCAGGAAAGGATCGGAATCCGGCGCGACGTTCAGACGAACGGAATGCTCCTGGTCCAGGCGCTCCAGAGTGATGCCCTGCAAAAAGGGATGGCCGGAATCGAGCAGGGTCCGGATCATGTCGTCTTCAGAATCCGCGAAGCAGGCCTCGTCGAAACCCAGGCGCTCAGCCAACAGCCGGAACACTTCCACGTTCGATTTGGCCTCGCCGGGCGCAGGCAGGGCGGGCCGGGCCAACTGCAAGTGGTAATGTCCGTACGCCAGATAAAGATCGGTGTGCTCCAGAAACGTCGTCGCAGGCAGCAAAATGTCGGCATGATCGGCGGTGTCGTTCTGAAACTGCTCCAGCACGACGGTGAAAAGATCTTCGCGACGCATCCCTGACAACACCAAGTTCTGATTGGGAGCCACGGCTGCCGGATTCGAGTTGTACACCACCATGGCCTTCACCGGAGGGTCCTGCAACTGCGTCAGCGCCTTGCCCAATTCCACCATATTGACGATGCGCGCCTCGCGTCCCAGCGGCGATCGCTGCTGCAATTCCGGCAACTCGAGTCCAGCCTTGTCGAAGTGAAAAGCCGAGCTAGTGGAGAGCTGCAAGCCCCCGCCCACTTCGCGCCACGATCCAATCAGCGCAGGCAGAGCCGCAACGGCGCGCGCCGCCGATCCGCCTCGTTCGCTGCGCTGGATGCCGTAGTTCATGCGGATGACAGCGGGCCGGGTGGTGGCGTACTCGCGCGCGAGCGAAACCACGTCCTCGCGCGGAATCCCGGTCAGTTGCTCCACTCGCTCCGGCGGAAACTGGAGGGCGCGTTCGGCCAGCGCGTCAAATCCGTTGGTGTAATTCGCAATGTAATCCGCATCGTGCAATTTTTCGCCGATGATCACGTGCATCAGGCCCAGGGCCAGCGCCAGGTCGCTGCCGGGATAGATAGCAAAGTTTTTGTCGGCAAGTTTGACGGTGCGAGTGCGAATTGGATCGATGGTGTAGAGTCGAGCGCCGTTACGCCGTGCCTCCACGATGAACGGCCACAGATGTACATTTGTGGCGAGCACATTCGCGGCCCAGGCGATGATCAGCTTGGAATGGCGAAACTGCTCGGGCTCCGTGCCATACCGAAAGCCGAGGGTCTGCTTAAGCGCCTCACCTCCGGCTGAGGAGCAAATGGTCCGGTCCAGGCGCGACGCCCCCAGGCGGTGAAAGAAACGGCGATCCATACCGGAGCCGTTCAGCATTCCCATGGTGCCGGCGAAGCTATAAGGGAGAATCGCTTCGGGGCCGTATTCGTCCGACACCCGGCGTAACCGGTCGGCAATGGTATCCAGCGCTTCGTCCCAGGAAATCCGCTCGAATTTGCCCGCGCCCTTGGCGCCGGTACGCTTCTGCGGATAGAGCAACCGGTCCGGCGAGTACTCGCGATCTAAGTACCGCGCCACCTTGCCGCACAGAAATCCGCGGGTTACCGGGTGTGCCGGGTCGCCGCGCAAGTGGCTGCCTTTGCCATTATCTACATTGACATCTACGTTAATCAGGAGCGAGCAGGTATCAGGACAATCCAGCGCGCAGACGGAGTGTCGCACTTCCGGCATTCCTCGATTATAGAACTTCGGGCGATCTAGAGCTTCGGACGACGTAGAGCTTCTCCCTCGGGAAACCTCGGCGTCTTCAGCGGCGTCTGGTTATCAAACGGCTGGTACCAAGTGTGCTTTTGAGACCGGACTTTACAATTTTGCGGGCTACTTTTTGGCGTTACAATCGACCTTTGGCAGTAGAATAGAAGTGAGGAGTTCAGCCATGCGTCGCCTCGTCCCTGTGCTCTTGTTCGTAGGTCTGGCGGGACTTGCCTTCGGGCAGGGCCAGCCGGGCGGTTCTTGGTCCCTGGGCGGGTTCGGCAGCGTCTTGTACCCTGGCATGGGCCATGCGCCCACGGCGACTCCGCCGATCGGCCAATTTGCGAGCTCTGGTTTCGGGCACGGCGGCGGCTTTGGGGGAGGACATGCGTCGCATCCGCAACACGGCTCTGCCGTGATTGTGCCTTATCCCGTTTATTACGGCGGTTACTACGGCGGTTACGGATACGATCCTTCGGCTAGCGGCTATCAGCAGGGTTATGCACCCGGTTACGCCGACGACGGTTCGCAATCGGGCGGTCCGGGCTTACCCTCCGTGGTGATCAATCAGAACTTCGTTCCGCCGCAAGCGAATCCTCAGGTGCGCGATTACAGCGACCAGCAAGCCCAGCAACAGCAGCAACCACAGGATCAGTCGGGGATGAAGGTGTACCAGGGACCTCCCGTGCACCCTTATCCCGAGTCAGCCGTCACTCAGCGCACCGCTGCCAGTGATCAGCCCACCATCTACCTGATCGCGCTGCGCGACCATACCATCGTTCAGGCGCTTGGCTATTGGATGGAGGGCAGCACGTTGCACTACGTAAGCGCCGAGCACACGCTCAACCAACTGAGTATCGACCTGGTGGATCGCGATCTTTCGCAGCGTTTGAACGACGAGCGCAACGTGGATTTCCGGCTGCCGCAACCGCGTTAAGCGGCTGTGTACTGGCGAAGAAACTCGGCGTCGCCTTCCAGGAAATCGTAGTCAACTAACCGCTCGCGGGGGGCCCATAGGATTTGCTCAAAGTCCAGATTCTTCGGTTCCCCTAAGAATTCCAGCACGCGATAGAACATCAGCATAATCGGCCAACGCCCTCCATATTGGAATTCATAGCGCCCGATCTCTGGGCCCACTTGCGCGCGGATGCCCAGTTCTTCTTCGAGCTCCCGCACCACAGCGTTCTCCGGCGTTTCGTCCGGCTCCACTTTGCCGCCCGGAAACTCCCACTTCAGCGGATGCTGGCGCGTTCGCTTGCGCTGCGCGATCAGGATGCGCCCGTCACGCTCGATCACGGCGGCGACTACGGTGGTCATTCGGGATCACATTGCATAATTAAGGTGAGACACTTTATTGTACAGCGAGATCTTTCTCGATCACTTCAAAAATCCGCGCAACGTGGGGGAGCTTCCGGCGCCCGCTGTGACGGTGGAGATTTCCAATCCCGCTTGCGGCGACATTTTTCGCTTGTCGGCGCGCTTCGAAGATGGCCGCGTCGCCGAGGTTGGCTATAAGGTGCGTGGCTGCACGGCGTCTATCGCCAGCGGCTCCGTGCTAACCGAATGGATGCTCGGAAAGTCCCGCGCCGAACTGGGAGCTCTGACTGCGAGCGTCATCGAATCCGCAGTGGGCGGTCTGATCCCGGAATCGAAACACGCGGCAGTGTTATGCCTGGACGGCGTGAAGGCGCTGTTGAAACAGAAGTGATGGCTTGCCGATTGTCCGATGCTCCAGGCCGTTTACTGTTAGAATCCTCATAGATCCTACTTCTTGTTATGCCTGAATTACCCTCGACTCTCGGAGCCCTGAAAAGCAGCAAATTTGGCGAGCGGCACGTCGGAGACCGATCCGTCAAAAGCGAGCTGCGTGAGAACCTGATCTGCAAACTACAGCGCGGTGAGGAGCTGTTCCCCGGCGTGGTGGGCTACGAAGATACCGTGGTCCCGCAGATCGTCAACGCCGTGCTGTCGCGGCATAACTTCATCCTGCTGGGTCTGCGTGGACAGGCTAAGACACGCATCATCCGGATGCTCACTGGCCTGCTCGATGAACACACTCCCTACGTGGCAGGCTGCGAAATCCGCGACAATCCGTTTCACCCCATCTGCAGCCGGTGCCGCAAACTGATCGCCGAGCAAGGCGAGACTACGCACATCGCCTGGCTGGACCGCGATCAGCGCTACGTGGAAAAGCTGGCCACCCCGGACGTCACCATTGCCGACATGCTGGGCGACATCGATCCCATCAAGGCCGCTCGCGGCGGGCACGAACTCTCGAGCGAAATGACGGTGCACTACGGCCTGTTGCCGCGCGCCAATCGAGGGATTTTCGCCATCAACGAATTGCCGGATCTGGCAGGCAAGATCCAGGTGGGCTTGTTCAACATCATGCAGGAAGGCGACGTGCAGATCAAAGGCTACCCCGTCCGCCTGCCGCTCGACATCATGCTGGTCTTTACCGCCAACCCGGAAGATTACACCGCGCGCGGAAAAATCATCACGCCGCTCAAGGACCGCATTGGCAGCGAGATCCGCACCCACTATCCGCTCACGGTGGAACAAGGTTTGTCCATCACCAAGCAGGAATCCTGGGTGGAACGTCCCTCGCCGATTCGCCTGGAAGTCCCCAGCTACATTCGCGAGATCGTGGAGCAGCTCGCGTTCCTGGCTCGCGAGGACAAGCGGGTGGACAAGCGCTCTGGCGTCAGCCAGCGGTTGCCGATTTCAGCGCTTGAAAACGTGATCTCGAACGCCGAACGCCGGGCGCTCAAAGCCCGTGAAGATTTGGCTGTGCCTCGCGTGCTGGACATTTACGCCGCGCTGCCCTCCATCACCGGGAAGCTGGAACTGGAATACGAAGGCGAGCTGAAGGGCGGCGACAACATCGCGCGGGAATTGATCAAGACGGCCGTTAGCAAGGTGTATACCAATTACTTCGAAGGCGTCAACGTAGCGCAGATCGTGCAATGGTTCGAGCTGGGCGGGTCTCTGAAAATGGATGAATCGGTGGATTCGTCGAACATCCTGAAGCAGCTTTCGAAGATCCAGGGTCTTATGGAAAAAACTGGGGCATTGGGACTGGGTGCGAGCGAACCGGACGCGGTGCGCGCCTCGGCGGCCGAGTTCATTTTGGAAGGGCTCTACGCGCATCGGCGCATCAGCCGAAATGAAGAAGTAGGCTTCACGGCCGGGGAGCGCAAGCGCGAACCACCCGAGGGGAACGAAGGCCGGCGGCCGCCTCGGAAGCAATTTAATTAAGGAAGCAGGCAGTTCAATTAGCCATGAAATGGATCCACTACACCAAGTTCACCGGCGATGACTTCGGCCTCAGCTCCGAAGATCTTCTGAAAGCGCTCTCCGATTTCTTCCTCGAAAGCGGATTTCAGAACCAATACATGGGCTTCAGCGAGTGGAACCAGCACACGCTGGAAGATTTAAAGAACGCATTGCAACGGGCGCTGGAGCAGGGCGACACGTTCGATCCCGAGCAAGCCCAGCGCATCCAACAGGCGCTCGAAAACATGACGCCCGAGCAGATGGACGATCTGATGAATCGTCTGGTGCAGAAGCTGGTGGATGACGGCTATATCAATACCGATCAGCAGCAGGCGAATGAAAGCGGCCCGGGTGGCACGGGCAACGCGGATCGCAAAGTGGATGTCAAGATCACCGATAAATCCGTCGACTTCCTCGGCTTCAAAACACTCAAGGATCTGCTCGGCTCGCTCGGCAAATCGAGCTTCGGGGCGCACGATACGCGCGACCTGGCTACGGGCGTCGAGACCAGCGGCGCAGCGAAGCCGTATGAATTCGGCGACACGCTGAACCTCGACATTTCTCAAACACTGTTCTCCGCCATCCAGCGCGAAGGCCTGAAGGTCCCGCTCAACCTGGAATACTCGGACCTACACGTGCACCAGTCCGAATATCAAAGCTCCTGCGCCACGGTGCTGATGCTGGATTGCAGCCACAGCATGATCCTCTACGGCGAAGATCGCTTCACGCCGGCCAAGAAGGTGGCGCTCGCTCTGGCGCATTTGATCCGCACGCAATATCCTGGCGACAGCCTGCGCTGCGTCCTGTTCCACGATTCCGCCGAGGAGCTGCGGCTGGGCGATCTGGCGCGCGTCCAAGTGGGCCCCTATTACACCAACACGCGCGACGGCCTGATCCTGGCGCAGCGGCTGCTGAACCAGGAAAAGAAGGACATGAAGCAGATCATCATGATCACCGACGGTAAGCCTTCGGCGCTGACGCTCGAAGACGGGCGCATGTATCGCAACGCCTTTGGCCTGGATCCGCTGGTGATCAGCCGCACGCTCGAAGAAGTGGGCCGTTGCAAGAAGCAAGGCATCCTGATCAACACCTTCATGCTCGCCAGCGACTTCGGCCTGGTGAACTTCGTCCAAAAAGTGACCGAGCTGTGCCGGGGCAAGGCGTATTTCACGACGCCGTATAATCTGGGGCAATACCTGCTGATGGATTATATGAACCGCAAAACGCGGACCATCCATTAGGCATCGAGAAGCTTTTGCAGACCTGCGAGGAGATCTTGCGCCGCCGCATCGTGGGGCATATCAAGAATTTCCGCTGCGGCCATCTCGTCGCCAGCTATCCAGTGCTCGGCGCTTAATCTTTCGACGAGCATCCTCATTCCTTGCGCATCCTTCTGTTGAGCGAGCCCCCACACTGCCTCGTCGCGGACGTTTTTGTAGGTGTCATTCAGGCGTTTTCTCAAGGCCTCGCGAATCTGGGCGGAATCGGCCTTGCACTGCGTCCCTAGCGCGAAGGTCGCCCAATCGCGAACGTTGTCGTCGGGGTCATCCATCAATTCGATGACAGTCGCGATCGCATCGTCCCGCTCGCTTCCGTTGAGACCATTGGCAACCGCCCAGCGCACATCGGGGGCAGGATTCTTGCGCATCGCGATCAACGCTGAGATAGCTGATTCCCCACCCAAATGAGCAAGCGCCCAAGCCGCGGAATTCAGCACAAGCGAATCGGGATCATACAAAAACTTGATCGCAAGGGAAACACACTCATCGAAGTGCGGCCTTTCCTCGATCGGTCTGCTCGCTCCGAGTTGCGCGAGCACATCAAGACCGCGTGCCCGCTCTAACGGGACCGCGGACTGGCAATAGCGAACTGCCATCTGGAAGACTTCCTGTGTGCCCCTTAGGCGGAGAGCGGCCACAGCGTCCCAGGCGGCCTCGTCATCGTAGTCGCCCTGAAGCGTCGCGTGGAACAGCTCCTCGCTGCTCCCGTTTTCGTTGGCAATCATAACTGCGCGCCCTGTTTTTCAGAGTAGCGTAAACTTTAGTGCTAGCGACTAAATATGCGCGAGGCCACTTCTAACGCCGATCCGGCCTCCAGTCGGGCCAGGGCGCCGGCATACCCATGCATCTCACATAAGCGATCATTTGTCCCATGTGTTCGTGCATGTGTGCAAGCAATCTCAAGTAAACGCGTCTGACAGTGGTTTGTTCACCGAAGAATTCGAGCGAGCGTGCCAATTGGCCGTCATCGGATTCAGCAAAAAGCTCCCGAACGGATTGGAGCGAGCGCTCGAGGGCGGTGACCACGGAAGCCTTGTCGCGAAGGCTCGCGCCAAGTTCGTCATTTTTGCGCACCAGCGCCCACAAGCGCTTGGGCCCCTGTGCGCTCACCTCGCCATAAAGGTCGCGGGGCGGAGGCGCGCCAATCGCATCCAGCAACATGAAGTTGCCAGTCGCAATATGAATGAACACCTCACGCGCTGAACGAGCGGTGGCATCCGGCCTCCAATCATATTGCTCCTCTGGAATCGCGCCCGCCAGAGCAGCCAATTGCCGCTCGACGATCTCTAACTCCCACAGAAACTCGCCATGGAATCCACCCGATCGAGGACTCATTGACATGCCTCACCACCCAAAATTGCTGACCACGAAATATACCACCGGCAGCGCAAATAGGCTGCTATCCACCCGGTCCAGCCAGCCGCCATGGCCCGGCAGCAATCTTCCGCTATCCTTTACACCCGCGCCGCGTTTGATGGCCGATTCGCACAAGTCGCCGAGTTGTCCGGCAATGTTCGCGATCACCGTCAACCCCAAAGCTTCCGCCAGGGGCACCGTGGGCAGCAGCCATCGGAAATAAATTGCGCCATAGATCACCGACGCGACGGTGGACGCAACGGAGCCTTCCCACGATTTTCCCGGGCTCACTTCCGGCGCCAGTTTGTGCCGCCCTAAACTACGTCCCACATAAAGAGCGGCCACGTCGCCCGCCCAGTTCAGCGACAACGCAAAGAAGAGCCAGTAATGCTGGATGGCGTGCAATTCAACAGCGCAGCGCAGCGATCCAAAAACATAGGCCACGCCCAGCAGCAGCGCCGCAGCGTCCGGCAGCGCATGCGCCATCTCTCGCGACCGCAGTGCCAGCGACATCGCGAGGATCGCAATCAGCACAAAGAACGCGCCGTCTTTGCCGGGCAGCAACAACAGCAGCAATCCGGCCGCATATCCAAAGAGACCCGGCTTCGTGATTCCGTGCAGCGCCACCAGGTCGCTGTACTCGCGAAAGCACATTACCGCCACCGCCGCCACGATCACTAAAAATGCCCACTGCGGCGCCCACAGAACGATGTAGAGGAAGAAAGGGATGAGAAAGAGCGCCGTTACAACGCGCTTCATCGCGCCAGCGAGCCGGCCACTTCAACCCACTCGTTGTCAGCGGCGCCGGCCGAGTCACTGTTGCCGGGCAGTCCGCCGAATCGCCGGTCGCGTTTCTGGTAATCCAGAATGGCGTGCAACAAATCGGCGCGGCGAAAGTCGGGCCACAAAGTTTCCGTGACGTACAGCTCTGCGTACGCGATCTGCCAGAGCAGAAAGTTGCTGATGCGCATCTCGCCCGAGGTTCGAATCAGCAGGTCAGGATCGGGAAGACCCGCCGTATAGAGCCGTGCCGCGATGGATTGCTCGTCGATCCGCAGATCGCGCAGCCGGCCCTCCAGCCGCGCATCTTCCACGATGGCATTGAGCGCGTCCACCAGTTCCGCCCGGCCGCTATAGTTGATTGCGACGTTCAACCGCATGCCGGTATTGCGCGCGGTGGCCTCAATGGCGGTTTCCAATTCCTGACGCACCGGCGCTGGGAGTTCATCCATGCGGCCCATGCAAGAGAATCGAATCCCATTGCGTAGCAGGTCGGGAAGCTCACGGCTGAGATACAGGCGCAGCAATCGCCACAGCATGTCCACTTCGGCGCGCGGACGCTTCCAGTTCTCCGCCGAGAACGCGTACAGGGTCAGCGCTTGTATCCCAAGCCGCGTGCACGTTTCCACGGTATTGCGTACCGGATCCATGCCAGCCTTGTGTCCCGCCACGCGAGGCAGGTTACGGCGCCGGGCCCAGCGGCCATTGCCGTCCATGATGATCGCGATGTGCGCCGGCAGGCGGAGCGGATCAATGGAGTGGGCAAGGATGGAATCCTTACTGCCGGGCTTGAGATCCTCGAACAGATCCTTTATGGAATGAGGCGGCATCGGACCAAACTGCTATGGTACAACGGATCGGGCCGCCCGGTTCGCGTTACTGAATGGGAATCGTCGCGCCGGCCTGCGTTTGGATGCCGCCGATGGAGATGGTCACCGGGACTTCGCCGGTGGGCGCGCTGGTTGGAATTCGCACATTGAATTGATAGAGCCCGCTGATCGACCCCGGCGAAAGCCCGGCATAAAGAATGTCGGATGATGCCAGTTGGGTGGTGCCGATCGTGACGGTAATGGAATTGGCCAGCGTGGCCATTCCAGTGGCCATTTGCCCCGGCGCAACCACGGGATTGGTCTCTCCAAACCCGGTCCCATATAACGCGACAATATCGCCCGGTTGTGCCGGAGATGCTCCGGCTACCACGCTGGGGTCGGCCACCAGAGATCCGCTTACCGCTTCCTCTGCCGCGATGCTGGTCGAGTTGGGGAAGACGAAAAATGCCGGCGCGAACGCCTGCAGCGTATTGATGGTCGCCACCGCGCTGGGCACCCCACCCGATCCCGGATTCAGAGTGACGGTCAGCGTCACTGGTTCCTGGCCCGGCGTGCCCGGAAATAACGGCATCTGCGCATTGATCTGACCGTAGCTCACATACGTAATCGGGATTGCCACCGGTTGCGGCAGGCCTGGCCCGGTAACTTCCACCGACACGCATCCCAGTTCGGTGGGAAAAGCTCCATTGACGTAGTCGCCCAGGCCGGCCGATCGCTGGTTTCCGGAAGTCTGAAATTCGGTGCCGAAGATCGACACCATCGCTCCGGATGAAAAGGCTGGATCGAACGACGCGCCGTTCAGCACGCTTTGAAATATCGGCTGTCCGGCCAGCGAGCAGGCCCCGACGTTCGGAAGCGTTTGCGTGAAGGTGTAGACATAGTCGCCTTCCGGAGTGCCGTCACCATTAGCGGCCACGGCGGCTACATACACCTCTAGCCTTCCTATTTCCTGCTCCGGCGGCGTCCACAAAACATCAAACTCGTACGGAGCGCCCGCGTCGCCACGCGGCGCGTTGTGATGCTCGGCAAACTGCCGCGGAATAGTATCGTTACAAGGAGCCGCCGACCCGTATTGCGAACCGTCGTCACAGACCACTTGCTCCGGGACCGTCGAATTCGGAACCGCGAACGTCCCTGACGACAGCGTCTGGTTACTCTGCTCTCGAATGGTGATTTGGAAACCCCACCTGGAAGCGGCGGGATGTTGTATCACGATGTGAATGGTCTGTTGGACGTTCGGGACATAACCGCTGCTTGCAGAGCTGAACGTAACTTGGAGCGATCCAGCGGGATCGTTCAGGGGCAGGCCCGTGTGGCAGGTAATGCAGGTTTGTCCTCCGTGATCGGTCGGCGCACCGGTATATCCCAAGCTCGGGGTATTACTCTCAGCGCAAAGAAATGCCGGTAAAGCAACCAGTAATGGCAGCAGCCGCAAACAACTCATCTGGAACATAGACCTCCACGTCAACAAAAAGTTACTCCGGTGGTTCGCGATCCACGCTTTCCAAAAGAATCAATGCTTTCTTGGCGGTGGTACTTACCGGTAACTTACAAAGATTACTCTTCGGCACCCATTGCAATTTACTTGAGCGCGTTTTAAGGGACGCTCGATAAACCTGGACTAAGTAAGTGGTATTGACAATGGTGTGGCGAAACCCGCCGGCGGCCGCAAGCACCGTCGCTCCCGGCAGTTGTTCGCGCTCCGGCAGCTCCCAGAATCCAGCCAGCCGCCGGCTATCGGCCGGACGCTGCCACAGAAGAATCTTATTTCCTTTCTCGATCGCGAGTAAGTGCATTTCGCGACGGTTCGCGTTGGGACGCACGCCGTTCAGCGGCAACTGATTCTCAACACCCTGCCGGCGTCCCTGGCAGTACCCGCGAATTGGACAATGGCCGCAGGAAGGTTGCTTGGGCACACACACGGTGGCGCCCAGTTCCATGAGCGCCTGATTGAACTCGCCCGGATGATTGCGATCCAGTAACTGGCCGGCGATCGCACCCAGGCTCCTTCGCACCACCGGCGACTTGATATCGCCGCGCTCGGCAACCATGCGGCTCAACACTCGCAAAACGTTTCCATCCAGCGCCGCGTGCGGCCTTCCGAACGCGATGCTGGCCACTGCCGCGGCTGTATAATCGCCGACGCCGGCCAGTCCGCGCAGCGCCGCATAATCGCTTGGAAATTGCGCCAGCTCCACGATGTTGCGCGCGGCCTTCTGTAAGTTGCGCGCGCGCGAATAGTATCCCAATCCAGCCCACGCGGCGAGCAGATCTTGTTCCTTCGCCGACGCCAAGGCCGATACGTCCGGGAATAAAACCAGAAAGCGCTCGTAATAAGGAATCACCGCTGCCACGCGAGTTTGTTGCAGCATGATTTCCGAGATCCATATCCGATAAGGATCCCGCGTGCGCCGCCAAGGCAAGTCGCGCTTGTGCTTGGCATACCATTGGAGCAACTTCCGCCGAATCGGAGCCGCTTCGGTTAACGTTTGGTGAACCACCTGGGAACGAGTATACTGTCACCAGATTACGTGAGCGGTCGCATTATTCGCAGGTTCCTTTGGAGCGGCTTTGCTCTGCTCGCGGCTTCGCTGCTCGGCATGGATCTATACGTCGCGCAGCATAGCGCTGAACTGTGGCGTCCACTTCTGGGAGTCACGCTCGCGGTGCTGGTGCTGGCGGGCGGCCTGGCTTTTCTCTTCATACGATCCTTCTCTCTGCGTGTTTCTCAGATCCGGGCGTATGCCGAACGCCTGCTCGACCCTCCAGTCTTCGAGCAACCGCTGCCCGCCGGTGACGACGACCTGGGATTGCTGGCCCGATCGCTGCAACGCACCGCACCTCGCATTCGTGAGCTGGTGGAAAACCTGAAGTTGGAAGGCGCGCGACGCGAAGCCATTCTGGCCAGCATGCTGGAAGGCGTGCTCGCGGTGGACAAGGATCTGCGCGTCACCTTCTGCAACTATTCATTCGCGCGAAACGTGGGCGCTCGCCTTCCCGTGGTTCCCGGCATTGCGCTGCTGGAGCTGGTGCGCGATCCCGGATTGCGAGAGATCATGACTACAGTCATCTCAACCGGCGAACGCGTGGAGCAACGCTTGACGCTGCCCGGCGCGGGGGCCCGTTCGTTCGAAGTGCTGGCCGGTCCCTTGGGAGCGCCCGCCACCCGCGGAGCGCTGGCCATTTTGCACGATGTCACGGAACTGGAGCGCCTGGAGCGCGTGCGGCGGGACTTTGTGGCTAACGTTTCGCACGAATTGCGAACGCCCCTGGCATCCATCCGCGGTTACGCCGAAACGCTGCTGGATGGCGCGCTCGAAGACCACGCCAACAACCGCCGCTTTGTGGAGATCATACTCGCGCAGGCCACGCGCCTTAGCAACATCGCCTCCGACCTGCTGTCGCTTTCCGAGCTCGAATCCAATGCTCTCACCGTTCCGCCGCAACCGGTTTCGATCAAGGCCGCGCTCGAATCCGCGATGCGCACCGTGGAATCGGCAGCGCGCGTGCAAGGCGTGCGGCTGCTGTGCGAAAAGCTGGACGACTTGACGGTCATCGGCCACGAACTGCGCCTGGAGCAGGTTTTCATCAACCTGCTGGACAACGCCGTGAAATTTAACCGTCCCAACGGTGAAGTGCAAGTGGAGATGCGGTCGAACAACGGCAAGGTGCGGATTCTCATCGGCGATACCGGCATCGGTATCCCTTCTGAAGATCTGCCACGCATCTTCGAACGTTTCTACCGAGCCGACAAAGCGCGATCGCGCGCTCTGGGCGGCACCGGACTGGGCCTATCCATCGTGAAACACGCCATCGAACAGATGGGAGGCAGCGTCCAGGTGCATAGCCGGCTGGGCGAAGGCTCCGAATTCACCATTGAGCTTCCCACCGCGTAACATCATTCTTACAACACCCGTCGTTGTAACGCGATTTTAACGCAAACGTCATTTTTCGCTAACGCACCAGGGCTATCCTCCGTAAGGCGGTCATAAATCTAAACCGCCTCGCTTTGGAACAAAATCTTGGAAAAACCCAACCTGGGATGGAGATGATGAAAGCTAAAACGCTAGGAACCGTGATTCTGTGCTCCGCGATTCTGTTGGGCACCTCGTTGTTTGGACAAGCATCCGCGCCAGCCGCGGCAGACAACGATGTCGCCACCCTGAAGGCGCAACTGGCCGAGCAGCAGAAGCAAATTGACGCGCTCAAGTCGGCCATGGAAGAACAGAAAAAACTGATCGAAAAAGCCGCGAGCGCTGCCGCATCCGTGCAGCCGGGCCAGGACACTTTTGCCTTGCCCCGCAATAAGGCGCTCGGGGAGGTAGCGAGTACCACGCCGATCATTCCTCCCGTTTCGCCCGTCGTGGCGCCGACGGTGAATCGTGGGCAGGCGTCGGGCGGAGGCGGTAACCCTTGCGAGGCAGGCGCAGACCCCAACGCCGTGCCGCCGTATCTACGGCTCGGAAGCGTTTGTATCACCCCCGTCGGGTTCGTTGACGCGACCTTCGTATGGCGTGACAAGAACGCTGCCTCGGGCATCGGAACCAATTTCGGCAGCGTCCCCTACAATAACGTAGCCACTGGCAAACTTTCCGAATCCCGCTTTAGCATCCAGAACTCCCGGCTTGGGCTGCGAGTCGACGGAGACTGGAAAGGAACTCACTTTATCGGCTATAACGAATTCGATTTTTTGGGAACAAGCGCCGGACTCAACCTCAACACCACGAACGGCGCTGTGGTTCCCCGGCTGCGACTCTACTGGGTAGACGCGAGGAAAGGCGCCTGGGAATTTCTGGCCGGCCAAAGCTGGAGCATGCTGACTCCCAACCGCGTGGGGATCTCCCCGCTGCCGGCCGACCTCTTCTACTCGCAAGTGATGGACGTGAATTACATGGCGGGCTTGACTTGGACCCGCCAGCCGGGCTTCCGAGTTCTATATCACTTCGGCGATAAGGCAGTGTGGGGCTTGTCGGCTGAGGAACCCGACCAATACATTGGCGGTTCCTCTGGCGGTTCCGCAATCGTCTTGCCGGCCGCCTATACTGGCCTCTCCGGCACCCAGCTTGACAACAACAACTTCAGCAATCCTTATGCCGGTCCTCAGCTGACGCCAGACTTCATCAGCAAGTTCGCCGTCGACCCGAGTTCCCGGTTTCACGCCGAAGTCGCCGGAATCGTGAGCACCTTCAAAATCCTGAATACGGCGAATATACCGGCGGGCATAACCAATACCAAGGCGGGCGGCGGAATTCAAGTCGGCCTCAACGGCGAAATCTTCCCGGGCTTCCGGCTGATTAGCACTAATTTCTGGGGCGATGGCGAAGGCCGCTATCTTTTCGGACAAGCTCCGGATTTGGTCGTAAACGCTACCGGTAACTTCAACCTGCTGCATGCCGGCGGCACCGTGGACGGCTTCGAAGCCCGAGCGGGTAAGTTCCTGTTGTTTGCTTACTACGGCGGCATTTACATCGACAAAGATGTCGCCATCGACGCGAATGGCAAGCCGGTCGGCTACGGTTACATTGGCTCAGCGAACAGCCAGAACAAGGCCATTCAGGAGTTCACCTTCGGCTTCAACCAGACCGTTTGGGGCAATCCGCGCTATGGAGCCATCAATTTGATCGGCCAGTACGAGTATCTGACGCGTAACCCGTGGTACATTGCACTGGGCGCTCCAGACCAAACGCACGACAACACCATTTACTTTGACATCCGCTACACGCTGCCGGGTAGCATGCCGAAGTTCTAGTTTCGAAAAACGGGGCGGCGCAAGCCGTCCCTCCTCGGAGGAGAGGATTTGAATCATGAAGCAACAAATGTTTTGGATTGTGTCTCTGGCGGCCGCTGCTTCCCTAGCCGCTTCCGCCGAAACGATTAACGCGGCGGGAGCCACCTTCCCTGCCCCCATTTATCAGAAGTGGTTTGAAGAATTTCACAAAGCGCACGCCGACGTCCAGATCAACTACCAATCCATCGGATCGGGCGGCGGAATCCGGCAACTCACCGAAAGTACGGTGGACTTCGGCGCCTCCGACATGCCGATGACCGACGAACAGTTGTCGAAGGTCACCAAATTCAAAGTGCTGCATTTTCCGACCGTGCTGGGCGGCATCGTGCCAACCTATAACGTTGCCGGTGCGCCCGATCTGAAATTCAGCGGTGCAACGCTCGCCGGCATCTTCCTCGGCGCCATCAAGAAGTGGAACGATCCGGCGCTCAAGAAAGATAACCCCGGCGCGAACCTTCCCAATGAAGACATCACCGTGGTGCATCGCTCGGATGGCAGCGGCACCAGTTTCGTCTTCAGCGATTACCTTTCGAAGGTAAGCCCGGAGTGGAAATCGAAAGTAGGCGCTAGCACCTCAGTCAACTGGCCGGTTGGCCTGGGCGGCAAGGGAAACGAAGGCGTGGCTGGACTGGTGAAGCAGACTCCGAACTCCATCGGCTACGTGGAACTGATCTACGCGGCCCAGAACAAGATGTCATTCGGCGCTATCAAGAACGCGGCCGGAAATTTCGTGAAGGCCGACGCCACCACGGTAACTGAAGCCGCCGCCGGCGCGGCCAAGGATATGCCCGCGGATTTCCGCGTTTCCATCACCAACGCCCCCGGCAAGAACGCCTACCCGATTTCGAGCTTCACTTGGCTGCTGATTCCGGACAAATTCGACAACCCCACCAAGAAAAAATCGATCACGGACTTTTTGCAGTGGATGATGACTACCGGCCAGGCGGATGCTGCCGCCCTCGATTACGCGCCGCTGCCCCCACCGGTGGTCGCCAAGGAACAAAAGCAGATCGCTCTGATAAAGTAAGAAGTCCAGGATGGCAACCGCCGTTGTAACCGCGCCGCCGCAGTCGCGCCCGCGGAAACTCACGAAGTTTTGGCGTGACGGGGATCAGATCGCCCATCTCGTCACGCTGATATTTGCGGCCAGCGTGTTTCTAGTCACCGTCTTCCTGGTGTATGAACTCTGGATTCACTCGGGGCCTTCGCGCGCCAAGTTCGGCTTCCACTTTCTGACTGGAAGAACGTGGGACCCGGTGGCCGAGCAATTCGGAGCGCTGCCGTTCATCTACGGAACAGTGCTGACGTCGTTCCTGGCGCTATTGATTTCGGTTCCGTTGGGAGTGGGCGCGGCCATCTTCTTATCCGAGCTTGCGCCGCCCGGGCTCTCCAACGCCTGCACGTTTCTAGTGGAGCTGCTGGCCGCCGTGCCGAGCGTAATTTTTGGGCTCATCGCCATCTTTACTATGGTGCCCCTGCTGGGGAAGTATGTCGAGCCGTTTCTGAAGAAGACCTTGGGCTTTCTTCCCTGGTTCCAGGGACCGGCTTATGGAGTCGGCTATCTGGCCGCCGGCCTGATCCTGGCCATCATGACCTTCCCGTTCATCATTTCTATCTCGCGCGAAGCTTTGCTGGCGGTGCCGCGCGAACAACGCGAAGCCGCGCTGGCCTTGGGCGCCACGAAGTGGGAATCCACCTGGCAAGTAGTGGTTCCATTCGCCCGGCTCGGCATCATCGGATCCATCTTCCTGGCTCTGGCGCGTGCACTGGGAGAAACCATGGCGGTTACCATGGTCATCGGCAACGATACCGGCATTCACACTTCTTTGCTTTCGCCCGGCTACACTATTGCCGCCATGATCGCCAACAATTTTACCGAAGCCACCGGCGATATTTTTCTCAGCGCCCTGGTGGAGCTCGGACTGGTTCTGTTCGCGCTCACCATGGTCCTCAACGCGGCGGCCCAATTGCTGATCATCGCCACCACCGGGAAGGGATCGAAGCAACCGTAATGGACCTGATCGCGCGGCGCAACCTGGTGAATAACATCATGCTGACGGTCACCGGCTTCTGCACCGTTGTTACCGTCTCGGTCCTGTTCCTGATCCTCGGCTATCTGGTGGTAAATGGCTGGCGCTCCATCGACTTCAATTTCTTCACCAAGCTTCCGCTATCTCCCGGCGAAACCGGCGGAGGCGTGGCCAATGCCATCGTGGGAAGTGGCGTATTGATCTTGATCGCAGCTTGCATCGGAATTCCGGTCGGATTCCTGGGGGGCATCTATCTTGCGGAATTCGGCGGAAAGACGGTCCCCATGCTGATCCGATATACGGCGGACCTGCTCAACGGCGTGCCCTCCATCGTTATCGGAATCTTTGCCTGGACCGTTATTGTCGTACCGATGCGCCATTTCTCCGCTTGGGCCGGCGGTTTTGCCTTGAGCCTGATGATGATCCCCATTGGCCTGCGCGCCACCGAACAGTTCCTGCGTGCCGTCCCCAATTCCCTGCGCGAAGGATCGCTGGCCTTGGGCGCCAGCAAGACCCGCACCATCCTGTCAGTGATCGTCCCGGCGGCCAAACAAGGCATCCTCACGGGCATGATCCTGGGCGTGGCTCGCGTAGCCGGAGAAACCGCGCCCTTGCTTTTCACGAGCCTGAATAATCAATTCTGGGCCGATAAACTGGGTGAGCCAACCGCGTCGCTTCCGGTCATCATTTACACCCACGCCATCTCGCCCTATGACGACTGGCATCGCCAAGCCTGGGCCGCGGGCCTGGTGCTGCTGATGTTGGTGTTGGCCGCCAACATCGCATCGCGATGGGTACTGTCTCGTGGAGCGTCCGCGCAAAGGGGGTAGTAACCTAAGAATATGGCAGCTACGCCGGAGTCCGCCAAGATGAGTGAAATCAGCGCCCCGCCAACTGTGCCCTCCGGCATGCAGCCTGAGGTGGCTTCCAGACCCAAGCTGCAGGCCCAAAATCTAAACTTTTTCTACGGTAACTTCCACGCTCTGCACAATATCAACCTGGAAGTTCCGGAGAAACGCATCACCGCGCTCATCGGCCCATCAGGTTGCGGGAAGTCCACATTCTTGCGTACGCTGAACCGGATCAACGAGACCGTCAAGAATTCGCGCTACGAGGGGCAGGTATTGCTGGACGGCCAGAATGTGCTGGAATTGGACGTTACCAAACTGCGCCGCCGCGTGGGCATGGTGTTTCAACGTCCCAACCCGTTCCCCAAATCGATCTACGAAAACATCGCCTATGGGGTGAAGGTGAACGGGCTGAAAGCGGGCCGTTCGCTCAACGATATCGTGGAGCACAGCCTCAAGCGGGCCGCGTTATGGGACGAAGTGAAGGACAAGCTGCATCAGTCCGCCTATGGGCTGTCTGGCGGCCAGCAGCAGCGGCTGTGCATCGCGCGCGCGCTGGCGGTGGATCCCGAGGTTTTGCTGCTGGACGAACCCTGCTCCGCGCTCGACCCCATCGCCACCTCCAAGATCGAGGATTTGCTTTTCACCCTCAAGGACCAATGTACGCAGGTGATCGTCACTCACAACATGCAGCAAGCCGCGCGCGTGGCGGAGTTCACCGGTTTCTTTCTGCTGGGGAATTTAATCGAATTCGACAAGACTGAGATCATCTTCAAGCGGCCGTCGAAGCGCGAGACTGAAGACTACATCACCGGACGATTCGGCTGATCGTTAGCGAGGGAATTACATTGATTCATTTCAGAGAAGAACTCGACGAGATGCAGAGCCGTCTGCTGGAGATGGCCGGCTTGGTGGAATCGGCAATCCACCAGAGTGTCTCCGCGCTGGTGAACCGCGACGAGCAAGCCGCTAAAGAGGTCTTGTGGAAAGAGGCGCTCATCAATGAGAAAGACATCGAAATCGATGAGTACGCCACACGCCTGCTCGCGCTTTATCAACCCATGGCCCGCGACATGCGCTTTCTCACCGCTGTGATCAAGATCAATGGCGACCTGGAGCGCATGGGCGATCTTGCGGTAAACATCACGCAGCGCGCTCTGTCCCTGATGCGGGAGCCTCCGGTAAAGCCGCTCATTGACATTCCGCAAATGGCCAGCCTGGCCGAAGATATGGTGCGCAAGAGCCTGGATGCGCTGGTGAAGCGCGATGAAGATCTGGCACGCGGCGTCCTGCTGTCGGATGATGAAGTGGATCGCCTGCGCGACGCGGTTTACAAGGAGCTGGTTGCCTTCATGCAAGAGCAGAACACCACCATTCCGCGCGCCGTGGACCTCATGTTCATCGCCCACAATCTGGAGCGCATCGCCGACCACGCCACCAACATCGCTGAGGATGTCCTGTTCCTGGTGAAGGGCATTGATGTCCGGCATCACGCCGAAGTGCGCGAGCAAAGCCTTTCCAGTAAGTAGTTTCGCGCGCTCCTCCACCCGTACAATAGTTGGATTGGAACCCGTCTCTCACTATTACTATTCCGATCGCCTGAAATTGCAGTTCTGGGACTGGGGGCGCGACGGGCTGCCGCCCTTGCTGCTGGTGCACGGCGGCTTAGATCACGCGCGTAACTGGGATTGGGTGGCGCGTTCGCTGCGCGAATATTTTCACGTCTACGCCATGGACCTGCGCGGGCACGGCAACAGCGCCTGGGCGCCGGGCGCCATCTACAGCATCGCCGAACATGTTCTGGACATCGCAACACTGGTCGACTTACTAACTGGCCGCGCCCCCGACAGCCCTCCCGTTCATCTGATCGGTCACTCTCTCGGTGGGATCCTCACGCTGGTCTATTCAGGACTCTATCCCGATCGCGTGCGCAAAGCCATCGCCATCGAGGGGCTGGGTTTGCCGTCATCGCATCGCATTCACAAACCCGCGCCAGAGCGCTTGCGGCATTGGATCGAAAGCGTGCGCAAAGTGGAGCAGCGCGAGCCGCACAATTATCCGAACCTGGAAGCCGCCGTCGTACGCATGAAGGAAGCCAATCCTCATCTGTCCGACGAAGTGGCGCACCACCTCACGGTGCATGGCACGAACTGGAATTCCGATGGCTCCCTCAGCTGGAAATTCGACAATTATGTGCGCTGCCTGGCGCCTTATGGCCACATGGACGATCAGCTCGCCATCTATGCCCAGATCGCCTGCCCCGTGCTGCTGGTTTGGGGCCGCGAGAGCTGGATGCCCGATCCCGATACCGAAGACCGCGCTGCGGCAATTCGCAAACGCCAGGTTTTGAAGGTGGAGGGCGCCGGGCATTGGGTGCACCACGATCGCCTGGATTTGTTCCTCGAAGAATCCAAGCGCTTCCTGCTGGAGACTGAGCCGCAACCTTCAAGGTAGGACGCTCCGCTATTTATTGCGGGCGCGCAGGCTCCCTTCTCTTCGGTCTTGGATCTTTTTAGCGCCCGGTTCTCACATCCTCAGCAAATTCTTCGAAAAATCAAATCCAGTTGCTATCCGCAACCCGTAGAAGCCTTCGAAGGACCGCTTCAAACTTCAAGAGGAGAAACTAATGCAGTTACGAAATGCGCTTATGCGCTCTACGCTTGCCCTGACGCTGGCAGCGCTCACCGTTCCATCGGCGGTATTCGGATCTAGCCATCGCGAGGCCCCCATCACGGCGCTGGATCACACCGCCGACATCACCGATTGGTTCGCGTTTGTCAGCCCCGAACATCCCGATCGGGTCATCCTGATCCTGAACGTCGACCCGTTTCTCGAGCCCAGCAACGGCCCGAACTACTTCCCCTTCGATCCCAACGTGCTTTATGAAATGAAGATCGACAACAACCACGATGGCCTTCCCGATGTCACGTTTCAATTCCAATTTAAAACTCAGGTCCAGAATCCCGGCCTGTTCACCGGATTTGTCGGAGGGTTGCCCAATCTCGCCCCCATCACCGCGTTAACTGGCCCCGGTTCCGAAGGCTTGAACCTGCTGCAGACCTACAGCGTCACCATGCTCACCGGTTCCAACGATGAGCAACTCAACAATGGCCAGACCCTCTATGCCGTTCCCACCGACGTCGGCCCCCGCACCATGCCGAATTACCCCGCTCTCCGCCAGCAGGGCATCTACACCCTGTCCAACGGAATCCGGGTGTTCGCCGGAACGGTTTCCGATCCGTTCTTCATCGACCTCGGCGCCAACTTCGACTCGTTGAATTACCGCCAGGCTGCTGGAGGCGGCGTCTTGACTCCGGCCGTCGACGGTGACGATCTGCACAATTACGCCCCCAACGCCTTGGCCGGATTCAATGTGAATACCATCGTGCTCGAAGTCCCGATTGAGATGCTCACTTCCGATGGCCAGGTGCACCCCGCTAGCGATGCCCGCGCCGTCATCGGCACCTGGGGCACCACTTCCCGCCGCAGGCTGAGCGTTCTCGGTGAAGCCACCGAACCCGGCGGCTGGGCTCAGGTTCAACGCTTGGGCAACCCGCTGATCAATGAGCTGATCATTGGCACCGGCTCCAAGGACCGCTTCAGCATGGATGCGCCGAACAACGACGCACAATTCGCCAGTTTCGTCCTGAATCCGCTTCTGGCCACGGTTCTCGGTAGCATCGGCGTCCCGGTGCCGCCCGCTCCCCGCACCGATCTGCTTCCGTTGGTGCAATACATCGCCCCCATCTGCCCCGGTTGCACCGCGGCTCAGGCCGGCCCGATTGCCGACCTGCTGCGTCTCAACACTGGCATTCCCCCCACCCCGGCGCAAATGGTGAAGCGCCTTGGTTTCATCGCCGGTGACTCAGCCGGATTTCCGAACGGGCGCCGTCCGAACGACGATGTGGTCGACATCGCTCTGCGCGTCGTCGGCGGCGTTCTCGTCAGCGCTCAGAAGTACGGCACTCTACTAGGCGACGGCGTGAACACATCCAGTTCACCGTTGCAATCCACGTTCCCGTTCCTGGGCGCCGCTTACAACGGTCGCAATAGCGTCCACCTGGGCCCAGGCCAGGCTGGCTGCGCCGAGCTGCCCAGCGGTCTTTGTCCGGTCAACTAGTGAAACCGAGGGGCAGGGCGGTTCATCCCTGCCCTTCACCAATCCACTTCAGCAATCCAAAGGAAAACTCATGAAGACACTATCCATTCTTTTGCTCGCTAGCGCCGCCTTCGCGGCCACACCGGCGGAAACGGCCATTGAAAAAGCGCAGGCCGAAATTGCCAAGCATCCCGATCACGCTCCTTACTACAACGCGCTCGCCATGGCCTACGCCCGGCGTGCCCGGGAAACATCCGATGTGCAGTTCTACGCCCAGGCCGAGGAGACGCTGAAGCGTTCGTTTGCCATCGCGCCCGACAACTACGAAGGCCTGAAGACGCAAGCCTGGCTTCAACTGGGCAGGCACGAATTCGCCAAAGCGCTCGAAACCGCCACTAGGTTGAACCAGAAGACGCCCGACGATGTGATTGTCTACGGCTATCTGGTGGATGCCAACGTCGAACTGGGAAACTATAAAGCCGCCGTCGCCGCGGCGCAGTGGATGCTGGATCTCCGAGCCGGAAATATTCCCGGACTTACGCGCGCCGGATATCTGCGCGAGCTCTATGGCAACCTTCCCGGCGCTCTCGAATTGATGCAGATGGCCTTCGATTCCACGGCCACCAACGAAACCGAAGATCGCGCCTGGCTGCTCACCCAGATGGCGCATTTGAATGTGGTCGCTGGAGACCTGGCGAAAGCGGAAATGTACGCTAACGGAGCACTCAGCCTGTTCCCCAATTACCATTACGCCCTCGGGACGCTCGCGCAGATCCGCGTGGCGCAGAAGCGTTATGACGAAGCCGTCACTCTGCTGCGCCAACGCTACACAGCCGCCCCGCATGCCGAGAACCTGTACGCGCTCGCCGAAGCGCTGGAACTGGCCGGTCAAAAAGAGGAAGCCGCCAAGGATTTTGTGGAATTCGAGAAGAAATCTCTCGCCGAGACCAACATCACCGACAATTCCAACCACGAGCTGATCGCCTACTACGTCGATCACGCGCATCAACCCGCCAAGGCTCTCGAAGTGGCCAGACGCGAGCTCGACCGCCGCAAAGACGTCTTCACGCTCGATTGCTATGCCTGGGCCCTCGCAGCCTCTGGCGATTATGAAACCGCGAATGCCGAAATCCAAAAAGCCGTTCAAGTGGGCGTCAAGGATCCAAAAATTCTGATGCACGCAGGCGTCATCGCAGAACATCTGAGCCAGCCGAAAACTGGCCAGGGCGCGCTTTGAATCCCGCCTTTATTCCACTGTTCGGAGCGGGGCGATGGAGCAAACTCATCGCCCTTGCTCTGATCTCGACCAGCCTGGCATCGGCCTTCGCCGCGGGCAGTCTGTCCGGCATGCTTGAGGACCCGAGCCACGCCGCCATCCCCGGCGCACGCCTCACCCTGGTCAACACCGCGCTCCAGTCCGAATTCAAGACCACATCGGACGCCCAAGGCTCTTACTCCTTCCCCGCGCTTCCCTCCGGTCATTACGATCTGACCATGGAAGCCGACGGATTTCAGAACCAGCTCAAGACCAATCTCACGGTCGATACCGACGCCTCCCTGCGCATCTACACGGTAATGCAGTTAGCCCGGCAAAACCAAGGAGTCACGGTCACCGAAGCCGAAGAGGCACTCCAAACCCAGGTGGATACCATCGCCACGCACCTGGGTGCGGTGCTTTCCGAAGCACAGATCCAGGCCATTCCCCTGAACGGCCGCAGCTATACGGACCTGCTCGCCATCCAACCGGGCGTCACTCCGGTGACCACCCTAACCCCAACCTCGGTGATCATGGCCGGCGTCACGGGCGCCATCAATCCTTCCGGCGACGCCAATCCCGGCAACGTTTCCATCGACGGCCAGCGCGAATCAGCGAACGGCTTCATGGTGGATGCCATCGACGTGCAGGAGCACATGAACGGAGGAACGTCGGTCATTCCCAACCTCGATTCCATCCAGGAGTTGCGCGTCCTCACCAACAATTTCGACACTGAATACGGCAACTACAACGGCGGGATGATTAACGTCGTCACCAAGTCCGGCGGCAACGCCTTGCACGGCGATGCTTTCGAGTTCCTCAGGAACACATTGCTCGATGCCCGAAATTACTTCGACCCAACCCGGGGAGCCTTTCAGCAGAATCAATTCGGAGGCACCGTCGGCGGCCCAATCAAAAAGGACAAGCTATTTTTCTTCTTGGACTATCAGGGAACACGGACGCTGGAAGGTATCTCCTCGCCTCTAACAACGGTGCTCTCGAATCCCGAACGCGCCGGCAATTTCAGCGACGCAGCAAGCACCTTGACCGGAACGGTGAGCGGTGCGTACCTCGCGAATCAGCTCTCGGGCAAACTTGGCTACGCCGTTTCTCAAGGTGAACCTTATTACACGCCCGGCTGCGGCTCCAGCTCTCAATGCGTTTTCCCCGGCGCCATCATTCCGCAATCCGTCTGGTCTGCTCCCGCTCGGCATCTGCTCCAATACATTCCCGCGCCCAACATTGGCGCCGACCAATTCTCCACTTCCGCCTACCCGGAAACCGTGCGGGACGACAAGGCTGGCGCCCACATCGACGCAAACACGCGTATCGGCCAAATCTCCGGCTACTATTTCGTCGACAATTACCGCTTGGACAACCCCTATCCCGGCGGCCAAGGCGGCGCGAGCATCCCCGGCTTTGACGCGCTCACGATTGGCCAGGCGCAAGAGCTGGCCATCGGCGATACCAAGATCCTCGGAACCACTACCGTCAACGAGCTTCACTTGGGGTTCCTCCGAAACGTAAACGATATTGGCCAGCCCCACGGAGGCCTCGGCGTATCACTCCAGTCGCAGGGCTTTGTCACCGGATCGGCCAACGGCGGAATCGTGGTACAAGCGCCGCGTCTCGAAGGCGTGGAGAACATCGCGTTTCCGTCCTTCGTAATGGGCGTGCCTGTCACCAACGTGGATCAGTGGAACAACACGCTGTATTTCAGCGACGCCATCTCGAAGGTGGTCGGATCCCACACCCTGAAGTTCGGCGTCCAGTTTCACGACGATCAGGTCAACGAGAATCCCAACGCCACGTTCAACGGCACATTCAGTATTGATGGAACCAACACCGGCAATCCCTTCGCCGACTTTCTCCTGGGCCTTCCGAGCAACTTCACCCAAACCACCGGACAGCGCTTCTACCTGCGCAACCACTACGCCGCCGCCTTCGTGGAGGATAGCTGGCGGGCTCGCCCCAACCTGACGCTGAACTACGGTCTGCGTTGGGATCTGATCGAGCCTTGGTCGGAAAAGTACAACAATATCCAAACCATCGTTCCGGGCGAACAATCCGTTCTCTACCCCAACGCCCTTCCAGGTTTGGTGGTCCCTGGCGATCCCGGCATTCCTTCCACCTTATCGCCGGCGAAATATCGCAACCTCGCTCCACGCATCGGCCTCGCCTATTCACCCAGCTTCGAGAACGGAATTCTGAGGAAGATCTTCGGCGAATCCGGGAAGAGCAGCATCCGCGCCAGCTACGGCATGTTCTACACCGCATTTCCCGGGCTCTCTGCCGGAATCATGTACGGCGTCCCTCCCTTCGGTTACAACTATCTCAGCCCGGCGCCTCCGCTCTTCGCCACTCCCTACATGAATTCGGGAAATGGAGCGCAAAATACCGATCCTTTTCCTCTGAATTTTCCGCCGCATAATGTCTCAGCCGGCAATCCCTTCACTCAATTCAATTTCGCCGCCGTCACTCCCATCAGCGCGGATCCTTATTTCTACTACCGCAATAGCGTCCCCTACACCGAAAATTACATGCTCTCCGTTCAACGCCAGATCACGCGCAATGCCTTGCTCACTGTCAGCTACGCGGGCAATCAGGGCCATCATTTGCTGGTGTTAGTGCCGGTCAATGTGGGCAATCCGGCGTTGTGCCTGAGTCTCAGCCAGCCCGGCCAAGTGGCTCCCGGCAGCGCCACCTGTGGACCGTTCGGTGAGGATTCCGCGTATACCTCGGCATCCGGCCAGTTCCATCAGGGCACGCGCGTCGGCCTGGGACCGGACTACGGGTCCACCACCGCTCAAAAGACCATCGGCAATTCCAATTACAACGCGCTGGAAACCACGTTCCGCCTGAATCTCAGTAAGCGCGCCAGTCTTCTTGCAGGCTATACGTACTCGAAGTCCATCGACGATGCTTCCAATCTCGGCGAACAGATCAACCCGTTCAACTATGGTCTGACGCGTGTCATCTCGTCATGGGACATGACTCACAATTTCGTCGCCACCTACACCTATGCCCTGCCTTTCGATCAGCTTCTTCGCCGCAACCGGCTGACGGAAGGTTGGAGCCTTTCCGGTACCACGCGCTTCGCCACCGGATTTCCGGTGACGCTGGCCGACGATTCGGACCGGTCCCTCCTGGGGACACTCGGCAACGGCGTAAACAATGAATTGCTGGACACGCCGCAGATGACCTCAGGACCGCTCGAAATCAATACCAACCCTCGCAACGGCCGGCCCGCGTTCAACACCAGCCTCTTCGCGCCGGAGACACTCGGCCAGTTGGGCAATGCACCCCGGCGTATGTTCCACGGACCGGGGATCGAGAATTTCGACATGCAGCTCAGCAAGACGATTCGCCTCACCGAATCTCAATCATTTGACATCCGCGTGGAAGCCTTCAATGTCTTAAATCACGCCCAGTTCTACGGACCGTCTTCGGTGGATGGAGAAGTCAACGATCCTAACTTCGGACAGGTAGTCAGCGCCGCGGCGCCGCGGCTGGTCCAAGTGGCGGTCAAATTTCACTTTTGACCGCATCGCGATCTCTCCCACCAGACTATTCCCGCCTATAAGACAAACCTAAATAAAAGCACCCGCCGCGCGAAACGACGCAGAGATTTTTAGCCGCTCTCTTTGACTTGGAAGCTGCATGAAAACTTCACTCGTAGTATCTCTCGGGCTACTGGTCAACGCGGCCCTCGATTACGCAGGAACTGGCGCATCCACGATCACGCTTTCCGCCACGCCCGCTGCCGTCAATTGTGGGACGTCGAATTGGGTCAACAGCGTGCTTGTCTCCGTAGTCCCCGGTGGGGAAGGAAAGGTCTACATCGGCCAATCCTCTCAAAACGCGTCCACGGGCTCCGGCATCGCGCAGATCTTGTTTCCGAACTACGGCGCGCACAGCGAACAATTTACATTGTCCGATCCTTCCGGCAACGATACCATCAACCTCTGCAATCTCTACGTCGCGGGCGAGATCCCCGGCGAGATCGCGCTGGCCAGTTGGAATTACAAGAACGGCACATCCACCGGAAACGAAATGGTGCTGGTTCAGGCCCAGTCTTATCTCGGCCCCATTCCCAGTAGCGAACCCGTGGGATGTACCGGTGCATCGGGCCCTTTCGTTCCAATCGGCCCGGCTGGCTTGCTCCAGGATTCCTCGCTCACCGACACCGATCCTTCCTACTACTTCAGCCGCATTCGCGCCCAGGTGATTCCCGGACAGGAGGGCAAAATTCAGCTGGCGTGGTGCAACGGAGGTACGGATGGATTCTTCCACATCTTATTTCCCAACGCTGGCAACCTTTATCAGCACAGCGCCTGGTCCGAGGGCTGGGATTTGCAGGACCCCACCGGTCAGAACGGCCTTTCCATGTATGACGGCGCGGTTTCCGGCGCTCCCTTCCACGGCTGGGGCTTCGTGCCGGAAATCGGCACGGAAGGATTGCAAGTGGCTTTGTGGCAACTGCAGACCAATGGCAGCGTCGTGGATGCCTCCAGCGTCTATTCATTCTCGGGAACCAGTGGCACCCCTCCCGCCACCTTCAGCGCCACTGCATCTCGCTTACGCTTCCGCGTTGAGCCCGGATACTGCGGCAAATTCTATTTTGGTAACAGCTCCCTAAGTCCATCCACGGGCACCGGGCTCTATAAGACTTTGTTTCCAAATTGCGTCGGAGGCTGGAGCGAGGAATTTGCGGCCATCCCTGACTCCACCGTAAATGTCCCGGTCACCTTGAACATCGCCCAGGAATTCGCCACCGATTTCTTAAGCTCAGAGGCCCTCTCCGTTGCGCCTTATGGCGGCTCGGCCTCAGCCAGTTCCCAATCGGTAGGCGGTGGTACGACCGTTCTCTCCACTTCGCCTGCCGCGCTTGGAACCGGCTTCGTTCACAGAATCTCCATTTCGGTGACGCCAGGCCAGGAGGGCCAAGTGTTCATCGGCACCTCGGCCATGAGCACGGACCTCGACGGGGTGGCAGCCCTCCTTTATCCGAACACGCTAGGCCGCTGGTCCGAGCAATTCGATCTCGTCGATCCCCAGGGCGACGGAATCGATCTGAGCGCCCTTTACATAATGGGCGAAATCGCCGGAGAATACGTCCGGGTGGTGACCGAAAACACCGGAATCACGCCGGCCACGCCGCTCAGCGTCTACCTCGCCAACGCCATCTCGTTCCCCGGCTCCTGCACCGGCAGTTCGTATACCTATGCAGTCCCGCTCACCGGTTGCCCCGGAAGCGCGCCCGTTTCCGCGCTACGCATCCAGGTTGTCCCTGGGCAGGACCCGGCCGTGTTCGTTGGCACCTCGGCCATGCTGTCCGACACGGAGCCGGACCCAACCTTGTCCGATACGGCCAAGATCCTCTACCCCAACTGGGGCGATTACGATGTTCATGAGGGCTTCTCAGAAACATTCAATCTGGCCTGCCAGGATGGAACAAACTGCCTCACCAGCGATGCGTTCTCGCTCTGGCCCGAGTATGCTTATTATCCGGTCTTAGTCGCGGTTTGGCAGCACTAAGCGGGTTGTACGGCTTCCTAAGGGAAACCACCGGGTGGACGCGTCTCCACGCACCAACTGAACGCGGTATTACACAACTCTTACAAACGCCAATAGACTTCCCTGTTAGCTTGGAACTTAAGGGTTAGCAGGTTGCTGAAAAAACCCGGCAGACTAAAGTCCGCCCTACGCAGGAACACTTATGTTATTGACAGCCCGTGTAGCGTAGGCGCCCACGCCTGCGGATCGCGGATGTGGGGCTTTTTCAGCAACCTGTTAGGGCATTCAGGGAGATCTTCTTGACCGAAATTCAGACTATCTATGAACACCGGAAACTGAACTGGGCCATTATCAGCGTTCTGGTTGTTTTGCACGTGGGCGCCATCGCTGCTCTGTTTATGTTCAGTTGGCGCGCTCTCATCACCTCCGTCATTCTTTATTGGGTGGCCGTCGGGTTGGGCATCAGCATGGGCTACCACCGGCTGCACACGCATCGTTCCTATAAGCTGCCGCGCGCGCTCGAATATTTCCTCGCCGTTTGCGGAACCCTGTCGCTCGAAGGCGGACCCATTTTCTGGGTGGCTACGCATCGCATCCATCACCAGTTTTCCGACAAGCCGGGCGATCCGCACTCGCCTCGCGAAGGCGCGTGGTGGGCCCACATCGGCTGGCTATTGGTCGGCGAATCCAAGCACAACGACACCAAAGTGATGGCCAAGTATGCGCCCGATCTGGCGAAGGACAAGTTTTACGCCAACCTGAACACGTACCATTGGGTGCCCCTCGTGGCCGTGTCGGTCGTGTTGTTCCTCATCGGTGGCCTTCCTCTGGTGCTCTGGGCCACTTGCATGCGCCTTACCTTCGGCCTGCATGCCACCTGGACCGTAAACTCCGTCACGCACCTGTGGGGCACCCGCCGCTTCACCACGCGCGACGATTCCCGCAACAACGTGCTCATCGCGCTGCTCACGTTCGGCGAAGGCTGGCACAACAACCATCACGCTCATCCCACTTCCGCCCGCCATGGCCTGGCCTGGTATGAGATCGATTTCTCCTGGATCCAGATCTCAATTCTCAAATATTTGGGCATCGCAAAAGCCGTGCGCGTGGCCAAGGTACACTCCGCCATCCCCGAGCGCGAAGCGGCTTAGGGTCGGCTCCGAGAGTTCGCCTCCCCGGAATTGGCGGGGTCGGGCTGGCGCCCTCCGGGATCGGCGGGCAGGCGCAGTTTAGAAAAGCCGCGCCCCCAGTCCTGAACCGCGACCTTGGGGAGCGGTTTGTCTTAATCTGGAACTATGGTAGTCGCCGGACGCCGCCGCTCCATCGCGTTCTTCATCGCCCTCGGGGTCGGCCTCGTCTCCATCATCGTTCTGCTGTACATCGGCTGGGTGGTGCTGCGCTGGCACAATGGCATCCTGCTGTTCTTCGCATCGCTGCTGGCCGTTATCGCCCTCACCATCGTGGTTTTGAACACCACGTTCCTGGTCCGCGAGATCCGTCGCAACGAGCAGCACGACGCCTTCATCAACGCGGTCACACATGAGCTGAAGACTCCGGTCGCGTCCATTCGCCTCTACCTGGAAACCCTCCAAACCCGTTCCGTCGACGAGACCAAACGCCAGGAGTTCTATCGCACCATGGTGGAAGATAGTGACCGTCTGCTCGCCACCATCGAGCAGGTCCTGCGCACCGGCCGCATCGGTTCCACCAGCCATCGTAAGCTGCATCTGAGCCAGATCGATCTCAACACCGTCATTGAGGAATGCCTCGCCCGAACCCGAGCGCTGCACCGCCTTACGGCCGACGCGCTCCAGTACCGGCCCGGTCCCGCGGTCACCGTCATGGGCGATCTCGACGAAGTGCGCGCCGCGGTATCGAACCTAATTGATAATGCCGTAAAGTATTCTGGAAGCGCCGTGCAGGTCCTGGTCGAAACATCCCCGGTGGATGACAAGTTCGTTTCACTTCGCGTCCGCGATCAAGGCCCCGGCATCCCCAAGATGGAGCTGAAGCAGATTTTCAAGCGGTTCTACCGTGTCCCTGGGCCGCTAGCCACACGCGTCAAGGGAACCGGCCTCGGCCTCTACATCGTCCGGTCCGTCGCCAAACGGCACGGAGGTCGGGCTTGGGCCGAGAGCGAAGGCCCTGGCCGTGGGAGCACCTTCATTTTGCAGCTTCCCATTGTGAAATTAACAAAGTGAAACTAACAAAATGAGCCGAGTTCTCGTGGTGGAAGACGAACAACACCTCGCCGAAGGTCTTCGTTTCAACCTGGAAGCCGAGGGTTACCAGGTCCAATTGGTAGATACCGGCGAAGCCGCGCTCGAAAAGCTGAAGGCCGAGGCTGCGGCCTTCGACGTCGTGATTCTGGACGTCATGCTCCCGGGCATCGACGGATTCGGCGTCATCTCTCAGATGCGCGAATCCGGCCAATTCGTGCCCACGCTCATGCTCACCGCACGTGGCCATGCCGAAGATGTTCTGCAAGGCTTTGCGGCCGGCGCCGACGACTATCTGACCAAGCCGTTCGAGCTTTCCATCTTGATCGCCCGCATTCGCGGCCTGCTGCGGCGTCGCGAGTGGCTCCAATCCGCCGCCGGATCGCCTCCGGAGGCTACGCCCGCGCCGGCCAGCGAGCCCCAGCATGCCTTCACCTTCGGAGACAAATCCGTCGATTTCGACGGCCTGCAGCTCCACGTCCGCGACCAGGTCTTCCCGCTCACTCTGATGGAGGCCAACGTTCTTCGCTATCTGATCGAAAACGAGGGCAAACGTGTTTCCCGCAAAGCCATGCTCGCCAACGTCTGGGGGTTGCACGAGGACACCGACACGCGCGCCATCGACAACTTCATCGTGCGCCTGCGCCGCTACATTGAGGACGATCCCACGCGCCCCCGCCATCTGCAAACCGTTCGCGGCGTCGGTTACCGGTTTGTCGCCACGCCTTCGGCGTAGCTCCCGGAATTGGGGATTGGGGATTGCCGGAGCAGCCAATGGCTAATCCCGGCGCGCAAATGCGCGCCCTTTCCCCAATCCCGGCGCGCGAATGCGCGCCCACCCCAACCCCGGCGAGCGCACGCCAGCCCATCAAGCCTGAATTGACACCGTCCCGCCCGATTCGCTAATCTGAATTGACCACAAGTCTCCCAGGGAGAAGGTCTGTCTTTATGAAAACTCTTATTCCGTCCGAAAGGGAAATCGTGCGCCAGTGGCACGTTGTCGACGCCGCCGACCAGGTTCTCGGCCGGATCGCCAGCGCCGCGGCTATGATCCTGATGGGCAAGCACAAGCCCACCTACACCACCTTTCTGGACACCGGCGATCATGTCATCGTGATCAATGCAGCCAAAGTAAAGCTCACCGGCCGCAAGGAAAGCCAGAAAGTTTATCGCCGCCATTCCGGTTATCCCGGCGGCCTCACCGAAGTCGGCGCCGCCAAAATGCGCGCCACGCGCCCAGCCAGAATGATCGAGCACGCAATCGCGGGAATGCTCCCGAAGAACAAGCTCGGGAAACAAATGTATCGCAAGTTGAAGGTCTATGCAGGCGACAAGCATCCCCACCAGGCTCAAAAGCCGGCGGATTTGTCGGTATCTTAAGTGTCCCGAATGTCTTTCTCCCACCCTGCCGTCACCTTCAAACCAACAACCAACAAGGAAGGTATCTGAGTGGCAGGATTAGTTCAACATTTAGGAACCGGCCGCCGCAAAACAGCGGTCGCGCGCATCTTTTTGCGATCGGGCAAAGGCCAGATCACGGTCAACGGACGGAGCTTCGAAAGCTACTTCGTCAATGAAGCGGCCCGCGCGCTGGTGCGGCAGCCTCTGCTCGCGGCCGAACTGGCCGACAAGTTCGACATTCTGATTTTGGCGGATGGCGGCGGCCCCAACGGCCAGGCCGGCGCCGCGCGCTTGGGTATCGCCCGCGCCTTGCTCGAGTTCAATTCCGAGCTCCGGCCAAAGTTGAAGCAGCTTGGATTGCTGAGCCGCGACCCGCGCTCCCGCGAGCGTAAGAAGTACGGTCAAAAGGGCGCGCGCAAGCGGTTCCAGTTCTCGAAACGATAGGTTTGGCGTTCACACGAGTGTGAACGCGGCACGCAGGAGTGCGTGCGCCACGTCAGATTTCGTCAGGGCACACAAATTCCGCTTTGGGCCGTGTGCGCGGGCATGATCGGGCGAAACCGTTAACCCAGTAATCAAGGAGGCAATTTGCCATCAATCTCCATGAAGGAATTGCTCGAAGCAGGCGTTCACTTCGGGCACCAGACCAAGCGCTGGAATCCAAAGATGAAAGAGTACATCTTTGGCGAACGTAACGGTATCTACATCATCGATCTCCAAAAGACCTTGAAGCTGTTCAAGGACGCCATGCGCTACGTTGCCGAAGCGGCGGCGCAAGGCAAGACCGTGCTGTTCGTGGGCACCAAGCGCCAGGCGCAAGAGGCTATCTCCGAAGAAGCCACGCGCTGCGGCCAATATTATGTCAATCAGCGTTGGCTGGGCGGCCTGCTCACCAACATGCTGACCGTGCAAAAGTCCATCAAGCGGTTGAAGGAACTGGATGTCATGGCGGCCGAGGGCGCCGGTTACGAAGGCCGCGTGAAGAAGGAAGCCAGCCGGCTGGAGCGCGAACGCAAACACCTCCAGCAGAACCTGGCCGGCATCAAGGATATGTCAGGCCTGCCCGACGTGCTCTTTGTGGTGGATTCCAACAAGGAAGCCATCGCGGTGAAGGAAGCGCGGCGGCTGGGGATTCCGGTGGTCGCGGTGGTCGATACCAATTGCGATCCCGACGAAGTGGATCACGTGATTCCCGGCAACGACGACGCCTTGCGCGCCATCCGGTTGTTTACCACCAAGGTGGCCGACGCGGTGATCGAAGGCCGGGCCCTCGCTACCGAACAGGATTTCGCGGCTGAAAAAATCATCACCGACGAAACTCCCACCGAAGAGATTCTGGAGTACACGCAGTTTGATCCGCAACAACTGGATCAGCTCATGTCGGAAGGTCTGTCCGACGAAGATCTGCCATCCATGTCCCTGCCCCGCAAGGGCCCGGGATCGGAATCGAGCGAAGCAGTCAGCACCACTCCGCAGACGGTAGAATAGCTTAAGTCACAGGCGGCGCGACCGAGACGAACACCACGCTCTCCGCCTGCCCACTCATCAAGAATTAGAATCGACAGGGAAGCCATGGAAATCAGTGCGAAATTAGTGAAGGAACTCCGCGACCGCACCGGCGCGGGCATGATGGAATGCAAGAAGGCCTTGATCGAAACCAAGGGCAATCTGGCCGAGGCCGAGATCTACCTGCGCAAGGCTGGCATCACCAAGGCCGGAAGCAAGGCCACGCGCACCACGCGCCAGGGCACCATCGGTAGTTACATTCACCCCGGGTCGCAGTTGGGCGTGCTGGTGGAAGTAAACTGCGAATCGGATTTCGTCGCGCGCACTGACGACTTTCAGCAACTGGTGAAGGACCTTGCCATGCAAGTGGCCGCCGCCGACCCGCAGTTTATCCGCAAAGAGGACGTCACCGCCGAGGCGCTGGATAAAGAGAAGGACATTCAGCGCGCCCGTGCACTGCAGGAAGGCAAGCCCGAAAAGATGGTGGACAAAATCATCGAAGGGCGGCTCGCCAAGTTTTATGAAGAGATCTGCCTCTACGAGCAGCCCTTCATTCGCGAGAACTCCACCACCATCGGCGACCTGATTAAGGCCGCCATCGCCAAGCTGGGCGAGAACATTTCGGTCTCGCGCTTCGTCCGATTCAAGGTGGGAGAAGCGGCTCTGATCGAAGAAACCGCCGAGCACACCCCGCCGTCAGCCTAATGGCAAAACATGCCACAGCTGCCTGTTTGACGTGGCGCCCCGTCGACGGCTGTAATGCTGGTAACGTTATTTCACGCCATGCCTAAATACAAGCGCATCGTCCTCAAACTGAGCGGTGAAGTTCTGGCCGGCGGGAGCCCGTTCGGCATAGATCCGGAGCGCGTGAAGAGTCTGGCGGAGGAGATTGCCGAAGTGGCGCGCACCGGCATCCAAATCGGCCTGGTGGTGGGCGGCGGGAATTTCTTTCGCGGAGTCTCGGCCGCGGCCATGAAAATGGATCGCGTCGCGGCGGATCATATGGGCATGCTCGCCACCGTTATCAATGCCTTGGCGCTCCAGGACGCGCTCGAGAAAGCCGGCGTTCCAACCCGCGTGATGACCGCCATCCAGATCCATCAGGTTGCCGAGCCCTACATTCGCCGCCGCGCGATTCGTCACCTGGACAAAGGCCGCATCGTGATTTTCGCCGCCGGAACTTCCAACCCCTATTTTTCCACCGACACCGCCGCCACCTTGCGCGCGCTCGAGATCCACGCCGACGTGATCGCCAAAGGCACGCGCGTCAACGGCGTCTACGACAAGGATCCGCTGCGGCACGACGACGCCGTGCTGTATCCGGAAATCAGCTATCATGACGTGCTGGCAAAGGCGCTCAAGGTTCTGGACGCTTCCGCTGTCGCCATGTGCCGCGACAACCAGCTTCCGATCCTGGTTTTCAATTTGAATACATTCGGCAATATAATGCGAATGAGCATGGGCGAATCCATCGGAACACTCATTCACTAGGTTCCGCCCCGGCTCCTTTAGGCTCATATGAAAAACGAACCGTCCACAACCACCCAAACCGCTCACAACTTTCAAAACGCCAAAGAGATCGACGCGCAAGCCCGCTCCCGCATGGATAAAGTGCTTTCGGACCTGCAGCACGAAATGGCCGGCGTTCGCACCGGACGGGCCTCCATGGGCCTGCTCGATAATGTGCGGGCCGAAGCCTACGGAACGCCCATGCCGCTCAACCAGTTGGCCACTCTGCATGTGCCCGACGCCACCATGATCACGGTGCAACCCTTCGATGTCTCGCAAATCGGGGCTATTGAGAAGGCCATTCGCGCGGCCGATCTGGGATTGAATCCCGCCAACGACGGCAAGCTAATCCGCGTGCCCATCCCTTCGCTGACCGAAGAGCGGCGCAAGGATCTGGTCAAGAAGGTACACCACATCGCCGAAGATCATCGAGTGGCCCTGCGCAATGTTCGCCGCGACAGCAACGAGCACATCAAGAAGCTTTTGAAAGACAAGCTGATCAGCGAAGACGAGGAACGCCGCGCGCTGGACGAGACTCAAAAGCTGACCGACAACTACATCTCCCGGTTGGACCAGGCCGTCAAGACCAAAGAAAAAGAAGTTCTCGAAATCAAGTAGAGCCTTCTTCGTGAACCCGAACGCCGGCTACGCGGCCGGCCGGATACTGCAGCAGGAAGCTGCCAGCCCGGTCGGTCGAGACTTCCCGCATTTCCTCGTCGTCGGTTTCCACCAGATATTTTTGTCGCGGTTTCAACCCGATCACCAGCAGCGTCCCTCCGCCTTCCATGGGAAATTGAAAAGGCGTGTGCCCCAGGATGACGCTCGCGTCGCCCAGTTGTAGAGGCTTCGGGGCGGACGATCCCGAGCTCAGGTTGACCAGCGCGACTTTGCCGTCGTGAAAGAACTCAGCTTCCCCGCCGTATAATCCAAACCAGTCGGCGTCTTCGTCCCAGCCCGAGCGGACAAAGAGGGTTCCGGAATTGGGGTCGTGAAACACCAGCGGGAGCTGATAATAGCTGAGCCCTGGCTGGTACGGGTTGGCCCACAGAAACTCGTAGGGCGCGCCGAACGGAGTCATCATCAGGAAGCGGTCCTGAATCAGCCAGCCTTGCAGGAACTGGTTTTCCAGACCGTTGTTGTCATAGGCCACCATGCTCAATCCGGCCGCGCGCGCGAGCGCAGCCCGGTTCAGATCCGGTTGGCCGCTGTCCTGGTACATGGGGATGCGAAATTCATTCTCAGGCGCCCGGTATGGCGCCGGATAGTTGCCGGCAATCAGATAGGTCGGCAAGTGCGCAAAATACTCCGCGGCGCCTTCGCGCAGATCGATTTTCAGATTGTCCCGAACCGCGTGCAGCATCTCGAGCAGGGGGTACAGGTCGGGCAGCGGCGCTTCGGGCGGCGGGGAGGCCGGGTGCAACATCGCTTTCAGCGGGGCTTCCTCCAGGTGCCGGCTACCGTCCGCCGTTGCGATGAGCGCCAGTATCCGATCCCGCCGCGCTTGGATTCCATCGGTTGTGGATTTTTGAATCAGTTGATGTATCTTCGCGCTCAGCGCCGTGGATTGTTGGGAGCTCAAAACCGGCTGGCACCAGTCGTATACCAAGGCCAGTTGGCGAAGGTCATCCGTCTTTCCCAAGGCCCACTCCACGGCCTTCTTCCCGGCCGCCTCGTCACCCGCTACAGCAAAGTAAAGCGCCAGTGCAAAGCCCGGCTCGGGCAGGCTGGGCGAACCTTTGACCAACAGTTCGAACTGGCGCCAGCGCTGGGATTCGCGTTCGCGCTCGCGCTTCAGCAAGCGCAGCCGCTGGGCGGTCAGGATCAGCCGGGGATGCTCGGTATAGACGCGATATTCATCCTCTTGCGCCTGGAGCAGCGCTGCAGACGCCAGGCCAACCGCGACCAAGCCTCTGAGCCAACCCCCAATCCCCAATCCCCAGGCCCCCCATCGCCAATCCCCAATTGTGTCACACCAAAGAAGTTGTGTCAGTGTGACACAGTCCTAGCCGTCCCACGCCGCAGTGGGAGGCTGGACAGCGCTCAAAACAAAGGAAAAACCGGTGGTGCGCGGCGTGCACTTGAGGGGACTGAATTGATGAAGTGACCTTTGAAACCTGCCCTCTGCTTGCAATGAGCGGGACGGGGTCAATGAGCGGACTGGTGAACGGCGTGCTTGCGGGAACCGGTGCTTTCGAGATTTGCAACCGCTTTGACTCTGAACGGCGAGTTGCAACAGAGGGGTTTTTTTATGGCGCTTCGTCAAACGAACCGATCCGACTCGCAGCTTGGAATGGTTTCGGCGGCGTTTGGCATTCGTAGCGGGGATAGCAGGACGCGGGCCTCGCTCGCGAAGGAACTGAAAGTTAGTATCCGGTCAGACGTGCCGGCGCTAGATCCTGTCCGCACCGGAACCGGCGGCTTCGTAGAGTCCCACCAGCCGGCTCCCGGTGCGGGTTTTGTTCAAACGCTAACAGTGTAATCGAAGATCCTTAACGTTACAAGCGTGTTATAGCTTGTGTGCGTTATAGCTTGCTAGCCGTAAGTAAGATTACCTCAGCCTGTTGTCCGCGAACGGCATCGATCGCTTCGGCCAACTGCCTCCATTCCAGATCAGGATCGCCCTCCACATAGACCGGCCAGTCCGGCGGCCGGCGAGCGAGTTCATTCTTCAGTAGAGCGCCCAAGTCCTCCAAGGCGACGGGGTCGGACCCGACGTAGAGCTTGGCACTGCGCCCATCGCGTACTACTCGGACCAGCAACGGCCGAATACCCGGACTTCTAGGTGCTGTGACACCGGGTCTAATCAGATGGACCCGCAATCCGTGGCGGGCCAGCGGTGTTATGGTGACCCAAAACACGCGAATGGCCGCTCGATGGACGATTTCACACGTCGGGACATTGCGATGGTCTTGCGGGCGACCAGCAGGGTTCGGACCGGCGCCGGCCCAGGCTGAGTCATCGGATGACTTCTCCAAAACACCACGAGCATTTCCTGACGCCAATTCACGGCCGCGAGGATGGTCATCGCAATTCCGACAGGGCCGAATAACAGAAGCGCCGCCAAGAGGGCAGCCCCCAGATCGGTGGAGCTAAAGTACTCCCCGCCGTCCTCATAGATCAGCAGCCAGGGCTCATTGAGATTCAGGCTGCTCTGGTCTTCACGGATGTCCAAGTCCACAACATAGTGCCCCTTCCCACCCTGGAACGTCCCAAAGAGATCGCTGCCACCAATTGACCGCGTTGTTAAGCCTCCTGTGCCACGCGCCAGGATGCGCCCTTCTTTCGAAACAGACCACGCTACTGCGGCCAGGTTCACCGCGTCATTTAAGCGCGTCCGGTCGGCGTGCAGCTCGAGCTGCATAGCGTAGAGGATCTCCACATTGATGTCGAATTCCGCTCGAAGGTGGCCACGCGACAATGAAATCGGAACGTTTAACGGCAGCCACACGCGTGTAAAGTACCAGCCCGCCCAGACGCCCAACGAGGCGAGTGGGATCAGTACCAGCCCCAGCCCGATCCGAATGGTCAGAGGGATTCGACCAATCACATTTGACTTAGACACCGATGCCTTATAATCGGATCAAGGCCAAAAAACATGTACCTGCGGTGCGCGCTCTCTCTTCTCTTCGCTATTTCCTTATTCGGCCAAGCGCAGAAACCGGACGTGGCCCCCAACCCCCAAGCTCCAGCCCCTCCGCCGATTCAGGTGCAGGTGAACGAAGTCATCGTTCCCGTCACGGTGACCGATGAGAAGGGCCGCTTTGTGTCGGATCTGGATCAGAAAGACTTCACCGTCTACGACGAGGGCAAGGAACAGCAGATCCAGTTTTTCACGCGCGAGCGCAGCCAGCCGGTGGTGGTCGGATTCCTGATCGATTTGAGCAACTCGAGCCGCCTGCATTGGAAGAATTATCAGGACGCGGCCGTCGAGATGGTGCAGAACCTGATTCCGGGCGACAACCCCAAGTTCAGCGGTTACCTGATCGGCTACTCGAACACCGCGGACCTGATGATCGACACCTCTACCGACCCCGAGCCGATGGTGCAGAAGCTCCAGAAGCTGAAGCCGAGCGGAGGAGCTGCGCTCTATGACTCCATCTATATGGCCTGCACCAGCCGCAAGCTGATTCAGGGGGAGCCGATCGAACCGCGGCGCATCCTGGTGATCATCGGCGACGGGCACGACAACTCGAGCAAGAAGACGCTGGATGAGGCGCTCGAAATCGCGCAGAGGAATCTGGTGACCATCTACGGCGTGAGCACCGTGGCCTTCGGGTTCTCGAACGATGATTCCAAGAACCTGGTTCGGCTGGCCGAAGAGACCGGCGGCCGCGTGGAATATCCGCTGGAGGGCGTGTACAAGGACGTGGCGGGCTACCTCTCCACGCCGTCCGATGAAGGCAATTACGCGCTGAAGGTCGGCACTGGCCAATACGCGGCGGAGATTGCCAACGGAATGTATCGCTCGGTCGAAGCCGTGGTGGGCGAAGT